>Ga0180009_10000106_pt1 | contig 144169 bp, 130 predicted proteins | sample OS_PC_MetaG_FD_123537 | JGI IMG/M metagenome (GOLD analysis project Ga0180009, IMG submission 123537) | Groundwater microbial communities from the Aspo Hard Rock Laboratory (HRL) deep subsurface site, Sweden - OS_PC_MetaG | ecosystem: Environmental > Aquatic > Deep subsurface > Groundwater...
GATAAAACCTCGATTAAATACCAAATTAATAAACCCGGTGTATATCAGTTGAAAATATACGATATTTCCGGGCGTTTAGTAAAAGAAATTTTAAATGAATTTCATAAAATTGGCAATTATGTGTCTGTTTGGGATGGTTTTTCTGCGTCTGGTAAAATAATGGGATCCGGTATATATTTGGCCTGTTTTCATAATGATGAAAAAACATTAAAAACCCGGAAAATAATAAAATTAAAATAAGAAGGGTTATTATGAAAAAAATATTTGTTCTATCATCTGCTTTTATAGCTTTGTGTTGCTCCGCTTATGGGGCAACGCTAACCAATACTCAAATATTTGAGCCCCACGAATTTTCTTTTATAACTTCTCCCGTTACCGGGGGTGCCTTTCATATTCTTTCATTGAAATCTTGCGCTTTGAATACGGAGGAGATAGGAAAGCCTATGTTGCCGGAAAAAATGGTAAGATTTTTAGTTCCATCTAATTCAATGGTAACGGGCATAAACGTGATCAATTCCACCTCGCAAGTAATAACCGGAAACTTTAATGTTTATCCCACACAGTCAATAATTCCCACCAATGGCCAGATTGAGCCTATCTTTATTGAACCTGATCCCATAGTTTATGCATCTTCTGTTCCCTATCCCGGCAGATTGGCTGTTATAAAAGATGTCGGGGCAATATCTGAGTACAAGGTTGTGGACGTTCGGTTGTCGCCACTACAATATAAACCGGCTTTAATGCAATTGACATTATATACATCCATTACTATCGAGTTGGAATATACTGAGAATTCATGTCAAACAGAAATTCCTTGCAGAAGAAGTGAATTCTCACAAAATTCTTTAGATCGTTATGTGCTGAGCATGGTTGAAAATAAAGATGATTTTATCAAGTTTACAAAATCAAACAAACCCATTATTCAAAAAATAAATAAGACAGATGCTTTAAGTATAACGCCGGCGCCGTCAATAAATGGACAACCCATTGACTATGTGATTATAACAACAAATGACTTGGTTCAACAATTTGAAAAATTAGCCGAATGGAAGAATAAGAAGGGTATTATTACTGCCGTAAAAACCGTAGACTGGATTGAGCAGAATTATGAGGGTATCGACACTCAGGAAAAAATAAGAAATTTCATCAAATCTTGTTGGAAATATTGGGGAACGATGTTTTACTTAATCGGAGGCGACACTGAAAAAGTGCCGATCAGGAATCTGTATTGCAGTGTTTTGTATTATGGAGTCGAGCAGGTGCACGATAAGTGCTTGCCAACAGATGTTTATTATTCGGACATTATTGACGGTAAATTCGGTCAGAGTTATTGGAAATACAATTATAATTTTAACGAAGATAATTTTATAGGGCACTTTGAGGAGCCTAATGAGGGAGCAGAATATAATTGGGATAAAATGGAAGGTATTGCGGATGTTTTTCTGGGGCGTGTTGCGGTAAAAGATACTATTGAGACAGAGACAATAATAAACAAGATTATACTTTACGAAAAGACTCCCGCCAATAATTATGCAGAAAAAATATTATATATGTCAAGCGATTGTGGTCATAGTGCGGATGCGGAGAAATTGTTTAACGATAACATTATGGCATCATCTCTATGGATGGAGCAAACAGACATTACCGAATTGTATGATCCGTTAGTAGATCCTTTTGTTGACCCTATTCGATTTGAAGGTGATGCAGAGTTGGATCCGATTATTGCCAAGCAAGAAATTGATGCGGGACACAACATTGTTTGCCATAACGGACACGCGGGGCATTATTCGCTTATGTATGATGACTGGGTATTGGTTGATGATGAAACGGGGAGATATTGGCGCATAGCAATCGGCAAAGGCTTGCTTTATCGTGTGGATGCGGGCGCCTTTAGTAATGCACAAAGGCCTTCAATATTTGTATCAAGCGGTTGTGATCCTAATGCCTATGATCATAACAGTATTTCCAAACATTTGATGAGTAACCCATCTGGCGGGGCGGTTGCCTTTATTGGTAATACGAGGGTTGGCTGGTGGAACCAAAATAAAAACGTCAATGAATTTTGCAGGGTTAGGTACGAAGAGAATTTATTTTATTTAGGCCAACTATATAATGCTGCTCAAAGTTTCTATGCCGGGGGGCATATAACATATGATAGGTTGGCGTTAAATCTGTCGGGTGATCCTACTATGATGGTTTGGAGCAAAGACCCGGTTGAATTTTCCGTTAACCATACAAGCCAGTTAGTGCTTACCGACAGTTTAGTGACAATTAATATTGAAAACACAAACGGGATACCGGGGGAAGAAGAAGCATTTATTTGCCTGCAAAAAACCGGCGAAATATACGTTACCCAGAAAATAAACGTACCCGGCACTTGTACATTCACAGTAAAGCCCAAAACATTGGGTGATATCCAAATTACAATCACCGGTCCTAATTTTAAACCCTACGAAGACGTTTGTGGCGTAGTTCCAACCGCAATGGCCCATCCATACCTTTCAAATAGCTTTTGCTTCGATGATAATTCGGGTTTATACGATTTAAGCTCGGGAAACCACGATTATATGATAAACCCTGGCGAAACCATCGCTTTATATTATGCTATTACCAATAATGGTGCCAGGGATATATCTCCGTCAGTCAGGGTAGCTTTAAGAATTGATGATAAAACTGCGGAATATATAACGCTTATTGATTCTGTAAAATATATCTCCCCCTTGAACGCCGGACAGACTTATCATACGGATACCTTAACCGGCGGGGCGTTTTTATTTGAGGTGAAACCTAATACTCCCACTGGTTATGCGGCTAATTTTAACATTAATTATCGGAAATATTTATTGCCGCCCACATCTTCTGGTTTTAATGAAGAATTGATGGTTCCAGTGCAGGTGGTATGGGATGACTCTTTAAAATTAACCGTCCTGGCCGATTCTCTGCAACATAGATTTCATAAAAGCGAAGGAACTATTAATCCAAACTCAATAGTAACATTGGATTCACTGTTGATTACGAATTACGGCATTGGCGGTGCTCGAGAAGTAAATGTAACATTAGTTAAAGATCCAGCGACAGATGCATATGAGATTATTGACGGATATTCATACATCGGCAATATTGATGGTAAACAAAGCGTGTATTCAACAGACCCCCTTTCCATCAAGATACTTAAAAAATATACCAGTCCGCTTTATTATAAAATCAAGGTGATTACATCTGATTATTATGGAAGGGTCTGGGAGAAGGAAATAAGGCTGCAAGATCCGCCAATTCTTTCGGGAACAATCCAGGGTATCAGCCTGAATCCTGGCATGAATCGCGTAAGCTGGACCAAAGCAGACAATATTTCCGGGTATAACATTTATCGCAAAAGACCGGGCGAAGCCTCTTTCCAGCGCTTGAACACGGAAGTAATTGAATTCTCCTCTATTTATGATGACATATATTTGGAAGCCAACAGTTATTATGAATATGATATAACCTGCGTTGATTATTGGGGTATCGAGAGCAATTTGGATGAAACGCCAGCCCCGGTGGTTGTTAAAACGCAACCCCCATATAAAAAAGGTTTTCCGGTTGAAATTGGCATTGGCGCCACGGGTACAAGAATTTGGGGCATGCCTGCAGTTGGAGATATAAATAATGATGGTTTCAAAGAAATCATTATGGGTTCTGATGATGGTAAGGTATATGGATTTGATTATCGTGGGAATGCATTGCCGGGCTGGCCTGTGGATGTCGGATATGTAATTGATAATTCCCCGCCGGCATTGGTTGACATTGATGGGGATGGATATAGGGAAACCATCTTAGGGTCTGGCGGATATAAATTCCCAGCAGGCGATTCTAAGATTCATATAATTAAATATGACGGAAGTATGCTTTTTGATTGCCAGCCTGCGAACGGCGATATTTTCGGTTCATGCACTGTTGCTGATATTAACAATGATGGATCCTACGAAATAATAGCTGGAACTACGTTGGGTTATGTTCATGTTTGGGATAAATTGGGAAATTTACTATGGACTTATTATATGGGAGAGCTAAGCGCGCTCATTACAGCAAGCCCAGCTGTTGGAAATTTAGATTCTGACCCTGAGCTTGAAATCGTGATTAATGGTGTAAGTTATAATGGGGCGTCAAATTCCCTAATCGTATCCGTTTTAAATCATGATGGGAGTATAGTGCCTGGGTGGCCCAAAAAATCGCAATCTGCAGGCGCTGGTGCGAGTTGGGTTACCTCTTCTCCAGTTTTAGCAGATATTGATAATGATAATGAATTGGAGATAATATTTGGTGGGGAAACTGATCCAAATTATTATAATTATACCAGAATTTATTGCTATAATGCTGATGGCACAAGCCCTTCCGGATGGCCGCGATATATTAATATGTATACTTCTGTTGTAACACCACCTGCGATTGGTGATTTAAACGGGGATGGAGTATTAGATGTCATTGTTGTAAATTCTTTGGGAAGGGTATATGCAATATCGGGGAAGGGGGATGATCTTTGGACAAAAGATATTGAATATTTTAAGGGATGGACTTCTCCCATAATCGGTGATATAAATAATGATAACAAACTTGATGTGTTGATTACAACGAAATTGGGGTATTTATATGCGTTAAACGGCTTAGACGGCAACCTTATTAGTGGCTTTCCAATTTGGATTGAACCAAGTTGGTCGGGCGCTGTCATAACAGATATTGAAAATGATGGTAAATTGGATTTAGTGGCAACCGGTTGGGGGAGTCATAAAATATTCACCTGGGATTTAGATATTGAATATAATCCTTTAAATCAACCATGGTCTATGTTCCAACATGATCTAGCCAGAACAGGATGTTATAATGCTAATAAACCAACCCAATTGGTTTCAAATACTATCGATGCAACGGCATATAATAATGGCAGGAAAATGGTATATGATGGTTATGAGATTCTTACCCATTTGGTTTATACTTCAAATAATAGAATATATTATACTAATTCATCCGACCCGGCGACCGGATGGGAACAATCCGTGGTTATGGGCGAGGGAAAATATCCCAGTGTAGCCAGTGATAATCAGAGTCGAGCAAACATTGCTTGGACTAATACTGATATTAATGGTAATGTTCAGCTATGGGCCAGAAGGAATAATGAAATTAGTGCAACTATGCTGAAAGATTTGGGAACTATTACCTATGATGTCAGTCTTGGCTGCTCGCCGCCTAGCATTGCATCAAAATCTGATACGGCATTCATAGTATATCTTTATTCCATGACGGTCGGAATTCCCCCGTCAGTATTAGCTAAAAAAATTGTGGTATTTGCCAAATGGCCTGTCGGGAAATATGATGAATATCAAGAGGAGATCATCGATACTTGGTCATGGAATCCAACTGGCCCAAGTCCACGATCTCCCAGCATTTGTATAGATAATAAAGGTTATATTAACTTGGCTTGGGAGAAAATCGGCAATGTTGAGGAGCCTGGTGATATATGGTGGACGGTAAGATATCCGGGAGGCACTTGGCATGCAAAGAAAAACCTTTCTAATTCCTACGGAGTTCCCTCTATTGAACCAACACTGAATACCTACGGGAATGTCCACTTGGCTTGGGAAGAAAATGGCGAGATTTATTATCGTGAGTGTGTATATCAGACGACACCTATGATCGACGGCTTACTTATCCCCCCGCAGCCTTGGGATCCGTACGTTTGGGGTCCGATTGTAAATATTAGCCAAACCCCGGAGTATCCATCATTACAGCCGGTCTTTTGCAATAATTTTGTCTCGTATATGGAGCAACAATCTAACAACGATTATGAAATAATGCTTCGCCAGAAAGAAAGCAACGTCTGGTTGCCGGTTGCTGGGGGAAATATATCACAGAATCCATTCCAAATGTCATATTATCCCCATCTCTCTTCCGACGGCTTTATGTTACACAGTATATGGTCGGAAAGAAATGATTGGGGCTATGGGTTAAAGCATTACCAAATTGAGATTCCTGCTCTTGCAATGTATCAGGCTACCTTGGGCGATATTATACCTTCCCCGTATACTGTGCAACGCGACGGATATATTGTTTATGGGGCTGCTAAATCGAAATCCGGCACTATAACGGTAGATTATGATACTACGGAGTTAATCTATCAAATATCCGATCTATTGCCAGGCGGGAAATATACAATCGATATGAATTTGTATCAGGAGAATGTTAAAAAAGATAAATGGCAGTATACGATAATGATAGATAATAATCCGTTACAGACATTATGGGTTCCATCCGGCACAATGACCAAGCTTAATAAATTGATCCCAGCTTCTGTTGTGAAGGACAGCATTATCCAGATAAAGATTATAAAGAAAAAAGGCGATTTGGTTACCTGTAATAAGTGGCAGATATTCTATGATGCCAAAGGTTCTGGTGGCAGTGCTGCACAATTAAGCAGCATAACTGAAATATTAAATATTTATGCATTGAATCAGAACGCTCCTAATCCGTTCAACGGCCAGACAAAAATAAATTATCAGTTAGCCAAGCCCGGCAATGTCAGCCTGAAAGTTTATAATACCCTTGGACAATTGGTAAACACCTTGGTTGATGAAACTCAACAACCAGGGTATTATTCCAAAGCGTGGGATGGTAAAGATAATGCCTGTAGGAATGTTGCTTCAGGTGTTTACTTCTATAGATTGGAATCTGGTGATTTTAAAGCTACCAAGAAAATGGTGATATTGAAATAACCAATTAACCCAACAAGAAAGGTGAATTAGCATGGCCTCCTTAACCGAAGCGCAGAAACGTTCTTTTGCCCGGCAGATGGCCGAAGTGATGAATTCCAACAAGGACGAACTCAAGAAACAGGGGCTGGACATAACCGCCAAATTAAAATTATTGCAGGACAGGATCAATATCGCGGAGAAGGCAGAGGAAGGACAGCTTAAAGCTATGGCCGAACTCAAGGCCAAGACCGCGGCTTCGGTAAAAGCCACCAAGGAGGCCTATGAATTGTCCTCGTCCCAAGTTGACGCCATAGTGGGTTCTTTGGGCAAAAACAACCCGCTGTCTCAGAAAATAAGGAAAATGCGGGAATCCATGTCCAAAGTGGCCCTCAGAGGACGTAAAAAGGCGGCAAAATAAGGGTTATAAGGCCCGTGACCTTGTAAATAACGCTTAAATATGAGGTTACAGAGGTCTTAACCTTGGTTATAATGGTTCTAACCCAGGTTACAGGGGTTAGAACCTGGGTTGTAAGGCAACTAACCAGGGTTAGGAAGGTTCTGTCCTAAGTTACAAGGGCTGTAACCCAGGTTGCAATGATTATAATCTTGTATACAAGGGTTATAACCCAAGTTATAAAGGTTATTACCTGGGTCGGATAGGTTATAGCCAAATTGAACAAAAGGCCGGTTAATTAACCGGCCTTTATTATTAGCCGCCTGGCTTGGCTGTTTATTGCGGGCTATTTATTTTATTGACAATGCGCGATTTTATGGATAAAATAGACCAAACAGGTGGAGAATAGCATGAGCCGGATCACAATCGCCCAGCTTAAAGCTGCCGAGATGCAGGGCAAGGATCTGATAGAAAATTATGCCCTGCGAAAGGTGGAGATCAAGACCAAGGAGTCCGATGGGAAATCTTTTCTTTCCCTGGAGGTGGGCGATGCCACAGGCCGGATTGATGCCATTATGTGGAATGAGGCCGATACGGCCTACAAGCAGATATCCCCCGGCGATGTGGTCCAGGTCAAGGCGGTGGTCGGTAAATACAAGGACAATGCTCAGCTCCGGATAGACAATATTCGCAAATGCGAAAAAAATGAGTATCAGTTAGCTGATTTTCTGGCGTCATCCGTTATCTCCCGCAGCGAGCTGGAAGCATCCATAAGGTCGGAGATGGCCGGGGTCAAGAATCCCTATTTGGCAAAGCTATTGAAGCTGTTCTTTGATGATCAGGACTTCATGAGGGAGTTTTTGGATGCCCCGGCGGCCAAGCTGTGGCATCACGGTTGGATCGGGGGCTTGGCCGAGCACACGGCCTCGGTCTGCCGGCTGGCCAGGGCGGCCCTGAAAAATTACCAGCTGTTGGACCCCGATGTACTGATAACCGGATGCCTGCTGCACGATGTGGGCAAGATCCGGGAATTCGCCGTAAGCACCTTTGTGAATTACTCCGACGACGGACGCCTGATGGGACATCTGGTGCTGGGCGATCAGATGCTGGTGGAGAGGATGGCCAAAATAAAGGATTTTCCCGAGGAGACGGCCAAACGCCTGAGGCATATCGTGCTCTCCCACCACGGGGAGAAGCAGAAGGGCTCCCCGGTGGTCCCGGCCACCCTGGAGGCGCTGGTGGTGCATCATTGTGATTTCATGGACGCCCATGCCGCCGCCTTTGAAAGGATAATCCGGCAGGAGGGGGGCGACAACAAGCGTTGGAGCGAATATGTCAATCTGATAGACCGGTTCATCTATCTGGCCGGGGAGGGAGAGGAACCAAATAATCTCAAGCTTTTTTAAATGCCCCTTGCCAAAATCTGATTCTTATGATAATATCTATTGTAGCAAATTATTAAAATTATCAATAAACGAGACCTTAGCAAAACCAACCACTGAAGCACGGAACTACTGAAAATACCAAAAAAAGGCCTTACCTCCGATCTTTTCTGCGATTATTATTCCGAAAATTCAGTGTTTTCGTGCCTGTCCGCCTAGGCGGAGTAAAAAACACTTTTGCAGAAGTCTCAAACAATTAAGGAGAGATCAATGGAAGATCTCAAGTTGGCAAAAAAATTAGTTAAGGCCCTGGATATGGCCATCAAGTACGAGAGGATGGCCCAAGAGAGGTATGCCCGGGAAGCCACCTACTCGTATGAAAACGACGTCAAGAGCCTTTTCAGACAGCTGGTTTCCGAGGAATTGAGGCATGAAAAGATTCTGACCCAGCAGAAAAATCTGGTGCTCAGGGATATCGCAAAAATGGAAAATAATAAATAACTGCAAAGAAGGAGTTAAAAATGCCCAAGAAAACATATCCCAAGATAGACATTGATGCCTGCATCGGATGCGGGGCCTGTGTTTCGGCCTGTCCCCCCAGTGTGCTGGACATGCCGTCGGACAAGGCGGTAGTGGTCAAAGCCGATGCCTGCAACGAATGCGGGGCCTGCGTAGATGCCTGCCCGGTTTCCTGTATTGTGCTTGCCGAACAGGATTATTAATAACAATAGGTGTTTATAAAAATGAAAAAGATATCAATAGCTGTGCTGGCCGCCATCTGCCTGGCGACTACAGCCCATGCCGGGATACTGCCTTTTGCCAACAGTGTCCTAATGCTGAAGGGCGGGTATTATAACCCCTCCGGGGTGAAGGGCAACGGCGGGCTGCTGCTGGGCCTGGGGGTCGGCAATGCGGTGGATGATATGGTCAACCTGTCGTTGGGGCTGGAATACTTCGGCAAAAGCTTCGAGGAGAAGCAGGAAGCTGACACCTCCAGCACCACCGGGATAACCACCACTACTATGGTCAAGGTGCTTTACGAACACAAAGTTACCTACCTGCCCCTATGGGCTAGCCTGAATATCACCATCCCCGCAGGCGGGGCTATAAAACCCTTTGTGGGGGGCGACCTGGGATGGGGATTGGCTAAAGTGTCATACGATTACAAAGATACCACCATCGCCGCCGATAAGATCACCCAGGGCCCGGATGACGGTTTTTACACCGGTTTCGGCTGGCGGGTCAGGGGCGGGGCCAGGATCGGGCTGGGAATGCGCAGCGCCCTGCTGCTGGAAGCCTCTTATAACGGCACCACAGTAGCCCGCGAAGAAGACGGCGGCTGGGAGCGGGAGCTGGATATGTCCGGCATCGGTATTGGCGCAGCTATAGAATTAAAAGGATTTTAAAGCTCATACTATAATAAATAATAAAGCCCCCCGCCTATGGCGGGGGGCTTTTCAATTTATCCGGTGGCGGTGAACTTGTCAGCCCCGGGGTGAAAAGAGTGAAGTCCGGCCTTGATGCCCAAGTGCTGTTTTTGAGACAGATCGGAATCGCTTGCCAGTATTCGCTTGGCTTCCTCCCGGGCCGGGGCGATCAAGGCGGCATCTTTGGCTAGATCGGCGATCTTCAGTTGGGGCAGGCCGTGCTGCCGGGTGCTCCAAAATTCCCCCGGGCCCCGCAGTTCCAGGTCCTTCTCGGCGATTTTAAAACCGTCGCTCATGCTTTGCATGGTGTCCAGCCTTTGCCTGGCCTCGGGCGTCAGTTTTGGCCCGGCCATCAAGATGCAGTATGATTTATGGCTGCCCCGGCCGACCCGGCCCCTTAGCTGGTGCAGCTGGGACAAGCCGAATCTTTCGGCCTGCTCGATGAACATGATATTGGCGTTGGGGACGTCTATTCCCACTTCGATGACGGTGGTGGAGACCAGAATATCCACCTTATGATTCCTGAAATCTTCCATCACCGACTGGCGTTCCTCGGTTGACAGCTGGCCGTGCATCAAACCCACCCGGCGGTCCTTGAAAATATCCTGGGACAGAGTGCGATGCATCTTGATGGCGGCCTTCAACTCGATTTTGTCCGACTCCTCGATCACAGGATAGACCACGTAAGCCTGTCTTCCCTGCGACAATTGTTGTTCCATGAATTCGTACACCTTTGAACGGTTGGTCTCGGCCGTCCATTTGGTGGTTATCTTCTGTCTTCCCAGGGGAACCTGATCTATGGTGGAAACGTCCAGGTCTCCATATACGGTCATAGCCAGGGTCCTGGGTATGGGCGTGGCGGTCATGACCAGGGTGTGGGGATATTTGCCCTTGAAGCGGAAAGCCGCCCGTTGCCTTACGCCGAAGCGGTGCTGTTCGTCGATTATTGCCAGGCCCAGGCTGGCAAATTCGACGGATTCCTGGATCAATGCCTGGGTGCCCATACAGACGCTTATCCCGCCGTCGCTCAGCCCCTGATAGATTTTGCTCCGTTCCTTGTTTTTGATCTTGCTGGTCAGCAGGGCTGAGGTTATATCCAATTTGCTCAGCCAGGGGCGCAGGGTATTGTAATGCTGTTCGGCCAGCAGTTCGGTAGGAGCCATCAAACTGGCCTGGGTCCCGCCCTTTACCGTTTGTATTATAGCAGCCAGGGCCACAATGGTTTTGCCGGAGCCTACATCGCCCTGAAGCAGGCGGTGCATGGGCCTGGCCCGGCCGATGTCAGTTGATATCTCTCCGATCACCCGTATTTGAGCCTCGGTCAGCGTAAAGGGGAGGATGGAGGAGAAATCTTTTCCCCAATCAGATGATTTTATAATGGCGCCGACCCCGTGTTCCTGCAAGGAGTTCTTCTTAAGAAAAAGGATCAGTTCCAGATAGAGCAATTCCTCAAAGGCTAAGCGGTGGTGGACTTGATCTAATATTTCCAGAGAATCCGGGAAATGTAGCTGGGCGATTGCATGTCGTATGCCCATCAGGTTTTTTGCTTCGATAAGTTCCGGGGGCAGGGGTTCTGTGATCTCGTCCAGGTATCCTTCCAGGGCAGACTTGATTACCTGCCTGATCTGTTTGGTCGAAAGTCCGCTGGTGGCGGGATGGAGGGGAACGATCCTCCCGGTGTGGATCAGCTCGGCCTCCTCACTGTCCAGCAGCTCATATTCCGGATTGGACATAGACAGGCCGTGGTCGGACAGTACCTGTCCCGAGACCACTATGCCGTCACCTATCTGGAAGCGGTCCTTCAGGTAGGACTGGTTGAACCATTTGCACAGCAGGTAGCCGGTGTCGTCGCTCACCAGCAGATTGAAGATGGTGAAATTGCGCCTGGTGCGGACCAACCCCTTGTCGGACACCTGGCCAAATACAGTAATATTTTCGCCGATCCGGATATCATGGATGTTTTTGATAAGGCTGCGGTCTAAGTATCTCCGGGGAGGGTAATACAGCAGGTCCCTTACCGAAGCTATTCCCAGCTTATTGAAAAGCAGGGCCCGTTTGGGCCCCACTCCTTTTAAATATTGAATATTTGATTCAAGCATTTTCTTGCAAACGAGACCAACCGAAAGCGATTCGATTGGTCATAATAATCCTTATTTCCATCTATATTGATCTTTTGCCGATATTTCCCAGCACCTGGCGGGCGATCTCCTTTAAGGTCTCAAAAACGCCGATGCCCTGGCTGGCCACGGCCTCGAAATCGGACAAATTATTGTCGTTCAGCTGTGACTTCAATTCGTCCAGGGATACGATATTGGGCAGGTCCCTTTTATTATATTGAATGACCAGCGGTACGGTGTCTATGGAGAGGGACATCTCGGCCAGGTTTTCCTTTAAATTGGCGAAACTGGCCAGGGTGTCCTCGTACCGTTCCCGCTGGGAATCGGCCACGAATACTATACCGTCGACGCCCCTCAGCACCAGCTTGCGGCTGGCGTTGTAGAACACCTGGCCGGGGACGGTGTATAAATGAAATTTGGTTTTATATCCCTGGATGGTTCCCAGGTCCAGCGGCATGAAATCGAAGAACAGGGTGCGGTCCAGTTCGGTGGCCAGCGATATCAGCTGGCTCTTGGCCTGGGGATCCACTTTCTGGTATATCTGCCGGAGGTTGGTGGTCTTGCCACCCAGACCGGGACCGTAAAAAACGATTTTACAACTGATCTCACGGGAGGCTCGGTTGATAAGGGCCATAAACTGTCGCTTTACTTTAATTTATAAAACAATTCCAGATATTTCCGGGCCGATGCCTCCCATGAATAATCGCAGGACATGGCCCTGGCCATCAGCTGACGCCACAAAGGTGGATCCTCATAAAGATCCATGGCTCTGGCGATCGCCCCGGAAAAAGCCGCTGGGGAATATTCATTAAAAGTGAATCCGTTGGCTTTTTGAAGGCCCTGGTGGTAATCGACCACGGTATCGGCCAGGCCGCCGGTGTTCCTGACTATGGGTATGGCACCGTATCTTAGAGCTATCAACTGCCCCAGACCGCAGGGCTCATAACGGGAGGGCATCAGAAACATATCCGAGCCAGCATAGGTCAGGTGGGCCATTTCGTTGTCAAAGGCCAGCTTCAGGCCGAGTCGTTCCGGATGCTGCTGCTTCCGGTTGGTAAGCAGTTCATGGTATCCGATATCTCCGGTGCCCAGAACTGCGATATCCAGATTGCTTTCAAATAAACGGGGCAGACATTCGGCCATTATATCCAGGCCCTTTTGAGCGGACAGCCGCGAGACCATTCCCAATAGGGGTTTTTCGGCCTGGTATTCCAGGCCGAATCTCTTGCAAAGAAGCCTTTTAGCGATCTGTTTGTTGGCAAAATCCGTTGCATCGTACCTGGCCGGCAGAAACCCGTCGGTTCGAGGGTTCCACTCTGAGTAATCTATGCCGTTGATGATCCCGGTAAGTTTGTGCTGCAGGATATTCAACAGCCCGTGCAGGCCGCATCCGAACTCCGGGGTCAGTATCTCCCGGGCATAATTGGGGCTGACCGTGGTGATGTGGTCGGAGAACGACAAGCCACCCTTTAAAAAATTCATCTTGCCGTAGAATTCAAGGCCGTCAATGTGGAAGATGGACCAGGGCAGACCGGCCGTAAGCATGGTTTCGGGCGGAAATAACCCCTGGAAGGCCAGATTATGGATAGTGAAGACCGTTCTGGCATCCTTGAAAACGGGGTTATTGTCATAAATATTCTTGAGATAAACCGGGATCAGGCCACTCTGCCAATCGTGGCAATGGATGATATCAGGGTTTAGCCCAAGCCGGATGATCAACTCCAGCGAGGCCCGGGCAAACAGGATGAACCTCTGGGCGTTATCATGATAATCGCCCAGGGCTGTGCCATACAGTTCTGGGCGGTTGCTGAAATATGGGTGGTCTATGAGGTAGGTGGTGACACCGGTAACGGCTCGGGAACTGAGGACATTTATCTTCTCTCTATTGTGGCCTATCGGAACGTCGAATTCGATGCCGGTCGGTTCAAGCGGCATCTTATTTTTATCGATAGCCTGATAAGACGGCATGATGGCAATGGACCGATGCCCCGCTTGTTGGTACATCTGGGCCAGGGAGCCGGCCACATCGGCCAGCCCTCCGGTTTTGGCAAAGGGGACCATCTCGGAAGAGATGGTTATGATATTCAACGGTCGTTCGGTCAACTTATATCGATCTCCCTTAAGAAAGCAGCCGCCTCCTCCGGCGGGGTGGGATTTATATAAAATCCGGTGCCCCTTTCAAATCCTGCCACCCTGGTCAAGCGTGGCATGATCTCTATATGCCAGTGATAGTGGTCAATTTTGGGCCGATCACAGGGGGCGGTGTGGAGGACCAGATTATAGGGCGGGGTGTTGACCGAGCGATTCATGCGCAATAGCGTTCCTTTAAGGATTTCGGCTAGTATTTTCAGATCAGGAACGGCACTGTCCTCAAAAGTGGATAGATGATTCTTTGGCAATATCCAAGTCTCGAAAGGAAACCGGGCGGCATAGGGGACGATACTGATGAATCTGTCGTTCTCAATGACCAGCCGGCGGGTATCCTCGATCTCCTGCTTGATGATATCACAGAAAACGCAGCGTTCTTTGTATTTATAATATTCCAGGGATCCCTCCAATTCCTCCTTGATGGTCTTGGGGACGATGGGTGTGGCGATCAGCTGGGAATGGCTGTGCTCCATGGTGGCCCCGGCCCGGAACCCCTGGTTTTTGAAGATCATCAGATATTTCAGCCTGGTATCGCGCTTCAAATCCTGCATCCGGGCCACAAAGGCCTGCAGTAGCTCCGCGATGTGGTCCGTCTCCATATCGGCCAGATGAAGGTCATGCACCGGGCTTTCGATAAAAATCTCATGGGCTCCAATGCCGGTCATTTTGTCGTAAAGCCCTTCGCCGGATTTATCCAACTGGCCTTCAACCCGGAGGGCCGGGAACTTGTTGGGCACTACCCGGAGCTGCCATCCCGGGCCGTTGGGAGGAGAACCGGGCGGCCGGACGGCCATGATCTCCGGAGGAGTAAGCGACTCGTTGCCGTAGCAAAAGGGACACCCGCCTTTCTTGGCTGGCTCAGGAACCACTTCGTAATCAACCGGCCGTTTGCCTCTTTCGGTGGAGATGATGACCCAGCGGCCGATGATGGGATCTTTTCTTAATTCAGGCATAATTATATATTTATTGCTGAAAGTCTTATGGTTATTATAGCCTAATCCTTTTACCAAAGTCAATAAATAAGAGGCTGGATAGGTTACCAGCCCCTTAACGATATTCCTGGATTTCCTCTTTATTTATTTTCTGGGTTTAGCTTTCTTTTGGGGTTTCCCCTTGGGCTCCGGTTTTTCAACAGGTTTGTCTTCCATCTTGGCCGGCTCTGGGGCTTCGATAAAATATTCTATCTTGGCCTCTTCCTTTAGCCTCTTCAACAATCCGTCATAAAGGGCCTGCTGGCGCTCTTTCTGGAGCTGCCCGCTTATCTGGGCCTGGACCTGCTGAAAATCCCTGACTCCGGCCTTGATCTTATCATCGATGCGATAAATGGCGTATTTGGCAAAATATTTGACCGGCTTGGTAGTATATTTTCCGGCCTTCAGGCTGGAGGCGGCCTTGAAAATTTCAGGCGACAAATCGCCCTTGGCCACCAAGCCCAGATCGCCGCCCTTGTCCTTGCTGGCATCCAGGGATTTCTTCCCGGCGATGGTGCTGAATGATTCGGGCGCCGCTTTGATCTCCGCGATTATTTTTTTGGCTTCGTCCGCGGTCCCGGTTACGATCCAGCTTAGATGCAATTTCTTACCTTCCTTTTTCTCCAGCTTGATCACTGCATAGCGGGGCTCGGTCGGGATCACCTTGGTATATTTGCTCTTGGCTGTCTTGAACAGGGCCGGCTCCGGCGAGGGTTTCTGATCCTTGTTGATCAGTCCCAAGCTGCCGTTGCTCCGGGCATTGGGAGCCGTGGAGTATTTGGCCACCAAAGTATCAAAGGGTTGGCCTTTTTTGGACTTCAATTCCTGGTATATCTTCTGGGCCTGGGCATAGTTGTCAACCTCGATCTGGCTGGCCCTCACCTGCTCCGGGGTCTGATACTCCTTGATATTCTTTTTGTAGTAATTCTTTATTTCCTTGTCGGAGGGCTGGGCCTTTTGGATGACTTCCTGGTCATATAAACCCCTGATCAGCAGATTCTGCTCGGTATCCTTGATGCGCTGGAAGGTCTCCGGGTTGTTGATGATGCCCTGCTTCTGAGCCTCGGCGTAAAGCAACTGGCGTTCGATGATCTGATCCAGGAACTTTTTCTGTCCGGCATCGCCCTCGAACTGGGCCCGGTAGTGGGAGGGGACCTTCTCCATCTCGGCATCCAGCTCCAGCTTGGTCATGGGCTGTCCGTTGATAATAGCGGCGTATTCCTTGAAATTCTTGTTGAAACAGCGGCCGACCCCGTCCAGAGAAAGGCTGTCTATGCCGGGGATGTCGGATTTGGCGTTTTTATAATCGGTGACCACCTTCTGGTAGTTCTCGGCGGAGGTCTGGAAATTGTTGGACCGCTCGTAGGCCAGGGCCAGATAATAGGTGTAATCCTTGGCCCTTTTCGACTTGGGGTAGCTCTCCATAAGCTTATGATATGCGGAGACGGCCTGGGGATAGTCCTGATATTTCAAGCTCAGCTGGGCCATCTGCGATAATAACATCTCGGGGTCTTCTTTGGTGACTTTGTCTTTGGCGGCCAGGGTGCCTGCCGTGGTTAAGGCTAGTGCCAAAATAAGCGCAAAGGTTTTCTTAAAGACCATAGTGGGCTCCTTCATTAGGTTTGTGTTATTGGTTACTATTGATTGGTAAAATTGTGTTACTGGCAGAACAGGTGCATCACCGCTCCCGAGGCCAGGGGTATCCTGATGTTGTCATCCAAAGGGATGGGCAGAATTTCCACCACCACCGCGGCCACTGCCCCGACGGCCATTTCCCAAAAGGTAAGGTCGGTCCCCGGCAGGTGCATTATTATCAGGCCTATGATCAGGCAGCCCGCCAGCCCGGCTCCGGCGCCCTCAAATGATTTTTCAAAGAATTTGGTCCGGCCGACGCTCCGACCCACCAGGGCCGCCAGCGAATCCCCGACTATCAGATAGGAGATGGCCAGTATGGCAATGGAATCCCTGAAAAGCGTAAAACAGGCCAGGGATGAGAGCATCAAATAGGTGGCCCCGGTGAGGGCCGAGATCTCGTGTTTTCTTAAAAGGGGGCCGAATATATCCAGAAAAATTATTTTAATGAACAGGTGTTTCAGGCGGATGATATCTACCACCAGGATGGCCACTGCGACGGCGGCGATTATCCATTTGGCCAGGGTGGTCTGGTGGAGCAGCATGAAGACATAGTATAGAGCCGGAAGGGCCAGGCCGGCCAGTATGTGGAACGCCTTGCGTCGTATTTCACGTTGAATGATCATCAGGCGGATTCAAATCCAAATTGTCAAAATGTGAATGCACCGGAGAGCCGGGTGGAGCTTTCCAGATATTTATGGGCCATATAGGCGTAATCGAAATTGAAGCGTCCCAATTTCAGTCCGGCTCCGGCGGTAAATCTACCCTGATCCCCGCCCAATCTTAAGGCGATCCTTTTTTTCAGCCAGTATTCCAGGCCCAGATGAAGATCCAGGCTCATGCTTCCCAGATGGTAAGTGGCGGCAGATTGCCGTCCCTCAAATCTGAAATCGCCGCCCAGGGCCAGGGCCAGCGGCCTTTCCCCGGCGATGGAGGGGTGGTAGGACGCTCCCAGCCTTGCGGTGGGAGTGATCACCTCCTTGGTGCCGTTATCCCAGGCCAGATAGGTGGTGGTTAGGTCCTGCAGGTTTAGGCCTAATTTTATCTTTTCCCTCCAGGCGGTCATCAATCCGGCATCGATCCCCAATCCCCAGGCCGAGCTGGGCCCCACCGATTTATTGACGAATTTCAGGTTCAGGCCCCAGCGGGTGTTCTGGGTATATTTGCGGCTATAATTCAACAGTAAGGCCGATTCCACATCATCATTGTAGGTGATCTTGGAATAATCCAACCGCTCTCCGGCATCCATTATACCATTATTGTTAAGATCTATCAACGCCTCGCTGGTGTAGGGAATGTCCTTTACCGATAACCGGATATATACCAGCCCCAGGGCATATTGCCCCATCGGCCGGGAATAACCCAGGGCATCGTGGGCCACCAGCGAACCGAAATTGTTGGAATGAGCGAAGATTAGCTGATGGCTGGCCGATGAGGTCCCGGCCGGGTTCCAGTAGCCGGCAAAAGCATCATTGGCGATGGATACATAAGCTCCGCCCATACCCATGGCGGCCGATCCCAGCCCGACATTCAGAAATTCCCCGGCGTATTTTGAGGCCATAGCCGGGAGGGGCAGGGATAAGAAGAAAAAAATGAGAATTTTAATTGTTTTGGGTATCATCACTTTAGACAATAGATATATCAGGATAGTTTAAGATGTTTTAACATTTAATGATAATTCATAAAAGCTTATTTGTCAAGATGTAACGATAATTTTAAACCACTCGAATAGTTCCTTTTAGTAGTCGTAGAGAAGCTCTTGACAAATCGCAAATATTCCGGGTCGGAGCTGATGTCACTTTTAAGCCGGATCATTTTTACATCCGGCAGCCCGGGCATACTGTCCTTGTTGGTCAATAGGGCTATGGGAAAATCGGGGAGGGCGGAAGTGAAATTATTGACAGCCGTTATTTCCGAGGCGGACAGGCTGTCTCCGGCGATTATCAATAACTTGGAATACTTATAGCCCAACGACGGAACGAGACTATCCAGGGCCGTTCGGTTGGGCACCAGGCCGTTCTGCCTAGCCAGTTTTCCGGCGGATATCGCTTTTGCCGAGTTGTTTCTGCCGGGCTGCACCGCGATCAGCAGGTCGCCGCCGGCCCTGAACGATTGGAGCGGGCGGAAAGGGTTCTCGGCATAGGGGTGGGGGTAATAACTGAAGACCACCACCTGGTCCCGGTGGTCATCGCTTCCCCAGGTGAGACGGTAGGCCGCCAATCCATTGGCCGGCGATCTTCCCAGGATGATGGCAGTGTCAGTGGTGCTATCGGCGAGCTCAACGACTCGGATTTTGCCGGGGCTGGCATTGGTCAGGGGTTCTATGATGATCTTTTCCAAAGGCCGCTTGAGCTTTATATGAAGCCCGGTTTTCCCGGCTTCGGAGATCATCCTTGCTTCCAGAGGCAATGTGCCCAGTTCCTGCCTGAGCTTAGAAAAGGCCGCGGCTCCCACGATCAGCCACTCCTGGCTGGTGTGGGGACCCTTGCGGCCCCGGATGCCGCGGAACATGTCGTGCCAGAAAAGCCCCTTAAGCCGTCCTCCGTCGGAGGTGCCCTTGATGGCGTCGGTCAGGCGCCAGTAGAATTCCTCCGGGGCGGGAGGGATGACGCTCTTCTGCAGCAACACCCAGTCTATCTGCTGGCCGGCCATCATCTGAACCTCATTGCCTTTGAGGTACTTCGACCAGACATTGGTCATCTCTAAGCACTGCTGGGCGTTGGATTCGTAGATCATCATGGCATCCAGGTCCAGCCCGGCATCGTTCATCATCGGCGGGTCCTGGCCGTGCTCATGGCCCTTGTCCCAGCCCAGGGTAAAGCCCCACACCGGCTTGCTTACCCCGGCCTCGGCGATCAGCCGCTCCACCGCGGTGGCCGAGCGGTGGGCCTGCCACCACTGCCAGCGGGCCCGGATGGGCTTATCGGACATCGGTTTTACCTGCCGGGCTACCCACAGTATCCGGTCCTTTTTGCTCCACTTGTTCCAGCCGGGCGGTTTTTCGATATTCATCTGCTCCACGAATTCGTCCACCGTCTCGAATCCGCCGGCCCCCGGACGGATGTAATCCAGCCCGATGAAGTCCACATTGGGGTCTTCCTGCAGCAGTTTTAATATTTTTACAATATCGGCCCGCCGCTTGACATCGTCCAAGTTGACATGGTGGTTGGGGAACACCCGGCCGTTCTTGGCCTCCAGCGAGTAGTCGTATTTCAGTTTCCGCAGGGTGGGGCCCCATAACAGATAGCTACCCACATACCCGCCGAACTTCAAACCCTGCTTATGGCACTCCTCGGCCAGCTTGGGGAACACCTTGAAATTCTCCTTGACCCAGGGGTTCTTATCGTTCAGGCCGGGATAACCCTCGATGGTCCAGCCCACCGAATACCAGACGGCATCGGCCCCCAGGTATTTGGCCCAATCGGTAAAATTGGTCCAGTGCTTCTTGGTTTTGACCGGAGAGGGAAGTTTGGCGTTGAGCATATTCCCGGCGCTCTCGATGGTCATGGCGCAGAAGCCGTCGGGGATGGAGTGGGGAGTGCGGGATCTGACAATAAAAGTAACGGAGTCGGAAAGTAGTAAAGTAGTAGAGTCCTTTATAGCTTTGTCAGAATAAGTATTTAGTACAGCTTGGTAAACGCCCAGCGGCGGGTTCCAGGGCATGGCCCAAGTGCCGTGCCAGGCGCTGTCTGTTTTATCATATTTAAGGTTTATACCCGAGCAACTGCCGACCCCGGATATCAGGCTGTCGCCGTGGCGGAAGGAGACCTGCAAAGAGGCGGAATCGGGGTTTATCCTAAGCAGGGAATCCGGCTTCAGGCTCAGCTTGACGATCTGGTAGCGGTAGTATTCCCCTTGGTCGGTTTTAAGATAAGATGCTTTAGTTCCGGCATTGTCAAGGCCCGCAGTCAGTATGGTGATGGCGGCCAGGCAGGAGAAAAGGGTGATCTTGTGCATGTTGTTCGGCTTGCAGTCCTTATTTCTGTTTTTGATATTTGATCTTAAGCACCAGCAGTATCAGGTTCAGCGATATGGTGGCCAGGTTGGCGATAATGATGGGCAGTTGTCTGATCATGAACCCGTAGACGGTCCACAGGGAGAGGCCGACTATCATCAATATCAAAAACCAGATATTGAAATCGTCCATGTGTTTGGTCTTCAGGCTTTTTATCACCTGGGGCAGAAAGCTGATGGTGGTCAGGAAGCCAGCCAGTAGTCCCAATTCTTTGATCACCGATGTCCTCCGGTTAAAGTGTTGTTATATACTAATGGGAGCGGATAATAGTGGACATAAGGCCATGAATGGCCTTGATTACCTTTGAGGGGCTTCCTTAACCCAGCCCTTAAGGGCTGGGTTAAGAGCTAATACCGTTGCTTACTTTGTGTCCAGGATTATCGGAAGGCCGTCCTTGCCGGCTCCTATGATGACCACCTTGGTGTTGGCTGAACTGGCCAGCTTCTCGGTGGCTTCGATGCCCTTCCACCTGAGCAGCGGCTCGCTGATGCCCTTGGCTACGATATTCTGAAAGTCGGAGATGCCCTTGGCCTCGATGCGTTTTCTTTCGGCCTCTTGTTTCTCCTTGGTCAGTATCCATTCCATGCGCTGGCTTTCCTGCTCGGCCTTGAGCTTGTCCTCGATGGCGTCGGTCACCTTTTTGGGCAGGCCCACCCGGCGCAGGGGGACGCTTTCGATGATAATGCCCCGGTCGTTGACCAGGCTGTTCAATTCCACCTGGATGGCCTTGGCCAGTAATTCCCGCTGGGCGGTGTAGAGGGCCTTAGCCTCGTAATTGGCGGTGACTCCCCGGCAGACAGAACGGAACTGAGGGGCTAGGATGATATTGACGTAATCGGCCCCCACCGTCTGGTATATCTCGGCGGCCTTCTCCGGGTCTAAGTGGAACAGGGTGGTGACGTCTAATTGGACGGTCAGGCCCTCTTTGGACGGCACCGGCATGTCCTCGGTGAGCTCCTGGGTCTTGATGGACATCTTGATTATCCGGGCCAGCGGGTTGCGTAAATTGATGCCGGCCTTGAGGGTCTTGGCGGAAACATGCCCGAAGAAGTCCACCACGCCTACGTGCCCGGCCGGGATGACGGTCAGCATCTGGAGTATGGCGATTATCAAAAAGAATACGGCCACGATGCCGGAGACGGCCTTGTTCTTGGCGAAGGCTTCGTTGAACTGCTTGGTCTTCTCCCCGGCCGAGTACCACATGAAACCGGCCGCGAAAGCGATGATCAGTGTGAAAATGAAAAACATGGGGAACCTCCTTTAATAAGTGATTATTAACCTTCCGGTTTTTAGCTTGCGCTCGCAGCCTTCTTTTTCTCCTTTATACTCTCCACCGCCTGCTGGACCTCGTCCAAACTTTCTATCGGCAGGGAGTTGATGACCTGGGCCAGCTTGATCATCTTTTCCTCTTCGCGTTTGAGGGGGTACAACGGATGATCGGGGTTGGCCTTGTTTTTGGCGCTGGGGGTCCATTCCAAAAGATCGTTGGGGGTGCAGTTGAGGATGATGCAGAGCCGTTCCAGGTTGGGCAGGTCCAGCCGGACGAAGCGCGAATTGGCCACCTTGGTGGCATAGTTGGGGGAAAGGCCCTGCTCTATAAGGTAGGGGACGGGTTTGACGATGCCCCGGGCGGCGAAGATCTTGCTAAAATTGAAGGCTAACATGGTAAATGGCCCTTGTTAAGTGTTCATTGTTCATTGATAATTGTGAATTATGGCATGAAAAACGGCAAAAATCAATGAATAAATGGAATAATTCCCTCGCTATATTGTTCCTTACACATGATATATGAATAAACTCCCTTGTTATATGAGAGAATTCCCTCACTATACAAAATGTCTCCCACACTATACGAAATAGTTCCCTCGCTATATTGAATAACTCCCTTGATGTATGTAATATGTCACTTGATAATTGATATATTGGAGTGTTTGCTTCTGATTTTAAGGGCGTTGTTTAGCTGAATTACTAAACAATTGATTAATCAATTCAGCACTTATTTTTACAGCAATATATCCATGAGGATGCAAAGTTGTTTCACCATGTGCTATTTGATTTCTAAGAGATGGAAGAATTTCTTTTAGTGCCTCAGCATAATCCATATCATCAGAAACAGCTAACTCTACACCAAGATATGGATTTGGATTTTCTTCTACTTGCCGATGTGAAAAACCACTTTCGTTAATTAGTCCATTCTTCACTGCACGTGATAGTAATTCTTTAAATGTAGCTTTATCATTGTTAAATATATATTGCAACGACTTTTCCACAGTTATATATGACATTAGTTGTGCAGTTGTGTTAAATGGGTAATAAAACCATGAATATGCCACCAAATTTAATGCAGTAGCAAAGTGCGATTTTATTTCTTCGGGAACATTTGGGTCAAGACATATCTCTTTTGCACTAGCATAATTGTCCTCAATTGTCCGGGGACAAAATAGCTTTTGACGCAAATCGGGTTCTTTTAATTCTGAAAAGGGTTTAAGCATTTCCATATAATAACCTAATATTTATTTATTTTACTGCCTCACCACTTTGTTCAGTAGAAAGGAATACTTATTATGTGCATAATTGGTTTCCATAAATGGGACAGGGAACACGTGACGAGAACGGACACAGCAATCATCAAGACATACCTATGCCTTAATTGTTTTAGGCTAAAAACGATATCTTTTGATCGTTTAACTGACCTTGCCACTGTCCTTACTCCAAAGAAGACTCAACCGATTCAATGATTCCTAATATTTTTTGAGTTTTATTAACAAACTCATTGAGGCTATCATCTTTTTCATCAGACAATTTATTTATCAAGTCAATATTGGTGAATCCATCCGTATGCTTTTTTAGTATTTCAAAGATGATATGCTTCGGTTCCATAGAAATAACCTCCATTAAAAATTAAAATTGAACAAGGTGGATAAGCATTATATGTTACTGTTTGGTGCCTACTGTAGTCCATGAAGATTCTTCTATTATCCATTCTCCATCCTTGTTCTTTTTGCTGTGAACCCAGTCATGGCATAGTTCGCAGAGCAGGACGAGGTTGGTGTGCGTCGCTCGCAAAGGGCGATATGCGAAAGACACCTTGTGGTGAATGTGCATCTGAACACCCGGAGACATTCTGAGACCGCACCGGCAGCACGTAGCCCGATCTCGCCTCCACACCTCTTGCGAGGCCACTTTCCACTCGTGAGAAAGGTAAAACGCCTGGCGCTCTGGCGTGGCACCACCTTTCCAATGTGGATTAGCTGCTCCGCGTTTGCCGAACATCGGGTTTGTCTCGCCAACTGCGCCCCAGTACTTCTTGGCACGAATCTGTTCCATTGACCGAGTGGGGATGCCCCACTTGTGGAGGAAAAATAAAATATTGTTTTCAGTTACGTCACACTCTATGGCGATCTCGCGAGCCGACCGCAGTTTCTGGGCATATTCACGCTCAAGCCAGGCTTTGTCATGGAAGGGTTGATTTCCCGATACAGTATTCCATGTTCTTGGTCGCGGCTGAATGTTATAACCCACTAACCATTCGTAAACTCGTTTCGGGTTTCGATTAACAAGTTTCGCGATTGCGTATGTGCTCAAGCCTCTCTCAACGTAGAGTTCAACAAGGCGCTCACGTGATGCTGGTTTTCTCGTCTTCTGCCATTCACCCTTACAGCCCAGTGAACAGAATACAGGTGGACAGGTTCCCCGTCGTTGAATTGGTGTGCTACACCATTTGCAAATGCCATTCATTGCTTGAGTCACTTAACGCATGTGTGTTGTATTTATACGGTAATAATAACCACTCTCTGGATAATTCTAAAATAATATTTTCGTATCTTTTCGTATGTTTAGCGGGCCGGTCCTATCCCAGTTTCACCCCGCAGTCATTGCAGAACTTGCTGCCAGCCGCTATCGGCTTGCCGCACTTGGGGCAGGGGGTGGTGGCCGGGGCTACCGCCATCGGCCCGCCGCAGTTGGAGCAGAACTTGGCGGTGGTCTGGTTCTGGGTGCCGCACTTGGGACAGGCGGCCATCGGTCCGCTGGTCATGGCCTGCTGCAGCATGCCGGGCATCATCATGCCCATTCCTATCCCGGCGCCCATGCCCACCCCGGCTCCGGCCGCGCCGCCCTCCTGTTTGGCGGCATCGCCCATGGCATTGGCTGCCTTAAACTTCATATACTGGTTGAGGTCTCCCACCGCGGCCATCCCGGCCCGCTCGTCCATCCGGGCGGTCACCTCCGGCGGGGGGGTGATGGCGCTGATATACAGGTCCACCATCTCCAGGCCGTACTTGCCGAAATCCTCCTGCAGTCTTGCTTTTAGTCCGGCGCCCAGTTCATCATAATGCTGGGCCACGTCCAGGATGGTCTTGTAATTCTCGCCCAGATAATCGGCCAGGCGGGACACGATCACGTTCTTCAAAAAACCGTCCACCTGCTCGGTGGTATAGAATCCCTGGGTGCCCACCATCTTGTTGACGAATAATTGGGGATCCTTGACCCTGGTGGAGTAGATGCCGAAGGAGCGCAGGCGGATCATCTGCAGTTCGGTGTCGCGGAAGGGGATGGGCTCCGAGGTGCCCCATTTCAGGTCGGTGAAGACCTTGGAGTTGACAAAATAGACCTCCACCCGGAAGGGGCTCTTGCCGTCGAAGACCCCTTTGAGCAATCCGGTCAGAAGTGGCAGGTTCATGGTGGTCAGCGTATGGCGTCCGGCCCCGAAGACGTCCATGGCCTTGCCGTCCCGGAAGAACACCGCCTGCTGGCTCTCCCGAACCACCAGCTGGGAGCCGATCTTGGTCTCGCCCGAGCCGTCCTCCGGAACCCGGTGCACCAGCTGGTTGCCGGTATTATCAAAATATTCTATGACTTCCATTATCTTGGCCATCTTTTTCTCCTAAGGCTTAAAAGGTTGAAAATGTTCAAAAGGTTTAAAACGGTTGAATTTTCTGGTCTACCCTTAACGCTGTCACCCTGAGGTCGGCAACTTGCATCTCAAGTCGTAGGGTGGCAAGACCGCGGTGAGAAATGATCCTTCAACTTGTGAGGCTGGTAGATATCTCAGGATGACAGTTCTATCGTTTACAGAGCAGTTAGCTTAAACAGGCTTATTAATAGTTTCATGCCGGGCATTGAGCTTGTCATCGAATTTCCTTAAGTCTTCCAGCAGGGCTTTCAGGATCGAAGGATCCGGCTTTATCTGGGTCATCTTGCTCTTCAGGTCCATAATATGCTGGGACAGATCCATGTCGAACTGATATAGGGCGTCCAACTGAGGCTCCAGCACTTTATTGCTGTCGAAGAACCCGGCATAGCCGTAATCGGCGTATTTAAGGCGGTCGATGACCTTCTCCAGCAGTTTGGTTATGGACGATGCCTCGGACATCAGCTCCAGATGGCCAGGCTGTTTGGTCATGTCGGCCAGGAAACGGTCGAAGGCGGACTTGACCTCGTCCAACTGCCCGGCCAGGTGCAGGCGCAGGACCTTGTCGGTGTTGCGGCGCGATTCCTTCTCGGCATAACCGCCGTATCCCGGGACTATCCGGAACAGCTTCTCCATGAAATTTCTTACTTTATCGCTGGCATCAGGCATGGCGAGCCTCCTTATCTAAAAATTCTGACCTAACCCCTACCCCTTCCCCAATGGGGAAGGGGTTTAACAACATTCATAAAAATTATCATATTTGAAAGGGCAAGTCAACCAAAATCGGAAAAAATCGGACAAAGGGGAAATGACACACAGATTTCACTGATTGGTTCGGATTTGCACAGATTTTTTACTTACTTTTACTGCAAGGGCAAATAATCACAGTATTATGGAAGAGCTTTCATAGGGGCCAACTCGGACAGGGGCGAATGGCACACAGATTTCACGGATTGGCCCCGATTAGCACGGATTTGTTACTTACTTTACAAGTTAAAAAAAACCATAAAATAAATATCTGAGAAAATCTGCACTAATCTGTGTGATCTGTGTGCATTGTTCCCAATCTTTAGGGTTGACAAAGGGCAAGACTTGAAACTATAATTATCCCAATCAAGGAGGAATTGATGGCTATCAGACTTTACAACACATTAAGTCGCGCCAAGGAGGAGTTTGTTCCGTTGAAGACCGGGCAGGTGGGCATGTACACCTGCGGGCCGACGGTCTACGACTACGCCCATATCGGCAACCTGCGCACCTACGTCTTCGAGGACATTCTGCGACGGGTGCTGGAATACAACGGATTGCAGGTCAACCAGGTGATGAACATCACCGACGTGGGGCACCTGGAATCCGACGCCGATTCCGGCGAGGACAAGATGGAAAAGGGCTCGCGCCGCACCGGCAAGACCGCCTGGGAGATCGCCGAAGAGTACACCGAAGCTTTCAAGAGCGACCTCAGGAACCTGAATATACAGGAGCCGCACATCTGGTGCAAGGCCACCGATCACATAAAGGAGCAGATCGAGACCATTGAGTGCATCGAAAAAAAGGGATACACCTACCGGACCTCGGACGGCATCTATTTCGATACCGCCAAGCTGAAGAAATACGGGGTGCTTACCAAGATCGTGGTGCAGGACCTGATGGCCGGGGCCCGGATAGAGATGGGCGAGAAGAAGCATCCCACTGACTTCGCCCTGTGGAAGTTCAGCCCCGAAGGGACCAAAAGGCAGATGGAGTGGGAAAGCCCGTGGGGAAAAGGTTTCCCCGGTTGGCATATAGAATGCTCGGCCATGGCTGCTAAATACCTGGGGCCGCTGTTCGACATCCACTGCGGCGGGGAGGATGCCATTGCGGTGCATCATACCAACGAGATCGCCCAGACCCAGGCCTGCCACGGCACCAACCTGGCCAACTATTGGCTGCACGGATACTTCCTGCAACTGGGACAAGAGAAGATGGCCAAGTCCTCCGGTGAGTTCCTTACTCTGCAGACCCTGATGGACAAGGGATACGACCCGCTGGCCTACCGTTATTTCTGCTTTACCGGACACTACCGCTCGCAATTAAGCTTTACCTACGAGTCGCTTACCGCGGCCCAGCGGGCCTTGGAGAATCTGAGGGCGGAGATCAAGAAACTTGACCCCACCCTTGATCCCTCCCCTAAAGCATTAGGAGAGGGAAAAGGTCGGAATGTATATAAAAAGAAATTTCTCTCGGCCATAAATGACGACCTGAACATGCCGCAGGTGCTGGCCATCCTGTGGGACCTACTTAAGGACAATGACCTGACTCCGGCTCAGAAACTAAGCCTGATAAAGGATTTCGATCGGGTTCTGGGGCTGAAGTTGGCCGAGTCCGTCGGCGGATCGGCTATTCCCAAAGAGGTCGAGGATCTGATGCAAAAGCGTAAAGATGCAAGGGCGGCCAAGAACTGGGCCGAATCCGACCGATTGAGAAATGAGATATCGAAACTGGGCTTTGTGGTGGAGGATGGGCCAAAAGGACAGACCGTTCGTCCGAAAAAGTTCGGGGAATAATTTGATGACCCAGGCGAAAGCCTGGGTCGTTTGTTAAAATAGTTATGATGCAAAAAATAATTAAAAAGCCCTTGCGTATCATTCTAGTGATCTCAGGGACTCTTTTTGTCGTGCTGGGCGTTCTAGGCATATTCCTGCCATTATTACCCACCACGCCGTTCCTTCTATTGGCGGCAGTCTGCTATGCCAGGAGCTCCCGGAGGTTTTACAATTGGCTGATGACCAATCGGTGGTTTGGAAACTACATAAGAAATTACCGGGAACGAAAGGGAATTCCCCTGAAAATAAAGATGCTGGCTATTTCCACGTTATGGATTACCATAACCTTTTCGGCCTTGTTTGTTATTAAGCTTCTTATGGTCAGAATCGTTTTATTCCTGATCGCGGCCGGTGTAACCTGGCATATTGCATCGGTAAAAACATTGAAAAACTGTCAGGATGAAGTTTAGCAGTTGCCTTACGGAATATTATTATTGAATAATTTCTGTATTAAATTAAATTCCCGTAGCTTGTTTTCGTGTTTTGACCAGCGTCGTATTTCTTTCAGATCGATTTTTTGATTTTTGGCAACCAACAGGGCTTGCTCCAGACTTTGCCTGTCATTCCAGTGATAATAGGCCGATAGCCTGTCTTTGGCGCAATCGGTGGGGGATAGAAGTTTTAATTGCCCGGAGGGGAACTTTAAGGTAACAATATTTTTAACGGGTTCCGAGCCGACCGATAAAGGACCTGAAGGAAATTCAACGAAAAACTTTGAGTCTGGGTGGCGGAAATATCTATTCTCTTCGAAGAAGCCGATCTCGGACAGGGCTTGGTTGACCTTCTTGCGGCTTGATTCCGTTTCATCTATAAAATCAAGATCGTAGGACTGATACTGGTTGTCGGTATAAATGGAAACACAGGCCCCTCCGGTAAGAACGCAGCGAATACCTTTTTTCTTGAGTTGATTGTAAACCAGTACGGCAAATTCCGACAGGTTCATATTTTTTACGGCTTTCATAACGGCTTTCCCTTTCTGCGGGGCCTGCGGCGGGTAATAACCAAACTATCCTGCAACTCTTGGGGATAAAACTTAAAGGCATTCCCCATAAGACTTTTAATATCGGTAGTGAATGGATATCTGGGGTTAAAACTATAAAGCCTGGTTCTGCCAACCATCCGGCTGGCTAGTATCCCGCCGATCTCAAGCCTTTCCAACTGTTTCTGAATTTGGTTAAGGTCGGTGTTGAAGAATCGGGATATCTCCCGGGCATAACCATCCTGTCTAGCATAAAGAAACACAAGTACTTTTTCCCGGTTGCCTGACCCCAATAATGTTTCCAACATGATAATGACCTCTTTAATAGGTTATATGACCTAATGTATAGGTCATTATAATAAAATTAAAACCAAAAGTCAAACAAATAAAATAGAAAATAAGCGCCATGAACCTTGAAAATCCTCTATCATACGAAAATGTCGCTCCATATCGGATCGGACAGCTGGGGCAAAAATTAAAAAACCTGGGATTGACGGCAAAGAAAGTTCAAAAAGTACTGGGACTGGAATGCCTGTCTGATCTTTATCCTCTGGAATACAGGTATCTTCCGCTGTTTGTGGAAAGGCTTTCGGAGGAAGAATCCCCGGTGAACCATGTTATCAGTCTGCTGGTTTTGGGATTACCGGGCAAAAAAGATGATATTGAACAGGCTTTGGGAGCTGCCAATCTGGAATTGCTATGCAATCTAAGTCTCTGCTCGGTTGACCGGGGAGACATACATGCCAATTTCACAATACTTCCGTTCGAGGACCTGTTGATAGCTACCGACAAGGTCTTTTTGAATGTCGATGAATATGCCAAGGATGAATATCTTTCCTCCGACAACTTGGTCTGGAGATTGGACAAGACCTCGTACATCATGGCGGCGGGAATGTTGCGTAAGCCATGCAAAACGGCGCTGGACCTGGGCTGCGGCTCCGGTCTGCAATCGCTGTTGTTGTCCCGGCAGGCCGTAAAAGTGACCGGGGTGGACATAAACCCCCGAGCCATAAACCTGGCCGGGTTCAATGCTCTGCTGAACGGCATCACCAACGTTAAATTCATCTGCGGCGATCTGTACCAACCGGTCGGCAATAGTAAATTCGACCGGATAGTCTCCAATCCGCCATCGGCCCCGGGCCTGGTAAAGGCTTGGAACCGGGAGGGCGGCATCAGCGGGCGGGAACTGGTGGAGGATATTCTCTCCGGTGTCCGGGATCACCTGGAATACGGCGGGATATGCCAGACCACCCTGCACCTGGGCTATAACGAGGATAAGGACATCATGCTGTGGCTGGAAAAATATTTGCCGGAAAAAGAATTCCTGAATTTCATCATCAGGCATACCGATGAGAGAGAAGCGGCCGAATATGCACTTCAGGAGGCCTATCAAAAATCCGGCCCCAAGGATCATATTACCTTTCACCGGACCTATCAGATCTACCGGGCGGGATTGAAGGCGGCCGGGATCGAGAGGGTCTCCTTCGGCCTGCTGTCGGCCAAATTCAAGGAGGGTGGACAGCCGCCGGCAATAAGAACGACCGACCTTTTAAGAGAATCGATATCCGGTTTGATAGAAGATCACTGGTCATAGACCTAAAATTTCTTATTCCTTGACAAGCCCGGGCCTTTTACGGTAAAATCATATACATTAAGGTTTTAACTGATAATTTATCAACCCAATTATACGTCATGTTTCAATAGGACATGGCCGTTTGCCAAGGAGGTTTTGCATGTCAGGTCATTCAAAATGGGCTACCATTAAAAGGAAAAAGGCCGGGATCGATGCCGCCAGGGGCCGTGTCTTTACCCGGGTGATAAAGGAGATCTCCATAGCCGCCAGACAGGGCGGAGGCGACCCCGACGGCAATCCCCGCTTAAGGACGGCCATTGGCATTGCCAAGGCCAGCAATATGCCGGCCGATAATATCGAGCGGGCCATCAAAAAGGGCACCGGCGAGCTGGAGGGCGTGACCTACGAGGAGATCACCTACGAAGCCTACGGACCGGGCGGAGTGGCCCTGCTGATAGACTGCGTGACCGACAACAAGAACCGCACCGCCTCCGAACTGCGGCACCTGTTCTCCAAATACGGCGGAAACATGGGGGCCCAGGGCTGCGTGGCCTGGATGTTCGAGGCCAAGGGGGTCATCACCGTAGACTCATCCAAGACCGACGAGGATACTCTGATGGACGTGGCGCTGGAGGCCGGGGCCGATGACGTCAAGGCCGAGGAGGGCGTATTCGAGGTGTTTACCGCGCCGTCCAGTCTGGAAGCGGTGAAGTTGGCCATCGAGGCCAAGGGTATCCCGGTAAGCTCGGCCGAGATGAACAAGATCCCCCAGAATACCGTCCAGCTTGACGAGAGGGGCGCCGAGAGCATGCTGAAGCTGATGGACATGGTGGAGGACTTCGACGACAGCCAGAAGGTCTATGCCAACTTTGACATCTCTCCCGAGATCATGGCCAAACTGGACAAGTAACAGCTGAACCACAAAGGCACGAAGACACCAATTTCGTTAAACATTAATCCTCTTTGTGCCTTGGTGTCTTGGTGGTGATGAAATGATAATATTAGGAATAGATCCCGGAAGCCAGACCACCGGATATGGAGTATTGGAAAGCGACGGCCGAAATCGCAAAGTAGTAGCCCTCGGATGCCTCAAGGCACGGCCGGGGGTTTCTCTTTCCGTCCGGCTGGGGGTGATCTACGCCGGGCTTCAGGGGGTCCTGGAGCAGTATAAACCAGATGAGGTGGCGGTGGAGGCCACCTTTTACGGCAAGAATGTCCACAGCGCCCTGGTGATGGGCCATGCCAGGGGTGTCTGCCTGCTGGCGGTGCAGCAGGCCGGATGCAAATTATTCGAATATTCCCCGCTGGAGGTGAAGAAGTCCGTGGTGGGCCAGGGCCGGGCCAGCAAGGATCAGGTGGGCTTCATGATCCGGGCCATGTTGGGCTTGCGGGCCACTCCGCCGGAGGATGCGGCCGACGCTTTGGCGGTGGCGATATGCCATCTGCAGAGAAGGCAATTGGCACAAATGATCAAGAAGGTTTGACCTCACCCTTGATCGCTCCCCGATGCGGCAAGAGAAAAATGTCACCCTGAGAAATCTTTTTATTTGGCAAGTTGAACGGGTGACATTTGGACCTCACCCCCGGCCCACTTCGTATGGCAAAATAAAATTCTTCTCAGTGCAGGCTCTCTCCAAATAAATTTGGAGAGGGAAAATGAGAAAATAATTTTTAAAAGATATGTATCATCACATCAAAGGAACATTGGTCCATAAATACCCGGCCGAGGCGGTGATAGACGCCGGGGGGGTGGGGTATCAGATAAGCATCTCGCTGAATACCTTTGATAAACTGCCCGAGACCGGCAACCAGGCCAAACTGCTGACCTACCTGCATGTCAAGGAGGACATCATGCAGTTGTTCGGCTTTGCCAGCGAGAAGGAGCGCAAGGTCTTCAAAATTCTGATCGGGGTCTCCGGCATCGGGCCCAAGCTGGCGCTGACGGTGCTGTCGCACATGGCCCCGGAGGACCTGGAACAGGCGGTGGCCAACCAGGATATGACCATGCTGACCGCTATCTCCGGGGTAGGCAAGAAGACCGCCGAGAGACTACTGGTGGAGTTGAAGGGCAAGATCGCCGAAGCGGTGGTGGAGGGATTGCCGACTATCAGGGGACAGGGGGCAGGTACCAGTGACCCGGTGATCGAGGCCTTGATGACTTTGGGATTGAATTACGCCGAGGCCAAGAATGCGGTGGAGAAGGCCAAGGCCAAACTGGGTGACAAGGCTCCGGTGGAGCAGTTGATACGGGAAGCGCTTAAGGGAAAATGAACAAGTATTGCTGGAAAGATTGGGACATTAACCACAAAGGCACTTACCCCTCCCTGCCCTCCCCCAAAGGGAGAGGGAAACTGATAAGGTATTCAGTCATTGCGAGAATACAAGCATACTTTACATGCGAAGCAATCCAATATATATAATAAACTCTGCGTCTCAGCGGTAAAAAAATCAAATATTAATAAATGATATGACAGATAAAATAACCATACCCGATGTCCTGGAGGGCGATCTTGAGTTCGATTCCTCGGTCCGGCCGGTAAGCTTCGACGAGTTCGTGGGGCAGAACAAGATCAAGGACAACCTCAAGATATTTATCCAGGCCGCCCAGGGCCGGGGCGAGGCCATAGACCACATGCTGTTCTGCGGGCCGCCGGGGCTGGGCAAGACCACCCTGGCCCATATCATCGCCAAGGAAATGGGGGTGCAGATCAAGGCCACCACCGGCCCGGTGCTGGAGCGCCCGGCCGACCTGGCCGGGATCCTGACCAACCTGGGCGAACACGACGTGCTGTTCATCGACGAGATCCACCGCATCAACCGGATGGTAGAGGAATATATCTACCCGGCCATGGAGGATTACTGCATAGACATCATGATAGACAAGGGCCCCAGCGCCCGCTCGGTGCGGCTGAACCTGCCGAAATTCACACTGATCGGGGCCACCACCCGGGCCGGCCTTTTAACCGCGCCCATGCGGGCCCGTTTCGGCATGATCAACCGGCTGGATTATTACACCCATGACGATCTGGAGCAGATCATCCTTCGCTCGGCCAAGATATTCAATGTCAGCATAGATTCCGGCGGGGCCAGGGAGATAGCCCAGCGCTCCCGGGGAACTCCCCGGGTGGCCAACCGCCTGCTGCGCCGGGTGCGCGATTTCGCCCAGGTGGAGGGCGACGGCAACGTTACTGCGGCCATCGCCCAGAGATCATTATTACGCTTGGAAGTGGACGAGGTGGGGCTGGACGACATGGACAAGAGGATACTGGAGGCCATCATCAAGAAATTCAACGGCGGGCCGGTGGGCCTGAACACCCTGGCGGTGGCGGTGGGCGAGGAGTCCGACACGGTGGAGGAGGTCTACGAACCGTATCTGATACAGGAAGGATTTTTGATGAGAACCCCGCGGGGCCGGGAGGCCACCGAGAGGGCGTACAAACATTTGGGACTAAGTTCGGGGAAGAAGCAGACGGAGATGCTTTAGTTTGGCTGGCCTTTAATTCTTCTTCAAAAACATTAAGTCCTAAACAACAGTAATGGATAGATGATGAAAGTTGTATTCCCAAAACCGTATAGAACATCTATTGAGAAAATCTTAAGGTTTAAAAAAGATTTCCTGGAATATAGGGTATTGGCAAAGAAAAATAGGTTATCCAATGAAGAAGTTCTGGAATTAAAAAAACTACGAGAAAAACTAAACATATCGCTCACAGAAATAGCAAGACTTGTATTGCAAAGTGGTGTAGGTATTCGCTTCCACAGTGATTCGAATTCAATCGATATCTTTACCAATATATTCAATCTTGATCGTTTAAATATACCAAGTTCAGGTGTTATTGATTTGCTTGATCGTTCTATCGGTTGCTATTATGTTCTAAGAAGAAATGTTTATAGGAGATTGATCAATCCTTTTTATTGGATTGGTGAAGTTATAAGGTTTCCATTCCGAATTCTATCATTTGCCGGATTTGATTCTGTAAGGGCTGAAGTATCATTGATCGGCAAACTTTATAAGTTTACAATGGGTCTTATGACTTTTATTTTGACAGCAATTCAGTTATTGCGTCTTTTAGGGATTGATATTGGAAATCATATTTTGAAATAAATATTTGTTAAAAATAAACTGATTTATTCATAACCATCAATACACAAAGCGAAAGATTACAAATTACAAAAGGACTTGCCAGCAGGGCAGCCGTTTATTCGCAATGGTGCAATACGCTGGCCATCAAGGCCAGAGTAAGTTATTATAAATACTAAGGTAAATTAAATGTCTGAAAAACCAAAGATCGGCCTGGCCCTCTCCGGCGGAGTGGGCTACTGCATGACCCACATAGGTGTATTGCAGGCTCTGGAGAACGCCGGCATCCGGCCGGATATCATCGCCGGGACCTCGGGCGGGGCCCTGATCGGCGCCCTGTACGCCTCGGGCATCCGGCTGGACCGGATAGAGGAGATCGCCAAATCCATCAAGTGGAACAAGCTGATGGGGCCGCATTTCCTTTTCCAGGGTCTGGGCTCATCCAAACCGATCGAAGACCTGATGGATGACCTGCTGGGCAGGGGCCGTCGCTTCGCCGACCTCAACATCAAGCTGCTGGTCTCGGCGGTGGACCTGATCAGCGAGCAGAAGATCATCTTCCCCGAGAACGAATCCCAGACCATCTCCATGCCGGTCCGGGCCTCCTGCAGCCTGCCGCTGGTATTTTCCCCGGTCAGGGATGGAGAACGGCTGCTGGTTGACGGCGGGATGCTGGTGCCCCTGCCGGTGCGGGAGCTTAAGGAGCATGGCGCCGGGTTTGTGATCGCGGCCGATTTCAAAGTGGCCCGCGACGAGCCCAAGAATATGTTCGACGTGGCCCTGCGCACCCTGCGGATCGCCAACCAGGAAAGGGTCGAGGCCTCGGCCAGGGCCGCCGACATCATGGTGGAAAGCCATATCGGCGGGGGAAGCCGGTGGGACCTGGCTGCTGCGGTGGACCTGATCAAGGTGGGGCGGATGGAAACAGAGGATATGCTGGCCAAGAACGGCGAAAAGATCAAAACCATCAAGGATGTCTGATAATTATATGAATGACAAACCGAAGATCGGCCTGGCTTTGGCCGGAGGGGTGGGCTACTGCCTGGCCCATATCGGCGTGCTGAAGGCCCTGGAGGAGGAGAACGTCAAAGTCGACGTGTTGTCCGGGACCTCGGGCGGAGCCCTGATCGGGGCCCTGTATGCCTCGGGGATAGGCGCCGACCGGCTGGAGGAGATCGCCAAAACCATCTCTTGGAGCCAGCTGATGAGCCCCACCATGATATTCCGCAACAAGGGGCTGGTCTCCTCGGAGCCGATAGAGAATTTAGTGGAGGAGCTGATCGGCAAGAACCGTCGCTTCAGCGAGCTGAAGCTTCCCCTCTCGGTGGCCACCGTGGACCTGATCTCGGGGGACGAGATAATGTTCCCCAACAGCCCCGACGATCTTATAGCTCCGGCGGTACGGGCCTCCTGCTCGGTGCCGGTGGTGTTCGCCCCGGTGAAGATAGGCAAATGGCTGCTGTCGGACGGCGGGATCAAGGACCCCCTGCCGGTCAAGCCGCTGAAAAAATACCATCCCCAGTTGATGATCGGGGTGGCCTTTGTTACCGGGAAGTACGAGCCCACCAATCTTTTCGAGATCGGGGTCCGCTCCATGATGCTGGCCAACGACAAGATCCTGGAGGTCTACGAGCAGGAGCTGGATGTGCTGATAAAATGCCAGACCGGCGAGATATCCAGCTGGGACCTTAAAACCGCCGTCCAGCTGATCGACGTGGGCTACGAAGCCGCCCGGCAGAACATCGACAAGCTGAAAGGGTGCTGCGATAACAAAAAAATCAATTTGGGATAGGGCGTAAGATGACCGTGCTGTATGTTCTGTTGACGGCTGTGATAGTGATATTCGGGCTGGGGATGCTCCTGATGCAGAGAAGGACCGACCGGGCCCTGCGGGAGCTCAAGGATTCCGCCAGGAACGACCAGTCCCTCAATCTGATGAGCCAGTGGCTGCAGGACACCAAATCCTCCCTGGACGGCCGCATGCAGGAGACCAGGCAGACCCTGGATTCCCGGCTGGCCGAGGTGGACCGCAAGATCGGCAACTCCATGGAATCGGTCAGCCAGCGGCTGGAGGGCAACACCAAAACGGTGGGCGACCGCTTGGACAGCGCCGCCCGGGTGATCGGCGAGGTCCAGAAACAGCTGGGAATACTCTCCAAAGCCACCGACGCCATGCAGGAGATGGGAAAGGATATCTCTTCATTGCAGGATATCCTCCGGTCGCCCAAGCTGCGGGGCGGGATGGGCGAATATTTCCTGGGCGATCTGCTGGCCCAGATCCTGCCGCCGCACCATTTCGAATTGCAATATACCTTCCGCTCCGGCGAGAAGGTGGACGCCGTGGTAAAGCTGTCCGACAAGCTGGTGCCGGTGGACGCCAAGTTCCCGCTGGAGAATTTTCAGAAAATGCTGGCGGCCCAAAGCGACGATGACCGCAAGACCTGGCGCCGGAAATTCGTCTCCGACGTCAAGAAGCACGCCGATGCCATAGCCTCCAAGTATATCCTGCCGGATGAGGGTACCTTCGACTTTGCCCTTATGTATATCCCGGCCGAGAACGTCTACTACGAGACCATCATCAAGGACGAGAATTTCGGCGAGGAAAAGTCCATCTCCACCTACGCCATAGAACAAAAAGTTATCCCGGTCTCGCCCAACTCGCTCTACGCCTACCTGCAGGCCATCATTCTGGGCCTACGAGGCATGAAGGTGGAGGAGAGGGCCCAGGAGATAATAGAATCATTATCCCGCCTGGCCGGGGACCTTAGCAAATTCCGGGGGGAGTTCGACGTGGTGGGCACCCATATCGGAAACGCCTGGAAGAAATACGAGGAGGCCGAAAAACGGCTGGTCCGCTTCGAGGACCGGCTGGAGAGCGTGGAGGGTAAACATCTGGAGCAAACCAAGGAGATAACGGAGTAAACTATGCAAATCGATGCCAGATTGATACAAGACCTTTTCCCGGTGGGGGTCTTCACTGTTATATTTGCAGTGGCCCTGATTGCCAGCTACTACAGCCTCAAGAAACAGAAAAAGTTGATGAGGGAGGTGGCACTGAAACTGGGGCTTGAGTTCAGCGAAACAGACCCCTTCTCGTTCCTGTCCCGGGATAAACGGTCCCGTCCCGCCTACCGCCGGCCCAGCGATGCCGGGTTCGATATCCAGGGTTTCGTAAAAAAAATAGCGGCGGTATTCTCGCCCTGGCGGGTGACCGGGAAATATCACGGCTATCAGGTCATCATCCGGATCGAGAAGAAGGATAAGCAAAGTTTCACCGTGGTTCAGTTGCTGTTCAACCAGTCCCTGGGTATGGGTTTGAACATCGCAGAGGGCAATTTTCTTTCCAAGATCGGCAAGAACATATTGGGCAAGAAACCGATCAGCACCGGCAACCTTGATCTCGACGGCAAGGTCTACATCTCCGGTCAGGACGAGATGAAGATCAAGTATCTGGTGAAACGCTCCGAATTACAGCAGATATTGCTGTCGCTATACAACAAATACCCCGGCACACGGATCGACGATCAGGGCCTGACCTACCGGCAGAACAAGGTCCTGACCGATCTGGCCGGTTATCAGGCGCTGTTGACCAGCCTGATCGGCGCCGCCAAAGCATTTACTCAATAACCGAATTTAAACCTGATATTTCGCGAGTTATTAAGGAGAGCAGTTAATAGTGGTCTTTTTTTACCACAAAGGCGCAAAGACCGCTAAGAAAATTGTACCATGTGTCCTTGATATCATTTAGTTTTGTGCTGAATTTCCCTGACAAAAGACCCTTCGCGACCTTAGCGTCTTAGCGGTGATTGAATTTCCAATGACTACAATTAATCGCTCGGATTAATAATTTTCTGCCGTATGCGGCAGTCACCGTCTCCCGGTTGGGCGCCTATAGTCGAAGAAATAAGAATCCAAAACAGCCTGTAAATAAAAAACTAGGAGGCCTATGAAGAAAACAATAATCACAGCCCTGGCGCTGTCCTTCCTGGGAGGCCTGGCTCTGGCCCAGAGCACCCAGCCGCTGTTCCATATCGAGCGGACCAAGAACGCCAATAAACTTTATTACGAAGCCCGGATAGGGGCCGACGGAAAAATAGACGCCGAAGATCCCATCAAGGTCTATTGGATCATGTGGGCCAAGGATTCCACCGGGAAGACCACCGAGGGCATGAATTTCATCGAGCGGGTCAAGGTTTACGGATATAACATCAAGGCCGACAGCACCGGGAAGATATTCAAAATGACGCTTAAGCCCTTTAAGGAGCGACTGATAAGAGTTTATCTCAAGGATAATGTGGCCAAGGCCGAGATGACCATCAACTACCGGCCGGCCTATTTCGAGAAGATGTTCATCTATGCCAAGGGGGATTCCAAGCCTGATTCCATTAGGCTGTCCGGTTATGATGTGGATAGCGGTAAAGAGATATTCGAAATGTTCCTGCCGAATAAAAAATGAATAATTTTGATATGAATTTGACTGTCGTGAAAATAAATCCATTCTTGATACGAGCCCACAGAGATTATCGGAGATGCCCATGAAGACAGGCTATGTGGCCATTGCCGGAAGGCCCAATGTGGGCAAATCCACTCTGCTCAATAAATTCATGGGGGTAAAGCTCTCGGCCGTCAGCCGCCGGCCCCAGACCACCCGCCAGCGGGTGCTGGGGATAGACAACGGTCCGGAGTATCAGATAATCTTCCTGGACACCCCGGGGCTGCTGGATCCCAGCTATGCCCTGCAGGTGAAGCTGCTTCGGATCGCCCACCGATCCATCGAGGAGGCGGACCTGCTGTTGTTCATGATCGATGCCAAGATAGGGATATTGGCTGAGGATGCGGCCTTCCTTGAAAAAAACAAGAAGGGCAAGGTGATCGGAGTTCTGAACAAGATCGACCTGATGGAAAAGGAAGGGGTGCTGAAAGCCATAGCGCAGTTCCACCGCCTGACGGCCATTGAAGACATATATCCCATAGCTGCCCTGAAGGGGTTCGGCATCGATGAACTGCGCCGGGGCGTTTTGGACAAACTGCCGGAGGGCCCGGCCCTCTACGACCAGGATTCCCTGACCGACCAGCCGGAGAAATTCTTCGTATCGGAGATAATACGGGAGAAGATATTCGAGCTGTGCGGGGCCGAGGTGCCCTATGCTACGGCGGTGGTCATCGACCAGTTCAAGGAGCAGCCCGGCCGCAAGGATGTGATCTCGGCCACCATCTGGGTGGAGAAGGAATCGCAGAAGCCGATATTGATAGGCCAGGGCGGCCACAAGATGAAGGCCATCGGCTCGTCCGCCCGGCGGGACATAGAGAAGTTTTTGGACCGGCCGGTGTTTCTGGAGCTGTTTGTCAAGGTCAAGAAAAAGTGGAGGTCGCGGGAGAGCGACCTTAGGGACCTGGGGCTGTGATAAGAAAAAGACCGCCGCTGAATCAGCGGCGGTCTTTCAGTTCCTGGACCAGGCGTTTGGCCCGGTTATGCTCCTCCAGGGTCCTGGTGAAGATATGGCTGCCGTCCCCCTTGGAGACGAAGTAAAGAAAATTGGTCTGGGCCGGGTAGGCCGCGGCCTCCAGGGATCTTCGGCCCGGGTTGCAGATGGGGCCGGGCGGCAGCCCCTGGCGGCGGTAGGTGTTGTAGGGGGAGTCGATCTCCAGGTCGTCGTAGGTCAGCCTGCGATTCTTGTGCCGGGGCAGGGCATATTCAACGGTGGCGCAGGATTCCAGGGGACGCCTGGCCTTAAGGCGGTTGTAGAAGACCGAGGCCACCACCGGCCTCTCGGCATCCACCTGGGCCTCCCGCTCCACCAATGAGGCCATGATCACCATCTGTCGCAGGTCCCGCTTCTGCCTCTTGAGCTCATCCATCCATTCCGGCTTGATGTTGGCAAAAAAACTCTCCACCAGCCTCCGGGCGATCAGATCGGCAGATGACCCCCACTCGAAATCATAGGTCTCCGGGAAAAGGTAGCCCTCCAGCGAAGCGGCTTTTATTCCGTGGAAATTCATCAGGGCCGTGTCCCGGAAAGCCTTGATCAAAGCCTGGCTGTCGGCTCCGGCCTCATTGGCCAGAATGCCGGCGATCCGGGCCAGGGTCAGTCCTTCGGGTATGGTGACCTTATGATAAACCACCGCCCCGCTGTGGATCTTGTCCAATGCCTCCCAGGCCGAAAGGGGGTAGTCGAAGCGGTAGCGTCCGGCCTTCAGCCTGCGGTTCAACCCGCCGGCCAGGGCCAGATATTTGAACATGGCCGGATGCTCGATGACGCCGTCCCGGTGCAGCATATTGGCGATCTGCCCGGCCGAAGCCCCGCGCCGGACGGTGATTATCCTGGGCTGCCATTCCCGGTCGATGGACCTGGTGCCGAAGATTATGACCAGCAGATAAATAAAAAGGCCCAGCAAGGCCGCCAGGGCTATTTTAATCGCTATCTTTTTTAACATGAAGTTTTAGAAAATCACTTAATATTATAGAAGCGGATATGCTATCCAGCGCTTTTTTATTGTCTTTTAATTTTTGCCCGGCCAGATGGATCGATTGCTGGGCAATTTTACTGGTGAAACGTTCGTCGTACAGGTACACCGGCAGTTTGAATTCACCCTCCAGCCGGGATTTTACTTTATCCACGAAACAGGTCAGATGGGTGTCGCTGCCATCAAGCCTGGCCGGTCTTCCTACTACCAGAGCTGTAACATTGTTCTGAGTTATTATGGGAAACAGCTGCTTCATCAGATCGGGGATTCCCCTGATCTCCAGGGGAGGGAGGGGCTGGGCGCTGATCAGCAGTTCGTCGGTAAGGGCCAGACCCACCCGGCGCCGTCCCAGGTCCAAACTCAGTATCCGTCCCTTAAAACTCATTTCTGGCGGGCTAAAAAATCGCGGATGGCATAGCGGTGAGCCTTGAAAGCGATATCCCGGGGGAGGCTTTTGGGATTGAACAGCTCGATCTGGCTGGCATCGTCTCCGGCCACCATATTGCGGGTCACGGCCTGGCCCTGATAGACCACCAGGATGACGTGGCACCGGGGATCATCGACCCCGCTATATACGCCCACCAAGGGGCCGGTCTTTATCTTCAGGTTGGTCTCCTCCTTGGCCTCCCGGGCGGCGCATTCCTGGGCGCTCTCGCCGTATTCCATGAACCCGGAGGGCAGGGACCATAATCCGGCAAAAGGCTCGTATTTCCGTTTGACCAGAACCAGTTTTCCATCGATCATAATGATGGCGGCTGCCGCCGGGGTGGGGTTCTGATAATAGATGAAACCGCAGTCCAGACAGACCTGCCGTTTATGGGCGTCGATCTTTTTATGCTTAAGAGGCGATTTGCAGAGGGGACAGAATTTATATTTCATAAATGGGTATGTCGTTCTTAAAAGATGTGAAAGGGCTGCAAGTTATAACGCTTGCAGCCCCAGGGTGGTGGCGCTATTTGGCCTTTTGAACCTTGCCAGAACGAATGCAGCGGGTGCAGACGGAAATGCGCTTTACCTTGCCGTCGGTCAGGACCCGGACCTTTTGAAGATTGGGGTTCCAGCGGCGGGGTCCTACATTATGGGCGTGACTGATGGTATGGCCGAAGGCCACCCCTTTGCCGCAGATATTGCATATTTGAGACAATTTATGCTCCTTTCGTGATTATTTTATTCGGAAAGCCAGTAGAGAAAGCGGCCGCAATTGCCACAGGTGGTCAGCGACTGGTTTTTCCCCACCTTGGTGGCCTGAGCGGTCGGCATTCTGATATAACAGCCGCAGCACACCCCGTTGATCACCGGTACCACCGGGCGGCCGTATCTGATCTTGAGCTTCTGGTAACGGGAGAAAATATCCTTGTCCACCTGTTTGGCCACGTCGGACTGGGCTTTGGTCAGATGCTCCAGGCTGTCTATCTTGAAGCCCATGGCTTTCTCCTGGGCGGAATCCTCGGTGGTCTCCTTGATCATTAGTTCCAGGTCGTGCAGCGTAACCAACAATTCCATTTGGGGATGCATGATGACCTCGTCGTTAAATATTCTTTTCTAATTCTGTTATCCGGGAGATGAATTCCGCCGGCTGGTCCGCCGTGAACAGGGCATCGCCGGGTAACAGCTCCTTGGCCAGCTGGGCGATCCTGCCCAGGGTGATCAGGTACTGGTTCTGGGGGTCGTGGGGCGGAGCTATGATCAGGAAAAAAAGCTTGGTTGGCTTTTTATCGATGGCGTCGAAATCCACCCCGGCTTTTGACCGGCCGACGATCAGGGTCAGGGAATTAAGCAGCAGGGAGCGGCAGTGGGGGATGGCCACGGATTTTCCGATCCCGGTGGAGCCCAGCTCCTCGCGTTGCTTGAGGCTGACCAGCAGGATCTTCTGCTCTTTCTCCTCCAGCCCGGTCCGGCCCACCAGCTCTTTGAGGACGGAATCCCGCCCGGCGGCCTTGAGGTTCAGGTGAACCCGTTCCGCCTTAAGCAATGATGATATTTTTACTGACGCACTACCCATAATTTTATCGTGGCCTCCACTTCAGGATGGAGCTTGATCGGTATGTTGTAAACCCCCAGGGCCTTGATCGGCTCCTCCAGTATAATATTGTTTTTATCGATATCCACCCCCTGGTCGCCCAAAAGCTTCGCGATATCGGGGATGCTGACTGATCCGTAGAGTTTGTCGTCCTCGGCGGCCTGAACGGTGGCGGTGCAGGATACCTCGTTGAGCTTCTTGGCCAGTTCTTCGGCCTCCTGCTTCTTCTTGCTGAGGTGCAATTCCTCTTTCTTGATCTTGATCTGCAGCTGCTTCATGCTGTTCTCGTTGGCCGGAAGGGCCTTGCCTTGGGGGATCAGGTAATTCCTGGCATAGCCCGGTTTGACCTCCACGGCTTCGGTTTTTTTGCCCAGGGAGGGAATATCCTGGGTCAGTATGACCTTCATATTATTACTCCTAAAAATGCTTGATTAACGGTGATCGGAAATGAACGGGAGCAGCGCCAGGTGGCGGGCTCTTTTGATGGCTGTGGTCAGCATCCGCTGATGCTTGGCGCAGGTGCCGGAGACCCGGCGGGGGACTATCTTGCCCCGTTCGGTCATGAAGTGGCGGAGCTTTTTGTCGTCCTTATAGTTGACATGGGCGGCCTTATCCAAACAGAACTTGCAGTCCTTGCGGTGAAATACCCTGCGTTCTTTGGGATTGCGGGGGTTGTCTTTGGTTTCTCTTTTCAACATGATTTGAATGTCTTCCTTAAATATATGTTAGATTGAGTTTTTCTTAAGGTCGGCCGGACGCTGTCAATCGGCTTCGGGCGCGGAGTCCTGGCTGGTTTCGCTTTTTTCCAAAAAGCGGACGCTGTCGGCCCTGATCTCGATGACGGTTCTCTTCTGGCCGGTTTCGGTCTCCCAGGAACGGCTTTCCAGCCGGCCCTCCACCATCACCGGGCTGCCTTTATGCAGATACTTATTCACGTTTTCGGCTATGGCCTGCCAGGCCACCACGTTGATGAAGGTGGTGTCATCCTGCCAGCGCCCGGACTGGTCCTTATGCCTCCGGTTGACCGCCAGCGAGAAATTGCAGACCGCACTGCCGTTGGGAGTATATCTCAACTCCGGATCACGGGTCAGCCGGCCTGACAGCAGTACCCGGTTAAGGGTGGGAACGCGTAATTCACTCATATTCTTATCCTTTTAAATCAAAAGGGAAGATCGTCGTCGCTTTTGTCCGGAGAGACCTCAGGTCCGCTGGGCTGTCCCTCGGGACTGCCGCTGTCCGGGGAAGGGCCGGAGGTTCCGGCGGCCCGGGGCTCGCGATCCAGGAATTCTATCCGATCGGCCCTGATCTCCAAAGTGCTGCGCTTTTGGCCGTCCTCAGTCTCCCATGACCGGTTCTGCATCTTGCCCTCGACCAGCACCGCCCGGCCCTTGGCCAAAAACTGCTGGCATAGTTCGGCCAGTTTCTGCCAGGCTACTATGCCCACAAAGGTGGTGTCTTCCTTAAGTTCTCCGGAGGCGCTTTTGTATTTACGGTTGATGGCTATGCTGAAATTAGTGACCGGGGTCCCGTTGGAGGTTTGGCGGACCTCCGGATCCTTGGTCAGCCTTCCGATAAGAAAAACCCTGTTCAATTCGGCAAGTTTGAGATCAGGCATTTTACCTCCTAATTATTCGCTGTCTTTGGCAGGGGCTTTGGTTTCAACCGGGGCGGCTTCGACGGGCGCCGGGGTGCTGGTGGCAATATGCCCCTTGATTATCAGATGTCGTACAACATTCTCATTCAGACGGCATATCCGGTCCAGAGCCTTGGGGGCTCCGGCCGGGGCGTTGAACTGGATGCATAAGTAATTGCCATCGCGGTGCTTATTTAGGAGATAGGCCATCTTGCGGCGGCCCCATCGCTCCACGTTGACGGTCTCTCCGCCCTGTTCCTTGATGAGTTCGGAGACCTTCTGGATCTCGGTCTCCAGTCCGGCATCATCGGTGGCCGGATTTAGTATGATCACTGTTTCGTATGCGTTCAAGGTATTGCTCCCTAAATAGTTTTCTGATTTATAGAGTTCATGGCCGTTTCCAGGCCTAGGTTAATTATTTTTATTATCGAGTCGGCCGCTCTGGCGGTCATCTCTTTGGCCATAGGGTATTCCGGAGCGGTAAATTTGCCCAGCACGAAGTTGCTGGCATCGCAGGAAGAGGGCAGGGGACCCACTCCCAATCGCAGCCTGGCGAAATTTTCAGTCTTCAGGGAGTCGATGATGGATTTAAGGCCCTTCTGTCCCCCGTGTGACCCCGCTAACCTTAAACGCAGCTGCCCCAAAGGCAGATTGATGTCATCGCAGACCACCACCAGCCGATCGGTGCCGAAATTACGCTCCTTCATAACCTGTTTGAGCGCCTGCCCGCTTAAGTTCATATAGGTCAGGGGGCGCACTAAAAAGAACGGGGGGGTCCGGCCGATGCCATAGCTGAATTTGTTTTTATAACGCCAGGTGATGCCGTTCTGGCGGGCCAGATGATTAAGCACCGAAAATCCCAGGTTGTGCCGGGTACTGCCGTATTCCCGGCCCGGGTTTCCCAGGCCGGCTACGCACCAGGTGTTGCTGTCCGGATATCTGTTAGGCATTTATGAGGCCAGCAGGCTATTCTGCCGCTGCTTCCTCGTCCTTCTTGCCCTTGACGATCACCTCGGGCTCTTTGACCGCCTCGGCAATGGCTGGAGTCTCGGCCACGGCGGTTTCCACTATCGGGGGAAGGATTGTGGTGATGACCTTGGATGGATCGGAGACCACCTCGCCCTTCTCCAGCTTGATGTCGCTGACATGAAGGGACTGCCCGACCTTGAGGTGCTGGACGTCGAGGGTTATCTGATCGGGGATATCGGTGGGGAGGCAGAAGATCTCCACCATGTCCAGAATATGATCCAGTATTCCTCCGCCGTTTTTGACACCATCGGGGATTCCGGTCAGGGCGATGGGTATCTTTACCTTGATCTTCTCCTTGAGCTGGATCTCCTGCAGGTCCAAATGCAGCAGTACGTTGTGGATGGGCTCGGTTTGGGCCTCCTTGATGATGGCCTTGAGTTCTCTTTTTTCGTCGGCCAGCTGGAGATTGATGATGACATTCTCGCTGGAGGCATACTTGAACAGCGGCAGAAGGTCCTTGGCATCGAACATCAACGGAATGGCAGGCTTGCCATGGCCGTAGACCACGGCCGGTATCTTGCCGTTCTTTCTTAAGGCCTTGGCTTTCTGTTTTCCCTGCTCCTCTCTGCGGTGAGCAATTAATGTGACTTCATGCATGGTTGGTTTTCTTCCTAATATTAATGATTTGGCAGTTTATTAAGGTCGTTTTTCTTAGATCAGTTAAAAAGGCTGCTGACGGACTCTTCGTTGTGGATCCGCTTGATGGCATCGGCCAGGAGCTTGGATATGGAAAGCACCTTGATCTTGGGTATCCGTTTCTCCGGCGGCAGGGGGATAGTGTTGGTCAGAACCACCTCGGTGAGTGGGGCCTCGGCGATGGATTCTATGGCTTGGCCGGACAACACCCCGTGGGTGGCGGTGGCGTAGATGGATTTTGCTCCATTCTGCTTCAATATGCCGGCCACTTCGCAGATGGTGCGGGCGGTGTCCATGACATCGTCGACGATCAGGCAGTTCTTGTCGGCCACCTCTCCGATGATATTCAGCACCTCGATCTTGTTGGGCCCGGGCCGTCGTTTGTCAATGAAGGCCAGGGGAAGGTCACCCAACCGCTTGGCAAAGGCCCTGGCCCGGTTGACGCCGCCGGTATCGGGGGACACCACCACAAAATCCTGGACCCCCAACTGCTGGAAATGCTTGATCAGCACCGGCGAGGCATAGAGGTGGTCCACCGGGATATCGAAGAACCCCTGAATGGCCTCGGTGTGCAGGTCCATGGTCAGTATTCGGTGGGCGCCGGCTACGGTTATCAGGTTGGCCACCAGTTTGGCCGAGATCGGCACCCGGGGCATGTCCTTGCGTTCCTGCCGGGCATAACCAAAATAGGGGATGACTGCCGTGATCCGCTTGGCCGAGGCCCGGCGGGCGGCGTCCATCAGGATCAGCAGTTCCATCAGGTTGTCGGACGGCATGAAAGTGGGCTGGAGGATGAACACATCGGTGCCCCGAACGTTCTCGTTGATCTGGACCCGGATCTCACCGTCGGAGAACCTTCCGATGGTGCATTCGCCCAAGGCCTGGCCCAGCTCCCGGCCGATATCTATCGACAGATCGGGATTGGCGGTTCCGGAGAATACCTTCAACTCACCGTTCATTGTTAGATCCTTACCAAATATCTTTAATTATGGCTCAGGGGCAGGGACTCGAACCCTGGTTCTCAGCTCCAAAGGCTGGTGTCCTGCCAATTGGACGACCCCCGAATATTTTTATCCTATTACTTTATCTATGAACTCCCGGCCTTGGCCGGTCTTGAAATATCTTTCGCGTTTTCGGGCCTCCGAAAGATTGGGGAATTCTTCTTTGTAAATCAGGACCCAAGGCCTTCGGTTTCTGGTATAGGTGCATTTACCGCTGTTATGCTCTTTTATCCGTTGTTCAATATTGGCTGTAGAACCGATGTATCTGGTGCCTAAAGAGACACTTTTTAAAATATAAACAAAATATGGCATTTTTTAGGGACTCTCTGCCGGCAGACAAGCTTTGTAGCAGAGCGACGGCAGATCCGCCGCCGCTTTACTTGTATCATTCCAACCGGCGGAGAACCCAAGGTGTATCAGCTCCAAAGGCTGGTGTCCTGCCAATTGGACGACCCCCGAATATTTTTATATACAACAACGATACAGGGCTAAAATAGGAAATCAAAAAACGGGAAATAGTAGTAGCGTTTTCGTGGTTACTAATCCAAGCAACATTGATTACGGGGTTTTAATAAACTTCGTGTCTTCGTGGTTAATGGTGTCTGCTATTTGATGCCCTGCTTTAGCAAGTAGTGCCCCGGGCAATAAAAAAGCTGACAACAGGCTGCTTGTAATAGTCAAGCTATAAGTAAGCCGCATGGAGATGTTCCCTGCATAACAGCAAGGAACGCGACGACCTACTGTCAACCGTCGGTTTCCCGGTCCGGAAATTTATATCAATCTAAAGATTAGTGGGTTGGTCTACCGGAGCATCCTCCTTGATGACAGGCGGAGCCCCACCTTCCTTAAGGGTCTTGTGATATTCGTCGAGGATGGCCTTTTCCAACATCTGCCGGGTCTCGGCGTTGATGGGGTGGGCCACATCTTTGTAGGTTCCGTCGGCCATCTTGCGGCTGGGCATGGCGATGAAGGGCCCGTTGTTCCCCTGGATGATCTTGATGCCCCTAACTGCAAAGGCGTTGTCGAAAGTCACGTTGGCGAAAGCCAACAACTTGTCGTTGCCGCCCTGGCGCAGCGATACCCTGATCTCGGTGATCTGCATAGATGTTTTACCTTCCGTAGCCGATGTTAGTAGTTGAGTTATTGGGATTGGTTCGGTATAAATCTATCGAATTATTTTCCCGAGGATACGCTGTGTGCCAGGAAACTGCCGGGCCAGATTTTTGAAATTTTACTATAACCTTTTTCGGCCGAAGCGGCATCGGGGAACAGGCCAAAAACAGAAGAGCCGCTGCCAGACATCATGCTGCCCAAAGCTCCGGCTTTCAGCAGATCGGCTTTAACCCTGGAAATCCGCGGATGACGGGGGATGACCGCCGGTTCAAGATCGTTGATCAAATGCCTGGATATATCAACAGCGGCTTTGCCCAGCCCACAGGATTTCAAAAGTATTTTACTAAATTTATGCCCTTTTGTCAACCTGTTTTTTGTTTTTTTATGATTTTTATAAGCCCAGGCGGTGGATACCGGAAATCCCGGATATACTAAAACGAAATGGTATTCCCTGGGGCATCTTCGGGCCCTTACCTTTTCGCCCCTTCCGGTGACATGGGCGGTGCCTCCCTTTAAAAAGAAGGGGACGTCCGATCCCAGGGATGCGGCGGCTTTCTTCAGGTCGGCCGGGGACATCTCTTCCAGGTGCCACAGTTTTTTCAGCCCCAGCAGAACCGCGGCGGCATCCGACGACCCGCCACCCAGACCGGCCCCGATGGGGATGTTCTTCTTCAGGGTTATCGTTGCGCCGAATGTCTTTTTGGCGGGGTGTCTTTTCAGCGCCAGGTTCCTAAGTGTCAGGGCTGCCCGGTATGCCAGATTGGAGTCGTCCGTCGGCAGTTTGGGGTCATTGCATTTGAGTACTATCCGGCCATCCCGACGGGAGGACAAGGTTAATTCATCATGCAGTGATATGCAATGGAAGACAGAATCAATATCATGGTATCCGTCGGGGCGTTGGCCAAGGATCTTCAGGGTCAGGTTGAGTTTGGCGTAGGCTTTGATTTTCAGTTTGTCCATGGCTTGATTGTAGCATAACAGGCCGGGGAAACTCAATGGAAATATTAAATGCATGAATTTTCTTGACAATATTGGGGCCAAAATTAAAATTGCCAAACACGGGTTTCGGCCAGAATAGAGACCAACCGGGCGCAATGCGCCTGCCGGACAACACCAGCCAGTTACTTTCTTGTGACCAAGAAAGTAACAAAGAAGTCTTTACCGCCCAGTTACGCGGTAAGCCAAGCCTATGCTCCGGCATTCACTGAACCAGAACCGGCTATAGGCCAATAACACACTGAATGCTTTTTCGGAGCTGTAGCAATGCCGCTCCACTGATGGCTGGGAACCGAAAACCCGGCCCATTTTCGTCGGCAAAAAGTCGCATTAGCTCTGCTGCTGAAAAGAGGAGGCCGTTAAGAATTTGGCATTGTTCGAGCGAAGCGAGTTTGTCAAATTTAGACCGACGACTTTGGACCTGCCGGGCAGAGGTTTAGCGACGAGCTTTTTTCTTTCTGGTTCTTTTTCTTTTTGACGGGACAAAAAAGAAAAAGAAATATAGAGTAACCAGAACCTTCTGTAATTCAAAAGCCACCTTCGGGCAAGCATATCTAGGCGCAGGAGAACCTGCGCCTTTTTCATTGGTTTTTTGATGACTTTTTGTTTGACATTGTTATTTAATTCGTGATATCATAAAATGTTATGAAAATTTTAATCATAGGCTCCGGTGGGCGGGAGCATGCTTTAACGTGGAAGCTGGCACAAAGCCCCAAAATAGACAAATTATACTGTGCCCCGGGCAATCCCGGCATGGCCGAGATCGCCGAATGCGTGGATATTTCCGCCGACAAGCTGGAATCTTTAAGGGATTTTGCCCTGAATCAGCAGGTGGATATCACCATGATCGGCCCGGACGATTGCCTGGCCGCCGGTATAGTGGATGTTTTTCAGCAGGCAGGGCTTAAGGTCTTCGGGCCCTCCCAAAAAGCGGCCAGGATCGAATCCTCCAAAAGCTATGCCAAAAAACTGATGGCCAAGGCCGGCATTCCTACCGCGCAACACGCCGAGTTCGACGATCATCAAAAGGCCCTGGAATATCTGATTTCACAAAAATATCCTTTAGTGATAAAGGCCGACGGGCTGGCCCTGGGCAAGGGGGTGTTTATCTGCCATTCCCCTGATGAGGCCGTACAGGCGATCAAATCCATGATGGTGGACGGCAATTTAGGGCAAGCCGGCAGCAAGGTCATCATAGAAGAATTCCTGGAGGGACAGGAGATCTCCATTCATGCCTTCTGCGATGGGGGCACGGCCAAGTTGTTCCCATCCGCTCAGGACCACAAGGCCGCTTACGATGGCGACCAGGGGCCGAATACCGGCGGGATGGGGACCTATGCCCCGGTGTCGTGGGTGAATGATGAAATGATCGATGGGATAGAGCGGCAGATTGTGAATCCCATCCTCAAAGCCCTGGCCGAAGACGGCAACCCTTTCAGCGGCTGTTTGTATCCCGGCTTGATATACACCAAAGACGGTTTCAAGGTTTTGGAGTTCAACGCCCGGTTCGGCGATCCCGAGACCCAAAGCTACATGCGGTTGCTGGAGACGGATCTGCTGGAGATAATCGAAGCCTGCATTGGCGGGAGACTGTCCGAATTGGATATCAGATGGAGCGATGGTTCCGCCTGCTGTATCGTGGCCGCCTCGGGAGGATATCCCGGCAGTTGCCAAAAAGGCTTTGCCGTGAACGGCATAGATAAGGCACAGGAGAAATCCGGCATAGTGGTCTTTCAGGCCGGCACCAAAAAGGATAACGGGGATATCGTGACCTCCGGCGGCAGGGTGCTGGGCGTGACGGCCATCGGCAAGGATCTGAAAGAATCGCTTGAAAAAGGATATGATGCATTGGCAAAGATAAATTTTAACGGTATGCATTTTCGTAAAGATATCGGTCGAAAGGGCCTGCAATGATCAGAAAAAACAGCAAGGTGAAAAAGGTCAAACCGGCCAGCACCTCCAGGGCTGTGTCAAAAACGGCCAAGGCGGATGAAATCCTGCGTTGCCCCGAGATAGTGCTGGATAACATCTCGGACAGCATCATCCAGCTTGATCTGCAGAACAGGGTGATCTGGACGAACAAGGCAGCGGCTGTTACGTTGGGCAGGGAGCCAAAGGATATCGTTGGCAAGCTATGCTACAAGCTCTGGGGAAGAGCCTCCTCCGACTGCCAAGATTGCCCCACGGTGCTGGCTCGCAAATCCGGCGTCATCCAGACAAAGGAGATGGCCTCAAAGGACGGCCGGATATGGCAGGTAAGCAGCCATCCCGTAAAGGATGGTAAGGGCAAAGTGGTATCGGTGGTGGAGGTCAGTCGGGATATCACCGAAAGCAAAAGGGCTCTGGAGCAGGAGACCAAGCGGTTGCTGGACAAGGGAGCCATATCGGAGACCGCCCTGCAACTGGCCAAAACCTCGGATGAAGAACAGATATTCAAGCTGATCAGCCAGGGGATCCATAAACTGGCCGGGAATGCAGTTGCCACAGTCAGCTCGTTCGACAGCTCGGATTCAACCCTTACCCTCAGGGAGATCGCCGGCTCACCGGCCAGTTTGAAAAAGATAAGCGAGGTGCTGGGCAAAAATACCGGCCCGTTAAAACTCCAGAATATACCGCCCCGGGTGATCAAAAAATTCCGGATGGGCCGGCTGATAACCTTGGCGGGAGGTCTGACCGAGGTCTTTTTGGACAACCTACCGTCCAGAATGATAAATGCCCTGTCCTCGGGTTTGGGGATCCAGCAGGTCTACGGGATGGGCCTTTACTGCGGCCAGAACATCCTGGGGACCATCATCATCTGCCAACTGGACAAAAGGGCCGGGCTGAATCAGGATCTGATAGAGAATTTCATCAACCAGGCGGCCATGGCCCTCAGCCGGGTCAAGGCCGAAAAGGAGATCAAATACAGCCAGGACTATTTCAAAGCCATCATCGACAACACCTCAGAGATCATCACCATACTCGATTCGGACGGTATCATCAAATTCAAGAGCCTATCGGCCGCCCACGAGCTGGGCTACCAGCCCGAGCAGCTTATAGGCAGAAATGTTTTCGACTTCATTCATCCCGAAGATGTCCCCGGATTGATAGCGAAGTTCAATCAGGAATTGCTCAATACCGGGAAAAAAGTCAGGCTGGAACTGAGGTTTAAGCATAAAGACGGGACCTGGCAAACACTGGATGCCACCAGCATCAATCTTTTGGACAATCCTTCGGTAAACGGCCTGGTCATAAGCTCGCGCAACATCACCCAGAGAAAGAAAAACGAGCTGGCGCTTAAACAATCCGGGGCGGTTTTAAAGGAGAGCCAGCGCAAGCTGGAGACCCTGATGGGCAACCTGCCGGGGATGGTCTATCGCTGCCGGAACGATCGGGACTGGACCATGGAGATTACCAACGATGCTTGCCGTGATCTGACCGGATACGACCCCGCCGATATCATCGCCAATAAAACCGTTTCTTTTGCCCAGCTAATACACCCCGCCGACCGGGAGATGGTGTGGAGCGATATCCAGATCGCGGTGCAGAAAAAGAAAGCCTATCAGCTTATCTACCGGATCATTGCCCGGGACGGCACCGAAAAATGGGTCTGGGAACAGGGACTGGGGGTTTTTGATGAAAAGGGAATCCTGCAGGCTCTGGAGGGATTCATTACTGACATCAGTGAACGCAAGAGGGCCGAGGATGCCCTGCATACTTCGGAATACCAGTACCGCTCTACCATTGACTCTCTGGCGGACAGCATCCATGTGGTGGATGCCAAGCTGTCAATCATGCTGACCAACCGGGTGTTCAAGGAGTGGAATAAAAAGATGGGGCTGGCCAGCGAAGCGGTGGGCAGAAATATCTTCGATATATACCCCTATCTGCCGAAGGATGCCGTCAGTAAAGAATACCAAGCAGTATTCCAAACCGGCAAAGTGCTGGCCACCGTTGAGGAGAACAGCATCAACAATAGCCAGGTGGTGACAGAAACCAGGAAGATCCCCGTTTTTGAGAATGATAAAGTGATTCGGGTGACCACCGTGGTCCGTGATATTACCGCGCGTAAGCTGGCTGAGGCGAAGCTGAAAGAATCGGAGGCCAACTACCGGCAGATCTTCGACGGGGTGGCCGAGGGGATCTACCGCAGCACCCCGGAGGGAAAAGTGCTGCTGGTCAACCCGGCCCTGGCCCGGATGCTGGGCCATTCCTCGGTCGAAGAGGCCTTGAAACGCGACATCCAGCGGGAGGGATATTTAGACGCCAAGACGAGACGACAGTTCATTGATCTGATCGAAAAGAACGGATATGTCAAGGATCTGGTCAGCCAGTGGCGCCGCCAGGACGGGTCGGAGCTAACCTTAAAAGAGAACGCCCATGCCGTCAAGGATCCCTCCGGTAAGACCCTGTACTACGAGGGCACGGTGGAGGATATCACCGAGCAGATAAGAGCCGAAGAGGAGATCCTTTCCTCGGAGATGAAATATCGGATGCTGATGGACCAGGCCAACGACGCCATCTTCGTCGGGGATCCCGAGACGGGCAGATTGGTGGACGCCAACCTGAAAGCCCAGCAGTTGATAGGGCGCACCCTGGATGAGATTTTGAAAATGGATCAGTCCGCGCTGCATCCCGCCGACCAGAAAGAAAGATACCGGGATATCTTCCGGCAACATATCAAGGACGGAAAGGCTATCGAGCATGACCTTTTTGTGGTTCACAAGGACGGGCGGCTGATCCCGGTGGAGATCAGCGCCAACCTGGTGGAGATCCGGGGCCGAAAACTGCTGCAGGGGATATTTCACGACCTGTCCGAGAGGCAGGGCATGGAAAGCGCCCTCAAGGAATCGGAGGAAAAGTACCGCCAGATATTCGAGGGCATCTCCGAGGGCATCTACCGCAGCACCCCCGATGGCAAGCTTCTTTTTGCCAACCCCTCCCTCATCCGGATGCTGGGATACGAAAACCCGGAGGATGTCCAGGGGCTGGATATTAACCACAGCGTCTATCTTGACAAGAAAACCAGGGAGAGATTTATCAAGCAGATCGAGCAGACCGGCGAAGTAACCGGGTTTGAATCCGAGCTGGTGAGTAAAGACGGCACGGTTCTGGCGGTGAGCGAGAACGCCAGGCTGGTCAAGGACGAAAGCGGCAAGGCTCTTTATTACGAGGGGACCCTGGAGGATGTTACCGTCCGGAAGAGGGCCGAGCTGTCTTTGAAGAGCGAGAAGGATAAACTGGAGCATCTGTTCAAAGTCGGCCTGTCGGTGGCCCGGGCCCAAACCCTGCAGGAAAAGCTGGATCTGACCATGAAGGGCATAGCCGACTGCCGGTTGTTCCGTAAGGCGGTGATCGTGCTGGAGGACAACGGGTACCGCAGCCACATCGCCCAATACGGCCTGCAACCCGAAGAGGTGGAAAATATCGAAAAATCCCCGGTCAACGACGACCAACACAAGTCTAAGATATTCCTTGATAAATACCGCAGAAGCAATTCCTATTTTATTCCCCACGCTGATGCCGAGATCCATAAATATTTCGCCGCCCGGTTCGTAAGCCAGGACTATAAATCAAACGGGACCTGGCACCGGGAGGACGTTCTGATCGTTCCCCTGGCCATCAAGGGGACCAACGTGGGATACCTGTCGGTGGACGAGCCTTGGGACGGCAATATCCCCGCCATCGAGACGGTCCACCTGTTGGAGCTTTTTGCCAATCAGGCGGCCATCGCCATCGAGAATATCCGGCTGTATAACGACCTGGAACGAAGCTATTACGACACCCTGAAGGCTTTTGTGGCTGCCATGGATGCCAAGGACCCCTATACCAAGGGGCATTCGGAGAACGTCCGGCATTATGCCCTGAAGATTGCCAGGCATATCGGGTTGCCGGAGGACCGGCTCAGGCTGATCGATTACAGTTCGCTGCTTCACGATATAGGGAAGCTGGGGATCAGGGAGGACATTTTAGCCAAGCCGGATGTGCTGTCCACTGCCGAGTTCCAGGAGGTCAAACTGCATCCGGTCATCGGCAGCCGGCTGGTGCTGGAGATTGACGCCCTGAGCCAGACCGGGGACGTCATCTACTGCCATCACGAGTATTACGACGGTTCGGGGTACCCCCGGGGCATAAAAGGCGATGATATCCCACTGGAAGCCAGGATCATAGCCGTGGCCGACGCTTTTGAGGCCATGACCTCCGATCGGCCGTACCGTAAGGCCTTCAGCTTCCAGGTTGCTCTGCAGCGGCTGCAGGATGCCGCGGGCACCCAGTTCGACCATAAGATAGTAAACGCCTTTACCGAATTGTTCCGCCGGGAATCGGGCATCGGGGAGGGCCAATAAAATGATCTCGAAAAAAAGCGGCAATCGACCTTTGCGGAAACAGACCCCCCAGCGTAAAGTACCCAAGGCCGCCGCCGACAGGGGCAATTCCGGAATAGGCCGGGATGATATCCTGCTGGACACCATCGTCGAGGTCAGCCGGGCCGCCGCTACCTACGCCGATTCCGACAGCGTCTTTGAGGAGATATACAGTCGGATCATCAGGTTCATCAGGCCCCGGAACATGCTGCTGGCGCTGGCGGAGCCGGAGAAAAAAATATTCACCGTGATCTTTGAATACCGGAACGGCCGGAAAGCGAAACCGGTGAGCTTCCCTCTGGGGCAGGGGTTGGCGACCTATGTCTGGGAAAAAAGGGAGCCGATACTCAGCAACGACTATAGAGAAGAATGCCGGAAAAGAAGGCTAAAGACCACCGCTCCGGCCACCAAGGCCTGGCTGGGAGTGCCGCTGCTGGCCGGGAATGTCTGCCTGGGCATACTGATGATCTGGGACGACCAGCATCACGATATCCTGACCGGCGATACTTTGAAGCTGTCCGAAATCCTGGCTAACCAGGCGGCCGGGGCCATATACAACGCTAAAATGCTTGGAGACTCCAGGCAGAGCATCAAAGAGCTGTCCACCCTTTTCCAAGTGACCAGCGCCGCGGTAAGCCAGCAGAACCTGGGACAGGTTTTGAACACCATTCTGGAGATCATCAGCAATTCATTGGGATATCCCAATTGCGCCATCCTGTTGAAGGACCAGACAGGACAAGATCTTTTCATCAAGGCGGCCGTGGGGTATCCTGAAAAACAGATAGGGATGAAGATCAAGATAAGACAACAGGGTATATGCGGCTGGGTGGCGTTTCATGGGAAGACCCTGTATGTACCAGATGTTTTAAAGGATAAGAGATATCTGGAGGGAGTCCCAGAGTGTCGTTCGGAGGTGGCCATACCATTATGGCACAAGGATGAAGTGATCGGGGTGCTGGATATCGAAAGCCCCACCGTCAACGCTTTCGGAGAAAATGACCTCAAGCTGCTTGAGAACTTTGCCGGGCAGGCCGCCCTGACCATCAACAAGATCCGGTTGGAGGAGCTGGCCGAAAGGAGGATCCAGGAGCTTTCCGATATCAACAGCATTTCGCAAAGCCTTACGGTCAGCAGCGATCTGGGGGCAGTCACCGGCAAGATAGTGGAGAAGATGGCCTCCTCTCTGTCGGTGAAAAAATGCCTGATAAGTCTTTACAACCAGGAGAGCGACGAGATAGAGGTCCAACTGCCGATCCATTATTCCGAGCCGCTGTCCAAGACCCAGCGGGAAAAATATCGGAATATCGAGACCCTGGCCGGGCAGTTCCACTTCAAACTGAGCCAGGGGGGCATTGCCGCCTCTGTTTTCGAGAAAGGCCGCCCGTATTACAGCAATGAGGTAGCCCAAGACCCTTACGTGCTGGAGAAATTTGTCGAGATCTTCGAGATAACCAAGCTGATCGTCATTCCGCTGTCGACCAGAAACCGGATCATCGGCCTGGTCTATGCCGCCGATAAGATCGACGGCGGCGATTTTACCGATCGGGACGTCAAATCCGCCGAGGGCCTGGCCTTCCAGGCGGCCCTGGTGTTGGACAACGTCGGATTATACAACGATATGGTGGAGGGCCTGAAACAGCTGTCCATTTTGTATCAGTTCAGCCAGGCCATCACCTCATTCACCGATGCCAATGAGATCTTAAAATTGGGGATGGATACCATCTCCCAGGTGATAACCGCCGACACTCTCTCGATAATGCTGGTGGACCAGCATGACCAAAAGCTGAGGATAAAGGCTTCCAAAGGATTGTCCCCGGCAACCATAGCCAAGACGGCCTTCTCCATAGGGCAGGGGCTGGCCGGCTGGGTGGCGGAGCAGCAGCAGCCGGTGCTTACCGACGATCTGGGCCAGGACAAGCGTTTCAAATTGACCGGGCAGGAGGAAAAACTGGCCTCCACGATCTCCGTTCCCCTGATGGCCAAGAACCGGGTGATCGGGGTGCTGAACATCAACAATTATTCCGGCAACCATCGCCGTTTCGTCCGCAAGGATATGGAGCTGGCTTTGACCCTGGGCAATTCCGTAGCCATGGCCATGGAAAGGGCCGAATTAGTGGCCGCCCTGGACGGCAGGATCACGGCCCAAAAAGCCCTGCTGGACACCAGCTCCCTGCTGCTGGGGACTCTGGATGTCAACCAGATGCTGGATCAGATCGCCGGCCAGATCGAACAGCTGATCCCGTTTGAACGGCTGGCCATCTACCGGGCTGACTGGGAAAAAAGGCAGCTTTATCCCATTCTGGCCAGGGGCCCCAACACCGAGGAGATCATGGCCGATCTGCCCTTCTCTGTGGACACCGGTCTGACCGGGGCCATCGCCAGGAGCGGGGCGTCCGAGATGATCAAAGACACCGATAAGGACCAGAGGACCGCGGTGGTGCCTGGCACCACCGCGGAGGCCGAGTCGTTGCTGGTGCTTCCGTTGATGGTTCAGGAACGGGCCGAGGCGGTATTGGTCATAGGGCGGGAAATATTCCGGGGCTTTACCGACCGGGAATTTGAACTGGCTTCGCTGTTCACCAACCAGGCCGCAGTGGCCTGGAAGAATGCGGCCCTGTTCTCCGAGATAAAGAACAGCGAAAACAAGCTGGCCGACACCAACAGCCGGCTGAACCTGGCCTTAAAACGGCAGATAGAGGTCAACACCGAGCTGTCCACTCTGCAGTATCTGTCCAGCACCATCCTTTCTTCGCTCAAACTGGAGGAGATCCTGTCGGTGATCGTGGAGGGCATTCGCAGTAGCCTGGGCTTCGAGGCGGTTCTGATCAGTCTGGTTGAGGGCGGCGGCCAATTGCTTACCCATAAGGCGGCCTCCGGTTTCAGCCCTGAGGAATTTGAAAGCATCCGGCAGGTGCATTCCAGCCTGGAGCAATACCTGAACCTGATGAAACCTGAATATAGGATAGGCAATTCCTACTTTCTGCCTTTTGGCAAAGATGATGGCAACGGGGACAGCCCTCGGCCCGATAAAGAAGGCAAGGGTGAGGATTGGCAGCCCGGCAACCTGCTGATAGTGCCCCTGTATTCCAAGGAGAAGAAACTACTGGCCATCATCCAGATAGACAAGCCTGCCGACGGCAAGATCCCCGACAAACGGAAGGTGCGTTCGCTGGAGGCCTTTGCCAACACTGCGGCCCTGGCCATTGCCAACGCCACACTGTACAACGATGCCCAGGCCCGTATCAGCGAACTTTCCACCCTGCACGACATCGGCATAGTGATATCCTCGGCCATCGAGAGGGAAAAGCTGCTGGAAAAGGTGGTGGAGGTCATCCGGGATACCCTGCATTACCTGAAGGTGGCCATCTTTACGGTGGAACCGCAGAGCAAGAGCATCTTCATCGGGGCCCAGTGCGGCTACGGCGAGGAGCTTAATATGCTTTACTTCACCGTGGGCGGCAACAGCGTGGTGGGCTGGGTGGCCGAGCACGGGGAGCCCCAGGTAGTGAACGACGTCCGCAACGATCCGCGCTACAGCGCCATCGATCCCCGGGTGCTTTCGGAGATTGCGGTGCCCATCAAGCGGGAGGGCAGGACCATCGGGGTGCTCAATATTGAGGATGACAAGACCGACGCCTTTACCGAGTCCGACCTGCGGCTGCTGACCACCCTGGCCAGCCAGGTGGCGATAGCCCTGGATAACGTCAGGCTGTACGAAGAGGCCAAACGCCGGATCATCGAGCTGTCGGCGCTGCATGACGTGGGCACCACGGTCAGTTCCACCTTGAAGCTGGATGTCCTGCTGGACCAGGTCTGCCGCATCCTGAGTGACACCTTTCATTACAACAAGATCGCCATAATGATCGTGGACCGCAATGCCAACGAACTGGTTTTCAAGGCCAGCCTGGGGTATGGTGATATCCTGAAGGAAATGGGGCGGCGGCTGAAGATCGGCCGGGAGGGTATCACCGGAATGGTGGCGGCCACCGGCGAGCCGATCATGGTCAAGGACGTCACCCAGAGCCAGCATTACGTCAGCATCGACGGCAAGACCCGCTCGGAGCTGGCGGTGCCGCTTAAGATCAAGCAGCAGGTGGTGGGGGTGCTCAACGTGGAGAGCGATAACGTCAACGCCTTCGACCAGGTGGACCTGCGGCTGCTGACCACCCTGGCCAGCCAGGTGGCGGTGGCCCTGGAGAATGCCCGGCTGTACGAGGAGACCGAGCAGTTGGCGGTCACCGACGGCCTGACCGGCCTGAACAACCACCGCTTCTTCCAGTCCTTCTTTGAGCGGGAACTCCATCGGGCCCGGAGGTACAATCATCCTTTGTCCCTGATAATGATGGACATCGACCATTTCAAGAAGATCAACGATACCTTGGGGCATCCGGTGGGGGACAAGGTCCTGATAGAGGTGGCCAGGCTGCTCAGGGAGCAGGCCCGCGACGTGGATCTGGTGGCCCGTTACGGCGGCGAGGAATTCATGCTGGTGCTGCCCGAGACCAAAAAGTCCGAGGCCCAGCTGCTGGCCGAGCGAATCCGGATGGCGGTGGAGAAGAACCGGTTCGAGGCCGAGGGGGCGAAAAACATCGGCCGGGTGACCATCAGCCTGGGTGTCTCCGGTTTTCCGGATGACGGCTCCGAGAAGGACGAGATAATAGACAAGGTGGACAAGGCCCTTTACCGGGCCAAGGCCGGAGGGCGGAACCAGGTCAGGATTTAATAAGATCTTTTGAAATAGATAGTTGTTAGGGTTTAGAATTTAGTGCCTAGGATTAAATTTCATTAATTGAAATCATTTATGGTCTCTTTTGTAAAACCGCATTCCAGATGGACCGGGATCTGGCGTTCCTACTTGTTCGTGGGGGCCGCCAGCCTGGTGCTGGTCTCTCTGATCTACACCACCCTGCTGATCCGCAAGCTGGAGGAGGAGCCCCGGATCATGTCCCGGGTGTTCGCCCGCTTTTGCATGACGGCGGCGGTGCCGGAGGTGGTGGGGGACGTGCCGGAGACCGGCATCATCTTCGAGGAGATCATCCAGAAGATTAACTTCCCGGTGGTGGTGACTGATAAGAACGGCGTCCCCCTGGCCTGGAAGAACATAGGCATCGAGCCCTACCCCATGACCCCCGAGCAGATACAACAATGGGATTCTCTTAAGCCCGACGATCCACTGCTGGGGGTAAAAACCGCCATTCATAAATTGGATGATGAGAACGAACCCATTCCTATGATGATTAACTCCGACTCCACGGTGGTGGGTTACGTCCATTACGGGGATCCCCAGATATTGAAGGAGCTGGGCTACATCCCCTTCATCCAGATCGGCATGATCGCCCTGTTCGTCTGGATAGGATTCATAGGGTTCCGGGCCATCAAGGCCGGCGAGGAGCGGGCGGTGTGGGTGGGGCTGGCCCGCGAGGCGGCTCACCAGCTGGGCACCCCCATCTCCTCCCTGATGGGCTGGCTGACCTTGCTCAAGGACGGCACCAAGGCCGCGCCGGAGATAATTCCCGAGATGGAGAACGACCTGGCCCATCTGGAGAAGGTGCTCAACCGTTTCAACCAGGTGGGCTCCATTCCCAAACTGGCCGAGGCCGATATTAACCAGCTATTGCATCAGGCGGTGGAGTATTTCACCCATCGGGTGGCTAATATGGGCAAGAATATCCGGTTTGAGGAAAACTACGACCATGATCCCGCGGTCCTGCTGAACCAGGACCTGTTCACCTGGGCGGTGGAGAACCTGATCAAGAACGCTATCGATGCCATTGACGATCCCGACGGGGTGATATCCATAGGCACCACTGTTTCCGCCAAAAAGATAGAGATCACCATCAGCGACAACGGGCGGGGGATACAACCGGGGCACCAGAAAAAGATATTCTCCCCCGGCTTCACCACCAAGGCCCTGGGCTGGGGGCTGGGGCTTTCGCTGGTCCGGCGGATCATAGAGGATTATCATCAGGGAAAGATCAAATTGCTCAACAGCCGTCCGGGACAGGGATCAACCTTTATGATAACCCTGCCCCTCAAAAGGCACGGCCAGTGATTTTTAGGGCAATATCGAACTGATATTAAGTTTCACCTGCACAGTTATCTGCTTCTCTTTTAATGCTACTTTCTGTACCGCCAGAAAGTAGCCAAAGAGCTCGGCCTAGCAGCTACCGGATGGGTAACTATATCCGTGGCCTAAATTTCTTGATGGGATAAATAAAGCATACACTCTGCAAAAAATTCTTCACGGCCACTGTAGTCTTCCCCGTCCGCTGAAACGGCCACTTTACGGGGGTTTTGTAACCGCGGTTCGCTTCAGCGATGCTGCTTGACAAAAGCTGCCGTTAAGAATGTTTTGCCTGCTGCAGCTCTGTTTCGTGGTCAAGACATTCAGGCAGCTGGCAACAAGGTCTTCAGAGCAGCGCTGCGCGAAAGTTCTCTTTGTAGCTTTCTCTTCAAAGAGAAAGCGGAGAAAAAAGAATATGCGTAGACTCTAAGAAATAGGTTTCTTCCCTTGCTATGTAACTATCCGCAAGTGTTACATACTACAAAGTTATCTAAAGAAGAGGTGTTTTATGGATGAGGGCTACAGGATACTGTGGGTCGATGACGAGATTGATCTGCTTAAATCGCAGATCATTTTTTTGGAGGGAAAAAATTACAAGGTGACCCCGGCCGCCTCCGGGGAGGAGGCGGTAAAAAAGATCGGGACTTCCTCCTTTGACCTGGTGCTGCTGGATGAGATGATGCCCGGCATGGACGGGCTGGAGACCCTGTCGCGTCTTAAACAGATAAATCCCGACCTGCCGGTGATCATGGCCACCAAGAGCGAGCGGGAGGAACTGGTGGAGCAGGCCCTGGGTCAGAGAATAGACGACTTTTTGCTGAAGCCCCTGAATCCGGCCCAGGTGCTGGCCTCCTGTCGCCGGGTGCTGGACGGCCGCAAGCTGGTGGAGGAGCAGACAGTCCGGGAGTACGTCCAGGCCTCACAGGATCTGCGCAACTTCGACTACCGCACATTGGACTGGCAGGAATGGTGCCGCCATTACCGCAATCTGATAGAATGGGACATGCGACTCTCCCAGCTGCGGGACGACGGCCTTCATGCCAGCCATGAGGGCACTCTTCGGGAGGCCGATCTGGAGTTCTCCCGTTTTGTGGAGGACAACTACCCCGGCTGGCTGCATGGCCAGTCGCGGCCCCTGCTGTCCACAGACATCGTGGAGCGCTACGTGGTACCTCCGGCCAAAGCCGGCAAAAAATGTCTGTTTCTTATTTTGGACTGCATGAGGCTGGACCAGTGGATGACCATCGAGCCGGTGATCAAGAATTATTTCGACATCCACACCGATTATTATTATTCGGTGCTGCCCACCGCCACGCCTTATTCCCGCAACGCCATATTCAGCGGACTTTTCCCGTCGCAGATAGCCAGGAGTTACCCCCAGTACTGGGAGAAAAGCGATACGGCCAACGAGGCCAGCCGCAACCGTTACGAACATCAGCTGATGGATATCAATCTGGCCCGGCTCAAGTGCAAAACCTCGCCCGATCCCCGCTATATCAAGATATTCAACATTGATGAGAGCCGGGAGGTGCGCAAGAACTTTGGCTCCTACCAGAACGTTCCGTTGATCAGCCTGGTGGTGAACTTCATGGACATTCTGGTGCATTCCCGGGCCGACTCCCAGGTATTGCAGGAGATAACCCCGGACGAGAAGGCCTTCCGTTCTCTGACCCTGACCTGGTTCGCCAATTCCGACATCTTCCATATCCTGCAGATGGCCGCCCACCAGAAGCGGGAGGTGATCATAACCACCGACCACGGCTCCATCCAGGGGCGGCGGGGGAGCGAGATCAAGGCCGGGCAGAACACCACCTCCAACCTGCGTTACAAGTCCGGCAACAACATCTCCGGGGATCCCCGCCAGGTGTTGTGGATAAAGAACCCGGCGGATTATCTTCTGCCGGAGGAATACAAGGGGATGCAGTACCTGATCGCCAAGGAGGATTTCTACTTAGTGTACCCGACCAAATACGAGGAATACCGCAAGCGGTACGAGGGAACCTTCCAGCACGGCGGGATCTCCATGGAAGAGATGATCCTGCCGGTGGCGGTAATGAAGCCGAAATAAAGATTAACTAAACCTATAAAACCATATGACATTCCCGAGAAACTTGTCCTCATGAAAATGGGGATCGGGAATCCAGGATAGTACAATCTGATTTGTAAAATATGGCAGATATAAGCAATCCTTCACATATAACAACTTCTTCTCCCGAAGATACCAAAGCCTTCGGGCAGAAGCTTTCGGCCCAGTTAAAGCCCGGACAGGTGGTCTGCCTTTTCGGCAATCTGGGTTCGGGCAAGACCTGCCTGGCCCAGGGCATCTGCCGGGGTTGGGGCGTGCAGGAGCCGGTGGTCAGTCCCAGTTTTACCCTGCTCAATGAGTATACCGCCAGGCATCCCATCTATCATTTCGATCTGTACCGATTGAAATCGCCCGATGAATTGCTGAACATCGGGTATGAAGAATATCTTTACGGGGACGGTCTGGTGCTGATAGAATGGCCGGAGAACGCCGGAAGCCAGCTTCCCCAAGACAGATTGGATATTTTCATCACCATCAGATCACCGGAGGAAAGGGAATTCAAAATGATCCCGGTTGGCGGGTTCCCGATGGATTGGGATATTTTATGATGTATTTGTGCCTGGATACCAGCGGGATCTATCTTAATATCGCCGCCTGCCGCAAAGGGAAAGTGCTGGCGGGCCTTTCCAAGGAGGTCGGCGCAGGGCATTCCGAAATTCTGGCGGATGAGCTGGGAGCGCTTCTTAAGAGCCATGATATGAAGTTATCGGATATTGGACTGCTGGCGGCAGCCACCGGGCCCGGATCTTTTACCGGGTTGCGGGTGGGTATTGCTTTTATAAAGGGCCTGGCCGCCGGGCTTAAACTGCCGACCATTTCCCTGAACACCCTGGATGTGATGGCCTGCTCGCAGGAATCAAAAGACGGGTATTTGTCGCCCATGATCGATGCCAAGAAAAAAGAGATATACACCGCCTTATATAAAATGAAGGACGGTCGGCCCGAAAGGGAAAGCGATTATCTGGCCATCTCGCCGGATAAATGGCTGGCAATGCTGCCGGAGGATGCTCTGCTGTTCGGCAGCGGTGAAGCAAACTATAGGGAGCTGTTCAAGACCTCTGTTAAAAAAATCCGGCAGGATGAGAATTTCCTCACCTCGGGCAGGATACTTCCCGGCCTGGCGGGATTGGCTCACCGGTTGTACCAGGAGGGTCAGGCAGTAGACCCCCATCAACTGGATGCCTTCTATGTGCGTCCGGCCGATGCAATAATAAAAAAATGAGCGAAAGAACCGTTAAAATGCGGCCGGAGCATCTGCCGGAGATATTGAATATCGAAAGGAGCTCTTTCCCCGACCCCTGGTCGGAGAATATGTTCCGGGAGGAGATGAAAGAAGACGGCCGCCGGATATTTTTGGTGTTGGAAAGCGACGGGAAGGTCGCCGGCTATGCGCTCGGCTGGGTGGTGCTGGACGAGTTCCATCTGGGGAACATCGCAGTGGTTGCCGAAAAAAGAAGGTCGGGATACGGCCGGCGCCTGCTTCAGGAGATCCTGCAACAGGTATACCAACTGGGCTGCCGGATGGCCAGCCTGGAGGTCAGAAGCTCCAACGAATCGGCCATCGAATTATATAAAACTTTCGGATTCAGGCCGATCGCCATCCGAAAAAAATATTATCAAAACGAGGATGCATTGGTTATGATGTCCGATATTGTTCCGGTGAATTCATGCTGAGGGCCGGACAGGTCCTGAATATCTCTTTGGATAACCTGGCCTACGGCGGCGATGCGGTGGGGCATCATCAGGGCCAGGCGGTCTTTGTGCCCTACGGCGTTCCGGGCGACGAACTCAAGGTCAAAATAACCGAGCCCCACAAGACCTACTGCCGGGGGGAGATCTATGAGATAATAAAACCGTCCGACCACCGGATAAAGCCGGACTGCAGGCATTTCGGGATCTGCGGCAGCTGTCAGTGGCAGATGATGGACTATCAATATCAGCTGGAGCAGAAGATAATTATAACCCGGGAGATCTTCAAACGGTTGGGTAAAATCGAAATCGATGAGATCGCTGTTTTGCCGCCGGCCGGCGAGTGGCATTATCGCAATAAAGCCCAGCACCCTGTCCAGGCTTCAAAAAATGGCAACAAGATAGGGTATTACCGGCTAAAAAGCCACGACCTAGTTGACATCGAAGAATGTCCCTTGTTGGAGGATTCGATAAATAAGGCCTTCCTGAAAGTTAAGGAGATCATCAATAAAAGCGGACTTAAGGGCTGCATCCCGGCCGGGCACAGCGGAAATTTGCGCCACCTGATCTTTCGCTATAGCAGGATCGAAGACGCCCTGTTGCTGGTTTTGGTCACCAGATTTGAACCGGACCTTCATAAGATAGCCCAAAGAATTTTGACGGAAGTCCCCAATATAAAATCAGTCTGGCAGAATGTGAATCCCACCCGGGGCAACGTCATCCTGGGAAAAAAATGGAACCACCTGGGCGGCGTGGAATACCTGTCCGAACGGATCGGCGAAATAACCTACCGGTTAGCGCCCGGCTCTTTTCTGCAGTCAAACCTTCAGACCACCGAGATCGCTTATCAAAAAATAAAGGAAAGCCTGTCGCTGGCGCCCGGTGATGAGGTGGCCGACCTGTATTCCGGAATGGGGTCCATCGCTCTGCAGCTGGCGGGGCAGGCTAAAAAAGTGGCGGCCATTGAGGAGTTCGCCCCGGCGGTGGATGATGCCAGAGCCAATGCCGCCCTTAATAATATCGGCAATTGCGAATTCCTTGGCGGCCGGGTGGAGGACCAACTGATTAAAATAAAATCAGCCGATGCACTGGTGCTGGATCCGCCGCGGCAGGGAGCCGCCCCCGGGGTCATCGAAGCCATCGCCAGGCTGAACCCCTCCCGGATCGCCTATTTGTCATGCAATCCCTCGACCCTGGCCAGGGATGCGGCGTTGCTGATCAATAACGGATATAAACTGCAGAAACTTTTTCTGGCGGATATGTTTCCCCAGACCTATCACATAGAGAATCTGGCAATTTTAACCAGGTGAGAAAATGAAGAATCGCATCATAAATTTATTTATAACTGCCGGCGTTCTGCTCTTGATAATGTCCGGTTGTTATTCTTTCAGCGGAGGCCGGCTGGATTTCAAGACGGTGGGGATCCCAGTAGTCGAGAACACCACCGCCGAATACCGTCTGTCGGAGATCATGACCAACACCATGATAACGGCGGTGAACAACGACGGCCGGGTCAAGGTCAGCGACCCGGAAAAGGCGGAGACCGTATTGGAGCTGGTGGTGACCGGCTACGCCCGGGTTCCTTTTGAATACACCAGCCAGGAACAGGTCAACCAGTACAAGATCACCGTCACCGCCAAGGCTAAGCTGAGATCGGCGGCCGGGAAGGTTTTATGGGAGTCGGCCGGCCTTTCCGGGTGGAGTGCCTATCAGGTCAGCGAATCTGACGAGGAATCCGGAATGAAAAAAGCCGCCGAAAATCTGGCGGCCGAGATCATAAGGCAATCCTTTGAATCATGGTAGGTGTTTCCATGCTATTACTGGGAGCTGAATACCTGGACCCGGTGGTTATCGGTGTCCACAATATAGAGGTTGCCCCGGCTGTCTATTGCGATGCCGTTGGGATTTAAAAACTGGCCGGGTTCGGTGCCGGCCCCGCCACCGTAGCTGGTAAAAAGTCCTTCACCAGTGAATTCCTGGAAACGATCGTTGCCGGAGTCGGTAATCATCACCTGGCCCGAGGGCCCGCTGAAAATACCCCCCGGGCTATCGAACTCCCCGTCGCCCTCGCCGTAACCGCCCCAACTGCGGATAAAAATGCCCTCCTCCGAGAAAACCTGAATCCGATTGTTTCCGGCATCCACCACATACAGGCGTTTATTCCCATCCACCGCCAGGCCCTTGGGGTGAAGGAACTGTCCGTTCAGGGATCCGCTCTGCCCCAGCGCTGAGATCAGGTTCCGGTTTTGATTAAAAAGATAGATCTGGTTGTTCTGCCGGTCTGAAACATAAAAATAATCGGCGACGAAAGCAATGCCCCATGGTTTTGAGGAATCCGGCAGAGGGATGTATTTCAACATATTTCCCGCGGTGTCGCAGACCACCACCCGCCGGTTGCCGCTGTCCACGATATACAGGTTGCCTTCGGGACCGAAGGCCAGCGCTGTGGGGTCGTCAAAGCCGGCGCTGTCCCGCCCGAAGCGGCCCCAGCTGTTTATCCACTGTTGGTCGGGGTCCAGCTTTTGGATGCGGTCATTGCCGATCTCACTGACATAGATGTTTCCTTCTTGGTCAAGGGCTATACCGCTGGGGAAGATGAATTCGCCGGGCCCGTCGCCGAAGTCGGCCCAGACTGTTCCACCGGCCGCGAATGTCAATATGGCTGCCAGCAGGAAATATTTCACTGTAGTTTTATCCATCTATAAATCCTTGTTCAAGGCATAAGGTTAATTTAAAAAAACAAATTTGTCAAGCAAAAGTTTGAAATACGCTGATGTGGCGCTGTCCATTCCCCAGAGCCGCTGTTTTACTTATCTGATTCCCGATCACCTGTCGGTGGAAATTGTGGGGATCAGGGTGCGGGTGCCCCTGGGCCAAAGGGAGGCCATCGGATATGTGGTGCATCTGAGGGAATCATGTGATTTCCCGGCCAAGCCCATTCTGGAGGTGATAGATAATAAGCCGGTCATAAGCCGCGAGATGCTGGAGCTGACCGAGTGGGTCTCCAACTATTACCGCTGCGGCTGGGGTGAGGCCATCCGGGCAGCGCTGCCGCCGGGAATGGACGCCAAACAACTGAGGATGGTCTGGCTCAACGGCAATTTTTCCGGGGAGATCCCGGCCGACCCGCTGCTGGATCATGTAATTGAGAAGGGCTCGGTGTCGCACCAGTATCTTTTGAAGAAATTCGCTCCCTCCGCCGAAAAGGGCATTGAAGAATACTGCCGAATGGGGCTGCTTTTTTCCGAGCCGGTGTGGCAGAAGGCCAAGATCGCGGTCAGAAAGGAAAGATGGCTGGTATTCCGCGGCCCGGCCGATAAAACAAGTTTGAAGCTTTCCAAAGGACAGGCCGAACTGTTGAGCATCATTAAGCAGAACGGGGCGGTGCCACCGTCAGCGATCAAAAGCAAAAGGCCTGCGGCCCTGAAGCTGGTGGCCCTGGGGCTAGCCGGTTGGGAATGGCGGGAGAAATTCAGGGGACAGCAGGAGCCTGGGTGGGCCGAGGAGGATACTGAGGTCACTTTGAATGCTGAACAACAGCAAGTGTTGGATTCAGTATCAGCGGATATCAATTCCAAAGTGTTCTCGGTGAACCTGATATCCGGGGTCACCTCCAGCGGCAAGACAGAGATCTACCTGAAGGCCGCGGAACAGGCCCTGGCCAAGGGCCGCCAGGTGCTGATACTGGTTCCGGAGATCGGGATGACCTCGCAGATGCTGCACCGGGTAAGATCCCGGCTGGGCCAGGTGGCCGTCTGGCACAGCGAAATGGGAAGCGGGGAACGCTATGATGTCTGGAGGGCAGTAAAACGCGGAAACTTCCGGGTGGTGGTGGGCACTAGGTCGGCGGTGTTTACCCCCTTTGATGATCTGGGGTTGATAGTGATCGACGAGGAGCATGACGCCTCGTACAAGCAGTCCGACATGGCTCCCTTGTACCATGCCAGGGATCTGGCCATCATCCGGGCCCGAAAAAATGACGCCGTGGTGCTGATGGGATCGGCCACCCCTTCGGTGGAAAGCTACTACAAAGCAAAAACGGGAAAGTTCAAATTATTCCGGCTGGAAAAACGGGTCGGGTCAGCCGATCTGCCGATGGTGGAGGTGGTGGATCTAAAAAAACTTCCTAGGGAGGACCGCCTGATCTCGCCGCTGCTGGGCCAGGAGATCGGAACCTGTCTGCAGGCCGGGCGCCAGGCGATGATCCTCCTGAACCGCCGGGGGTTTGCGCCTTACCTTCAGTGCGGGAAATGCGGCACCCTGATAACCTGCCCCAATTGCAGCGTCAGCCTAACCTATCACCGCAGCGGGGAATCGGTGTTGTGTCATTATTGCGGGTACCAGGCCAGGCTGCCGGAAACCTGCCCTACTTGCGGCAGCCTGATGTTGCAGCACCGGGGCTATGCCATCCAGCAGCTGGAGGCGGAGTTGAAGAACATTTTCCCGGAGGGAAGGATCAGCCGGATGGACGCCGACACCACCGGGCGCAAGGGGGAGCATCACCGGATACTGCAGGATTTTCTGTCGGGCGGCTCGCAGATACTGCTGGGCACCCAGATGATATCCAAAGGACACCACTTTCCCAACGTCTCGCTGGTGGGGATAATAAACCTGGACGATATTCTGGGCCTGCCCGATTTCCGGGCGGCCGAACGGGCCTTCCAGTTGATGGTGCAGATGGCGGGCCGGGCCGGGAGGGGGCAGCATCCGGGGAAGGTGGTCATCCAGACCAGGATGCCCGATAACCCGGTGATCAAATGGTGCCGGGGGAACGATTATTATTCTTTTGCCGAGTGTGAACTGGCGGCCCGTGAGGAGTGCGGCTATCCGCCGCATCGGTACCTGGCCCTGCTGACTTTTACCGGTAGCAGCCAGGCTGGCCTGGAGGACTTCACCGAAAGTGCCGCCGAAAAAATAAAATCCGGTGCCAGCCGGGCGGAGGTACTGGGCCCCACACCGGCTCCGCTGGCCAAGATCAAGGGAAGATTCCGCTGGCAACTGATGTTAAAGGCAAGTTCGCCTTCGGAGATTAAAAAAGCTTTGGATGGAATCGCCCCGGGCCGGAACGAAAAAATAAGATTATCGGTCGACGTCGACCCGGTGAACATGCTGTAAAGAAAATATTTAAAAAAAATACTTGACGCTAATGCCCGTAAATGCTATACTATCGTTAAGTTTGAAATAACATTCTTATATTTCATTAAACGAAAGGAGGGATAAAGTAGTGAACAAAGCCGAATTGATCGAAGCAGTGGCCAAAGTTACCTGCACCAAGGCAGAGGCTGGCAATGCGGTTAACGCCGTGATCGACAACATTGCCAAAGCTTTGAAGAAGGGCGACTCCGTTACCTTAGTTGGTTTCGGTACCTTCAGCGTCAAGAAGAGAAAAGCCAGAATCGGAAGGAATCCGCAGACTGGCAAGGAAATCAAGATTGCTGCCAAGAAGGTCCCCGCCTTCAAGCCTGGTAAAGAGCTAAAAGAAACCGTAAGGTAATTATCGTTGGAAAAAGTTAGGGTCTTGTATCATATGATACAAGACCCTTTTTATTTTGCCCCACCCCCCCCCGGTCACTTAAAAAGCTTTTTAGTGATTATCAGGGATAGCACAGACAGGGCCATTATGATCATCACCACCATGATGATCCCGCTGACCATCTGCTTGGCCCGTTCCCCGAAGTAAACTCCCAAGGCGATCACCAGTACATACCAAAGTACGATGCCGGGGATGCCGTAGATGATCACTTTCCTGAACTTGTAATCGGTCAGCCCGGCGATCAGGAATCCGAATGATCGGCCGCCGATCACCGCCCGGTTGAGGGCCAGGATGATGTTGCCGTATTTTTTAAAATGACCCTCCATCTCCAGCAATCTTTTGGGGGAGAGGAAAAACCGGGGTTTGGCCAGAAAGAACTCCCGGCCCTTGCTGGCCCCGATCCAATAGATCAACAGGGCCCCCAAAGCCCCGCCCACAAAGGCGGAGACGAACAACGGAAACCAATGCAGGCTGCCTTGGGCCACCAGCAGGGCGCAGAACAGCACTACCACATCGCTGGGGATGATTGGGAAGATGCCCTCGACAAAGGTGGTGACGAAAACCGTCAGATAGGCCCACAGCCCGCCCTGGGCGGCGAAGGACTTGGTGATCCCTTCCAGGTCCAGATTCATTTGATCCTCTCTACCAGCGCATTGGCAAAAGCGCAGATGCCTTTTCCTTTTCCGATATCCCCCAGCCCTTCGTTGGTGGTGGCCTTAACCGACACTTTCGTTCTATCGATCCCCAGGGCCAGGGCGATATTTATTCTCATGTCATCGATGTACGGCGTCAGCTTTGGGGCCTCGGCGATCAGCATGCCGTCGATATTAGCCACCCGGTAGCCGGCTTTTTTGATGACCAGGGCCGTTTTCTTCAGTAGCAGCAGGCTGGAGATGTCTTTGAACTTGGGGTCAGTATTGGGGAAATGCCGACCGATGTCCCCGGCGGCCACTGCCCCCAGCAGGCTGTCGGCAATGGCGTGGCAGAGTACGTCGGCATCGGAATGGCCCAGCAGACCCAGCTTGAAGGGGATATGTACTCCACCCAGGATCAGACGGCGGTCCTTTGCCAGACGGTGGATGTCGTAGCCGAAGCCTATGCGGATCTTTTCTTTTTTAACAGGCATGACGCTATCTCCAAGTCTATAGGGGTGGTTATCTTTATGTTGGTGTCGTCGCCGGGGACGATGAAAATTTTTCCTTTGATCATCTCCACCAGCTGGCTGTCATCGGTTACGGATATGGCTCTCTGGTTAAAGTGAGATCGCTCCAAAATCTCTTTCTTGAATCCCTGCGGAGTCTGGGCCTTCCACAGACCGGAACGATCAACCGTCCCTTTGATCCGCCCTCTATCGGAGCTTTTTATGGTATCGGTGACCGGCGAAGCCAGTATGGCCGCGCCGTGCTTTTTAACGGCCGAGATGACCAAAGCTATCTGCTCCGGACGTATCAGGGGCCGGGCGGCATCGTGTATCAGCACAATATCGGCTTTTGGGGAGACGGAATTGAGCCCGGCCCGAACCGAGTCCAGCCGTTCTTTGCCGCCGGAAACAATGGCGGCCAGTTTGGAGAATCCGGCGAAATACTTAAGACCATCAAACTGATAGGAGGGAGGCTTCACCAAAACGATCTCGTTGATCATTTGGCAGTTCTGGTAGGCCTGCAGGGAATATTCCAGCATCGGCCTGCTGTTGATCCTGACGAAGGCCTTGGGGATACTGTATCCTAAACGGAGGCCGCTGCCGGCGGCTACTATGATGCAGGAAATATAAGCCATCTAAATATGATCTCCATCGCGTTTGGTCAGATAAAGTATGTCGGTATGCACCACATAACCCATCTTTTTGGCCAGTTTGAGGGAGGCCTGGTTGTATTCGTGGACCAAAAGTCCGAATATCCTGATGCCATGCTTCCTTAAGGCTTTTTCTCCGGCCACTGTCAGTGCCTGGGCCACGCCCTTCCCCCGGTAATCGGGCCCCACCGCTATCCGGTTAAGCCAGCCCTTGCGTCCGTCATGGGAAGCGATGACGGTTCCGATCATCAGGTTTTGGTCAAAAGCCCCGATGAAAAAGTCGGGGTTCTGTTTCATCTCCCTGGCGATGTGGGCCCGGCTGTCCCGTCCTTTGGGCTTGACCGGCAGTTTGGATCTGGTCCAGAGCTTTATCAGTTCCGGATAGTCGGCAATGGTGAGTTTTCGAATCTTCATAATAAATTCCTTTCTTGAACCGCGGAGACGCAGAGGATACTGAGGAATCTAAAAATACGACTTTTAGCGCTTCGCGTCCCTTCGGCTCGGCTCAGGGCATGCTTTACTGTAAAAAAGATTTGTTGCTTATACTATCAAAGCCTGGAGGGCATCGGACAGGTAGCGGACCTCCACCAGCTTGATCTTGGCTGAATACTTGTCCTTGGTATTGTGGGCCGGGATGATCATCCGTTTGAAACCCAGCTTCTGTGCCTCGTTGATCCTCTTGTCCAATTGTCCGACGCTGCGGATCTCGCCCCCCAGTCCGATCTCGCCCACCACTGCGGTGTCCGGGTCGGCGTTCTTATTTTTGAAGGCCGAGGCCACCGCCGCAGCGATGCCCAGGTCTATGGCCGGCTCATCCAGCTTGAGCCCGCCGGCGATGTTGACGAAAACGTCGTGCATCCCCAGATTCAGTCCGGCCCGGCGTTCCAAAACAGCCAGCAACATAGACAGTCTGCGATGATTGAATCCGGTGGGCACCCGCTGGGGGTTGCCGTAGGAGGCCGGGGACACCAGGGCCTGGATCTCCACCAGCAGGGGACGGGTGCCCTCCAGCGAGCAGACCACGGTGGAGCCCGGGATCTCCCGGGTTCGTTCCGAAAGAAATACCTGGGAGGGATTGGCCACCTCAACCATGCCGGCCTCCTGCATCTCGAAGACGCCGATCTCGTTGGTGGAGCCGAAACGGTTCTTGACAGATCTCAAAATCCTATAGACGTGGTGCCGTTCGCCCTCCAGATACAGCACGGTATCCACCATGTGCTCCAGGGTGCGGGGCCCGGCGATGACGCCCTCCTTGGTGACGTGGCCTATCAGGATGGTGGCCAGGTTTTCGGTCTTGGCCAGGCGCATCAGCTCGGCCCCGCATTCCCGTACCTGGCCCACCGAGCCGGGGGCTGATTCCAGATCGGTCCGGTATATTGTCTGGATGGAGTCCATCACCAGGATATCGGGCTTTAATTTGTGCACCGTCTCCAGGACATTCTCTAATATGGTCTCGGACAGCAATAATAAATTATCCGAGTTGACTTTCAGCCGCTGGGCCCGGAGCTTGATCTGGGCCGGGGATTCCTCTCCGGAAACATATAAAACCTTTTGGCCGGATGAGGCCAGCCGATCCACCAACTGCAGGGTGAGGGTGGACTTTCCAATGCCGGGGTCGCCGCCGATCAAGGTCAATGATCCCGATACTAAGCCGCCGCCGGTGACCCGGTCGAACTCGGAGATGCCGGACATTAATCGCTGGTCATCCCGGATCTCGATCTCCTTCAGCGTCTGCGGCAGGGTGGGGGCGGATTGCCGTGTAGCCTTGTTCTTGCCCGGCCGGAGGTCGGCCCGCTTGATCTCCTCCACAAAGGTGTTCCAGCCCCCGCAGGACGGGCATTTGCCCAGCCATTTGGAGTTCTCAAAGCCGCAGGACTGGCAGACGAAGTTGGTTTTTGGTATGAGTTTGTTTTTCATGACCCCTCCCTTAATCCCTCCCCTCGAGGGGAGGGTGGGGTGGGGTCAGAAAGAATTTGTTTTATTACCATATCCATATTATTCATAACTTCTTCATTGGAAAACCTTAGAACCCTTATACCGTGTCGGTTTATGATCTGGTCCCTGAGTGTGTCGTAATCCTTTTGCTCTTCATGAATGCCGCCGTCTATTTCGACTACCAGGTTTAATTGGTTGCAATAAAAGTCGGCAATAAAGCCGTGAATTATCTGCTGTCTCCTGAAGTGTAGGTTGGCAATTTGATGTTTTCGGCAGGCATTCCAGAAGCATTTTTCGGCCAAGGTCATTTCTTTGCGAAAGGCTTTGGCCATGGTTAGTTTTATTTTGGTGCTTTTTTGATTGCGTATCATATTTTTACCCCTCCCTTGATCCCTCCCCCTTCGAATCTGATCAGGGTGCAAGTCTCAGGGCAGGCTCTCGAGGGGAGGGTGGGGTGGGGTGGGGTCGGGGCGGTCAAACCCCGCAGGACTGGCAGACGAAGTTATTTTAAAAAGGTGAAGTAATACGTATATATTTAAAAATAGCGTCACAATTCCATACACCAAAACCAATATAATTATCATCATCTGGTATATTATCGGTGGTTGTTTCAGCTACGCAAATATCATCTACAAACAATTTAATAACAAAATTATTTAAATCGACTCTCAATTTATAATATTTATCTGTTTCAAAATGCGGTTTGCATGTGTTTAATTTTAAGGGGATTTCTTTTGATTCAATGCCTTTCCTTAATGTTAGTTTGTTGTGGCCACCATCTCTAAATATTACGGCATATCCACCAGGCAAATGAAAGCCAACGCCACCTAATTTTAAGTTTGAAGAATATTTAAAAATGCAATATATTTCAATACTAACCGATTTTGGAATTGGGTATCGATACTTTAAAATGTAAGGTTTTACAGAATAATTCATTGCAGATAATAAAAGCCCCTCATCTGTTATCTCATGTCTGCCCTTATATAAGGTAACCCAGTTCAATATATTATTAAATTGATCGTATAACGAAGGTGTAAATAAAAAAGATGCTGTTTGTGGTTTTTTTAAATTGTAATCCTTTGTTATAATGTCAGCTTTATATATATTAATATCCAAGTCTTTATTGGGTGCCCAAGTAAAAAATCCATCTTTTGTTTTATTTAATTTGTAGCGATATTTAGATGCATTATTTTCATCATATAAGTCAATAAAAGCGTCACCAAAGTTTGATAGATTTTGTATTTCTAATTTAATAGTGGGGGAGAGGGTGTTATATATTGCTATTTTGCTAGAACCTTTGACAAAATAGGTTGCGTCTAATTGTTTTTCTGTGGGTGTAGTAATTTTAATGTTGTCAGTAATTTTCCAAGATAAATAATATCTTATGCCGCTAATAGATGATGATAACATCAATAAAAATGCTAAAAGAACAATAAACCCCTGAAATTTTGTTCTACCCAAGGCTTCAATTATTGGTTTGAGATGCATTTTGTTCTTGGAAAAAGAAGTAATCCCTTTTTCAAATAATTTGCCCTTTGCTGTAAACTCAAAATATATGAAAATAAATAATATTATAGAAATTAAAACGTTAAATTTTATGCTTAGTAATAATCTTAGACCAGTTATAAAGTCTAGTAAAATACCAATACCTATAATGATATATGGTATCAACCTAACTAAAAGTGATTTTGTTTTTTTCATAATTAAATAACGTTATATTTAAAATATCTCCACCGTCAAATACTTCTTGGGGTTGGCCTTTATGTCGGCTATCAGCGCCTGCAGGTCCTTGTTGGTCTTGTTCAACTGCTCGTAAAGTTCTTTACTATTCACTAGCTGTCCGACGGTGCCCTGCCCGGAGTTGATCTTATCGGCAATGGAATCCATCTTGGCGCTGGATCGAGTCAGGTATTGAATGGTGCTGTCCAGTTTCTCCTTATTGGGCGAGATCAGCTTATTCATGTCCTTGACCGTCTCGGTGATAGCGGCCCGGTTCTGGGAGGCCATCAGGCTCAACTGCTGAGAGGCCTGGTCCAGGTTCTTTAAGGCCGACGAGATATTCTTGATGTTCTCCGGGGTGGCCAGGTCGTTCTTCATCTTGCCTATCAGTTGGGCGGCCTCGTTGGCCAGATAGCCCATCTTGACCATGGTCTCCATCAATCCCGGCGAGCGGTCGCCGTCAACGGTCTGCGAAGGGTCGAAGGGCTGGGCGGAGCTGCCGGGGTAGACCGCGATCCGCTTGTCGCCCATCAAACTGGCGTCCGACAGCCAGAACTGAGCGTCTTTCTTTAATGCCACGTCGTGGTCTACCATCAGTACTGCGATCACGCCGGGCTTGGCGGAATTCAGCGAGATGGACTTCACCTTGCCCTTGTCGAAGCCGGACACCGTCACCGGGTCGCCGCCCCGCAGGCCGCCGGCATCCTCGAAGGCCACGTTGACCAGGTAGCTCTTGCGCCCGATGTCCACCCGGTTGAACCATAAAAGTCCGATTATCAAAAGGGCGATGGCCGAAAGCACCACCACGCCCACTATGGTCTCATTGTATCTTTTGGACATGAAATACCTCTAAATGAAATATAATTTAATGCTCATATTAAAAAGTCTTTTCTCGGCCCTTTCTGTCCGGGCAGAAAGGGCGAAAGACCCGCCGGGGGCACAGGGCTTAACGGTTAATAAACCGCTTATATTAACAACAATGTTTTGAAGAAAAGAGCACACGCTACGAAGCATTGATATTTTAGGTATTGTTTTCAGCAGCTATTCGCACTGTGCCCCCGGACCCCATTTGGACGCCTGGTCCACTTAACTTAACCTGTAAGAATTTACAGGTTAAGCCGGGTCTTAAAACTTCCGACCTCACCCTTCCCTCTCCTAATGCTTTAGGAGAGGGGTAGGGGAGAGGTGTTATAAGAGAAAGCGGGAAAACCGCCATATGATAGGAACATTAGTTCTATATTTGCTGTATTCAGGGGGACGGATCCGGATTTTCGTCCTTACTGAATACATTGTGCAAAAAAGTGTCGAACTCGAATCCCAGTATCTGTTCCTTGAAATGCAGGGTCAGCTTGGCGGTGGCAAATCCCACCACGGCTCCCGCCAGAACATCCGACGGATAATGACGGCCCAGGTATATTCGTGATACTGCGACTCCAGTAGCTGCCGTATATAATGGTATGGAAAGCTTCGGGTATTGATGAGAGAAAACGGTGGCCAGGGCGAAGGCGCCGGTGGCGTGCCCGGAGGGAAAGGATGAATTGGATCGTTCGGTGGGGCCCTCCGGCCGGTCCCGGTTGACGATGTTCTTCAAACTGTAGGTTATGACGGCCGAGGCGCCGTCGGCCGTCAGCGCCAGCTTGGCGCTCTGCCGGGCTTTCTCCCCGCCGAACAGCCCTACCCCGGCACAGATTGCTATGCCTACTTTGGTATCTCCGGCATCGGTGCAGAACTGCATGGGGCCATCCAGCCAGTCGCGCTGCCAGCGAGTATGGATTTGATCGAACAATCTCTGGTCAAGACTTTCGGCCTGACAGTAACCGGAGAAAGCTGAGGAAGATACCACGAAAAACAGGATCAGGGATATTTTTAATATTTTATTTTTCATCTTTTATGTTTAAAACCCACTCAGGTCCACATGCCCCAAGGCTCCCAGCATGGTTACCGCCTTGATGGGGCAGACCTCGAAGCACAGTCCGCAGCCGATGCACTGGCCGCGCATCACTTTGTGGTGCTCGCCCTTCTTGCCGATGATACAGTCGGTGGGGCAGACCGATTTGCACTGCTGACAGCCGTTGCACTGCAGGCCGATGAAAGCGGTGGGGCGGTTGGGAATGCGGTCCAGATATGATTTTTGCGGGCACTTATAAACGCAGATGGAGCAGGACCGGCACTTCTCATAATCTATTTTTGGCAGGGAGCCGTCCCAGATAATGGCTCCGTAGGGACATTCTTTCAAGCAGCTTCCGCAGGTGGAACAACCCTGCCGGCACTGCCCGGGTAAACCTTCCGATTTGGCCTGGCAGATGCAGGCCAGGTATATCTGCTGGGTCTTGGGGGCCAGCTTCAGGATCCCCTTGGGGCAGGCGTTGGTGCAGCGTCCGCAGCCGGTGCATTTGGAGTAGTCAATCTTGGGCAGGCCCTGGGGTGTCAGGCCGATGGCCCCGTAGGGGCAGGCCGTGATACAATCGCCCAGCCGCAGACAGCCGTAGAGGCATTCCCGGTTCCCTCCATATAACAGCATGGCCCCCCGGCAGCTGTCCACGCCGAAATAATTGAAACGGTTCCGGGCGTTCTCGGTCGAACCCTGACAATCCACAAACGAGGCCACGCTGGACCTGGGCATGACTGTCTCAGCCTGCATTTCGGCCAGTTTGGCCTTGAGGTTCTCGCCGCCGGGCAGGCACCGGCTGATATCGGGCTCGCCCTGGGCCAGCCTTTGGGCATACCCCAGACAGCCGTCCTCCAGCCGGCAAAGCCCGCAGTCCAGGCCGGGCAGAAGTTTCAAGAAACTATCAGTGAATTTTGTAGACATGGCAGAGTCGAGTCCCTAAAATAAAAGAGATATTCCATGATAGGAAAGCCAGAATACCGAGCAGATCAGCAGGTATACCGGCCACCCTTGAAGGGTCCGGCTGAACGATCCCCGCTCGGACTTTTCCCGGAAGAACGATATCAGCAGATTGGATATCATGAAACCCAGGGAGATGCCGATAGCACGGCTCAGGGCGGTCAGAATGCCGTCCGGCGTATAGTGTATCAGCAGCAGGCCGGATCCCAGCACGGCGATGTTTAAAAAATAGAACGGCAGGTGACGGCCGATCAATGATTGCTTGCCGAAGGACCGCTTCATCAGATAGTGCCAGCCCCACATCAACAGCATCAGCAGGGGCAGCTCCAGGGACAGGGCTTTCAGCGGACCCAGCACCAAGTAATGCAGGATCCATGCTGAGAAGCCGAAGACGGCGATCAATATCCCGCCGGCCAGGCTGTATCCCAGGGCCTGAGAGGGCTGGCGCGACATGCCCTCGGCCGAGGAGGGGATCAATCCGAAATTTATCAGCGGCTGATACAGGAACAGGCCGGACAGGAAGGCAATGGCGATATGAGCTGTCATTTTCGGCCTCCCGGGGCTGACATCCGGTAGATTACTATGGCCAGAGCGGTCAGCAGCATCCCGCCGAAAGCCAATCCCAGCATGGGCCAGGGGGGGCGGCTGAAAAGCGGCCCCCCTGCCAGGTAGCCTTTGCCGATCAGCTCCCGCACGAAGGCCACAGCCATCATCACCAGCAGGATGCCGGCTCCCTGGCCGGCGGCGTCGAACACCGCCCGGCCCAAAGAGGTGGTGTGTGAGAAGGCCTGGGCCCGAGAGAACACCACTGGACCGGCGGCCAGAAGATACATGATGATCACCGTGTGTTCGGGAAGATGGGACAGTCTGACGGCAAAAGCGGAGCCGATGATTGCCAGCATCACCGCCGAGGCCAGGGCCATTGCCCACAGGGGTATCCGGTAACGGAATATATCGCCGGCAATGGAGGAGACGATGCTGTTGACAAGTATAAGAGCCAGGCAGATGCTGCCCAGAAAGAAGGCCTGGTCCGTGGTCTGGGTTCCGGCCACTGCCAGGAAAATCCCGGTGCCCGAGAACAATAGGCCGTTCTCGGAGAACAGGTTCTTGATGAAAAGCTGTTGTTTGGTCTCTGACGGTAGCCGCATTAGACATCCGATAGGTGGTTAGATATAAATTTACATCTAAGTATATGTTTTTTATAATTTAAAGTCAAGGCAAAACGAATGCCCTAACGGCAGCTTAGGCAAAGTAGTCGGCCAATGATATTCCTTGACTAATGAAAATTTATAATCTATACTTAAAATCCAATAATCAAATTAGGGAGGGGTAAATGAAGAAGCTATTGATCGCCTGTCTGACAATTCTGGCCTGCCTGCCGGCAGCCGGCCAGGAGAGGAAGGACATCAGCCTGACCGTATATAACAGCGACCTGGGGCTGGTCACCGAGGTCAGGAACCTAAAGATCGGCAGCGGCAAATCGGAGGTCCGGCTAAGCGACGTACCCTCGCAGATCGACCCCACCTCGGTGCACTTCAAATCGCTGACCGCACCGGACAAGGTGGCGATCCTGGAACAGAACTATCAGTTCGACCTGGTCAGCCCGGCCAAATTGATGGAGCGGTATATAGACCAGAAGATAAAGGTGATCTCCTCCCTGGGCAAGACCTACGAGGGAATCCTGATGTCCCACGACGGCTCCAATATCGTGCTCAACACCGGGGGGAACATCATCACCTTGCGGCTGACCGACAACCTGCAGAATATCGAATTTCCCAGCCTGCCCCGGGGGCTGATCACCAAGCCCACCCTGGTATGGCTGGCCGACAACCGGGGTCCCAAGGATCAGCAATGCCAGATATCCTACATGACCGGCGGAATCAGATGGCACGCCGAGTACGTGGCGGTGCTGGATAAGGATGAGAAAAACCTCAACCTGGGGGCCTGGGTGTCGCTGGATAACCGCTCCGGGGCCTCCTACGAAAACGCCAAACTTAAGCTGATAGCCGGCGATGTCAACCGGGTGGAGGCCCGGCCTCAGCGAAGCTACGACCGCATGGCCAAGAGCTCACTGGCCGAGGCCGCTCCGCAGTTCGAGGAGAAGGCTTTCTTCGAATATCACCTGTATACTTTGCAGCGCCGGGCCACGGTGGCCAACAACGAGATCAAACAGGTGGCGCTGTTTCACAACACCGACGTCAAAATAAAAAAGGTCTACATCTACGACGGGGCTTATAACGCCAAGAACATCAGGGTCAACCTGGAGTTCCGCAACGATAAGGCCTCGGGCCTGGGGATGGCCTTGCCGGCCGGGAAAGTGCGCACCTACAAGCGGGACAGCGACGGGACCCAGCAGTTCATCGGCGAGGACATGATCGGCCACTCCCCCAAGGATGAGAAGCTGCGGGTCTTTCTGGGCAATGCCTTCGATCTGGTGGGAGAGAGGAGCCAGAAGGATTACAAGCGGATAAACGACCGCACCCAGGAGCAGACCATCGAAGTGAAGCTGCGGAACCACAAGGATGAAGCGGCTGAGATTGTGGTGGTGGAGCACCTGTCCGGCGACTGGAAGATCACCCAAAACTCCCATAAATACCAGAAGAAGGACGCCCACACCGTAGAGTTCGTCATCCCGGTGGCCAGGGACGGCGAGACGGTGGTGAATTATACCTACCGCAGCAAGTGGTGAGTCTTTTGGCTCTGATTTCAGAAGGACCTCCCCGTAAATCGTTTATTCTACTTGACCTTAAATTCAATTATTGATATAATCACACTTCTTCGTTACATCCGGGAGATATTTTAATGTACGGCCAGTCTAAGATAAAAAAAATGCTCCAGCTGGCACTGTCCGCTTCACGGGCCGATCAGACCGAGGTCTTCATAACCGCCGAGGACTCGGCCCTGACCCGGTTCGCCAATTCCTATATCCATCAGAATGTGGCCCAGCGCAATGGGACCATCTCGGTGCGGGCTATTTTCGGCAAGAAGATAGGGATGGCCTCCAGCAACATACTTACCGAGCAAAGCATCAGGGATACGGTGTCGCAGGCCTGCCGCATCGCCAAGTTACAGCACGATAATCCCGATTTCGTATCCCTGCCAGGCCCGGAGAAGGCCGGCCGCATGGCGACCGATCTTTATGTCGAGGAAACGGCCAAGATCACCCCGGCCCAAAGGGCCGAAGCTGTGGGCAGAATTTGCCGCAAAGCGGAGAAGCATAAGGCCAGGGCTTTCGGGGCCTTCAGCACCGGAACGGTGGAGATTGGCATCGCCAATTCTCTGGGCGTCATGCAGTACAATTGTTCCACCGATGCCAACCTCAACACCGTGGTGATGAGCGATACCGGTTCGGGCTACGGCCAGGGGGCCTCCCGTGATGTAGGAAAGATAAACATCAACGCCATTGCCGACAGCGCGGTCAAAAAAGCGGTGGACAGCCGGAACCCGGTTGACATCAAGCCCGGGCGCTATCAGGTCATATTAGAGGACATGGCGGTATACACCCTGGTGGAGTTTATGAACTACACCGGATTCTCGGCCATGGCGGTACAGGAGGGACGCAGCTTCATCGGCCTGAATATGGGCAAACCTGTGGTCGATACCAAGATCACGATTGTAGACGATCCTTACAATAAAAAGGGCTTTGCCTTTCCCTTCGATTTCGAGGGGGTGCCCAAGCAGAAGGTGACCCTTATAGACAAGGGCATTGCTTGCGGCGTGGTCTACGATTCCTACACAGCGTATAAGGAAAATAAAAAATCCACCGGGCACGCCCTGCCGGCCCCGGCCTACTTTCCCATGGCTCTGAACCTGGAGATGAAGGGCGGCCAGTCATCAATCGAAGAAATGATCAGGACCACCGAGCGGGGCATCTATGTGACCCGGTTCCATTACTGCAACCTGATCGACCCCATGCAGGTCTCCCTGACCGGGATGACCAGGGACGGGACCTTCCTGATAGAAAACGGAAGGATAACCAAGCCGGTCAAGAACCTTCGGTTCACCGAGAGCGTTTTGAAAACCCTGTCGAAGGTATCCGCCATCTCCAAGAAGACCAGCCTGGTAACCGAGGACAATGCTTATGGCAATCGCTTTGCCAACGGGATACGGGTCCCGGCCTTAAAGCTGGAGAGTTTCAATTTCAGCGGGACCACAGAATTCTGATCTTGAATGCAGGACAAAAAATAGAGGAGACCAGTAATTTAATATCTGTATACGATTATCAAAAACGGAGAGATGTCCGAGTGGCCGAAGGAGCACGTCTGGAAAGCGTGTATACCGCAAGGTATCCTGGGTTCAAATCCCAGTCTCTCCGCCAGAATATAGTTTGAACCAGGAAAGCGGAGCGGGAGGGTTCTCCGCCTGTTGTAAGGCATATCTGCAAAGCGGCGGCGGATGCGCCTCGGGCGTAAAATCCCAGTCTCTCCGCCAGATTTAGTCTGAGGAGGCATAAATATTAAGCAGATTACGTTTGGTAAACCAGAATAGACTAAGCGGTAGCGCAAGTGGCAAGGTTAGAACATAGTCGGCAAAATGCGCCAATGAGGGTTTAATGTTATTTGGCTTCGACCGGCAGGCCGGAGTTAAATCTTTTAGGGATGAATATCACTAACAATAGGTCTAAAAATCAATAAATATAAATACAGGTAATTTATGAAAGCTTTGATTACCGGGATCACCGGGCAGGACGGATCGTACCTGGCCGATTTTCTTTTAGAAAAGGGTTACCAGGTCTACGGCATGGTGCGCCGGGCCTCCACCGAGAATTTTGAACGGATCGAGCATATCAAGGACCGGGTTCAACTGGTGCAGGCGGACCTGCTGGACCAGCTTTCCATCATCAATGTGATCAAAGAGTCAAACCCCGACGAGGTCTATAACCTGGCTGCCCAGTCATTCGTTCCCACCTCCTGGGACCAGCCGGTCCTCACCGGGGAGTTCACCGCCCTGGGGGTGACCAGGATGCTGGAGGCCATCCGGCTGGTCAATCCCAAGATAAAATTCTACCAGGCCTCCAGCTCCGAGATGTTCGGCAAGGTCCGCGAGACGCCACAGACCGAGCTGACGCCGTTCTATCCCCGCAGTCCATACGGCGTGGCCAAGGTCTACGGCCATTGGATCACCATCAACTATCGCGAGTCCTACAATATCTATGCCTGTTCCGGCATCCTGTTCAACCACGAATCCCCCAGAAGGGGCAAGGAGTTCGTTACCAAGAAGATCACCGATGCCGTGGCCCGGATCAAGCTGGGCCTGGAGAAGGAGCTCCGGCTGGGGACCATGGATGCCAAGCGGGACTGGGGCTTTGCCGGAGATTATGTGCGAGCCATGTGGCTGATGCTGCAGCAAGAACAGCCCGATGATTTCGTGATCGCCACCGGCCGGACCCATTCGGTGCGGGATTTCTGCCGGATCGCCTTCGAGCATGTCGGTTTGGATTACAACGATTACGTCAAGATCGATCAGAAATTTGTTCGCCCGGCTGAGGTGGACCTGTTATTGGGCGATTCCACCAAGGCCCAGAAGGCCCTGAAATGGAATATCAAGGTGCCCTTTGAGGAATTGGTAAAGATGATGGTAGACACCGATCTGGAAACCTATAAAAGACGGATGAGGTGAGAGTTTTCATCACCGGCATAGAGGGTTTTGTGGGTCATCATCTGGCCGGGCATCTGATAGCTGCCGGGCATGAGGTCTCCGGGAGTTATTTCGATGAGCCTGCGGTGGGAGATCTCAACGGCCGCTGCACCCTTTTCCGGATAGACCTGCGAAGCGGGGAGGGGCTGCACCAGGCGCTGGCATCCGCCAGACCGCAATGCCTGTACCACCTGGCGGCCCAGAGCTCTCCGGCCCTGTCTTTTAAAAAACCGGTGGACACCTTTGAGATAAACGTCATAGGCCTAGTGAACCTGCTGGAGGAAGCCCGGAACACAGTCCCGGAATGCAAAGTAATCATGGTCAGCTCCTGCGAGGTCTACGGGCTGACCAATACTCCTGACCCGGTAAAAGAGGACTACCCATATAACCCCGCCAGCCCCTATGCCGTCAGCAAAATATCCCAGGAGCAGCTGGCCATTCAGTATTTTCATACTTATAAAATGAACACCGTGGTGGCCAGGCCTTTCCCGCATACCGGGCCGGGACAGCCGGAGATGTTCGCCCTGCCCAGTTTTGCCAGGCAGATAGCCGGGATCACAAAGCACGGGAGCGACCCGGTGGTCCTGGTGGGCAACTTAAGCGCCCGGCGTGATCTTTCCGATGTCAGGGATATAGTGCGGGCCTACGGCCTGTTGGCAGAAGCGGGCCTGTCCGGGGAGATCTACAACGTATGCTCGGGCAAGAACATCACTATTCAGCAGGCTCTGGAGATGTTGATAAAGATTTCGGGCAAAAAAATAGAGGTTCGAACCGACCCCCATAGGTTCCGTCCCCTGGACATCCCGATATTGTGGGGCGATAACAGCAAGATCAGGCGGCAGACAGGCTGGCAGCCGGAATATGAGATCGAGCAAACACTGAAGGAACTTCATCAGTACTGGCTGGACCGGGTATAATCGATAATTGTCGATTGAAACTCTGGCGGTAGGAAATCTTAAAATTACTTCTCCCAAAATAATTAATAGGGGTAATTATGAAAAAGTTAATAGCAATAATTCTTATCGTTGAAACTTTATATTTTGTTGGTTCATGTGGTAAAAGCACTCCAACTTCTGCTACGGATGAAACGGCAACGCCCACATCTGCATTACTCCCTCTTACACCAGGAACATGGTGGAAATATGAATTTCCGGATACTCTTAACTTTGGTGGTACAGACTCTTTATTGGTTACAGTAAGTGAAAACATTATTTCAGGCACAGATACAACAGTTAATCTATCTGTTAGTTATACCAATGCCGATAATCCCACCTCAATATCCATAAAAAAGGCAAATTTAAATTTCCTGGCAAAATATGAACAATATAATATAGACCAATATTTGTATTATCTTTCAACAGATCAAGTTCGTGATTTGGTTGTCGGAAAAAAATGGCAAATTAACAGTGATTCTGTTTTTTCCGGCCATACATTTTCCTATCTTATAGATACTTTAACTATAGTGGGTATAGAAACCATAATTAATGCAACAACTACTTATAATAACTGTTATAAAATTGAAATGAAACGATATAGCAAATATTTATGGACTTCTCTGTGGGGTGAAACTAAATTATTCACTGGTTGGGTAGCCCCTCATATTGGTATAGTGAAAGGAACAATGGTAAATTTCTCGGATGGTAAAACTATGGAGATAAAATTAAAGTCATATCTAATTAAGTAACTATTTAAAATAAATGAGATGATTATGATCGAAGGCGTCAAGACAAAAAAACTGAAGGTCATTCCCGATGAGCGCGGGCGGCTGATGGAGATATTACGCTGCGACGAGGAGGTCTTTGAAAAGTTCGGACAGGTCTACCTGAGCACCACCTATCCCGGAGTGGTCAAGGGTTGGCATTATCATAAGGTCCAGACTGACAACATCGTCTGCGTAAAAGGCATGCTGAAGCTGGTGCTGTTCGACAACCGGGAAGGCTCGGCCACCAACGGCGAGGTCAACGAGTTTTTTATCGGCGAGCATAATCCCATGCTGGTGCAGGTTCCCAAGGGCGTCTACCACGGATGGAAATGCGTTTCCAACGAGGAGGCTATGGTGATAAACTGTCCCTCCGAGGCCTATAATTATTCCCAACCCGACGAGTACCGGGTCGATCCTCATAAGAACGATATCCCCTATAAGTGGGAGCGCAAGGACGGGTAGCTCCGGGATCTGATTACAGGGAACAGATTATTAGGAACGGAAAACGCTAAACTGTAAACATCTACTGTATCAATCATGGCCAAAACAATTTTAGTGACCGGCGGAGCGGGGTTCATCGGCAGCAATTTCGTCCGCTTGATGCTCTGTAAATACCCCGATTATAATATCATCAATCTGGACAAGCTGACCTATGCCGGAAACCTGGAGAACCTTAAGGATATCCAATCCCACAAGAATTACCGGTTCGTCCATGGCGATATCTGCGATGCCCAGTTGGTCGAGGGCCTGATGCCGGGGGTGGAATGGGTGGTCAACTTCGCCGCCGAGACACATGTGGATCGCTCGGTGGACGATCCTTTCGTCTTCACCCAGACCAACGTCATCGGCACCCACACCCTGCTGGAATATGCCCGCCGCCATCAGGTTAAGCGGTTCATCCAGATCGGGACCGATGAGGTCTACGGCAGCGTGGAGACAGGTTCTTCCGTTGAGACCGATATCCTTGATCCCCGCAGCCCCTACTCGTCGTCCAAGGCGGCCGGGGATCTGCTGGCCCTTTCCTATCACACCACCTTCGGAATGGATGTCCGGGTCACCCGCTGCACCAACAATTACGGGCCCTTCCAATTCCCGGAGAAGCTGATCCCCTTCTTTGTTACCAACGCCCTGGAGGACAAGGAGCTTCCCATCTACGGCGACGGCCGGAACGTCCGGGACTGGCTGTATGTGGAGGATCACTGCCAGGCCATAGATTTCATCCTGCACCACGGGCAGGCCGGGGATGTCTACAATATCGGTGGCGGCCAGGAGATGGAAAATATCCAGATTACCGATATCATCCTGAAGGAGTTGAACAAGCCGGCCAGCCTTAAAAAATACGTCAAGGACCGGCCGGGACACGATAGGCGCTATTCGCTGGATATCACCAAGATAATGAAGCTGGGCTGGAAACCGAAATATACTTTCTCTACGGCAATCAAAGAGACCATAAAATGGTATAGGGAGAACGAAACGTGGTGGCGCAACATCAAAGAGGGCAAACGGGAGTTCAATGATTTTAAGGACCGCTGGTACAAGGAAAGATGACAATAAACTTTAAAATATATTATTAAGGTGTACCCCCATGGATCTTAAACAAAAAATTGAGACCCGCCGCGCCAGAATAGCAGTAATAGGCCTGGGTTATGTTGGTTTGCCTCTGGCGGTGGAGTTTGCCAAAGCTGGGTTTGAGGTGATCGGCATTGATCTGGACCCCAGGAAGGTTGCCAGCATCAATCGGGGGAAGAATTACATCATCGATGTCGATGACCAACAGCTGAAGCAGGTGATTTCCCAAGGCAAGCTTAAGGCCACCACCGACTACAGCGTTCTTAAGAAATGTGATGCCGTTCATATCTGCGTTCCCACGCCGTTCACCGCCACCAAGGACCCCGACATCAGCTACATAATCAGATCAGCCGAGGGGATCGCCAAACATCTTCACCAGGGGATGCTGGTCATCCTTAAAAGCACCACCTATCCGGAGACCACCACCAAGGTGGTCAAGCCGATACTGGAGAAGACCGGCCTTAAGGCCGGCAAGGATTTTTACCTGGCCTTCTCTCCGGAGCGGATAGATCCCGGCAACCAGAAATTCACCACCGCCACCACCCCCACCGTGGTGGGTGGATATACTCCGGCCTGCGGTCAGATGGCCAAGCTGATGTACGGACAGATCATCGAGAAGATAGTGATGGTCTCCTCGCCGTCCACCGCTGAGATGACCAAATTGCTGGAGAACATCTTTCGCAGCGTCAACATTGCTCTGGTCAACGAGCTGGCTTGTCTGTGCGAAAGAATGGACCGGGTGGACATGTGGGAGGTGGTGGATGCCGCCGCCACCAAGCCCTACGGCTTTATGCCATTCTACCCCGGGCCTGGGCTGGGCGGACACTGCATTCCCATCGATCCCTACTACCTGTCCTGGAAGGCCAAGGAGTACGATTTCCATACCGATTTTATCGAGCTGGCGGCCGAGACCAACGAGAATATGCCTTATCATGTGGTCAACAAGGTGATTGAAGCTTTGAGCGATAATGGAATGGCAGCCTCCAAATCCAAGGTGCTGGTGCTGGGGGTGGCTTTTAAGCGGGATATCGACGATGTCCGCAGTTCTCCGGCCATCAAGGTTATCGAACTTCTGGCCCCCAAGGTGAAATCTCTTATCTACAACGACCCGTTCGTGCCGGAGCTGGAGACCGGATGGAAAAAAATGAAATCAACCAAGCTGACTCAACAACTGATTAAATCGGTTGATTGCATTCTGATCACCACTGATCATACAAGTTATGATTTTAACATGATTGTCAAGAATGCCAAGCTGGTGGTTGACACCCGGAATGCCACCAAGAAGATAAAAAGCGGCAAGGTGGTCAAGATCGGCCGCAAATAATCGCTTTGGGCAAAGACACCCGAACATCAAGGGTGTCTTTTTTATTGAATAATTTGCTTGACAAAAAGCTGTTTTTGGGATAAAATCTTGTAAAGTTTAACATTATGAGGGAAAACAAGTTGCTGTATTAAAGTTTGTGGCCCGGTCAATCAATTATAGTCATGCTTTTTTGTTGTTTTAGTTGATTGCCTTTTTGCTCCAAATTTTAATATGGCGCCCAATAAATTCCCAAATTAAATTTATAATTTGGCCGGGCGCCGGTAGAAGCGTTCCGGCCATTTTTTTATGTCCTTAATATAAGCGGAGGCAGCATGTCAATTAAGATCAACCTTATTTCGGCGGTATTTCTGGCCGCGCTGGCCGGCGTGGCCTGCTCCCAACAGCGGTCTGATGGCCGGGATCCCTACCAGATGCGGAACCAGCCCATGATGAAGGTCCAGGTGCTGGGCCAGGTCCGCACACCGGGCATATATTCCCTGCCGGTGATGGACCGGGTCTCGTCCGCCATGGCCGCCGCCGGCGGCACCAACGAACAGGGCTCTCCCCGCAGCATCCAGCTTGTCCGGCAGGGCCGGATGATAGACACACTGGACATGTATTATTACTTATACAAGAACCAGCAGTCCGAGAACCCGATGCTGGAGGACGGGGATATTATCTTCGTTCCGGTTAACGACAACAACATCAAGGTGGTGGGACAGGTATTCCGTCCCGGGATATTCGAGGTCAAGCCGGGCGAAAGATTGATGGATATCATCGAGATGGCCGGGGGCATCACCCCGGTGGCCACCAAGGAGGAGATCAAGATCGAGAATGTGGCCACGCCGGAGGTGGTCCAGAGCATCAGCTATCGGGGGCTTTTTATCGACGGCGACCAGTCTCTGAACGTTCTCTTGAAAGAGGGCGATATCGTGACGGTGCCCACCGCACCCACCTCGGTGACTGTGGTGGGAGCGGTCCAGAAGGGCGGGACCTTTGTTTTTGAGCCGGGCACGGTCTTAAGTTACTACCTTGGGATGGCCGGCGGCTACGGGGAGCGGGCCAGCACCGGCAATATCAAGATAAACCGCTGGGGCGGTAAAAGCCTGAAAGCCAGGGAGGATACCCCCATCGAACCCGGAGATGTGGTCATCGTGGGTGAGATGCAGATCAAGGGCTGGCGGGATTATCTTTCGGTGTCCGGCCAGCTGATCACCATGTTCTATATCGTCTGGACAGTGGCCAATTAAATTTTATTTTCCTAGATTCAGTTGCATAGTGAAAAGGATGAATTCATATTTGCCACTGCTTTGCCCCAGTTGTTGCCGTAGTGGCAAAGGGAATGATGACGAAATGACGAAAAACGCTAAATTATGATAAACAGCATTACGGTTATCTCTGAAAAAAACACCTGAATACAATGAAAGGGCATTGTGCAAAATAGATATATAGCATTAAGACGAAGGGCCTTTGGCGAGTCATTGCCACTCGACCAGTATCTGATGAGCATCATCAAAGATCATCCTACCCATGGGTTTCTTCAGAATCCTGCCGGTCAAAACGTTTTCCTGTATCTGACAAAGTATGTCAGAGATTTTACGGAAAGTTATTTTTCCCGGGACATCGGCCAACTTTCTATTCTCGACTGGGGCTGCGGCAAAGGGCATGTTACATACCTGCTGCGTAAGCTGGGGGCCCGTCCAATCAGCTGTGACCTGAAATGCGACAGGGGTGATTCCAGTTTCGGGCAGGATGTGCCGATAATAATAGATCAGGGGTTAAGGGTCGAACCCTTAAAACATGAATATCTTCTGCCGTTCGATAACGCATCCATGGATATTGTGCTGGGTTTTGGTGTCTTGGAGCATGTTCCTTACGACACAAACTCGCTAATGGAGATAAACAGGATCCTTAAACAAGGAGGAATATTTTTTTGTTTCAATCTGCCGTATATCCTATCATGGACACAAAGATTATGCCGTTTGAGAGGCGATTATTATCATGACCGTTTATATAATAAGCGAAAAGTAAATACAATGCTCAGCACTTCTGGTTTTGATGTAATAGATATGTGGCATAGGCAATTATTTCCAAAAAATACCATCCATTATCCGAAATACAAGCTTTTTGAACGTATGGATCATTTTTTGACTGAATACACGCCCCTCAAATACTTTGCTACAAACATCGAGTTTGTTGCTGCAAAAGTTAATGACCACTTTGAGCAAATATAAACATGAACTGATCTGGAGTTGAATAATGATCAACAGCTTTTACGACCTGCTTTATATCCTGGTCAAGAACCGCAAGACCATCATCTGGATCACGGCCGGATTCACTGTATTTGCCCTGGTGTTAAGCTTGCTGATCCCCAAGAAATACAAGGCCACCGCCACATTGATGCCTCCGGCCAGCCAGAGCATGAGCCTGATGAGCCTGGCCTTCAAGGCCGGCATGCCGTCGGATCCCGAAGTGGGCGGGGTGGGCTTTATGCCGGGTATGGTAACGCCGTCGGATATCTTTGCCTTTATGCTTAAAAACGGTGCCATCACCGGCCGGGTGATAGATCAGTGCGGACTGGTGAAGCATTACAAGAAGGACAAGCAATTGTCCAAGGATCCCGGAAAGGCCTTATACAACGTGAACAAGAAGTTGGACAAGGCCACCGCCATAAAAGTAACAGAGGAACGTTTTATAACGGTCACGGTTGAGGATAAAAGCCCGGACAAGGCCGCAGAAATAGCTAATTGCTACGGAAACGTGCTTAATGGCGTTTACAGCAAACTCAACATGTCGCAGGGCCAGAGGGCCAGGGAGTTCATCGAAGGAAGGGTGGCGCAGGAGGAGGTTTTGTTGAGGGAGATGGAGGATTCCTTAAGGATCTTCCAAAAACGCTATCGAACAGTATCCATTGGAGATGAAATGAGAGCCCTGATAGAGATGTCGGCCAAAATAGAGGCGGACATCATGACCAAAAGAATAGAACTGGAGGCCCTTAAAACCTACAGCACCAAGGATAATGCCCAGGTCAAGACCCTAAGCACCGAGATAGAGAAGGCCGAACAGCAGTTGAACAACCTGATGGTGGGGGGCAAGGATCGCACACTGTTCATACCCTTTGCCAAGGCCCCGGATATAGGCACCGAACTGACCCGCCGGATGCGAAATGTAAGGATACATCAGGAAGTATACTCTTTGCTGGTGGAGCAGTTGGAGCATGCCAAAATACTGGAAGCCAAGGATACGCCAAAGATTCAGGTACTGGAGAGGGCCTCCCCTCCCTGGAAGAAGAGCTGGCCGAAGAGGAGCTTGATAGTGCTATTTGGGATGGTTATAGGATTAATGATAAGTTTTTGCATTACAGTTGTTTCCTATTGGTTTGGTGAATTATACAAATCAAATGAAAATCAACAAAAAATATATACAATAAAGAAGCTATTTGGAAACCATAATAACCATTAGTAGGCCCCAGGAGAATATTTTGTGAAATTTGCTAAATGGTTTTAAATATTATGAAATATTTAACTTTCGATTATTTTTGGAGGTTTTGTTTTATATCCGTAGGTGTATTATTAATATGTCTGTTGACGGCGCAATATTGGCAGGCATTTATTATAGTAAGTGCTGCTATTATTTTTGTCACGGTATTTTTATTGTTGCGCAATAAACCTGAATTTTTGATAATTATCAGTATTATATTAAACTATATACCAAAAGGCACACGGATAGGCTACTCGTTGATGTTGTTAACTTTTATATATTTATTAATTAATCGTATTATAAATAAGCAAATAATATTTAAACCAGATTTAACAAACGTATCATGGTTGTTTATTATTGTATTAGGGGTAATAACTTTCCCTAAATGGCAATATTTAATTGTAGGGCTTCAGTGGTTTGCTGCGTTATCCTTGGTTCCGTTACTTTTATATATTATGATCGTTAATGAATATATAACGCCAGAAGCAATTCACTGGCTTGGTAGAACAGGCATACCAATTATATTCAGTTTTATAGTTGCTGAAACCGTACTGGCGGTTTTTCTACTATTATCCAAACAAGATTCATTTTTCAGTATCTTTAATATAATGACTTTTCACGGCCTCGAAATAACGGGGAATGGTAGTAATCGTCTTGCGGGTATTCTCGTTTTTATCGCGGTATTCGGCATGCTAAGTAAAAGATATTGGAGTGGTGGATTCTTGAGGAATCTGTGGATGCATGTAATAACATTTACTGCTTTGATTATTTCTCTATTAATTATGTCTAGGGGAGCATTTGTCTCTTTGATTGTTGCCATGTTGGTTTATGGAATTTGTAAATTTACTTATGAAAGAAAAATCAATGTATTATCAATTATTATATTTTCCGTTAGTGTGTTTGTAATTGCAAAGCCATTTATTGAGCATCTTTTATTTAGGATGCAAAATGTTAAAATTGACGCCTCTACCCTATCTCGTTTAATAATGTGGAAAAATTGTGTAACCCAAATTAAAAATGAGTTTATTGTCGGCGCTGGACCGGGGCAGTATTTATTTCGGGATTTCACGCGTTATCTTGATGATCCGCACAATATGTTTTTAAGATATGGCGTTGATTTTGGCGGTGTGAGTATTTTATTTTTAATAATAATTCTTATCTACCCTGCAATGTTGGTGATTAAATATAGGAACTTAAGCCGACAGAAAATATTGCCAATAGTTTTAATATATGCGCCTCCTTTGATTGGCGCATTGGTACATAATCAAATAGATTCTACTTTTACATCTAGAAGCTCCAGCCCATTGCTATGGTTGATTTGGGCTTTGTTTGTCAATGCTTTATTAACACATAATAGAGCAGAAGCGTTACCCCTATGAAAAGCGACAAAAAAATTGTTATTGAAAACATGGCTTCTTTGTTTTTAGTTCAGGGTGCTAATTATATTTTACCTCTCATTACTTTCCCGTATTTAGTTCGGGTTTTAGGGTTGGATAGATTTGGACTTATTGCCTTTTCGATTGCGTTTGTCCAGTATTTTGTTATTTTTGTTGATTACGGTTTTAATTTAACAGCCACACGTGAAATATCTATTAATAGGAACAATATTGACAGTATATCCCGGATATTTTGTAATGTTATGATAATTAAATTTATATTGGTGCTCATAAGTTTTCTATTGTATTTGAGTTTAATATTATATTTTCCAATGTTCAGGACTGAAATATATTTGTATCTAATAGGTTTTTTAGCTGTATTGGGTAATCTTCTTTTTCCAGTATGGTTCTTTCAAGGTATTGAAAATATAAAAGTAGTGGCTATTTTTAATTTATTGTCGAAATTAATTTTTACGCTTACAATATTTGTATTTGTTAAAGAACAAAGTGATTATTTAAAAGTGATGGCATTACAGACAGGGGGAGTGTTGTTTTCTGGTATAGGTGCTTTTTTGTACGCTTTTATTAAATACCCGATTAAAGTTGTTTTGCCTAAATATTATGATATTAAAACTGACTTAAGGAATGGTTGGTATGTGTTTGCAACAATTTTATCGTCCACGTTAGTAAATAATTCTAATATATTTATATTAGGCTTATTTGCAGATAATAAAATAGTTGGAATGTTTGCTATTGCTGACAAAATTATCAGGGTTTTTATAAATATATGTGTGCCGATAAGTAACGCAATATTTCCTATGGTTAGTAAATTGTTTTCAGAATCAAAAGAAGTCGCCTTAACATTAATACGAAAGGTTTTAGTATATGGGGGTGGTGTATTCGTCTTGTTGTGCATTGTTTTGTTTTTATCAGCCGATAGTTTAGTGTTTTTAATATCAGGTGAAAGTAATATAGATATCAGCATTTTAATTCGTATTATGTCGATCGTTCCGCTGTCAATATTTATTGACAATTTGTACGGCACTCAGGTTCTAATAAACATCAACCGCAGCGACCAATTTATGAAGGCGGTATTATTCCCGGGCATAGCATCAATAATTTTGTCTTTTATTTTTGTACCCATGTGGAAATATTATGCTACTGCTATAATATTTGTTTTTTCTGAACTTTTAATATTATTTATGATGATATATTATGTGAGAAAAAACAAAATATATCTCATAAAAAAAGGAATCGCCTAATAATATGAGAGTTGCTGTATGGTATAATCTACCAAGTGGTGGTGCAAAAAAGGCGTTATACTACCAAATTAAATATTTATTGGAAAGAAAACATTATGTTGAGGTTTGGTGCCCATCTATCGCAAATCGTTCTTTTATGTCGTTAGCTGATATTGTTAACGAAAATGTGTCCTACATCAAATGGCCATCGGGTTCGGGGAAATCACCATTAGGGCAGATAAATAAATATTTGAATATTGGCAAGAAAATAAAATTGCTTGAAGAACATACTAAAGAAGTGGCCCGTGAAATAAACGAAAGAAAATTTGATGTATTACTGGCTCATGGTGATCAATATTTAGCTTCCCCATCAATTGCACGATATGTTAAAATACCATCGATCTTGTATTTGCAAGAGCCCAATAGACAGCTATATGAGGCATCTCTTTCTGGGGGTCAAAATAGTGCACGAAAGCATAAAAGTATGTTTGGCTTTTTGCAAAATATATTTAGGTCGCATGGATATCAGATGAAAGCAAAACGGGAATTTTGTAATGCGGTAGCATTTAATCGGATATTGGTTAATTCGTACTACAGTAGGGAAAGTGTGCTTAGAGCGTATGGTATTGATCCTTTTGTATGCTATCTAGGGGTTGATACTGGGAAGTTTAAGCCTGTTTGCAATTCTGTGCTGAGTAAAAAAATTATCGGTGTAGGGTCTATAACAAAATCGAAAAACATTGAATTTATTATAAAGGCTCTTTCGCTAATTAGGGGTAACAACATATCCCTAACATGGATTGGTAATTTTGCAGACGAAGTATATTTAAAAAAAATTATTGCATATGCAAAATCTTTATCGGTTGATTTAAGGATTATGGTTGATCTGGCAGAGGAGGAGTTGATATCGGAAATAGGATCAAGCCATCTTATGGTTTATTCTCCACGTCTTGAGCCGTTTGGATTTGTAACGTTGGAAGCCAATGCCTGCGGTATCCCAGTGGTAGCAGTAGCAGAAGGTGGTGTAAGAGAAACAGTAAGGGATGGTATAAACGGCTATCTCTGTTCGAACGACCCAGAGGATATGGCGGAAAAGGTACAGCTACTTTTTGAAGAAGCAAATACATATAAATCTTTATGCCATAACTGTCGAAATTATGTTGAAGATAATTGGACTTGGAATAAGAGCATAAATGAGTTGGAAAAACATCTGCAGCTTGTGACAAAATAAAAGGATTTATCGAATGGATGGGTCGATAGTTTGTTCAATAATTATTGTTTATTATGACGGCTTTGATAAACTGCAACGCTGCTTGAATAGCATATCTAATCACTCGCCAGCCTATACAGAAGTCATTATTGTTAATAATTCCACGCAATTATGCAATTTTGTGTTAAGGGATCGTAAATTTATTGTTATTGGAGACGGACAAAATTATGGGTATTCAAAGGGGAACAATATTGGTCTATCTTCTGCTCACGGGAAATATATACTGCTATTAAATCCAGATACTGAGTTAACCGATAATTTTATTGAAAACGCTATTCTTGTTTTGGAAAAGCAACCAAATATAGTAGCTATTGGCCCTAAGTTGATAGATGACCATAATAATATTCAGACGTCTGCCTTTAATTTCCCATCCCTGAAAAGATATCTGCTGCATGATATTTTATTTGTGAAGGGGAAATACGATATTAACGAGCGGAATCAAGATAGCGATCAGCCTCTTATAACAACGCAATTAATTAAATGCAATTGGCTGTGCGGTGCCGCGGTAATGTTAAGACGCAAAGATCTGATAAGGATTAATGGTTTTGATGCACGATATTTTTTATATTTTGAGGATATTGATCTGTTCAAAAAAATTAAAGAAATCGGCGGCGATGTTATGTATTGCCCAATGTATGTCGTAAAACATTCTGATAAAAATGAAAACGGAATATTTTCGGATAAATTTAATAGTGCCAGAAGAATTACTGCTTACGACTTTAGTATGATGCAATACTGGCATAAACATAAGCCAGAGTTACTGCCAATTGTAAGATTTTTAATATTTATACGATCGTTAAGTAGGCTAGTTGTATGGTCACTGTTACCATCTTTAAAGAGATATGCAGGAAAGTGTAGTGTTAATGAAAGAAGGAAGGGGTATTTAAAAAGTCTTTGTATCTCCGTTTATAGGTAAGTGATGCAACAGAGTTCTCTTTACAATATCATCTTCGATGCCCGGATGTACCACCATTCCGGGATCGGCTCATATATCCGCAACCTGGTAGGGCAGTACGTCCAACAGGGCATTAGCCGTGATATGGTTCTCCTGGGAGACAGGGATATCCCCGACCAAGGCCTGAAAACCAAGCATTGCCACAACAAGATCTACGGTTTGGCCGAGCAGACATTTTTGCCATACTCCGTCAGGGCAGCAAGCTTGTTTCATGCCCCACACTACAACGCTCCAGTGCTTTTCCCGGGGAAACTGGTAGTTACCATCCATGATCTGATCCATCTGAACTTTTACGACCAGCTGCCGTCGTTGTTTCACAAATTGTACGCCAAGATCATGATGGGTATAGTGGTCAACCGGGCTGATGCCATTATGACCGACTCGGACTGGACCAGAAACGATATTTTGCGGAGATGGCCCCAGGCGGGGCCGAAGATAAAAACGGTTTACTGTGGTGTGCCCGAACCAATAGAGCATCCCAACCCCAAAACGGTGCTGGACAGATACGGCATCAACAAGCCGTATATCCTTTATCTGGGATTATTGAAAAGGCATAAAAATATAATTCGGTTGGTGAAATCATTTGAGACTGCCCAAAGGTCCCTGAAGGTGAAATATCAACTGGTCATTGCCGGCGATGCCAAGAGCGATGACGCCGGGCTTGTCCGCTATGTGGCGGATTGTTCTTCCCGGCAACTGATCCGCCTGACCGGTTTCGTCCCCGGGGCCGACCTGCCGGCCTTGTACGGCCAGGCGGCAGTTTTTGCCTTTCCCTCGACAGCCGAGGGCTTCGGCCTGCCGCCGCTGGAGGCCATGTCATATGGCGTTCCGGTGATATCCAGCAGGGCCTCTTGTTTGCCCGAGATACTGAAGGATGCCCCGCGATATTTTGACCCGTTAAATATCGATGATATGGCAACCTGCATGGAAGGGGCGGTCCGGGACGAAAGCTGGCGGCTTCAGGCCATAGAAAAGGGAATAACGGTGGCGGCCGGCTACCGGTGGGAAAATACCGCCCGGGAGTGTCTTGACGTTTACCGGTCGCTTATCTGAGGAATCGTTTGGCGGGGGCTTGTTATTCTGATTCAGCAACCATGGATTGAGAAAAGGAACGAACGTGATGCCCGAAAAGCAACATAAGGTCGCCATTATACACGACTGGCTGACAGGGATGAGGGGCGGGGAGAAGGTGTTGGAATCACTGTTGGATATTTATCCCGCTTCAGACATATTCACCTTGATTTGGTTAAAGGGAAGCGTCTCTGACAAGATAGAGAAACAGAGGATCACCACATCCTTTTTGCAAAAGGCACCCTTTATAAGGAACAATTACCGCAATTATCTACCATTATTCCCGATGGCGATCGAAAGCTTTGATCTTGCCGGCTACGACCTGATCATTTCCTCCAGCCATTGTGTGGCCAAAGGGGTTATTCCCCCGCCGGGAGCACGGCATATTTGCTATTGTTATACGCCAATGCGTTATATCTGGGATATGTACTTTCAGTATTTTGGTAAACCCCGAAATCGGCTGGCCGGATTCATATACGGATCAGTTGCCAATTACCTGCGCATGTGGGATGTCACTGCCAGCAGCCGGGTGGATGAATTTATCGCCATCAGCAACCATGTGTCCCGGCGGATTAAGAGATATTACGACAGAAATTCAACAGTCATCTATCCACCGGTTGATGATGAATTTTACCGGCCTGTTTCCGATAAGCCTTTGGCTGAGCCTTATTATTTAGTTGTTTCCGGTCTGGTGCCGTATAAAAGAATTGATCTGGCAGTCGAGGCCTTTAACCAAATCGGAAAAAAACTGATCATAATTGGGGAGGGTCCCGAAAAAAACAGGTTGATGAAAATGGCTAAAGGCAACATTTCATTTTTGGGCTGGGCCAGCAACGAGGACCTGCGGAAATGGTACAGCCATTGCAGAGCCCTGATCTTCCCAGGGGAGGAAGATTTCGGTATTGTGCCGGTGGAGGCTCAGGCCTGCGGCCGTCCGGTGGTAGCCTTCGGGCGAGGCGGAGCACTTGAAACAATTATTCATGGAAGCACCGGCATTGTCTTTCCTGAACAAACTGCGGCCAACTTGATTGAAGCTTTAGATACTCATGAAACAACCAAATATAATACTAATACTATAATAGAAAATAGTCATCGGTTTTCCAAGAACGTTTTTATCGGCAAAATCCGCCAATATATTTTGCAAACCTGCATACCGATAGACGAAGGTCGTTAATAATTACATCAAGGTCAACAGTATGTGGTATGAGATTATAAAATGAACCGCAGATGGCAGCTAACATATTCCGGGATAATCATGGCGGCCGATGTTGTGCTTATCGTGATGGCATTTATCCTTTCATTCTGGGTGCGTTTTGATTCCCACTTATTGCCCATTCCCCTGGGCCGTCCGCCATTCCAGCCGTATCTGGTAGGTTCCTTAGTGGTGGCCTTTTTATGGGTCAGCATCTTCTGGCTGCTGGGTCTGTACGAAAACCGCAGCCGATTTGCCCCTGACGAGGAGATCTACCGAGTGGCCAAGGGCACCTTCGTGGGTATCGTGGCCATCATGGCCTTTTCCTTCTTCTACCGGGAAGTGGTCTGGTCCCGGCTGGTGCTGGCCATGGCTTCGGTGTTGTCATTCTTCCTGCTTTCGGCCCAGCGGATCGTGGCGGTAAGCCTTTTTAAACGGATCGTGGCCAAACATGGCGGCGGGCTCAAAAGGACCGCCATCATCGGTAGCGGGGACATCGCCATTAAGATCATCGAACAGCTTAAATTCAACCCCGAATACGGCTATGGAATAGAGTGCCTGATCTCGGCCAACGGCGCGGACGAATCGTCATTCAGCGAGACAACCGTAAAACAACTGAGCATCAAAAAATACAACGAGATCTCCCGGCTGATCGATGAATACCGGCTGGACGCTCTGTTCATCGTCCTGCCCCATGAAATGCAGTCCGCCGTCATCGAGATAGTCAACTCCACCGAACACCGGCCGGTGGAGGTAAAATTCGTTCCCGATCTTATGGATATGATCGGCCGGGACACCAGCATCTCCCAGCTGGGCAATATACCGGTCATCGGCCTGCGGGAGATCCCGCTGACCGAGTGGGACCTGATCAACAAAAGGATCTTTGACCTGGCGGCCGCCACCCTGGGCGTCATCGTCCTGTCTCCCCTGTATCTGCTGCTAGCTGGGCTTATTAAACATACTTCCCCGGGGCCAGTATTCTACGCCCAGGAACGGGTGGGATATGACGGAGAGCCTTTTAATATGCTGAAATTCCGTTCAATGCGGGCCGGGGCCGAGGAAAAGACCGGACCGGTGTGGGCTAAGCAGAACGACGACCGCCGGACCCCTCTGGGTACATTCCTGCGCAAATACAGCCTGGACGAGCTGCCCCAGCTTTTCAATGTCATCAAGGGGGATATGAGCCTGGTGGGCCCCCGTCCGGAACGGCCTTTCTTTGTGGAGAAATTCAAGGATCAGATCCCCCGCTATGCCTCCCGGCACAAGATGAAATCCGGGGTGACCGGCTGGGCCCAAGTCAACGGCTGGAGGGGGGATACCTCCATTGTGGAGCGCACCAAGTGTGACATCTTTTATATCGAGAACTGGTCGTTGTTCCTGGACATCAAGATATTGATCAGGACCGTGCTGCAGGTGATATTCCCCCGGAATGCTTATTGATATTTGTTAAAACCATAATATTTGAACATGACGTTTTTCTAAAGACCTGCGGTTGAATAATCTGGCTGCAACGTTTAGCGGATTGATAACAGCAGATTATATATTATTTCCGGTTTTATGGTATAATAATTCGTTCTTCTTAAAAGCCTATATTATTTAATATTTTATAAACGGAAATCGCAATAATTTGTGATTATAAAAAAGAAGAGATATATGGAGTGGTGGGACAGTAAAAAAGTGGTAGTAACCGGGGGTAACGGGTTCTTAGGTTCCTTCCTGGTCCAGAAACTACGAGACATCGGCTGCCAAAATATATTCGTTCCAGACATAAAGGATTATGATCTGGTAAGTTTTGGCGCTGTTAAGCGGTTATACCGCGATGCCCATCCTGATATAGTCATTCATTTGGCGGCCAAGGTGGGCGGGATCGGTGCCAATCGGGAGAAGCCCGGAGAGTTTTTTTATGACAATCTGATGATGGGCACCCAACTGATGGAGATCGGCAGACAATCCGGGATTGAAAAATTCGTGGCGCTGGGAACCATCTGCTGCTATCCCAAGTTTGCCCCGGTGCCTTTTAAAGAAGACGATGTCTGGAACGGCTACCCCGAGGAAACCAACGCTCCTTACGGCCTTGCTAAAAAAATGCTGTTAGTCCAATCGCAAGCCTACCGGCAGCAGTATGGCTTTAACTCGATTTTTCTGATGCCGGTAAATTTGTACGGTCCCCGGGATAATTTTGACCCCGGGTCGTCGCATGTCATTCCCGCCTTGATCAAAAAGATACACGATGCCCAGGTCGCTGGCCAAAAAGAAATAATTGTTTGGGGAACGGGAAAAGCAACTAGGGAATTTTTATATGTTGAGGATGCCGCCGAAGGCGTTCTGCTGGCGTCCGAAAGATACCAAAAATCGGACCCCGTCAACCTGGGGGCCGGTTTCGAGATCTCGATCAAAGAACTGGTGGAACTGATTGCCCGGCTGATGAAGTTTGACGGAAGTATCATTTGGGATAGCACCAAGCCGGACGGGCAGCCCAGGCGAATGCTGGATACCAGCCTGGCGGAGCGGGAGTTCGGCTTCAAGGCCACGACAAATTTTGAGGCAGGGCTGCAGCAGACCATTGAATGGTATTTGAAAAAATAGCACCCGGCCTAAAATTAGGATAGTGCCCTGCGATATCAGGGGCGGGAAAGATTTTTTAAAATTTATAAAGGAGCCGGTTTTAAGATGGACAAGGAAAATGATCTGATGGCGCTGGGGAAGGTCTTCAAGCCTTATCGGCTGCTGATCGCCCTGTGCGGAGTTATTCTGGCCGCTGTGGGATTATTCAGCCAGCTGGCCTTGCCCAAGGTTTACCAGGGCGAAGCTTGGATCGCGCTTCCCAAAATCTCCGGAGCCGGGTCCCAGGATGAAGACACTATTTTGGTCAGCGTGGCGGAGACCAGGACTGTGATCAATCTGCTGAGAAACCGGCTACGCCAGGCCGATAAATCGGACTTGGGGTCCGATCTGCTTTTGCAAAAACTGCGTCTGGCTAGGATCGACGATGTCCGTGGCTCGGACAATTTATTCAAAATGATCGTCCAATCGCAGAGCGACCCCCAATCAACGATGGCCACCATCGACTGCCTGGCCGACTACCTGAAAAACAACCAGTATCTGATGAGCAGGTTTGAAATAAAAAAGGTGGAGTTGGAAACCGCCCTTTTGGATGTCCGACTGGCGGTAGACAGGGCCACTAAGATTAAGGAAGAGGCGGTTAAATTGATCAGGGGTCGGAACAATTTGGGTTTCAATCCAGTAGAACTTGAAACTAAAATGATAGAGTTGAGGGAACGATACAACAATATCAAGGCAAAGCTGGCGCTGGCCCACAGCTACCAATATGTTGACCGGCCATATGTCAGAAAGAATCCGATAAGTCCCAGACCCTGGAGGAATTTTTTTGTTTTTGGGTTCCTGGGACTGCTGCTGGGAATAATGTTGTCGATGATGATGCATTTTATAAGGACCGTTATTGTGACCGGTGTTCAAAATCCCGAAAGCTAATGCCGTGGGCCTGCCTGGCATCCCAGCAAAGACCTGATCAGGGAAACTCATAACCTGATGAATTCCAACTTTGAAATTTGCTGCGGTTTGTAAATGTCATTAAAACAAAAGACCCTGACCGGGCTTGCTTGGATCGTTATCGATAATTTTTCCAATCCGGGAATTCAGTTTATTGTGGGAATTATTTTGGCTGGATTGCTTTCTCCCCGGGAGTTTGGCTTAGTTGGCATGATCATCGTTTTCATCGCTGTTTCACTTTTGTTCATTGACCGCGATAAAGCAAATAACGTGCTGTTTCTATGCCATTTACATAAAAAGCTTGAAGGATCGGAATGAACGGCTACAAGATAAATAATTTGTCTTCAAATTCAAAAAGGCTGGCCGGGAATTTCTTCTCCTTGTCCGTCCTGCAGGGGATGAATTATTTATTCCCGATAATAACCGCCCCATACGTGATCAGGGTTTTGGGATTTCCGAAGTACGGACTATGGGCCACGGCTTCCGTGCTTTTGACATATTTCCAGATGTTTACCGACTATGGCTTTAACCTGTCAGCCACCAAAGATATTTCCGTCAACCGCCACGATCCAAAAAAGGTATCTGATGTTTTCAGCGCGGTGATGACCATCAAGGCTGGCCTGTTTTTCATCAGTATTCTCCTGATGGTGGCGGTGATATACAGCATCCCCCTGTTTCGGGTGGACCATCTTTTTTATATGGTCACGTTTTCCGGCCTGCTGGGGAATGTCCTCTTTCCGATCTGGTATTTTCAGGGGATTGAGCGAATGAAGTATATCACCTATCTCAACTTGGCGTCGAGGGCAGTGGTTTTCATATTGCTTTTTGTAGTCATTAAAGAGGAGGGAGACTATATCAAGTTTGCGGCGCTGAATTCCGCCGCCGCTATTTTGATGGGCGGGGTGAGTCTTTGGATCGTCTGGAAATATTTTAGGGTCAGGTATGCTTTGCCGACGATCGCTTCATTGAAAGAGAATTTAACGGAAGGTTGGCACATTTTTGTGTCCACCTTCAGTATCAACATCTATATGAACACCAATGTCCTGATATTGAAGCTTGTGGCCAATGATACGGCGGTGGGCTATTACTATGTGGCCGAGAGGTGTGTAATGGCCTTAAGGAGCCTGGCCAGCGTCATATTTCAGGCGATCTATCCCTATGTTTGCGCCAGGGCAGAGGAATCAAGCGACCAGTTCCGGAGATTCTTTCAAAGGGTCGGCCCGCCCATCTTCGGGTTGTTTTTCATCGCCGGCACGGCGTTGTTTGCATTCTCGGGGCAGGTGGTTTATTTTTTTACGGGGGAGTTCGTAAATGAGTCCATCACCGCGCTTAGGATTTTAAGCTTTGTGCCCCTGATCGTAGCCGTGAATATCCCGGCCTACCAGACCCTGCTGGCCTACGGTCTGAAAAAAAGTTATACCACGGTGTTGATATCGGGTTCGGTGCTCAACATCCTGCTGAATCTTTGGCTGGCCCCCAGATTTTACGGCAACGGCACCGCCCTGTCGGTCCTGCTGACAGAGACCTATATCACACTGGGCTTATATCTGATAATTGAAATGAAGCACAGAAAGCACTCTTTATTAAGGACAGCGGGGGAATCATCATGAGCGACCAGGCGGGAAATTTATATAAAGATAAAGACAAGGCATATTACGGATATGTCAGGACGGACATCATGTCCTTGATCCCCGGCCAGGGGCTGAAAGTGCTTGATATCGGCTGCGGCAAAGGCACCACCTTGATGGAATTGAAGAAATCGGGGAAGGCGGCCCAGGCGGTCGGAATAGAGATCAACGATGGCGCGATAGCGGCCACCAGGCATCTGCTGGACGATGTGATCATTGGAAATATTGAAAACATTGAGATCGATTATCCCGACGGCCATTTTGACGTCATTATAATGGCAGACGTTCTGGAGCACCTGGTCGATCCCTGGGGCGCCATCAGGAAGATCAAGAGGTATCTGGGCAAAGAAGGCATTTTGATAGCCAGCATTCCCAACATCAGGGAATTCAAAACCATCTGCACGCTGTTTTTCAAGGGCGACTTCAGATACGCCGAGGCCGGCATACTGGACCGGACCCATTTGAGGTTCTTTTGCAGGAAGAACATGGTGGAATTATTCGTAAATGATTTTGAAATAATGGAGATCAAGAGCGTTCCGGAGCTTTTAAAAGGCGAGATGGCTTGGCTGAACAAGCTGACCTTGAGGAAATTCGAGGAGTTTTTTGTCATCCAGTATATAATCGTGGCCAGGAACAAGGTGCTTCCCGCCCAAACTTCCCAGAGAGGATAGAATGGCCGATCAGCCGTTGGTATACATCGTGGTGTTGAACTACAATGGATACCAGGACACCCTGGAATGCCTGGAAAGCCTGGAAAAGCTCAGTTACGGGAACTTCCGGGTGGTGGTGGCCGACAATTGCTCGACCGATGCCTCGGAATCCTTGATCCGGGCCGGCTACCCCGGGCATTCATTTATCCAAACCGGGAAAAACCTAGGATACGCCGGGGGCAACAATGCGGGGATACGCCTGGCCCTGGAGCACCAGGCCGATTATGTCTGCCTGCTGAACAATGACACCACCATAACCCCGGAATTTTTAGAGCCTCTGGTTAATTGGATGGAGCAGGATAAGATCACCGGCATCGTCGGCCCCAAAGTCTGTGATTATTACGATAAAAACATCATCCAGGCCACCGGGTCAAGGGCCAACCTTTTTTTTGGAAAGTTTTATCAGCTTAACGGTGGGAAAAACAAGGATGAGATCAAGGGTGTTTTCGAGGTTGATTATGTGGCAGGGTCCTGCTTGCTTGTCAGAAGCGAGCTGATATCGAAAATCGGGTTTATCCCGGAGGAATATTTCCTTTTTTTCGAAGAAACAGAGTGGTGCCTGAAGTTCAAGAGGGCTGGTTATAAAGTGATGTGCCTGTGTGAAAGCGTGATCTACCACAAAGGATCAAAATCTACTGAAAAAGTTGATGGGATACAGGAATATTACATGTGCCGGAACAGTATCATATTTGAAAAAAGAAACGCCAATAAAGTCCAGTGGACGATCTTCTATTTATACAAGTTGTACAGAATGGCCTTGAGCCTGGCTAAAGGCCGTATAACAGGTAACCTGAACCAGAATATGTTAAAAGGCTTCAGGGACGGGATCGGATACCGGAAGAGTGCATGATAGAGAATGGCGCCGGAAGAGCGGGGTCCGAACAAAAGGAGATCTGTGGATAACCATATAAAAGGTTTGGTCAGCATTGTAATCCCAACCTATAATTGCGCAGATTATGTTTGCGTAGCCGTTGAATCCTGCCTCTCCCAAACCTACCAAACGATCGAAATCATAGTCGTGGATGACGGTTCCACCGACAACACCAGGCAAAGACTAAAGGCCTACATCGACCGGGCTTTGATAAAGTACCTATACCAGGAGAACGGGGAGCGATCGAAGGCCAGGAACAATGGGATAAAAAATGCCAGGGGGGAATTCCTACAGTTTCTGGACGTGGATGATCTGCTGGAGAAGTCAAAAATAGAAAAGCAGATTAATTTCCTGAAAGAGGATCCCAATTATTTCGGAGTCTATTGTGCCGCAGACCACTTTGGAGAGGTTGAAAAAAGATTTCGAAAGGCACATAAGGCACATACCGGAATAATCACAAAAGATATAATCAAAGGCAATTTTATCCTGATTAACACCATGCTGACCAGGAGGTCCGGGGTGTTATTTGACGAAAGCCTGAACACCTTGGAGGATTGGGACTACTGGTTCCATGTCAGCCTGAATGGAAGGCGGTTCGGATATATCGATGAAAAACTGTGCCTGGTCAGAAGGCATCAAAGGAACACATCTAAAAACGGGCTGGCCATGCTCCAGGGGGAGCTGGCGGTTTTAAACAAAATGGAGACAACGGGCGTCTATCCGGCCGAGGTCAAATATTACAGGTTCGAGAGGATGTATTTTTTGGGGATGAAGGGGGCCGGGAAGTCTTTGAGGGATGCCATAGCCCTGGATCCTAAAAAGATATTCACATGCCTGTTATTCTTGACGAAAACCTGGGGAAGAAAGGCTTTGGGATATTTGGGGGCTACCCTATGCCTGAGCCTGCCATGAAGCTGATAGATCGATAGGAGAAGGATGTTGGTAGCAACAAAGGGCGGGAGATGAATATCATCGCCGTGGTGGTCTTGTACCAATGCCGCACGGACCAGTCCCCAACCATCGCAACCCTGTCCCGGAAGAAAAACCTAATATAGAAAACGGCAATGTTTTTTCGCATAGTATGGGGATCCAGCTAAAAAGATAAACCCGGGGCCCAGAATGCAGGCCGGGCCAATCTTCGGATGCACTGACCGTCAAGCAATTGGGGTATGTCAACAAAAGACAATAGGCTATCAAAGGAGAAGATATCATGAAAGAAAATGCAGCGAAAAAAATAGTATTTGCTATTTACAAATTATATTTCAATTTAATTGGGGGTAGTCTTGACAAATATTATTTAGGCAAAGATGTCCCGTTATCTGATATTGTCGGTCATAAGAATTTTATGAACTATTTATCTAAAATTGGAAATCACCAAGGCATGAAAATATTGGAAATTGGCAGCAGGGAAGTGACGGGAAAATCGATGGCGCGAAAAATGTTTGCCAATGCGAACTATGTCGGTTTTGATTATTATCCCGGCCCCAATGTCGATGTGGTCGGGGACGCCCACAAATTATCCCAGTATTTCGATGAAAAATTTGACATCATTTATTCCTCCGCTGTTTTCGAACATTTGGCGATGCCGTGGGTCGCGGCCAAGGAAATCGCAAAACTGCTGAAGGTCGGCGGCATCGTTTTTGTCGAAACCCATTTCGCCTATTCATCGCATGAAAGGCCCGGGCATTTTTATCATTATACCGACATGGCCTTGAAAACACTGTTTTCTCCGGCCCTGGGATTTGAGTGTCTGGAATCCGGCATGTGCAATCCCATTGTGGGCAGATTTTCATCTCTGGCGGATGAAGACTTGAAATACCGGCGGGTAGTGGGGCTTTACTGCCACAGCGAGTACCTCGGCCGTAAGATACGGGAGGTGGCGAATTTTAACTGGGACGATTTATCACTGGAGGAAATCGTGAAAGATACAAAATATCCCCCGCCCAGTAAAAATGAGAATGAGTAGGCTGCCCGGCCCATCTTGAAAACCGGGAACCGCAACACCGATAGCAAAGGGCAGAGAATGAACATCATCGCCGTGGTGGTCTTGTACCAATGTCGCACGGACCAGTCCCCAACCATCGCCTCCCTGGTGCGCTCCTGGGAGCATTGTCAGGATAAAGGACTGGAACTGAAGCTGGTCATCTATGACAACAGCCCGGAACCCCAACGGGTGACCGTCCCGCTGCCTTTCGACCATCAATATGTCCACGATGCCGCCAACGGCGGGCTGGCGGCGGCCTACAACTTCGCTTTGGGATCCGATCCGGGCGATCATTGCCCATGGCTTTTGTTGCTTGACCATGACTCGAATCTGCCGGCTGATTTCATCTCAGTTGCAGCCCGGTCCTTGTCGGCGATCAATCTGGACCCTGTTGTGGCTGCGGTGGTTCCCATGGTTACCAATGTCGGTGCCCCAATATCTCCGGCTCTGGTAAAAAAGGGGGGAAGGATCAGGCCGATTTGGAACCCGGCCCAGGGGGTTTGCCGGCAGGAGGTCACGGCCATCAATTCCGGCACCCTGGTGCGGAAATCATTCGTATCTGAAATCGGCGGTTTCAATAAACAGTTTAGCCTGGACTATCTTGATCACTGGCTGTTCGCCGAAATTAACCGTCGGGGAAGGAAAGTGTATATCACCGACACCATCATCAGCCATGACCTTTCGATCGGGAATACTGCCAGGCCGGTGTCCCCCGAACGTTACCAGGCGGTTCTGCGGGCCGAGACGCTGTTCTACCGGGTTTCCAAAAACCGGGGTGATTTTATCTACCATATGTTCAATCTGGCGGTAAGGGCTGGTCGACAATGTCTAAGGGGCAACAGGAAGTTATCCGGCCTGACATTGAAGCACCTTTTTAATATCGCAGCAAACCGATAGGCTCCAATGAAATCGTTATTAATTAAAGCATTTTACATCTGTATTTGGATCTACTGCGGCATCGCATTTTTTGACCCTTCGGATTATATCCTGGGGGTTAAGCTTCCGTTCTTCGCCCTGATCCTATTCATATTCCTGATGCTGAACCTTTTTGATCGGGCGGTTTTACCCGAAGATCTGCTGCTGAGGGTGATCTTCATTGCCTTTATGCTTCCAGCCTTCTTTCTGGGTGTGTTCATGGTCCGCCATCCCGGACAAAGCCTGACAGATGGCCTTTCCCTGGTGCGGGGGCTTTGGGCAATCATGCTGGTGCTGCCGGTGGTCGCCATGGGGGTAGACCTGCGAAAACCGATGTTTCTTTGCATTGGAATTATGATGCTGAGTATCATAGGCCTTCAGGTCTGCTCCGCCATAGATCCAAAACTCTACGAAAAAATTTCGATTTTTCTGATAGATAATTCTGTAGCACTGATAGGCTTTCGCAATTTTGGGGAACTGGACCTGGTGATGATATTCTTTGTTACCACCCCGCTCCTGGTCATCCCGGTGCCTTTCCTGATCGGGACGATTTTCGGCCAGGGGAGTGCGTGGGGTTGGCGGGTCGGAGCCACCATTTTTCTATTCTTGATTCTGCTGGCATCCTTCCTATCGGCCTCGCGGGCGGTATTTTTTATTTTGCTGGCAGAATGCCTGACCTGTTTTTTGGTCATCGTCAGGCACCGGCCCAGGCTGCTGGCCGGGGCCCTGGTGACGGCGGCCGTCTTTTCCCTGCTGGTCCTGCTGGCCATCCAAAGGACTTCGTTGCTATCGGCGGAAGAACAATCGAACACGGTCAAGATAGCCCATTACAAATCTTTTCTGACCTTCATCGATGAGAATCCCATAGTCCTTTTAACCGGAGACGGCTTGGGGGCCCAGTACTACAGCAATGCTCCGGGAATCAACCGGGAGGTCTATCAGACCGAGCTGACCTATCTCGATATTATCAGATATTTTGGTTTGGCCGGCTGCCTTTGTTTTTTACTGCTGCTGGTCGTTCCGTTTTTCTCCACGATCCCTGACCGGTTGAATATGATGGGATTTCTGGCCTATCTCGTCGTGGCCGGGAACAATCCGCTCCTGTTTAATTCCACCGGGATGCTGGCGGTTGTCTTTTTTTGGTCCCAGCAGTATCGATCATATTGTAAACAAGGCCTTGGGGCAGGGTCCTCCAGCTTACCTTCCCTGGGAGTGACACGATGAAGACCCCTTCTTCCGACCCTGGGATCAGCGTCATCATCGTCAATTGGAACGGGCTGGCCCTGCTGGACGAATGCCTGCAATCGTTGGAAAAGCAGACCTTTCAGGATTACGAAATCATACTGGTCGACAACGGTTCGACCGACGGCTCGGCGGAGTGGGTCCGCCGGCATTATCCCCGGGTAAAGTTACTGACCCTGAAATCCAACCTGGGTTTCAGCGCCGGGAACAACGCCGGGCTGGGCCTGGCCCGGGGGGAATTCATAGCTTTGCTCAACAACGACACCAAGGCAGAACCCGATTGGCTGGCCGTCCTTTATAGCTGCCTTCAGGCCGACGGCCGTATCGCCGCCTGTGATTCCAGAGTTCTTTATTACGATCAGCCCCGATTGGTCTGGAGCTCCGGCGGCAGCTATACGGTGGCGGGATCCGTTTTCGCCCGGTTGAACCGGGAGCCGGATCAAAAGGACGATCAACAGCCGGTTGACGTTTTCATAGCCATTGCCTGCGCCGCCCTCTACCGGAAAAAGGTGATCGATGAAATCGGTTTTTTTGATGAGGACTATTTCAACGGATACGAGGATGTGGACTGGTCCTTTCGGGCCCATTTATTTGGCTATCGGATAGTCAATGAACCTAGGGCCCGGGTATATCATAAAGTGTCAACCACCCAGGTCCACAACAGCCCGGAGTTTGTTTACCACGGGCAGCGGAACGTCAGTATCACCTTTATCAAGAATATGCCGGGCGCACTGCTTTGGAAGTACTGGCCATTACATTTGATCTACATGATGGGAAGCTTTATCTATTTCGCAAAAGTCGGCCAATTGTCGGCCTTTCTCAGAGCTAAATGGGACTTGATCCATAATCTTCCCGCTCTCTGGCGGAAAAGGAGGGACCTGCAGGGCAAAGCCAGACTCTCCTCAACGGCGGTGGAAACGATGCTGGAGAAAAAATGGCTGGGGATAAAAGTTAAGAAATTTGAAAATAAAAACCATGCCGCAGGATAGCTTCAATCATTCAGGAATTTTCTTTTTAACCAGGTAGGGAAGGGGCCAAGGGATTTGACGAAACCTTTGAAGGCAGTGTTCATCTGCCAGTATTATCCGCCCGAGCAGGCTCCCATCGGTGTGATGCTTAAGGAGCTGGCCGAGGATATGGTGAAAAACGGCCACAGGGCGACAGTAGTGACGGGATTCCCCAATCATCCTTCGGGGAAACTCTTTCCCGGCTTTAAAAGAAAACCGTTCGGCATCACCTGGCAAGGCGGGGTCAGGATAATCAGGTGCTGGCTCTGGCTTTCCTCCAGCAAAACGACCTTCAGTCGGCTACTGAACTTCATCAGCTTCGGGATCACCTCCTTTCTGGCGGTATTGCTTTTTGAAAAGCCGGACCTGATCATGGCGGTGTCTCCCCCGTTGTCTAACGGCATCGTAGCCATGATGCTTAAGGGGCTTAAAAGATGCCGCTACATATTCAACGTTCAGGACATCTATCCCGATGCTGCCATGAATGTGGGGGTGATAAAACACCGGGGAGTGATAGGCCTTTTCAAAAAGCTGGAAATGGCGATCTACCGCAAAGCCCGGAAAGTGACCGTCATCTCCGAGGGATTTAAAGAGAACCTGATATTAAAGGGTTTGGATCCCGAGAAAATCGACATCATCTACAACTGGATAGATTCGGCTGAAATAGTTCCCAAGCCCAAGGACAATGCCTTTGCCCTAGAGCAGGGGCTGACCGGAAAGTTCGTGGTGCTATATTCGGGGACCATCGGGGTGATATCGGGGGCGGAGATAATGCTGGAATGTGCCCAAAGCCTGAACCTTTATTCGGACATTCTTTTTCTGATGGTGGGGGAGGGCGTGGTCAAGGACAGAATAAAGACCGCCGCCGGCCAAAAGGACCTGAAGAATATTATGCTGCTGCCGTTCCAGCCCCGGGAGATATTGTCCGAGGTGCTTTCCTCGGCCGACCTGGCGGTGCTTACCCTCCAGAAGAACCGGGGCCAAAGCTCGGTGCCCAGCAAGCTGCTGGGGTACCTGGCGGCCGCCCGGCCGGTGGCGGCCAGCCTGGATGCTGACAGCGATACTGCCAGATTCATAAACCGGGCCCGGTGCGGAATCTGCGTACCGGCCGAAGACGCTGCCGGGTTGACGGCGGCAATTCTGTCCCTATATAACGATCCGGCCCGGAGAGCCAGTCTGGGGCAAAACGGGAGGGAGTTCCTACTGCAATACTGCGACCGGGAATCAGCCACAGCCCAGTACCAGAAACTGATGGAAGAATGTGTCAATCGGAAAACATGATACGAAAGATGACATTAACGGATATAGACCCGGTGGTGCAGACGCATCTTTTAAGTTTCCCAAAATTCTTCCTAAGCATTTTGGGTCCCAGGTTTTTGTCCCTGTATTATTCGTCCGTGTGCTCGGACTCCAGCGGCATTGCCCTGGTGGGACTTAACCAGGCCGGTCGGGTAACAGGGTTTGTGGCCGGGACCACCAACCCCAGGGGCTTTTATACCCGTCTGCTGAAAAAACGGTGGCTGAAATTCGCGATGGCATCCTTTTCGGCTGTCTTGCAAAAACCATCGATCATTCCGCGAATGCTGGGAGCCTTGAGCTTTCCCAAAGAAAACCCCGTCGGACAGGACGTGGCCGGACTGTACTCCATAGGGATATCGCCCGATGATCAGCAGCAGGGAATGGGGCGGCAGCTGGTGGCGGAGTTCCTAATAGAAGCCCGGATTCGGGGGTGCCGGCAGGTATTTTTAACCACCGACCGAGACGACAATGACGGGGTGAACGGCTTTTACCAAAAGAACAAATTCACAATAAAACGCCAATTTGTCACGCCTCAGGGGCGCCGGATGAACGAGTATTGGATAGACCTTTAATGGATAGAAAGAAACTGGCATATTTTTTGGATCAGACGACCCAGTTGGCAATGGTCGGGTTCGTGGGCTCATTGCCGGTGTCGATCGCCTTCACCCAAAGCTCGTTGTTTTTAGGCTGGCTGGCCTGGCTTTTGAAATGCCTGGTGGAAAAACGGTGGAACGGTTTCAAAACCCCGCTGGACCTGGGCTTCGTCCTGTTTTTGGCCTCGGCTTTGCTTTCTACCGTCTTCTCGCTTTCTCCCTGGGAAAGTTTCATCAGTCTAAAAAAATTCTATCTGCTGTCGGCCGTTTACTTCATAGGGTTCAATGTTAAAAGTCAGGAGAGGCTGTTGGAATTGGTAAAACTGTTCCTGATGATGACCGCCTTGACCGGGGTGTACGGCCTGGTGATGTTCGGGTTCGGATACCAGCCCCGGCTTTTGGCCGCCCAGGGAATGGCCATGACCTCCGGCGGGATATTCATGCTGGCTGGGCTGCTGTCTTTTGCCTGGTACCGGTATCAGGCCCAGATCCCCGGCAAATGGCGGTGGGCACAGTCCCTGGCCGTTTCGGCCCTGCTGTGCAGCTGCCTGGTCCTTACCCGGACGGTCAGCTCTTGGTTCGGTTTCATAACGGGTTTTCCGGCCCTGATCAGTTCGTGGTGGAAGAGGGCGGTAATGCTGGTGCTTACCGGGCTGCTTATGGCCGGGGTGTTCTACACCGCTAACAACCTCCGTTTGTCATTCATGTTTTTTTACGGGAACAAGGCCACCTCCTGGAACATGAGATTGGGCTTTTGGCGGATGGGATGGCAACTTATCAAGGAGCGGCCGGTGCTGGGAACGGGGATGATAGACCTAGGTCAGAGGCTGAAAGGGATGCGAACCGCCGAGGACGAAGAAATCTGGCAGGACATACCCATGGGCGGACACCTGCACAACAATTTCGTCCAGATCGCCGCCACCCGGGGAATTACAGGCCTGGCCGCCTTTCTCTTCATGTGGTTCACGATCTTTGCCTTGGCGGTAAAACTGATGGGATCCAAATCACGACTGACCGGCATTTTTGCCGGGGGGATACTAGCGGCGCTGGCGGGTTTCCAGATCAACGGACTGGCGGAATGGAATTTCAGCGATTCAGAAGTCATCACCATAATTTGGTTTCTGGTAGGCCTCTCAATCGCGATGAATAAAATGTTTTCACCAGACCAGAAATGCAATATATGATAGACAATGAACCGTCCATGTGATATAATATTAACCTCCCTGGCAATTGTTATCTCCTTGCCAGTGATGGTGTTATTGGCTGTGGTGATTGTCATTGATTCCAAAGGGCCGGCTTTTTTTATGCAGGACAGGGTGGGGCAAAACGGAAGATACTTTAAGATATACAAATTTCGCACCATGGTGTCCAATGCCGAAAGCAAGGGCCCGCTGTTGGCAGTCAGGGGAGATCCCAGGATTACCAGGTTCGGCAGATTCTTAAGGCGCTGGAGTTTGGACGAACTGCCGCAGCTTTTCAATATCATCAAAGGGGAGATGGCGGTAGTCGGCCCCCGCCCGGAGATCTCCCCGCTGGTCAAGACCTACTCTCCCTGGCAGCAAAAGGTGCTGTCGGTCAAACCTGGGCTGACCGGCTTTCCCCAGGTGATGGGGCGGGATGAACTGGATATGGATCAGAAGATCAGGCTGGATATATATTACATCAGAAGAAAAACCTTCTGTTTCGACCTGTGGATATTATTCCGGACAATCATCACCGTGATAAGCGGCAGAGGGGCATTTTGATCAAGGCCCAGAAAAGATAGGGATGGCCCGTATGGATGAGGTCGCTCAAATAGGGAAAAGATACCAAGACCGGAAAAAATCACCGGAGACAGGTACAGCCTGTTCAACCGGGGCAACCTGTTCATGTTGCAGCAGAGGGAACGGGTTCTGCTGAAGCTCCTGGAAAAGCACGGCAAACGGAATTTCGGCGATTATAAAATACTGGAGGTGGGCTGCGGTGAGGGATTCTGGCTGAGGGAGCTGATGAGATACGGGGCCATCCCGGCCAATCTTTATGGGGATGGATCTTCTGCCCGAAAGGGTGGAGAGGGCCAGGAGTTTGTATCCCAACATCAACATTACCCAGGGGAACTGCGAAACCTTGGCCTTCCCGGACCAGGAATTCGATATCGTACTTCAGAGTACCGTGTTCACTTCCATTCTCTCTGATCCGATGAAAAGAAACATCGCGGCCGAGATGCTCAGGGTGGTGAACCGGGAGGGGATCATCCTATGGTACGATTTCAGATATGATAATCCAAGAAACCCCGATGTCAAGGGGATAAAAAAAGCCGAGATCGTAAATTTGTTCCCCGGCTGTGATTTTGATTTTAAAACAACCACCCTGGTTCCGCCCCTGGCCCGAAGACTGGCCAAAGCAAGCTGGCTGCTATGCGAAGTATTATTCCTGGCGAAGCCGCTAGCCACCCATTTTCTGGCAGTCATTAAACCCAGATCGAAATAAATCAGTAGTATACAGAAATGAACCGATGAGATTTATAGAAAAAAAACGTTTGTGGATGCTGTTGGCGGATGTCCTGCTGCTGAATCTGTCGTTGTGGCTGGCTTTCAGCCTCAGGTTCGACTGGACCATCCCCCAGTATTACCGGGCCGAGTATTTCCGGATAGCTCTGTTCATCACCACCTTAAGGGTTTTGCTGCTGTTCTTCTCTGGGATTTACCGGGGGGTCTGGAGATATATCGGGGTCAATGATCTGGTCAATATTTTCAAAGCGGTCACTCTGGGCACTTTGCTTATAGCCGTTTCTTCCTTTTTGGTGCGCCGGGTATATTTCGCCCGGGTGGTGATGGGCCTGGAATGGCTGGACGGATATCCCCTGAGCGTGATGGTGGCAGAATGGCTGGGTGATATCATCATGATCGGAGGGCTCCGCCTGGGATTGAGGCTGTTCAACCAATATCAATCGGATGTTCATTCAAGAAACGTAGAGCGCAAAAGAATTCTGATAGTCGGCGCCGGCGATGCCGGGGAGATGGTGATCCGCCAGATGATGGCCCATCCGGAATACGGCTATCAACCGGTAGGTTTCATCGATGATGACCCCAAGAAAAAGGGCCGGGAGATCCATCGGATTCCCATCCTGGGTGGGCGGGCGGATATCGACCGCCTGGCGGAGGAAAATAAGGTCCAGGAGATAATAATCGCCATTCCTTCGGCGACGGGCTCGGTGGTCAGGGAAGTGGTCGAGCAGTGCCATTCGGCCAGACTGAAGTTTAAGATCGTCCCGGGGATAAAGGAGATAATCGAAGGTGGGGTCAGCATCAACCAGATCAGGGATATCGAGCTGGAGGATCTGTTGCGGCGGCCGCCGGTAAACATCGCCCTTGACGAGATAGCCGGGTATCTGAAAAATAAAACCATTATGGTCACCGGGGCCGGGGGCTCGATCGGTTCGGAGCTCTGCCGCCAGATCGTTTCTTTCAATCCCGGGTCGCTGCTCCTGCTGGGCAAGGGAGAGAACAGCCTTTATGAGATCACCACCGAACTTTCCCGCAGCCATCCGGGACAAAAAACAGAGACCCTGATCTGTGATGTGGCTGACGTCAAAAGGGCGGATCATATATTCGCCAAATATAAACCCCAGGTGGTTTTTCACGCCGCGGCGCATAAACATGTCCCCATGATGGAACATAACCCCGGCGAGGCGGTCAAGAACAATATCTTCGGCACCAAGGCGGTAGCCGAGGCGGCGATGAAATATAAAGCCGAAAGATTCGTCCTGATCTCCACCGACAAGGCGGTCAATCCCACCAGCGTGATGGGGGCCACCAAGCGTATCTCGGAAAAAATTATAATGAGGCTGGTAGGGCAGGACAAAACAAAATTTATGGCGGTGCGTTTCGGCAACGTGCTGGGGAGCCGCGGCAGTGTGGTCCCGCTGTTCAAAAAACAGATCGCCGCCGGAGGGCCGGTAACAGTCACCCATCCGGATATGGAACGCTATTTTATGACCATCCCCGAAGCCGTCCAATTGGTGATCCAGGCCGGGGCCATGGGCCAGGGCGGGGAGGTGTTCGTACTGGACATGGGCAAACCGGTAAAGATAGTGGACCTGGCCCGGGATATGATAAAACTTTCCGGGTTCGAACCCGATACGGATATTAAAATTGAATTTAGCGGGCTACGGCCAGGGGAAAAACTCTTTGAGGAATTGTTGACAGCAGAGGAAGGGATCAACGCTACCAAACATGCCCAGATATTCAGGGTAAAGGGAAAACACGCCAGGCTGAAAGAACTGCCTGGGATTCTGCCGGGCTTGCAGAAGGCCGCGATTTCCGGCGAGCATGATAAGGTGGTGAAATCCATCAGGAAAGTCATACCGACCTTCAGGGATGCAGAAAATGCGGGATGAAATATACTCAAACCGGCCCCGGCGGGAAACCATGCTGCCCTTCTCCCCGCCCGATATCGGGCAGGAGGAGATAGATGAGGTGGTCGATTCACTGCGCTCCGGGTGGATAACCACCGGGCCCAAGATCGCCAGGTTTGAACAGGCGCTGGGGGGGTACCTGGGGTGTGAAAATGTCATAGCTTTGAACTCCGCCACCGCCGGACTGTTTCTGTGCCTCAAGGTACTGGGCATCGGCCCGGGCGATGAAGTAATAACCACCCCCTACACTTTTGCCGCCACCGTCAATGTCATTCTGCATGCCGGAGCGGTCCCGGTGCTGGCGGATGTCTGCCGGGATGATTTTAATATCGATCCGGCACAGATCGAAAGGGCCGTGACCCCAAAAACCAGGGCAGTGATCCCGGTGCATTTCGCCGGACGAAGCTGCGATATGGATGCCATCGGCGCCATCGCCAAAAGGCATGATCTGGCTGTCATCGAGGATGCCGCCCACGCTATCGGTGCGGAATACCAGGGCCAGAAGATAGGTTCCATCAGTCGCTTCACCGTTTTCAGTTTTCATGCTGTGAAAAATGTCACCACCGGCGAGGGAGGGGCCATAACAACCAATGACAGCGGAATGGCCGACCGGCTCCGAACCATGGCCCTTCACGGGATGAACAAGGATGCCTGGAAAAGATTCGCCCCCGGCGGTAAGTGGCAGTATGATATCGTTACTCCGGGCTATAAATATAACATGATGGACCTCCAGGCGGCCCTGGGTATCCACCAGTTGCGCAAATTAGATGGTAATTTGATCAAGCGGAAAAATATTGTTGACCAATACCGCAATGGGCTGTCCGGAATTTCGCAGATCGCGCTGCCCGGGGATTCCGCCGACGGCCGCCATTGCTGGCACCTTTTCCCGCTGCTGATAGATTTCGCCAAATTGAAGATTGGTCGGGACCGGTTCATCGAACTGCTGCTACAGGAGAACATCAGCTCCAATGTGCATTATCTGCCGGTGCATTTGTTTTCCTATTACCAGGAGCAGATGGGGTTCAAGCCGGGAGATTTCCCGGTGGCGGAAGATCTGTCGGCCAGAGAGATCACCCTGCCGCTGTACACCCGATTGACGCCGGACGATGTGGACGATGTCATATTTGCGGTGAGAAAAATAATTTCCAACAACATAAAATAAAAGGTGCTTAAATGAGCGACTATTTTGTGCACGAGAGCGCATACGTCGACCAGCCGGCAGAGATCGGCAACGGGACCAAGATATGGCATTTCAGCCATGTATCCAAAGGAGCCAAAATCGGGCAGAACTGCTCACTGGGTCAGAACGTCTACGTAGGCAGTCGGGTGGAGATCGGCCATAACTGCAAGATACAGAACAATGTCTCGATCTACGACCTGGTGACCCTGGAGGACAACGTCTTCTGCGGGCCTTCCATGGTCTTTACCAATGATATGAACCCCCGGGCGGCCTTTCCCAAGGGCGGCAAATGGATCCCCACCCTGGTCAAAACCGGGGCCAGCCTGGGCGCCAACTGCACCATAGTCTGCGGCTACACCATAGGGAAACACGCCTTTGTGGCGGCCGGCTCGGTGGCCCGCTTCGATGTCCCCGATTACGCTATCGTGGCCGGGGTGCCGGCCAGGATCATCGGCTGGATGTGCGAGTGCGGTGGCCGGCTGGATTTCAGCAAAGCGGCCGAGTGTGCCTGCGGACCCTGCCAGAGAAAGTATCAGAAAAAATGCGATAATTTGGTGGAAAAAATACAATGACTGATCTGGATAACATCGACTCCCGATTGCTGGAAAAATTTGATCCGGCCGGCATGGGAAAGATAATCGCGGACTTTCCCTCGCAGTGCCGCCAGGCCGTCGAGATCGCCCGGAAAGCGGATGTCAAACTGCCCAGGACCGCCTATCGGAATATCGTGATCTGCGGGATGGGCGGCTCGGCCATCGCCGGGGATATTCTGGCTTCCTGCCTGGCAGACGTGATACCCTCGGCGATCTTTGTCCAGCGCAACTACGGTTTGCCGGGATGGGTGGGAACGGACGACCTGGTGATCGCCAGCAGCTATTCCGGGGAGACCGAGGAGACATTGTCTGATTTCGAGGAAGCCCTAAAAAGAAAATCCACCGTGGCGGCCATAACCTCCGGGGGAAAATTAAAGGAAAGGTGCCTATCTCTGGGTCTCCCATTCATAACCATACCCGGTGGATTGCCGCCCAGGGGTGCATTGGGATATTCATTTTTCGCCCTGCTGGGGTTATTCATATCAAGCGACCTGATATCCAATCAGGAAGAGGGGTTGAACGAGACATTGGATATCCTGGGAAAATTATCCGGCGACTATTCTGCCGACAAACCAGGCAAGGAGAATAAAGCCAAGCAGATCGCCTCGGATATTTACGGCTTTTTGCCGGTGGTTTACGCCTCCTCCGACCTGCTGGCTCCGGTGGCCAGGCGCTGGGCCAACCAGCTGAACGAGAATGCCAAAATACTTTCCTATTGGGCGGTGATGCCGGAATTGTGCCATAACGAGATCGTGGGCTGGGAAAAACTACCGGATCTCAGGGCGAAGGCCAAGATATTCCTCCTGCAGGATTCAGGCGATCACCCCAGGAACAGCTTGCGTTTTGATGTGCTACAGGATATAATTACCACTGAATCGGCCGGGATCATAAAAATTCAAAGCACCGGAATATCGAAATTAGCCCGTATGTTCTCCCTGCTGTACCTGGCTGATTTCATCAGCTATTATCTGGCCTTGCTTAACCAGGTGGATCCCATGCCGGTAAAGAGGATCGACCGCTTAAAATCGGTTCTTAAGGAAAGAAAATGAAAGTTATAATTCCGGTGGCCGGGGCCGGGACCCGTTTGCGGCCCCACACCCATTCCACGCCCAAGGTACTGATCTCGGTGGCGGGAAAGCCGATGATCGGCCATATCCTTGACCAGTTGGTAGGCTTGCCGATAGACCAGATCGTGATGGTGGTCGGCCAGATGGGCGATAAGATAAAAGAGTATGTGGACGGCCATTATAAATTCAAAGTAAAATACATCGTTCAGGAGGAGGCCAAAGGCCTGGCCGACGCCATTTATCTGACCAGGGATGTGGTAAAAAAAGACGATGCCCTGATAATCCTGGGCGACACCATATTCAGCACCGATTTTAAAAAACTGCTGTCCAAAAAAAGCAGCCAGATAGGGGTCAAGGAGGTCAGCGATCCCCGGCGCTTCGGAGTGGTGGAACATCTCCAGGGAAAGATCACCCGGCTAGTGGAAAAACCGGAACATCCCCAGAGCAACCTGGCCATCGTCGGCATCTACCTGATGAAAGACATGCCGAAGCTGTATAGCGCCATCGGCACCCTGATCGATAAAAAAATCAAGACCAAGGGCGAATATCAACTGACAGATGCTTTGCAAGTGCTGATCGACCGGGGCCAGACCATGGAGACCTTTACCGTCGACGGCTGGTACGATTGCGGCAAGCCCGAGACCCTGTTGGATACCAACCGGCAGTTGCTTGATCTGCATTCTCGGAAATCCGGTAAAAAGAAAATAAAAGGGGTGGTGATCAATAACCCGGTATCCATAGACCCTTCCGCCCGGATCGAAAAATCGGTGATCGGGCCCTATGTGTCAGTGGCCGCCGGGAGTCATGTAAAAAACGCCATAATCAGCGATACTATCATCGGCAAGAATGCATATCTGGAATCGATTATGCTTCAAAAATCCATCATAGGGGACAATGCCGTGGTCAAGGGCAAACAGCGGAAACTGAGCGTGGGAGACGGCTCCGAAGTTGACCTATCATAAACAAATATAAATCATAAAATTCAAGGAGTGGAAAATGGCGGAGAGACACCTTTTGACTTCCGAGTCGGTGACCGAAGGACATCCCGATAAGATGTGCGATCAGGTATCGGATGCGATACTGGACGCCATCCTGGATCAGGATATAAACGGCCGGGTGGCCTGCGAGACCCTGGTGACCACCGGGATGGTGCTGGTGGCGGGGGAGATATCAACCAATTGTTACATCGATATACCGCGGCTGGTCCGGGAGACCATCAAGGATATCGGCTACACCGACGCCAAGAGCGGGTTCGATTACGAGACCTGCGCGGTGATCACCTCTATTCAGGAACAGTCCTGCGACATCGCCATGGGGGTGGATACCGGCGGGGCCGGCGACCAGGGGATGATGTTCGGCTACGCCTGCAACGAGACCCCTGAGCTGATGCCGATGCCCATCAGCCTGGCCCACAAGCTCTGCAAGCGTTTGGCCGAGGTCCGCAAAAAGGGCACCATGGATTACCTGCGCCCCGACGGCAAGTCCCAGGTGACCATCGAATACGTCAACGGCGTGCCCAAGAGGGTGGACACCATCGTGGTCTCCACCCAGCATGACGCCAATGTCTCCGAGGACAAGGTCAAGCGGGATATCATCAAGCATGTCATTAACCGGGTGGTGGACAGCAAGATGATGGACGATCGGACCAAGATCATGGTCAATCCCACCGGCCGGTTCGTGATCGGCGGGCCCCAGGGCGACACCGGACTGACCGGACGAAAGATCATCGTCGACACCTACGGAGGCATCGGACGCCACGGCGGCGGCTGCTTCTCCGGCAAGGATCCCACCAAGGTGGACCGCAGCGCGGCCTACGCCGCCAGGTACATCGCCAAGAATATCGTGGCTGCCGGCCTGGCCGACCGCTGCGAGATCCAGCTGGCCTATGCCATCGGAGTGGCCGAGCCGGTGTCCATCATGGTGGATACCTACGGCACCGGCAAGGTGGAGGACGCCAAACTGACCAAGCTTATCCGGCAGTACTTTGACCTGACCCCCCACGGGATCATCACCATGCTCAAACTGCGCCAGCCCATCTACCGTAAAACCGCCGCCTACGGTCATTTCGGCCGGGAGGAGGAGGGCTTCCCCTGGGAGAAGACCGACGTATCCGACAAACTGAAATCCGCAGCCAAAAAATAATTAGGAGAAATAAATGAATTACGATATCAAGGACATCAAACTGGCAGCCAAGGGCAAGAACCGGATAGAGTGGGCCGACAAATACATGCCGGTGCTGCAGACCATCCGCACCAGATTCGAAAAAGACAAGCCGCTCAAGGGGTACAAGATCTCGGCCTGCCTGCATGTCACCGCCGAGACCGCCAACCTGATGCGCACCCTGAAGGCCGGCGGGGCGGAGCTCCGGCTGTGCGCCTCCAACCCGCTGTCCACCCAGGACGACGTGGCCGCTTCGCTGGTTAAGGATTATGGCATCCAGACCTTCTCGGTGAAGGGCGAGGACAATAAGCTCTATTACAAGCACATCAACCAGGCCCTGGATCAGCGGCCCCATATCACCATGGACGACGGGGCCGACCTGGTCTCCACCCTGCACACCACCCGTAAGGATCTTATCAAAAACATCATCGGCAGCACCGAGGAGACCACCACCGGAGTCATCCGCCTGCGCAGCATGCAGAAGGCCGGGACCCTGGCCTTCCCGGTGATTGCGGTCAACGATTCCCAGACCAAATACATGTTCGACAACCGCTACGGCACCGGGCAGAGCACCCTGGACGGCATCATCCGGGCCACCAATATCCTGCTGGCCGGATCCACCGTGGTGGTGGCCGGCTACGGCTGGTGCGGCCGGGGCCTGGCCATGAGGGCCAGGGGAATGGGCTCCAACGTGATCATCACCGAGATAGATTCGGTCAAGGGGCTGGAGGCTATTATGGACGGCTTCCGGATAATGCCCATGGCCCAAGCGGCCAAGATCGGCGATGTCTTCGTGACAGTTACCGGCAACATCAACGTGGTCCGGCCGGAGCATTTCAAGGACATGAAGGACGGAGCCATCGTCTGCAATTCCGGCCACTTCAATGTTGAGCTGGACATTGACGGCCTTAAAAAAATATCCAAATCGGTCAGGACCACCCGTGAATTCGTGGAGGAGTACACCCTCAAGAATGGGCGGAAGGTCATCATCCTGGGCGAGGGCCGGCTTATAAACCTGGCGGCTGCCGAGGGGCACCCGGCCAGCGTAATGGACATGAGCTTTGCCAACCAGGCCCTGGCGGCGGAGATGCTGGTCAAGAAGGGCAAGGGCATGGATAAAAAGGTCTACGCCCTGCCGGTGGAGCTGGACAATAAGATCGCCCAGATCAAACTGCAGGCCATGGGCACCAAGCTGGATGCCCTGACCGTCGAGCAGAAGAAATACCTGGCCTCCTGGGAGATGGGAACCTAAAACGGGCAGGCCGGAAACCATTTAGACAGGGTTAACGAGATTTAACTTTTTTGGGATCCCTTTTGTTACCATTCAAGCAAAATGCCTGACAGGCCGGAGCCTGTCAGGCATTCCATGAAAAACACGTCGGAGCATATTTAACGACCGATCAACGTAAGCGGTAACCACCAGAAAAATTTTAGTCTGGACCCCCATGACAATTGATTGTCCGGGGGCGGTGGTTATTGCTGGAAAACGATCGGTCTTTTTATTTGGGAGCCCGGTAGAGCAGGAAGGCTCCTATGGCCCCGAATATAATATTGGGCAGCCAGGCTGCCAGGATGGGCGAAAGCGTCGCGTTGTGCCCCAGGGCCCGTCCGGTCTGCAGCAATCCCCAAAAAACAAAGCAGGTCAACAACGATATGGCAAAGCCCGAGGCCGTGCTGCCTTTGCGCGAATTGGACAGCAGGGGAAGGCCGAACAGCAGGATGATGAAATTGGCGAAGGGGAATGATAACTTGAGATACAGGTCCACCACCGATTGTTGAACCTTATTTCCGGACCTCTTTAAACGGTCAATGAACTGGCGCAGTTCAAAGAAACCCATCTCATCGGGCAGCAGTTCGCGTTTGGAAAACGATGCCGGGACCTCCTCATAGCCGGTGAGTTTTAATTGCGGGAGGCTGTCGGAAAGTTCCGTCCCGTCCGGACGGAACTTCCGGATTATGACTTTCTCCAGCAGCCAGGCGTCTCCGGCCCAGGTCCCTCTGGCCGCGTCCACCCGTTGCAATATCCGGTTCTGCTGGTCGACCTGGAATATGGACACCGAATCCATCACCGCTTTTTCCACATTGTATCTTTTAATAAAAAACTGGCGGCCGTCACTGCCGTCGTATAGCAGGTTGAATCTGATCTTGGGCTCCTGGGATATCTGCTTCCTTATCCGGATCCTTTCCAGATTGCCTTTTTTCTGGTTGGTGAACGGGACGATAGTTTCGCTGACAGCCATCACCGCAAGGCTTATCAGCAGGCCCAATATGAACAGGGGGGCGAATATCCGGTAGAGGCTCATCCCGGCGGCTTTCATGGCCACGATCTCGTGGTGGCGGGCCATCTGACTGATAGTGGCCATACTGGCCAGCAGCATGGCCACCGGCAGGGTCAGGATCATTATATACGGTATCTGATAGATGTAAAACAAGGCCACCAGATGATAGGGCGCCCGGTTATCGATGAACATGTCCAGCTTTTCGAAGATATCCACCAGAACGAAGATCAGCACGAAGGCGGTCTGCGAAAAGATCAGCGATTTCAGGAATTCCCGGGAGAGGTATTTATCCAGTATTTTTATCGGCATAACGGTTCTTTTTAAAGCTGAATTCATAATTCTTCCAGAACAGCAGGATCAGGCCGCAGGCTCCCAGCACCATGTTGGCGGCCCACATGGCCAGCACCGGGGAAAGGATCTGCCGGTCGGCCAGCTCCTCGCCGCCGATCAGGGCTATATAATACAGGACAAAGAAACCCAGCGACAGCCCGAAGCTGACCCCCAGGTTGCCCTTGCGGGTGATGATTCCCAGGGGGGCCCCGATCAGGATGAACACCAGGCAGGCCGCCGGGATGGCCATCTTTTTCTGGATCTCCACCTGGTAGCGCCGGATCTCCAATATGCGGTTGTGGACCTCCGAGGACAACTGGCTCAAACGGGGGGGCGGGAGACTGGAGCTGTCGGCCAGCTGGGCCTGCAGGGGCTTCAGTTCCTTCCGGATATTGGCGATCACCTGCTGCATCATGCCCGAGGACATCTCCCGGTCGCTGCGGTAGGTCCGCACCTGATGCTGGATCTGGGGGTCCATCGGCAGATATAAAATATGTTTTTTGAAACTGATCCGGTGGTAGCGGGTCTTGTCCTCGGGGTCCAGCTGGTGGATCTCCCCGTCCATCAGTTCCAGCCTCAGCGAGGCGGCCTGGGGGGTTACCATCAGCCGCCCCTTGGATGCCAGGATGGTCCGGGGCTGGGAGTTTCCCTTCTGTTCGTAGATGGTGACATTGCCCAGCTCCGAGGTCTTGGGATCGATCCGCCGGATCAGGATATTGTAATCGGGGAAATCGGTAATGAAGATGTTCTCCTTGAGCTGCAGGGTGGGCTTGGTCTCGGAGATGTCCATCAGCAGGTTCTTGACCATATGGTTGGTCTCGGGCATCAGGCGATCGTTGAAGAAATACAGCCCGGCGGTCAGGATGATCCCGGCCAGAAAGGGAGCGATGATAAGCCTGATAAAGGGGGTCCCGCTGGATTTTATGGCCGTCAGTTCGTTGTCCTGGGCCAGCCGCCCGTAAGTCATGATCACTGCCACCAGCACCGCCATGGGGATGGTCATGGTCAGCATGTAGGGGAGGCTCAGGAAGAATACCTTGCTGACGATCAGGATCGGCACTTTTTTCTGGATGATCATATTGATAAGCTCGAACAGCCGGTCCATCAGCAGAACGAAGGTCAGCACAGTCAGGGCCAGAAAAAACGGAAGGGCATGGCCCTTTATAAGATACCGGTCGATTATCTTCATAGACATATAATGTTATACGGTATTTGCAGAAAAAGCAAGAATTTTTATTGAAGTTGAAACATAAGCTGTGATAAACTAACCATATGCTCCATAGAAAATCCAAAATATATCCGCTATCTTTGGCTGTCATCCTGGCGGCGTTGGCGCTGACCATCGCCGGGAATGGACAGGCCCAGGAATTCGGGCCATTGGAGGATATCACGGCGGATTACAATGCTGAAAACTTCCGGAAAAACGCCCGGACCAACAGCTACAGCATAGACTACCGGCTGGGGCTGATGATAGAGCAGGAGCTTGTTTCCCAGCAGACCTTCGGGATCAGGTATTACAGCTTGAGCGCCTTTTTGGAGAAATTGCGAATTGAGGGAACGGACAGCGCCTGGTCAAGGAATAATTATGCATTTTTGTCAAAACCGCCCCAGGAGAGGACCGGGGAGGGGCTGATCCCCGATATCCAGATACCCATCCCGGGGCTGGGCAAGGCCTTCGGCTCCGGGGCCCAGATAAAGGTCAGCGGCAACCAGAAGATAACCGCCGGATACGACCGGACCACTTATAACCAGATCGGCCGGGACCTGGATGCCAATGCCACCACCGATGACAACAAGATAAACATCAAGCAGGAGCAACGGGTGAACCTGGAGGGGGTGATCGGCGACCGGGTGCATGTGCTGATAGATTACGATAGCGAGGCCGATCCTGACAAGCGCAGCAAGGTCCGCCTGCGGTATGAAGGCAAGGAGGACGAGATCCTGCAGAGCCTGGAGGCCGGGGACACCGAATTTTCCTTAAGCGGCTCCTCTCTGGTGGGCGGGCTGACCACGGTTCACAAGGGCCTGTTCGGGCTTAAGGGGGTGGCCCGGCTGGGGGGCTTCGAGCTGACGGCCATCGCCAGCAAGGACGAGGGCCAGAGTCAGACCAGCTCCTTCTCCGGCTCGAACGTAGCGTCTTCTGTCACCCATTTGGACAATGAATTCATGCAGTATACGGTATATGAGATCATCCCCGGCGGGTTGGCGGGGGGCGATGCTATTGAGGCCATAAAAGTATTCATCGGGAATGAGTATACTCCGAACACGGCTGCCCCTCATCGCCTAAAAGACAGGAGTTGGAGGGATTTTAAGGGGATCCCCTGGGACACTCTTTACGAGCAGACCAGGATGGATGCCAAGACCGAGATCACCGATTTCATCCTGGACGATCCCATCACCGGGCGGATAATTCTGACCAACGGCATGTATGACCAATCGGTGCTGGGGGTGGCCTATAAGACCAAAAATGGCAGCTATTATCCCAGCAAGCATGATTTCGATAATTCGGATACCCTGATGCTGGTGAAGCCGGCCAACTGCCAGCCCGCCGATACCATTAACGGCTATTGCTGGAACTACGAAAAGCGAAATTATTATTCGTTAAACGGACGGGGCATTGATTTTTCCACCCTGACCATAAAACTGCAATACCGCAAAGAAAATGAATGGTTGGAGAATGATCCTGACAGCCAGAAAACATTCCTGGAGCTTCTGCGCTGGGAGAATGCCGGGGCTCTGTATGATAATTATATAAATCAGGAGGAGGGCTATTTCTTCTTCCCTCAAGATATGCCTTTTCTGGATTCGGCTTTGCCGGATAGCTGCCCTGATATTTACCGGGTGAAGAATTTGACCAATTATTCCGCCAAATACCGCTTTATAATCACCTACAAATCCACAGTGGCAATGTATGCCCTGAATGCCCCGGGGCGCCTGCTGGAGGGAACGGTCAGTGTCACCTTGAACGGATCTCCGGTCTCATCCAGCGAATATACGGTGGACTACGATATGGGCACCGTCACCTTTAACGACCGGGTCAAAAACGAATTACAGAACAGCAACGCCGCCCTTAACATAGAGTATCAATACCTGCCAGCGTTTGCTTTGGGATCCAAGACCCTGGCCGGCCTAAGGGGCATCTACAAATTCGGGGATAGCGGGCAGCTGGGCGGCACCTGGCTGTATCGCAGCGAGCAGACCCCGGATGAAAAGCCCCGGCTGGGCGAGGAGCCCCGCCGGATAATCGTGGCCGGTCTGGACGGAAGCTTCCAGGCCGCCCCCGATTTCCTTACCAGCTGGACCAATGCCCTGCCGCTGGTGGAGACCGAGGCCCCATCCAACTTTAAGCTGACCGGCGAGATCGCCGGCAACTTTCCCAACCCCAATACCAAGGGCCAGGTGTACATTGACGATATGGACGGCAGCAAGGTGTCCGACGAATTCAACCTGAGCCGCTCGGCCTGGGTGCGCTCCAGCGTCCCTCCGACTAAGGCCGATACCAATCTGATCAGGGCCGATACATTACTGGCCAGAACATTTTATTGGTACAACCCCACCACCCAGGTCACCATGAAGGAGATCAATCCCGCAATTACCGATGAGACCCAGAGGAACGAAACCATCAGGACATTGTTCTTGAGGTATGAAGCCGGACATCAGGACACTCTGAACTCCTGGGCCGGGGTTACCCAGCTGTTAAGCAAAACCGGGCTGGACTTAAGCCAGAGCAAACTGCTGAACCTCTGGATAAGGGGCTTAAACGGGAAAGGGATCGTTCACATAGACATTGGCCGGAACATTGACGAGGATCAGGTTTGGTGGACCAAGAAGGGTTTGCATCCTCCAAACGGGAAAGTGGATTGCGAACCGCTGAACCTCAACCGGGAGCCGGTATATACCGATCATACCGACATCGGTATGGATCGGGTAAAGGGGAATGACAGCACTTATTTAGCTTCATCGGGCGACGACGGGACCGATGATTATGTCGTTGACATAAATAAACCGGACTACAGCAAAATAAACGGGACCGAGCGCAACGGTTACTACGACACCGAGGACCTTAAAATGAACGGCCTGGATTCTCTGGATGTGCCCCAGCTGGGTAATAATTATTACAGCTTCCGCTTCGACCTCTCTCAAAGCCAGGCCAACCAATACGGCTGGCACCAGCTGTCGGCCCTGCTGGATACCGTCCAACCGGTGGGCCCACAGCTGGGCTGGAGTTCCATTCAGTATGCCCGGATCTGGGTGGACAGCTGTCCGGCCAGCACCGCTTTTGAGATAGCCATGATAGAGGTCAGCGGCAACCGCTGGCAGGAGGAGGGTGTGTTTTCGAGCGATACCCTCGATGCCGTCGATCCCTCCGAAAAGTTTACCATAGAGGTAAAAAACAACCGGGATAATTCCGATTATACCCTGCCCCCCAATACCGAACAGAAGGACGACCAGGGGAGGGTGGAGTTCGAGCAGAGCCTGTGCTTAAATATCGACAGCCTGCGCTCCGGGCATTATGTCACAGCCGGAAAAATACTGCGGGATAAGGAGAACAATTACACCGGGTATAAAACCCTGAAGATATGGGCCCACAGCAACGACACCACCCATGTTAAGAAATCGTTCGGCCTGCGGCTGATCGGCAATGACCCGAACAGTTACTATCAATACAAGCAAGGGTTGTCTTCCGGCTGGCAGGAAATGATCATGGATGTTCTAACCTTCAGCGACCTGAAAAAGCTGCCGTTCCCGACGGATACCACAAATAAGATAAGGACCAGCGGCAACTATTCCCTGAAAGGGAATCCCAGTCTGATCAGCCTAAACAGTATCGAATTGTGCGTTTTCAATGACGATACCGGCAGGATATTCAGCGATGAGGTCTGGTTCGACGAACTGCGGTTGGACGATGTCCGCCGGGACCGGGGCACCGCCATCACCTCCAGCGTGGCGATCAACTTTGCCGATCTTTTATCGCTCAATGCTTCATACAACAAGACCGGCAGCCACTGGTACGGGGTCAATTCCAGCGGCACTGGGAGCGGGGTTAAGAGTATAAATTACAGCCTGAGCGGCAGTTTCAATGCCCATAAATTGTATCTGGATCGGCTGGGGCTGACCCTTCCCATCGGCTTTAGATACGGCGAATCCCAGCAGTATAGTGAATACGGGGCTGACGATATCAGGCTTACCGAGGAGGAGAGCCGGGCCCAGATGGCCTTCTCCCAGAATGCCGGGTTTGATGTTTCCTTCTCCAAGAAGATGACCCAATGGTGGCTGACCAACCTTACCATCGACCGGATCTCACCCCGGTTCAATTGGAGCCGCAGCGTCTCCGACAGCCGGACGACATCGGACAGCACCACCTCCAGCGGTCTGAGTTTGGGCTACGGCTGGAGCTCCGGAGAAAAAAAATCCTTTAAAACCTGGCCGGGATTGCAATTCTATTATCTGCCCAGCTCTTTCGGCCTAGGTTGGTCCCGCAACCAGGTTAAGAGATGGTATTGGGACAAGCTTACCGGAGTGGAGAACAATAACGGCAGTGGAGATACCCGAAGCGGCCAGGGCGATCTCTCATGGCAGTTGATGAATTCCCTGAGTTACTCCTTCAACACCGCCCGGAATTTGAAGGACCGGTTCTTTCAGGGGGAATGGGCCAGAAAGTTCGACCTGGGGTCCGAGATATCCCGTTCCCAAAAGGTGAACTACAGCACCACTCTTAACTGGCTGAAGGTCATCAAGCCCAGTCTGGCCTTTTCCACCCAATACAACGAGGGCCACAGCCTGGCTGCCAAGCCCAGCATCGTGGACACCTTCCACCTGCTGAACGTCAGCAATTCCAACAGCCTGTCTCTGAACGGCAACCTTGATGTGGGTAAATGGCTGGCCAAAGTAACCGGTTTACGCAACAAGGCCAAGGACGATTCGGCCGAGGTGGGAAGCCCTAGATGGCTGGTGACAAAGATTGATTATCTGTTCAACAAACTGGGAGGGGTGCAGGCTTCCTTCAGCCGCGATAACTCCAGCCAGGCCTCGAACCTGCTGATGAGGCGTCCCGATATGTTATACCAGTTCGGTCTGAAGCAGCAGGTCACGGATATCCCCAGGTATTTCCAGGCCAATACCGACCGCAATACCATCCGCAACACATACTCCCTGGGCACCAGCCTGGATCTGATGAGGCTGTCGCTGAGTCTTTCCCTTCGCCGCAGCGATGATACCATCATCGTGGGTGATGCCCGGAACTCTACCCGCAGCGTCACCTGGCCGGAGCTGAGGGCCACCCTGGCCGGCCTGGAGAGATGGGGCCTGTGGAAAAAGGCCATGACCGGCGCCAGCCTGACATCCTCTTACAGCCGGACGATCGACAAGACCTGGGAGAACCAGAAGCCGCTGGTAAGGATCGCCACCAGGAATAATTTCAGCCCGATACTTTCGATGTCCGCGAGATGGAAGAAAAGCATCAGCACCAACCTTGCCTTTGATTACAGCAGCCAGAAGAACGACGATGTTATCGGCCAGGGGCGGGACACTTACAACCAGACTTTTAAAACCAGCAGTTCCGTTTCGTACTCATTCAGCGCCCCCAAGGGTTTCAAGCTTAACCTGTGGAAGCTGGGCAAAAAGCGCATAAAATTCAACAGCGAGCTCAGCCTGCAATCGCAGTTCAGCTATTCCATCATTGGCGCCAGGAATGAGATCCCGGAAGGGGAGATCTCCGCCCTGCAACAGCTGCTCACCGAGACCGCTTACGAAAAGATAACCGAACTGGGCTACACTTCGCTGGTCCACGAATTTGCCATGTCGCCCAGCGCCAGCTATAATTTCACCCGGAGCATCACCGGGTCGGCCTCAGTTGACTTCAGCTTCACCAGGGACAAGATAGCCAAGAACAATGACCGCACCCGGACGGCCTTCAATGCCTCGGTGGAGATCAAGTTTTAACGCTTGATTGGTGGGAAAGATGTTTGGGTTAACACCGGATGAAAAAAAGGTTATAATTTTTTTTATTGTGGCCTTGGCGCTGGGCAATGCCGTGCTGCTCTACAAGAAAAGACATCCGGTCTCTGCTCCGGAGCTTAAATACGGCGGGCCGGAATTGCCCCAGGTCATCGAACGGCCGGGGTCATTTCCGGCAGGCCCAGAAGCTGCGGCAAAAAATCAATGGCCTGTCAAAAAGATTCCGGCCGAAAAGATAGACCTCAACCGGGCCGGGCCTCGGGACCTGGAGAAACTTCCGGCCATCGGCCCGGCGATGGCCAAGAAAATTATTGATTTCAGGAAGGAATCCGGAGATTTCCGAAAAGTCGAGGACCTTATGAAGGTCAAAGGCATCGGCCATAAAAAATTCAACCGGCTCCGGGAGCATGTATTTGTAGACCATTAAGGGCCATCAAGTTAAAAGACAAATTGCTTGACATTTGCAACTTGCATATGCTATAGTATTTCAAATTGAGGGAGATGCTATGGGTTTGAAATTAGGCGACATGCTGGTGCAGTCCGGCCTGATCAGCAAAGATCAGTTGGACAAGGCCTTGGCCGAGCAAAAAAGCTCCGGAGCCAAGCTGGGCTCCAGCCTGATAAAGCTTGGGTTTATGACCGAAGATGCCATCACTCAATTCCTGGGCAAGCAACTCAACCTTCCTACGGTGAATCTTTCCACCGCCGAACTGGATCCCCTGGTCCTGAAACTTATCCCCCCGGAAATAGCCCAGAAATTCCAGGTGATGCCGATCAAAAAGACCGGGCGGACCCTGTTTCTGGCCATGTCCAATGCCGCCGATGTGTTCATCATGGAGCAAATCTCTTTTCTCACCGGGATGGAGGTCAAACCGGTGGTATGCGCCGAGACCTCGCTGGAGAAGGCTTTGGACAAATATTACGGCAGCACCACCCGGGCCGCGGCCTTGAAATCGGTGGAGCAGGAGATCGCCGCCGAGGACATGGAGCTGGTGGACAAGGATATTGAGGAGGTGGCCAGCCAGGCGGATATCGAATCCACCCCGGTGGTGAAATTAGTCAACAGCATTGTCATCGACGCCATCAAGCGCGGGGCGTCGGACATTCATATAGAGCCCTACGAAAAAATCCTCAGGGTGCGCTACCGCATAGACGGGGTCCTGCAGGAGACCATGTCTCCGCCCCGCCGGATCTCGGCGGCATTGGCCTCGCGCATCAAGGTTCTTTCCAAACTTAATTTAACAGAACGCCGCCTTCCCCAGGACGGCCGCTTTTCTGTTAAATTATCCGACAGGACGGTGGATATGAGAGTCTCCACCATGCCAATAAAATACGGGGAAAAGATCGTCATCCGGATTTTAGAGCAGAGCGGCCTGGGCGGCGACCTGACCCAGCTGGGCATCGAGGGCAAGGCCCTGGACGATTTCCTGAAAGCCCTGGCCCGGCCCACCGGAATGATATTAGTCACCGGGCCCACCGGCTCCGGAAAAACCCGCACTCTTTATTCCGGCATCTCCCGTTTGAACAAGCCCAGCGTCAACATCGTCACCGCTGAAGATCCGGTGGAATACGACATCGTCGGCATTAACCAGGTGAACGTTAGGCCCGAAATCGGCTACACTTTTGCCAAGGCCTTAAAAGCCTTTTTACGACAGGATCCCAATATAGTTCTGGTGGGGGAGATCCGGGACCGGGAGACCGGAGAAATAGCCATGACCGCGGCCATGACCGGACATTTGGTATTGTCTACCCTGCATACCAACGACGCCCCCAGTTCGCTGAACCGCCTGCTGGATATGGAGATCCCGCCGTTCCTGATAGCCGCCACGATAAACCTGATCGAGGCCCAACGCCTGGTCAGGCGGATATGCACAAAATGCAAAGAGCCGGAAAAAATATCGCCGGAGGAGATGCTCAAAATGGGGGTCGATCCCGCCAGCTTCCAGGGAGTGGAGCTGTTCAAGGGCAAGGGCTGCTTAGAGTGCAACAATACCGGCTACAAAGGCCGGGTAGGGGTGTTCGAGATCATGTCGATTGGCCCTGAGATAAGAAGGCTGATAGTATCCCGGGCCTCCACCGATGAGATCAGGGATATGGCGGTCAAGATGGGGATGAAGACCCTGCGGGATGACGCCCTGGATAAGGTCAGAAAAGGCATCACCACCATGGAGGCGGCCATCGTGGAGACAGCCTCGGATTGATAATCACAACATCAAAACTTTAAATAAGACATGACATGGCGTTAAAAGTTGGCGATATGCTCCTCAAGGCCGGAATGATCAGCCCGGAGCAGTTGGAGCAGGCCCTTAAAGAACAGCAGACCTCGGGCCAGAGGCTGGGCTCCCTGCTGGTCAAAATGGGCTTTGTCACCGAGGACGAAGTGGTGGCTTTCTTGAGCAAGCAATTCAATGTCCCCTCGGTCAACCTGAACGATTATAAAATCGACGAGCCCGTTCTCAAATTGATACCGGCTCATATAGCCCAGAAATACGGGCTGGTCCCCCTGTCGCGCCTGGGCCGGAGCGTGACAGTGGCCATGGTCAATCCCAACGACATCCTGGCCATGGAGGACATAAAATTCTCCACCGGTTTTGAGGTCCGCCCGGTGATAGCCTCCGAGGCCGCCATCTGGTCGGCCATCGACAAGCAATACGGGTCGGCCGGGATGCTGGAGGATGTGATGAAGGCCATGGATGAGGCCGATGGCGACGGGGATGCCGGAGATCTGGAGATACTGGAGGAGCAGCAGGAGGAGGGCGGCGATTCCGCCTCGGAGATGGCCGCGGCCATCGAGAGCAGCCCGGCGGCCAAGCTGGTTAACGGCCTGATAGCCGAGGCGGTCAAGCGCAATGCCACCGACATCCACATCGAGCCCTATGAGAAGGAGATCCGGGTCCGGATGTCGGTCTACGGCGTGCTGCACGAAGTGATGTCGCCCCCCCTGCGGATGAAGAGCTCCATCGCGGCCCGGATAAAGATCATCTCCAAATTAAAAATCGAGGAAAAGCGTTTTCCCCAGGACGGCCGTCTGCGGATGAACATCCAGGGAAAGCCGATAGACATCCGGGTATCCATCATCCCCACCGCCTTCGGGGAGAAGGTAGCCCTGCGTATTCTGGACCGCAGCGCGGTGTCATTCGACCTGCCCACCCTGGGGTTCGAGCCGGAGCCGCTGAAGTTCCTGCTGAAGGCGATCCAGACGCCCTTTGGGATCGTGCTGGTCACCGGGCCCACCGGCTCCGGGAAGACCACCACCATGTATGCCTGCCTGGAGTCCATCAACCATCCGGACACCAATATCATGACCGCCGAGGAGCCGGTGGAGTACAGTCTTATGGGGGTCAATCAGGTGGCGGTGCGCGAGGAAGGCGGCACCACTTTTACCGCCGCTCTCAAGGCCTTCTTGAGGCAGGATCCCAACATCATCATGGTGGGAGAGATCCGCGACCGGCAGACGGCCGAGATTGCCATCCGGTCCTCGCTCACCGGCCATCTGGTGCTGTCCACCGTCCATACCAACAGCGCCTCGTTGACCATTACCCGGCTGGTGGACATGGGGGTGGAGCCTTTCATGATCTCCTCTTCGCTGCTGCTGGTGGAATCTCAGCGGCTGGTCCGCAAGATATGCTCCTACTGCAAGGAGCAGTATAAGCCGGAGGAAAAGATGCTGCGTGAATTCCTGGGCAGCAAGGTGGATATAGCCGGATTCACCGCCTTCCGGGGGCGGGGCTGTTCGGAGTGCCGCAATACCGGATATAAGGGCCGGATCGGCCTGGCCGAGATTCTGCCAGTCAGCCCGGCTATCAGGGACCTGATACTGGAACGGGCCCCCACCTTCAAGATCGAGGCCCAGGCCGTGAAAGAAGGGATGGCCACCCTGCGGATGGATGGCATCCTTAAGGTCCGAAACGGGATAACCACCATTGAAGAGGTCATCAAGGAAACCGTGGCCGTCGCAGATTAAAGAAAATTTAATATTTAAAGATAGATTATTTATTTATGCCGCAAAATATTGCCGACATGCTTTTGAAAATGGGGCTCCTGACCAAGTCCCAGTACGACCAGGCAACCCTGGAGCAGAAGAGCAACAACGAGCCGCTGGCTGCCACCATGGTCCGGATGGGGATGGTCACCGAGAATGTGGCCATGCAGTTCATGTCCCGGCAGTTCAATGTCCCGGCCATGGACCTGAGCAATTTCCAGGTGGAGCCGGCGGTGATAAAGCTGATCCGGCCGGACATCGCCAATAAATTCATGGTGATCCCGATAAAACGCCTGGGCCGGGCTCTGACTCTGGCCATGATCGATCCCTCCGATATTTTTGCTCTGGAGGACATCAAATTTCTCACCGGCCTGGATGTCAAGCCGGTGGTGGCCGGCTATTCGGCTGTCAAGAAGCTTCTGGAACAGCACTATCCGCTGGGCAAGGATGTTCAGGTAATCGCATCCGGCGGCCAGATGAGCCAGATTAAGGACGAGGCCATCGAGAGCCTGCCTGAGGACTCGGCCCTGGAGGGGCTGGGGGACGACATCGAGATGGAGATGGTGGATGAAGAGCAGGACGAGGATCTGGCCGACGCCCAGCAGGCCGGCTCCTCCACCCCGGTGGTCAAAATGGTCAACTACATCATGACCGAGGCGGTCCGCCGGGGGGCCTCGGACATCCATGTGGAGCCCTATGAGAAGGTCTTCAGGATCAGATTAAGGCAGGACGGCGTGTTGCAGACCCTGATGGAGCCGCCCATGCGGATGAAGGCCCCGCTGGTCTCCCGTATCAAGATCATGGCCAAGCTGGACGTCACCGAGCGCCGCAAGCCTCAGGACGGCCGGATCGCCATCAAGGTGCTCAACAAGAAGATAGACCTCCGGGTGTCCACCCTGCCGGTATTGTTCGGGGAGAAGGTGGTGATGCGTATCCTGGATGCCGGATCCCTGACGCTGGACCTGGCCAACTTCGGTTTTACCGAGCTGGCCCTGAAGAATTTCATGAAAGCCATCCATGCCCCCTACGGCATAGTCCTGATTACCGGCCCCACCGGTTCGGGAAAGACCACCACCCTGTATTCCGCTCTTTCCCAGCTGAACACGCCGGACAGGCACATCCTGACGGTGGAGGATCCCATCGAATATAACCTGAAAGGGGTCAATCAGGTTCAGGCCGAGCTGGGCATCGGCTTTACCTTTGACATGGCCCTTAGGGCCATGCTGCGGCAGGCTCCCAACATCATCATGCTGGGCGAGATCCGCGACGGTCCCACCGCCGCCGTTGCGGTCAAGGCCGCCCTGACCGGACATCTGGTGCTGTCCACCCTGCATACCAACGATGCCCCGTCGTCGGTCAGCCGTCTGATCGACATGGGGATCGAACCGTTTTTGGTGGCCTCCTCGACCGTGCTGATCCAGGCCCAGCGCCTGGTCCGCCGGATATGCAAGGCTTGCAAGGAGCCATTCCAGATCAATCCCCAGTCCCTGATCGACATGGGGTTCAACGCCGAGGAGGTGGCCGGGGTTACCTATTACAAGGGCAAGGGCTGCCCCATCTGCAACAATACCGGATACAAGGGCCGGGTGGGTCTCTACGAGGTGATGCCCATCTCTCCCGAAATCAGGGACCAGATACTGAACCGGGAGGCGGTGACCTCTATTAGGACCAAGGCGGTGGAGCAGGGCATGCTGACCCTGCGGATGGACGCCTGGGGCAAGGTCAAGCAGGGCCTGACCACGGTGGAGGAGATGTTCCGCGAGACCGCCGAGGGATAGGTTAAAGATCAAAAATCAAAAACTTGTCCTGAGATTAGCAAAATTGTTTTGCTTTCGAATGGATCAAAAATAAAAGATCAAAAACATAAAACCTTAAGGAATTGATTCCAAATTTCCAAATATTAATGGGGGCAACAAATAGATTGCACGGATTTTCTCTGATTACACCGATTTCCAACCGTGTAATCACCGTTAATCAATGTAATCAAAGCAATAATTAGGGTCGCTACACATTTGGATTGTTTGAAAGTGGCAAGAGAATGCAACAAATATACTGACTGGGTTAACAACAAAGTTTTTCTCTCTCTCGGCGGTAAAATGAATATAAAATAAGGATGGGCAAAGCATGTTGACTCTTACCCAACTCTTAGAGGAGATGATCCAGAAGAAGGGGACCGACCTGCACCTGACGGTGGGCATCCCTCCGGTGATCCGGGTGGACGGCGAACTTACGCAGACCTCCCACGAGCCGCTCACTCCCCAGATGACCGAACAGCTGGCTTATAGCATCCTGAAGGACACCCAGAAGAAACGTTTTGAGACCGAGCGGGAACTGGACCTGTCCATCGGCATTCAGGGGCTCTCCCGCTTCCGGGGCAACATCTTCCTGCAGAGGGGCTGCGTGGCCATGGCCATGCGGGTGATCCCCTGGGAGATCCGCTCCTTCCAGGCCCTGGGCCTGCCGCCCATCTGCGCTGCCCTGGCCGACAAACCCAAGGGGCTGGTGCTGGTCACCGGGCCCACCGGCTCGGGCAAATCCACCACCCTGGCCACCATGATCGACAAGATTAACAGCGAACGGAGGGGGCACATCATCACCGTCGAGGACCCCATCGAGTACATCCATCATCATAAAAAATGCATCATCAACCAGCGGGAGCTGGAGTCGGACACCAAGAGTTTCAAGAACGCCCTGAAATACGCCCTGAGACAGGATCCCGACGTGGTGCTGGTGGGCGAGATGCGGGACCTGGAGACCGTCGAGTCGGCCCTGCACATCTCCGAGACCGGCCATCTGACCCTGGCCACCCTGCACACCAATTCGGCCGCCGAATCCATCCACCGAATAGTAGACGTCTTTCCGCCCTACCAGCAGTCCCAGGTACGGGCCCAGCTGGCTTTCGTGCTGGAGGGGGTGATTACCCAGCAGCTGATCCCCATGATGCGGGGCGGCCGGGCCCTGTGCCTGGAGATCATGGTCTGCACCCCGGCCATCAAAGCCCTGATCCGCGACGACAAGGTCCACCAGATATATTCTTCGATGCAGGCCGGGCAGAAATACGGCATGCAGACCATGAACCAGTCGCTGATGAACCTGTTTCTGGAGAAGAAGATCTCCCTGGACACCGCCTTCGACTATACATCCAATGTGGAGGAACTGGACCAGATGATCAAGAAACGCCAGGCCGTAGTGTGATAAACCTAATACTATAATTCCTTTATTGAGAAAAATTAATATTTACAAGGAGCAATAAAGATGCCACTATATCTCTGGAAAGGGCGCGATTCCAAAGCCGGTTTGGTCTCCGGAGAGCTGACTGCCGAAAGCGAAGGCGCAGTCATCGAGGCGTTGCGCAAGAAAAATATAATAGTGTCCTCGGTGCGGGTCAAGCCCAAGGAACTCAAACTCAGTTTTCTGCAGCCCAAGGTAAGCAACAAGGACCTGTCGATCTTCACCAGGCAGTTTGCCACCATGATCAACGCCGGCCTGCCGCTGGTTTCCTGCCTGGAGATCCAGTCCCAGCAGCAAGAGAACCCCACCTTCAAGAAGGTGCTGGAGACCATCAAGGCCGATGTGGAGGGCGGCTCCACTCTGGCCGAGGCTTTAAATCGTCAGAAACACGTGTTCAGCGAACTGTATATCAATATGGCGGCGGCCGGCGAGGCCGGCGGTATCCTGGACAACATCCTGATGCGCCTGGCGATCTACCTGGAGAAGGCCGAGGCCCTGGTGTCCAAGGTCAAAAGGGCCATGATCATGCCGGTGATCCTGACCTCCGTGGCGGTGGGAGCCGCGGCGGTACTGCTGATCTTCGTGATCCCCATCTTTGAAAAGATGTTCGCCGAGATGGGCGCCAGGCTGCCGGCCCCCACCCTGTTCGTGGTGGCGCTGTCCAAGTTCCTGCAGAAATACATCGTTCTCATTATAATCGTGGTAACTGCCGCCATCATTACCCTTCAGAGGTGGTACAAGACCGACAAGGGGCAGTTGTATCTGGACACCCTGATGCTTAAAATACCCATCCTGGGCGGTCTCCAGCAGAAATCGGCCGTGGCCCGTTTCGCCCGTACCTTGGGTACTCTTTTAGCCAGCGGCGTGGCCATTCTGGACGCCCTGGAGATCACCGCCAAGACCGCCGGCAACCGGGTGGTGCAGGACGCCATCATGTCGGCCCGCAAGTCCATCGGCGGCGGCGAGACCATTTCGGCCCCCTTGAAGACCATGAAGATATTCCCGCCCATGGTGGTGCAGATGATCGCGGTGGGCGAGGCCACCGGCGGCCTGGACGAGATGCTCAACAAAATCGCCGACTTCTACGACGAGGAGGTGGACGGGGCGGTGGAGGGCCTGACCGCGGCCATGGAGCCGATAATAATGGTGGTGCTGGGCCTGGGCATCGGCGGCATGGTGGTCGCCATGTACCTGCCTATCTTCAGCATGACCTCGGCCCTGATGGGCGGCAACTAATTTTTGCCGCTTGAAATATCATGGAATCAACATTCCTGAAGGATAATCCGATGGTGCTGTGGGGCCGGGTAATAATAGTGGCATTGATGACGGGAAGCGCTTTGGTGTTGAATACACTGGGGGCGCTTCCCCTTTCTTTTTTGGTGATCATCTCCCTGACGGTATTCTTCCTGCTGTTCACCATCCTGGGCAGGTATCTTAACCATAAAAGGCCGAGCCAGTGGTGGGACTACCTGCAAATGGTGCTGGACGTCGGCTGGATAGCCGTCTTCATCCAGCGGACCGGCGGGGCGGAGAACCCCTTCACTCTTCTGTTCTTCATAGCCATTATGGCTGCTGCCAATGTCCGTTTTGCCAAGGGGGCAATTTTTACCGCCACCTTAACCAGCCTGACACTGGCTTTTTTGATCTATCTCGATTACCACAGCCTGAGGACCGGCCTGCTGCTAGGCCGGGACCAGGATTTTGTGACCGCCTTTACTACCGAATTTGTTTTCCGGGGATACCTCTATGCCATCTGCTTCTATCTGGTGGCGGCCTTCTCCGGTTATCTGGCCGAAAGGCTGAGGTTGAAAGGCCGGCAGCTGGAGGACACCACCCGGGCCCTGGAGGAATTCAAGCTCTCCACCGGCGATATCCTGGAGAAGATGGGCAGCGGCCTGCTTACCATTAATGAAAAAGGACAGATCGTATACTGCAACCTCGCCGGCCTGCAAATACTGGGGCTGGGAAAAAATGATATCATCGGCCGCAATGTTTCCCAGATAGCCGTCGAGGGCCTGGAATCTTTGGGGAGCGTATTAAACCCGGAGAATGCCCTGACGGAAAACCGCTCCCAGCGGATGGAGATTAAGATATCGCGGGGCCGGGAGGAGGGCATTCCGGTGGGGGTCAGCACCACCTCGGTTTATGGCAGCCAGGGAAAACTGGAGGGGATCATCGCCATCTTTCAGGATCTGAGCACGGTCAAATCGCTGGAGAACCGGCTGATCGAGATGGAACAGTTGGAGACCTCCAAGGAACTGACCAAATCGCTGCTGAAACTGCTGCACCCCTATCTTTCCGAGATAAACGCCACCATCTCCGAACTGATGAGGGAAAATGAAGTGGACCCGGTTGTCATCGCCAAGATATCCCAGGTAAGGCAGAAGACCGAGTACATCCGCAAGACCATCGATGACTTTGCCAGGTTTGCTCATATCGAGATCCCCGGGGCCAGTAAGACCGAACAGACCGGCCGGGAATACGACAGCCGGATAATAGGCCGGTCGCCGAACTTCGTCGAGGTCATGAATATGGTCCAGCAGGTGGCCCCCACCGACAGCACGGTGCTGGTCAGCGGGGAGTCCGGCACCGGCAAGGAACTGCTGGCCCGGGAGCTTCACCGCCTGAGCGGCCGGGGTAAGGGACCATTCGTCAGCATCAACTGCGCTGCTTTGCCGGAGGCCCTGCTGGAATCGGAACTGTTCGGCCACGTCAAGGGATCGTTCACTGGGGCGATGCGCGACAAGGACGGCCTGTTCAGGGTGGCTTCCGGCGGCACTTTTTTCCTGGACGAGGTATCCGAGACTTCCCCGGCCATCCAGGTGAAGCTGCTGCGGGTCCTGCAGGAACGGGAGATCGTGCCGGTGGGCGGCACCCGTCCCATCAAGGTGGATGTCAGGGTGATCTCGGCCACCAACTGCGACCTGGCAAAGGCGGTGGAAAATAATAAGTTCAGGATGGACCTGTTCTACCGGCTCAACGTCATTCAGATAACCATCCCGCCGCTGAGGGACAGAAAGGACGACGTGCTGCTGCTGGCCGATGAGATCATTGACAATTACTGCCGGAAGCAGAACCTTCCGGTAAAACTGCTGTCAGCCGCAACCAGGGATGCTTTGATGCAATACAATTGGCCCGGCAATGTCAGGGAATTGGAGAATGTCCTGGAGCGGGCCATCATCCTGGAGCCCGGGCCGGTGATCGAAAAAAACAGCCTGCCGGATGAGGTGTTGAATCCATGGCCCGAAAGTAAAAAGGCGCCGTTGCCTGAAGCGACTGATATAGGCAATTTGAAGGATAAGGAGAAGCAGACCATTCTCAGGGTATTGGCCGAATGCAATAATAATAAATCCCTGGCGGCAAAAAAGCTGGGCATACATTACGCCACGCTGTACCGTAAATTGAAAAGTTATAATATTACGGATGAATAAAAGCAGGGTAGTCAGTATGGCAATAACAGTCATTGCGAGGTTGGCTGTATTTGATACTTATGAAGCAATCTATTCGTTCTCATTGTCATTCCCTCGAAAGAGGGAATCCAGAACTTAATAGGACGCTGATTTTCGCAGATTTAACGGATCTGTTTTAACCGCAAAGACCAA
>Ga0180009_10000107_pt1 | contig 143612 bp, 142 predicted proteins | sample OS_PC_MetaG_FD_123537 | JGI IMG/M metagenome (GOLD analysis project Ga0180009, IMG submission 123537) | Groundwater microbial communities from the Aspo Hard Rock Laboratory (HRL) deep subsurface site, Sweden - OS_PC_MetaG | ecosystem: Environmental > Aquatic > Deep subsurface > Groundwater...
GCGGATAACGACCTTTCTTGAAAAGAAAGCTCGACCAAAGAACGGGAGCCAAGAGAGTTCGGATCGAAATCGAGTTACGAATTTTGATCGACCTTTTTGAAAAGGTCGGAATGGGCCCGCGGAGAATCGAACTCCGGATCTTTCCCACGTCAAGGGAACGTCTTACCACTCGACTACGGGCCCTTTCAATGGACTCGCCGGGAACACCGCTCCTTTTCTTAAACCATAAGAAAAAGAGAATCGAACCCGGAGTCTCCCCCACGCCAAGGGGGTGTGTTACCGTTACACTACGAGCCCATGCTTTAAGCTGTGGAAGTGCGTATTCGTTATTTACGGGAAAGCCGAAGAATAAAAGCCTATACGTTCGAAGGCGAAATGAATACGACGGTATCCCCGCGCAACAACACCGTATTCAATTTGCGCTTGACTTCTCCCTTCTGTAATTCCTCGCCATTCTCGATCACGAGATTCATGTGCACGTCAAAACTTGCCAGAATCCCGCGGACTTCCATGTCGCCTTTCAACTTCACCAAAACGGATTGGTTGAGCGAATGATTCAACACATCAAACGGACGCTTTTCTACCATAGACTTCACCCAAAAAAAACTAAACATCATTTATTTTTTCTTGCGAAAGATTCCCCCGATTGAATCGAGAATACGTTGCAAGAAACCCTTTTTAACCCTTGGCGCCTCTGAAACCGGATCGCCCGTCAACCGAGCCGCTAAAACCCGAATGGCTTGAGCGGATTTCGCACTCGGTTTGCGAACGATTAACGGAGACTGAGCAATCGTGGATTTGCGCATTTCCACATCCTCCGGAATCACGACCAATACGCGGGCTGAAAGCAACGTTTCCAGATCGCTGGACTTGATCTCGCCCTTATCCCCTAAGCTCATGTTGACCACAATGCCTGAAATGGAAATATTATTTCTTCCAGCAAAATTGATGACTTTCAATGCGTCGGCTAAACTGGCGGGATCGGGAGTGACCACCAATAAAATCTCTCGCGCCGCCATAATCGCATACTCCGAATCCTTGTTCAGGCCCGGCGGCGAGTCGATCAAAACGAAATCCGCGATCGGTTCCAAATCCTCGATGGCACTCTTCAATCGATCAAACACGAGCTTATTCACGCGTTCCACCGACAGTGAAGAAGGCACGTACTTGAGCTTGAACGGACCCTCATACACCGAATCGCGAATATTGGTTTCCCCCATGAGCACGTTGTGCAAGCTAATGGGCGCGCGTTCGATACCCAGCATGATGCCCACGTTGGCCATCGACACGTCCGCATCGACAACGACCACGCGCTTTCCTTGTTGAGATAATATGAGCCCCAAATTAATCGCAATACTCGTTTTTCCCACACCGCCCTTGCCCGATGCCAACACGATGCTGCGCATATCATCTCCTTTTTTGAGGCTTCGGCAAGCCCTTCAGTAAATCCTCCTCGAACGGGAGGGGGGATGAAATATCCGAGTGCGAAGTATCTGGAGGTGATTCCATTGAAATATCCGCTAACTTATACTTTCGAAGCAACGAATCCTTGTTCTCCACCAAAAGACTGCCGACGGCCTGGACCTCCAACTCCTCAGAAAACGAGGGAAACTGAAGCTTGCGCAAGTCGTTCTCCGAAGGAAGACAAATCGCATTTTCATTAAATGCGAGAATTAATTGCACTTGATCGTTCGACAATTGATAGATATCGATCAACCCCGTCCGCGCCATGGACGCGTTCACCACGCGAATAAACGCGGCGTCGCCGACCATATCCTTGTGATGCATTAAATACTCGTAAAATGCCGCAACAATTTTACCGGAATCAAATACGAGCGATCCATCCTCCAACCCGTTCTTTCCTTGAATGGAAATACAGATGTATCCGTTAAACAGTTTTTGCTTGAGTTCGTGCAGCAACGCCCGAAAATCTATGGCGGCAACGTCGACACCCGTCTTTACCACGGTTCCAGCCGGCAAATTAATCATGTCAAGTCCTCCTTCATCATCAATTGTATTCAACGTAGAGTGTAATCAAAGGCATAATAATAAACTACCTTTTAAGCCTCTTCCTCTTGCTGCTCCGTTTGCCGCTTTTGATAAAAGCGGAATGCCAGGAACGCCACCACCGCCAGGAATATGACAAGCAATACGTTACCGTACGGATTGGATTCCTCGGGTTTGGGCGTGGGGGTGGGCGTCGAGCCCTGCAAACAACGCTCCAGCTGGTCCGCCAAACTATCGGCGAGTGCCACGGATTCGGCGATCTGAAGAGGAACCCGCGAGTACTCTTCCGCGCTCACGGACGATGCGCTCATCAATTGCTTGATCGGTAACCATTTCTCCTTCAAGGAATTCCGATCCACCTGACAGGCCGCAAAATCCGTTTTATATTGATCGGAAAGCAAAGCATCAGGAGAACGCGATAACGCCATAGCCTGGTCATACGCTTGCACGGCTTCCACGTTCGCCTTGCGGAAATAGAAACTCGTCAACGAGTCATTGACTTGCACGTCCTTGCGAGCCAAACGCGTTTCAAATTCACGTCTTCGAGGCTCCAAGAAGCTCAAGAACGACGCATCGATACCCACATCCCGAACGCTTTCCAACGATGTGGATAAGGTCGAAGCGATTTCACGATCCAAACCCGCTTTCGATACCTCGTTCTGTTTTTCGTCGAGCTTTTGGTGATACCGATCCGCGGTTTCCGCTAATTGCTCCAGCGAATTAAACGAGGGAGCGTATTGCTCGTGCGCCAGAATCAAGTCATCCGCAAAAAAACTCTGAGTGAACGCATTTTGCGAGGATGCGCCCTCCGCCAGACGATCGCTCGCCAACAGCGCGTAATCTTCCACATCGGACAACGCGAGTTCCAAATCCTCAAATTCGAGCTCAGGGTAGCTGGCCTGTTGCGCCGTTATCCGATCCAAACCCACCCGTGCATTCGAACGAATCTTTACGATAACGGATTGCGCCACTTGATCCAGCGCATCGAATGAGGCTTGACGGTCGTTCAACAATTTCATGAGGTCCAAATGGAAATCCAGCTCGTACGCGTCCATGAGAACGGTTTCACGCGTTTCCAAAACGCCGGTACCACCCATATCATGAACGACCACGATCAAGTTCTTGGAATCCTTCTGGTCCTGAGGCGAAAAATAGAGGAGCCAGTAGCGTTCACCGGCAAATTCAATGGGATTAAAGGGGCCGACCACTACGACCTCCCCTTTCAATAAGTATTGAGCCGCAATCGATTTCGCCTGTTCCGACGATATTCCGTGCACGGACAGCGATAACGCCAAGCACGCGAATAGAAATAGCCGTTTGTCCATTAAACGAACCCTTTTTATTATTCGAAACGTTTTTGGTTAAAAGCTAGTGAACGCACGCCCGTATTTAAATGGTTTTGGAAAAGGTAAAAATACCCATGATTCGCATCGTGCTCGTGGAACCCCTTTACCCCGTGAATTTAGGCAGTGTCGCCCGCGTGATGGCCAACTTCGGCTGCACCCAGTTATACCTCGTCCGCCCGAAGGTCATCGCGAACGCGGAAGCCATCAAATATGCGAAGCACGCCCGCTCCATTCTGAAACGCGCACGAACCGTTGAACACCTTGAGGAGGCGCTCCACGGAATGGATTGGGTGGTGGCGACAACCGGCGTTCCGGCGCGCTACCGTCGAAAACTGAAAAATTGCTGGACCCCCAAAGAATTCGCGGACCACCGTACAAAAAAAGAGCGCATCGCTCTGGTGTTCGGCAGCGAAGGAACGGGTTTGTCGAAAAGCGATTTTGATGCCTGCGACGGCGTGGTCAGTATTCCAACGAACCGACGCTACCGCGTCCTGAATTTATCGCACGCCGTGGCCGTCATGCTATACGAACTGTCGTGCGGCCGAGGAATGCGTACGTACTATAAAACCGCACCCCGGCATAAAATCCGTTTCCTGGAAGGATTATTTGATGAAATCACGTGCGCCATGCCGTCCGTCAGAGACAAGCAAAAAGTGGCTTCCGCGTTCCGGCAAGTGATTCGACGATCCCGTGTGGCGGATGACGAGATACAAAGTCTATTTGCGGTGTTCGGATCCGTGAGAAAACGCGTCTCGCCATTGCGTCATAAACGAAATACCATGGTCTGCGCCATGAATTTGTTACCGGAATGGAGTCCCAAGCCAACGAAAAAGAAAAAATAGTTAGGCGGGTGATGGCGTCGTGGCAGAATCCTCCGCTTTCGCCTCGCTATCGTTCGCATCCGTCGGGCCATCCGGAGTGCTTTCCTTGGACTCCACTTTCTTCTCTTCCTCGAGCGCATCGGAAGGCAGCTCCCGAATTTCAGGCGTATCGAATACTTCCTTCAATTCCGTTTTCCGGATTTCCACGCGTTTCAACGGCGCAATCGTCCTCAACAAGCGATAGATTTCGGCCGACGTTTTACCGAATAACGTATCATAAATGAATTCGCCGAACGTTTTGCTTTCAGCAATGCGTTTTAGTTCAGTCGTCAATCCGTTCCGCAACGCCCGCTTTTGCGTTCCACTGCACGAAACCCCCGTTAACACCACGGCCTTAATACGAAATTCAATCCCATCCTTGGAGGTGACGCTAAACACCGCATTGAGCGCGTCCATACGTCTTCGAACCAATGCGTGAATGTATTCCCGAGACACTTCATGTCCAATGAATTTCGCGTATGCAGACTTTCCCTTGATCTCGGAAACACGCAGTTTGACGTTCGTGTAAACGTGACTCAAATCCTTCGTGATGTCCTTTAACGGAATCTGGATAATGCGGTTTAACATGTGCTCGTCATCCAACGCCGGAATTTGAGCCACTTCCACTTCGTTCAAAAACTTGGGAGCGTGCACGGAATACCAGGACTTGGATTTCCACGTGTCCACCACTTTCTTTGTTGCCATACCATCACTTAACTAATAGGATCGCTGCTTCCGGATCATACTTCCAATTCGCGGGAAGCCGCTTGCCGCGATAAAAACGAACCAAACGCTTAATCTTACTTTCCACGTGCCCCAATTTCACTCGGTTGTGCACATCCTTCTTGTTCGAGGCCAAGTGTTTACGCATGCGCACCGCCCGTTTGATGAGATCCAACAAATCCGAAGGATATTCCGACTGCAAATGATTATCTTTCAATATCGCGAGAATCGTTTTACCCGTAATCATTTTGACACTCGGAATTCCGTGGTTGTCCCGCAAGATCAAACCGATTTCCGCTTCGCGCTTGCCTTCCTTCGACATTTGGACGACCAGCTTTTCAAGATCTTCCTTTGATGTCTCCACCCATATCGGGGTCTGGGTATGCCTCGGCTTGTGGGACTTCGACCGACCTCTCTTACGCGAATGCATACGTGCCATATAGTAACATCCCTTTAATGACTCAAGAAACGCCGTAGCGCTTCAGAAAACTAGGGACTTAAAGCGGTATGTAATAGTCCAATAAAGGTATTTAAACGTATTCCCGAGTGGTTCGTTTAAATAAAACGAGTTCCCGAAGGCTATCACGATGCGGATATTAGCGATGGATGATTCCCCTGCCTCCAACGGACGCGTCACCTGCGTCGGCGTCCTATCCAACGGGAACAACATCGAAGGCGTACTGATATTTCACATTAAGAAAGATGGATCGAATGCCACCCGTCAATTAATTCGATCGGTAAAACAATCTCGATTTCGATCGGTCATAAAACTCATTCTCACGCACGGAACCACATTCGGCGGATTAAATATTCTCGATCCTCAAGCCATCGAAAAAGAATTGAACATTCCGTGGATGGGAGTCGTTCGAAAAAAATCCAAAGGAACCATTCAAAAGGCGATTCACGCCGCCCATAAAAGCCAAAGATTAATAAGACGCAAGCGGTTATTTCTCGAGAATGCGGGCCCCATATTAGAGGAATGCGGCATGTTTTTCCATTTCCGGGGTTTGCGAGAACACGAAGCGAGAGCCGTTATGAAACAATTCCGCGGATTTCCCAATGAACTCCGCCTCGCGCACTTAATCGCTTCCGCATTGAGTCGAGGAGAATCCTATGGCCGGGCTTAAACTTGAATCAGCGGATTGGTTACTGGGAATCACACTCATCGTCATCGTATGGTTATATGCGGCATATCAAACCCCGTTCTTGGGATTATTAGGATTATTAGCGTTGCTTGCTCTCTTAGCCAGAGATATTTTTTCTACCAAAACAAAGAAAACAGAAGAAAGAGTTTCGATCGTTGGATTGCGGTTAAGCACTAAATCATTTCTCGGAATCTCTGCTTTACTTTCTGCCGTCGTGGCGGCTTTGACCTCGGATCTCATCCAACTCTTTGCCCTACTATTGTTGGTACTGAATGCGTTGGCGTTCCTCGACCAGTACGTGCACTTCATGAAACCCGCCAAAGCCGCCATCATCGAATTGGATTCCGCGTTCTTTGCGGCGCTATTCGTTTGGCTGTTCATCGGATTCATCTTGAACACGTCCACGCCAATCGACGTGGTAACGAGTTGTTCCATGGTTCCCACCCTCGACCGCGGAGATCTGATCATCATTCAAGGCGCAGAAGTTTATGCACCCGACGTCACGCTATCTCGACCGATTTCATTAGGAGCGGATTTCATCAAAGACACGTGCATTATCCGAGACAAGTACTCCGAAGCGGAAGTGCAAACCCTGTGCAGCCAAGGCCTTCTAGTCGATGGAACCCTTCACCCGTTTACGAAAGAAGGGGATATTATCGTGTTCGAACCCCCGCAATACGCTCAACTCGGACTCATCGTGCATCGCGTGGCCCTCAAGCTAAACAGCGAAGGAAAAACGTACTACCTCACCAAGGGCGACAACAACCCATCAACGGATCTGGAAGCGCTTGCGCGCACGTTACCCGAAGATCACCATGTGAACGGGAGGATGATTGCACGCATCCCGTACATCGGCTATTTAAAGTTGTTTCTCGCTTTTCAATTTGAAGAACCTGCGGGATGCCGACGCATCTTACAAGGGAACTAACATGAACGTTCTCGTCTACCCGTCCATGCTTTCAGCGGACGTTACCAATTTTAAAAACGAACTCAAACGCGTCGAGGCCGCAGAAGCCGACGGCGTGCACTGGGACGTGATGGATCTGCATTTCGTTCCCAATTTGACCTTTGGATTCTCGCTCATACGTGACTTGCGAAAACACACCGCGCTCTACTTCGATGTCCACCTCATGATCGAACATCCGGGGAAATGGATCGATGCCTTTGCCGACGCCGGAGCAGACCACATCACGTTTCATATCGAAGCCTGCGAAACATTCGACGAGGCCATGCAAATCATTCAGAAAATTAAGAAGAAAAAGAAGCAAGTGGGAATCGCGCTTAAACCCGCGACGGACTGGCGAGCCATCCAATCCGCCCTCCCGTTATTGGATGCCGTACTCGTGATGACCGTCGAACCCGGATTCGGAGGCCAGGCGTTGATGCCGGACATGCTCGAAAAAATCAAATCATTGCGACAACACGTCGACGAAAACCAATTGAAAACACGGATTCAAGTGGATGGAGGCATCACCATAAAGAATGTTCAAACCGTGAAAGCCGCCGGCGCCGATTGTCTGGTATCCGGCAGCGGAATCTTCCAATTCAAAACGCAGACGGAAATGGCGAACGTCATTCAGGAAATGAGGAGAGGCCCATGAGCTTCCATGAAAAATACGCCAACGCACGGGAAAAAAAGAATAGCGTATTATGCGTCGGACTCGATCCCGTCAGCATCTTTTTCAAGGACACCGGGTCCATTCCCCGAAAGTACTTCGAAAAAAAGGATGAGGTGCAAGGCATGGCGGACTTTTGTCTTGACCTCGTCGATCAAACGAAATCGCACGCGTGCGCCTACAAAATCAATGCGCAATTCGCGCTCCCTTTTTCCATCAGACAATTGAACGAGATCACGGCACGCGTTTCGCAGACGGGAGCCATCAGCATCTTCGACCTTAAACTCTCCGATATTGGGAGCAGCAACGAATCCGCCATTTACTGGATGAAAAAAGCGGGTTTCGATGCCTTCACGTATTCGCCATTTCCCGGCAATCTTTCGGAAGTCACGCAACAAGCCCATGCCATGGATCTGGGCGTGATCGCTCTCGCCCTCATGAGTCATCCCGACGCCCGATACTTCATGACGGAAAGCCAAGTGGAGCGGCAAAAAGGATTCGAATGGATTGCAGAATCCAGTGCGCGAAACGGAATCGACGGATTAGTGGTCGGTGCCACGAATCCTCCGGAACTCATTGAAGCATGCAAAGCGAAAGCCGCTCCGCAAACCGTTTTCCTGGTGCCCGGTGTCGGAACACAAGAAGGAAACGCCCAAACCGTTCTGAAAATTCTGGGAGAAAACGTCCTCGTCAACGTGGGCCGTAGTCTCATCTATTCCGAAGACCCTCAAGAAAAAGCCGAGGCCTACCAAAGGAAATTCAACGAATGGCGTCAGCAAGCTAAAGAGTAGTTTTAAATACGTTGACTTGCACACACTATTCCGCTGATTTTATCGTCTTTATTCAGCAAGTTAGTCTCAGGTGTACGACATGGGTCTTCGCCCCGCTAGAACCGTTCGCGAATATAAGGGCCAGCCGTGGGCACGCATTTCCGTTAAAAGACCTCGAAAAAGCTTCGTGAAAGGAGCTCCCAGACCCAAAGTCCGACAATACAACATGGGCACGGACCAATTCTACGAAATTCAAGTGGACATGATCAGCGACGAAGACATTCAGCTGCGGGACAACGCCATCGAAAGTGCCCGCCAAGTCACGGGAAAATACTTGGAAAAGAACTTGCCCAACAATTACTTCTTCGGCATCCTCAAGTACCCGCACATCGTCATCCGAGAGCATTCCGCCCTAGGAGTTGCGGGAGCCGACCGAATCTCCAAAGGAATGAAAATGGCGTTTGGACGCCCCAAAGGACGTCTTGCACGCATCGGAAAAGGCGAGCCGGTATTCCGCGTAAGAGTCGCTGCCAGCGCGCTACCCGTCGTAAAAGAAGCGATCAAGCGCGCAAAAATCAAGATGTCCGGCGCCTACCACGAAGAAGTCAAAGACATCCAGAACGAGGCATTTAACCGCGCAAAAATTGGAAAAGTCATTGTCATGAAGAAAGTGGAAGAAATCAAGCCCAAAGCGCCAGCAGTCGAAACCGCACCGGCCGAAGGCGAAGAAAAGAAGGACGAAAAAGCCGAGGGCAAAGAAGAGAAGAAAGCAGAAGTCAAAGAAGAAAAGAAGAAGTAGGCGAACCCCCTATGGGTAAAGTGCTCACCCGTCTTAAAATCTTCCCGAAAGAAGGCCAGGATGCGCAACAACTCGCGGACCGAATCAAACAAACGGAAGGCTGCAACACCTCAAAAGTCGAAGACTTTGTTTTTGGAACCAAAATCGTTATCGCCTCGTTCATCTGCCAAGATGGCGAAAGCAAAGACTTCGAGGATATCGTTAAACTCGTGGAAGGCGTCAGCGAAGTCCAAGTCGAGGAAGTCGGGCTCATCTCCTAATTCGTTCGGGCCGCCAACGAAACAAATCCTCTTTAATAGGAACCGATCGTGATAGCTGGGCAGGGAATATGACGTACGTCATCAAACTCAACGGAAAACGCGAGCCGTTCCAGGAACGAAAACTGGCGCAATCGCTTCGAAAAGCCGGGGCGGATCGCGAAACCATCGACGGCATCCTCCAAAAAATCCGGCCCACGCTTTACGACGGCATATCCACAAAACAATTATTCCAATACGCCTTCCGAGAACTCGCTAAATACCGGCCGCACTCTGCCAGCCGATTCGACTTAAAGAATGCGTTGCTGCGACTAGGAAAAGAAGGAAGAGTCTTCGAAAAGTTTACGGCCAAACTCCTGCAACGAAAAGGATACGCCACGCAATTGAACCGAATCGTGCGCGGAAAATATGTTACGCATGAAATCGACGTGATCGCGGACCGAAAAGGGGAGCGGCTCATGGTCGAATGCAAACACTCCGTATTACCGTGGAAAGGAACGAACATTCAGACCGCATTATACGTGTACGCCCGTTTCCTAGACGTAAAACCCCAGTTTACGGCGCCGTTATTGGCAACGAATACCAAGTTTTCGGATCAGGTTATTGCCTATTCAAAAGGCGTGAATTTGCAGCTCCTGGGTTGGAAGTATCCAAAAGGCAACAGCCTGGAATCCAATATCGAGGAATTTAAACTGTATCCCATCACCGTGCTTCGAAGCATTCCCCGCAACCGTTTGCCCAGCCTATTTGAAAACGGCATGGTGTTAGTGGCTGAAATCGCAGAAAAAAATCCGAAGGAATTAGAGCGCTTGCTGCGAGTCCGACTTCGAAAAGCCGATGCGATCATCCAGGAAGCACAAGCGCTTTCCCAACCCTCCCCACAATAAATCAAGGAACTATTCGAGCAATGCGCACACTTCTTCATCCATCGTTTGGGAAAACCGTTCATAAAACTGTCCGACGGATGCAAAATGAGAAGGCGTTTCCAGACAAATAAACTCATCGGCCATGGAACGAAATTCCTTCGCGGTATCTGGAGAACAAACGGGAACCGCTACAATGATCTTGCAAGGCCCTTGATGACGCCAACAATCAATGGCCGCTTTAAGCGTCGCTCCCGTTGCAATCCCGTCATCTACGGCGATAACGGTTTGGCCGGTCACCTCGGTCGAATCCGTGATCCCAAACGCTTTCATGCGCCGCCTCACTTCCTCAAATTCTTTTTTCAAAACCGTTATTTTGTAATCGGATGAAACGGATAGAAAACGAAGAACGTCTTCATTCCAATACGGTTTCCCGTCATGACTCACCGCTCCGATGGCCAGTTCAGGATTACCTGGCGCGCCCAGTTTTCGAACGACGAACCCCTTCAGGGGAAGATGCAACGAATCGGCGACGACTTTCGCGACCACGACGCCCCCACGAGGAATGCCGAATACGATCACGCCGGGTTTTCCCGAATAACGAATGAGCTGGGCGGCCAGCATCGCACCCGCATTCCTCCGATCACGGAACATGAAGAATCTCCCTCCGATGGACGAAACCCCGTTTATTTTACTTGCGAGCCATTCGGCACATTCTTGTAAACCGACACGCCCGGGAATATGCGGCAATCTTCCCCCACAAGGACTCCGCAATTAATGCTGGCATTCACGCCCGTTTTGGTTCCTTTCCCCACAACGGAACCCAGCTTATTCCGCTTGGAATCAATGGTCAATCCATGCAAGGTAATCATAATGCTTGACGAATCGAATTTCAGGTTGGCGATCATGGTGCCGGCGCCCAAGTTCACGTTCTCGCAGACAATCGAATCACCGATATATGAAAGATGCGCGGCATTCGAGTTATGCATGACGACTGAGGCTTTCAATTCCGTGGAATGACCGACATGACAATTGCTTTCGATGACGACGCCTTTCCGCAAGTACGCATGCGGACCCACCACCGAATTCTCGCCGATGAACGCATTCCCCTCAATATACGTTCCACTTTTAATCATGGCGCCTTTCGCAACGGACAGTTTTCCTTTCACCGTCACGTTCGGTTCCAACGAGCCTTCGCGCGCTTCGGTCATCAAATGCTCTAACGCGTACTGGTTCGCATGCAAGAAATTCCAGAAATAGCCTACATCCGTCCAGAACCCCGGAAACTCAACCACTTTGAGCGGTTTCCGTTTCGCATACGAAAGCAACGCGTCCGTTAATTCGAACTCCTTGCGTTTGGAAAGGGATACTTTGCGAAGTTCAGAAAAGAATTCTCGAGGCAAGAAAAGCGTTCCCGTATTGACGTCATTGGATTCCGATTTCAACGGTTTTTCCACGAGATCCTTAAGGCAATCGCTTTCATCCATAATCAACACGCCGTAAGAAGAGGCATCCTTTTCCTGCTTCGCGACCAAAAAAGGCCCTTCCAACGTCGATTTCAACAAGAACGAATACAACGAGGGATCAAAAAACGAGTCGCCGTTGAGCACGAAAAAAAAGGCCGTGGAAATCGCGTTTTCCGCCTTCTTCAACGCATCCGCGGTACCCAACTGCTCCTTCTGTTCCACGAATTTCAGTTTCTTGGCGTACGGCTTGTGACGGAAGTGATCCACGATCTTATTCTTCTCGAAACCCACGACCATCACAATGTGATTCGTTTGATCCCCAAACGTTTCCAAAATGCCTTCCACCATCCACTCCAACAACGGTTTCTGTAAAACCCGAATCATGGATTTGGGGTACGAATACGTCATGGGTTGAAGCCGCTTGCCTTGCCCCGCCGCCAACAACACGAAATCATACCGTTCCATACAACGCCCTCATTTCACGGTAACACTTTTAGCTAAATTGCGCGGCCGATCCGGATTGATTCCTCGATAGACCGCACAATAATACGCCAATAACTGAAGCGGAATGACCGCCAACAACGGACTCACGCGATTGGAGGCTTTTGGAAGCTCGAGCCACTCGTCATAGGATTCATGATGCTCCTCACTCACCCCAATCACCCACGCTCCCCGCGCTTTCGTCTCCATCGCATTTCCAATGGAGGCCTCCCGGCTTTCCTTGCCTGCATTCAATAATAGGATAGGCGTACGCTTCTCCACCAACGCAAGCGTTCCATGCTTCAACTCTCCGGCGGGCATGCCCTCGGCATGAATATACGAAATTTCCTTCATTTTCAAAGCCCCTTCCAATGCCAACGGATAATTAATGGCTCGACCAATGAAATACACGTCCTGCCGTTCACTCAAGACCTTCGCAAGAACTTTCACACGCTCATGATTCGTTTCAATCGTTTCCCGAATCCAATGCGACAACGTCCGCAAATCCTGAAGACCTTTCCGAACCTCCCCATTCAAGGTTTGGGCCAGTAAATACAAAATAGCGAGTTGACCCATAAATGCCTTCGTAGACGCCACCGCGATCTCCGGTCCCACGCGAAGGTATAACACCCGCTCGCTCATACGCTCGATGCTGCTTCCCACGACATTTACAATCGAAAAAATGCGTGCGCCTTTGGCCCGCGCCAACTTCAACGCGTTTAACACGTCCGCGGTTTCCCCGCTCTGAGAAATCGCTATCACCAACGATCCATCCGACAACGATGTCTGCAGATACGGAAATTCAGAGGCATTGACCACATTGACATGCTTGCGCGCTATGCGGTCAAATAAGTACTGCCCCGCCAAACCCGCGTGCAACGCCGTGCCATTGGCGACCAATATGACCCCCTTCGCGTTCTTGATTTCATTCGCAAACGCTACCACATCCTCTTCATCCTGCATCGACGCATGCTTAATCGCTTGAGGCTGCTCCTCGATTTCCTTTAACATGAAGTGTTCGTAATCTCCTTTCTCCGATGACTCGGCTTTCCAATCGATTTGGGAAACCGTCTTTCCAATCCCTTGGCCGTCGAACGTGAAACACTCGAACCGCTTCGGAGAAAGGATCGCGAGTTCTCCGTCATTCAAGTACACGACCCGGCTCGTATATTTCAAAATGGGCACGGGATCACTGGCCGCAAACAATTTGTTTTGATCAATACCCAGAATCAACGGACTTTCATTCTTGACTGCGATCAACGTATTCGTGCCGGCTTCCGTAATCAGCAATCCGTACGAGCCCCGCAACATGGAAATCGCGGAAAGCACCGCATCCTTCAATGTCGCCTTGCCCTTTAATTCATCTTCAATGAGATGGACAATGACTTCACTGTCCGTTCCCGAAGAAAACAAGTGACCCTTCCGAGACAATGCGCTCCGAATGGACAAATAGTTTTCAATGATTCCGTTATGTACGACGGCAATACGTCCGTCACAAGACAAATGCGGGTGGGCATTCTTTTCGGAGACGCCGCCATGCGTTGCCCAACGGGTATGCCCAATTCCCCGCGTTCCCTTCAGCTCCGACGGAACCGCGGATTTCTCGAAGTCGTTCAAGGTTCCCACTGCTTTTCTCATCGTCAACGTATCGCGTTCTGCCACGACCATGCCAGCCGAATCGTATCCCCGATACTCTAGACCCCGAAGGCCTTCCAGTAACAACGACCCTGCAGGTTCTTCACGATCAGATACAAATCCTAAGATGCCGCACAAAAAAATCCCCCATAAAATGATAACAAAAGCACTGGCGCGGCCGACTATTTATATCCCGCTAATAGGACCGCCGCGATATATAAAAAACATCCTATAATGCAATTAATATAATACCCATACCTTTATAAAATTCACCATAATAGTATTAATTGATTTAATGTCCAGTTCTCTCCGACTCGTCGACGGATCCAATGCCCTGGAAGTCAAACTCGTATCCGAAGACACCCTTTCCATCCTATCCAAGGAACGCATAGCCATCCTCAAGGCCTTAAGCCGAGAATCCCGGTACCCAGCAGAACTGGCCCGCGAACTCCACATGCAAGTTCAAACCGTGTACTATCACGTCCGTCTCCTCCACGAAGCCAAGCTCATTGAACTTGATCGCTACGAGGAACAAGGCGGGGCACTGGCCAAGAAATTCCGTTGCACAACGGAAGCCCTTGCCGTCGTCCTCCACTCCCGCTGGAAACCCTTTTCGGCCATCAAACACGCAAAACCGCCTGTTTTCCTCGAACGATTCATCGACCAACGCCTGTTTACCGGTAAAATCATCGTCGGAAGTCCGGACCCCCACGGCCGTTTCCGGTCCCGAGGAAGCGAATTTTGCGCTACGGAGTTCGCCATGTTTCTCGGACAGTATGCCTCGTTTGAATACCCATTGTACTACTTGGACACGGAGGTCAAAGAAACCACGAAACGCCAGCCGCTCGTCGTGATCGGCGGACCCAAAGTCAACATGCTCGCATCCGAGCTCAACCCCCACCTGCCCATCCGCTATGAGGAACGAAGCCTCGAACTCCATTCCACGCTGTCCGGCAAGAAATACTCGGATAACGTCGGGGTCATCGAACTCGTCAACAATCCGTGGAACAAACGAACCCCCATACTCTTTCTGGCGGGTTCCGATCATACCAGCACGCGCGTCGCCGTACTCGCGCTACTCAAACACCGAACCGCTCTCGAAAAAGGCAACACGTTCGATTCCTCGGTCCACGCCAAAATCGTTCAAGGATTTGATGAAGATGGAGACGGAATCGTGGATGCCGTCGAAATTTTAGAATGAGGTGCGTTCATCATGCTCGTCAAGCGTCCCCAAGATAAATGGCAAGAATGGGAAAAACAGGTTCTCCTCTTTTCCGCACTATTCTTTGCAGGATCATTCATCAAATACTTTTTTGGATACGACGCACGCTGGCTCGATTCCATTCTCGCCGTCGCCTCTCCCTTCGGGATACTGGGACTCGGATTCGTGGCAACGGTACGGGGCTTGAAAGCCCTGGTTCACAAACGAATGATATGGCGCGGCGGCATGGAATTTACTGGAAAAAAAGCACAGTTCGCAGGCACCATGCTCCTTTTTGCGGGCGGTATATTCATGGCGTTAGGCATTCGCACGCTGATCTGGTTCGTCAATCACTTTTGAAACGCCATCGCGCAACGAATAAAAGCGCATGCCAACATAGGCCTTGGGGAAAAACGAATTGATACTAAAATACGGGAGTATTCTGGAAGGCTCCACCGAATACTTTAATGGAAAGACGGCCGCCATCGTATTCTTGGGAGGCTGTCCATTCCGTTGCGGCTACTGTTTCTCCGCGCCCCTCATTATCGCCAGCGAACATTCCCAACAAATGGACGTGAAACGTTTCGTCGAATACTTCGAAAGAAAAAAAGCGGAGTTTGATGCCGTGGTGTTCACTGGAGCCGAACCCCTCCACCAAGCCGAACCCCTCATCGAATTATGCCGTCAACTCAAGGAAAGGGAATTCCTCATCCGGTTGGAAACCTCGGGATTCTACGCCGATCACCTGGAACGAATCCTGCCGTACGTCGACAACATCGCACTAGACATCAAGACCGAACTGGACGCCGATCAATACGCTCAACTTGTCGGATTTCGCGGGGAACCCGCCACCCTCATGCAAGACACGTTCCGCAGCCTCATCATTCTTCGCGAAGCCAAAAAAGAACGCCCGGATTTATTCGTGGAAGTTCGCACGACCATCATCCCCGGAATCAACGACACGCCCGAAATAGTGAACGCCATCACGAAGGATTTAGTTTTCGCAGACCAATATGTCCTCCAGCAATTTACGGTGGAACAAACCCTTATCAACGGGGACTATGCACGAAAAGGAAATACCCCGAAACTCAAACTCATCGAACTGGCGGAAGTGGCCTGCCAAAACGTATCCCGAGTCGTCATACGCACGAAAGACGACGGAGAACAAGTGTTTCAACCCGGAGGCCCAGTCACCGAAGAATTCTAATCAAGGGATTCAACCATGAAAAAAGAGTTGACGAAAACAGAAGACATCATGCAAAAAGCGCTCGTATTTCACCGAAAATATAAGGGAAAGATCGGAATTCGCAGTAAAGTGCCACTGAAAACCCTAAAGGATTTGAGCATGGCCTATACGCCGGGCGTGGCCCAACCGTCCCTCGCCATTACCACGAATCCCTCCGATATTTACAAATACACGTCCAAAGGCCACTTGATCGCCATCGTCACCGACGGCTCGGCCGTACTCGGACTCGGCAACATCGGAGCCGCTGCGGCGCTCCCCGTCATGGAAGGAAAAGCCGTATTATTCAAACGATTCGCCAACATCGACGCGTTCCCCGTCTGCATTTCAACCCAAGACGTGGATCATTTCGTGGACATCGTCACCCATATTGCATCACCCTACGGTGGCATTAATCTCGAAGACATTTCGGCCCCCCGATGCTTCGAAATCGAAAAGAAATTGAAAGCCGCACTCAATATACCGGTATTTCATGATGACCAACACGGCACCGCAATCGTCGTACTCGCGGCCCTCCAGAACGCGCTCACGCTCGCCGAAAAAAAACGGGAAGAGGTGAAAATCACCGTCGTGGGAGCCGGAGCTGCCGGAACCGCAGTGACCAACCTATTGCTGGACCAAGGCGTTCGGAATATCGTCGTGTGCGATCGCACCGGCATCCTCATCAATGAACGAGAATACTCTAACCAATATTTGAAAGACCTCGCTCAAAAAACCAACCCCCATCACCTTTCAGGCCAACTCGAGGACGCCATGAAAAACTCGGACGTATTCATTGGCGTGTCATCCGGAAACATTGTCTCCAATGAAATGGTTCAATCCATGAATGAAAAACCCATCGTGTTCGCCATGGCGAACCCCATGCCAGAAATCATGCCTCATAAAGCAAAAGAAGCCGGAGCGTTCATCATCGCCACCGGTCGCAGCGATTACCCGAACCAAGTCAACAATGCCCTGGCATTCCCAGGCGTATTCAAAGGAACGTTGCGCGCGCGCGCCAAAGACATCAATATGGAAATGAAACTCGCGGCCGCCGAAGCCCTCGCAGCCTGCATTCCCGAAAACGAGTTGAAACCCGATTATATAATTCCGAGCCCGTTCAACCCACTCGTCGTAAAAAACGTATCCGAAGCCGTCCGCAAAGCCGCTGTAGCCAGCCACGTCGCCCGCATTTAATCGATGGAAATAATGGTTGCGGGCACGCGCTTATGCTGATTTTGCCCCATGCGCGTCAACACGTTTTCCACAAGCTCATGTCCGTATTTTTCATCCAGGGCCGACCGCGATTGTTTCATATCCAAATACGATACGAGAATGTGATCCAACGCGGAATACGAAACCCCCAACTCCGCCTCATCCGTCTGACCCTCCCATAAACCGGCTGAAGGCGCCTTCCGAATGATTTCTTTGGGTATGGCCAGCATCAACGCCAATTTCTTCACCTGAGTTTTGTACAGCGCTCCGACCGGTAACACATCGGCCGCACCATCCCCAAATTTAGTGAAATAACCCATCAACCGCTCGCTTTTATTGCTCGTCCCCACCACCAACGCGTCCGTTTCCCTTGCGAAATGGTATAACAACGTCATACGCGACCGTGCCATGAAATTGCCTCGCGCAATGGGATCGCTCGATTGAACCGTCTGCGCATAGTGATCCGCTATCCCTTGAATGGAATGCGTTTCAAACGAGACACCGAATTGATTGGCGACATTCCGCGCATCCGATTCCTCTGACGCATACGCATCCGATGGAAGAAAATAGGCCAAGACGTTTTCTTTTCCGAGCGATTGCACCAACAAGGCGCATACGACGGCGGAATCCACGCCGCCACTCAACCCCAACACCGCTTTCGTTTTTCGCGCTTTTTTGAAATACGTCTGAATGCCTTGAACGAGTTTGAACTTCAACTCCAGATTGGCGTACAAGAATTCACCGAACCCGCTTTTTTCAACCATAGGAACACCACGAACCCCATAAACGAAGAGATGAAAACATTAATATTAATCCATCTCCAGAATAAAAGAAGGAGGTTGAAGCCATTATGCCCATCCCCGCCAGACGAATGCCCGAAATCAACCGTGAACATCTTGAATCCAATCGAAAAAGCCTGACGGGCGCTTTAGGGGGAGTCAGCAACGCCCGCACCATTTTACGTCTCGCTGAACAACAGCCCGTATTTCGAACACGCATGCTGAGTGGAGAACGCTTTGAAGGCATTCGACAGATGGTAGAAAAAGAACGAGCAGAAAGAATGGGGAGACGAGTGATGATCAATTCTGCGCAAGTGCTTAAACGACTGGCCGTAACCGGAAGCCGAAGTGCTTTAACCAACCGACCGCTACCCCGAACCTCGGAAGCCGCCCGATTGCTGCAAATGGCGCGTCGAAGACCCGAGGAAAGACGGCTCCTGGGATGGTTCGGGGAAGCGCGAAGAAACCGCCGCATTTAATTCGACTTGAAATGCTCGTATCCCTTGTTCTCCAGCGGTCGCACCTGATTATCGCACTTCAAGAACACCCCCGAACCATCCGTCACTTCACCGATCGGAATACCCGAAGCCCCTTTCTCTCCAGAAAAAACAATCTGATAGTCTTCCCCGTGATTCAAAGCCACGTCCTCCGCATTCAAATCGTGTTCCTTGCACAGACGTTCCAAATCGGGATTCAACGGAAGGCGATCCCAGTCAATCACGATTCGTTTCTTGCTTAAACGAGCCAGCTCGTGAAGCTCGAACGCCAAACCATCCGACACGTCAATGCCCGCATGCATTTTTCCCTCTGAAAGAATGCGCTTGCAAAGCGCCCAATCCAGCTCAGGAGCATCTTGAGCGTCCAAGAATTTCTGCGGAACGACAAAATGTTTTTTTCGCGATAAATACCCTAATGCCGCGTTCCCGATTTCACCCGTCAAATAGATCGCATCACCGGGTTGAGCCGCATTCCGCAATAAGGGCGGCCCATCCAAAAAGCCCAGGAGCGCTCCCGAATAAACGAATTCCGTTCCCTTGTTGGTATCGCCGCCCAAAAGAAACGCATCGTATTTCTTCAACTCACCATCCATTCCATCGTACAATTTTTCTAAAAAAGAAATATCGGTGTCCGGAGGAGCCGTAAAGCAATGGAAAAAATATTTGGGAAGCGCCCCCTTGCATATCACATCGGAAACGTGCGAGGCCACGATCTTCCGCCCCATTTTCTCAGGATCTGGATTCGTAAAGTGCGTGGAAAGCACGCCCATGTCCGTGGAGAGCACGAGGCGTTTTCCCTGCGGATCAAAAATCGCGGCATCATCATGCAAATCCGCAATAACGGAAGGATCACGACGCAAACGCTTCACTAACCGCTCGACAATGTTTCGTTCCCCAAGATCGGAAATCTTCACAAACAACCCTCAATCAAAAAACGTCGTAAATTTTCTAGCGGCGATTTCCCAGTCCGGCGCATTTAAGATGCTGGAAATAACGGCAAGCGAATCCGCGCCGGCTTCCAAAACAGACGGCGCGTTTTCTAACGTAATGCCGCCGATGGCCACCAACGGCTTAGAGGTTAACACGCGAAGTTCACTTAAACCCGCTAATCCCAACGGGGGAGCCGCATCGGGTTTGGTGGACGTGGAAAACACGGGACTCCAACTCAAATGATCCGCGAGCTCGCTTCCCGGTAAATGATCCAACGAAGAAATGGAGATTCCCAGTAATTTTTCGGTGCCCAAGGCCTCATGGGCTTTCGTTAGTGAAAGGTCGTGCTGGCCAACATGCAATCCATCCGCATTCACTTCCAAAGCCAGCTTCAAATAATCATTGACCAAGAAGGTCGCGTGGAACTCATTGCATAAATCTCGAATGGCCTGGGCCTCCTCCAGCATCCTCGAATACGGCAAATTCTTTTCCCGGTATTGAATCGTGACCGCACCCCCTTTCAACACCGATGAAACGGATTCGAGCACGCGGCCTTTGGAAAGCCCGCGATCCGTAACGAAATACAATCCATTCGAAAGCCTAGGCATATTCCGAAACCTTCGCCAGCTGCTCCACCTGCGCCTCGCTTAAATGAAACAACGCGTCATAAAAGTGTTCCTTAAACGTGCCCGGTCCCCCGGCTTTCTCAGCCGCCAGTTCACCGGCAATCCCGAAACAGGCGAGTGCACATGAAGCCGCAACCAATAAGTCCTTCTCAACCGCCGCAAAAGAAGCGATCACGGAAGTGACCATGCACCCCGTACCCACCACGTTGCCCATCATGCGATGACCGTTCTTAACCAGAATCGTCTGAAAACCGTTACTCACAATATCCGTTGCACCCGTAATAACGACCGTGCACTGTAACTGCTGAGCCAAGCGCATCGCAATATCTTCCGGTTTTCCCTCCACGCCAGCGGATTCCACGCCACGCGTCACGGATTTGACGCCCAACAAACTCGCGATCTCCGACGCATTTCCTTTCACGATGTTGATTTTCACATTTTTGATGAGCTGAGCGGACTTCTCGTTGCGAAAAGAGGTCGCGCCCGCGCCAACGGCATCCAAAACCACCGGAATGCCTTTCGCGTTCGCTTTCTGACCCGCCATCACCATCGCGTCAATGAGGGATTGGGTCAACGTTCCGATGTTCAATACCAGAGCATTGGAAATGCCCGTCATGTCCTGCACTTCCTCCGGAGCATGCGCCATCACGGGAAGCGCACCCACCGCACGCGTCACGTTAGCGCAATCGTAAATCGTCACCCAATTCGTAATATGGTGCACGAGCGGTTTCTCCGATCGAACCGTATTCAGTACGCGGTAAGGTTTCACCTTGATCGACCTCCCTTGAATAAAACGCTATTTGAGCATCTCGCTGCGCGCGTGCTCCACTTGAGAACGCACCATGTCTTGTTTGTGCTTCAACGCTCCGACTAACGAAGCGGAATACTTGAGCACCATCAAATTGTCGTAAAGCTCGTTCATTTTCTCGAAATAGTATTCGGCATCCTCTTTCCGGTTCGCACGCAACGCCAATTGCAGCGCCCGACGCAATTCACCCACCACATCCGCCAATCCCGAGAGCCACGGCTTGAAATCGACGTTCAGATCCGTGTAATCCGGAATCGGTTGCTTCTTGTAAATCGCATTCAACACCTTAATCTCCACGACCTCTTGATACGCCTGCTGTGAAATGTGCTCAAAATCACGATCGACGTTTTTCATGGCCGCCACCTTGACATCGATTTGAGGCAGAAGTTCCTCGCACGCCTTGAAGTCGCCTACGTGAAGATATTTGATGGCTTTCGCGCAATCCCGAATGATTTCACGATTCGCGCGAAGCACGTTCTCTTGCCGCGACTCCTTTTCAGACAGCTGCGCATCAATGACTTGCATCGCCCGATCCAATTTACTCATCGTATACCCTCTCGAAATAAACAGCAGCATATAACTACAGAGGCTCGCGCTTTAATTCTTTTTGCTAAACGAATCCAGGAAAATGATAAGCCGTTTATAAACGTTGACACGCAAAGAAAACCGTATGAAGCGCCTCCTCCGCTTTTTTATTCCAAAAGAAGAAAAATTCTACGATATGCTCATCGGGCAGTCAAGAACCAGCCTGCAAGCCGTCCACGAACTCCATGCCCTCGTCAAGGAATACAACCGCCTGAACGCCAGCGAAAAGAAAGACCGCATCAAAAAAATCCACGCGTTGGAAAATCAATGCGACCACCAAACGCACGCGATCATTGACACGCTTCACACCTCGTTCATCACGCCCATCGACCGAGAGGACATCCACGAACTCGCCCAGTTGCTCGACGATCAAATCGATCATATGGATCGGCTGGCCAAAAAACTGGAACGATTCCACGTGAACAAAGTGCCGGAAACGTTTGTAGCCCTCGTGACGATTTCAGAACGGTGCGTAAGACAGTCTCACGAAGCCGTGACCCATCTGCGTAAACAAAACCACATCAAGCCCCACCTCATCAAAATTCACGACCTGGAAGAGGAAGCGGATACCCTATTCGGAGAAGCGATTCAAGACTTGTTTGAAAACGGTAATGATCCGCTGGAGGTCATTAAATTGAAAGACTTGTACGAGAATGCCGAAGCCATTGCCAACAACTGTCAAGCCGTCGGCATCCTCATCGAAGGCATTGTGGTCAAGCATGCTTGATCCATTTACGTTAGTCATCATCGGCATCGTCATCGCTCTCGCCTTCGATTTTGGGAACGGATTTAACGATGCGGCGAACGCCATTTCCACCATCGTCGCCACCGGCGTACTGACGTTACCCCAAGCCGTCATGCTCTCCGCCTTCTTTAATTTCGTTGCCGCCTTCGTTTTTACGACGGCAGTTGCCACCACGATTGGAAGCGGCATGATTCAGCCCGAAGTAGTGACCCCCGCCATGATTATCGCCGGACTCATCGGCGCCATCATCTGGGTATACGGAGCATCCTTTCTCGGCATCCCCGTATCCGCCAGCCACGCCCTCATCGGAGGATACATTGGAGCCGCCATTTCCGGAGCGGGTTTTTCCAGCATCATCTCCGACGGCATTCTGCTCATCCTCGCCTTCATATTTATTGCCCCCGTATTAGGCATGATCAGCGCCTTCCTATTCAGTGCACTGGTATACCGAATCGTACGACATTCATCGCCCCATAGCGTGAACGAACACTTCAAGAAACTGCAACTCGTGTCCGCCTCCATTTACAGTTTGGGGCATGGAACCAACGACGCACAAAAAACCATGGGCATCATCTCCATCCTGTTGTTTAGCGGAGGGTGGCTGGGAGAAACGTTTTACGTTCCGTTCTGGGTCATCATCCTGTCGCATACGACCATCGCCCTCGGAACCATAGCGGGCGGATGGAAAGTGATTCGAACGTTGGGCATGCGCATTACGCGTCTGCGACCGTTTCATGGATTCTGTGCGGAAACCTCGGGAGCCGGAGTCATTATCGGGAGCACCCTCCTCGGCATCCCGGTCAGCACCACTCACGTCATATCCGGGGCCATAGCCGGCGTAGGGGTTACGAGACGCGTCTCAGCCGTCCGGTGGAAACTGGCGCTAAAAATCGTGATGGCATGGATCCTAACCCTACCCGTAACCGCCATCGTCGGCGGCATCGCTTATTTTGGAGTCAAAGCGCTCGTAGGCTAGTTCAGAGAAACGTTAAAAACCTCGCCGACCTAACGAAATGACAAGAATGGGATGATTTATGCGCACCGTCGTCATATCTTTGGGAGGCAGTACGCTGTTCGAAAGCGGATGCGTGGATACCGCGTTCGTGAAGGATATTTGCAGGCTACTCGTCACGCTGAAAGATAAAGCGCGAATCGCCGTCGTGGTAGGCGGAGGACGGTATGCGCGGGATTATGCCACCGCGATCCGGAACGCCAGCGGAAACGAGTTCTTAGCCGATCGAGCCGCCATTTTTGCAACCAAAGCCAACGCGACCGTCATTCAAGCCGGGTTAGGGGATGCCGCTTTCCCCCGCCTCATCCAAGTGCTGGATGACGCGGCGATTGCCTTGAACGAGGGAAAAATTGCCGTGGGATGCGGGATACTAGAAGGCGTTTCAACCGATTTCGACAGTATGCTTCTCGCCGAACGCGTCCAGGCGGATGCCGTCATTAATGCAAGCAACACCGACGGCGTATACTCGGAAGATCCAAAAAAGAACGCGAAGGCCAGCAAGTTCAAAACGCTTACACACGAACAGCTCGAAACCATGGCGTCGGCGTCCGATACGCGGAAGGCCGGAACGCATTTTCCGTTCGATGTGATTGCCAGCAAGCTGGCAGCGAGAAGTAAAATGGAGATTCATTTCGTGAAAGGCCGAAACCTCAACGACTTGGAAAAAGCGATTCTCGGCAAGCCCCATTCCGGTACGCTGATCAAAGAATCAAGTTGAACGTCCCATGCCTTGGCTGTTGCTAACCATAGCGTCCGCATTCCTCAAAACGATCACTGAAATCATGCGCAAGCGCTTGCTGTTAAAAAGAGTCAATGCGTTCAGCGTCGCCTTACTCACGGGAGGGATCGCATCCGTTTTACTCCCGCTAGTATTCTGGAGCCAAGCCGACTTCACCTTTTCCGAGAAGACCTTTCAACTCCTGATCGTACAAGCCATTCTGAATTGCATCACGTTCTACATCATCCTGGAAGGATTTCGTCGCTGGGATGCGTCACGTGCGTCCCCCATGGCCAACTTCAGTCCGTTATTCGCCGCGCTCCTGGGTTTCCTGGTTCTCGGAGAAATGCTGTCCATCACGCAATTCGCCGGTATCGGGCTCATCGTGATCGGTTCCCTCTTCCTTGAAGGACACGGGATCCACTGGCGCAAATGGCTCTCGAAAAGGGAAGATCGGCAAACGTTCCTAATGATTATCGGCGGAGCCGCGTTATGGTCGGTGCACATGCTCATCGCGAAAATCGTGTTGCAAGAAATCAACGTGTACACGAACGCTATCGTATTTACATGGCTGTATACCGGATTTTACATCGCGTGGTTGGCGGTCCGCAAACCCTTGCAAGGCAACGTGTTTCAAAGCCTGCGCAAGCACCACAAACAGTTCGTGATACTGGTGATATTCGATTACGCGCATTATTTGTTACTATTGGCTGCCCTCGCGATTCCGGGCGCCATGCTGAGTCTCATCGCGCCGATCCACCGAATCAACAGCATTTTTACCGTGCTGATCGGCGGAAAACTCTTAAAAGAAAAATACGTGCTGAAACGCGCACTCGCAACCGTTATTATGATTGCCGGGGTGTGGTTCATCGCATCTTAAGAAACGCATACTTCAAGAACCACCCCGGTCCGATCGTCGTGCATGAACGCCAGACGCCGAACGCATGTCCGAGGAATCTCCGTTGTACCCGTTGCACCCCTTTCCGAGCCCGAAAGCGTTTCAACCACCACGCGCAACGATTGATTGGTTTGAACGGAATGCTGAAGAAACGAAATGGTTTCAGGAGAAAGCGACCCGACCGCCCGTACATCCAATGCATTGGAAGTCCGAAAACCGTTATCGCAATAAAGCAGCCCTCCTTGCTCGGAACACGTCGATAATAATAAAGAAGCGGATTGGATGGCGACGCGTTCCGATTCGCTCAAACCGAGAGTAAAGAGAATATCCGAGACCTCGCGCTGATACGAAATAAATAACACGCTAATCGTTAACACGAGGAGAAGCAAAGCCACCAGAACATCCGCGGAGAAAAGTCCAGCCATCCAGATCATCCAGAATCATTTCGGGTATTAAAAGGGGATACCTTTAAATACTTAAAATCGCATACCAGCATAAATAAAACGTTCGACCCACAAGCGGTGATTTATAATATGTACGGTGGCCCTGCAACTGCGGGAAAAACGCAGCATTTGGAATCTTCGATTCCGTTGATCCTAATCATAATTCTCGCTATTTTCATCGCCGGAAATTTCGGCTTCATTAACTTCTCCGACGTACCGTTATTAAACCAAGTCTTCGGAGGAAAAATCATCAAGGTAGGAGTCGTCGGACGCATTACGCCTGAAATGAAGACCATGCTCGTCAGCGAGGAAGCGCGCACCACCGGCATCTATTATGGAACCGGAGACGGATTGCGCCCCGACCAATTGTTTGGAGGCGTATTGAAACCCTTTGACATCATCATCATGCAAGGCCAGCAAGTCTGCGACCGTTCCGCCCGGAAAACGGTTACGGACTGGGTCAAGAGTGGAGGAAAGCTGATCGTGGTTGGAGATGCGTGCACGCGTGTTACCGATGATCCTGCCGCTCTCGGATGGGACGTCGGAATCGGATTGCTGGGAGATGTCATGCCCGCTCAAATTGGCGGCGTGACTCCGGAACGTGAACCCATCACCACGGGATGCGCATCCGGACGATTCAAGTTCATTAACCCCGATCACCCGATCGGTAGCGGAATCAAGAACTTCCAGTTCTCTGGAAGAACCATTAACGTGTTCCCGACCTCGAATTCGCAGCTCATTGCAACAATCGATTGCTCGGATACGGGCCGCGTGAGCGCTCCGGCAACGTACGCCATTCTCGAGAGTTCCGGAATCTTGACCGGTAAAGTCGTCTACTTTGCGCATGACCCGGGTACGACGTCCAGGAACATGTTCTTGAATACGCTCAAGTACTTGAAGAGCCAGCGCGGTTAGAACGCCTGGTTCCCTCTTTATTTTTTATAAAGAATGAGCGGTCAGCACACCCCCTACTTCCGGTAGCCCTGGATGGACGCCTTCTTGCTATGCTTAAAGACTCGTCGCTCCAGAACAATGTTGAGGACGCGCTCTCCAAACGCCTCGGCACGCACCAAATCCGTGTCGTCAAGTTTCTGGCGAATCAAGCCGTGACGGCGCATACTCAGCGTGTTGACAATGCGCGCGCCTTTTTCCTCCAAGCGCTCGACCGCCTGCTCCATCCCTTTTTTCTTGGACTCAAACGAGCAATAGATCGCGATCGGAACCCCTTTCCATTCATTACTGGCAATGAAATCGAATACGGTTCGACTCTGAGAAAACGATCCGAGCTCAAACCCCAAGAAAACGATGCCGAAACGCGTCAGATCCACGGATAACTTTTCCGGGTGATGCATACGCCCGAAAAAGGGGAAATTCTTAAGGCGCTTGCGCTCGCCAAGATCCAACAATGAATACTCCACGCCGACTTTCCGACAGCCTTCCTTCACGGAAGCAGCCAGACGTCTCGAAAATCCTTCAGGAGAAGCGTACACAATAAGCGCCCGCATCCCGCGACCACCTTCCATGCTGCAGTACCATATGAACGTATATAAACCTAGCGAGCGTATTTACACAAAAATGAGTGATTTTGATGAAGCGGTTTGAAGCCAACGCATTAGGCATCTTGTTTCTCTTGGCAACCAAAGGAGCCGGCCAATGCGCCTTGAAAATGAGCACGGCTACCCTCGCAACGGAAATTGGGGTCTCCCAGCAAACCGTTTCAAGGTGGCTCATGGAGCTATCTGAAGAAGGATTCGTGGAAAGGGGATTTAACAACATTCGTCTAACGCCTCACGCAGTAGGGTTTCTGAATGAGAAGCAAGCGATGTTGAAAGAAGTGCTTCACGAACAAACCCCATCGGAGTTTCGAGGAAATGTGGTGTCCGGAATGGAGGATGGAAAGTACTATTTATCGCTTCCGGAATACCGGCTACAACTGAAAGAACTGCTTGGCTACTCCGTGTTTCCAGGGACGTTAAACCTCCGACTCAGCGATTCGCGATCGCAATCTCTTAAACAACGACTCGTTACGCGCAAGGCATTAATCATCCAAGATTTTCGTCGGGAAGACCGGTTATTTGGAGGGGCACTGCTATATCCAGCTGAGCTTCACGTACCTAAAAATGGAAGACAAACCGTTTGCGCGATCATCGTACCCAAGAAATCACATTATGGACCGGAAGTGCTTGAAATCGTGGCTAAAGAGTACTTGAGAAAAAAACTCCATCTCGTTGAAGGCGATGCCATTCAAGTGCACACCCTGGAACGAAGCCCTTAAAAGCGTCCGGCCATATAGTTTATTGGCAGGTGGTGAGCGTACCGCTGTCCTTATCCCGTTCACGGGAAGAGGAGGAAGTTCTGTCCGCCCGAGACACGATGTCTTGCAACGTCTGCAATACGGCTTGCTTAAGGCAAACAGTGGGGAGCAGAAACGAGACTCGGCACGTTGAGCAATGATGCAAAAGAGCTTCGATGCGTGCAAGAGGTGAAACGGCCCCGCTGGCAACAGCGCTTTCAAGCGCTGTGGGCGCAAGAGTTTAAACCGGCTCGCTCAGATCCATGCGGTAGACAACAAAAGACAGGCTACCACTCGCCGCCTGCCCCATTCTTTTTCGCGTGAAAACTCCCCATGAACCTCGCACGCTTAATCGCCTTGGTAGTCAAACACTCCAAGTTAACCGATGAAGAAGTGCTGCACAATATTCAAACCAAGCAAAAAGAGTATCAGAACCTCATCAGCGAAGAATCCGCAGCCGAGCTCCTACTTCAAGATCTCGGCGTATCCGTAAAAGAAGAGGATGCGCCCGTTGAATGGAACACGCTTGAGCAAGTCGCGAAAAGCCAACCGTCTGAAGCCCATGTGGTGGCGAGGTTGCTGCAAATCTATTCCCCCAAACGCTTTGAAACCAGCTCCCGAAAAGGAATCGTCTGCAACATCGAGATAGCGGACGAAAGCGGGAAAGGCACGCTCGTGCTATGGAACGAAGACGTGCGCGTCATGGAAAGACAAAAATGGAAACGAAACGATGTCTGGGAAATGAAGAGATTGCAACCCCGTAACTTTAATCCATTGGAAGTGCACGCGTCCATGCTCACGGAATTCTCGCGCGTCGGCGAGCGACAACACATTGAAAAAAAAGAAGCCCGCACCACCCCCTTTGAATTCCTGCGGGAAGGAACCGAGGTCGATGTGCTGGCACGCGTCGTGGAAATCGGGGCCTTAAAAGAATTTGATAAATCTGGCCGCACCGGAAAAGTCGTCAACATAACGCTCTTGGACGATAAAGGAAAAACCGTTCCGGCCGTGCTATGGGACTATTATGCGGAGTACGCGAGTCAATTCCTGAACATCGGGGACGCGATTCTCCTGGAAGGATTTCCAGTAAAAAACGGAAGAAACGGCTTGGAGCTGAACGCATCCTGGAAATCGCATTTGGTGCGGGAACCCTTCGGACATAAACTGAAGGCACGCGAAGCCGTTCTGTCACAACAAGCGCCGAGCGTCACCCTAACGGAACTCGCCCGCGTCCCGCGCGGGGTCATCACCGCCGAACTGGAACGCATTATTTCGTTCCGAGAAAAAGGGGATTCCATCGAATTGGAAGCGGAATTCAAACAAGACGAGCAAAAAGTGGCGATCGTGTTCCGGGGAAACGAGGCGTTACAACTGCTGGGTCTTCGCCACGTGCCCACCATTCCTTTGGAAACCATCTTGAAGCTCAAGGAAGCCTATTTAAAAGGAAAAACGCGTACCGTGGTCATACAAAAAGAAATGATGGCGGATCGCGTGAAACTATTGGCGGAACACGTGATGCGCGCCAACTGAAGGAATCACCATGAACCGAAACGAGATGCTGCAAAAAGCCAAGAAAAAAGTGCAAGCGGATTTATCGCGAAAAGATTTACCCGTTATTCAAGCCGTACGCACGCTCGACGATATCGACTCCGCTAAAAGCCTGTTGTTTGAACGCCTCAACGAATGGTTCAAACTCAATTTTCCGGATCTCGAAATCCAAAACGAGGAAACGTATTGTAAAGTGGTGGCGGAGTTCGGCGCCCGAGAAGAATTTGATCTCCTCAAACTGCAGGAAATGGTGGGCGTTAAACGGGCCATCCATTTAATGGAAAAAGCGGAGGCGAGTTACGGGGCCTCGTTTGATTTACAGGATCGAAAGGCCGTAAAAGCCCTTGCGAGGCGCGTGCTCGGATTATATGAAACGCGAACCGAACTGGAAACGTACATTTCTTTTGAAGCCGAACGCCTCATGAAAAACATTGCCTACCTCACCGATCCGTTGTTTTCAGCGCGTTTGCTGGCCACCGCTGGAAGCCTGCAGCGCCTTGCGAAAATGCCGGGAAGCACGATTCAAGTCATCGGAGCCGAGAAAGCCTTGTTCAGGCACTTGCGGAAAGGCAGCCGGCCGCCCAAGCACGGCGTGTTGTTTCAAACCGCGTTAATCAGTACGGCACCCCCTGATAAACGAGGCACGTTTGCACGCATTCTCGCATCCAAAATCGCGATCGCAGCCAAAGCGGACTATTATTCCAAAAACTTTATTGCTCCGCAACTGAAAGAAAAAATGGATGAACGCATCAAAGAAGCGCGTTCCCATCGAAGCAAACCCAAGCCAACGTATCGATCGCAACGATTCTAGACATCGCTCATGCGCTGGCCTTTCAGGACGGAGGCTTGCGCAGCCGCCTCCAAACGACCCGCATTTCGTGCGTGCCGGCGCGCCTGGCGCATCTTATTCTCCACGTGATGATACGCTTTCAGCGCAGCCGCCAATGCATCGCGTTCATGCGAATTCTTTGGCCGAAATCGCGAGGTCATCTTGTATTTTTCCCGCAGAGTCAACGATCTTGGAGGGAAAAAAAGGCGGCAGCCGAATGATGCACTCAAACGCTTGGCCAACTTGGAAGGCGGATGCGTATCGCTCGCAATCAGGATCGGATCAAAATCCGCCATCCACTTCATGAATGATTCGCGGCGCACGTTTCGTTTGCTCCGAAGCGCCTGCAACCGGCCGTCAAAATCGAGTACGGCGAACGCGACCGTTGCGCCAGCATCCACTCCAACAATAATGAGGCATCCCCCTCTTACTCAACAGATTGAACGCCCATAGAAAAAGGTATGCTTTTACGCAAAAACCGCGTAAATGGATATGAAATTGAACAGGGCATGCGACAGGATGCAAGGATACAAATTCCGCTCGTTCAAAACGTATGTCCCCAATAAAAGAGCGATCCCGAACGCTCCGAACACTTCCACGACCGAACCATAAACCGCGTGAAGCATTCCAAACACCGCCGCAGAAAATAGAACGCCCACTTTTCCCTGCAAATAACCTCGAAAAAATACTTCTTCTGCCACCGGAGAGAGCGTAACCGCAATCAAAAGCACGAAGAAAGGTTGAGTTTTAAGCAACGATTCAATGCGATGCAAGTCTCCGTATCCCACCAAATAAAACAGGAAGGATAAAACGAACGAGATCACCAATAGCGCCAACAGCAAAATGAAGGCGTGGACGAGCATCCGACGCATCATGAGAGGGTTCTTCCAATACGAAGGATCCAAATGAATGGCGCGCAACGACGCGTTAATTCGCCGACCCTCCAAAGAGAGCGCCCCGAACGTCGCTAAAAGGAAAAAAAGGGCCGGGCCAGCGGCCTCCAGAAAACGCGGGAAAGAAAAGAAAAAAAAGTCCATAGGTTACTCGGCCAGCAAGACGCGGACTCCAGCCGGCGTACGCGACAAGTTGCCCGCGCGAATTCCGACGGCATAACCCACTTTCTTCTGCTCAGCCAAATCCACGAGGCGTTGAGTCACGATGCCATCCAGAATCACCGCCGAGATGTCCGTCGCGCCCGTTAAAGCGGTCATGATTTCTCGGATCGGCACTTCCTGCATGATCGTCTGGTTTTTGTCCAGAAAACGCGCTTTCAGCGTGCCCTCCAATTCCTTCAACTGGCCCCGAAGGGCTTGTTCCTTGGCCGCATCTTCAGGAGACACGACTGGCGCCACCGCACGTGCAGGTGCCGGTTCCGAAGTAGGCTCGTGCGGCTCGGGAGTTGCGCTTCGCTCGGATACATCCCGAGGAGTATACTCGCCTCTTCGTTGGCTGCGGTCTCCACGATCCCTGCGGTATCCGCCGCGGTCACGCTCAAAACGACCGCGGGAACGCGGATCGCGATCCATGCCCTGGAATAAGGTGTCTGCCTGATCCGCTGGAACCTTGCGACGCAAAGCCATAATCATTTCCTTTCGCGTCAGCTCCTCCACTTCCTTTCCAGTAGGAGCCCGCGAAACAAAATCGATATCCGTGGCATGCTGGAGTTCGCGGAGAATGATTTCTCCACCGCGGTCCCCATCCAAGAACACCGTTGATTCCTTCGAGCGCGCGAGATCCGCGATCGTTTGTCCCACGTTCGCTCCACCAATACCGACGACATTCTTAATGCCGTTCTTGAGGAGATTGATGACGTCGGCGCGTCCTTCGACGATAATGATACTGTCGCTGCGCTCCAAGTCCGGACCGCACGGCAGCTTATCCGCTCCAAACGACTGCACTTCAGCGATTTTCACTTCCGAACGCACGAGGTCGGCCAATTCCTTACTCTCAGGAATTTCATCCACCACGATGTTGCGCAACAGGTTCTTCGCCCGATCCAACAAGATCTTGCGCTTCAAATTCCTCGTGTCCTCCACGCGTTCCACGTTAATCCGAGCCTCACACGGACCCACGCGGTCCACGATCTCCAAACTCGCGGCTAAAATCGCGGTTTCCACCATGTCCAGACTCGACGGAATCAAGATGTTACCGAAACTTCGACCGTTTCGTACATTGAGATTTACTTCAATGCGCCCAATGCGGCCGTTCTTCTGAAGCTCGCGGAGGTCCAACTCGTCTCCCAAAAGTCCTTCGGTCTGGCCAAAAACGGCTCCCACGATGTCGGGCTTGTCGATGATACCATCAATCTCGAAATTGGCTTTCACTAAGTATTTTACCGTATCAATGTACGTCTTTCCCATTTGATTCACCTTGCGATGGAAGACGCACCTGCCGATTGACTAAAGAATTCGATCCGAATTTTGGGCCCCGTGCACTGTTGACTATGCAGTCATTTCTCTGCTAAGCAGAGATGGGCAAGCCATCCGTGCACAAAGGCATTCCGATATCACACCCAAATGAACATGAACGAATTCTTTTACGTTTAACGCAGGTGTCCTTCCACTTTTTCTGCGATCAGGTCATACAACGAAGGAGAAATTTTGACGATGTCCTTGTCGGATAAGATGCCTACGATCTTCCCTTTCCGGAAGACGACCAGGCGCCTTAAATCCTCGTTTCCCATGAGCTTTGCCGCGTCACTGATATCGGAATCGGGTTCGACCCCGACCAGCGGCTTGCTCATGACTTCCCGAATAAGGCAATCCGTTCCCTTGCCAATGGCAAGACAGCGTTCAACCAAATCCGTGTGAGTCACGATGCCCGAAATGCTTCCGTGGCCGGATGCCACGAGCACGCTGCCCACGTGATGTTTTTTCATCAACTTGGCGGCTTCCAACACGTTTTGTTGCTCGCCAATGGTGATTAGACTCGTCTTCATGACGTCTCCAACTTTAATGCCTGTATCCATGACAAAAGAGTTGTGCGCGCTCGATTTTATTAAGCTTTCGCGGTTCTTCAAGCCGTAGTACGACAAAACGCGAATAGGCTTAGGGCTGGGATGAATGCCTCTTGGGATTCCGCTTCCCCCACATCACGATCAAAGCATGAAATTCATTGAATAGTTTTTCATCGCGAGGCAAACGGCATTCGAAACAGTGCTTCAGCTCCACATACTGTTTTCGTCCAGGAGGTTCCCGTAAAACAAATAGTTGGAACGCTTCGTTGAAGCGAAAGGTATATGCGTCGATCACAAATGAAGGCTTGTTTCCAGCGTACAAGAGCATGGAATCCGCGGTTTCCGGGCCAATGCCGTGCAATGAGAGCAATTCGTCTCGGCAGGAATCCAGAGACTGATCCATCAACTTCCCAACGTCTCCATGGTAACGCGTTTCAACGTATTGGCAGAATTTCTTCAAGCGAATCGCTTTCTGCCTGTAATAACCGGATGCGCGAATCAACGGTTCCAACTCGCTCAGCGGAATGGACGCTAATGAGCGGCACGATAATTTTCCGTGTTTTTTTAATTGGGCGATCGCGTTTTCCACATTTTTCCAAGACGTATTTTGCGTCAGAATCGCGCCCACGCACACCTCGAAAGAAGATTCAGCAGGCCACCAATGTTGCGGTCCGTACTCGCTCAGCAGCATGCGATAGACCGAAAAAAGACGGCGGGAAGCATTCGAAACGTTTTTTCGTTGAGGCATACCCTTAATAATCACTTATTCCTTTAAACATTGCTAATTCTTTACGTTTTCAGGAGAGTGGAAACCTATGATCATCGTACTCGACTTCGGTGGACAATACGCGCACCTCATCGCCCGCAGAATCAAAGACCTGGGAACCCAAGCCGCGATTCTACCCTATCATGCATCCGTCGATGAAATTCGAAAGCACGAACCCCTGGGCATCGTCTTGTCAGGCGCTCCCGCAGCCATCACCGAAAAAGATGCGATTCGACCCGACATGAAGATCATGGATTTCGATATGCCCATCCTCGGCATCTGCTACGGAGAACAACTGATGGCCCAGCACTACGGAGGATCCCTCGCGACGCGAGGAGCCCAACGGGAGTACGGGAAAGAAGAAATGCAGGTCAAAGGAAAAAACGGGATTTTCAAAGGCTTGAAAGACCAGGAAACGGTTTGGATGTCGCACGGAGATGCCGTTGAAAAACTCCCCAAAGGATTCACCGTAACGGGCAGCACGCGGAAATGTGCTGTGGCTGCATTTGAAAATTCCGAAAAAAAGAGGTATGGTCTTCAATTCCATCCGGAAGTCGTGCACACGAAAAACGGTTCCAAAATCCTTGAAAATTTTGTGTTCAGGATCTGCGGAGCCGCCAAAGACTATTCCCTGAAGGGTTTGGACGAGCAACTCTCGATCCCCATTCAAAAAGAAGTCGGGAAAGAAGGCGTGCTCATCGCGGTTTCCGGAGGCGTGGATTCGCTGGTGACCGCGGCGCTCCTGCACCGAGCGGTTCCCGAAAACCTGTACTGCGTTTTGATTGACACGGGCCTCATGCGTAAAGGAGAAATCGAGGAGACGAGTCGCTACTTCCAGAAACAAGGATTTCAGCATTTCGAGGTCGTCAACGCTGAAAAACGTTTTCTTGAAAGACTCCAAGGCATTCTGGACCCCGAGAAAAAACGCGAGGCCATCGGCCACACCTTCATCGAAGTTTTCGAGGAAAAAGCGCGGGAACTCGGAAAAAAAGCCAACATCCGTTTTCTCGCGCAAGGCACCATCTACCCCGACCGCATTGAAAGCGCGCAGGCATCAGGAGCCGCGGAAAAAATCAAGAGTCACCATAATCTCACCCTCCCCGAAAAAATGCATTTGAAAGTCATCGAACCCTTGAAAGACTTGTATAAAGACGAGGTTCGTCATTTGGGCGAAATACTGGGACTGCCGAAGGAACGCGTATGGCGGCAGCCGTTCCCCGGACCCGGACTCGCCATCCGGATACTCGGAGAGGTTACGCCCGACCGTTTGAGCATCGTACGGGAGACGGACTACGTTTACCGGGAAGAAATCCGAAAAGCAGGACTCGATAAGGGTGTATGGCAGTACTTCACCGCACTGATTCCCGTCAAAGTCGTTGGCGTCATGGCGGACAAACGCACCTACGAATACATGATCGCCTTGCGTGCAGTCACCAGCAAGGACGGCATGACCGCCGACTTCGCCCGCATTCCCATGGACGTGCTCGAACGCATTTCCAGCCGCATCGTGAACGACGTGAAAGGCGTCAACCGCGTTCTCTACGACGTGAGCCAGAAGCCCCCTAGCACGATTGAGTACGAGTAAAAAGAAAATGTTAAATAGGAAGGCGCCTTAATTCAAATCCCTTCAATACTCTCTCGAAAGGAATACAGAATGATTATTGTCTACAATTTTGGAAGCCAGTACGCCCACCTCATCGCCCGACGCATCCGGGAAATGGGCGTTCACGCCATCATTGTTCCGCACCACACGCGTGCCAGGACCATTAAGAAATTGAAGCCGGACGCCCTCATTTTTTCCGGAGGTCCGGCTTCCACGTGGAGTACGAGCGCGTTGTTGCCGGATCCCGATCTCTTTAAACTCAATATTCCGATGCTCGGCATCTGTTATGGACAACAGGTTCTTGCTGAAATGCTTGGCGGCGAAGTCGTTCCCGGACGCGCCGCAGAATACGGGAAAGAAACCGTTTTCATCGATGACTTCTCCGGATTATTTAAGGGATTAAAAGGCAAGGAACACGTCTGGTTCTCCCACGGCGACGCCGTCGAAGTAGTCCCCAAGGGCTTCAAGGTGACGGCCCGCACGCGCATCTGTCCAGTGGCCGCCATTGAAAACCATGAAAAAAAGAGGTTCGGCGTCCAGTTCCACCCCGAAGTCGAACACACCGAACAAGGCATGACGATTATCCGAAATTTTCTTCGAATGACCCGTCCTAAAAAAGACTGGAAGATGAATGACGTCTCCAGGCAATTAATCAAGCGCGTGCGAAAACAGGTGAAGAAACAAGGGGTAATCATGGCCATTTCAGGCGGGGTGGACTCCCTCGTGACCGCCGCCATCATGAAACAAGCGGTTCCGAAACATCTCTACCTCATCCTCATTGATAACGGATTAATGCGGTCCGGAGAAGTCGAGCTGATCAAGGAATACTACCAAAACGCAGGATTTCCGCACTTCGAGGTCGTGGACGCAAGCCCGTTATTTTTGCGAGCCCTCCGGGACGTCACCGACCCGGAACAAAAACGGAGGAAGATCGGACACACGTTCATGCACGTCTTTGATACGAAAGCAAAGGAATTGAAGAAGTACAAACGAATCCGTTTTCTCGCGCAAGGCACCATCTACCCCGACCGCATTGCAGGCACGCACACGCCGCTGGCAGCCATCAAACACAACCGCCACCACATCATCCGCTCCGAGAAAATGAAGCTTAAAATCATCGAGCCCCTAGCTGAATTCTATAAAGACGAGGTCCGCGTGCTCGGAAGACAACTCAAGCTCCCGAAAGAAAAAATTGAGCGCCATCCGTTCCCAGGACCCGGACTCGCGATTCGCATCGTCGGAGAAGTAACGAAAGATCGCTTGGAAATGCTTCGAAGCGCAGACGACATCTTCGTCCACGAACTCAAAAAGGCTAAAAGATATCAAAAGATTTGGCAGGCGTTTGCCGTACTGATTCCCGTACGAACCGTTGGCGTGATGGACGACTACCGCACATTGGACTTCATCATTTCATTGCGAGCAGTAAACAGCAAGGACGGAATCACCGCGGACTGGGTGCGATTGCCGCCGGGTTTAATGGAAACGGTTTCGAACCGCATCATCAACGAAGTGAAGGGCGTGAACCGCGTGGTGTACGACGTGAGCCAGAAGCCGCCGAGCACCATCGAATACGAGTGAATTAGCCTTTTTTATACGGAATCCGGATGGCTTCAGAAACCTTCTTTTTCACATCCGAAAAATGGGTCCTTCGACAGGCCCTTGAGGCGGGTGTTTCCGGGAAGCAAAGTAAAGCGCACCGGCAACCAACAACAGTAAACCAATACTTGCAATAATCCAGTTCCACGAAGCCTTACCGGAACGCACCTTAAACAATAACTCGCGGGCGTTGTCCTTCGCGCGTTTCCACAAGCTCTGCGCTTCCTCATCTTGTCCCCGATTCTCCAACCGGATGGCTTGATCCACCAGCGAGCGAATTTCTTGCGTGTCCTTCCCATTTTGCTCGAGTTCCTTTAGCGCGTCATTCAGCTCGGCGTCCTCCAACACGAGAAACGGAGTCAATTGCTCGAAGGGGGTAGGCGTCACGTCATCCGGTCGAGTCCCTTGCTCCGTTGGAGTCGGTCCAAACGGATAATCATCGTCTCCGCCGGCCGGATAATTACTATAAGGCTTAGGACATAACCCGCAATCCGGTTTGCACGTTGAACAGGATTCGCTGTTCTGACAAATGCCGTCCCCGCAGTACGGTTCAGGCGTTATGGTAGGCGTCGGAGTCGGTTGCTCCGGCAACGCCGAAGAAACCATTGCAATATAAGAAGCATCGTCCGCATCGCGCGGGAAAGCACCCGCTTCATTCACAATGGCCCACGCGGCTTCCAGCGGAGTCATCTCCGTAACAGGGGGAGCAGGAAGCGGATCGTTCGTCGTTCCTTCAATTGAACAACCTTTCGGAATCACGTTTCCCTCCAGGTAAACCGGGCCCGGAGAATCGGTCAGAACGATGGCGTCGCACGCATCACTACCGGCATCCGCCAAGTAATAATTTTTAACTAGATTAGCGGTCGAACCCAAACGAATTCGCGTTCCGTAATTGTTCCAGGCGTATACCAAGTTGTTTACGATGTCGAGGTTGAACACGTTCGTGTGGGCCTGTGGATTGCGCTCGTGACCATCGAAATACAAATTGTGATGCAAGGAAATATCACCGGTTCCATCGTAAGCGATCAACTGGTTCTTGACCGTATCAGCCAGAATGGACCATTGCACGGTAATGTCATGCGAACCCGAGATATCCAACGCCCCGTCCCCTCCCCGCCGGAACGAACAGTGATCGATAACGATATTGTACGCGCCCTGTTCAATGCGAAGATTGTCTCCTTGATTCTGATCCGGATTGTCGCGGAAACGCAAGTGCTGGAGAATGATATCATGAACGTCATCCGGATCACTGTCAATTTCCATCAACGGGCCTCCCGCAAATGAAGGGGAAGGAGCGATCGTAATTCCAGGAGAAGGAGCAGTGGAACCATCCACCGTAATGTGATGGCCCTTGAAAGAAAGCATGCTGTCAATCAGAATGGTTCCTCCAACGGAAAACGTGATCATGCGGTTCGACTGCGAAATCGCGTCACGAAGGGATCCGGTACCCGAATTCGCTAATGATGTCACGACGTAAGGCGTTCCCCCCGAGCCGCCCGGAGTTTGCGAACCATATCCTTCAAACGGGCGGTCCTCACCGGGTTCCGGTGTCGGTTGAATGCATGCACCCACGCAACACACTCCGGAATTGCAGAATCCTTCGGGTTCAGGGGAACAATCTTCGAGCCCGCCGCAATCACTCAAACATTGACCTCCAAAGTCGAGCACGCAATCCAACTCGGAACCCTGACCTTCGCACTCCACGGCGCAACAGCGGTCCGAGTCCTCCGCAGGAAGCCACTGGTCCCCGGGACACGATTCATCCTCCGTGCAAATATGACCGCCTTGCTCGTCACACGTTGGAAACGGAGTCGGCGAAAGGCATTGCCCCGTTCCGTCATCACAGTTCAAACCTTGCGGGCAACCACATGCACCGCAGTCTTCAATGAGCGTACCGTCCTGACAGAACCACGGCCGATCCTGCGAGCATTCTCCGTAAGGCGTCCCATCATTGCAAGTAAGAGGGGGTTGTTCTCCGTCGAATTCAAAGGCACCAATATCAATGCGCCCCCCGGGATAATTGGATCCATACGCGGGATCGCCTCGATTGATGAGCGGCGAGCCTTCACGCAAATGCAAATCATCCAGGATGCGCATTCGATACGGCGGTTCGCAATTCGAAATAGCCGTTTCAAACCCCGCGCCGAACGTCAACACGCAGGGGTAATCATCATTTTCGAGTTGACCGAGTTCCGTGTACGGAGTAACCAGCATCGGATCCCCGAAATTAAATAACGAATTCGGATCTTGAACCGGTTGGGGTACATCATTCTGCACTTGCCAAGAGGATAGCGAGTACGGTGCGTCCGTATTCTGTTCAATCCAGTCCTCGATGCCGGGCCACCAGCCATCCACCCCGTACCAATCCCAAAAATTTCCATCCGGCTGGGTGGGGCTATCCTTATTCCATGAAGAACATGCGTTGAAATCGGAATCGAACACGTTTTGATACTCGGGGCCAACTAAGAAGCACGTTCCCCATTGATCCGTCCGCGAGAAAAGGAAATTGTTCCGGAATTTGATATCGGTCGCTCCCTGATACCACGGAATCGAGGGACAATAGGTCTGCGCGTGCGGGCGAATTCCCATAAAGTGATTATTTTCAATAACGCCTGAGACCTCATCGTAATCGCATTCCACATTGATGAACGGAGCCTGTTGGCCCACCGGATACCAGACGTTTCGCGTATACCGGAAGTTGTATGGACATAATTGACCTAAGTGCTCTTGTCCCCAAAAGATCTGGCTGTCCTCAACCACGCAATCCCGTTCTTTGCTTGAGTGGCTCAACACATTTCGTCCACCATAAAACAGGCTATTTGTAACGAAAATTCGATCCGATAACTGGATATTCAAAATACTTGAACGGGTCTCCAAATCATCGTTTCCCAACAAGCGGCGGGCATCGAAGTTGATACTCCATCCCTCGACGTGGTCGACGAAAGCGTCATCGCTGTCGTAAAGCCAAAGCGACCGACCGCCCCCTCGGTGAACGCCGTCCCGAGAAGAGGGGTCCACGAAAATCAAGGAGTCCTTAATGGAGAAACCCGTGTTCTCCTTCGAAACAATACCGCCCTTGTTCCGAACATAAAAACCTTCCAAATACCAGTAATCAAAACCGTCATGAATGTAAATAATACCGTTTTCAATGAACGCTTGATTCGCGTCATCCTGAGCCGAAGGCGCATTCCCTTTTCCGATGATTTGAGAAGCCGTGGAAAGCGCGATCAACCGAATCGGATTTGCTTGGGTTCCCGCATTCGAGGGTCGAATAATCGCGGGATACGGCGGATCATCGTACGGCCAGATGTTCGTTTCTGTAAATGGGCCTTCATCAATATTATAGGTACCCGGATGCACGTACGCGGTATCCCCCGCCTGCATCAACTCAACCGCTACATTCAGATGACACCAAGGCGTTCCCTGGGAACCGGGACCATTATTGTTACAAGCAGGATTCTGGATATCAACGAAATAGGTAGATGCAGAAACGAGAGAAATGAAGCTAGCAAAAACAAGGACGGTAAAGAAGTGCGGGAACCGCATGAAATAATGAATAAACGCGAGGTGATTAAAAAGTTATGCTATCCAGGAAAAGAGGAACGAGAAACAGGATTACGAGCGAACGGATCGCTTCAGCACCTTTTTTCGCTTATCGAAAAAGAACCAAGCCGTAGCAACAGCCACCGCGCCCGCAATGAACACCCACGTCATGAAATTGAATTCCGCCTTCGCTTTTTCTTGATTATACACCCCCCGCACTTGTTCAGCCACCAAGTATCCGGCTGCACCTTCTCTGATTGCTTTGGATTTCAGCACGGGCGCCATTAATGGGCTACCACCTGGGCGAGGAGTAGGCAAACAGCTTCCCATGCAGCAGACACCTGTTTCACAAAAACCTTCCACGTCTTCCCAACACGTTCGGTAGTAATCGCAGTTGTCGAGGCAACGGCCGCCCAAATCGAGTATGCAGTCCAATTGCGCACCGCCACCCTCACACTCGACCGCACAGCAGAATTCGGAATCGCTGGCCTCAATCCATTGGTCTTCCGGGCATTCTTCGTCCTCCTCGCAAATGTCCCCTCCTTGATCTGCGCACGTGAGTAATCCGTCCGAGAATTCAAACGCACCGATGTCAATGCGCCCGCCTGGGAAATCCGATCCATACGCGGGATCGCCGGCATCCCGCAACGGGGAATCGGACTGGAGACGCAAGTCATCGAGCACGCGCATCCGAAACGGGGGCTCGCAATTCGATTTCGCGTTCTCGTATCCGGCACCGAACGTTAGATAGCATGAGTAGTCGTCATTTTCCAATTGCCCTAGTTCTTCGTACGGAGTTATCAACTTGGGATCGAATAGAAACATTGAGTTTGGATCCTGAAGCGGTTGCGGAACGTCTTCCTGCACTTGCCACTCCGCTAATGAATACGGTGCATTCGTGTTTTCTTCAATCCAGTCCTCGATACCCGGCCACCAGCTGTCCGTTCCCCACCAGTTCCAAAAATTCCCCCCATATTGCGTCATATCGTTTTCGTCCCAGCTTGAGCAACCATTGTAATCACTATTGAACACCATTTCGTATTCCGGACCCGAAACCATGCATGCTCCGCCATCATCCGTTACTCGAAAAATGAAGTTGTTGCGGTAGACAATGTCTGTGGCGCCTTGGTACCACGGCGTATCAGGACAATAGGTCTGAGCCCACATGTGGATTCCGATGTTGTGATTGTTTTCGAACACACCGGATACATTGTCCTGCTCGCATTCCACGTTGATGTACGGAGCCTGTTGACCCGTTGGGTACCACACGTTCCGGGAGTATCGAAAGTTGTAGGGGCACAACATACCGATATGTTCCTGTCCCCACATGAACGTGCTATCTTCGATGACGCAGTTCTCCTCGTTTTTCTGGTGATCGATTACGTTCCGGCCGCCGTATAGAATGCTGTTGGTAAGCTTCAATTCGTTGGACTGTAGAGACGTGAGCGTACTCGAACGCGTCTCGAGTTCCTCGTTTCCCAAAAGACGGTGGGCATCGAAGTTGATACTCCAAACCTCGACGTGGTCGATCCATGCGTTATGCGACCGGTATAAGCGAAGGCCCCGCCCCCCGCCCTTATGCACGCCATCATTTGTAGATGGATCCACGAAAATAAGGGAGTCCTTCAACTCAAAAAAATCCGCGTAGTTCGTGCGAATGCCGCCGCGGTTTTTCACGTAGAAACCCTGCAGCGTCCAGTAATCGTTTTCAACGAAGACAATTCCGCCCTCGATGAACACCTGGTTCTCATCATCCTGGGCTTCCGGGGAATTGCCCAATCCGATGATGTCCGCAGCGGTCGAAAGCCCAATGAGCTGGATCCGCTCGTTCTCCGTTCCGTCATTCACCGATGTGATATCCCCTTCCTCGTCCGCATACGGACCCGAGGCAATATCGTATGTTCCGGGTAGAACGTATGCGGTATCCCCGGCTTGCATGGAATGCACCGCTTCGTTAATCGTACACCAGGGTAGCACTTCGGAACCCGGTCCGTTATCATCACAAGAAAGATCTTGAATGTTTACGTAAAACATCGCACCGGAAACCGTAGAAAATAAAAGATAGAGAACCAACGCCGATAAACTGATAGGAAAACGCATAACTGGATACTATGCAGAAAGGGTAAATAAACGTTTAGGTCCACAGAAAAAAATTAATAAAACGAGCGACGAATTCGTTTTCTCTTTTCGAAGAAAAACCAAACCGAAGCCACGGCAAGCGCCCCCGCAATCAACACCCACGTCAAGAAATTAAATTCCGCTTTCACCCGAGCACGATCCCGATGAACCTGTTCCGCCAACACATACCCCAAACTCCCATGTCGATCCGCTTCCGATTTTAACAACGGCGCTAATAACGGGCTTCCTCCAGGAGGACGCGGCGTCGGATTGCAGCTCCCAATGCAACAGACCCCCGATTCACAGAAACCATCCGGCTCATCCCAACAAACGCGGTACTGACCGCAATCCGCAAGGCATTGACCCCCCAGATCGGTGCAGGGAATATCCGCTCCCCCACCCTCTTCAAACTCAAACGGGCCAATATCTATCTGCTCGCCCGGAAAATCGGTTCCAAAATCCGGATCCCCGCGATCGATTAACAAGGAATCGGGATGCAACGTGAGGTCCGCAAAATGGCTCATCCGAAACGGGTATTCACAATTCGAGTAAACAACGTCATACGCCCCGTTCGTTCCATAGTCGTCATCGATCCACCCGCAGTGCGACTCAAAATTGGTCAAGGCCGTATAGATAGGCGGAAAATCGTTATCATCAGAACCCAAATTCCGGTATAAATCATCGGGAGCCGTCATAAAGTTCGGATCCGCATACAAGGAATGAGGATCCTGCAGCAGCTGCGGATAATCGGACTGCGTTTGCCATGCGGCTAAGGAATAGAAAATATTGGGTCCGGGATCCGGATACACTTTCACCCTCCAGAAATAGGTGTCGCTTTCGACCTGCGGATACCCAAATACGGCGTTATAGTCCGAATTTACGGTTTCCATGACGATTTTTCCAATTTCGTACCCCGTCGTAGAAGCTTTTCCTGAAATCCGGAGATTGTTACGGAGGAAAATAGTTTCAGCAGCTTCGTTGCAATCCGGTAAAACATCCACACCTAACAGGTCGATCATTAAATTGTTATAGATATAGATGTCCCTGGCAACGTCCCGCGGACTTCCATCCACACAGTCCGGAACAACGTAGGTTGCTTGTTGGCGCATAGGACCAATGACATTGCGATTAATCGTGATGCCCTGAGCATTCGCCAGCGCACCAATATGTTCTTGACCAAAGAAATAGTAATTTTTTTCAATCAAGCCATCATGACCCGATGAAACCATGCGCACGTTCCTTCCCCCATAGAAAAAGCTATTTTTTATCTCGAAATCATGCGAATTACCACTCAGATAGAGGACCGCATTCGATAACGTGTCATGGAGATCGCAGTTTCCCCAACCCGGATAATCCGAATTGCTTATTCGGTTTCCAATCATATTGCGATCAAACATCATTGTCCAAAACTCGACGTGATCTACGATAAAATTCGAGCTGCTTTGAAACATGGATTCGGAAACCGTATCGCCTCCCGTATTGCAATCTCCGTTGTGGTCGAAGCCCATTGTTTTTCGGGGCGAAACGTAGGAAAGAACGTGACGGAGTTCGACGCCCTCCGTGTCTATAAACTGTAAAGCAATTTTGCTGAACCAAAATCCTTCCAAATGCCAATAATTTGCGCCATCGAATGTAATGTGTTTACTTTCTCCGTCGATACGTCCTCCCAACAATGGATCTTCAGGAGTAATCACGAATACTTGGTAATCCCGGTAGCTATCAAAATCCCCATTCCCTTTTCCAATAATATCTTGGGCGTTTGAACGAGCGATCATTCGAATGGATTCCGAGCTGGTTCCCGATTGCGTCACCACCAAGTCCGTATCAAGACGATAGATACCGGGTTCAACGAAAACCGTATCGCCCGCCTGCGCGCGAGCAAACCCTTCTTGAATAAGACACCAGGGAATCGTAGGACTTCCTGGCCCCCCATCAACACAATTCGGATTCTTAATATCAATGTAATATTGAGCGCCCGACACCCATGGAAAAACCGATGAAAAAAGGATCGCAATCATTAGAAGAGATCGCATTTTTCAATCACTCGTTTACTTTCACATCAATGATGTCCGCAAGCGTCAAATCCGCCTTGCTCCGTTTGCGGGGTTTGAGCGTTGCGGATTGCTCCTCGGACTCATCCGATTTTGCTTTACGCGACACGTCTTCGATCAATTGAATTTGTAAAGCCTTCTCGAGTTTTTGCGCCAGTTTCACGTCCGGACGCATCCACTCGTGCTCCAAACGCTCCAACTCGTTTTCGCGGATAAACAGCTCGCGAGCCAGTTGCTGCCGCGTCTGACCGCGTTTATCTCGCGCGGCCTGAATTTTTTTCCCGTATCCATCCACCACATTCAACTCGCGCGCCGGGCGTTCCGGGCGATGCCGAGAAGTGACCACGGGCTTCCGCTCGCGTTCAATAGGCTTCCCGTAATGCAGGCACCGCGGACAAAGAAATACGCGGGCGCCCTCCACCAAGGCTTCCCGTGACGCATCCGAACCGCAAACGTGGCACTCCATCCGACATCCCCCCATGCCTCCAGTAGAAAACGTTTAAAGAATGCATTGCGCCCAAACTATTTAAATGGGATTCCACGGGCGTAGATCATGGGCGTACACATCGCAGACATACTGATAAAACACGAGCTCACTTTATCGGAAATTCAGGGAAAAGTAGCCGTCGACGCGTACAATACGCTGTATCAATTTCTAAGCATTATCCGGCAAAAGGATGGCACGCCCCTCATGGACTCTCACGGACGCGTCACCTCCCACCTCTCCGGGCTATTTTATCGCACGTGCAACCTGTTAGAAAAAGGCATTCGGCCCGTATTCGTATTCGATGGAAAGCCCTCCGACCTCAAGCGACACACCCTCGAATCCCGTGAAGAACGCAAGCAAACCGCGGAAAAAAAATTCGAGGAGGCGAAAAAAGCAGGACGAGAAGACGAGATGCGGTTGTACGCCCAACAAACCGTTCGCCTGCGAAAACACATGGTCGAAGAAAGCAAACAATTATGCCGGTTAATGGGCATCCCCGTCGTTCAAGCGAAAAGCGAAGGCGAAGCTCAATGCGCGATCATGTGCCGAGAAGGCCTCGTGGACGCCACGGCATCCCAAGACTACGATTCGCTGCTGTTCGGATCCCCCGTCCTAATCAAAAACATCACTATCGCTGGAAGGCGAAAGCTTCCTCGAAGAAATAGGTATACCGAAATCGTGCCCGAACGCTTGGATCTCCAAGAAAACTTGAACGCGCTCGGAATTACGTACGAGAAATTGGTGTGGTTGGGCCTATTGGCCGGAACGGATTTTGACCAGGGGATTAAAGGAATTGGAGCTAAAAAAGCGTTGAAGCTCGTCCGCGAACACGATTCGATGGACGCGATTCTCAACAAACTAGGTGTGGAAATGGATTGGATGCCCGTTGAAGCGCTATTCAGAAATCCGCCCGCCACCCCCGTAACCAAAGACGAACTCAAACTGCTCGAACCCCATCGAGAGAATATCATTTCCTTTATGATGGAACGCGATTTCTCGAAAGAACGCGTGCAATCCGCTCTCGCCAGGGCATTCAAAGAACCCACGGACACCACGCAAAACAAGTTGTCGAAATGGCTCTAGGCGACGAAACCGTTTTAAAGTGGTACGGGTATGTAAAGACTCGGGTTTATTGCTTTCGAGTGAAACGTCGGAGACGCTCAACGTATTTCCGATAAAAAAAAGGAATTAAACGAATCCAACATTCCAAGGTGGTTCGAGTGCAAAAAATGGCCTTGGTCATGAAAAGAAAGGAGGCCGCCGTCGTAGACGACGACGAAAATTGGGAAGAAGAATCCGCGGAACGCGAAGATGAATAAACTCGTCTATTCCACGAGAATTCGCTTTATTTGCTCTTTTCGCTAGCGGTTAGTATATCACAAAATCCTGGCAAAACGCTTTCACTTCCTTGCGAACCCGTTCTCTCACCGATGCATCCGCAGGATGAGCCAGCGTATCCGCCATCCACATGCCCACTTTTTCCATATCCGATTCCTTCATTCCCCGACTCGTCAGCGCCGGCGTTCCGATACGAATACCGGAAGGATCAAACGGCTTGCGGGGATCGAACGGAATCGTATTCTTATTGCAATACATGCCGACGTGCTCGAGAGCGCGTTCGGCTTCTCCGCCCGACAGATTCTTATTATTTAAATCCACGAGCAACAAATGATTATCCGTTCCTCCCGTGACCAACGTAAAATCGTGATCCAATAGCGTGTGAGCCAGTGCCTTAGCGTTCTTCACGATTTGAGCCCCGTAGACTTTAAACTCAGGCTGCATCGCCTCCTTCAACGCCACCGCAATCGCGGCGGTTTGGTGATCATGCGGACCTCCCTGCAAACCCGGAAACACCGCGCGGTCAATGAGCGTCGGCAAATACTTCTTAGATTTTTCCGGAGGCTTTTTCAACGGTTCGGACGGTTCCCCGTTGCATAATATCATGGCTCCACGAGGACCGCGCAGCGTCTTATGCGTCGTGGTCATGACCACGTCCGCCACCCCGAAAGGAGAAGCGTGCACGCCCGCGACAATTAAACCCGTCACGTGCGAGATATCCGCCGCAAAATAAGCGCCGACGCTTTCCGCGATTTTCGCGAAACGCTTGAAATCAAACTCTCGCGGATACGCAGTAGCCCCACAATAAATGAGCCGGGGTTTCTCCTGATCCGCCAGCTCCGCAATCGCGTCATAATTCAAATACCCATCTTGACCCGTTGGATACTGTACGGCTCGGTAATACCGCGCGGAAAAATTGACCTTCCAACCATGCGTCAGATGCCCCCCGTATAACAGGTGCATGCCCATCACGGTGTCACCGGGTTCCACGAGCGCAAAATAAATGGCTTGATTGGCCGGGCTGCCGGAATACGGTTGCACGTTGGCATGCGAGACCCCGAACAATTTTTTTGCGCGGTCGCGAGCCAAGTCCTCGACCCCGTCAACGAATTCGTTCCCCCCATAATATCGCTTGTGCGGATATCCTTCGGAATACTTGTTGGTCAAAATGGAGCCCATCGCCTCCATGACCGCCGGACTCGCGTAATTCTCGGAAGGAATGAGTTCTAACCCCTCCATTTGCCGTTGTTTCTCCCGTTTTATCAGTTCAGCAATCTGCGCATCGGCCTTTTCAATAAACATACGCGATCCCCTCAAAATGACTTTAATGATATTAGTTGACTCAAACCATAAAATGATTACGGAACCAGCCACATAATGCTTTGGATCGGGGACTGCACATGAATCAAGTCAAATTGGACGCTCAGGAAAATGATATAGAGTAACAATAACATGACTCCCTCGGTGCGCGTAATCACTTTCTTTCGAAACGCGAAGAAGAAAACGAGCAAGAATGCAAGCACCATGAACCCGTACCCTACAATGAAATGATCAAAAGTAAAGCTCAACGAACCGCCGATCACCGCCGCTAAACCCAGTACGAGCGTCAGTTCCGTGATAAAACTGCCGATCAAATCCCCCCAAATCACTTCCTCCTCCCGAGCACTCAACGCACTCAAATCCAATACCAGTTCCGGAATCGCGATACCCAGTGAAATGATCGTGAAACCCAACAGAATGGGATGAATGTTAAATGAGGCGGATATTTCCACGGCCGTATTGACAATGACATTGCTGGCTACCAGCGCAATGCCCAGAAATACCAACATTTCGAGAAGGAGCATCGTCTTGTTATGCTGTTTCGGCACCGACGGAAACATTTGATGCGTATGCTCCTCCTCCTTCGCCGCCACCGGGGCTTGCTCGCGCACGTGGAACAAATACATCAAGTACACGACCACGAGGATCAGGCCCTCCAACACGGTCAAACGATTATCCATCAACAAAAAGAAGGGGATCGCGATCACGAAAAAGATCCAGCCAAAGTTTTCCAGAATGGATTGTTCCCGCACTTGAAACGCGCCCTTTCGAATCGTCACCACCGCCAATACCACACACAACACGATAAGGTTCGCGCCGATTATGCTGGCGAGCAGTAAATCCACTTCCCCCGCTGAAGCCGCAATGCCGGAAACCATGAGATCCGGTAACGAAGTCCCTAAGCCTAACACCACGAAACTGAGAAGAAATTTAGGGACGCGCAACAACGAAGAAATCCCGGTAAGCAGTTTCACGATTCGGCTGCTGGAAAAACCGAGAACGACAAGCGTAATAACGAGTACGGTAAAACTGAACGCAATTCCCATGGACGTACGAACCCGTATACGTTTATATAACTTCGCGCGATTAACGCTAAACAGACCGGGGGAAAACTATGGCGGCGTTCAGCCTATTCGGAAAAAAAGCGATTTCCATGACCGGTGCCATGTACCGACTGGACTACGAAGTCCACCCCATGAAGCTGCGCCCCCATCATGCCGATTACCTCAACTTGGAGATTGAAATTCAAAACGTGCTCGACAAGGAATTGCTAACCTCCATCGTCATCGTCATCCCCAAACAACTGGGGTTGGATCCCAGCGCATTATCCCACGAAAAAGAAATTCGGTTGGGGCTCGTGGCATCCCAAGAAACCAAGTTCCTGAAAATCCCGATTTACACGACGCAACGCACGAAAAGCGGACGATATCCCGTGCACTTGTACGCGATCTCCCATTACCGGGATTACGGGTACGTGCTCAACGAGATGAAGCGGCAAATCGACATTCGGGTCGAATAACGCTCACGCTCACCCTATAAAAAAAAAGAGATGTACCGTATTACTTCTTGTAGCGGTACGAGTACGGCATCGGCTTGTGGGGCGCTTTTTCAATGGATTCTTCTTCCTCCAACGGCTGCGCCGAACTCCCATCGGAAGAAACAATCACGATTTTATCCACGGCTTTAACACTCTTGAAGAGAATGGTTTTCTCTCGGAAAACGCGTTTCGCTTCCTCCTTGCTGCTCACGCGAATGGGTTCGAGCGTCAAACGCACGACTTCGCCTTTCTGCAAGTCCAGAATCACGTCAAAGACCTTGCCGACGAATTGCGCGTTATCCGTGTAAACATCCATGCCCATGATATTCGAGAGTTTTACTGCCATACCGCATCACCCAAATAAGTATTCCTGCATACCTTTTCCATCAAACGTTTTTAATTCTTTCCCCCTCTTGTTTTCCCGTCAAGCGGCTGTGGTCCAGTGGTAGGATCGGGGCTTCCCAAGCCTCGGGCCCGGGTTCGATACGCTTCAAACGAAAAAAGCGCGAAATTCCCGGCAGCCGCACGTCCTCCCTAATAAAGAGCGTATTGGACCATTCTCCAAATGTTTAATAACCACCCAATTCTAAACCATTCAGTCAGACACATGCCGAACGGGACGACACCCGAACGGTGACTTCCGTTCCACTATTAACAGGTTATTTTTTCTAAGATGAAACTTGCAGAACTGCCCTTGAAGCCCCCGCTTCTCCGGGCGATAAACGAACTCGGCCTCGTGGACGCCACGGACATTCAAACCCAGTGCATTCCGGAAATCATGACCGGAAACGATTTGGTGGGCCACTCGCGCACGGGATCCGGTAAAACCGCTGCCTTCGGACTACCCATCCTCGATAAAATTGAACCCGGAAAAGGCGTTCAAGCGCTCATTCTCACGCCCACCCGCGAGCTATGCGTCCAAGTCGCCGAATCCTTGAGCGATTACTCGAAGTTCATGCGAATCCGCATTGCCAGCGTGTACGGAGGCGTCAGCATCAACCCGCAAATCGATGCCGTCAAGCACGCCGACATCATCGTAGGAACCACGGGAAGAATCCTCGATCACATCGACCGACGAACCATTGATTTTCGAAATACTCGGTTCCTGGTTCTCGATGAAGCCGATCGCATGCTCGACATGGGATTCATTGAAGATGTTGAGGCGATCATGGGCGTGATTCCGAGCAAACGACAAACCCTACTCTTTAGCGCGACCATGCCAGGCAGCATCTACCACTTGATCAAAGAACATCTCCGATATCCGGTCACGATCACGGGAGAAGTATACGTCGACAAACGCTTGTTGCGCCAAGTCTACTACGACGTCGAACCAGAAGAAAAGTTTTCACTCCTCGTCCACTTACTCAAAAAACACTTGAAAGGATTGTCCCTCATTTTTTGTGCGACCCGACGCGAAGTCGATACGGTCACGCGAAACCTGAAAGAAAACGGTTTGAACACGCTCGCCATTCACGGAGGACTCACGCAATCCAGACGCACGAATGCATTGAACGCGCTAAAAAAAGAACGTATAAGCATTCTCGTGGCAACTGACGTGGCCGCCAGAGGACTCGACATTCGATCCGTCTCCCACGTATACAATTACGATGTACCGGGTTCTCCGGAAGAATACTTGCATCGCGTGGGCCGAACCGCACGCGCCGGAGACGAAGGCGATGCAGTAACCCTCGTAACCTACCGCGACTTTCAGAATTTCAGGGCCGTCACAAGCGATCGCACCCTGGAAATCATCAAACTCGAAAAACCGCTTTTCGAACGCGTGCGCTTTCAACGACACTCCGGACAACGCGGAGGCGGACGACGACCCTTTTCAGGCAGGCCGCGACCGCATCACCGAGACGGCGGATCCAACCACCGACCCGAACGCTGGGGAGGAGGCGGAAGACGATTCCACCCCCGTCAACAACAACCAAGCTACCGCGGACACGGAAGACGACGCTAAACCACGCGGGTCTTGACAAAACCCTTATTAATCCAGAAAGCACTTAGGGAAGTGATTCGCATGCCGAGAAAAAGCGCTAGAGGAAGTCCGCGAAACCAACGCGTACAGGTTCAAACCGCGGAAGCGTCCGACAGCCACCAAGCGAAGACCTCCGCTAAACCCAAAGGCTTCAAACCCATCAAACAAATCAAGAGCACGGAAGAAATAGCCATATCCGATAAACTCATCGACCAAGTCGTGGGACAAGAGCGCGGCATCGAAATCATCCGAAAAGCCTCGAAACAGAAACGAAACGTGCTTCTCGTTGGAACACCCGGCACCGGCAAAAGCATGCTCGCCCAAGCCATGGCCGAACTCATGCCCATCGAGGATCTGCAGGACATCATGATTATAGCCAACCGCGACAACGAAAACCAGCCGAAAGTCCGAATCGTGAAAGCCGGAGAAGGAAAGAAAATCATCGCCAAAGAAAAAATCAGCGGACGGCTCGCCGGCTCTCACACCAACCTCTTTCTCATCGCGTTCATGATCTTCTCCGTGTTCATTGCCCTGTATTTCCTGCCCAACTACTTCGATACCGTCATCGTAGCGGCCATGCTCATCGGACTCTTCCTCATGGGAGCCGCCATGATGTTCGCCATGCAATTGTCGCGAGGGCGCCTCGTGGAAGCCGATACCGCTAAACTGGCTGTGGATAACGGCAAAATGAAGAAAGCCCCGTTTGTCGATGCGACGGGATCACGGGCGGGCGCATTGCTAGGAGACGTGAAACACGATCCGTTCCAAAGCCTGCCCCCTGAGCAAACATTGACGGGCACATCACAGCGCATCAACATGGAAAGCGCATGGTTTGAAATGGCTGCCAAATACCCCAATCGAATCGAAAAACGATCCAACGGATATGAAGCCATTCGCCTACCCCGAAAAGAAAAAGTGTACGTGCTCGGAATGAAGAACGGGCGAACGGTTAAAAGCCGAGTCTGGTCCTTGAACCGTCGGCGCTATAAAGGAAAAATCAGCGAAATCAAAACCAGGGGACGACGCGTACGGACCACACCCGAACACGCCTTCCTCCTTGCAGGAAAAGACGCACCCGCACGAACGCTCAAGAAAGGGGAGTGGCTGCAATCACTTAACGAGAGCTAATTGATTTTCGTCAACAGTTTGCGGCCCATAGCCACCATATACTGGATCTCCTTGCCCACTTCCACTTCAGACCTCATTTCCTCGGGAATCTCCACTTCGAACGTCTCGTAATCCTGCATGTCCATGAGCTGAGCCGACGTACCCGACAAGCTCACGACTTGCGCCCGCTTTCTCGCAATCATCGGTATCTCGATATCCCCATCCGAAGGCTTCGCCAACGAACGCTTGACTCCATCAAATATCCCAATGGCCACGACATTCATCTTCGCGGCCCCGTGTTTTCCGGGCTTGCTCTTGTCAATACTGACGACCCGACACGGAAAATCTTCAATTAAAACATACTTGCCAATCTTCAAGTCGCCCATGGTTGCGTAAATGCGATCCACCATACGATAAACACCCCTGAAATAAACCGTTCAAATAGAACGAAAAGGTTAGCAAGAGAAAATTTATAAACGCGAAACCGGTGGCCGAGAAGACCAATACAGGGCTCCGCCCACCATCAACAAAACCGAGACAAAGGCCATTACAGAAAAATTCCCTGAACGGGAACCTGCCACCTTCACGCTGATTTCATTAATGGATTGTTTCACTTTTCCAAGTAAAGACGAAGCGTCTTCATCCCGTTTCCGAGCCAGCAATAATCGAACGCGCGCGAGCTCCGCTTCCTCTTCCGTCGTGTCTTCACCGGCTTCCTCCAGACGCCGCAATTTTTCCTCCAAATCCTCGAGTTCATCGGAACCGCTCACGGGAGTAAAAGAAGGCGTCGGCGTCAACGAAATCGAAGGCTCCACCGTAATGGACGGCATACTCGACGGAACATCCGTGGGCGACGGAGAAATCGCTGGAGAGGGGGTCGCATTTGAACCGGGATACGGATCCGGCGAGGGAGTGGGAGTGGCACTCACGGAAGGCGTAGGAGAAATCGAAGGAGTGGGAGAAATGCTGGGGGTCGGTGAAGGCGTCGGAGTGGGAGACGGAGTCGGCGTGGGTTGAGCCACATCATTAAACGCGTATACGTAGCCGTCAGTCGCCGCAACGAAAAGCGTGCCATCGGCCACCACCATCCCGCTCATATGACACGGCAAATTGTAATGCCAAAAAAACGCGCCCGTGTCGGGATTCATCGCGTACACGGCGTCGTATGCACACGCATACAAGACATCATTGCCCGATAATACCAGGCGTCCCCGATAACCCCCTCCACCGGTTTGCCACCATTTTTGTCCTGAGCCCGCATCAAACGACCAAACCAGGCTCTGCTGCGCCTGCGTGGGAATGAAGACACGGTCATTCGCGTTATCAACGGTTACTGGACCCGGCGCATTCGATGACATCGAGAGCAAGTACGTCCAAGCCCTCGAACCGTTTTGCGGAAAAAACGCGTTCATTCGCCGACCCGCGTAACCGGATGCATCCGGAACAAAAAACATATTGTAGGATGAGCCAAACGAAGCGGGTTTGATGGGGTAAATCGTAATCGAACTCCACAACGGGTTCCCGGTTTCCGCATCGAACCCGTGCAAACGATACTGCGGAGAGGAAATAAGCGTGGTCACCACTCCGCCCCCCACCGCGGGAGGATAGTCTTTAGTATAGCGGTTAACCGGCGTCTCCCATTCCACCACGCCATTTTCAGCATTGACACGAACCAACGCCGCCGTATCCTCCCCCGTACGTCGCACTAAAAACAGTTTCGGAGACGAAAAAGCCGTCGAGTACGTCAGACCAAACGATTCCCCCACATCCGGAATGCGCCACAATTCATCCCGAGACGGAATATGATACGCGAATAAATCCCCGTTATTGACGTACAACGTGTCTCCAACGAGCACGGGATACTGCCAGCCCGACATTTCAGCCAGCTCCGTCACATTGTCCAACCATTCGCCCGTCTCGGCATCCAACAATGTGTAATTCGAATCCGCCACGTTTTCGTAACTCGGAACCAACAAGCGACCATTCGAATACAGCAGTTGAACGTGCTCCGGCAAACCTTCCGCCACCTTCGTTCTCCACAACAATGAGTCCGTCAATGGCCCGTCATCCGGCGTAAACCCCGAATGATGTTCATCAAAGCCGTACTGAATCCAATCCGTCGATTGGGACAAGGAAAAGAAACAGACGAACGCGACGAGCCAAAAGAACGTCATGCTCCCATTAGAGAAACGCGCTATAAAAACGTATGGAAATAAAAAGACGCAGAACAAAAAAAAATCATGGAACTCTTCTTTTTGGGAAGTGGCGGAGGCCGCGTGGTCGTCGATAGGCAAGTACTCGCCACCGGCGGTTTTCGAATACACGGAAAAGAAATCGCGCTCCACGTGGACCCGGGCCCGGGCGCCCTCGTAAAAACCTATCAACATCACTTGGACCCCGCCAAGCTGAATGGAATATTTGTCAGCCACGCCCATATCGATCACTGCAACGATGCCTCCATACTCGTAGAGGCCATGGCATTCGGATCCTTCAAGAAAAAAAAAGGAATGCTGCTCGCCAGCCAAAGCGTGCTGAAAGGAATCAACGGATTCGAAAAACAAATCGACGATTACTTCCAAAACATGTGCGAAGGCGTTCACGTCCTTCAACCCGGAGTGCCCGTCGCGTATTCGCCGCGCATCCGCATCCGAGCGCTTCGAACCCAACACGAAGATCCGAGTGCCGTTGGTTTGGAAGTGGAAGCCGAAGGAATGCGAATCGCCTACACGGGAGACACCGAGATTTTCGACGGATTGAGCCAGCAATTGAATGGCGCTGATTTTCTGGTGATCAACTGCCTCCGGCCCGGAAACGATCGGTTCCCCTATCATTTAAGCATTCAAGAAGTCGCCGACATATTGAAATCCCTTACGAAAAAACCGAAAGCCGTCTTCCTCACCCACGCCGGCATGAAACTCGTTCAAGCCGGCCGCGAAGAGCAACGCCAATGGCTGGAAAAGGAAACGAACGTTCGAATCATTAACGCCGTGGAAGGCTTGAACGTCTCGTTAAACGAATTGGCGTCCCGACAACAAAAACTCGTTTAAAGCGCAAGCGACGCGAACCCCAGCAAACCCGCGCCTAAAGCAAGCAAGGTCAGATTACGCGCTTTCTTCAAATGAGCCAAAGACGGCGATCGCACCACCAAGAATAAGGCGTATAGAACCAGCGCATGGTTCATTGCAATCAAAAGAAAATAGGCGTGGTGAAACGACTGAAAAAGCGGAATCCAAGTCAACAGAAGCGCGATGAGAAATAAAGCCCCCGATACCCGCACCGTACGAACCGAACCGAGAAGCATCGGCAACGTTCGCATGCCCTCCTTCGCATCCCCTTTCACGTCCCTCAACGTAATCAACAACTCTCTCCCGATACCAGCAAAAAACGAGACCGCCACAAAAAGAAACACGTACTCCTGCAGGACCGGGGAGAAAACGAAATTACCATAAACAAACGATATTCCCATGCTACTTGCAATAAACACGTTACCCAGCAACGGACGCTTCTTCAAAACCGAATCGTACACCAGAGAAAACGCCGCAAAAACGAACGCCACACCAAACGCCCACGCATTCACGAAAAGCGCCAAAAGCATCCCCAACGCATACAAAAACATCGAGGCCTTCAACGCATCCGATACCCGAATTCGCCTAGAAACCAACGGGCGTTCGATTCGATGGTTAGCGCGATCGCTTCCCAAACCCTGAACATCATTAAAAATGAACGAGGCCGCCGTAATACAAAACGGGCCGAACACCGGAAACCACACCGCAAAAGAAAACAATGAAAACGAGACGGCTAACGACTTCGCCGTCAACGCCTCCGCAGCCACGATAGCGGCCGCTACCAAAAACGCGTGCTCCAGCCTCGCCAGCTTCCACCAATCCCCAAACGAATTCATAGGCATTACAACGAGAACAACTTCGGCGTCTTTTCGTACACGTACAACAACAACATCAAGTCCACCAACGGAAATACGAGGAGGTAGGCTATTAAAATATCGCTCTCGGAAACCGTCCACTCCAAGAACGAGGCGCCCAGCATCACCCAAGACGAATAGAACGCGGGCACCACACCCGAAAACACGATAAACAACACGCCGATTAACGACAACTTCGAATGAAATTCCCGCAACTTCGTCCGCTGAAGCACGATCAACGAGTCCCCAAACCGCTGCAACTCATCCGTCCCCGACCCATTCACGTACATCCACGCCAACTGGGAACAGACGCGCTTCAACATCAAGGAATCCGTACGCCGCGACAAGGCCTTAAGCGCATCCGGAACCGAAATCCCGTGCAAATGAACGGAGTCATGAACTCTATGGAATTCCTGACTCAAAACACCGAACCCGCCTTCCCCTCCTTCCTTCAACACGCGCTCGAACGATATCCCTAGCGCCAGCTGAACCGCCAAAGAGGGAAGCGCAACCGAAAGCTCGCGTTCCAATTCCTCCGCCCGCTTTTTCGCGCGATAATACGGGTACGCATAACCAACGGAAAAACTCAACCCAAACACTAGAAGAAGAACCGCTACAGAAACCCAAAGCGACCACCACAAAGAATAGGAGATGATGAAAAGAAAGAGCGAAAGAAAACAGGAAACCACGAGCGTCGAAGACCAATAAACCGAGCCGGAAACATCCAGGCCCGCGCACTCAAGCGCCCCATCCATCCGACGACGAGCCCGCCCCGAGAACACGAACGAAGCATCCACCAACAAAAACAAGGATCGAAACAGTTTAATCAGGATGGAAGGCAATGAAGTTCAGCTACAACGCCTCCCGGCCACGGATTCTCACTAAAGATACGAATATCCGCGTATTTATTTCTTTTCCTCCTTCTTCTTACCCGGAGCCGAAAGCCCGAGCTCCTCCAACGTTTTCGGACCCGGCGTCACCACTTTCGCATTCAGTTGAGCCGTTTCCTTGGACACTTGGTTACCGATAATGGTTTTCATGCGTCGCTCGCCCTTCTTCAAACCCCGAATACCCGGCGGGCCGGAAAGCCACAACTGCGTCTTACGCGTTCCCATTACATCCGGACGCATCGGAAACCCGTCCCGATTGCTGCCCCCCGTAATCTTCAACGAATAACCCGGGAGCTCAATCAAGTCCCCGTTAATCGAATCACCAATCTTCTTTCCATGCAATGAAGACGATTTTTCGTCCGCCAATTCCTTTTGGTAACTCTTCGCGTTCTTTCCGTCATTAACAACAAGTTTCATGTCCTTTCACCGGTCGCGGAAGCACCGAAAGCGAGCTATAAGGCTTTAATAGACCCCCGCATTAGTTAGTAGTTGTTGCCAATACCGATTTTTAAAGCTTTCTTACCCCTCCGGGATCGCATGACGCCGCACGAAGAGACGTTGTATATTGCCGTGTTCTTTCTCGCGCTAACCCTGTTTACGCTGGTGAGTTCCCTCCTCGTATTCAACGACTTTGAAAACGGCGTCAAACTCGCCTTCCTCATCCTCCTCGTATTCATCGGCGTGCTTTCATTTCGCAACCGCATCCAATACCAAACCAAGGTCGCCAACTGGAAAGAAGGATTGACCGAACACATCCTCATCCAATCCCAAGCCACGTACTACGAACATACGCGTTCCTCTGAAACCATCGATACCGAAAATCCGGATGACCAAAACCGCGCTCAAGAAGGCAGCCTACTCGCCAGCAAAACCTACGTCATCTTCCAATCCGAACAAAAGAATTTCCAGCTCACCATCAATCGCTCCGACATCTTCACGGTTTTCAAAGGACGCCTGCAAAAATCCGGCAAACCCATTCCGAAAGCCTTTCGCGGCGTACTCGCCATCCGCCTCCCCCACGCATTACATAAATTTATCGTACCCGACGTGGACCGTTGGCTCCGATTGTTCGATGAAGAACGCTTCGGCGCCCAACAATACCAAGACCTCAAGCGCAAGAGTGGAAGGGAATAAAAGCGTTCGCCTCCCCCACAACTCCCAGTGAATAAAAAAATGAAAGAAATCGATCCGTGGGGAAACGCACTCGTCGACTACCAGAAACTCTTCACCCAATTCGGCCTCCAAACGCTTTCCCCCGCCATGAAAAAACGCTTTTCATCGCACCGCGGTTTCCGAAGAGATATCGTTTTCGCGCACCGCGGACTCGAATCATTCATTAAGACCGCTGACGACGGAAAACCAGTCGCCGTCATGACCGGCATCAAGCCCTCCAATTCATTTCACTTGGGCAGCAAGCTCACCGCCGAAGAACTCATCCTACTCCAAAAAGAATTCAACGCCAAAGCATTCTATGGAATAGCAGACCTCGAAGCCTATGCCGACAACGGATTGCCGCTGGAACAAAGCCACGAAATCGCTATAGACAACGTGGCGGATCTGCTGGCGCTCGGACTCCACGAAAAAAACGCGTTCATTTACAAGCAATCCCGGAACGCGGAAGTCATGCGCCTCGCGCAACTCTTCGCCAAGCGAACCACCACCGCTACCCTGGAAGCCCTCTACGGCAAACAAAACCTCGGACTATACTTTTCCGTGCTCACGCAAGCCGGAGACATCCTATTCCCCATGCTCGAAGAAAACGGGGGCGCCCGCGCCGTCGTCGTGCCCGTCGGAGCCGACCAAGACCCGCACATACGCTTAACGAGAGACCTCGCAGCCAAATTCGCTGCGGAAAAAGGCTTCGAACCTCCTTCCGCAACCTACCACAAGTTCTTCCGCGCCCTCGACGGCACCACGAAAATGAGCAAGCGCGACCCCCAAAACATCCTTTCCCTCAACGACTCCGAGAAAGAAGTGAAGAAAAAGGTCTCGAACGCGCTCACGGGCGGAAGGGACACCACGGAAGAACAGCGAAAAAAGGGAGGCCAACCCGAGAAATGCGTGGTTTACGAGCTCATGCAATTCCATTTCTATGATGACGACAAGGACTTGAAGGACATGAAGGAAGACTGCACGAGCGGCCGCTTGTTATGCGGGGAATGCAAGCTCCAGCGCATCGCGCACATCAACGAATACCTCAAGAAACACCAGGAGAAGAAGAAGGCAAAGCTCGCGAAAGCCGAGAAAATAATTGAAACGGTTTCCAACCCCCGCAGCTAGTTCTCCACTGGCTGCGCGCACACGGCAATCGCTCCGGCTTCACCACCCAATCCATGATACGTCCGCTTCTGCAACGTAATCTTGAATATTCGCGTGCGCTTGATCGTAGCACCCGAAGCGTACCATCTCCCGAGCGTCGAGAAACTGGCTTTCGAATCCGATCCAGTGTAAAGATTCGTAGGCACGCCTGAAGTCGATGCCGTGCAGGAAAATGGATTCGTGGAATCAAACTCATTGACCGGGCACGGGTTAACTCCCAACGGCAGGCACCCCAGGCCCGTCGCGGGATCCCACGCTTGTCCGCCAATCGACGTATCTGATCCATCCAAGACCGTGAACTCTCCGGCAATATCTATGCACACCGAGTTCTGCATCAGGCTCGTTCCTTGCGTCAATTTCTGCCCATCCGGATCGTATGAAGCCATCTCCATTTTCCAGCATCCGGCGTAATGCCCGGGACAAGCCCGGCAATACTGTTCGCTGTTATAGTAAACGAACCGCAGCACGTCCACGGATGTTTCCCCGCACTTGGGCATGTGGAAATAGAATGTGCGCTTGCTGGGAGGCGACTGCAACGCCAAGTCCTGCATTGCTAATTTCAATTTATCCACTTCCGCTTTGACTTCGGAAATGCATTGCGCTTCCCCGGAATCCGAGATGAGTTTCAACGCGATCGTCATGCTCGCGATCAGGATAATGACGGCTATTACCAGCTCCATGGGCGCGCCGGACTGGGATCTAAAGCGCATGCTCAACAGTAAACGTGCTGGCTATAAAAGTGTAAGGGATTCCCCTCCATTTTATGGTTATCAAACTCGTTACTTGAATACGAGCCACATGGCGCTGGACGCGAACTGCCGTGCTTCCTGCAGGTTGCCTCCGGCCACGTTGGATGCGTTCCTCAACAAGGGCTTGACGAGCGTGAAAATCAGTATGGCTGCGATCACGAAAACAATCAGCATGTAGATCGGCGTCCACTCCGTCGAGCCCTTGAAACGGGTCATAATGCTAACCTTTCGAAGATTCGAAATTTACGGTGTTGATGTTGAGAGTCCGCATGCATCTTCGCAGGTTGCTGTAGAATCCGCGGCTGTTCTTCCAAGAGAAATGCAATAAAAGGGTGGGGATTGACGCGATTCATCTCCGCAAACCACGACATAGATGTCTAATGTTTGTTCCACGACAATTTTGTTTGCAGTAACTGCAAGAGCGGTTGTGGGAACGCTTGTATGAGCAGAGAATTGGACATCAGATTCTGTTACCGGAATTTCTTGAATGACTTCCTTCATGTAGATGGTATTGCCTTCAGAAAACGTTACTTTTTGGGGTGAGGAAATTCCGAATCCTTTTGCTTGAACATTCTTTAAGCCGGATGACATCGAGTCCTTGGGATCCGAGGGGTTGAAGATCTTAACAATGTTCAAGATGTTCAACAGCACGGCGAGAATGGCGAGTGCGACGATGACGCTGATGACGAGCATCATGGTTTCGAACGCTTGTCCTCTTCGGGCTTTCAGGTACTTCATACGGATACGCACCTCCTGTGAAATGCAACGAATGCTTGAAGTTAAAGACCTTATAAAACTTATCGTTCCCGCTATTATGCCGCAGCAACTCAGGGGCGCCTTCAAGGGGGAGAACCCCCGTATGCGAGCCGCCTTAACCCCCCGAATAAGGCGGTTTAAAAAACAATATCGCCAAAATCATTCCGCTTGCTTATGCCGCAGTAGCTCAGCCTGGGAGAGCGTTCGGCTGAAGACCGATGTGTCGCCGGTTCAAATCCGGCCTGCGGCACTCCCCATAACATCTCAATGCCGCGATTCTTACTTGGAGATTGATTTATCCAAAGGTTTTTCTCTACGAAGGAATTCGGCCACTTCTCTTGCCCATCCTCCAGGAATAACCATCTGGGTGTGTGGTTGAGTTATTCCACCCCGACTTCCATGGGCAACAACAATTCCTTTACCCATAAGTTCCGAAAGGGCATCCCGATTCGCTATTGGTTTTTGCCCATGCCCGCCCACTAAGTTACTATAGACTACGATTCCTGGGCGTGCAAAAAGTTCATGCAGTATGGCTAAATGGTCCGCTCGCAATTTGGGATTCAATCCTCCACGTTTATACATTTCTTCAATAGGCATGTAAATCTCCTTTCAACAATTGAAAATCTATAAAGATAGAAATAATAAACTAGAATATTTAAGGTGTGGCTTTCAGTGGTTTCTTTCGGTTCGGACCGGCTGAGAAAAAACATTGAAAAGAATAATTTAATATAGTCAATTCAACCTGAAGCCCTTGAAAGGTGATCTGAAATGAAAAAGAAAAAGAACATGTTTAATGAAGAGTGGACGGGTTGCGGGTCATGGAAGCACGGCGGGAGCGGAAATGCGGTATACGGGCTCGGTTTCCTGGGAGCTGCGTTTTATTACTTGACGACGGCAACCGATTTTTGGATGGGAGTCATTGGTTTACTGAAAGCCATTTTGTGGCCTGCGGTCCTCGTATTTGAAGTGTTACGATTTCTAGGCGTGTAAACCCCATCCCCAAACGAGCTTACGGGCGGGCATTGGAAGACTCGGTCAACTCCATTAAAACGCCCGGAATGTCAATGCCAAAAAGCTTCAAGAACTCGTACACGAATTGCTTGAAAATAAGGTAAAATAGAAGAAATACCAGGATGACGAGAATGCGGCGGCTCCAAGGTGACATACGGCGAACGAAAGCAAACCGCTGCACTAGAAAACCGTCTACTTTTCTATAAAAGGGACCGCGTAACACGAGCAGAACGAGAAACATGAAGCCAATGATTACAACGTATTGCAGTGGAAGCCCCAAGGAATAGAAAACAAGAAGTAATACTGATGCAAGAAGTAAGCGAACCCCATCCATTCGATCCATGGAAAAAAGCCTCATTCCAAGAAGGAGTAAAGCGTTTACATTAATAAATCCGAATTGCATTAGAAAAGTAATGAACAAAAAAAAGGGCCTCTGGGGGGTGGGAATCCTCCTATTCTTTGTTATTATGCCCATACTTTTTGGTTTCCGTATCTCAAAAGGCTTGATTCTATCTGGGGCGGTCATCGTTTCCGGTCTTGCGTTGTTTTACCATGGATTCCAAACGTATCGACGCGTGCGGCTCATCGAAAACATTCCGACCTCCGATATTCGTTCGTTGGCCATGGGATTGGTGGAAATCACGGGAAAAGCAGTACAAAAAGTCGATCTTAAAAGTCCGTTAATCGGTAAACCGTGCGTTTATTCACGCATTGAAATCCAAGAATTAAGACAACAAGGCAAGCACAGTAGTTGGGTCACGATTCATGAAAAAGAGCAGCGAGAAAACTTCTATGTAAGAGACGCAACGGGACAAGTCGAAATCGATCCGCGGGAAGCGCAGATAGAGATTCCGCCAGACCGTACCTGTTCGTTACCTGGAAAACAGTACCCTAAAGAAATCGAACAGTATTGCGAAAAAGAAAAAATTCCCCTTCACAAACCGTTTTTCACCGTCGGACCGCTCCAACTCGGGGGAAACCCGTCTCGAAAATTGAACGAGTGGTTTATTGAAGCCGGTGATGCGGTTTACGTCATGGGAACCGCGGCTCAAAAGAATGGAGCGGAATCCGCCAAACAGGAGGATAGGATTATCATAACGAAGGGCATGCACCACCCGTTCTTCTACATATCGGATAAAACGGAAAAGGAAACCATTAAAGGGCTGAAACGAAATTCATATTGGTTTATTGGGGGAGGCGCCGCGCTAGCAATAGTCGGTTTGGCCTTATTACTCACTTTTGGAAGCGTATAGTCAGGTGAAAAGAAATGGCCACAGGACTCGAAACCATTCTCGGTGCGGTCACGGCATTGATCGTCGTCTCCATCGTGCTGTGGATCATCATTATTTACAATGGACTCGTGATGCTCAAAAACAATATCCAGAAAGCGTGGGCGAATATTGACGTGTTGCTGAAACAACGCAGTTCGGAAGTGCCCAACCTGGTCAGCATCGTCAAGGGATACATGAAATACGAGAAAGAGGTTTTCACACGAATTACGGAAGCGCGAGCAGCAACCACTCAAGCAACATCCATTCAAGAAAAGGCGCGAGCCAATGGAATGATGACGCAAGCATTGAAATCGTTATTTGCGGTAGCGGAAAATTATCCTAAATTAAAAGCCGGTGAAAACTTTCTCAAGCTTCAAAAACGCATTACGGAATTAGAGAACATGATAGCGGATCGACGAGAATTCTTCAATGACTCCGTGACGGCGTATAACATTCGAATACAGCAGATTCCGGATACGTTTATTGCGCGATTCCTGAAATATGAAAAAGAGACGCTCTTCGAAGCCATGGAAGAGGAAAAAAAGGTCGTTAAAACGGTTTTCTAAAGATGGTCTGCGTGAAAACAAAGCCATTCCATACGTTAATAACCCGGGTGCGCGTAGCCCCAATGGTGTTCACTCAAACCAAAAGCATTCTTATAGTGCTTTTCGCATTGATGATCGCGGGCTGTACGCAACCCGTTCCCGACGAACCAGGAATACCGATTCCCACATTCCCTCCGGCAACGGAAATTCCGACGTATATAGCGAGCGTGCTGCCTTCGTTTCAAGAAACGCCGACCCCCACGCCCGCCGTGCCAACTGATATTGCATTAACCAGCGTAACGGCATGCGAACTGAAAACGAATCCGAACGATTATTTACGGAAAGCAGTTAAGGTGGACGGATTCCTCCTATTCATTGGAGAAAGCATTCGAAGCGGTATTGGCAACTTTTATATCGAAAAGGACGGATGTCGTGCGGTCATCGTGAGCTGGGAATCCGTCATCGTCCAACAATGCGCGTCATTTGATGAAGCGTGCGATCCCCTGGAAACCATGCAGGACTATCTGTACAATCGAGTGCAATTAACGGGTACATTTACGGTGTTCAACAAAGAGGAACAAAAAGCGTATGGAGAACCCTATGGAATCAGTGAAATAATGGAAGTGGAAGTCATCGGGGAAGGCTCGTAAATACCCATCAAGAACGATGAAACACGAGCAAATCCTTCTGCTTCAAATCGAATTTTTCCGAGAAACTCGCCTGATTAATGGCGAGTTCCACGCGGCCGTAATCATCCTTCAACAGAACCGGCGATCCAACGAAAACGTCTCCAAACGTCTTACGGAACGGAATCTTGATGGGAAGCTGGCCGGGTTGCTCCATCAATAGGTAATCGCCTTCCTTCACACCCCACTCATCCAAAACGGATGCAAGGAGGTTTAAGTGAATGGAACCGAATTGGTTGACGTGGAGAATCCGGCAAGAAAGGGTATTTCCCTCCGGTTTCGCTTCCGGAAACGGGCAAGGAACCAGTTGATCAAGAGAAACAGGAGCTCCGAGCTCGGAAATGGAAACGCCTTTCACAAGATGAGCGGCTGCCGGAGAAAAAACGTCGCGACCGTGAAAAATCGGGGAAACGGGCTGGCGCGCGTATTGGAGATTATCAATAGAGACCGCGCGTTCGAATCCTTGGAAAAAACGTATGGCGCTCATGAGAACCCCGTTATCGGGGCCAACAAGAAAATCGCCGCGCTTCGTTTCAATCGCTATTCCTTTGCGCTTCGTACCGACCCCTGGATCCACCACGCAAACGTGCGCGCCCTTTGGAAGAAAACAAGCGGTTTCCATGGTGCGAGCTGCACTCCATAAATTATAGGAAGGCAATCCGTGCATCAAATCAATGATGCGCGCGTCAGGACAGATCTCGAGAATCGAGCCCTTCATGGCGGCAATGCCTTGCGTCTGAACACCGAAATCGGAGGCGAGACTGACGAGTTTCATGATCAAGTTGATAGAGGAGAATCATTAAAAGTGTATCTCGCGTTAGCCCATCGGGATATATGAAGCATTGGGAAGTTTTCAAGTACTCGATAAAGAATTTGCGGCACCGCAATTTGAGGAGTTGGCTCACGATACTGGGAATCATTATCGGAATCGGAGCCATTGTCATTCTTATCTCGCTGGCGCAAGGCATTGACAAGGAAATCCGGTCTCAACTGGATCTCTTTGGATCGAATTACATTCAAGTGATTCCCGGCAGCATGGAAGGCATGACCAGCGGATCCTTCTCATTCAAGGGAGCGCTGTATGCCCGGGATGTCGATTCATTGAAAAGCGTGGCCGGAGTCAAAGGAGTATCCCCCATTCTGTTGCTCATGCTCGCGAATGTGCGGCATAAGGAGGGTACCGTCAAAATGACGGTCAGCGGAGTGGACCCGACGGTGATGAACGATTTTCTGTACATGGGATTGGAAGACGGGCGGTACATGAAAGAAGGGGATGTGGAAGGCATTTTTATCGGGCACAAAATAGCACACGATATGTTTAAGGATGACGTGAGAGTCGGCGACGTGCTCATGGTCAATGAAGAAAGCTTTCGCGTGCGCGGCATCATGAATGAAGCCGGTGATTTTACAGGGGATTTCGATAACGGAATCTACATTGATTCGCGGGCGGCACGCAACTTGTTAGGGGACGGATACGACCCGACACGCGTGTTCGCCATCATGATCGTAACCGAAGAAGGCAAGGAGGTGAGTGCCATCGCAAAAGAAGTCGACCGCGTGCTCATGAAATCGCATAAAGTCGGTGAAGACGAAAAAGATTATTCGGTCATTACGCCGGAAGCCACGGCGGAGCAAGTGGGAATGGTCACCGGACTGCTTTCATTATTTCTGGGAGGGATTGCCGCGATTTCGCTCATCGTCGGCGGGGTAGGAGTCGCGAACTCGATGATTACGTCCGTGCTGGAACGAACGCGCGAAATCGGTACCTTGAAGGCGTTAGGGGCATCCAACCAGGCCATCCTGGAAGTGTTCATGATCGAAGCCGCGGTACTTGGATTCATTGGAGGCATCATGGGAATAGGATTCGCATTAACGGTTTCTTGGATTCTAGGCAATTTCGGGGTTCCGAGCGTGGTGACTCCGGAACTGCTGGGATTCGCGCTGTTGTTCTCCATGGTTGTAGGCGTGATATCCGGATTCTTTCCCGCAAAAAATGCGAGCCGAATGGAAGCCGTGGACGCGCTGCGTTACGAATAGTTTCAACGCGATTTGCAGGGAACGTAAACGCACAAGCTTTTCGAGTTACCGCATTGACGACACATTTTATCCATGGTGACGCCGCACGTGTGACACGCCCCGGAATGGCTGGCCCTTCGCCCGCACCGAGAACACGCATAAACCGATTCCTTCAATGTTAACACCGTAAACTTCCATCCCTATCCGATAATAATAACGTTTGGTACAAGCTACGTTCCGTGCAACGACAAGGCATGACGAACAATCGCGTCCGCGGGATTGATGCCCGTCGCGGAATACAATCCACGGAAATCCGGCATGGTGTTGACTTCAATCACGTTGAACCCTTCCTTTTTCGTTAACGCTATGTCGACTCCTGCAATTTCAAGCCCCAACACTTCAGCGGCTTTCACCGCCATTTTCTTGACGTCAGGAGGCAAATCGACTTTCTTGACCAAACCCCCCGTCGATACGTTGGTACGCCATTCTCCTAAAGGGGCTTGACGTAACACCGTGGCAAGAACTTTTCCGTCGAGAACGAATATTCGATAATCCTTACCGCCCGTATTCAAATATTCTTGCACGACAAACGGCTTGGGAACCGCATCTAAATAGGCCAGCTCCATCTCGAGATTCTTCATGAGATGAACGTCTTGACCATACGAACCGATCACTGGCTTCAACACGACCGGCGTCCCGATTTGGGCCACGGCCTTCGAAGCCGATTCAAAGGAGTACACTAAAGAGGTCCGCGGAACCGGAATGCCTGCTTCCTTCAAACGAATCAATGATTCAAACTTGTTCCCCCCTAACTCGACACTCTTCGAGTTGTTGATCATGCGGATGCCCAAGTGCTCGAAATAGCGGCTGGAATAGATTTCGAAAGAGGAGGCGCGGGCCATGCGAAACAATCCCACGGAAAACGAGAACGGCTTTTTCTCGATGTCCAACGAATGCTTTCGAATGTCCACGATTTCTGTGGAAACTCCGCTGTGCTCCGCTGCCTGTTGCAACGCACTCGTCTCCCACTTGTTGATGGTGATGCTGTCTACTACGATACCCAATTGCGCCATGCTTGCCCCCTCTATTCTACAGGATAACCCCAAAATCTTTAATAAGCCAATTGGTCCGGAGCCGAAAGTGCGGCTGCCGGGATTTGAACCCGGGCCCTGAGATTGGCAACCTCATGTCCTACCAGGCTAGACTACAGCCGCTTAATACCGGAAGGTACGTTGAACATCAAAGAATAAAACCGTTTCTTTTGAAGGAGCTATTCTTCGCAAAGAAAAGGTCCCTGAGCCCACAGCCGCTTGAAAGAGTCAGTAAAAGGACGGAAAACGAATAGGGCGAAGAAGGATTATAAATCATTTCCTTCAAGCAGAGCGAGAAAGGGACGCCAGGCGATGAATTAACGCTGCACGTTGATGTGAATAACGCGGGACATGATGAATAGGAAAATCAGGAATAATAGAATCCCTAACGCAACGAGAATCATGTCGCGAGGAAATGGGATGCCGGACAAATCGTCCTCAAACACTTCGGGGGTAGGCGCGGGTTCCTCGAACGCGACGACAAGGGCTTGAGAAAATTCATGAGAAGGAATGCGAATGGAAACCGACGCACGCAATTCTTTCGCCGTGCCCACGTATAAAGAGAACGGCACGTCTTGAACTTCCCCGGTACGCAAACGCAACGAACGCGTTTCATTAAAACCCGGAGCCGTTAAAGAGACGTTGACATCGGGAAGCGGCTGGTTGCCGGTATTCTTGATTAAAATGGAGAGATTCATTACGCCGCCATTCTTATCCGTTGAAACCGAAAGAATTTCAACGCGTTCCTCTTGCGTGCGTTCACCGCCTTTGGACGCGTTCAACATTTTAACGACGCGCTGGCCCAAACTAATGACTTCGATGGGGAACGTGTAAACGTAACCTTCATCCAATTGAGGCACCAATACCTTCCATCCCACGGTGCGTTCTTCATAGGGTTGCAGAAACAAGAGCTTATCGTGATTGTATTCATCGGGACCGAGTACGTCGAGCTCGGAAGGCACGTTCAGCGTCAAAGGAACCGCCAAACGCCTATCGCGATTTCGAACGGTCAGCCAAACGGTTTCCAATGAATGGGATCCGACGCGTTTGTCCGTGACATCCAGCTCCATATCGAAATACTTCGGAAAGGGCTGGGTGTCCGTGAATTCAACATTAAAGGAACGCGTCAACTTGATTTGGCCCACGTCCGCATTGAAACTGCGAATGAGAATGTCTTCCTTGATGTCCTGCTGATCCAACCCTTCCCCGAACTTGATGTGCGTCGCGTCCAATAACATGGCTTCATTGAACGTGGGATCCACCGGAATCCACTCGTCCTCAATTAACGCCTCGACGAACGCATGCGCCCCCCAATCCGTCCCGCTATACACAAAAGCGGCTGAAAATTTTGCGGGAATGCCTACGGAACGCAGCATGGCAATCAACAAATGAGAAAATTCGTCGCACGTGCCCACGCGGTCGCGAAACACCTCCTCCGCATCATTCGTGACGGAAATGAGTGCCGTATCGTAGGCGAGATTGTTATGCACCCACAAACTCAATACGATCAATCGATTCCAGTCCGTTGTTTCATCGTGCGTCAACTGTCGGGCCATCTCTCGGATCTCGGGCGTCAATCGAATGTAAGGACTTTCCTGCAAATAGTACTCGGCTTCCGCCGGTAATGCCCGCTTGAATTCCAACGGAAAACCCACATGGACTTGGGACACCATGCCAAAGGTTTGGAAGGGCTTGCCGGGATCCAAGGTAAACAAGCGAATCTTATTCCCATAATCATCCGTTTCAAACGAAGTAAAGAGCGACGTTTCTTCCGATAAGACCCGTTGAGAAGGATAATCCTTGAAACCGAAACTCTTGATGCTGAGCTCGCTGACTTGCTGCGAACCCAAGTCAACCGACCAATTTAAGGTCACAATGGCGGTCGCACTCCCAATCATCTTCGGCTGCAGATCCACGTCCTCCGCATGAAGACCGGAAAGGAATAGAAGAAAGATAACGAGGAAGATCGCGTGCCTCATGTCAATAGAACGCCAGCCGCGTTTAAATGCTTTAGGTCAAACGAAACCCGATCAACGGATCCAACTAAAACGCACTCCAGAAAGCGCTTCCTCGATCTGAAGCAAACGATTATATTTAGAGGTGCGTTCCCCGCGGCAAGGCGCCCCCAACTTGATTTGCTTGCAATCCATGGCCACGGCAAGATCCGCAATGAACGCATCCTCGGTTTCACCCGAACGATGGGACACCATGACGCCCCACTTATGGTTGACCGCGAGTCGAGCCGCCTCAAAACTCTCGCTCAACGTACCGATCTGATTGACCTTCAATAGAAGGCAGTTCCCCGCGTTTTTCTCCACCGCGGTTTTCAGGCGCGCCGTATTCGTTACCGTCAAATCATCCGCCACCACTTGCACGTTGGAAAAGCGTTTCGTTAACGTGGCATACGCCTCGAAATCCTCTTCATGAAATGGGTCTTCCAACGAAAGCAAGGAATAGTTGTTGATGAGGTCCGCATAATAATCCGTCAATTCGCCCGTCGAAAGCGATCGGCCGTCCATTGAATACGATCCGTCCATGTAAAAAGAGGAAGCCGCTGCATCCATGGCCAGACGCACGTGCTTGGAATAACCGAGCTCGTTAATCGCCGTGACTATGGCATTCAACGCCTCCGCGGTTTTTGTAAACGGCGGCGCGAACCCCCCTTCGTCTCCGACGTTGATGCTCGAAGAGCCCATGCGATTCTTCAACTGTTTTTTCAGCGTCGAATACACTTCGGCCACCATACGCGTGGCCTCCGCCCCATTCTTGGCGCCGACCGGCGCGATCATGAACTCCTGAATACTCAAAGCATTCCCCGCATGCTTCCCGCCATTCAACAAATTCGCGAACGGCACCGGAATGGATAAAGACGGCGAACCATACAACTCCTGCAAGTAAACGTATAACGGGTGGTTCTCACTCGCAGCCGACGCACGCGCTGAAGCCAACGAAATCCCGAGAATCGCGTTCGCCCCCAATTTCTTTTTCGTGGGCGTCCCATCCAATTCAACGAGAAACGCGTCCAGCTCCCTCTGATTACCGGCTTCCCGCCCCACCAGCTTCGGAGCCATGACTTTCCGAATGTTCGTGACCGCATTCAATACCCCGCGGCCCAAAAACCGTTTGCCGCCATCACGCAATTCAACGGCTTCATGGATTCCCGTGGACGCACCGCTCGGCACCATCGCCGAACCCCGACTGCCATCCTCCAGCAACACCGTACAGTCGAGCGTGGGACTGCCACGCGAATCCAAGACCTCTCGTGCGGATACTTCGGAAATGTTTGCCATAGCCGCTTACCTGAAACGGGTTTAGAAGTCAAACGTTTTAAATCCTGGTTACGGCGCTACTCGGAAGCGATAAAGCGCGACAAGTCAATGGGATGCGTGAACTCGAACCAAAATTCCGAGGGGGTCCAGCCTAAAAACGACGGAAAATAGAATAAGGCGACAAAAAAGAACGCGAACCCGACCATCACGCCGTAATTAAACCACTTTTTTTCCGGCGGATCCGGCTCATGATACAAATCCGAGCGCATGCTCATCGCGAAACCAAACGGAGATCGCATCACCGCAAACTTACTGTACCGCAAGAAAATGTAACCGAAAACCGTCGCCACGAAAAAATTGAAGAAGGACGCGAGACGGAAAAAAAGCAGTGACCCCAAGAAACCTCCCAGAAAAATAAGGCCGTCATACATGCTTTTACGAGCCACCTCCTCCGCGCTTTGACGCAACGACTTGCCGTGCTTCGCCAACGCCCACACATAGTTCGCAGAACGCTCGTCATACCCGTTCGCGACCAACCACATCTTGCAGTACATGTAATCCTTGCCCGAATGCTGCAGGTTGCGGATCTCCTGAACGCGTCGTTTCAAACCCTCAGACGGCTCGTCTTCCATACCATTCACCAATACCTCTTACCTTAAAAAAATAAGCGGAAAGCCCGCAGCACACGGTTTAAAAAAACGCGGGAAGTGCAAACCATTCATGATCGTCGAACAACCGCATATGCTGCAGCGCCCGCGATTTCCTCCATTATTCAAAGGATCGGAAGCGGCCACCGTAATTCAAGCGCAGAAACAATGGATTGCAGGAGCCCCCCGAACAGGATTCTGCCCCATTTGCCGTAGTCGGGGGTGCGCGCACCTTGAAAAACTCCAGCTTCAAATCCAATTGAAGCAAAAAAAGAAATTAACCCGAGACGTATTTGGGGCGTCGCCACCGAACGCGTTCATTGGCACTCACGGTTACCCGTTCGTCAACATCGGGCCATTAGTCGGAATCGACGACAGCGTGGATTCAAAGACATTCGATCATCCCGCGGACTGGTACGGTAAAACCGTGAACGAAATCGTCGAGTTCCGCAGCATGCTCGCCCGCGGGAAAAAAATGCATTCAGTAAAACAAGAAAGCCGCACGCTCTCGGAATTGCAGGATGTCGTGCTATCCAGCCAAACCATCGATCTGGAAGTGAGATTCCGGAAAGAGTTAAGCTTCAGCGTCGCGTTGTCCCCCGTCACCCAGCCCATGGGACCGTCCGCCGAAATGGAGCGCATGCGGCTGGCGGGCAACCCAACGATTCCGAGAAAAGTGGATAGCCTGCTCGAAGAGAACCTGAAGACGCGCGATGCCGTCGACGAACTCATGAAACGGAATTACGACGTGTATTACTTGCAGAAATTATTGTCGATAGGCGTGTTCGGACAAAGACAGCGGAAGCGGCTCGTGCCCACGCGATGGAGCATCACCGCCACGGACAAGATGACGGCCGATCATTACATTGACGAAATCAAAACGCTCCCGTGGCTGCCTGAAATTCGCGTGTACAGCAATGAATACCTCTTCAACCGATTCGATATCCTATTAATTCCCGGTCCGTGGGAATTCGAACAATTCGAGGCATGGCAGAAAGGAAGCGCGTGGTCCGCTGGAGGAAAAGAAGAATGGGGATTCGTATCGGAATACGAACCCTATAAGGGGAGAAGCGATTACGCCGAAAAAGAAGCCGGAGGATATTACGCGGGGCGATTCGGCGCGGCGGAAGCGCTCGCTAAACAGCTGCGAAAGCAGGCGAAAGTCGTGGTGTTCAGGGAAATCGGAAAGGAGTATAACATGCCCGTCGGGGTTTGGGCTGTTCGTCAAACAGTAAGAGAAGCCTTCAAAAAACCACCATATAAATTCGCTACCCGAAATGAAGCCGAAGAGTTCCTGAAAAACAGATTAAAGGTAAGTATGCGGGATTATGCTAAAGGCAGTCGCGTGCTTCCTCAAAGAAAATTGACCGAATACTAAATGGACTTAAAAGAAAAGCCAACCACTGGAACACGAGGGTCGAACAAGCTACTTAGTTATTCACACCGAAAATAGGTTATGGATTACTTTCATTTCTGGGATTTGCCACCCGATTCTTACATTATTTTAACAGAACCATGCCAAAAGCAACTTCTCTTAAAATCAATTGACAAAACGAAAACGTTAAGACAGTTATCAATAATATTACGGGAAAAAGCGCGGGTATACCGTATCCGGGCAATGGTTAGTTTTCCCGTGATAACAAATTGGAAAACATGTAAACGAAGAAAAATTCCAGTTTGGGTAATAATCGAACTAAGTAGGTTATTGGATATCAGTCCGGACCATATTGAAACAAAAATTATCGGATACGGAAATGCGGGGAGGAGCTTATTCATTACCGGAAATTTTCCCATAAAAATTTCTCCAGAATTCGACTCCGTCGTTTCGAATTTTATGGGAGACGGAAGTTTTGGAAATATTAAAAGCCTGCCTAACTACAAACAAAAAAATGAGCTCGGTAGACGAATTTTTTTAACCAAACTTTATAACGTATTTGGAAAATTTTGTAAAAATGATCTCGCGTATGATACCTATTGGCAGGTTAGAATTCCTAAAATCATTGGAGAAATCATAAAAAAGTATTATCAAATCAGTCCAACGGATAGTTTGAACAGAAGACTGCCCAATCAAATGAAGAACAAATCAAGAAATTTCAAAATAGCCATTTTAGCATCATTTATTGTTGACGAAGGCCATATCGGAGACTCCATAGAAATCTATTCGGGGAATAAAGCGTTACTTCAAGATTATCTCGAGATAGCGGAAAGCCTCGAGTATAGATGTACTGAAATAAAAAAGAAAAAAGGGCACTTGACACCGCGACCCTCATACCGATTTCGAATTTCTGCAAGAAGTAGTAAAAAAATTCTTGCTGATCTCGAAGAACTTAAACAGGAATATCCAAATTGTAGTTTGGCTCACAAACAGAAGCAGTTAGAACAAATCGTTAGAAAACAGGAAATTCAATTTAAACGCTGTCAATCAAGAAAGCAGGATATATTGAAATTATTGGACCACGAAGTGAATACGATCAACAAGCTTAAAGAGATCCTTCCGATAACCGGCACCACTATTTCGGAACACCTCAGAGAGCTTGAAAATAAGGGATTAATCGAAAGAGTCGGAAAAGTGAAAGATGCCGATATTTGGAAGCGAATGATCTCAATGGCACCCAACATGCAAGGAAAGCATAGTCCAATACGGTAATTGGATACTCCGATTTCTAGGAAAGCAAAAGCCTTATTAAAACGAGCGCGGCAAAGAGCACTAGAGGAGAAAGCCTGGAATGCGCGCACTCATCTTAATGGCATTCGTGATGATCGGAATCGCGAGCGCCGCCCCGCACGTCATCATTGTCGATCCGGTTGTGCATACCATCTCCGAAGGAGAAACACTGGATTTGGGCGTGGTAGGGCCGGGACAACGCCTGGAAGTGGAAATTCGCAGTGGAACAGGAGAACCCGATTTCCAAGGAGAGGAAAAAGACTGGGATCGCTTGCTCGTGGATGAATCCTCCTTGCCCATCGGATGGGAACAACTCGACAGCAAGTACTACGAGCGAATCATGAAGGCATTCGTCATCGTTTCACCGCTCGCGCCCGACGGAGAGTATGCGTTTGCACTCCGCACGTTCGACGAATACCAGGGAACGGATCCCGTACGCTTCAACGCGAAAGTGAAAGTGAGCCGAGACGTATTCAGGTTCCAAGTCCTGCAAGAAGATGTCACGGCCGGAACCGACCAGCCCGCCGTCTACGCCATGAAGCTCCAAAACCTGGGAAGCGCCAGCGACGCATTCCGGATCGAAGTCGCGGAAGGACTGCCGTCGAAATGGGCGTATACGAGAGACGTGTTCGTACCCCATAATACGGAACAGACCATTCAATTCGAGCTCGTCGGAACCGACCAAGGCGAGTACAACGTGCACTTCACAGCGACCTCCCTGTCTTCCGCGGAAATCCAAGGAGACCAATACGCGGGATTGATAGTCAGAAGCTCGATCATCGAGGAAATGAAAGCAGCGGGTCGAGGCATGCTCTTGTTTCCAACCATCGAGCAAATCGTGTACAACTTGATAGGCCTTATTGCCATCAACGCGTTCGAATAGACTTAACGCAACGCAGCGCGAACCTCTTTAACGGAAGCATTCGTCTTGATACTCGTCGGCGAAAAATGCGTCCGCGAAACCTGAAACCCCTTGCGCTTCAATTGATCGGAAACGCGTTCAACGGATCGAACCGACACTCCAGACTTTTTCGCCAACACGTGCAAATCGAAAAAAGAAACGGGAAACGCGTTCTCGGAACGCAGCAAGCGAATAAGCTTCTCAACGGATTTCGCATCCTTTGAATGATCTTTTCGAACATCCTTCAGCAGCGCATCCAAAAATTTCGAGTCATTTAATTCAGAAAGCCACAACGGGCCCGCCGCTTCCAAAGGCTCGCGGCAACTCGGACAACATTCTTTTTGCCGCCTGGAAGGAAAGCGGTGCAGGCAATGAACGCAGTGGTTCACGAAACCGATGTTCGGAATCATGTCATCCGCCTTCATCGCGCCTTTCTCGCATAACAGAAAGGTTTTCACGTAATGACGGCGGTAAAAGGACAAAAGAGGCAGGACGGCGAAATCAAATTTCATCGCCGTACGCGCGACGCGGCCCACGAGAACACGCAATGCGATCTCGTGCGCGTACGCGCTATGCAACGGACGCGCATCGTAGTGCTTAATGCAGGGAAGCATACGGGCTCCCGCCAAGTTCGCGAGATCCGTTGCCGTAACTGAAAGAACAGAGGTTTTCTTCAAGCGCCTGAAAGCCGACTCCAGAAAGAAAACCGGGGAACCGAACGGATCGATTTCAATGAAATCGAAAAACGTTTCCGAATTAAGGAAAAAGCGGTTCAAGTCCGTGCGTTCAATGGAAGAAACGCGCTCGAGTTTATTCGCTTTCACGTTTTTTTTCAGGAACGGTAACGCGTCATCGTTCGCGTCCACGAAAAACATTTTTTCAACGTTTTTTCCTTCAAGCGCATAGCGGATGCCGCGCACCCCCAGAGCGCACAAGCCATCAACAGCAACTGCTTTCTTCACGCCGATGCGCTTCATGGAGTGCTTGAAAGCCAGAACGGAAACGTCGCGGTTGAACTTCATGGCGGGGTTGAAGAACACGGGGCAGTGAAACGGATCCCGCAGGCTCTGCCTCGGAATCGTCAAAGAAGCTAAACCTTCCGTTATTTGAGTGGTTTTCATCGTCATTCGAAATCACAAGAAATTATCCTGCCAACTTTTTGCAAAGCACAGAGTAGAAAACGCTTTCGAGACCGTTTTGCAATTGATAATGGAATACGGAAGTACCCGAAAGCGGAATATTCAATGTTTTTTCAAGAGCTTTAAGGATCGCGGGAGTCTGCGCGTCTGTAACTCCCCATCGTGCCTGCAATAAAGTTCCCAACCAATTGGCATAAACGCTGTACTCAGGGTATTTGTATTGCGTGTACACTTGAGCCCCCGCGATCGCGATTCCAACGTAATCAAGGTGACAGGTTTCCGTTACGCCGGCATGAACAACCGCATACATCTGATTATCACATACAGAAGAAACGACATAGGAGCGCTTGGGATTGCATTTCTCTATGCAGATGACCACACCTTCAGGCGGAGGACCGTATAGAGGTTCGGGGAGCCCAACAAGGCAGGAACAAAGGAGTTGTGTGGTGCGGGTCAATGGGAAGAATCCGGGGAAATCGATGTCGATACCCGAAGCAGTTACTGCCCCCGCTTTCGTCGCCGCTTGAGTTGCAGTGTATGCTGCTTCCTTACATGCAATTTTTGTAGAATACGCAGCTGCTTCACATGCGGTCAATTCTGCAGCACAAGCGGGTTGAGCACAACAGGGGCATATCAAAACTGCACAGGTAGCGGCGGAGCACGCAGCGTATACATCCCCACAAATATTCATTTCGGCTAAGTAAGCCGCATCACACGTACGAACCGCCGAAGTGTAACTGGTCGTTTGCGATGAAGCGACGTGGTCGCACATCAGTTTTCTGACAGGGATTTGCCAGAAACTGCTTGGAATCGGAATCGGAGTCAGATTCTCCTTGTCCTTGACTTGCTCTGCAGCTGCAAGGTTAGCATTCGGATCCGAGTCCACGCAATCTGGCTTGCCCGTCAGGAAATCGCATAAGGCCAGATAGCCGCCGGACGATTGTCGGCTGAACGACTCGGTTCCTTCGGAAGCCGGCGTGCGCGAACTGCCGGGACAAGACGGAGGCTGGTTCGGGGAAACGTACTGGTAGCGGTACAGGCGGGAAATGCGTGCGCGGTACGTCCACGCAAAACCGTCGTAAGTGGAAGCGTAGACTTCGTAAACCGCTGGCGCGTCGCTCTCGCAACCGTACTGCGAAGGCGAGTCCTGAACGGAGACTTGACTGGGAAGCTTGGCGCCTTGAAGCAAGCGAATCACCGTAGAGAAAATGAAGGGTTGATCCGTAATCTTTGAAATAGGTAGTTTCGCTCGCTTGTCCGTGCGGAAAGCGGTTTGGTCGGCCATGTTTTGAGCCAGTTGTTTGAACGCAGAAAACGAGCCTGCGGCTGCTTGAGTCGTGCACCAGCCGTCCGCGCAACAAAACGCGTCGCTGCAGCTTTCCTTGCGCGGGCCCTGATCGCTGATATCTTGGTAGTAAGTGGAAGTGGGAGCGTATACGAGGGAAGCGGCCTTGCCGTCGTTCTCAAAAAGTTCCAATAGGCCGTCGCCGCTCCACGCATAACTTTTAGCGCCCGCGCGATCGAATTCAGTGAATTGTTGATTGTTAATGGATAGGCGGCGCTGGCCCTGCGCTTCACTGATAATGTGGAAGAGCTTGGAGGAAGAGCCCTCTAAAGAAGCGGGTTCCAAGTAAGTCGTGGGAAAGCTGTTGTCGATGCGCAAATCAATGGGAAGCGATAAAACGTTGGAAGCGTCTCCGGGACAGGTCAGCTCGAGAACGGATTCGCCTGCTTGCGTTAGCTGGCCTCCGCTTAAATCAATGGGGCACGACGGACGATAGGGTCCGCCGCGGAAAATAATGTAGCCGTCTTGAACTGAGAAACAGTCTGCGTTCGGGGAACGGATCGCCGTAAGCGGATGAGTGCATTTATCGGTGATGTCGAATTTCACTACGTCGCCTGGGAAAATGGGATCGGCCTGCATTTGAATGGACGCGATGTTGGTAACAAGTTGTCCGTTGACGATATCGATGCCGATGCCGGGACGAGGAGTCGGAGTCGGCCCTCCTGAATCCCCAACGCATACGCCGTTCTGGCATCCACGCAAGCAGTTTTGCACGCGTTCGGCTTGCAGAACATTGGAACACGTTCCGAAATCACATGAACGCGTTCCATAATTCGAGTATACATCCCCGTTTTGACAGAAGGGCTCGCCGGAATAGCCATCCAAACCGCAATCGCCGTCGTAATGGCAGTCAATAGTGGGATCGGGTTCGGAAATCACGTCTACAAACGTGTCGGTGCAGGCCTTGCTGCCGATGGATGCGGAAACCGAAAAGCTGCCGGAGTTGGGATAGTAACACATCGCCGAGCATAAACCCGTGCGGTCCGCGCAATTCGTTGCAACGGTTGCGCGATCGTTCCCGCAATTAATGTTAATGATTTGAGGCGCTGAAGAAAGATCGAAGTAATTGACTTGAGCCATCGTGGATTGACCTGAATTCAGCTCGCTCTTTTGAACGTTGACGGTGCAACGACCGTTTTCAGTTGGAATAGAGGGAATGCACGTGCCCGTGCTTTGATCGCATTCGCCGGAAGCGCATTCGTAATTGTAAGTGCACTCAAGCGGAGTCGAACAAGAGCCCGTGCAGCAAACCCCTGCGGTACAAGCGCCCTCGATGGGAGAGCATTCCTCGTAATCGCCGCAACCGCCTACGCACGAGCCGCCTGCTTCGGAGCATAAGGCGTCTGCAGACGGCGTTTCGTCACAGAGTCGAGTATTTTCATTACAGCTCCCGGAATCACATTCCGAGTCTTCCTCGCAGGGTTCCGGAGCAGCGTCCGGAGATTCACAGTATCCGGTCGCGACGTCGCATTGTTGCGGATAACACTCCCAGTTCTCGGAACAAGGCTGGAGCGTGGGCTCGGGAGTCGGCGTGCCGATGAAACCGCAATCCACGCGGCAGATTCCATCCAAACAAAGCATTTTCCCGGAAGGACATACCTCGAGTTCGGGCTCTTCCGACGGATCGGGAAGGGTTATGCAAAGGTATTGGCACGAGCCATCCTCGCAAATGCGCTTTCCTCGGCCGCAAGAAGTTAGAATGGAGAAATCGATGGTTTCACGGATCTTCTGGTTCTCAAGATTTTCTGGCCAGACTTCAACCGTAACGGTTTCCTCACCTTCGCGCAAGGGCCAGCTCGTTACTTTAACATCGTAATAGGAGCTATCGGAAACGGAGGCAAGAACAGAAGAGGCTTGAGAGTCCATAGAAGCGGCGTGGTTAACCGAGTACTTTTTGAACGCGAGAAGGCCGCCGCGTTGTGAAACACGGAAATTGAAGGGACGATTCGAGAACGAAGGAGAGGGATCGAAATCGAGGTGAACGAATAATGCGGAGAGAACGCAGGAATCCTCGCAGCCATCGCACGAATCGTCGCACTCGAGTCCGGAAGGGCCTTCCAATGCGCGGGCTTGAAATCCGTCACCAGCTAGAAACCCGTCTTGCTCCAGCGCAATGGATAAACAGCCGGCTGCTTGACACCTGAACTCTTGAACTTGCACGAGCGGAAGAGATTCCTCGAATGTACTGGCATAGCAGCCTCCTTTGTCCGGCGTGCTTTCCAAGAAGCCCAGTTGTTCGTCAGGAGGGACGCGGAAATAGCCGTCATCTTGCAACGCGTACGCCCTGTAAAAGAACGGAATCGAGGTTTTACCTTGCACATTATTTTTGACTTGGAAGCGGAAGGAAACGTCTTGGACCATGGGACCGTTGAAAACAAGTTCCATCCATTTGAAGCCGTCATCGCTCGCCGTATCCACTGGGCAAACCGGACCCGGAACGTAGGAAGGAGAACGAACCACTGAATCAGCGGGAGTCAGCGCATCATAAGAGAGAAGCTGGCCCTCGCCTTGCTCGAGGTCCGAACCCGTACCCAAACGGAAATAGACGCCGGTTTCCTCCGCGTCACTTGAACCCACTAAAAGCTTAGCGGTATATTGAAGGCCGGCTTGCAGCTCGGATACTTGGTTGTCGAAGGCATCGAAGACGCCCAGCCATTGAACATAAGACCCTTCCAGCTCATCGATGGGTAACAGGAATAAGGGAACGGATTTCTCGTCCTCTCCTCCGGAGAACACTTCAGAAGAGTAATCGAAGTACTCGGACGCGAACACGTCCACGATTCCCGAAGAAAGATGGGGCAAGCGCAGATAACAAAGCGTGCCCGAACAGTAATCAAAGGATTCGTCTTCAACGGAAAGCGCGAAGTCCGCAAACACGGGCGCTTCAGAAAACGCGTCGTACGCCGAGACTTCTAAGAACGTGACCGGGCCGCTCAAAAATATTTCTAAGTATTCGTTTTGTAGAAGGAGGACGCGGCCGTAACCGGTCTCGCCTGAATAATGTTCTTCAACGGTGTATTTGAAATTGATAGGAAGGTAGACCGTTAAACTCGCGGAAGAATCGGTGTTGGATTCCAAGAGCACGGTCTTATCCTCCGATAAAACGCGTACCTCGGCACCCGAAAGCGCATTGCGGGAAGCATCCTGAGTTTGAATGGTTAATGCGGCGGAATTCTCGGCGGTCGCCATTTCCAAAAACAAAGAAACGTCTTCCGAAAAGGGAGCGGTAAAGAAGCCGCTGACCGCCGGAAGACGCGCATCCGAAAAAGCGGACACGTAATAAGTGAGGGAAGCGGGATCTTCACCCAATGCGAGTTCGATGTCCGCGAGAGTCAACACGGATTCGCCCGAACTCTCTTGTTGCAATACGAGCCGGCTATCGGACGTGTAAAGCGAGATGGTTGAGGAAACGAGGTTGCCTTCCTCGTCCAACGTGCGAACCTTGAAGTCTTCCGTGAGTCCGTCCGAACGAAGCGAAATTTCGTGCTTCGTCAACGCTTTGATCTTTATTTGCTGCGAGCCCGCATAGGGAAGGAAGAGGTCGGAACGGGCGGCAAGATACACGCGGGATCCGACGAGCAGGCCATCGAAGGTAGTTTTGCCGTTCACCGTGTCCTTGGAAGCGAGCTGCACATCCGTGGACGCGTCGAAAACCGTTACCGTGGATTGGGACACGGGATTTCCGTCCGGATCTTTCACGAGAACCTCGAGCGAACCATACTCCAAATCAGCGGGCGCGCCGGACGGACGAGGCGTGGCCGAACCCGACCGGCGCTGCAAAGTCACTTCAACGACTTTCCCTTTTTTCGGGAGAAACGAAAACGATTTTTCCAAGTAGTTCGGGTGAGACACGCGCGTGTTCACCGTACGGCCCTCGGAAACCAACAAAACCGCCTTTCCTTGGGCATCCGTTTCGGCCGAAGAAGATTTTTGGGAGCGATCCGAAGCGTATTGAATGGATGCTTTGGAAATGGCCGAACCGGAATCGTGATCCAAAACGAGAACGGTGATGCTCAAGGTTTCAAGCGCGGGAATGGTTTGTTCAGGCGATAATTCCACGCTGACGGACGGCTTGTTTTGAACAACAGCCGTCGCCAACTCGTAACCGTTCTTCAGCACTTTCACGACGACTTTCGGCAGGTTGACATTTGAAAACAAGGCGCGGCCTTGCGCGTCGCTTCGCTGTTCGTCAATGAAATTTCCCTTCTCATCGAAAAGTTGAACGCGTGCATCGGACACGGCTTCACCGCTCTCCGATAACACGGTCACTTTCAATTCGCTGATCACGGATTTCGGGAGAAAGAAAGTGGTCAAGAAAGCGAGAATGGCGAGAACGAGAATGATCAGAATAATGAGGGACGGGAGCGCGGGAAGACCCTTGGATTCGGCGAATTCGGCGAACTGAGCATATACGCGCTTGAGGTCCTCAGGATCCATGCAATGTCGCTAGGCACTAAGAAGCGAGAGCTTAAAAAAGGTTTTTAGGAACGAAGAATGCGGCGAATCTGATCCTTGGGAGTCCCGTGATACGCGTCTTCGGATAAAATGCCGGCCTGGAAAAGCTTGCGGCCGCGCACGCGACCAACGCCCTTGATCCGGCACAGCGAAAGCAATTCCTCTTTAATGCCGTGGCGCAGACGGCGACGCAAGCGCTTGGCTTCCGCGTGCACGCCGGAGGCATTCAGAATAAAAGCGAGTTCCTGCACCGAATAACATAACCAGACCACGTTGCGCAAACGGGTAGCAAGCATTCCGGGAGGGACTTCAAACTTCTCGAGAAGCGATTCCTCCGTTTCCTCATTGATCCAAGCGTTCAACAGCTTCGCGGCCTTGAACTTCGACAGAAAATTATAGTCATCGAACTGTTTTTCCAAATAGAGGTTCAGCGGAATGCCTTCGAGTTCCTCGAACAGGGCTTGCTCTTCGTTGCGCTTCACCACGGGAAGAGGAGACATCTCCGTTGCGCAGTGCAATGCCAGCAAATAATCCAAGACGCGCTTGTCTCCCTTGGATTGGATGAAGTCCACGAACGCGTTCGCGGAAAGCGGATCAATGTAAAGCTCGGAAATTCGTTTTCCGAGCGGAGTGGCGGTCAGCGACGCGTTCTTGCGTTCGCTCACAAAACCCATGTTCTTGAGCTCGAAAACCACTTCCTCCACCATACCCAGCAATTCATCCGAAGAACCGTATTGAAACGCGAACAGGCTTTTCTGGAAAAACTCAAAAAGCTCTTTAAACGAATGGCAGTACCCGGACGCCAATAATCCCAAGCAATGCATGCGCAAAACCGCTGCGGACGAGAGTTTGGATTCAATGTTCTCGAGGCCCCCGAACACGTATTCCGAAAGTACGCGATCCTTGTCCTTCGGAGCACACATGAGAACCGCTATGCCTTGCGAATCATACCGGGGACGGCCCGAACGGCCCGCCATTTGAGCGACCTCAAAACGCGGAATGTACTCGGAAAAAGCACCCGTAAAACGCTTGAGATCCCGAATGATCACGTAAGAAGCAGGTAAATCAACGCCCATGGCCAAGGTCGTGGTAGCCACAATCACTTTAATGACGCGTTTCTCCTTGAATCCCTCCTCAATCACGGTGCGTTGTTTCCCCGTAATGCCCGCGTGATGAAACGCGATGCCGTTCCGAAGAGCATCGGAAAGCGTGCGGCACTGCATCGTGGGATGGGGCAACGCCTTCAAAGCGCGAGCCGAAAGCGTCTCCAAGGAAGCGCGTTCCTCGGAAGAGATGAACGGGGAAATGAACGGACTCAGCTCTCCAGCCGTGCGTTCTGCCGAGCGACGAGAGGAAACGAATACAATGGCTTGACCTTTCGAAGTCAAGCAACGACCCAATACGTCTTCCAGAACGCGCTTGGAAAGGATTTCCTCGGAAGACGAGCCGGAGTCGCCCAGTAATAAATACTGGTTCCCAGCAGCAATCGCGTACACCAATTTAGTGGGACGGTAATCACTGGAAAAGAGTCGCGCATTCATCCAGCCCGCGAGTTCCTGCGCGTTCGCAACCGTGGCGCTCAAGGCGAGGAGCTGCACGTCCAAGTTCATGAGCTTAACGAACACGATTTCCAGGGTGGCTCCGCGGCCGGCATCATGTAATAGATGCACTTCATCCACGACCGCCAGGGTAATGCGTCGGATCCAAGAGGCGTTGTGGCGAAGCAAGGAATCGAATTTCTCGACCGTGGCAATGATGACATCCGCGCGTTGAAGCTCTTCCGAAGAGGAATCAAAATCAGACGTGGCAACGGCTACTTTCAAACCAAACGGGGCCAGCGAAGCGGAAAACTCGCGATGCTTTTCTTGCGCCAGCGCTTTTAATGGAACCAAATAGATGCTCTTGCCGTTAAGCTCCTGCGCGTTTTGAATGATGCGAAGAATGGCCAGAAGCGTTTTGCCGGAAGCCGTGGGAGCGCACACGAGTGACCGCGGGGATCCAAGAAATCCTTGAGCCAGGAGATGGCTCTGCATGGGATTCAACGAACGATAGGGAAGTTTTTCTAATGCGGACTGCCAACGGAACACCTGCATAAACATGTACCTGAATGCTTCAAGAGAGGAAAAAGGTTATTAGAGGCATCAGGCGCCGCGTTTCCATTAAGGTCGCTTGACCTGCAACGAAAGCCCGCGTTCAGCCAATTCGTTCATGCGGTCAACGGAAAGACGGGCCCGCGGACTCAAATCCATTTCCTTAAAATGCTCCAACTCGTCTTGAATCTCTAGCAATACTTGCTGGTGGACCAACGGTTTTTGCAATACCGTTGCTTCTTTCGCGTTCCGGCTTCCCTCTCGCGGCTGGAACCAGAACTCCAATCGCAATTCATCAATTTTATCCATGAGAGGCGTCAAATCCACTTGCGAACGCGAGGAAGGCTGAACGCGTTTAGACCAGTCGGAAATTTCCCGTCGAAGCATCGAAAGATCGTCATCCGAGCGTTTGGAGACATGCGTTCTCGCAAGCACCTGACCCATTTGAAACTGGAGATTCGAAAGCAATTTCTGGAGCTCCGGATCCTCTTTCTTTCGAGAAACCGCTTGCTGAACCTCATGCAATACGCCCGCAAGGTGCGCGTCCCGCTTCGATGCCTCCATCTGTCGACGGCGCAACTCCAATGATACGCCGCCCAACGCCTCGTTCAAATCCCGCAACACCGGAGTCAATTGCGCCAACTGCGTGTTGAAGTGACTCGAGCGCTGGCCTTGAACGGCCATGGCATTCTGCAACGCATCCATTCGCTCCAGCGTATGTTGTTCCACGAGATCGGCGTGTTGAATGACTTCCTCGAACTGATTGCTGTACGGCATGGCCTCCTTGATTTGAGCCAACAGCAAACGTTGCTGTTCCAAAGATTCCTTAAGCGTTGAAAACTCCTGTTGCAAGCCCTGCACGTCCTCCTTCCAAGGAACATGTTGCTTCTCCGCAATCATTCGTTCCGTTGACGATTCCAACGAGCTCCTAAGAAGGGAAAGCGACAAGTCCATCGATCGGAGTGCCTGTGAATGGCGTTCAACGGCCTTGGAAAGCCCTTTCACGTTCGATTCAACGGAAGAGGAAAGGGATTCGAGAGCGCGCTCACGGTCCATTCCTTCCTCCGTACGCGCGCGCTGATCCGAAAGCGCGGACAGCACGGCCGTCAGCTTGTGATTCAAATCCTCGATGCTCGACGCATTATCGGAATACGATTCCTGCAAACGCGCCAAGCCTTCATGAAACGTTTTCAAGTGCTCCAGACGCTCGCCCAAACCCTCCGGCGCCTTGACGGGCTTGCCGGAAAAAGAACGCATTTCCTTGCGAACCGCTGAACGAAGCGTCGTGCGCACCACGACTTCAAAGTGATCGAGTCGCCGGGAAAACGCATTCAATGACGCTCCCACGACCTCGGACTCCATAAAGTGAGTCGTGGCCAATTTCAAATGCGCAAACTCCTTCCGAAGAGCGCGCAACTGATCATGCAACGCACCCGTGTTCGTGGCGTGCGCGTCATCCAAATTCGAAATCTGTTTTTCCAGCGTCGAAGACGAAGTGGCTAAGCGATCCAAGGCCTCCGCTAATTCGCGTTGATGAGCCGGTGACGCGCCATGAACGTTTTGGCGCATATGCGCCAGTTCATCTTCCATGGCCCGAAGCGCCCGACGAACCGTCTTTTCTTCCATGAATTAAACCTGAAAGCGGGGGAATGACCAAGTAACGCCCCGAACCATTTAAAGGTTTGGTTCCAACCGCCGGAAAATTCAGGTATTTATTCATTCCCTTTACCAATAACTCCCATGAACGTCTTCTTCAAAACGTACGGCTGCACATTGAACCAAGCCGACGCGGAGCTGGCCCAACAACTCGTGCAATCCCATGGACATTGCATCGTCGAAAACGAAAAGAATGCCGATCTCGTTATCGCGACCACGTGCGGCGTCAAGGAAACCACGGAAAATAAGATCCTGCATTATTTACAAACACTGGAAACCCGTAAAAAACCGTACATTGTAGCGGGCTGCCTTCCCGCCATGAACATAAAAAAAGTGAAACGCTTCGCGCCTTCCGCCAACGGATTCATCGGACCCAACCACCTGAAAAAAATTCCGGAAATAATGGAATCATTAAATGGAAAAGCGGTGGAAGCACTGAATGCGCCATTCTCCGAAAAATTTGAAATCAGTCCACGCGGCCTTACCCCCATTACTCGCATCCAAATTTCATCCGGATGCTTGAGCGCCTGCAGTTTTTGCGGTACGAAACTCGCACGCGGCATGTTTCAAAGCAAGCCGGAAGAACGCATTATTCAAGAGGCCGAACGCGCCGTGTCCGCAGGCGCCAAGGAATTGCAGTTGTGCTCGCAAGACACCGGATGCTACGGATTCGATCAACAAACGAATCTGGCGCGAGTCGTCAAACAATTAAACGCATTGGAGGGAAGGTTCCGCATACGCATCGGGATGGGTTCGCCTCACCACATGATGCGCTTTGAGGATGAACTCGTGGAAGCGCTCCGAATGCCTCACACCTACCAATTCTTACATATTCCGTTACAGTCCGGAAATAATGAAATACTTCAAGCCATGCGACGGAATTACGCGGTGGAAGACGTGCAAGGGTTTATATCTCGTTCAAGGAAAGCCATTCCGGGGATAACGCTTGCTACGGATATGATTGTCGGGTTTCCGGGGGAAAGCGAAGTTCAGCACCGCGATTCAATGACGCTTTTGAAAGAACTGCGTTTTGATGTGGTGAATGTGAGCAAGTACTCCGTACGAGAAGGAACCAAGGCAGCTGAAATGGAGCAAGTGCCATCCCAAATAAAAAAACGGCGAGCGAAAGGAATGGCCGTCCAGGAACGGAATACGGCTTGGGAAAAAAATCAGGCGTTTATCGGAAGAACGTATCCCGTGCTGCTCACGGAGAACGGCACCCGGGGATTTCTGGCGGGAAGAAATGATTTCTATAAAACGGTGCTCGTTCCGAAGGAAGGAAAAGAAATAGGGCAATTCGTGGAAGCGGAAATCGAATCCGCCACTCCCTCGTACTTGAAAGCCAGAAAATGAAAAAAGAGGCGTAAAAAGGCGCTTATAAAGCAAATAACGATTTTAAACCCCCTTAGCGTACATCCGTCCTATCAATTAATGAATTCAACCGAAAAGGTGATTAGATGCAGTTTGTAGACCAGTGGGTTGCCGTATTAACCAAACCCAAGGAAACCTATGCGTCCGAAAAAGGAAAATCGAGCCTCGCGGAAGGAGCCAAACATCTGGCCGTTGCGTACGGCATCATGGGACTCATCTATGGACTGGGCATCGCCTTGTTCTCGGCATCCCTGACCGTGATTCCCGGAGCAGGAGCCATCGCCGGACTGGGAATGGCCATGATCGTCGTGGCGCCCATTATGATGGCTGTCTTCGGCATCGTCGCAAGCCTGATCGGTAACGGAATCATCTGGATCATCGCGAAAGTATTGGGAGGAAACGGGCCGTTCGAACAACAGTTTTACTTGAGTTCATTGTACTTGGCACCCATCGCCTTGCTAGGACTCATTCCGCTCGTGGGCATGTTGGCTGGGCTCTATGGATTGTACCTCTTGACGCTCATGCTCAAGGAAGTGCATGCATTCGACACCCTGAAAGCCGTGGCCGTATGGATCATCCCCGGAATCATTGGATTCATCATCATGGGAGCAGCGGTCATGACGCTGATTGCCGCGGGTGCAGCGGGCGCAGGCAACGTTCCAGTCCGATAAAATGGCCGGAATTTTTTCTTTTTTCCTTTTCTTTTTTTTATTCTCAAGCTCCATCTGGCGCTGAGCGCGAGAAATCAGTTAATGAAATCCATTAGCAGCCGTGCTTGCCTTCGCTGAACAGCTTGATCATCTCGGGAAGCAGCTTATGCTCCTCTATCAATACGCGCTCCGCGAGCTTCTCAGCCGTATCACGAGGTTTCACGGGCACGCGACGCTGTCCCAAAACGATCCCCCCATCCACATCGGAGGTCACCAAGTGAACGCTGCAGCCGCTTTCCTGATCCCCGGAGGCGAGGACCTGCTCATGGCAGTGAATGCCCATGCAACCCTTAAACTTGGGCAATAACGTCGGATGAATATTGATGATTCGTCCAGTAAATGGCTTGAGAAGCGTCTCGCCTACAATGCGCATGTAACCGGCGAGTACCACGAGACGCACGTCCCGCTTCTGCAATTCCTTCAGAATCGCTTTCTCGTGCCCGATTCGATCGGAATACGCTTTCGAATCAATGCACACCGCGTCAATACCGTGTTGTTCCGCCCGTTTCAATGCGTGCGCATCCGGACGGTTCGAGATGACGACGCTGATGTTCACGTGCAACGATTTGTTATCCACCGCATCAATAATGGATTGCAGGTTACTGCCGCGACCCGAAACCAGTACCGCTATATTGAACGAGCGCTCCAACTTCTTGCGACCACGGGCATACGCGTTAATCTTTTCCGTGGGGTAGACATCCGTCAAACAACTTAAACAAATGTCCTCGCGAGGCAACCCGATGGAATTCACTAAACCGTCCAGCGACATGTACTGCACGCTATCCGCACCCAATTCCGCGCGTATTTGCTCCGTATTCCGAGCCGAAGCAATCAATTCCTTGTACGTCGGAAAGTCAATACCCATGTAACACGGTGCAATAATGGGAGGGCAGGAAATCAGGAGGTGTATTTCCTTCGCGCCCACCGAGCGCAGCATTTTAACGAGTTTACGCGTCGTGTGGCCTCGCACGATACTGTCATCCACGATGGCGACGCGCTTCCCTTCAATCAAGGGTTTCACGGGAGACAGCTTCAATCGAATGGAGGACTTGCGTTTGGAATCCGCGGGCATGATAAACGTCCGATGAATATAGCGGTTCTTGATCAAACCTTCAGCAAACGGAACGCCGCTCTCCCGGGAAAACCCCAAGGCAGCGGAACGCCCGGAATCCGGAACCGGAATCACGACATCCACTTCATTATGAAACGGTCGGGCCAACTCGATACCCAAGTTTTCGCGCACTTGATAGACATGACGGCCATTAATAATGGAATCCGGACGCGCGAAATAAACGTATTCGAACATGCAGTGCGCGCGCGGCCGAGCTTTCATGACTTTAGATTCCACGGACGTGCCTTGAATGACCACGATTTCGCCGGGAAGGATCTCGCGATCGTATTGCGCGTCCAACGCATCCAGAGCGACGGTTTCCGATGCCACGTAAACGAGTTCGTTAACCAACGTGCGCTTGCGGCCTAAACACAAGGGCTTGTAACCCTGCGGATCGCGCGCCGCAATCAAGACGCCGTTGGACAACAATAAAATCAGGGAGTATGCGCCCTCCAATTGCGTCATCACGGATTGCATGGCCGTAATATAATCGGCCGACGACGGGACACGCGTATGAAGTCGTTTGAGATGATCCGCAAACAGTTGCAAAATGAGTTCGGTGTCCGCCGTGCACGAAAACTTGAGGGAGCCCCCCAAGCGTTGTTTCAGTTCTTCATAATTGACGATGTTGCCATTAAAGGAAATGGCGATCTGCAAGCCATTCGCATGGCGCATCAACGGCTGCGCGTTATCTACGGTAGAGGTGCCGGTCGTAGAATACCGGACGTGACCCGCCCCCACTGAACCGGTGAGCCAATCCAAGTCCTCGTAATCGAATACCTCGGACACCAGACCCATCGCTTTAATGGTACGCAACTTCTTGTTCCGAACCACCGTAATCCCCGCAGACTCTTGCCCGCGGTGTTGCAACGCCGTTAAGCCATGGAAAAGACTCAGCGGCACTTCAACGGAAGGCGTCTTTCCGGATACGCCGATGACGCCGCATTTTTCTTTCACGGCCATTCTGAAGGCCTCGTATACCCAATCGGTGCGTTCAATTGAATCATGCCCGCGTACCTATTAAAACGCATCAGACCGTCTTTCCACGCTATTTCATGCAACCGGGAATCCGGCGCTCGAACTCATCCCGCATCGCAGTCACCGCGCAATCCACGACGCGCTTGCGTGAAGATTCCGAATCAAATAGGACAAAACGTTTTTCAAGAACCGGCTTTCCGATAATCTCCGCCTTGACGTTCCGGCTCTTCGCCAAGTTCAAGAGCTTCTGAGGCTCGCGCGACGCGACTAAAAACCGGCCAGGGGTCTCCGCAAACATGATTTCATCCGCCTGCAGTTTTCCCTTGGAAGGCAACCGATCCAGTTGCACCTCCGCGCCCATATTGCTGCGAATGCACATTTCCGCCAACGCCAAACCAAAACCGCCAGACGACACGTCGTGACAGGAGGAAATCAAGCGCAGCTTGTTCGCTTCCAAAATAATTGAAAGGGTTCGTTTTTCCCGGTCGAGATCAACGGAAGGCGCCTTGCCGCCCTCCCATTTCAGGATCGAGTGCGCGTATTCACTTCCCCCGAGCTCGGGAGCCGTTTCTCCAATAATGACGATCGAATCCTCCGTGTTCCGGAAACGCATCTCCGTAATGCGCGCCATGTCCTCCACCACGCCTACCAAAAGAATGACGGGAGCCGGCTTGATGGCTTCCTTGGTACGGTCGTCCTCATTGTAAAAAGAAACATTGCCACCGACGCACGGAATCTGCAACATCTTGCAGGCATCCGCAATACCCCGAACGGATTCAGAAAACTGCCAGAAAACAGCGGGATCGTTCGGATTACCGAAATTCAAATTGTCGACCATGCCAACGGGCACCGCGCCCACGGCCGCCAGATTGCGCGCGCACTCCAGCACGCTTTCCGCGCCCCCCGAATACGGGTCCAAATAAGATAAACGGTACACGCAATCCGTTTTCAATGCCAGACCCTTCTTTTCCGTCAAACGCAGCACCGCCGCATCCGTGTCCCCTGCTTTTAACACGGTACGGGCCTGCACCTCATGATCGTATTGTTGATACACCCAACGCTTACTCGCCAAATTATCCGAACGCAGCATATTCATGAACACGTGATTCAAGTTTTCGGGAACCGGCGGGCGTTTTTGTTTGGCAAGCGTTTTCACGTACTCCGGAACTTTTACTGGCATCGAAATCGTGGGAACATCCGTTAACAAATCCACCGGAATCTCGGCCACGACGCGGCCCTCGAACTCAATCACAAACTGAGGTTCATCCGTAAACGAGCCAATCACCGCATGAGTCAGGCCGTACTTATCAAAAACGTTCGTGAGATGCTTCAAATCCTTCGGAGCACACGAATAGAGCATGCGTTCCTGCGATTCGGACAACATGATTTCCATGGCCGTCATATCCTTCTCGCGAAGCGGTACCGCCGACGCATTGATCTTCGCTCCCTTGCCGCCCTTGAACGCCATTTCCGACGCGCAACACGTCAGCCCTCCGCCTCCAAAATCCTTCAACGCCTTCACTTTACCGGAGGGAAGCAATTCAAGCGTCGCATCCACGATCAACTTCTTCGTGAACGGGTCCGGAATCTGAACGGCCGGACGCTCGCCCTCACTCTTCTCACTCAAATTCTTGGAAGCGAACGTCACGCCGTGAATGCCGTCGCGGCCCGTGAGACTTCCTACTAACACGAGCAAGTCTCCCGCATCCCTTGCTTTTCCGAGAATCAATTGATCCTTGGCCACGAGACCCACGCAAGCCGCGTTCACGATGCAATTCGTTTCAAAACCGCGATCGAAATTCGTATCGCCCGCCACCGTAGGAATCCCCACGCAATTCCCGTAATCCGCAATGCCTTTCACCACGTAATTCATGAGCCACTGCGAATGCTCGCTATCCAAGCGACCGAAACACAACGAATCTAAAACGGCGATCGGCGTCGCACCCACCGCAAGAACATCCCGAATAATGCCTCCCACGCCGGTGGCCGCACCGCTATACGGTTCAATGGCGGACGGATGATTATGCGACTCGATCTTGAACGCAATGCATTGATTGTCTCCCACATCCACCACGCCGGCATCAAAACCGGGTCCCAATACCACGCGCTTTCCCTCGGTAGGCAATTGCTTCAACACGGGTCGAGACGTTTTATAACTGCAGTGTTCGCTCCACATGATGTCAATCATGCCGGCTTCCACGGGAGAGGGATCGCGGGACAAGCGCTTCTTGACGAGCGCCAGTTCTTTTTTCGTCAAATCGACTTCGATGCCCGAAACCATCATCGCACGAGCACCTCTTTCATGCTTTCAAATACTAGCCGCGCCTTCTCGTTATTGAATGGATTCAAGATACGCTCGGACGCCCGCTCCGGATGCGGCATCAAGCCCACCACGTTGCCTTCCGGACTACAAACCCCTGCAATGTTATCAAACGAGCCGTTCGGATTCGACTCCGGCGTTTCATTGCCCTTGAAATCCGAATACTTGAATACGATCTGTTCGTTATCCTCCAACTCCTTCAACTGCTCCGGCGGAATAAAGTAATTGCCTTCCCCATGCGCAATCGGCACTTGAAACACGTCGCCGCGAACGAACTTGCGCGTAAACGATGTGCGAATCGTCGTCACCTTCAATTGCACCCACTTGCACACGAATTTCAGCGACTGGTTTCTCAGAAGCGCGCCAGGAAGCAACCCCGCCTCCGTCAGCGTCTGAAAACCGTTGCAGATGCCCAGAACCGGACGGCCATCCTTCGCCATGCGCTTCACTTCCTTCAACGCAGGAGAAAACGCGGAAATAACGCCTCCCCGAAGATGATCCCCGTACGAAAAACCGCCCGGAAGAACCGCGGCATCAAAACGAGATTCCTTGAAATCACGGTGCCAAACCAGCTCGGCGTTCATGTGAATGACGTCCCGCAGAACGTGCAACGCATCCAAATCACAGTTGGCTGCCGGAAAACGAAGGACCGCTATCTTCATGTTAAAACCATTAAAATCGGAGGAGACATCACGCAATCGAAACAGAATAATCTTGGGAAACCGGATTCGCGAGACGCAACTCGCGACACATCTTGTCCACCATGGATTTGGCTTTGTCCTTGTTAGCGGCCTTCAGATGAATCCGCAATAGCTTGGCGGTACGCACCCGATCCACGTGCTCAAACCCGTTCCGCTTCATCAAATCATTGGCGATGGTTGCCCCCTCGGGATCGCTAAGCGATGGCTTGTATTCGATGGTAACCTCGGCCACAAACTCTTTTTCCGTCATGAGACAAACCCCCCTCGAAATCGATGAGACCAACAGTTTACACTGGTTTTCTTAATAATGTTTGCGGCCGTACGAAAAGCATATATATCCGGAATGCATTACGCATCGGCTGATTCTTCCGTCAGGCTTCAAACAATAGCGATAAGTCGATGGGCTTCGCGCGCAAGGTCAATGCACTGGAGGAAACGAAATCCGCTCCGGCTTTCAAGTACGACGACGCGTTTTTTTCCGTAATGCCTCCGCTCGCCTCCAAAATCAACGAGGGATATTTCCGGCGCAGAACGCGAGCGATCCTCCGCACGTGGTAAGGAGAGAGATTGTCTAACAAGAGCGCATCCGGCCGTTCCTCCGCAGCCGCCAATGCCTCGCGCATCGAACGAACCTCCACTTCAACTACAGGAGAGCGCTTGCCGCGATGCCCTCGAACTTTTTGAACCGCTATACGCAGCGCATTCAAGTAAGAAACGCGTTGTTCCCTCGCAAGCGCCGCCACATGATTCTCCTTGATCAGATACCCGTCAGCGAGGGACAAGCGATGCGTCAGGCCTCCGCCTACTTTCACCGCACGCTTCTCGGAATCGGAAAGCAAGGGATGCGTTTTGCGCAAGCTCGCGATCCGCGGTCCAAAACGATCCGCCAACGCTCGAGTCGCAGTCGCAATCCCGCTCAACACCATCAAATAATTCAATGCGGTACGCTCCCCGGCCAGAATGCGGCGAACGTCGCCGCGCACTTCCAATAACACGCGGCCTTTGCGAAAGCGTTGGCCTTCCCGAACCCGGGCTCGCACCTTCAAACCACGAAATACGGACTGCGCTTCCGGTAACCCGCAAAAGACTCCGCTTTCCTTCGCGATCACGCGGCCGGTAACCGATGACTTCAGATTCATGGCGACCGTGGTCACGTCCGCTGAAGCATCTTCACGCAATGCGAGCAACGCCTTCCTTTGAGCCCTTGCAGTAAACGTTTCCGGACGTTTGGAAAACCCATTAAGAGAACGCATGAAAGGGGTTGAGGAGACCTTCCTCTTAAAAGCCTTTTCCGGTAAAAGAAAAGGGTATGGACGAAAACGAACAGGAAGAATACGGAAAGCGGGCGGAAGAAGCGCAGCACCGGGCCCAACAGGACGCGGCGCTGAAGAACCTGCTTAGGAAAATGCTGGAGCCGGAAGCCTACGAGCGCATTCAGAACATCAAGCTATCCAACCCCGAGCTGTACGCGCAACTCATCAAAATGATCGCGTACTTGCAGCAAAGCGGGCAGTTGAAAAGCAAAGTATCGGAAGTCCAGTTGAAACAAATCGTGTCCCGGATTCTGAGCCAGAGAAAGGAAACGAGCATCCGGTTCGCGAGAAAGTAAAACGGATCCTGCGGGCATCGATTCAGGCGAGTCATTAGGGGGCGCGAGAAAAACAAGAAAAAAAGAATGGAAAAAGAAAAAAGAAAGAAAAAAGCCGGAAACTTATTCCAGCTTTCCGCGGATGAATCCGCCCGTGTCCGTGTGCGTCAATAGACTCTGCGAGTCATTGTACGTGATCGACACCGTGTAGTCGTACGCGTCTCCCGGATTTCCATTAATGCCGTCACAGTTTATGGTAAGCAAACCGTTGGCTGGCACAATTGCAGGATTCGGGCTCGGAACGCAGTTGTTGAGAGCGTTTGGAGCAGTACCGATCGTGGCAGTACTAACCGTAATGACGCGGCCTACTGCGTTACCGAGAACGAGCGTAGCCGTACTCGTAGCGTTCGCTGGAACCGTGAAGTCCGAACATGTGAACGCGGTAAAACCTCCACATTCTTTGCCTCCACGGAATTTGGCGGGGTTGAAGACTCCGGTATACCACAAAACGGCCGCAATAATGACGATTGCCAGAATGGCCCAGCCGTAGGTCACCAGATACTCCAACGCGGATTGACCTCTTTTCATTAAATCACCTGCTTAGGCGGGTATTAATAGTACCCAACAAACCTGAAACCAATAATATTAGCCTCTTTAAAAGGATTTCCATTCGTACGAGCCAAACCCGACGGAAAAAAACGCGTTAAGACTTCATGAAAATTTCAAAAACAGCGGGCAAGTGCAAGGCGATACCGGCGATCAGTAACGGAATAGCGAAATCAAAAACGAGTCCGGAAAAATAGGCGCCCAATGCGAGTCCGGCCAGGAAATCGCCTATGGCCACAAAAATGTGGCCCCAGACGCTGATGCGCTTCAAACGCTCGCGGAATTTCTTTTTTTTCATGCACGCTACCCAAAGCCATATTAAACAGGCGTTATTAACCTTTTCCATTCGAGGGGAAAAACGGGTTATGCCTTACACTTACGCTCGCGCGGGGGTAAACGTCCAGCGAGTCAAAGGCATTCAACGGGACACGCAAAGACAATTGGCCTCGACGCTGAACCGAGACGTCATACTATCAGCGGGGCATTACTCGGCGCTCGTCAACATCCAAGGAAAAAAAATTGCCGTGCACACGGATGGCGTGGGCACGAAAGTGCTCGTGGCGCAACAACTCGGAACGTACGATACCGTAGGGATTGACGCGATTGCCATGAACGTCAACGACTTGGCGTGCATTGGCGCCAAACCGATTACCGTCGTCGATTATCTAGCGCTGCAAAAACCGGATCCTGCACTCATTCGCGAGATCATGAAAGGACTCGTGAAAGGCGCGAAAAAGGCGAACGTGAGCATCGTCGGCGGGGAAACCGCGATCACCCCGGATTTGATCAAAGGAATCAACGGCAACGGATTCGACTTGTCCGCAACGTGCGTGGGCATCGTGGAAAAAAAGCTTATTACGGGAAAAGACATTCGGGAAAACGACGTGCTCGTGGGAATGGCGAGCACGGGATTGCATTCCAACGGATACACGCTCGCCCGAAAAGTACTCCTCAAGGGAAAAAACCGTTCCAATAAAAAACTCATGAAAGAGATGTTGAAGCCTACGCGTATCTATTCACCCGCAGCCCTGGAAATGGCGGAAAAAGTCCGCGTGCACGGTTTCGCCCACATTACGGGAGGGGCGTTCTCGAAATTGACGCGCGTGCTCCCCAAGAAGCTCGGGGTCGTCCTGGATCGCATGCCGACGCCCCCGCGCCTGTTCAACACCATTCAACGGAACGCCCATCTCGGAAAACGGGAAATGTACCGCACGTTCAACATGGGTATCGGGTTCTGCGTGTGGGTGGCGTCCAAACAAGTGAAGCGCACGCTCGCCATCAGCCGAAAACACGGTATTCCCGCGCAGGTCATTGGAAGGGTCATCAAAGGCCATCGCATTCTATTGCACGACAAAGGATACGTGTACGATTTAACGTGAGTCCATGGATGCATTAAACTTCGAACTGGCGCGCGTGCTGATCGCCGTCATTGGAACCGCTTTCGCCGCGTACCAAGATTTCCGAACCTCGTTCATTGATGACAAAATCCTGTTTTCCATGATCGGAGCGGGAGCACTCATTACGCTTGCGTCCCTCAACGAAACCATTATCGTGTACACATTCGTGGTCGCCGCATTCATTTTCCTTATGGGATACGTGTTGTACCGGCAAGGACAACTCGGAATGGGCGATGTCCTTCTGTTCGTGGGTCTCCAGTTGTTGTTGCCGTTCCACCCGCAGATCTTCTCGGATTATGTGATCCGGCCGTTCCCGTTCGAATTACTATCGACGATGGTTCCGCTGGTGGGAAGCTCGTTCTTGATAACGCTCAATATCCTCAAGCACCTGCTGTTCTTCCTCACGATTTTCTTGGTGAGCTCGTACGTGGCCACGCTGGTGAGTGGAATCACGTACGCACGGGAATTGTTTAAAACCCGCAAACCCTTGAAACCGAGCTGGACCGGAGCCGGCGTCTCCTTATTCGTTCTCGTGATCGCGGGATTCGTGTTATGGACCACGCTCGCGTTCTCGTACGGAACCGTTCTCTTTCTGTTGCTGTTGTTATCCACGGCATTCTTCTTGACGTTCCGGGAACAATTATTGGAGGAAGTCGTCACCAAGCGCATGACGCTGAAAGAAATCGAGGACGAGGATATTCTGGCACTCGAAAGCATGCCCAAGCGCATCGTTCAAAAATACCATCTCGGAAAAGTGCTGACTAAAAGCGAAGTGAAAAAGCTGAAACTCATTTCGCGCAAGGAAAGAATGACTCGGTTCCCCGTCTACAAAATATTGCCGCGGTTTGGCCCGTATATTCTGATTGGTCTGCTCGTGGCGCTGGCATTCGGAGACTTGTTCTCCCTCTTGTTCCGCCTCTCCGGAGGATGATTCGGTTATTCGGAGATATCGATTTGCTGTCCCAGCGCTTGACCGGGAAGACCTTTCATCATGATCGCTCGAACCGCACCTTGTTTTCCGTGCGCTTCGACGACCTGTCCCTTGATCAGTTTTCCAGAAGGACTCTTCCACACGACCGCTTTCCCTTTAAGCTTCTCGGCGTCCGAACGCTTCTTCGACCCCTGGGGAACGAGAACGTAATGGCGCTTGTACTGCGAGTGCCTTCCTCCACGATAATTTCGAATCCGTGCTTTCATATCTATCCACCAAAACCGCGAATACTTAAAACTTATTAAGTGCTACACGCTAAGAGCGTTAACGTAAGTACCCATGCGGATAAGGATTAAAAAACGTATCCTTACCCTCCCTTGTTGGAGAGAACGATGAACGAGCTACTGATCAACGATCGCGTCATGCGCAAGCTCTTGCCGCGCATTCAAGCCACGGCGGAATTTCTTAAAAAAGCCGCCGAACGGAACCAGCACATTCTCATCAAATTTGATGGAGACGGGGACGGAATTTGTTCCGGACTCAATATGCTGAAAGCCCTCAGGCGCGTGAGCCATAACAAGCGCATCAGCAATTATCCGGGTCCCTCCGCCGTCTATCGCATCGAGGAAGCGCTGAACGACTTGAATCGCGCGGAAAGCACGAAGGAAACCGTTTTTCTATTCCTAGATCATGCCGCCAATGAGGAAAGCGTGGACGCACTGCATTTATTAAAAAGTTATGGCGCGCGCATCGTCATCATAGACCATCACCCATTTTCAACGAAAACGAAGGCGCTCGCCGAACGCATGGTGTCGCCCATGCTGGTTTCCAAGGATGGGGCGTCGTATGTCACCGGATTACTGGCATATGAAGTCGCTAAACGGATTGCACCCGAAGAAGCGGATGATGCGCTGGCATGGTATGCATTGCAAGCGGACAAGAGTCGTTTCGCGTCCAAAAAAGAATTCATGGAACCCATTGCCATCGAGTATCTCGAGTTCTTCCGACGGAACAATTCACTCGAATTCTATGAAAAAACGCTGGCCGATTCCGAAACCGTGAAAGAAAGCTGCCATCAAGCCAAGGAAAAAATCGGGCAAGCGCTGACCCTGGCCAAGCGAAACGCGGAATACAAGAAAAGCAGGCGCTTTACTTCTGCCGTTGTCCGCGTCGCTAAATGCGTTCCGGAGGGCGATTATCCTTCCAAAAGTAGACTGATCAGCGAATTTCAGCAGCTCATGGAAAAAAAGCACGAGAACCTCGTGAGTTTAGGGGTGGACAGCGACTCCATGAGTTTCCGTGCCAGCAAGAAGGCGCTGAAAAACGGTTTTCGGGCCTCTCAGATCATTCGCCAACTCAAAGACATGTTCGGAACCGAAATTATTTCGGGAGGAGGACATGATGTGGCGGCGAGCTTGAAAGCCAATCCCTCGGCGATCCATGCCATCGTGCATGAAGCGCTCGCGCTCGTCGAAAAACCTAAGAAATAAATTGAAACGACTAAGGTAATGGAGGGAGGCCGTCACCATTGTCTTCGGGTAACGGAGGCAGCTCATCATTTGGACCTCGAGTATCCTCAGGCACAACCTCGCCAGTGGAATCATCGTCTGGAGGCAAAGGAGGCAATTCTTCTCCAATCGTGGGATTCGCCGTAGGGCAAGGAGCAAACTCGCATGAAGGAGGAACGCGTCCCACGTTACTTCCGTCCGCGCATACTTTGGCTTCCTGCGTACATCCCGTCGAAGGCGGTTGTTGAACGCAACCCATCAGTAAACCAAAAGCGAAAACACCCAGAAAAGCAATGAAAGCGAGTTTCATGATAACCAATCACCAAATCGATGAACAAGAAAAAAGAAAGAAGGGAGGGTTAAAAACCCTCCTGTTGCGGGAGGCATTAACCGTAATAGCCGTCCTCTTCCCCAGCGGCTTGTGCATCTTCCGTTTCGTGGGACTTGGTCTCTTCCGGTAACGGAGGAATGTCTTCGAAGGCGCCTAACGTGCACGCACTCGAGACCTTCACGAAATACCCTTCACCGGGAACCAACGTGCTCACGCGCTCGTATTGTTTGGAGAACGCGTTCCACTTCCACGGCCCGCTCTGGACATTGCAGCCCTGCGAAATCGAACTGAACGAAACCGCGTCCGCCGGACCCCCGATTTGGTTCCAACCTTGGAACAAGCGCTCGCCCTCCAGCGTTTCCTTCCGGTTACCCGCAATGGTCACGCTGCAGGAATCGCTGACTTTTACCCAGTACCCACTTCCGCTGGGCACAGACGCGCCTTCCTTGAGAACCCCATATTTCACGTATCGGCGCTGTTGCGTGTTGTAATGCCACAACGTCGCCTGCGAGCAAGTGCTCTCCGTGATAATTCCGCCCTTGAACTGAACCGGCAAAGGCTGAATTAAGGTCGGCATATTGGTCTGCACGATCGCGGCACCGTAACCGCCACCTCCCGAAGAACCCGGCGCAATTTTGGCTTGCGTCGTGTCAGCTTGATCGCTCGTTACTTTCATTGCCGTTTCCGATTGGGGAACTTGCACGACGTTTAAAGGCAACGGATTTTCAACCGCGCACGCCTTGCCTGCCGGACAATAGTACGGGCTCTGCGAATACGGACTTGAAATCATGTTCCAGCCTTTCGCGAGACGCAAACTCATCTCGTATGTTTGCGGAGGCAACGGGGGCGTATTCGTTCGAATCACGAACGAAGCCTTGTCGGACGAGCTCTGACCGTTATATTTCACGCTGGCTTCCGCCGTATAAAATCCGTCGTCCAAGCGGTACGCCGTATGTTCATAATACGCGCCGTTGAATCGCATGGGAATCAATACTGATGAGGACTGGCCCTCGCGCGCATACGACAAATAGACGTTATATGCGGGGTGAGGCATCGCGATGTCTTCTTGGCCGGAATTCGAAGTGATTCGGTTAACCGTCAAGCGATTCAACACGGCCTTGAATGTCGCGGTAGAGCCATCCGTGCTAACATCCAAATCCACTTTTAATCGGTAATCCGGAGGCACGAGCGTCGGTTTAGGGACGGACTTCACCGTCGTAATGGCGTACGCCTCCTGTCCAAATGCGCCCGGAGATACGTAAGGCACGTGAATACTGACGGCTTTGCCGTTATCGAACCTTAACGTCTGAGACTCGCCTTGCTCGAGTTGAATGCTTTGACCCACCCCGTTTAATTCAACACCATAAGTGACACGCGGATAGTTTCGCTGGCTGCCATCTTCATAATAGCCATAACCCGAAATATCGAGCACTTTGACTTGGATGCCGTTGTTCGCGGTAATGGAATAACCGACACATAACGCGTGGGTCCCGTCGTTATTGAAATTCTTGCAGTGCAAGTCACCGACCGGCGTCACCGTAGGTACAATAGAGACAATTGATGTGGCTGTCGGCAAGGAAATAATGCTTACAATAAGCTTTGTGGGGCCATCATCGTTTACCGCGATATCCGAAATCTCCAAGCGAACGTATTCGTTAAAGAACGTCGTGCCGGGTCCGAAGACTCCGCCTAACGTGTCAACGAGTTCGTTGCTCGGGTTATATATTTCGAATGTGACGTGAAACTGCATGGGATCGTTGCTGTATGAAGACAGCTCCGTTAGTTTCACGACAAATTGCGTATTCGTCTGAATGGCATCGCCGACTTCCATGGCGTACGTGCCATCACCATACGCGTAATATGATTCCGTTGAATCAGCGCTCACCAAAGGAATCAAAAGCAACGCAACGATTCCCAGCAAGCTAATTGCATTTTTCATGTATCAAACACCTCTACTAAACAATATTCTATTTTTTTCAGCCTCGATCATCGGCTGCGGAATGATTACTCGAAATCGTGATATATATAATTTGAGCGGAACAAAAGAAGAGAAAACGGTTCCAACAAGCAGGAAATTGAAAAAGAACGGTTCAAAAGACCTATTTTTCGGAAAGGAACCATTCGGTAAGCTTCAATTCGCGAACCTTGCCGAATTTACGCGTTTCGATGATTTTTTTGCTTTCGAGGGCGAAAATGACTCGGGAAAGGGTGGTCTTTGGAATCAAGAGCTTGTAGAACACTTTACTAAAGCGTGCGCGACCCCTTTCCTCCAACAGGAATTCGACCGTGCGGCGCTCGTTATCTTGAAGCGTGTTCAGAATGGCGCGCATCTTCGGGGTTAGAGAAATTGTTTTGGAGTCGGTTTTTTGAGGGGAGTGCTTGGAACTACGAGACACCTTATGCGTCACGTGATGCACCTTCGGAGGCTCTCTGTTCTTCCGAGCCAAGAAATAATACCCCCCGCCCAATACAAGGAAAAGGAGTGCAATGAGTCCGAGCGGAGTATAATCCATCACCGGTTCGGGTGGATCAACGGGTGCTTTTTGCTCATTGAGAGACAGGCGCGCGTTCAGATATTCGCCGGGTTCCAATCGCAACTCCAGGAATCCGACTTCCGCGGTCTTCGAGCCCAATAAACGACACGAACGCGTCGGAACCAAGGGAATAATGAACGATCCGAACTCGTCCGTTATCAAGTCTCCTGCCTCGGCTTCAAAACTTCGAAGCACTTCGTTGGAACCTAAGCATTGCATGCGCACCAACGCACCTTCCACTACTTTTCCCTGAGAATCCACCACGACTCCGGAAACGCTTCCGACGCTCAACAAACCGATTTGATGATCTTTGGCTCCAGTAACTTCTAGAGTTCGAAACGAGGCGTAATCATCCGCGTTCGTGTCCCGGTCATTCACCGTAACCATGAGGTGCCACGAGCCCGTTGGAAGCGCAAACGAAACACGGGATTCGTTACCCAACAAATACTCGCTCGTAATTCGCCCTCCTTGTTCATCCACAAACAAAAGAGATGCAATTCCGGTCACCGGTTGCAGAGTATCCGGATTCAAGAAAATGAAGGTTTGCTGAAACGATTCTTGGGCGTAGCCCAGCGGTAACGACAATAATAGCGCCAACAGGATCGCGAGTCGCATGAACTAAGTAGACGAACCACCGGTTTTATTCCTTTGGATTTGCTGAATCATCTCTTTTTCGCGTCCAGTTTCGCCTGCCATTCAATGATTTCTTTATCAATACCCGCCATTAATTGGGCGTATTGTCCGTAATCGATTTCCCGTTTCATGAATTTTTTAATGAGTTGCACCCGTTGTTCCTCGAGGCCCAGTATGCGATTCGAAACCTCGCGTTCCAACTGCTTGACAGACGGTGGAACCGGCGCCCGTTGTCTAAACGCAAAAAAGGCCATGACCGCCAGCAAGGCAAGAGCGGCCAATGCGGCGAGAATAAACGTATACATTCGGGTCGTTTCCTGCTGGCGCTCTAATAAGTTGCTTAAACGCGATCCCACTTCCTGCCATAACAAACGCGCCTCATCCGTTCGCCCCTTTCGCTCGAGCTCATCCGCAATCAACATCATTCGCCGCAATTCATCGGCCTCATCACTGTCTCCGAGTTGCGCAATATATTTCTGGAGTTCTCGCAAGCGTTCTGGAGACAGTACGGGAGATGAAACATTCGTTTCAGATCCGTTTGAAATATTCGGTTTACCGGTTGGAGATTGACAGTTTGGAATCGAAATGGGATAACACATGCCTTCCACGCACGTATCCTGCGTGCAATCGTTCGCATCATCACAAATAACATGACAACACAAATCCCGTTTCACGCAGTCCCTCCAGTATCCGTTGATACACGAGCGCAACCCATCACATTCATTGACGACGCAGGTCGTCAATGCGCCTTCCGGACTGCAGGGTTCAAGAGTAGGCGTTGGCGTAAAGGTCGCATTTCCAGGAGGCGTTGGCGAGGCATTGGCTTCGCATTCATCGGCGCAACAACGCCCAGAATCCGATGCATTGAGCCATTCGTCTCCGGGACACGTCTCTTCCTGGCCGCAAATATGGCCGTCCTGATCCGCGCACGTGGGAAACGGGGTAGGCGTTGGCGAGACGCCCGAACACGGCCCAACAGAAACAAAATCATCACAGCAATATTGTCCTTCCTCGGCAATGTCTCCTCCGCACGCGCAATTTTCGGAAATGATTCCTTCACGGCACGCATTCATCAACAAAACCGCTTCATTCGTTGCCAGCATAACGCTTTGAACCGGTTCCGGAGATAGCGTTCCGTCAATATTGACGATATGAAACGCTTCCCCATACGTCTTACTTTGATCGTTTAAGAAAATCTCTTCTTCCAAACTAAATGATTGGCATTCGGGAGTCGGGTCACCGCACTGCAAGGGTTTCCAGCGCGCCAGCACCAACCCGTAATCAAAATTGCGCGCCATGACAATAAACGCATGCTGACCAACGACTCCTCCGCAAACGGGTGCTGCGCCGGAAGTCAACCAATCAAAAAAGTTGTTGGTGCCCGTATTTCCTTGAAAATCACGAACGCCTCCGCGATTGATTTTGGGAGCCCCCAGATTCACCTCCACCATGGGATTCCATTGGTACGCTTGAGCGGAATCGCCACCCATTCGCTCGTTATATCCATAAAACAAATTCGGGTTCTGCACCAAATAATACTTCGCAATGGAAAACGCGCGGGTTTTATCCCAGCCCGGAGAGGTCACATCATTAAATGAGAACACGCTCATTTCATGTCCTCGATTCGTCGTGATGTCCCACGTTTCGTGCAAATCAAAACAATCCTTAATCCAAGAAGGCGTATTCATCTCTCCGTCATTCTTGGGGTTGACCCAGCTTAACGGAGTGATGTGATCCAATTCGTCTATCGCCTCGTTTCCATAATATTCTTCAGGATCAATGGTGTCCATGGAGGTTACATCGTTGATGAAGAACAGGTTGGGGTGAGATGAACGGAAATTAAAAGCGATACTCGAATAATGTGAAAAGTAAGAATCAGCATAATGGGTTTGCGGATTTATAAAATCCGAATACTCCCTTGTTTTTTCAACGTATGGAACCGCTCCATTATACTCGTCTTCCGGTAAATACACGTTGTCTTCCCAGAAGAATCCGTCCGGAGTATTGGCTCCGGAATACGTTTCAGATAGTAATCTTTCTAAATACCACAACGAGAAAACATGAGGAATGGGCCCGATATAGTTACGATGCCGCCATCCTTCAGTATACAACATAGAATCAGCCGGGGGGGCTTGAGACTGTTGCAGCTCTTCCGCATCACTACGATCACATTCCGACGGGGGATTCGTCGGATCGCACGTCATCTCCTCCTCGTTGACCAGATTACAACCTGGAACTGGATTCTGTCCGCTAAGTTTAACGTTGCATTTATGATGGAGAAATACTTTTTCAACCTGGTAATCTAATAATCCATTATCTAACTGGAAATCACTAAGCAACTGAGCGTAATCCGCTAAGATATAATTCATTCTGGCTATTGGCACCAAACGAACGCGTAAATTACGAGACCGAATAGCTCCCAAATTGTTTTCGAAATTTCCAATAGCCGTATCGTAGTGAGTGGCAATAAACAGTCTACTGTTCTGAAAATCGTCAGGACCCGAATCAGGCGCGTAAAAAACCGTGTTGATCCAGGGAAAGTAATCAATGGATTCCGTCGCACTCGCGAAAGGGGCGAATAAAAGGATGACCATAACGTAAGCGATGCGCATAAACGCCCTTAACCCATCTCGGAATAAAAAGATGCTGGAAAAGACTATTTCTCCAGGGAAACGCCAATAGCGCGCTTAATGAGTGCCTGAATGTTTTCCTTCGCCGCTTCTCCGGTTGCGCTCACTTGGACGACCACGGGCTTAGAAATGAGTTCCAAACGGCGCTTGGTTTTCAACGCGAGACCCTCGAAATACGCGTCTTCCAGAATAATGATGCCCACATCCGCGCGGTCAAAAAGCTGGTTTAATTGGGCATCGGCTTCCTCGGGCGTAATCTCGTAGTTTTCTTGAACGCCGACGAGTTGGAAGCCCAACACCAAATCCTTCCCCCCAACCACCACGATCTTATCCATATTCATCACGCGGAAAACCGGAACAGCATACTTTTCAGCTCTTCCGTAAACTTAAACTGCTTGGCGTACGCGATTTTTCGAATCGCGCCAATCTCCAATTGTTTCAAATACAAATAACTCATAATCGTGCTGAAATCCAGCACGCTCAAACGCAATTTGCGCATCACGTAACCGTAAAATCGGCGTTCCAACGCGATTTCCAAAGGAACCAGCGAACCGTTACTGCGCACCTCCGCAACAGCATCCACTGCTTTCGGATACTCCTTGGCCACCCGATCCAATATCTTGTCGAAATCCTGCAGCTTATTGAGATCATTGATCAGCAAATGATGCTTACGCACGAAGAACTCAGAACAATCGCGTTTAGGATCCATGCGTTTGACGCGCAAGAGAATCATTAAGTCCATTAACGCAATACGCATGCGCACCAAATCCGCGACAAACGGCGCTTTTTGTTTCTCCGCCAAATTCAGCAATTGATGGAAACGGTACGCATTTAACGCGCGAATGTACAAGCGGAAATCCCTTGTTTTATCGTAAGCCAACGCCTGTTGCTGAAGCGATTTTCCGAATTCCGAATTCTGCAGGGCGCGAATCACCGCTCCCACCGACTCCTTTTCCATCAAGGAATCCAAATTACGTTTGCTTTCCGCATTCAAAATGACCAAATCGGTTTCTTGAATCGAGGCCCCCGTGTCCTTGACCGCCAAAACCGTTGCCAAATTCTGCACTTCATATTCTTGCAGCATCACGTCCAGCATACGCTCTCCTTTTTTCGGAGTGAATTTCATGATCTTGGCCAGGGTATGCTCCAAATCCGTTTTCAATGCATGCGCGATCAGTTCCATGCCCTCGAACTTCGTGCTTGAAGCCACAAAGGCATCGCGGTACTCGGTTTCCTCCAACAACTCAATTAATTCGGCAATACTAGGCACCTCCAACAGCTCCCGGAACTTGCTTTCAGTGAACAGCTTGCTCTTCATGCCTTTTATTCGCGCATTCGCGTACGCGTAGGTGAGATCCAATAGTCCATTCACTTGAATAACTGTTCGAACGCTTTCTGCTTGACGACTTCATCGTTTTGTTCGAGCAATGCTTCGAACGTGTTATTGATTTTCACGCGACCATCCGCCGACACGACGATCACGCCACCCGCTGTTTCAATGGGCGGGCCCAATGAACCGAATCGACGGGCAAACACCGCGTCTTCCTTTCGCACCAGCAGCTTGCTCTTGCTGCCCACTTCACTCGTGCCTTGACGAATCAGTTTCTCCAGCAGAACGTAATACTCCTTCTTGTTCTTCGTTTGCTTCGCGAGCAGTACGCGTACACGCCCAACAACCTCTTCCACGAGATCGAACCGGGCGTCCTGTACAATGCGTGTCGCCTTAAGTTTAGCCGCAGAGACTTGCGTACGCTCCTTTTCAGCGAATTCCAAAGCGTTTTTGCGTGCCTTCTCAATGATATATTGTCCGTTGGCTTGCGCTGCTTCACGGATTTGCTTACACTCCATATCCGCTTCCTTCTCGAGGCGATGGACTTCCGTAGACGTCTTTCGCCGGAGCTCCTCCTTCAAATTAGTGAGGGTCATGTCGCTTCATCCAAACCGGAATGGGTTTCGAACGCTAACCAATACCCGGAATCTTTCCGATCAAGAAGAACGCGACCAAGAAACCAAGAATAACCATGGTTTCGGGAATGGCCATAAGAATCAACACATTCGTGAACGTGCCGTCCTTTTCGGCCATGAGGCCCATACCTGCCGAACCTATTGTGGACTGCGCCCACGCCGTAGCGAGTGCCGCAGCACCAACGGATAAACCGGCTCCCAATCCAATGAGCCCTGCCGTCAAATCTACCATATCATCCAACACCTCTATTTCGTTATCTTTGAAAGAAAAAAATATAAACCCCCGCTCGGATTCACGAGGTACTTAAAGCGTATATTTCAAGGTTCGCCTTTCTCCCGTAACGGCTTAAACGCCACCCCTCCCCCTTCATAAAACTTTGAAAAGAACTCCACGTAATGCAGTCGCAACGTCTGAATCGAGGATTCGAACAATCCTAACGTCATGGCCCCTATTTGTCCGAACACGAAAATAAGGAGGAACGCCACGAAACCAAGGAACGCGCCGATATCAAATGGTTTCTGCAGGGTTAGCATGGCCCATGTGCCGGCAAAATCAACAGGAACCTGGTTGATGATGATCGCGAGAACGACTCCGGAAATGCCGAGTGCCGCAATACGCAAATATGAAAGCACGTTACTGATGAGCCCCGGAAGCTCCAGCAAATGCGTGGGCGACTCCAGCTTCGCGATCCCGCCCAATCCCAAGACCAACAAGCCAACGGAATACGGGTAGGGCATCCAGAACTTTAACGGCACCAGAAACTCGAGCAAGGAAATGTCGGCGTTCTGAATCACGATGGCAATCAACGAAAGCTCGACGACAAGCCACGACAGCTTCGCGATCGCATGCTTCATATGCCTTTCCTTGAACTGCGTAAAGAATCCCAGTAAAAAGCCCATGGCGACGTGAATGGCCCCCACTAAAATCGACAAATTGATGAGGGTTTCGGGATGCTCCAACCGGTGCAGCAAGGGATGCAGTTCAATGCCGAACAAGTCCTCTCGACCAAATGCCTCCCCGTAAATGAAACCAAATACGATCGTGCTAAAGGCAGCCAATGCGAGCATGCCCGCAATGCGTTTCACCAACGCGTTTTTGGACTTGAGTTTCAAGAACAACGCCAAAAAGAAGCTGATGAGTCCATACCCGATATCTCCCAAGATCATGCCGAAGAACAACGGAAACGTCAAGAAAATGAAAAGCGTCGGATCCAAACTGTAACTCTTCGGAAGCGAAAAGAATTCCACTAAAAACTCGTACGGTCGAACGAGCTTCGCATTCGAGAGCTTGCTGGGCGGTAAATCGTTCGTTTCAGGGTATTCGTAAAATACGTTGGGAATGCGCGCTAAACGCTTCTCGAAATCCAGAACGTCATTATCCGTAATCCATCCCTCCACCACGGAAAAGTGAGCGGTTTTGCCGAACTTGAATGGCAGCTCCGCTTTCACGGCCAGTACCTTCAAACCCGCCTTCACTTCCTGAAGCTTCGGACCGTACTGCTCGCGATACGTCTTCAGCCGTTCCTTCGCGTTTTGTAACTGCGATTCCGTCACGGCGAGCTCGCCCTCCACTTTGCTGAGTGCTTCCCCGAAACCCTCTTGCACGTCCGGAATCGCGTGCACAATCACACCGTATTTTAACACCAGCACGTTCACGTCCGTTTCCATGCGCACGTCAAAAGCTAACAACGCGTACCGCTTGCCATCATCGTTAACATACAATAATTCATGCGGAATAGTCTTCAGCTCGGCTTTCAACTTCTTTTCCGTGCCCGGCTTCAATTCAAAGTAAACGAATTGCACGGAAGCCCCTTCCAAATGAGTCGAATCCACATATAACTTGCGGAACGGCAACAAGTCTTCTTTCCGCTCCACTAAGTGCTCCTTCTTCGCCTGCAATTCCTGAATGTCTTTTTGAATGCGTTCCGCATCATGCAAGCGCAGTTTCCCGTACTGCTTCTTCGCTTCTTCCAATGAATAAATCGGGGCCTCCGGCGCTTCCGGCTTAATGTGCAGCTGATGCTCCATCGCCCGCAACTTAATCAACATCTCGGAAATGGGTTCGAACGAGGACAAGGGACGATCCAAATCCGATACTTGGCAGTCACGGACATCAATATCCCCGAAATCGTACAACGAACCGATCACGGACTCGACGCGATCCTTTAACGTAATGACGCGAACCTTCCGCATCTTCTGCAAATCCAGCATGGCCATAAAAGGTTCCTTAAATAGCTGTATTCCATCACGAAGCCTTAAGCACGAGAGGCAATAATTTCTCCGCCACGCGCTCCACGTCCTTTCCGCGCTTCAAGCGCTCCGCTTCCTTCTCCGCATCCTCAATAATCGCATCGCACTCGCTTTGGATGCGCTTGAGCTCGGCATCCAACACTTTCTTCCGCTCCTTTGCCGCTTGTATGCGCGAATTCTCCACGATTTTCTGTCCGTCCTCCTTGGCGGCTCGAATGGTTTCCGCCTTCTTTTCCTCCGCCTCTTCCATCGTCTTCGAAGCCCGCGTTTCCTCTCGCTTCAATTCTTCGAGGTTTTCAGAAAATTCTTTTTCCGTGTTCGCTTGAAGTGGTTTCGCCAACTGGCAGCACCTCCCACTAGTTCGTTTGGAATCATTCCAGAAATACGGTCGGGGGTTTCCCAATGGATTACTGGCAAACCATATTTAAAAGCCTTGGGAATCCGAGGACTTTGCGAGGGATTACGTGCCTTCCGTCCACGAATTCAAGTACTTTTCCTGCGCGGACGTCAACGAATCGATTTTCACGCGATATGCTTCGAGCGTTAAACGCGCGATCCCCGCATCAATATCGCGAGGAATCTCATGAACGCCGGGCGCGAGCTTCCCCTTGTTCTTGAGAAGATACTCGGATGCCAACGCCTGCGCAGCAAACGACATCTGCATCACTTCCGAAGGATGACCTTCTGCTGCCGCGAGATTGGCCAAGCGCCCTTCCCCAATCAAATACAAGTGCTTGCCGTCATCGAAATCGAATTTTTCGAGGTGCGGACGAATGGTTTCCACGTGTTTCGCCATCTGGCGCAACGCCTCCACTTGAATCTCGCAATCGAAATGCCCGGAATTCGCTAGCACCGCACCACTCTTCATCAATGCGAAATGGTCTTTCGTTAACACGTCCTTGTCACCCGTTACCGTAACAAAAATATCTCCGATTCGCGCCGCTTCCTTCATGGGCATGACTTCAAAACCATGCATCACCGCATCCAGCGCCTTAACGGGATCCGTTTCCGTGACAATAACGCGCGCGTTCATACCGCGAGCCTTCATCGCCAACCCTTTCCCGCAATACCCGAATCCCGCGACCACGAAAATGGATCCGGCAATCAATAGATTCGTCGCGCGCAAAATACCGTCGAGCGTACTTTGAGAGGTTCCTTGAACGTTGTCAAACATGTGCTTCATCGGCGTGTCGTTAACGGCAATGACCGGGAACTTCAGCGCCTTATCCTTCGCCATGGCCCGCAATCGGATCACGCCCGTCGTCGTTTCCTCCTGCCCGCCCCATATGCCTGGAAGCAATTCCTTGCGTTTGGAGTGAAGCGTGCTAATCAAATCCGCGCCGTCATCGATCGTGATATGCGGTTGGGCATCCAATACGGCATTCAAGTGTTTGTAATACGATTCATGGTCTTCTCCGTTGACTGAAAAAATGCGAAATCCGTCTTCCGCTAAAGCCGCCGCCACGTCGTCCTGCGTGCTCAACGGATTCGAAGCGCACAACGATACTTCCGCACCGCCCGCGCGGAGCGTGCGCACTAAAACCGCGGTTTCCTTGGTGACATGAAGACACGCGGCAATACGAACGCCTTTGAACGTTTTTTCTTTCTGAAACCGTTCCCGAATCTTTAGCAAGACGGGCATATGGCGTTCCGCCCACTCAATCTTCTTCTGACCTTGAGGCGCTAGTTTTACGTCTTTCACATCATGATCCATAGAATCCAACTCCCCATTAAAATGATGGAACGGCTCGTCGTCTTATTCGAATAACATCCACGAATCCCGCAATCTCTTGGAAGGCCAAGCTATAAAAAGCTATTTCGATATACAAACGATGTCAATACATCTAGAGGATTGTTCATGGGTGCACGACCCCGAAAATGGAAAAAGGCCGGACGCATGCGCTGGAAGTGGATCCGAAAGCGCAGGCGCCGCTTGAAGCGAAAGATCAAACGCCGAGTTGGCGAGCTCTAACGCGCTAGATTTAAATACGTACGCTGCCTGCTCTACTCATGAAGAGGGGAGTCGTTTTTGCGGTCCTAGTACTCTCATTGTGGACCTCGTTTGTGGCGGCGGACGTGATTTACTTGCATTGCCCAACCATTTTCACGAAAAGTATTTCGAACATCACGGCCAACTATTTTCAGGATCCCGGAACCGGACCTGCACCGGCATGCAACGGCTTGAACGTCACCATTGACGGCCAAGAAGCGATCCGTATTTGGTGCGTGCAAAACGGGCTCATGAAATTCGAGCTATCGACTCCCGAAGCGAAAACGTATACCCTGGTGGCCACGTCAAACACGGATCCCGTGTTCGGAGGGGACGGCACGCAGGAAAGCTGCACCGTGCGAAGAAGCTCGTTCAACGTCAACATCACTGTTCCCGATATTCCGATATTAATGATCCCCCTCATCCTCGCCGGAGGACTGTTATTCATCCGAAGAAAAAAATCGGTTTAAACTCGTGAAGCGCATGAATGAATTCATTCCCTGGATTGAAAAATACCGGCCCCGCTCCCTATCGGACGTGCGCGGAAACCCGGCAGCGATTAACCAGCTGAAAGCATTCGTCGCCAACCAAAACCCCCCGCACTTAATGTTCGCGGGTCCGGCAGGAAGTGGAAAAACGTCGAGCGCCCTCGCGCTGGCTCACGACTTGTTTAAAGATTGGGTTCACCAAGCGCTTCTCGAACTCAATGCCTCGGACGAACGCGGCATCGACGTCGTGCGCACTAAAATCAAGGACTTCGCGCGCACGCTCCCGTTGGCATCCGTTCCCTTCAAAATCATTTTCCTCGATGAAGCGGATGCGTTAACCCAGGATGCGCAACAAGCCCTCCGGCGCACCATGGAAAAGTATTCCTCGAACACGCGCTTCATTCTCTCCTGCAACTACAGCTCGCGCATCATCGAACCCCTTCAATCGCGCTGTGCCGTATTCCGTTTCAGCCGGTTGACGGACGAAGACCTCAAAATAATGGCGGGCCACATCATCCAGGAAGAAAACCTTAAAGTGGATGCCAAGGCGATGGAGGCATTGCTTTACATCGCGGAAGGCGATGCACGCAAGCTCATTAATACGATGCAAGGCGCCAGCAGCGTATCCGATAAGATCACGTCGGAAGAAATCTACACGATCGCGAGCCGTGCCCGCCCCGAAGAAATCGAGAAAATGGTGAACCTCGCGATGAAAGGCGAATTCCTTCCTGCGCGCAAGCTTCTCAACGATGTCTTGTTGAAATACGGGATGAGCGGGGAAGAAGTCATGGTTCAAATCTTTCGCGAAGTCACGAGCATGAACATTCCCGACAAGGAAAAAGTGCTTCTCGTGGATAAAATCGGGGAATACGATTTCCGGCTCGTGGAAGGCGCCAACGAACGAATTCAGCTGGAAGCGTTACTGGCGCAGTTCATGCTGCACGGAAAAGGAAAATAAGCGGTTACCGTCTCTTGCGACGGTCCAAAGAATCCAGTAGGTCGCGAAGAAAAGACTCGTTATCGAAAAGCTCCGCCATTTCCTCATCGATCTTCCGAAACGCCGTATCCACATCGTTTTTCAGAAGTTTCAACTGCGATTCCGCGTCCCCTTTTCCATACGGATGCGCCACATAGTATTTGTTGATCGCGCGCGTCAAGCGATCCTTCAATTTCCGGAGCTTGGGGCGCACGTGTTTCTGGAACGGCATACCATGCGAAGCAAGCGCTGCGAGGAATAAAAGCGTTTAGGTTCCGCGAAGCCTTTTCAACATTCTTGGAGGCCGGGCATCCGGAAACAACGGCTTCGATTTTCTCAGCGTCCCGAAAATCTTCTTTAAATGCAGTGCGATATCGCGTTTTCGGAAAAAGCGCTTAAGCGTAAAGGCCGCGATCACCGACTCCGTCGAATCAAGGGCCGTTTGCACCAACATCTGCTGCGTGGTCGCATTAAATGCCTTCACGCGCGCGCCGGATTCCGCTAACCCTTTCGTTCCCAACCCCTCGAGAACCGACTCCTTAACCAGATCCGAGGCGTCCCGCTCGGAAAGATTTTCAAAAAAACGAATACCGTATAACAAATAGCGACGTTTCGACTTCATGTTACTCCGCCATAATGTTTCGCACAATCCACTCTTCATTAAAGGGCTTCAAATCGTCGTACGATTGCCCGACCCCCACAAAAAGAATGGGAAGCTGGCACTCAAACGAAATACTTAGACTGCCCCCTCCCTTCGCGTCACAGTCCAGTTTGGTCAGAATAATGCCGTCCACGCCCAATTTCTCATGAAATTTTTTCAATTGCTGCACCATCGAGGTGCCGGCAATGGCCTCGGCCACAAATACTTTCAAGTCCGGTTGGGATATGCGCACGATCTTCTCCATCTCCGCCAGCAGATTGCGGTTGGTTTCCTGCCGCCCAGCCGTATCAATCAGCACGACATCGATTCCCGTTGATTTCGCGTGAGCAATCGCGTCAAATGCCACCGCCGCCGGGTCCGCTCCATACCGGTGACGAATCACTTTCACGCCCAGCTTCTTTCCATGATATTCCGCTTGCTCGATGGCCGCCGCCCGAAAGGTGTCGCTCGCGGAGATTACGGAAGTAAAACCGGATTGTCTCAACTGATAAGCGATTTTCGCGATCGTCGTCGTTTTACCCGCTCCATTCGGTCCTAAAAAGAGAACCACGTACGGCGTCCTATTTTGTTTTTTTGCCTCGGAAATGCGTTCGACAAAATCGGTTTTGTGCGCATGCATCACCGAAGATAACGCGAAGGCAATTTCTTTTTTTACTTCTTCCTCGACGTTTCCGCGTGCCACCCGTTTTCCAACCAAACGCTTTCGCAAGTCCGCCACGAGGGCCTGCGCCGTATCCATGGACACATCGCTCTCCAACAACGCCATTTCCAAATCCTCGAATAACGGCTCCGTTTCCTTTTCCGAAATCGTGATCCCTCCGGTGATAACCCCCTTCAATTGCGTCAACAAGCCGACTCGAGGCTTCAATTCGCGTTCCTTCTCGTCCACGAGAAACGATTCCTTCTTCTTGTCTTGGAACACGTGTTTCGAAACGTCCTCGCGACGCTTGTGCTCCACGATCTTCTTCTCAATGCGCTGTTGCTCCTTCTTGATGGAGCCTTCCACGGTTCCTCCGACGAGCTCCTCGATTTCTTCCTCGTCTTTTTCGAGTTGTTCGGAAAGCGGTTGCGATGTTGAACCCGTCATTTCCAACGTTTCAACCGCCTGTTGAGTGATTTCACGCCGCTCTTCCTTTTCGACGGCTTCTTTCAGCTCCTCAACGTGAACCGCATGTTGAATCTCCTCCACTTCCGGAACCGGTTCGGGAAGGGGCGTTTCACTCGTTGGTTTCTCTTGTGAAATCGATGGGGGGGGGTTTAGCGGCTCTTGAAACACGTCGCGCGATGCCACCTCACGCACAACGTTTGCCGCAGATCCTTCTTCAATTTTCTCTTCCGACGCCTGGGATTGTCCGACGACTTGACCGACAAACGTCTTAATCTTCTTCTTCAGGAAATCGAACATGGATTAACGCATCACTGTTTCAAGTTAGCCGCCAGCGCACGACCCCGCATTTCCAGCTCGGAGAGCGTGGCAATCACCCCCTGCATGTCATTCTGGATGCGCTGGCTCGCCTCATCCAACTTGTTCTTTCGTTCCGCCAGAAGCGGCAACGCTTCCTCGCGCGTCTTTTCCACGATGACTCCTGCACCCACGTTCATAAGCACGCGTTCGCCATCCTCGACTTTAATGCGGGCATGCACTCCCGAACCCAGAGGCAGCAACGAAGAGGACGCGCCGTCCTGCAAATGGGTGACTGCTTCTTCCGTACGCTGCACTTCCATGAGGGCATTCGCCAACATTTCGGCCTGCTGTTGCATCTCATTCAATCGCGCTTGATGGGTCTGCAAATCCAAATAGATTTGTTTCAATTCGTCTTCGGACATATGGAATCACCACGAAAAAAGAAGCGTAACTATGGATTGCGAGAACCCATTTTAATAAACATTGGTTTTTTCGGTTTCAGGCGAATAACGCCTCGTAAACCCGCTGGACTTCAAAACCCGACGTCAAGCTGCCCACCAATGCTCCCTTCGCATTCGCGACCACGCCCAAGGAAATAAACGGACTGCCCAAATTCGCGGTCCCGATTCCGGCAGGAACTTGAAAGAACCGTTCCAGCAGCTTCAATTCCTCCTCGGAGCTGTCGTTGTACGCCAGGATCCCGCGGTTCGTCACCACATGAATCGATCCCACGGTCGGCATGGGCGAGACTTGCTGTGAAAACACTTCTACATTTAATGCATCGGCAATCGTCTTCTGATCTTCTTTCGGAAGTCGCGGATTCACCAATGCCGACTTATTGTTAACGAGCACGTTATTTCCGGGACAAAAACGTTCCGTGATCGTACATACGTTCCACCCCGCCTGTTTCAATCGCTTCTTCTCTTCAGGCTCCGCGAACGAGGGCAGAACGCATCCCGTATCATTCAAACTCGCGAATATGCCGAGAATGCTGGCTTGGTCCACGTACAACTCAAGCGTCTTCGTTCCCAGAACGCGTTCGACTTGCCGAACCAGTTTTTCAGGCGCGTTCTTCGGAACCAGCGTCAACGTATCACACGAGCGCAAAAATAGTCCAATGAACGGATTCTTGTAAAAAGAGCCTTTCTCAATCACGCAAGACCGCCTCGAATTCAGGCGGACTGCTCTGCGAGCACGACGCCTTCCTTGTCCTTAGTAGCGAGAATCTTGACTTTCTTCAACGGGCGTCCGCTTCCCCGAGCGCGGATTAAGTTGTTCAATGCCACGGCCACATGCACGTTCGGGCGATCGGCCTTCATGTGCCGAGACAAAAAATCTTTGAGCATTCGAATGGCCACGTTCGCGCGTTTCATTTGCGGCTTGGAATACGCGTCTTTCAACGACACCGTGTAAATGCGCTCGAGAACCACTTCCCGCTTCTTTTCAGGCGGCTTGGCGTCCTTCTTTTCCTCTTTCTTCTCCGGTTTTTTGGCTTCCTTCCCATCCGTCTTTTTAGCGATTTCGGCGGATGGCGCGGCCGCGGGCTTGACCGCCTCTTCCTTTTCTTCGAACGCCTTCTTCTCCTGAAGCTCTATAAACTTCTCTTGTTTGGCACTCATTTCCTGCGGCATGATTAGTCATCCTTCAACTTCAATTTTTTCGACAGCCAGTTACGCTGCAAACGGTTGAAACGCAATCGACGCTTGGTTTTCGCGACAACGAATAAAGGCATTCGCCGGTTTCTTCGCTGCGCCAACGCCAGTTGCTGTTTTCGCCGAGCCGTCTTGTTGGTTGCCATGAATCATTACGCCTCGAATTCTTCGGGAGTCAGCGTAAACTCCTCGTCAGAAGCAATCTTCCCTTTCGCTTTCAAGAGTTCGCGCGTGAAAAGCCATAACAACAACGCAATCGCTTTACGTCCTTTGTTGTTCGTCGGAATAATCAAGTCCAAATATTTCGTCAAGTTGTTCGTATCGCACAAGGCGATGGCCGGCACATTAATCTCATACGCTTCTTTCACGGATTGCCGGTCCGATGCAGGGTCCACGACTAATACGATGGAGGGTTCAACAAAATCTTCGCGTGCCGGATTCGTGAACCGTCCCGGCGTGAAGCGTCCGATGAGAGGTTGAAAACCGACTTGCTCGCACATCTTGGTAATCGGTTTGCGCGCGTTATCCTTGTTGCTGATCACGTACACCTTGTCTTCAGGGTACTTCATCAACAAGTTGACGGCATGACGTAGGCGGGCATCCATTTTCTTTAGATCCAGCACATGCAAACCGTCTTCCCGCGCTTTGTAAATAAACTGGCGCATGCTCCCCGATTTATTCCGCGTTCCAATGTGCACTCCGGCTCCCAGATACTTTTCCTGGGGAACCAGCATCTCAAAGACCATACGGCCACCGTTTAAGCTTAAAGCGTCTAAGCCCTAAGAATGAGGAGCATCAGACCCTAGTTAGAACTCCTTTTTAAAACCTTAGGAGAATATAGAGAATTACATTTAAAAAGCTCTGGTTGAGGAGGGGAACACCCATGGAGCAAGCCGAAGCCCAAGTGGAAGCGCCCGAAACGCCGACACCGACTGCCACCGATTTACCAAAAAAACGGGTGCTGGAAGCCGCGTTATTTCTCGCGAACCGACCCATGCGCTTGGATGAATTATGCGCCGTAAGTCAGTGTACTCCCGATGAAGCCGAAGGACTGGTGGCGGAATTATCGGAAGAATTCGAACAACACGGCAGCGCACTGAAAATTACTAAAATGGAGGATCCCCAGCGTCTCGTCGGCACCGAGTTTCGCATGGAACTCCGGGAGGAATACGTGCCCGCCGTCTCCACGCTCTCCGAAAACGTGGAACTGCCGAAAAAAGCGGTTCGCATTCTAGGCTTGATTGCCAAGAAAAAGAAGATGCTGCAAAGCGAGTTGAAATATTATTTCAAGGGGGATGTGTACGATTACGTGGACGAGTTAGTGCGGCAAGGATTCATCACGTCCAAGAAGTTCAAGACCACGAAGGAACTCAAACCCACGCCCAAGTTCTTCGAACACTTCCAGAGCTTCCAGTGAGGGACGTGCCTAAGAACCAACCGATGCGTCTCAACGAGAAGGAGAGCAACTCGGTCGGCTGATTCGAACGCATGGATGGGACTATATTCACCATGGATTTAACGTTCCTAAAGTGAGCGGAACGTTCGAAACACCGGAGATCGCGATACGAGTCTTTATGGATACCTAACCCCGTCACTCCGAAGCCGCTCGGCCAAAAAAACTCATCGAAAAAAATGGAACGCGTGCTGCGAAACGTGAAATGGAGAAACGGAAACCATCCGATCCAAATTCACATGCCGATTGAAAAGGAAATAGTTTTGAAGGCAACCACCCGCGAATCGGATGCGACTTGCCGCCGTGAAAAAATGGCATCCGCGCAAAGAAAATAGGTTCGAAAAAACGGATTCAGATCTCGATGCCCGAAGCCTGCAAGATCTGCAAATCCTCTAACGAAATCTTTCGACCGGCCCTGAACTCGTCGTAAATCTTTCGCGCCTGTTCATCCAACGTCAGCTTCTGCTCCGATTCCTGTTTCCGGCGAGTGGCTTCCGCGGTCCGACGACTCTCCTGAGTCTCCTCATCCAGTTCTTGCTTGGTGCTGCGAAGCTTCGCGAAAACTTCATCCGCCTCCTTGCTCTTCTCACCAATAATCGATAAGTAATCCGTTATTTGCGCTTTGACTTCATCGGATTTCGCGTAAATCGAAAGCATTTTCTTATGCATTTCGTCGCTTTCCTTGCGCGCCAAATCCAAGGTTTTATCCAAGGCCCGGAACTCCAGACTTAAATCATGACGTTCCTTGCGCAGCGTGCGAAGATCCTGATACAAGGGATCCCTCTTTTGAACCTTCTTCAATTCTTTCAAGAGCCGGTTGATTTCTTGAGAGAGGGCTTTCTCATCCCTCGGACTCAACGACTCGGTTTGAAGCTGCCACTCGAGTTGCTGAATCGTGCGTCTCAATTGGGAAGCGCTGTAACGGCTTTCTTGGGGGAGCGCCTGCAATTGCGCTTCCTTTTCCTTTAACCGCCTATCCACATCGCGTGAAATCGCGACGAGCTGGCGGCGTTTATCCACCTGATCTTTAACTTGCCCGTTGAGCACGTCGCGCTGGTGCTTGGTTTCGTTTGCTCTCGCCATGAGTTCACGGAACCGCACGATGTTCTGCTGGTTCGTATCCGCGAGTTTCCGGACTTCCTGATTCATTTGTGTGCCTTCCTGACGCAGATCCAAGGCCTGTTTTTGCAAGTCAGTCATAAGCCCATCCAATTAATAAGACATTTAAAGAGTCGAAGATGCCGAAGGCGTTTCCAGCTCGATCTCCGTGATGATTTCGTCCAATTCCGCCCGCTGTTTCTCAAGCACTTTTTTAATGCGGTGAACCCGTTTCTGGCTCAACGCGATCTCGCGATATTTACGCGATGCTTTGTTGAAATGTTCAATCGAAAGCGTATTGTACGGTTCGGCATCCATCGTCTTCGATATGTCCCTGAGAATCTCGCCCATCAACTTGTTCGCCGTAATCTTGACGTCCTTCTTGATCTGATGAGGATTTTTTAAATTTTCTCGAATGATTTTAACGACGCGCGCGTTCGGAAATGCCAGATGCAACGCCTCCTCTTCCGCCTCATCCACGTCTTCTTCTACCACGTTTTCAGCAGGCGGCGTTTCGTCTGAAACCTGCTCTTCAGAAACAGTAGGTTGTTCGGTTTCCACCATAAGATCACCTAGAAGATAAGAATAATCAGGTGGAAGAATAGCTGTGTTTAAGTTTAAAAGCCTAGTCCCGGCCGGAAGAACCAGAAGGCTAGGCCACGATCCGCGCGATCACCCGCATTTTTCCGGATAATACTCCATGCGCATATTCCCGTTTTTTCTCGAACGCCGCTTGTTTCAACCACTCGAACACATTCCCCTGAAACATCGCGCCCTTGATGCCTTCCGTCGGTTCCCCGTTTCGAATCCGGAAGGCCACCAGCAAAGGAAATGCGAAATCCCCGGTAACCGTATTCGCGCCACTGGTCAAGAACGAGTTCACGTAGACTCCATCGCGTACATCGTCTAGGGCATTGGATAGATGCCCCCCTTCCACCGTCATATGAGTCCACGAGGGCTTCGGAGCCGCTTCAAAAGACGATCGATAACCATTCCCCGCCGTTTCCCCGATTTTAGCCGCCGTCGCCCCGTCAAACAAAAACGATTGCACGCGCCCCTTTCTCACCAGCGTTTTCCGTTTGGCCATCACGCCCTCATCATCATACACGCACGCATTCTCACCTTCCTTCAGCCGGGGGTCATCCACCAACGAAATGGACTCGCTAAACGCGCCATCTCCTTTCTTCCAATGACTCAGCCCCTTTCGAAACGATTCGCCGCTGAAATGAAACGGAAGAAACAACGAAAAAAGGGATTCGAGGGCCCGCACATCGAATACGAACGGCAAGGTTCCGCCCCTCATTTTTTTTGCCCCCGACATGCGCTCCGCGTGCGAAGCCGCGTTCGCGGCAACCCGATCCGTGGAAAAAGACAAGCGACTCGAAGAAAAACTGTCATCGGCTTCACTGCCCGCCTGACTGCAATGCGAAAACGCGTAGAACCGTGAAAATTTCTGTTGAATGGAAAGCCCGTCCGTATTCCACAAGGACTGTTGAATAACGCGGGTACCGAACGCGGTTTGAATGGGCGTGGCATGCATCGCGATCACGCGATCCCGCATGGATTCCACGCGTTGCATGTAATCCGCCTCGGACAACTGATTAACCCGCGCATCAAAAAACGCCTGCGACCGCGCGCGCGCCTTTCCCGCAAAATAGTAATCAGCGGGTTCTTGTTTCTCCGCCAGCCTGGAAGCCATTCGAACCGCGTCCTCCACATCCGACTCGCGTTCAAATGCCGCAAACCCCATGCGTCGACCCTTCAAAACTCGCACACCGTAACCCCGACTTCTCACATGCTCGCGATTCTCGACCGCGGTTCCATTCGCGGTGAACGCGGTGTGTTGACTCGATTCCTCGAAGACCTCCAACGAAGCCCTCATTTTTTTGGCTAATTTCACAAGCCATGATTCGGAAATCATAAGAGTCGCCGGCAGCATATCAGCCCACTGCTTTTAAATCGTTCCGGACCCAAAAAGGAGTTTGCAATACTCATGAGCTTTCTAGAAGTCAAAAATGTTTCGAAAACCTTTGAAGAAGAAGGTCGGAAGTATACCGTACTCGGTAACATCTCGTTCAGCGTGGAAAAAGACGAGTTTATCGCCATCGTCGGCCCATCCGGATGCGGTAAAAGTATTTTGCTGCGCATCCTTTCCGGTATCGACCTCCCATCCTCGGGACAAGTCTTGTTCGAAAACGAGCCCATTGAAACCAGCAATCCGCGTGTCGCCACCATTTTCCAGAACTTTGCCTTGCTGCCCTGGATGACCGTCGAAGAAAACGTGGAACTCGGATTATACGCGCAAAAAATGCCTTCGGATAAACGCAAGATCACGGTTGAAAAATTCATTAACATCGTGGGATTGGACGGCGTTGAAAACGCGTATCCCCGCGAGCTTTCCGGAGGAATGAAACAGCGGGTCGGTATTGCGCGGGCACTGGCCGTTGATCCCGCGCTCATCGTGATGGACGAACCCTTCAGCAGCCTGGACAGTTTGACGGCCACCAACTTGCGTGAAGAATTATTGCTGCTCTTGCAAGACCAATCCCTTCCACCGGACTCACTCGTCATGGTCACGCACAACATCGAGGAAGCCGTTTACATGGCGGATCGCATTATCGTATTGTCCAATCCGCCGGCACGTATCATTGCCCAACTGAAAATCTCGCTTCCCCGACCCCGCGACATGAAAAGCGAGGCCTTCGTAAACGACGTGGACAAAGTCTATTCATTGATGACGTGATTCGATTGAAACCGACATTAACCAAAGGATTAAAAATACGGTTTTTCTTAAAAGGGCGCACGGGAGGCGAAACCGACGCTCCACAGCGGGATGGGTCGAAGAAGAAATGAGCTTACAATTACCTGGAGCCAACATGTCGAAAGTCATCGGATTACTCGAAGTCGTTAATGACGAAGGCGGCGAATGCGAAACCGTTGAGCTCGCCAACGACCTTCGACTCGACGCCGAAAGCCTGTTACCGGTAACGGATGCCGCCGAATTACTGGGGTTCATCACCATTTCCGGAGGACGCATGACGCTGACACCGGCCGGCAAGAAAGCCATAACGGGAACGATTCTCCAACGCCGTGAGTCCGTCAAACAACGCTTGATGACGCTTCCCACGATCAAAAAAGTGCTAGATCTTATTCAAGCCAAAAAGAATAAACGGTTACCCAAGCGCGCGCTCGCGCGCGTCTTATCCGCGGAAATGCCGCGAAGTCAAGTGGAAAGTAACATCAAGCGACTCATCAACTGGGGCCGCCACTCCGGACTCATCGGTTTCAATGCGGACACCGACGAGTTATTCATCATATCCTGATGGCGAGGTGTATGAAGGTATGGAACGGACGTTAGTTATTCTCAAACCCGACGCGCTCCACCGCGGGGTGATTGGTGCGGTCATCCAGCGTTTCGAACAAAAAGGATTGAAGATCGTCGGCTTGAAAATGGAGAAACTCGACGAAAAAACGCTTTCCGAGCATTACGGACACTTGAAGGACAAGCCGTTCTTCCCGCGCATCGTATCGTTCATGAAAAGCGCGCCCGTGGTCTTGGTCGCCATCGAAGGACTGGAAGCCGTAGGGATCGTGCGAAAAATGTGCGGAGTCACGAACGCGCGAAACGCCGCCATCGGAACGATTCGAGGCGACTTTGGAATGAGCGTTCAAGCGAACATCGTGCACGCCAGTGACAGCCTCGAGACCGCTCAAAAAGAAGTCAAACGATTCTTCAAGAACTCCGAATTATTCGAATACAAAAAAATGGATTTCGGACACGTATATGCGGAGGACGAGCAAACGAAATGAGTCTCGAACGCGTTTGGAAACAACGCCTAACCCAATCCGTAGATCCGTGTCTCAAACGCCTCAGGAAACGACACGCATTTGCCGGATTCGTTACCAACGTCGACAACGTCTGTTATTGCCAGCCCGAAAACCTGGAACCCCTTTTCTCCCAAGCCAACATGGAAAAGGTCAACCAGTTGAAACGACGAGCCGACCAACTCGAAATCCGCGGTCTCGAAGAATTTCTGGCCGGCTATTTGTTTTGCTTCGGGAACGGAAAAGCCCTCGAACTCCCTTTTTTCGATCCCGCTTTCGGCGAATGGCTCGATAAAACGTTTCAAGTAGAAGAAGCGCGCATGGGCGGACAAGCCGGAATCATCGCCAACCAAATCGCGGAACTTGGCGGACACGTCGTATGCTATTGCACATTACTATCGCCCGTTCAAGCCAAGCTCTTTCATCCGCAACGCGTGTCCTTTCCAATCGAACGCAACGGGAAACTCCAGTTGTTGCAGCCCATTCAAGCAGCGAATATATCGGACCGAACGAAAATCAACTGGATATTCGAGTTCCACAAAGGAGATGTCATCCACGTCAACGGAAAAAAGATTGCGGCGCCTCGCGACAATCGCTTCATCGTGCTCTCCAAACTCATCAAAACCCAGCCCTTGTTCCCGCCATCCCTGGATGCCCATCTTCCAGAACTGGCGCAGCACTTCGATCGCGCCATGATCGCCGGATTCCATCACTTGCACGCATCCGAAAAAGGAAAGGGGTACTCGTTCTACTTGGACGTGCTATGCAAACAATTGGAACGTATCAAAACGGCCAATCCGTCGTTGAAACTCCACGTGGAATACGTCATGATTCACGATCCCGGACTCGAAAAAGAGGTGTACGAACGCGTCGGGTATTACGCGGACAGCCTCGGAATCAACGAGGTCGAAACGCCCCACTTGCTGGAACGATTAGGGTACACGCATCTCGCGCGCAACATTCGAACGCAAGATAATGCCATTCATTTATACGAAGGAGCCGTCAAACTCTGCGAAAAATATGAATTCGAACGCGTCCATATCCACTCACTCGGATTCTTTCTGTTGCTATTACACAAAAAAGCATGCGATGCCTCCCGCCTGAAAGACTACCGCCATTCGTTACTTTTTGCTTCCTTGACTGCCGAAGCGCGAGCGGCTCTGGGAAAACCCCCGACTCCCGCCGATATAAAGAAACGAAACCCCGGAGTATCCCCGATCGGAATGCAGCAAATGAGATTATTCGCAGCAGAAGCCAAGAAACGCTATCCGGATTTCAACGAAAACCAATTCTTGGAAGAAGGCACTGCGGAATTCGGTCAACACTTCCTAATCATGGTTCCCACCGCCGTGGCTCAGAAACCGAAAAGCACGGTCGGGCTCGGGGATACGATCAGTAGCAGCGCGTTATTAAGTGAGCCGTGAACGCACGTATTTCATGCCCATGGGTTTACGATATCTTTCCGCACCCAACACGGAAATTGAAGTGAGCATAACGATTTCAAATCCAAGAAACCAGTGGAAAAGCTAAAGTAGTTTCAACGTGCCGGTAACCGCGTCCACTTTCTTTTCTTCGGCCGGTCCGATCGCAAGCGCCGTAACGGTTCCCGCAGGAATCTGCGTATGACCCGCATCCCGAATTAACGAAACCGGCAGCTTCAGGCGCTTGGCCTGATTAACAAGACTCGTCAACGCGGATTCGCTGTTCACTTTTAACACGATTTTCTCTTCGCCAATTAATTCCCAAGCCCTGCGGGCGACCGCGTTTGATTTTCGATAAGCCGATAGACTGGCATGAGCGGCCTGCGCGGCCAACTTGCCTTTCCCCATCCCCAAATCCGATCGCAACACAATGGCTTGTTTAAACATCTCAGGCCCCCCTCACGAAGTTTAACGCGTCCTCTTCCGTCATCTTCACTCCACGACGCTTGAAGAACTTCAGGATGTTTCGCACATCCTTCAAGAAAAAGCCTTCCGATCCTTCATGCGATAGCAAAACGGACTGCCCCACATCCAAAAGATACGGATGATTCTCGTGCACCACGATGTTGTACTCGCTCAAGTCCGCATGCACCAAACCGGCTTCCCTCATTTTTTTCACATCCTCAAGTAGTTCATTCAACATACGTTGAGGATCATCCATCCACACATCCTTCAACGACGCGGAAGGAATCCCGCCGACACCCAACCACTCCATTATCACGACATTCTCTTTGAATGCAATGGGTCGCGGCGATCTCACGCCATGTCGAATGCACAACGATAGATTCGCAAACTCTTTTCGAGCCCACGTGCGCACCGCCGACCGCAAACCTTTCGGAACCTTAAACCGCGGGTCCCCTTGAACGTATTGCATGCGCTTTCGAAACGAAGCCGTCTCGTACTTAAAAATCTTGACGGCCGCGTAACCAGTGGGCGTCGTGGCCCGGAACACCATGGCTTCCTTCCCCTGCGCGATCGGAAAATCAAGAGACGTGATGCGTTTATTGCTCAGAAAATAGTGGAGCACCGTCATCGTTTGGTCGTCAAACACCTTATTCGATATCTTCATGCGCGATCGAATCGGCTTGAGCTCCCGGGCCGGTCGCTTGCGTGTCGACAACTTCCGAGCCATGAAACCGTATGGGTTACCGGATATTAATACCCCGTTGCACGACGACCAAAGGTATTTAATGTTGCGGCCACCCCGAATGAATATAGGTGCACGAAGATGGCGTTCGTCAAATACTTGGGTCACTCCTCATTCGAAATCCGAATGGGCGGCCGCATCCTGTACACGGATCCGTGGTGGGACCCCCGTCCATTGCACGGTGAGCGGCTCGTGCCTCCCGGAATCCAAGTGGAGCAGATCAAGAAAGCGGACATGATTCTCATCAGCAACGAAGCCCCCGATCACTGCGATAACTTCGAGGTCAAGCGCCTGCAGGAAAAAACGTTCGCGCAAGTACTTGCCCCGGAACCCGCGCTCGCCAAACTCGAGGTGAACCCCCGTCAGCGCATGACCGCGTATCAAGACGACCGATTTCACGTCATGGGACTCGATATTCACGTGACGAAAGCCAAGCAACCGAAAAGCCAATACCCCGTCGGATACATTATTTCGGCGGGAGGCCAAAGCGTGTATTTCGCTGGAGCGACTTACGAGTTTTATGACATGCACCACATCAACGTGGACTGCGCGATTCTGCCCATTGGCGGAAGACAAACCATGGATATTTTCGGGGCATTGAATGCCATTCGCATGATCAAATGCAAGTACGTGGTGCCCATGCGGTATAACACGTTTAAGCTCATTGAAGCGAACGCCCGCGAATTCGAATTAAAAGCCCAAAAAAGCGGGAAGGCCTCGCCCGTCATGCTCCGCGTGGGAGAAGGCTTCGACTTTTAATAAAATAACGGTATTTCTGCTCACGACTAGAGCTCAGAATAAAAAAAATAATGAAAAAATTAGTATTCCTGCGAGACGTTGTACAAGGCTTTCAACGCCACGACCGCCGCACCCGGACCCACGAACACCACGATGTTATTCAAAATCGCGGGAACGTACGGCCCCAGCGTCGGAACCACGGCAAAGACGCCCAGCAAGCTCGTTGAAGCGACCATGAACGTTAGCGCGGCCACGAGAAACTGGATGATTTCCCGGTCGCCAATGTTCAAAATACCCACGAGAATTCCGAGAATCCCGAGAATAAACACGGTGCCCGAACTGGTTTCCGGATAGAGAATGCCGGCGCCCACGGCAATGACGAGACCCGCAAGAAACGACCATGCGCCCACGCGGGCCCAAGAATCACGATTCTTTTTCGCCAAACAAACCACCTCTCAACAGCGTACTTTTGACCGACTTAAAAACATACCCGTCTACGGCAAACGACGAAAATTCGTAAAACGAAGCTTTTTATATTCGGATTCAGAAGTCTTAGTATTAATTCTTTGAATTCTCGAGGGGAGAGCAGTGGGACTTCGTTCGAAAGGCATCAAACAGTTCCGACGCGTCAAAACCGCCGTCGGACCCATCGTCGGATCCCTCGTATTCATTCTCGCCGTCGTCCTCTTCCTGTCAGCGATACGCGCTTCGCTGTTTTCCGATATCGATGAAGAAACGCGCATCTGGTTTGAAATCACGTTCTTATTGCTCGCGGCCGTCCTGGCTGAACTGCTGGTCGTCTACTTGCGACAGCCCGTTGTGATGGTGCTGTTACTCGTCGGCGTCATCATATCCCCTAATGCCATCGACGTATTCTGGCCGACCATTGTCGACATTATCAACATCCTGCTGTTAACGATTACGAGCTTTCAATTGCCGCTGACCCCACCCCACATCGTTCCCCTCGAAGGAACCGTTCAAGTCTTTGCGCAACTCGGCGCCATCATCCTCTTGTTTAAAATTGGTCTCCATTCTGAAATCAAGCAAATCTTCAATATTCGCAATTTCGTGGTCGGACTATTAGGCGTCGTGATTCCGTTTGTGGCCGGCTATTATTACGCGGTGTGGACCGGAGCCTCATTCGCGTACGCGCTATTTCTGGGCGCGGCATTGACGGCAACGAGCGTCGGCGTCACCGTAGCCGTATTGCAGGAACTGGGAGTGATGCAGAAAGAGTATGCGAAAATCATTCTCGGCGCCGCCGTCATCGATGACATTCTCGCCCTTCTCGCCCTCTCGTTTGTTCGCAACATACCCTCCTCATTCGATGCCGCTGCACTCCTTCCACTCATCACCACGCTCGCCATCGCCTTGCTGTTTCTCATCGGAGGCATTCAAATCGGCTTGTTCGTGGTACGAAAATACTTCAATAAAATCACGGAAGAAAACTTCTCGAACCGAACCTTTCTCGTGGCGCTCGCCTTTCTCCTGATGTACGCGTATGTGGCCGAGGTGATCGGGCTTTCCGCGATCGTGGGCGCATTCATTGCCGGCGTCACCCTGAATTACAGTAAAATAGTGCATAAAATCAATGAGCTCATGGCCCCTCTCGAAATGCTGTTCACGCCCATATTCTTCATTTCATTAGGCATGTTCGTCGATATAACCGCCGTTGGCGAGTTTTGGCTCCCGATACTCATCATCTCGGTCATTGCAGTAGCCACAAAGTTTATTGGAGGCGGATTGGCTGCGAAATTCATGGGAGTGAGCACAAAGGATTCCATGATCGTGGGAGTTGGATTGGTGCCCCGAGGAGAAATCGCGTTGATTATTGGCTTATACGGATTGACCGCTACCACGGCTTCCGGAGAACCCGTGCTCACGGTCGCTCAATACACCGTGATTTCGGCCATGGCATTCATCACCACCATCATCGTCCCCGTCATGCTTCAGAAGATCATCGCATCGAAAAAGGAAGTGCGAGCAACGGCTTGGAATGCAGGCACCTGAATCGGAAAAAGAATTTTTTTCAAGCCCCGCGTCTTTTTCTCCTTTCCATCAGCCGCTTCCTCGAATCCAGTCGTTCTTCCTCCCGATCGAAATGTCTTGACTGGACGATGCGGGTCCGCTCCATGGGATCCAATGCGCCTAATTTATAGCGATAAGCGAGATTGAATGGAAGCCGTCTCGCAGGGCGTTTGCCCCTCAACGAAACCGAGATCCGCGAAATACCTTCGAGGAACTCGCGCGCACGCTGCCTAGCCTCCGGGGATTCGGGATGCAGCACCTTCAGCGTGCGTCCTTTCATGAACCAACCCCTGCGCTCCCATTCCGAAAAACGAAGCGGGGCTTGGGACGGCGACACGTACGTCAGCCAATCCTGCCGGGACGGATCCTCACCCTTTACCGCAAGCTCGAAACGTCGCCTAATTTCTTCGGAAATCCGGCCCGTTTTTCCGTCTCCGATGCGGATTTTAAATAACCCATTCTTGGGCATGCGTCTTCCGACTCGTCCGGCAATCCGCTCTTGTTCCCTCCGGGAAATCAAAAAGGGATCCCCGCGACGCGCTTCGTCCTTCACGAAGATGCGGCCGCCTTTCATACGAAGATGCAACTCGTGAATTGGAGTCACTTCCGCGGCAGTTCCCGTGTAAAAAAGTTCGTCGGCGGCAGCCACCTCCTCCAACGAAAGCTCCTTCTGATTCACTTTCAAACCGCTTTTCCTCGCGATGTCCAAGATGGCCTCGCGCGTGATTCCCGGAAGCACCTCGCCTTCGCGAACCGGAGGAGTGAATAGGACGCCGTTCTTGACCACGAACATGTTTTCCCCACTTCCTTCCGCGGCCTTTCCCTTTGAATTCAACAACAACGCCTCGACGCTTCCGTGGGAAGTCGCTTGAAAGTGCGCGACCGTACCCGCATGGTACGCTCCGGAAATCTTCTGCCCGGGATACGCGGTCTTACGGGGTTCCGAGGTAACAAACGCCGTAATCTTCTTCGCCTCCAGGTATTTCCCCCAAGGCATAGTCTGCACGTGAAAATTAATGGAGCTACCTTGGGCTCCGACACCCAACGGTCCCGCTCCCCAGAACACCAACGGTCGGATATACCCCTGCTTCAAGCCGCTCCTCCGAACGGCTTCCACGATGGATTGGCGAAGCATGCGAGGCGAATAAGGAAACCGCATGCCTTCCGGCAACAGGCGACTAAAACTCCGTTCCAAACGAGCGACATGCTCATCAAGCCTAAAGATGGCGGACCCGTTTCGCGTGTTATAGAACCGGATTCCTTCGAACGCACCCGTACCGTAATGAAGCGCATGGATGTTAATCGGAATCCTTGGGACGTCCGGTGGATACAAACCTATTTCGATCGTTCCTTTCTTGAGCCATGGGTTGTGCGTCGCAAAGATTTCCACGTTCCCTTTTTTTGCTGTGAGAGCCAACCGGACCACCTGCACAAAAAAAAGCAGGTACAACTATATTAATGAAGTATCCTAACCAAGAAAATTCGAATCACACCCTACGCTCCGCTCCTTTTCTCCAATGCGGCAATTTCCAATTACCGATCAGCCACGCGATGACGACGACAAGCAATGCAAAGTATACAATCGTCTGACCATCAAAACCGAATAAAGCGGCGAATGGAAGCATGCATTTCAGAACGGGCAGGCGCTATTTATAATTTCCGCACGATGCCGTTCGTCGCATTCACTTCCACTTCATCCCCGTCCTTGAACGCCTTCGTCGCCTTCTTCGTTCCCACAATGCACGGAATCCCCATTTCCCGCGAAACAATCGCCGCATGGCACGTCAAACCTCCTTCATCCGTGACAATGGCAGCGGCTTTCTTCATGGCAGGCACCAAATTCGGATTCGTGGCAACGGAAACGAGAATGTCCCCTTCATTCATCTTACCCATTTCATCCGCATGCACAATGATTTTCACGGTTCCCCGCGCTACTCCGGCGCACGCCGGCGTGCCTTTCAACTCCCGGACATCCACCTGCGCTTCTTCGGCAACAATCAAGGACCGGTATTTTTCAACATGGTTGCCAGTAAATATTGTCATACGTCCGTTATCCGCATAGAAAACGCTTTTCTGAAGGCGCGTCTCCAATTCGGTTTCATCGGCTCGTTGATTTTTCTTCAGCAAGGCCTCCGCCTCATCCATCGTGAGATAGCGCACGTGCTTCAAGGAAACACCTAAACGTTTGCCTATTTCCGTCAAGAACCCCCGAACATTTCGAGAGGAACGGAAAATCACGTCCTTCCGCAACCCCTTGAGGTGCACGCACGCCCGAGCCACTTGAATCCATAACCGTTCCTCTCCTGAAAATTCCATCCGGTTTTCCATATCCCGTTGTTTCACGGCTAACTCCTTTTGCTTTTCCCGCATTTGCCTTAATTGCTCTTCCGCATTCGCGTTTTGATGAAGCTCCGCCTTCAGCAACCGAATGAAATACGCCCGATCCAGTATTTCCGGCCCGTCGTAATGGTATTGCATCCAATCGAATTGCCGAACATGCGAGTCTAATGGCTTGTCCAAAACGGGAAACCGGTGCACGCCCGTTAAAATGGAGTTTTCATCCGTTTCGAAAAGAACCAAGAGACTCTTATCGGACTGAACGGCCTTGAGCATCTCAAGAAAGTGCTCGTCCTGCTTGATGAATAACGACCGCTCGGCCGGAGTGGTTAAGATGCTGAATAACTCCGCCGTGGATTCGGATACGTTGTTTTCCACGCGCTTCGCTTCGATGAAATCCATAATTTTATGCGAAAGGGCGTAATGCTCGAAATCCAGGACGTTGATGACGTGCCCCCACACGCACATGCGAATCCATTCATTCGACAGGGATCGGTACTCCTTCGCCAAATCCTCGTTGGAATAAACGGAAATATCTGCATCCCGCAAGCGAAACGCATGCAGTTCCAACGCATTGCAGGAAGCGCGTTGTTCTCGGTCCACGCGTTCGAAAAAGCCGGGTTCCTGCAGGCGTTTCATCGCGCGAACCCCTTGATCTTCCCACGTGTTTAAACCGGTCAAGTAATCCCACTTGCCGTTCTGCCATATGAAGAATCCCGCTTCATCGTTGGCTCCGAGAATGGGTTTCATGTGTCCGGTGGCCGCTTGCATATACGTGATACAGTGCGGCATCGGGCTCCCGAAATCCGTTGCGATACTCTTGTATTTCGACATGGACATCCATCACTAAATATTTCTCAAAAGAATTAGTGAAATCAAATGCAGCGATAACTATAAAGTGATTGTGCCGCCATATGCCTGGTCAGGACAAAGGGCATGGAGGTATCAGAACGCAATCAAGCCCAAATCCCCTTGCTTCGCCAGCTCGCAAAGGAGTTTGTTCTCCGCTTTCCGTAAGTGCTCGCGGTACGTGTTGCGCGGAACCTTGATTTTTTCCGCAATGTCCTCGAGACTCATCTGCCGAGGCAATTCATAGTACCCATACCGATACGCATGCAGAAACGCCCAACGCTGCTTCTCAGTTAACTTGGTAAACACGTTGGGAACGAACAAATTAAGGGGCTCTTCCTTCAAGCTGATGAGATCAATGGTAGCCGCTTGTTTTTGGCGCTTGACGGCTTTATACAAATCCAGCAACCGCTTCTTCTCCCAACTGGCTACCGTCCAATGCTCAAAGCCTCCGGTAATCACTTGCGGTTTAATGAAGAAAATCGACTTGTCCACAACCGTCGTATGAAACTGTTTGTTTCCCGGAAGGCGATAGAAGACTTGATTGCCTTCCACGCGATTGATGGTAATGCGTTTTTCTTGCGTTAACGCGCGAATATACCCGTCACGGTCTTTTCCTTCCACGATAACGACTTTGTTGACCCACAACTTACCCCGATCGACAAACGCGTTAAGATAGTACGTTGCCGCCCGGACGTTGAAGCGCTTGCTGAGGTTAATGGCCACTGATTCTTCATGCCAGACCTTAAACTCCGCTATCCACATACGAAAAAGACTCCTGGCTCAATCCAGCGAATCCGTAATAGTGAATATCTCCTTAAAAGGCTTGTTCAAACGGTACGCGGATTGCATGGAAGCGTATTCCTTCTCGAAGCCCGCCAGCCACGTCTGTCCCTCATACGTATCGCGTTCCCTTTTCCTGTCCACCCACACCACTTCAAACGGCACATCCGATAATTCAAGGGCATGCGACAAGGCGATGCCCGCTGCCAGAAGCCCCTCCAGATTTCCGGGCTCGTCTTCATACGCACGCACCACCCACTTCCTTTCCTTCAATAAATCCAGGAGAAACAAGTAGTAACACTGAGCGGTTTTTTCTCCGCCATACGGAATCGCGGAATACGTCTTGTCAATCACGCGATCCAGTTTCGAGGTCGCCATGACCACATTCAATAATCGCAAGAGTCCCCGCGACAGCGTAATGACTTCCAAACCCATTTTCTTGTCTCGCGCAATCGCTCCATCGGGTTTCCATACCTCCGGAAACACCGTTACGCCGGCCTCGCCTCTTCGAACCCACAATTCCAACAAATCATAATACACTTCCCGCGCTTTAGTGCCGCGAGGCGGTTCCTTCGCCAGTTCCCAGACGCTGTCCGCCACCTTTTTTCCAAGCAGTCCCCCCTTCAATTCCGCCTCATTTTTTTCGAACACCTTTTTCACGGTCTCGTCGGATAACGCTTCCACCCAAGCCAACTGGTGCTTTAACATTTCCCCATAACGCGCCATGCCAGGACCCTTCAAATCCGAAGCCAACGTTCCATTCAAGTCATACAACGCGACGCGCTTCAATTGATCCATTGGAATAGGAGACGGTCGATCCAACGTTAAAAGTCCGGGAACATTTTGACTCAACATCCTCATCCCTCTAGTTTATTGATGACTCCGTGATTCGCCTTGACTTCCAGCAAATCCCCGTCCTTGAATACGCGCGTCGCCACCTTCGTCGCAATCACGCACGGCACGCCCAGTTCACGAGAAACAATGGCGGCATGAGACGTAATACCCCCTTCATCGGTCACGATGGCGGCCGCACGTTTCATCGCAGGAACCATTTCCGGACGCGTCGACCGCGCGACCATCACATCCCCTGTTTTCACTTTTTTTAATTCATCAGAAGACAATACGATTTTTGCTCTTCCCACCGCATAGCCCACGGAAGCACAGGTTCCCATGACATTCGTCATCGTGGCATCCCATTCCTGTCGACGCTCGCCCAGTAACTCTTTTTCTTTTCGAACCGCCTCGTTTCCTCCGTAAATAGTCCAGTCATTAAAACCGTAAACAAGGAGATAACGTTTCATGCGTTGCTCTAAAACCGTTTTAAAACGCGGCTGGTGCAGTTGCCTTTCCGTTAATTCTCGCGGTAAAGCGAACAATAACATCGAATGGGCATACCCGAACCGTTTCGCAATCTCTTGCACTAAGCGATTCGATTCATAAACGGCCATCAGCATGCCGGTTTTTCGCACATCCTGATAGAACGCAATCTTTCCCACTAAATCCAACAATGCTTGGAGGCTCTTTGAAATAGTTAGTTCGTTCAACGCTTTTTCACGCACGATCACTCGCTGACGATCGTTTTGCATTAACTTCATTAATTGGCGTTCTGCATCAACTCCAACAGACAATTTCTCTTTTAATTGAGACACAAAAAATGCTTCATCTAAATAAGGTGTTTTCGCGTAGCTGTTATTTATCCAATAATACGTTCGAACGTGTTTTTGCAGAGCGGTCCAAATAGAAGGAATGGCATTCAATGCGTGCACCACTTGTTTTTCCGAATGCTTTTCAAACAGTGATTTCACTCGCGCATCCGATTGAATGCGCTTCAATATCTCGAGAAGCGATTTTTCTTCCACGATATGAAACGGTTCCCCCGCGATGGGCGTCATCTCCACAAAATACTGCGAATACGATTTTTCCTTCCCTTTCTCCTTCAAAATCCGCATCAGCTGATCGCGTACCTCATGCTCTAAGTAGAAATAAGCGGGTTCAATGCAATAACTCGGCACGTAACAATCCGTGTACGCGTCATTCAATTGCTTTTCCCAACGCAACAACTCATGGTCCGACAAAACAGAAAGATTCAGTTGCTGAATAGAATGAATCACGCGTTTTAATTTATCCAATTCCGTGATAAAATCGGAAAACGATTTCTCGTAAAGACCTTTTTCGTTCAGTATGCGTTTGACGACGTGCTCGCCGGTTTTCAACGTCTCGTCTCGGCGGATATAATAACGCATTTGAGTGCGATGGGCCGGAGCGATTTGAAACGATACACACGCTCCCCAGTATTCCTTCATGCGCTTGCCCATGGGCTCGAGCGGCGGGGAGACCAGCGCGGGAACGCCTTCGGCGAAATACTCATAGTATTTCGGCTTATCGGCCATCACGTTTTCACCTTCCGGATGATGCCGTGGTTCGCATTGACTTCCACGAAATCACCGTCCTTGAAGACTTGAGTCGCAATTTTCGTGCCGATGACGCACGGAATACCTAATTCACGGCTGATGATGGCTGCATGAGACGTTATTCCGCCTTCATCCGTTACAATCGCTGCTGCTTTCTTCATCGCGGGAACGAGCTCGGGTCGCGTCATACTGCTTACAAGAATATTGCCCTTCTCCATTTTGAACAGGTCTTTCGAAGCCAGAACGATCTTTACTATTCCTTCCGTGCGTCCAACGGAAGCGCAGGTTCCACGCACGTCATTAACATCATTGCGCAGTTTTCTCCGCACCTTCCGATACAATTCCCTTGCTTCCGATCCGGCGGCCACATCCACTTTTTCAGGAGTATAAATGACAAGGGAAACTCGGGATCGCTCGGATACCTTTCCACTGTTTAGCTTGTGTTTGAGTGCGTCGGAAAATTCAGAACTAAGCATCCCATACCATTCGTTCTTCTCAAGACCATTACGCCGACACAATTCATCAAAAAAAAGCATGGCATAATAACATCCGATCATCGAATTTTTCTTTCGTATATCTTGCCACAATGCAAATGTCTCAATCAAACGAATGATGATCATAAAGTCTTTATCAACGCCAAATTCTCGGCAGACGCGCTCTTTTTCCTTTCGCGCATGATGGGCGATTTGTTTCATTCGAGTGATTTCAGCATCCGCATCCGTCTTTTCAATGAGCGAATCCGCCAACCGTCCCGCAAAATAACTCTCGTCAAGATATCTTGTATGAAGATAGCTGTTATGAAACCAAAAATATTTTTTCGAATGACGATTGAGTCTACGGAAAAACGAAGGGTGCGATCGCAACGCATGCATGCGCTGGTTATCGGGAAGCCGAATGGCCGATGCAAGAGCAGGATTCTCATGAACTTGTTTTACCAATTCTAAAAGATCCACCGCTTCTTCAATTACAAAAGAAGGTGAAACAGGAGCCGTTAAAATGGCGAGATAGCGTGTAAACGCATTTTCTTCGGAGCGTTTTCTTAAAATGGGTTTAAGACGTTCAGTCACCAGATCCTCCGAACGCATACTAAAGGCATCTGCGAGAAGGGGCAAACCCCACTGCTGAAGGAATGCTTTAGAAAAAAGTTCGTACTCATGAGACAATTCCGCATCTGACAGTTGAGTCAAATCGATTTCATCTAATGATCGACAATGAGACTGAAAATTGGCTTCATGTTTTCGCCATTGAGAAATGACGCCGTTAAGGTATCCCGGTTGGATCATCTCTTTCGATACGATATCATGAGCGATGCGCTTGAGATCGTCCGCCCAATACATACAATAAGCAAAGTTGTTTTCAATATAACATAGAATGACGTCATATGCGGTTCCGTGAATGGCCCGAAGAGTTTGAGTGGACGCAATTCCAGGAAACGACAATAAAAATTGGGTACCCTCCGTTCCTTGCACCATCCAGTCCTTTTGTATCAAGTCTTGAAAACGATTCATCAGCCCTTCACCTTGCGCACCACGCCCGCCGTCGCATCGACGTCGACACGATCCCCATCGTTCAGTATATCCGTTGCATGCTTCGTTCCCACAACGCAAGGAATATCGAGCTCGCGGGAAACAATGGCGGCGTGACACGTGATCCCACCCGTATTCGTGATAATGGCCGCTGCTTTCTTCATCGCAGGAACCACATCCGGATTCGTGGCATTCGCCACCAGAATGTCGCCCACATTCATTTTGGAAAGATCGCGGGGGGATAAAATCAATTTCACGACGCCTGTCGCACGACCCGGACACGCGCACGTGCCCTTCAATTCATTCGTTTCTTTTACGACCGGTTTCTCCGTAAACTGCTCAATGTATTGTCTCGCATCCGATCCCGATAGAACAACGGTGTCGTTGTTTTCACTGATCGCCGTGCATATTTTCATGCGTTCTTTGAGTTGTCCGCGATCAATGGATTCCTTTCGAAGCGCGTCCGACATTTCCTTCGGAAGCAGCATGCGCGTTTCTTCCACCGAAATCATCAACCGGCGAGCAATTTCCGCAACGAGCGGGCGCATCTCAAAATACGAGCGGAAAAACATGTCTTTTCGATTCGCTTTGAAAAATAATAGTTCCGCCGCCATATCAAACAGGCGCCGCTCCCCCGAAGATAATTGAAGTTCCTTTAATGCCGCTGCACGCGTTTCTTCCGTGCTCACTTCCTTCTCCATAATCGCCGTCAAATCCGCCTTCACGTCTTTTTTCTTCGTCAACATACCCGCAACAACGGTTACAAAATACTCGAGGTTCCACGAATCGTTTTCGTACGTACACGGTAGCCAGGCAAACTGCTCCACATGATCCAAGAATGTTTTGTGAATCAAGGGGAACGCCATCAATCCGTTTACGATTTCTGAGGGTTCCTTCGATGAAAATAATTGCAATGCATTCGAATTATCTTGAACATGGGAAGCCAATTCCAGCAACGCCATGTCCTGCTGCTTTCCCAGCGTGCGTTTTCTGGGAGCCGTTAACGCAGCGAAATAAACAGGGGCATCATGCTCTTTCATCAAGGAAGCCAATTTGTCTTCGAGAATGCGGTTGAGCCGCAACGAAAAAGCGCCACTGGTATCCATCGCCGGAGCAATCCACGCCCAACCTCTCATGGCTTTGATGCGCTTTCCGTATTCCTCCAATAGGCTAACGAGCTCGCTATTGGTTTTTTCACTGAAATCCATTTCAAAAATTTCAGAGGTTAGAACAAGGAGAGATTCGCCTAGGCGATAGGTTTCGCGAATGGCTTGATCCACCAACTCAGGACTTTCGACTGCTTTTTTTGCCATCACGTCGCCCACGCGCTGAAAGTCTCCTTTCCGAACGTAATAGGACCAGAAATGGTTTTCAAAAACATGTAGCATGCCCTTGAACGAGATGCCCAACGCTTGATGCATGGGACTATTTTCCCCGCAACCGGATTCAAAGTAAACAACGGGAAATAGGCTGGCGTCGTTTCGCGAGTCCTCTAGAATCCATTTCTCCATTTAAATGACCCCTTGAATCTTACGAACAATTCCATGCGAAGCCCTCACGTCTAATAGATCGCCATCCTTAAAGACGGACGTCGCGATTCTCGTTCCCACAATGCACGGAATATTGAATTCCCTGGAAACAATGGCCGCATGACAAGTAATTCCGCCATCGTTCGTGATAATGGCCGCTGCTTTTTTCATGCCCCGGACAAAATCAGGCGTCGTCATAACGGTCACTAATACGTCGCCGTCCTCAAGTTGATCCAAATCCTGCGCTTTCAATATCACTTTAGCGGTTCCTTTCACGGTTCCGCCACACGCACACGTTCCCTTCAGTTCAGAAACCTCGTCTTGAGTTTTTGAAACGATTCCCTGCTCGGCCATAAATTGGGATGCCGTTACGCCGTCCATCAACTGAGCCACACCACTATTAACATGCAAGATCCGGATTCCCGTTTTTTTCGTAATCCGTTTTCCATTCAATGCATCCACGACTTCTTTAGGGGTGTGGGCATAAACTTCTTTAGCGCTCCAACCCAACCGGCGTGCAACCTCGTACACCAAATTCCGATACATAAAGTGACTTTTGGTAAAGCATTCCTTCTTGTAATCCATGAGAAATGAGGCAATGCGTATGGTTTTCAAAACCACGCGATCCGCTTCAGTGAGATTGAGTTCGTTTTCCATCATTGCTTGTCGCTCGGGTAATCGATCGTAATAGGCACGAATGTCTCTCAAACGCTTGTTCGCATCAAATGATGGCTTCAACATGCTGCGAACCGTTTCCTCGAAATGTTCGCGAGTCCATGTGTCGCCCGCATAATCAAACGGAATCCAGAAAAAGCGCTTTTCATGATCTTCCAACAACGAATTGACTGGATCGGAAACAACTCCGTTCAAAAAAGCCCGCACGTCATGATGATCCTTGACGGATTCAACCATGTTGAGAAGCGCTTCCTCCTCTTGGGTAGCAAACGGTTTTTTCGGCGAGCTCTCCAACAACGCGAATACCTGTCCGAACGCCAGGGTATTCCCGCGCTCGTTTAGTGCGTTTTTGATCGCGTCTTCCGCTTTTTGAGCCAGCACATCCTTTACGGCAAACGGAAACGGTTCTCCATACGGATACACCGCATCGTAGTGCTCCCAGTAGGATGCAATGACTTTCGAAAACGAATGATTCGTTTCCTTCGAGTAGTCTTTCTGGGACAACTCGTGACTGAACGACAAAAAGCGCAGCATCTCATGAACAAAACGCGTCTCCAGCTTTTCCACAAAATAAGGATCTCTCTGAATGGTCTTAACACAGTGCTCTTCGACGCGCTGAATATCCTTTTGATCGAAGAATGCGGCAAACGGACCATTTGGATCGAAGGAACAAATCAGTTTCTTATAGCTCGTTCCCACCGCCTTATCCATGGATTTCGTATACGATACGCAAAGATTGTGCAGCATATGCAAGGGAAAACCGTACGGCCGCTCTTGCACCAATACCCAATTCATTCACTTCACCAGCTTCCTGACTTGACTATGATTCGCATCCACTTCAACCCAATCCCCTGTTTTCAATATTTTGGACGCCACACGCGTTCCGACCACACAAGGAATCCCGAACTCGCGAGACACGATGGCGGCATGACACGTGATTCCTCCTTCATTGGTCACAACGGCTGCCGCTTTCTTCATCGCAGGAACAAAATCCGGCGAGGTCATGGACGTAACCAGGATGTCTCCTTTTTTTAAGGAACGGTTTGCTTCATCGGGATTCATGGTCACGACCGCGCGCCCCTGTACTTTACCGGGACTCGCAGCAGTTCCAGAAAACTCCACCAATTCCGTTGTCGGACGTGATTTCGGAAACAGTTTTTCTTCTATTTGAGCCGCTTCAACGCGGGAGTACAGACGAAGAGCGTCTTCAAATTCCTTCCAGAGCACGAGGCATTCCGATCGCTTTTCCAGCTCCGATTCCGTAAGTGCCTTGGAAAGAATAAGCGGCATTTCACTCGGCAAAGCGTTCTTGACGTGTTGCAGGGAATAACCGCTGCGCCGGGCGAATTCATTGAGAAGCACATCGAGATAGTGTGTCGCCTGAAGAATCACTTCCTTTCGGTAGTCCTGAAACCACGCAAAATAATCGATAATTTCAACGAGCTTTTTCTCCGAATCAGTGAGTTTCAAAAACTCCATGAGCACATGCTTCTCTTTTTGTTGCATTTTGAGGGCGCCATTCAACGAACGAATGTAATCCCGAGCCTCCTTTTCTCTTAACAGCAGAACCATTTCGTTTTGGAAATAATTGGCGTCCAAGACACGGGTGCGCCAGTAGGAGTTCTGCATCCAGAAATATTGTTTTGCATGTGCTTCCAACTTCTTTTTTAGCGCAGGATGAGATGCAAAATCACTTTTCTTCGTCAGTTTTTCGTCCACCGCAATCTGCAATAAATCGATTTCTTGCCGGACGGAAAACGAGGGCTTCGAACCCGTTGAAAGAATGGAAATCGTGTGTTCGCGTTTTGGGGTGTTCTTCAATAACTGCTTGAGCAACTGCTCGCCTTGAAGGTATACCGGTTCAACCGCTGCTCCGGTCACGCCCCAAGTAACATACTGCTCAAAATAATCGCGATGCAACTGAATCAATGCTTCATCCGAAAGGGATTCCAACTTTTTCGATTGAATGCGAGGGTAAAAACGCTCCAAATCCACCGTGTCTTTCTTTAAACGCGTTTCCAACCGCTTCATTTTCGCAGGATCGCGCAGTTGATCGATAATCAATTGACCGAGCTCGCACAAGGGAGGCATTCGGTTCGCCCAAAGCACTACCCCATTCTTGAAAAACAAGTAGGTGTCCGGCCAGCTTTTTCCATAGAACGAACGGGTGGGTGCGAGAATACACCGAAGAAACCAAAGCAGCGGCTGAATCGATGCCTCACGCTCCCACTTGAACCACTCCGGAAGTTCCATAATATCCCCTGAAAAGAAACAGCGCAAGGAATAGGGATGCGAACCCATAAATAAAAGGGTATACCCCGATATCGGGGTTTTACGGAGATAGGGGAACGATGGCTTGCTTGGAAGCCGAACGCAAAACCTTTCCCTCTGCTTTTCGCAACTGCTCGCGGAACGTGCTCTCGTGCACGTGCTTCTCTTCCGCCAATCGCTCCAACGAAACCCGTCGCGGGAAATCATAATACCCTTTTTCAACGGCTTCCAGCAGCGCCGTACGTTCCTTGATGGAGAGCGCGGCAAACGTGTTCGGCAGGAAAAAGTCAATGGTATCCTGCCGGATGCCCAACAACTCGGACGCGATGCCTTTCAAGCGCTTCAGTTTAGTTAACAAGCGCCGGATATGCGCTTTTTTCCAGCTTCCGATCGTCCAATACTCCGCCCCGCCTTTCGCAATCAATGGGCCTACGGTAAAAACGGTTCCGTCGAGTACGTGCGCGTGAAACGTATCCACTGAAACGTGCTCGTAAAAAATCTGGTCGCCCTCGCGCGCCAGAACGCGCAACTTTTTCGATCCCTTTATCACGTCCGCCAATTTTTCCTTTTCGGACCCTCCAACGTAAAGGACTTTGGTGACGAAGCCTTTCTCGCCGCGCTTGAACGCATTCATGTAATAAGAAGCGGTAAACGCGTTTATCGTACTCGTCGCTTTTACGATGACCGACTTCTCGCGCCGGATTCGAATGCGGGCCACCCACATACCTGACTCCCTTAACCCACGGACTAGAAGTTGGCTTCCAAGCGCTTGCTGCTCACCGGGTGCTTGCTCAACACCTCATCCATGATTTTCGCATACTTCGCACACTTATGCACGGCTAACCCCACATGATCCTGAGCAAACAACTTCTTCAACTCCTTCACCGGTATATGCCGCGTAATCTTCTTATCTTCGACTGCGAGCTGCTCCAACGGATTCGGTTTTCCATCTTGAACGGATTGCCACGCCTTGAGCGAAAGCGAACGCAAGTGCTCGTGCATCTTCTGACGATCCTCTCCATGTTCCACCAAGCGCATCAAAAGCGCTTCCGTCAACGCAAACGGAGCATACGTCCGGAAATTCTTTTCAATCACTTTCCGATTGATCCGCAATCCCTCCGCTAAACCGATGGCAACCATCAACGCCTCATCCAACGCCATGAACGCCTCCGGCAATATAATGCGCCGATTCGCCGAATCATCCAGCGTCCGCTCGAGAATGGAATTCGCGGTATTCTCCCATGCCACCGGAGGCAACGCACCCACGTACCGCGCCAGAGAGCACAACCGTTCCGCTTTCACGGGATTGCGCTTGAACGGCATGGCACTGCTGCCTACCTGCATTTCCGCGAACGGCTCCATGACCTCGAACACGTACGGGCTTTGCAACACCCGCAAATCCAACGCGAACTTATGCAAGCTCGCCGCCACCGATGCTAGCGCCGACAACACCAAATAATCGACTTTACGTGGATACACTTGCGTGCTGACCTCGAACGCCTTCAAACCCAAGTCATTCATGGCCTCGCGCTCCATCTCCTCCGCGTTCATGTTCTTGCCCTTCAAAAGTTCTTCGTAACTCGCCGAGGTTCCCACCGCTCCCTTGAACCCCTTGCCTCTCACGTCATTCTCAAGATTCTTCAAGTACCCGAGATCCATCACGATGTCCTGAGCGTAATTACAGAACCGGTATCCAACCGTCGTCGGCTCGGCGGTTTGAAGGTGCGTCAACGCCATGCACCGCACGTCCTTGTGAAGCACAACGCGTTTCCGGTACGCTTGAAGCAACCGCGCCACTTTCTGCCGAATCATGCGCAACGCCTTCCTCGAACGCAACGCATCCGCATTATCCTCAATATCCATGGACGTAGCGCCCAAGTGCAGCCGTCCGCCCGCCGCACCCGCCTGCCCAGCAAACGTTTTCAACTCCGCCATCAAATCGTGCTTGATCCTCTTCTCGATCTCATGCGCCTTCCCCACATCAACGTCCAGAGCATGCTTCTCCAGCTGAGCGAGCTCTTTCGCGCTCACCAAACCCGCTTTATGCTGCGCTTTTGCAAGAGCCACCCACACCTTACGCCAGCGCAACCGATTCTCCCTCTCCGAAAACAATGCGCGCATCTCGGGGCTGGCATACCGCCAACTAAACACCGAAGCGTACCTGGAATAATCCGGTTCCATTGTCCCCACCCACATGGAATCCTAGGAAATGGACCTTAATAAGTTTTTTTAATGGCAGTCAATGCGTTCACCCCCACACCCCCAAGCAAGAATTCAGGGTTTTTAATGATAGCCGTCCAATAAACTACATTCCTGCAGGCGTGCCGGAGTCTGGTCAGGGAGACCGACGACCTTTAATAAAGGTCGACCAAAATAAACGATAACGATTCTGCAGGGGTGCCGGAGTCTGGTCAAACGGGATGGACTCAAGTGATTTTTTCTTTCTTGCAAGAAAGAAAACATCAAGTAAAAGAAAGAACCACAGGAAAGAAAACGTCGATTAAAAGAAAGACGTTTCAATGAAAGAACGTGGTCGGAGAGATCCATTGGCTTAGGCCTGCGTGGGTTCAAATCCCTCCCCCTGCA
>Ga0180009_10000108_pt1 | contig 142428 bp, 139 predicted proteins | sample OS_PC_MetaG_FD_123537 | JGI IMG/M metagenome (GOLD analysis project Ga0180009, IMG submission 123537) | Groundwater microbial communities from the Aspo Hard Rock Laboratory (HRL) deep subsurface site, Sweden - OS_PC_MetaG | ecosystem: Environmental > Aquatic > Deep subsurface > Groundwater...
ATTTTAGATGAAGCGATGTCTTCTCTTGATTCAGAAACAGAAAGCAAGATAATCGCTAATATAAAAAACAAATTTTCCGATTCTACGATTATCTTGGTATCGCATAGATTGTCAGCTGTAAAGACAATGGATACAATTTATTATTTTAAAGGGCCGCATATTATGCACATAGGCTCGCATGATAAATTACTTGATGAGCTCTCTGATTATAGAGAATTCTTTAGAGAACAGATTTAAAAAGGTAGTTTTAAGATTATGAAAATACGCTTATACATCGGATTATTACTTTTGAAAATTACCGAAACGTTCAATCTCATGGGCAGGATATTTAAAAATATTTTACTAGTAGTTCTCCTGCCTCAGGATCTAAGCAGCCTTAATAAATTAGCTTATAATAATAAGGGTAATCTAAATGCGCTCTCAAGTTTGGCAACGCGAGGGCTAAATGAAGGAGAGAAGGAATTAATTTCTAAATATTGTCTTAAGCCGGGTAAGTTTCTAGTCTTAGGCTGCGGTGCAGGCAGGGAAACTTATGCATTGGCAAAGATGGGTTTTGTTGTTACGGGTATTGATTTCGTAGAGACCTTGTTAGGAAAGGCAAGAGCTGTAGCAGAAGAAGAACAGTTGAGGATAGAATACATTAATAAAGATATTCTTTTATGGGCCGAGGAAGAGAGAAAAGAAAAATACGATTATATCCTTGTTTCAAATAATGTCTATCTGCAGATTCCTTCAAAAAAAATACGGATTAATTTTCTTAATAGGGCGCTTAATAAATTATCTGATGATGGCCTTTTTATTGTAATTAATAACTGCATATCTGATCTTAAATACTCTAAAATTCAGTTTAAATTAAAAAGGCTCTTGGCAAGAATCATGTTCGCAAATGTCGGAATAGAAGCAGGCGACTGGATACCAATTCGTCAATTCTTTCACCGGCCGCAAAATAAGAATGAATTTTTAACTGAATTTCAAGATAGCGAAGCCTTAATCTATGAGGTTAGAGAAGATAAGAATCTTATTTCGGTTTTGCTAAAACATTCAAATGGATAAGAAGTTAAAAGAAGACATTGAAGTTAATGAGAGAGGGCTAGAGGTCCCTTGTCAGGATAGCAAGCTTTCACAACTATGCTGTGAGTATTCTGATTTACTGCCCTGTTGTAATGCCCTTATCCCAAGGGGAAAACGTTTTAGGGACCGGGCTAAAATATTATGGGGTAAGGTGAGTTTTCTAGACCTTTTTGAACTAAAGAAGGAACTTCTAAAAACAGATTATTTTAAATTTAAAACAACAAGTTGGTGCATGTTTCCAGTCTTAAAAAAAGGCGATACGTTAAAGATTGAATCTTGTAGTTTGAATGATTTAAAAATAGGTGAAATACCAGTTTATCGTAGAAATAATAGATTATATTCACATCGAATTGTGGATAAGCATATTCTAGAAGGAAAGGAGCGGATAATAACAAGACCAGATACAGCTAAGGTCAGGAAGGGCCTCTTGCAAGAAGAGCTAGAAGAGGAGGATTTATTAGGCAAAGTAAGGGAAGTAGAAAGAGACAAAAAGAGATTTCCTCTAGAAAAAAGGGAAGCTAATTTTTGGGAGAAATTCTTATACACCAGACATAAACTCTCCTTGGCTTTATTGAAATTATTGTCTCGTGTTTCTATGAAAACTTTAACATGCATTCAATCTCTTTGGATTTATAGATGGTTAGGAAAAAAGCTAATTAAAAGATTGGAACCCAATATAGATTTCCAACTCGCCACACCCTCAAGGCACAAGTTAGAAATATATGAATATACACCATTAGAAAAAAGAGATAATTTTCGACCAAGAGAATATAAAAATTTTCATATTATTATGAAATCAAAAGATACGCCTATAGGATGCATTACATTCTTGAACAGAGATAAGAATTGTCCATATACAGGTTTTTGGTTAGCTGAGCTGTGGATCAGGCTTAGATATAGAGGGCTGGGCCTGGAGTCGTTTTTAGTCAACAGAGCGCAAGATTTTTTAAGAGAACGCGACCTAGAGCACATTTCTTATCCAAGGCCTCCTGTTGTGCTAAAGCGTTCTTTTTTGAGGGCTCCGCTTTATTTTAACAGCCAGGAGTTATTGATTGTTTTATCCAAGGATAAAACAGATGAAGATCTGACTAAGAGGGCACTTAGCCTTATCAGGGCCGGAATTGATTGGGATGTATTTTACAAGTTAGTTATAGCCAGTGGCAAACCCGCGGCTATAATGAAACATATAAAGTTTTTAAGTGGTCTTGAGGCGGTTGGTCATTCTGCAATTGACAGATTAAAGGGAGCCTTCTTTGATACGATTGACTCTACTACACGAAATCACAGGCAGTTATTGGATATACTCAAGGAGTTCTCAAAAGCAAAAATTAGCGTTATTCCTTTAAAAGGTACATATTTATCCCAAAGACTCTACGGAGATATCTCACTGCGAGGAAAGAATCTAGATATTGATTTGTTGATAAAAGAGCAGGATATAGAGAGGGCAACGGCTTTATTGAAAGGATTAGGCTATAAAGAAAGACCAGAAGAAGAAATTAGCATCTGGCGTTGGCAGAAGACATTCTCTAAAGAAGGTTTTGCCTTTCTAGAGTTACAGTGGGATATTACAATGATGCTTAGAGACAGCCAGAGGATAGAAGGGTTATGGCAAAGCGCTGATAATGTCAAGATTCATTTAGAAGGAGTAGACTTGAATATTTGTCAATGGGACAATGAAGCGCTCCTTCTTTATCTTTGCGTAACTTTAATTAATAGTAGTGGTTATAGAGATTTAAGATATTTCTTTGATATTTTTCAATTGCTAGAGAACACAAGCACATCTTTTGACTGGGGTGCTTTTATTAAAAAGGCTAGAAGATACAAGATTAATAATTCTGTATTTGCCAGCTTGCTAAAAGCAAATGAAATCCTGAATGCAAAAGTTCCCAAGCCTGTGTTAGAGGAGTTAAAGCCGTCTTTCTTAAAAGGAATATTAATACGTATTTTCTTAAGCCGGAGTGTGATATTTACTGATAATCTAAGAAGAAGGTTTATGGATAATTTTTTAAGTTATATCTTTTTTGAGCTGCTTGAGGCAAATTCAGCTAGAGATTACCTAAGGATCGTAAAAAGAGTAATGTTTCCGCCTCGGGAGCTTCTAGAGATTCGCTTTGATAATCCAGCTTCGGCAAGAATTAGTATTTCCTCAAATTGGCAATATTCTCTCTGCGTCCTAAAGAGGCTTTGTAAGTCTTTCAGTCTCATAGGGAGAATTCTTGTAAGATAAAAAGCCCAGCCCTCAAGACAGCTCTAAGATAAAAATGCTTTAATCTTCCTTGTTTTTAAGCAATGGGAGTTGTCAATAACCTATTATCTTGCCAAAGTTTGCGACAGAAAAACCTTGACACTTCTTGATAGCTAGATTAAACTTAAATATAATAGTGTAAGTATATTCAGGCCATTGAATATAAGTGAGGCTAGGAGCGCTAATGTATACAGAATATTGGTCAATTAAAGACAAGCCGTTTGAAAATACTCCTGACCCGCGTTTTATCTACTATTCCTCTAAACACGAAGAGGCATTAAGCCGTATGCTTTATTGCATTAGAGAGAAGAAGGGTGCGGGTATGCTTACAGGAGATTATGGCTCAGGTAAAACTCTTCTTTCTCGAGTTTTACTTAAAGAGTTGAAGACGGAAAGATATACCGATGTATTAATTTTTAATCCAGTCCTAAGCCCTATTGAATTTTTGAAAGAGATAGCCTATCAGTTGGGCCAGGATTCTGTTCCGGATAATAAGGTGGATATTATTCACGTTCTAAACGGTCTTCTTTATGAAAATTACACTAAGGGTAAAGATACAATAATTTTGATTGATGAGGCACAGACAATTGTAAGTGATGAGGTGTTTGAGGAATTACGTCTTATATTGAATTTTCAGCTTAATAACGCCTTTTTATTGACGCTGATTCTTATTGGACAGCCAGAGTTGGTTAAAAAGATAAATAAGATACCCCAACTAAGTCAACGCATAGCAATAAGGTATTTTCTCTCTAGTCTTGAGGAAACAGAGACATATGAATATATAAAGCATAGGTTAAACGTTGTCGGAAGAGAAAAGAATATATTTGACGAGTCTGCCTTAAGGTTAATTTTTAGGGTCTCACGCGGGATACCGCGGGTCGTCAATAATATCTGTGATATGTCGTTGTTGGTTGGTTTTGGCGCAAAGAAAGAATTGATTGATGAGGTAGTTGTGCGCGAAGTCATCAGAGATATGGAGGATGGCCACAGTAAAGAGGCAAACCCCACTCCTTTACATCGATTGTATTAGAACATTAGCTAACCCAGGATAAGACGAAGCTTATGATTAGAATAGCAGATATACTCGGAAATTCTTCGGAAGAAGATAAGCCAAGAAAAGAGAAACAAGAACAAGGAAAACAAAAAGACGCAACTCCACCTCCAAATGTTGAACTTATTAAAGGCAAATCCCAAACCCCGCCTTTTCCGTCTAAACCATACTCCCCTTTAAAACAGGAACAAGAAGAACCTTCCCTAATAGAGCTATCTAAGTCAATGCTGGATAAAGTGAAGTTAGAAGGCCTCGAGGAATCCAGAGGTCTATATAATAAATTAGCTACTTCTCTAAAGGGCGTATGTGACACTTTGGCTTCTGGAGGAGATATTGATTTAACTACAGCTAATGATAACTTGAGTGCACTTATTGATCAGCTTGCCCTAGGCAATGAAGAATTCAAGACTTTAACTAATTCGCCTTACGAAGGTGAATATTTGTATGCTCATATGGTTAACGTTAGTATACTTTCTATCTTAATAGGTGTGCAGGCAGGTTTTAACAAATCCCGATTATTAGAGTTATCTTCGGGTGCGCTTTTACATGATGTAGGTTTAATTAAATTCCGAGAGATAATTAATGCTCCGCGAAAATTGACAAAGGAAGAATACGAACAGATTAAACAACACACTATTCTTGGGGCCGAGATTTTGAAAGACTGCAAAGGCATCTCTAAAGGGATCCTCTCTATTATATCAGGCCACCATGAGCGCTTGGACGGGTCAGGTTATCCTAAGAGACTTAAGGCCCAGGATATCGAAGATAATGCTCAGATTGTAGCCCTTGTTAATGCCTATGAATCTTTAACCCATAAGCGGCCTTTTAGGGATAGGATTTTAAATAGCAAGGCTATGCGTCTAATGGTTGAGCAAAAGAAAACGTTCAGATCTGACTTTCTAAAATTATTTATTGAAGCGATTTCCATTTATCCTTTGAATTGCTGGGTAAGGTTAAGCTCGGATGAAATAGCTAAAGTTGTTGGTATCAATAGGGCCTTCCTCTTAAAACCCAAGGTAGAAATTTTCTTTGATAAGAAGAATAAGAGGCTGGATTCGACAAAGATTATTGATTTGAGTAAACAGCCTAACATCTATGTTAAAGAAGAGATCCCGCAAGAGGCTGTTGAATTTAAGTTAGAGGATTAGTTATGTATAAAATATTTACAGTTTCAATCCTTATTTTGGGAGTGAGTTTATTTATTGGTTGTGCCGGATTCAACGATCAGTTAAGGCAATCTAGCCTTGGGGACTTGCCTGATATTGATATATCAGAAGAGATATCGAATAATTTTGAATACACTATAGGAGATTTCGATGTTTTACAAATTAAAGTCTGGCAAGGCATAACCAAGCCCAAGAGAAAAACGAATAAGCAGGCTTTGGGCGATAGCGAATATCTGATAGCTAAAGGTGATACGCTTAATATCTATGTATGGCAGTGGGCAGAACTTTACCGGGATGTTATCGTACGTCCTGATGGCAGGATTTCTTTTCCTTTGGTTGGGGATATAATTGTTGAAGGTATAACCTTAACCGAGCTTGACGAGATAATTACTGAGCTGCTTAAAGAATATATTAGATATCCTGAGGTTTCTATTATGATTATTGGTTTTGGTCAGAGCAGTTTTGGCACAAAGAATATATTCGAAGATATTCCGGGAGAGGTAATCGTGCGGCCTGATGGCAGGATTTCTTTTCCTTTTGTAGGCGAGGTTATGGCCAGAGGCATGACCTTACGTGAATTGGACGATAGACTTACACAAGAGTTAAGTACTTTTATAGATTCTCCTGAAGTCTATGTTAATTTGTCGGGGATTGGAGGCAAGAGAGTCATTGTCTTAGGCGAAGTAACTAATCCTGGCGTATTTAAACCAAAGGACAATGCAAGACTTCTTGATGTTATTGCTATGGCAGAAGGATATACCGATGATGCTGCTTTAAATAGCGTTATCTTAATCAGGGGCGGGTTAGATAAACCTCAAGCAAAGAGGATCAATTTAGTTAATATTATCAAGAAGGGTAATTTAAAAGATAATATCTATATCCAGGCAGAGGATATTATTTATATACCAAAGACCTTTATTTCTGATCTTAATTATGCCCTTGAGCAACTCATAGGTCCATTGGTGAGTTCGGGATCAGCAGTTACTAGTATTAAGACAATTAGAGGACGAACAACGCCTGATGTGAATTAAGTTAAAAGTTTATGCCTACATACGAATTAAATTTTAGAGATTATTTACGCATTTTACATAAAAGATACTGGATAATCTTAGTCTCTGTTATTGTTTCCACTCTAGTAGTAATAATAAAATCCGGTAAGCAAATACCTTTTTACCGTGCAGAGGCTACGGTGCGTATCGAAGAACGCAAGACCCTTGTAGGTACAATACTTGATAGGCCATTTTATTATGGCAGTCGTACAGATTATTTATCTTCTGAGATGAGGGTTATTAAGAGCCGGACAGTTGCCGAAGAGGTAGCTAGACGCCTGGGAAAGATTAAGGAAGATATGAGCAAGGAGCAAGTTGATGCAGTTGTATCAAGAATACAAGGCGGAATTTCAGTAGAACAAGTTTCCGAAGGGGATATGGAGACTGACCTGGCTAAGATTGTAGTAATAACAGCTGATGCAAAATTATCAGCGCAGATTGCCAATAAAACCGCTGAAGTTTATCAAGAGGAAAATCTCAAGCAAAAAAACAAAGAGATACGCCAAAGCAAGGAATTTGTGGAAAAGCAACTTGCTACAATCGAGGAAAAGTTAAGGGCGTCTGAAGATGCACTTGCGAGGTTTAAACAAGAGGAACCGGCAAGCGAGATGGGGATGGATTTATCTCAAAGATTGACTACTTTGCAAGTGGAACTTACTGATCTTTTGACCAGAGCTACTGAGAAACACCCAAACGTATTAAGATATAAAGAGGAGATTGAACGTATTCAGCAGCAGATGAAGAATTTGCCAGAAGGTGAAATTGAATTTTTACGTTTAAGGCGCGACGTAGAAGTTAATGATCAAATCTATAGAATGCTTCGGGACAGAGTTGAAGAAGCGAGGATTACAGAGGCAGGAAAGGTTTCAGATGTTACTGTAGTCAGCCTTGCAGGAGGAATGGGTTATGAGGTCGGGCCTGATAAAAAAAGGAACATATTAGTTGGTTTTATGTTGGGTGCCGTAATCGGACTTGTTTTAATGTTTACTATGGAAAATCTCGATACCTCCATTTCTACTATTGAAGATGTAGAATCCTACATAAAGTTACGTGTATTAGGGGTTATACCTTCTTTGAAAACAGAAAGAGACAGAAAACAGGAGGACAAAAATCGAGGCAAATTAAATGAGAGATCTTCTAATGTTTTTACAATATGTGATAATACTTCCTCTCCTTTTACTGAGGCATTTAGAATACTAAGGACGAATTTAAAAGTAGAAGAAAGTAAAAAACGGACAATCTTGGTTACTTCCACTGGACCACGCGAGGGAAAAACTACTGTTTTGATAGGGCTAGGCTTAGTTCTGTCACAGGTAGGTTTAAGGACGCTATTAATAGATACTGATTTAAGAAGGCCTGCTGTTTCGAAAGTCTTTGGCATAGAACGAGAACCAGGGATAAATGAGCTATTGGTTGGTACATCCAAAGGCATAGATAGTGTTGCCAAAAATTTTACGGACCTTCTGATTGGGGGATTGGGTTTTGATTATATTAGACATCAGCCAGGCCTGGAGAACCTTAATATTCTTACCAGCGGCTCTTTGACTAGCAATTCCTCTGAGCTTATAAGTTCGCCTAAGATGGAACGGTTAATTGGAGAATTCAAGGAAAGATACGATGTTGTTATTTTTGATTCTCCGCCAGCTTTATCAGTGACAGATGCTTCTATTCTTTCCCGATACGTGGATGGAGTGGTTGTTGTTTATGAGATGGGCAGAACTAGCCGTGATGCATTACTGCGTACTAAAATTCAACTTGAATCTGTAGGAGCAAAAATTTTGGGCGTTGTCTTAAATCATACCCGACCGCAAACAGAATTTCAGACTAGTTATTACCCTTATTATCAGTCTTACAAGTATAAATATTATTATACAGACAAGGAAAAACAAGAAAAGACCAAAGAAGGATGATTTTATAGCTTACTAATAGAACAGATTGAAGGTATAAGAGTTTCGCTAATTAAAAAGAAGAGGGGATATAACCCTCTTTATTTTTAGGTTGTTCAAATGATGCCGAAGGGTCTTGGTCAGGTCAATGTCACCGTATTAATTATCCTCGCCGTAGTCATCTTTTTATTCTTCTCCCTCTTTAATTCCTTTTTAGGTTTTAGTCCAGAGAATATGCTTCTATGGGTTTTAGTAATAGCCGTGTTACTCGTAACCCTTGTCAATATCAATATCAGTTTGATAATCTTGATATTTTCTATGCTTCTTTCTCCAGAATTTGTTTTAGGCGAGCTAGGCGTAGCACGTCGTATCGTTATTCGTGTTGATGATATATTGTTATTGGTAGTTTGTTTTACTTGGTTAGTAAAGATGGCGATGAACAAACAACTAGGTCTATTAAAATTTACACCACTTCAAGTGCCTTTGTTGCTTTTTATTGGAGCTTGCGTTATTTCGACTTCTTTGGCCTTATTAGCAGATGAAATTTCACTACAGGAGAGTTATTTTTATATCTTGAAATATTTTGAGTATTTTTTGTTATATTTTATGGTCGTGAATAATATAAATAGCTTTAAACAGATTAAGATATTTACTGCTTTTCTTTTTCTTGTCTGCATTATAGTTAGCTTTTATACTTATCCCCAAATTGCCGCACTGGAGAAGACCACAGCGCCATTTGAAGGACCAGGAGGTGGTGAACCAAATACCTTAGGCGGCTATCAAATATTATTGTTGGCTATTAGCGCAGGTGTACTTTTATATACTAAATCGCCATTCTGGAGATTTTCTAGCATTGGGCTTATTGTATCTACATTCCCTTCATTTTTATATACCCAGTCAAGAGGAAGTTATTTGGGATTTATATTTATGTATGCAGCCTTCATATTATTAAGTAGAAAGACCAGGATATTGTTTATTGTGCTATTAGTAATCGCTATACTTATTTTTCCTTTCGTTATTCCGCGAGTAGTTACAGATCGCATAGCTTACACATTTAAGTCTGGAGAAAAGTTCGATGTTTTTGGCGAAACTGTAATCTTAGAGGATGCAGCAGCAGCACGCGTTAAGAATTTAAGATTAGTTTTCCGAGAATGGAAGAAGCGCCCGGTTTTTGGTTACGGGGTTACCGGAGTAAGATTAGTAGATACTCAATATGCCCGTGTATTAGGGGAGACGGGAATTGTTGGCTCTTGGATATTTGTCTGGATGCTAGTAGCTATTTTTAAGATTTGTTTTAGAGCCTTTAAGGCCACTGATGATAATTGGTCGAAAGGCCTAATAATAGGTTTTCAGGCTGGATTTATCGGGTTATTATTTCACTCCTTCTCTGCCGAGACTTTTATTATTGTGCGGATTATGGAGCCGTTTTGGTTTTTTTTAGCGATGATTAATTTCATATCAAATAAAGCTAACGCAGAAGCTAATGCTGAAAAATCAGCATAAGTCAAGAGCCCAAGAGGATATGGGCAGTAATCTGGTAAGATTTCTAAAGAATATACTTAAAACCCTGTTTTATTATTTAGGAATTTTTAAGATTTTTGCTTTTATTTCTAAAAGCCAGAAGAGGATGCCCATTCTTCTTTATCATCGCGTTATACAGGATAGCTCTAGGAAAACGCACACTTGCGCATTCGCCTTAAGGGGATTAGCGATTTCAAAGGAGGGGTTTCGAAGACAGATTGAGTATCTAGTTAGAAATTACAAAGTTATCAGTTTAGGAGAGTACATAAAAAAGAGGCAACTCAGGCAATCTCTTCGTGGTTGCGCTGTTATTACTTTCGATGACGGATTCAGGGATTTTAGAGAAACAGCATTAGGAGTGCTTAGAAAAAATAATTGTCCGGCAACAGTTTTTATTATTGGGAATAGCCAAAGGCAAGTTTACTGGCGGCATAAACTTTATGCGATTCTTGATCATTCAGAGAAAAAGCAGTGTAAATTTATGCTGGATTCCCGTACCCCTGTTTCTATATCCTTAATAAATGAAAATGATAAATATGCGACCTTACTTTTATTAATAGATATTTTAGAAAAATTATCAGACGAGAAGAGAGAGAATATTATTACTAGATTAAGAGAGGAATTGGCTGTTTCTAAAGGTGTCAATATTGACGATCTTTATCTTAGTCCGGGAGACTTAAAGAACTTGCTTAAGGCGAATCTGGAAATAGGCGCACATTCCCTGTCACATCGCGACTTAACAACGTTGGATAAGCAGAGTTTCAAGAGAGAAATAGATGATTCTTTAGAATATGTAAAAGAGATCACTGGGAAAAATGATGTATCTTTTTCTGTGCCCTTTGGTGTGATTAATGAGGAAATTGTTGAATATCTAAAGTTAAACAACGTCAAGGCTAACGTGACTGGCAAGGAAGGATTAAATAGGCACGATGAAGACATTTTTCTTTTAAAGAGATTATTTATTGCAGAAGATAATCTGGCGCAATTTGTGTATAAAATCTCTGGGACGCAGATGTTTTTAAGAGACGTTTGGAAAAATTCATGAGGCATTAATTCCGACAAAAATAAAGATGAATAAGCCATTCAATTTAAGAACTCATATGCTTAGCGGACTCAGGTGGGTTGGTCTTTCTCGATTATTTCGTTGCGGATTACAGATTGTCTTTATTGCTATTTTAGCCCGTCTGTTGTCTCCGGAAGATTTTGGTATTATGGCTATAGTGATGACGTTTATGGCCGCCTCTTTAATATTTGGAGATTTGGGTTTAAGTTCAGCTATTGTGCAGAAGAGGCAGATTAGAGAAATAACACTTTCCACATCATTATGGTTATGTATTTTAGCTGGTTTTATATTATTTATAATAATGCTTAATTGTGCGCAATTGATATCGAGATTTTTCCGTAAAGAAATTATTGCTCCGCTTATTATGACTATATCCATAAAATTTATAATAGATTCTTTTGGCATCGTGCATGAGACATTGCTGCGAAAAGACCTGCTTTTTAAAAGGATAGCCTTTGTTGAAATCTCTGAAACTGTATTTTATGGCGCTTCTTCAGTAATCTTTGCCTTAAATGGCTTTGGTGTTTGGAGTTTAGTTTTTGGATATCTCCTAGGCAGTCTAATCAGGACTATTTGTTTATGGGGGGCCTGCTCCTGGCGGCCGGCCTTAAGATTTAACTTAAGTAGCTTTGGGGAAATTTTTTATTTTGCCAGAAATGTGCTCGGCTTTAAGATAGTTAACTATTTAACTACCAACCTAGATCGTCTCATAATCGGCAGAATACTGGGAAGCGTTGCTTTAGGCTATTATTCCATGGCTTATAATATTTCTAATCTTCCCAGAGAAAAACTCTCTTCAATAGTAAACAGAGTTGGTTTTCCTGCCTTTTCTAAGATACAGAATGATAAGATCCAGCTAAGGAATGCCTATTTAAAAATCATAACTTATGCAGCAATAATAGTTTTTCCTTTGCTTTCTGGCTTAATTATTCTCTGCCCTGAATTTGTGAGGGTTGTATTTACGCAGAAATGGAGCGCAATGGTTGTCCCGCTTCAATATTTATGCTTAGGGGCAATGTTTTTTTCTATAACCTCTTTTGTGGGGATAGTGTTTCTTGCTACAGGGCATGCGGAATTTGAATTACGTCTTTCTATTATTTCTTTGTTTTCAATTGTAATCGCTCTAATTTTTGGTGTTAGATTTGGTGTTGTCGGCATAGCCAGAGGAATTTGTATATATGCAGTAGTTATAAATATTATTGGGCAGCTATTTATCAGGCAGCTGATTAAAATGGGTTTGAGGAGTTATTTAAAAGCATTGTATCCGGCGATAATTCCTTCGGCGATTATGTGTTTGGTCCTTAAATTGTTTTTAATATGGCAGAATTTGAATTTAGGATTAGGGGATATCTTGTTGCTTGTTAGTTCTGTGGCCTTAGGGCTGTTTATTTATCTTTTGAGCCTTTTTGTTGTAAGCCCTTCCTTAGCTAAAGAGATCAGAGAAATGTTCATTATCAAAAACCATGAGAGCCTCACTTAAAATTCTCTATCACAAAATTGTTTCTAAAGTTAAGTCATTGGATAAGGCTACGTCCTATAAACTTGGAGATATCCTGAGGAACTTGACGGACGTCAATACGAGAAGGTACTGGGATCGCATATTTTCAAAAACAGATGAGTTCTTGCGCGATTTTCCTTATGAACCTTTAAAGGATATCTTGCCTAAAGACAGGTCATTTTCTCTTCTGGATATAGGTTGCGCCATGGGGGATGGCTTAAATATTTTAAAAACATATTTTCCTAAGGCGCATTTTGAGGGGGCAGATATAAGTGCAGTTGGTATAGAAAAGGCCAAGGTTAAAACTAAAGATATTAATTATTTTGTTTTAGATTTAAAGACTCAGGAGCCACCCAGGAAATATGACTTTATCACATTAATCCACACTTTGGAACACTTCAATGATCCCTTCGCTATTGTAGATAAATGTTTAAAGTTTACTAATGAAGCGCTGATTGTGCGCACACCTTATATAGAGCAGTTTGATAATCCCCGGCTTTATTTAAGCGGTGAGCATCGGCATCTTTTTAATAAACATACATTCGAAAAGTATAATTGCGAAGTCTTACATATTAGTGACCATATCGAGGCGGGCGGGTACAAATATATTTTGTATAGAATAGAACCATAATTTCTTTAATTAATGGTGCTTAATATATTACTTAGATTAAGGGATAAGATTTCAAAGATTTTGATGTTTTCTGAAATTTACTGGCTTCCTCGCTACTATTCATTACTTAAAATAGCTAAATTTAAGAAAGGTGGATTGATATTAGATGCTGGTTGCGCACAGGGATTAATTGCGATAGCGCTGGCCAAAAAGGGATTAAGGGTTATTGGCATTGATAAGTCAATTGAGGAAATTGCTCAAGCAAGAAAGCTTGTCTTTGATAAGGGTCTTAACAGCAAAATTCATTTTGTTGTTTGCGATCTATGTAACTTGCCTTTTAGCGGGAATCATTTTGATCATGTCATATCTCTAGATACCTTGGAATATATTGAAGATGATTTAACGGCTTTAAGAGAATGCGCCAGAGTGCTGAAGGCGCAAGGGAAATTAAGACTCGCCTTACCGCTAGGTTATGCCTGTAGCGCTAATCTTTTTTCCGTTCAACGAATATTGAGGAGATTGATACCTCATTCTTTCTTTAGCAGAGATTTGCCGCAAGGCAAAGCCTGGTTAGAGGCCGACGATGATTATATGATGAGAAAGCTCGGTGATGTGCGTAAGTATTCCTTGCAAGAAATAAAGAAAAAAACAGAGCCTCTTTTTAGGCTTTTGCGTAGTGTTTATTTCTTGAAGATATTTAGCTCTTTAGCTACGGATATAACTTATGGGATAAGAGGTCTAAGTAGATTTAAGTTCATTTTCTTTTTTCCTGCGGTACGAATTGATTATTATGCCCAGAATAAGCAGCCCGGCTATGGTTTATTTTTAGAGTTAGTCAAGAAGGGATAGTATAACTTAAAGAAATGAAAATATTAAGCATTTCTAATCTGGATATCTGGCCAGCAGGAGAGAATAAGGGCATACCTTCAATATTTTTTTCACAAAAAGGATTTGTCCAAAGAGGCCATGAGGTATTTTTTTTATCTCCAGCTAAGATGGGAAAAAGAGGTCAGGAGCTTTATCAGGGAATTAAAATTTTCAGATTTAAATTTCCCTTTTTGCGTTTATTCAGTTCTATTTCTTCTTTACGCTTAGATAGGTTTTGCTCTCATATAAAAAGCACCTTTCTTTCAAATTTAGAATTGTTATTTTTTCAGCTTCTTTCTTTATTTTGGGCGATTAAGATTGGCTGCAAGTTAAGGCCAGATCTTATTTATGTCCATAGCCTCACCCCTAGTTTTGTGGGGTGGTTAGCAAGTAAGTTACTAAGAACTAGGCTTGTGTTTAGAATATACGGAACCATAGACCTTTATTGGAAATTTAGGCGTCCCTTAGCCAGGATAAAAGAATTTAGGAGCTATCTTGTTTTTAAGTTAAGGCCAGATTATTTTGTAATTACTAGAGACGGCACTCAAGGTGCACGCTTAGCTAAGAAGTTAGGGGTAAGAGAGGAGAAAATAATAGATTACCGCAATGGTGTAGATTTTTCTATGTATGCCCCAAACCTATATACCAAAGAAAAACTCTGCCAAGAATTAGGGATAGGGACGGATTCTAAGATTATACTTTCTCTTTCAAAGTTAATTCCTTTCTACGCAGTGGAGCGACTTATATTCTCTCTTGTAGAGCTTTTCAAAGTCGATCCCCATATCGTTTGTATCGTAGCCAGGGATGGTCCAGAAATGGCCAAATTAAAGGAGTTTGTTAGCAATAATAATATTGAGAATAGAGTTATTTTTGTTGGCTACGTTGATCGGGAATTTGTTAAGAAATTGCTCAATGTCTGTGATGTTTTTGTCTCTGTATCAGAATACAGCAATACCAATAATGCCTTATTTGAGGCGATGGTCTGTGCCAGATGTATTGTAACCTTAAAGGATGAAACTATAGAGGAGACCCTTACTCATAAGAAGAATGCAATTCTAGTTCCTTTAGAAGAATTAAATAGCTTATCTAATATATTAGGAAAAGTTTTATCTGACGACTCAATGCGAGAGAGGCTAGGTAGGCAAGCCCAGAGCAGGGCTAGAGAAATTCTAGAGAGCTGGCCCGAGAGAATTGATAGGGAGGCGCAGTTACTCGAAGCTTTAATAAAATCATAGCAAGATTAAATAAGCAATAAAGGAGGCTAAAAACAGGGATTGGGGGACACATTTTATCTTAGCAGCAGGATTACTAGAGAGTTGTGGCTATAATAAGTCAGCCACAAGCTACTCTGTTTTGTCGGTTATTGATAGAATTCCGGCGTACTTTCATCGCGTCTATGCCCATATCTTAGTGGATTAGCCAAAGATATTAGATGCAGCCATAGAGATATTTACAGGAATAAAGACCGGCGTAAATGAGGACTCTTATGAATACAAGAGGATCAAGGAAGATGAGTCTATGTTAAGAGGTTATCTAAAAGATGCCAGAAAAATAATTATAGAGAACGAAAATTTAATAAGAGGAACAAATCCAGATCTGCGTCAGCGTCTTAGAGAGGCTGGCTATAGGATAGCCCTGGTACCAGAAACCTGGGCATATCATCCTGCGCCAGGTAACTTCCTTGAGTTGATAAGTGTTTTTTTAAGAAAGGCATATGTTCAGCTTGGGTTTTCAAGAATTATCCAGAGTTGGTTTATGAGGCGCCTATCCATGAGCAGTCTCAATTTGTGGGTGAGGTGAGTCTGCGATATAGACTACAGCGACATCTTAAGATCATGTTTAAATCTTTTTTTTCTTTAAAATTAATACTTTTAGCCGTTGAATTAAGTTATAGCACAGGTTATGTCATTGGTTTATTGAGACCTCGGAGGCTGCAATAGATAAACTTAATATGAAAGCAATTATTATTGCCGCAGGCATGGGGAGTCGTTTGAGTCCATTAACACGTAGTCTGCCTAAATGTATGTTGCAGTTTAAGGGTAAGTCACTTCTAGAGCGCCAGCTTGAAGTCTTTAAAGCAGTTAATATAAAGAACATCATCTTGATTAAGGGGTATAGAAAAGAAAAAATAGATTATCCTAAAATTAAATATTATATCAACGATGACTATGAGAATAATAATATATTGAATTCTTTATTCTATGCAGAGCAAGAGATAGTAGGGGATGTTATTGTTTCCTATTCAGATATTCTCTTTAAAAGAAGCGTATTAGAAAAACTGCTTACCTCAAAAAATGACATTTCAATCGTAGTGGATAGAGACTGGAAAGAGAGTTATAAAGGGCGTAAATATCACCCTCAGGAAGAGGCGGAAAAGGTCATACTGGATGCTAATAATAATGTTTTGGAGATAGGGAAGGTCCTATCAAAAAATCATGCTGTTTCTGGAGAATTTATTGGTTTGATGAAACTTAGCTCAAGCGGCTCAGGAATATTCAGAGAACATTTTAAAAGAGTGAAAAAGATTTATTGGGGAAAGCCTTTTCAGAAAGCCGCTATCTTTCAAAAGGCCTATTTAACCGACATGATTCAAGAGATGTTGGATTGCGGTGCAAAGATTAACTCTGTAGTCATTGAGGGTGGTTGGAGAGAAATCGATACGATTGAAGATTACGAGAAGGCCTTAAAGGAATTGGGGCAATGTAGTGAATCCCATGATTAAAAATTTTTCTAACGACAATGATGTAAAGAAGAAGCTTAAATATTGGCGCAGAAGAGTTTTTATTTCTCTTTGGATAACCTATGCCTCATTTTATTTATGTCGAGTGAATATCTCTATTGCAATCCCTGGGATGTTAGAAGAGTATGCTCTGACAAAGACAGCTATGGGCGTAATACTCAGTGCTCTATTTTCTGCCTATGCTCTGGGACAATTTATAAATGGACAGTTAGGAGATAAATTTGGAGCCAGAAAATTAATCGCTTTGGGAGCAGTTGTTTCTTCGATATTGAATTTGATCTTTCCTGTCCTTCCGGGAATTGTATCAGTTTTAGCAATAGTTTGGGGCTTAAATGGATATTTTCAATCCATGGGATGGGCACCCAGTACCAAGACGATAGCTAATTGGTTTCCAAGAAGTAGCCGGGGTAAGATTACCGGTATCTTCGGCTCTTGCTATCAAGTTGGTAATGCTTTTAGCTGGGCCTTAGCTGGATTTGTGGTAGGGTTGTTCGGGTGGCGATTTGCCTTTTGGATTCCCGCGGTTATTCTTATGTTTATTGCAATACAATGGTTTATTAACGGTCGCAATGCTCCCGAAGAATTGGGTTTGCCTACAGTTGAGGATTGCCGAAATGGGACCTTTGATGTCAGAGAGAAAGCAAAAGATGAACATTTAGGGTTTAAGTTTACAATGCGTACTGTGTTGAGTAATCCTCAGATTTGGATGACCGGATTTGCTTTATTCGGTTTAAATATTGTAAGATATGGTTTTATGAGTTGGGCTCCTACTTATATGTTTGAGATGGAGAATGTATCTGTGTCAGTCGCAGCTTACAAGGCGATAGCTATACCACTTGTTGGTTCCTTGGGTGCTTTTTTTGCTGGGTGGATTTCGGATAAATTCTTTCAATCTCGTAGAGCCCCGATAGTAGTCTTTATGCTCATAGGTCTTATGTTTTTTACTATAATCTATCCTCATCTAAAGCATTTGCATTGGATCTTTAGTCTAATTTGTCTTATGGCTATAGGATTTACGATATATGGTCCGCATGTAATGATCTGTGCTACAATCCCTATGGATTATGCTTCTCGTAAGGCAACTGCCTCGGCAGCGGGGTTTATCGATGGCTTAGGATATATTGGCGCCGCATTGACCGGAGTTATTTCAGGATTTTTAGTTGATAATTATGGATGGAATGCAGCGTTTTATTTTTGGGTGACAGCAGTCTTTTTAGCTGTAATTTTGATGTCTTTGCAGTGGAGATACATTCCTAAAAGTGGTAAATATGAATAAGAACTAGAGGTGGATATGTTTGAGAATTTAGGTGAGATAAAAAAGACACAGAAATCTATGGAATGGTGGACAGAGCTTGTTATATATAAGTTCTCAACCCCCTTAGTCTCGTTGCTTAAGGATACTTCCATAACTGCAAATCAACTCACTTTAATTTCGCTAAGTGTTGTGATAATCGCATCTTTCATAATAGCCTTGGGTAATTATGCAGGTTTAATAATAGCAGCAATCTTATTACAGATTAGTTTTATACTAGATAATGCGGATGGACAGCTGGCTCGATATAGGAAGCAGGCCTCTGCATTTGGTCACTGGCTAGATTCTACATGCGATAGACTCTGTGAACTTTTCATACTTATGGCTCTGACTTATAGATTTTCTTTTGCCAACGACAAGGCATTATTTTTCGGTTTTTTTAGCCTTTTTCTTATTTATTATTATAACGGATTAGAGTTAAGAAATCCTGCTTATGTTGATCCTAAAGAGAAAAACAAGATAGAGGCTAAAGAAGGTGCTTTTTTTAGTCAGCTTAGAGTAGTTAAGAATAGACTTAAATGGATACCCTTTAATACGGGAGAGCAATATTTTTTATTCTCGTTATTTTTGGTTTTGAATCGAATAGATCTCTTCTTTTACTTCTTTATATGTTACGGCAGCCTATTTATAATTTTTCTTAGCGCTTATAAATATTATCAATATAGATTGTTGATGAGAGAAGGCCGTTGATAGAAAAGGTTGTTAGCTTAAAGTAATCTTAAGTCTTTTTAGGCCAGATAAATTAATATGCTAATAATTCCTGCACTTTCCATAATTATTCCTTCCCGAAACAGTTCTCGTAAAGAAATGAGCGATAAATTACTTTCTGATATCTCGAGGCAAAAAATAGATACCACAATAGAAATTCACCAGATTAAAGGGATTAGTACTGCCGGAAAAGCAAGGAATATAGGAGCGCAAAGGGCCAAAGGAGAGATCCTTATTTTCATTGATGATGATATTAGTATAGGAGACGATAAGGCGCTAACTAAACTAATAGAGCCTCTCATTGAGGATAAATCCATAGGCGCTACCTTTTCTGCTTTGCTTATTCCGTCAGATTCGTCGAGTTTCCAAAGGTCTTATGCAGATCAGATACCACGCTGTGAAATTCCGCCCGTAGATAAGACCACAGATGCCGGGGCAATGTCTACTCATTTTTGCGCAATAAGAAAAGATGTATTCTTTGGGGTAGGGCGATTTAATGAGAATTTAAAACGCGGCGAGGATCCGGAATTTTCCTTCCGCGCCAAAGGAAGAGAGCTTCGTTTGGTTCAGGTGGCAAACTTGATTTGTTTTCATGCTGTACCTAATAATTTAAGAGAAGTTGCGAGGCTGCACTTTAGAAACGGCGTCGCTTGTGCCTTTACCGATAAGTACTATCCGCATCTAAATATTGATGTAGATCCGCAAAGCATACTAAATCCCGTAGGAAGGCAGATTCGGCTCTTTAGGGTGGGCAGATTCGTTTGTACTTTTTTTAGGTCAATTTTTAAAGGGCAATTTTTGCTCCTCCTTGCCAAGATAAGTTATATTGCAGGTTATTTTTTAGGCTGGATAAAGAAATGAAAGTTATCTTAATTCGTCCGCCATTTCCAGAACAAAATATGGCCATTCCCGCTGAGCCCTTAGGTTTAGCTTATCTAGCTGCATATCTTAAGAAGAATTTGCAAGATATAGATCTAGCTATAATTGATGCGAATACTCTTAATTTGTCAATTGAAGAAATTTTAGCTCAAATAAGAGATGTTGATGCTGTGGGTATCTCTTACTTAACTGTGCAGGCGGACTTTGCTTATAGTTTATCTAAGAAAATTCGAGATAAGTTTCCTAAAGTTGCTATTATCCACGGTGGAGTGCATCCGACCTGTGTCTGGCAAGAGACTATGGATTTTTGCGATTATTGCGTATTAGGGGAAGGGGAGGTTACGTTAAGTGAACTCTTGCGTTGTTTAAGAGATAAAACTGATGCCAGAGAGGTTGAGGGAATCTGTTTTAAAAAAAATGGAAAAATTGTTAATACGCCAAGGCGTGAATTTATTTCCGATATAAATACAATACCTCATCCGGCATGGGATTTGCTGGATATAGATAGATATAAGAATCACTCCATTCACGTAATGGCTGGCCAGGCGGTTGGTATTATGGCCTCTCGCGGCTGTCCGTTTAACTGTTCTTTTTGCGCATCTGCTCTTTTGTGGAAAAATAGAGTACGTTTTAGAGATCCACAGGATATAATCTTTGAAATAGAGCAAATTGTCAATAATTACAGGATAGATAAATTTCATTTCTACGATGATAATTTTCTCTTAAAAAAAGATTTTGTTTTCTCTCTGTGCGAAGAAATTCTAAAAAAAAAGTTACAAATTTTTTGGGTTTGCTTAGGGAGAATTTCTTCGATAGAGAGTTACCCGGATTTGTTGGACATAATGTATAAGGCCGGCTGCCGGGGGATAGAGTTAGGTATTGAGAGCTATGATGATGAGGTTCTAGAAAAAATCAGAAAAAAAGAGTCAACTGAACATATACCGCGAGTTTTTAATCTGCTTAAAGAAAAAAATATAAGCCCCCTGATGCTTCTAATGACATTTAATCCGGGTGAGACCATAACCGGATGGTATTATCAAGCGCTTAAACTTCGCCAAATTAATCCAGGGGCCGCAACATTTCTGGGACAATTTGCAACACCATATCCGGGTACAGAATTTGATAACACTTGCGCCAGAGATGGCTTAAAGCTCGTTACCGAATGGAAGGATTATTCTACAAGCCAGATAAACTTTTTGCCTTTTTCGCTTTTGAAAGACTCACCTAAGAAAACAACTGAGCGACTACAGCCTAAATTTTTGCTCAGAATAATCTACACTAGTTTAAATCATAATTTTTATTGGAAGAAGGCGAGTCTTTTTAAAAGACTAGAAGGTGCAGTTGTTTGGGCTAACTTTGTAATTTTTTTCTATCAAAAGTGCGGGCAAGGACCCTCTATTGAACAAATCGCCGGCCTGATGGGAGAGGAATTTAATCTGGATTTGAGATTAAGCCTAAAGGCAACGAGCTTTCTGACTGTGCTCATGGCTCAGTTAGGCTTGATCCGCTCTGGAGGTTCAGAGAGGCAAGTCTCGCCATACGAAGAGGTCTTTAGTAAATTCAGAGTGTTTAAATATTTCTTTAATCTGATTGCTATTATTCTATATTCGTTATCTGTAATTTCGCATAATGCCGTTAGAAGGGAAACCTTAGAGAGCAGAGATTTAATAATTTCACTTTTTGGAAAATAAGTTTATGAAAAAAACGGACATTTTGTTTCTTACATTTGATTTTCCGCCTCAAGATGGGGGCATCTCTGTAATTATGAGCAGAATCTTCCGTTGTTTAGGAGAGAGAGCGCTAGTTTTAACTACAAATGTTTTTGGCGATAATGAAAGTAAGGGTTGCGAAACCAAGGCAAAAATTGTAAGGGAAAATTTTAATATAAATGTGAATAATTTCAAATTATTGTTTGTAATATTTAAGGTTTTATTTAAGTCTTTAAGACTTCATGGAAAATTCAAGTTCAGGACCATATTAGTGGGGGAGGTATTCCCTTTAGGGCTTGTGGGGTTGTTTTTTAAATATTTTCTTAGAACTAATTTAGTTACATTTAGTCATGGCTCAGATTCGTTGTTTTCAAAAAATAAAATTAGAAATTATTTGGTAGGCATAGCCTATCGTAGTGCAGAGTATGTATTATGCTTCTCTGATTACACTAAAAATAACCTCTTAAAATGGAAGGTTAAAGAAGGAAGGATTAAAAAGATTTCTGCTGGGGTGGATACTGATCTTTTCAATCCTGAAGTAGACACCGCGCCAATAGAAAAAAGGTTTAATTTGAAAGACAAAAGAGTTATCTTGAGTGTGAATAGGCTGATAATTAGGAAAGGTATAGACACAGCAATAAAGTGTATGCCTCGTTTAATTAAAGAAGTCCCTTCAGTTTTCTATTTGATAGTAGGGGATGGCTCGGATAAAAAGCGCTTGGAAGATTTGGCCAAAGATCTTCATGTAGAAAATCATTGTTTGTTTGCCGGTAGCGTCAAGCAAGAGGATTTAGCCGTTTATTACTGCCTAAGCGAATTATTTTTAAATCTAGTGAGGGAAATAAAGAATCCTCTGGATCCCCAGACAGAAGGATTCGGCTTAATTAATATTGAGGCCGGCGCTTGTTCTAAGGCAGTAATTGCTGGGAAAACCGGTGGCGTAGTCGATGCGATAGAAGATAAAAGGACAGGTTTACTTATCGACCCGTTAGATTTAGAGCAAATTACTAATGCCATTTTGCGGTTACTCAGAGACAGGCATTTTGCAAAAGAACTGGGAAAGAACGCTAGAGAGAAGGTTTTAAATGAGTTTAGGCTAGAGAATTTAAATCAGGATTTAGATAAAATATTACAAAATCTAAAATGAATATTTCTATTGGCATAGTTAGCTGTAATAATAGAGAAATACTTAGAAGATGTATAAAATCAATTTATGCTACTTGTCAAGATACTGATTTTGAAGTAATAGTTGTTGATAATAATTCTTCCGATAGAAGTCAAGAGATGCTTGTTGATGAATTTCCTGAAGTAAGAATAATAGAAAATAAACAAAATCTGGGTTTTGCCAAGTCAGTTAACCAAGCGATAAGGCAGGCGCGAGGAAAATTCCTATTTTTAGGAAATGAAGACATAATTTTTAGCCCCGACTGCCTCAGAAGCATGACTGAATATATGAAAGCTAACCCCAAGGTTGGGATATTAGGACCAAAAATCATAAATGAAAAAGGCACAACGGAGATGTCTTTTAATAAAAAGTGTTCTAATATTATCCGCTGTATTTTGGATAATCTGTTTTTTTATTCTTATTTGCGCGCACATTTAGTTGAAAAATATCTTATAAAGAAATTTTCTCCTTTAGTTAAAAAAGGATTACAGGAGATCAAGCAGGTAGCCTGGGTTTCTGGTGCAGCTTTTCTCCTGCGTAAATCTGCAACAGAAAAAGTAGGTCTTATGGATGAAAGCTTTTTTATGTACTGTGAAGATGAGGATTTTGGTTGTCGGATGACAAACGCTGGTTGGCAAGTGCATTTCTTCCCCCGGGGAGTTATTACTCATTCGCGAGGAAGCAGCACTCAAAAAAGTCCGGTTAATTTTACATTCGAAGCTACAAAGAGCCAGGTAATTTTTTACAGGAAAAGATATAATCGAATTGCTCTAGTCCTAGTAAAGGCGTTACTTTTTTATAGACTAACAGTGGAATTGGTATTTTTGTGCATTTACAGCTTATTTTCAAAAAACTTAAGGAAGTTAATAAGCAGAAAGCAAAAAAATTATATTTTTACTATTCATAAACTTTTTTTTATTTAAGGACTTAGAGTAAATGGAAGAAGTTAAGTGTCTGATTTGTGATAGGAAAGAGACTAAGCATTATAGAAATATTAAGTGTTCTAAGCCTAGGCAGGTGAGTTTTACTCTCCTTCAGTGTAATGTTTGCGGATTGATATATTTAAATCCCCGGCCAGATAAGCGCGAGATGCAGGAATTCTATCCTTTTTGGCCAGAGGGCGGGGGCAGGCAAGAAGGAATTAAACTAGATTGGAAGTCAAAAAGAAAAAAAGTTAATTTACTAAGAAATATTTTAGCAAAAAGAGGCAATGTGCTGGATATTGGAGCAGGCGCAGGTGAGTTTTTAAGCATTATGCAGGGGCTGGGTTGGCAGGCCTACGGCATAGAGTTTGCTAAAGTGACTTCCAATTATGCCAGAGAAAAGCTTGCTTTAAACGTATTAAGCAAAGATCTTCTAGGGGCAAATTTTGAATCAGATTTTTTTGATTTAATTACTTTTTGGGATGTGATTGAGCATCTACATAAGCCTAAAGAGACCTTGCTTGAGATTAATAGAATTTTAAAAAAGGAGGGGCTGTTGGTAATATCAGCTCCAAACATCGATAATCTATGGGCTTATATTTTTAAAGATTATTGGTACACAAATTCGCCCCGGCATCTTTATCAGTTTAGCCCAAGGACTATCTTAAGGTTATTAGAGGGTGCCGATTTTAAAGTAGTTAATATTATTCAGCGTGCCGGATTTTTTGAACCAGTAGGCTTTGTGGTAACTTTTAAGAATTGGCTCTTAGCTAGTTTAAGAGGGGATAGCCGTAACTTAAATTCAAGTTCGGCATTTGCTCAAGATGCTAGATTAAATAAACTCGCAAGCCCAATAAAGCAATTCATGCGTTTAATTTTGGAGGCAGCATTTTTTCCATTTTCGCTAATAAGCGTATTGCTTGAGAAAGCTCCAAACATGATTATTTTTGCAAGAAAATGCTAGATAAACAGAATATCTTATACATAACCGAATCTGCAGTGTTAGGTGGGGCTGAAATTAGCCTCTTTGAATTAATTACTAATCTTGATAGGGAAAGATTTAATCCCTTTATCATCTGTTCCGAAGAAGGTCCGTTAATAGAGAAATTCAATCAATGGCAGATTCCGAACGCAGTAATCCCTTTATATCGGGTACGCCAAATTAGCTTTTGGAGGTTTTTAAAGTCTGTAAAGGAGCTAGTCAAATTTTTAAAGACCAATGAGATTAAGCTTGTGCATACAAATAGTACTAGAGCAAATTTCCTTGGTGCCTTAGCTGCGAGGATAGTAAGAGTTCCTGTAGTTTGGCACGTGAGAAACCTAGTAGCCCCGAGCCTTTTTATAGATTTAGAAAAATATTTCACTTTTTTGCCTGCGGCGATTATTACGAATTCGCATGCTACAGCAAAGAGGTTTCCTCATGCACAAAAGAAGGTAACCGTGATTTATAATGGCCTAGATCTTAGAGTCTTTAATCCCGGAATTAGTAAGGATACTTTACACAAGGAATTTAATATAAGCCTAAAGACAAAAATTGTCGCTGTTGTAGGAAGGTTGGGGCCGGGTAAAGGTCAAGAGGTATTTTTGCAGGCCGTATCTTTACTTAAAGAAAAGGTGCAAGATGTGAAGTTTTTTATTGTTGGGAGTGCTGGTTATGAAAAAGATGTCCCAATAGAGGAATCCCTAAAGACTCAGATAAAATCCTTGGGCCTTGAAAAAGATGTTATTTTTACTGGATTTCGTAAAGACAGATCCGAGGTTATGGCCTCAATTGATATATTGGTTAGCCCTGAGTCTATTACCGGTCAGGCATTTGGTAAGGTTTTGGCCGAGGCACAGGCAACAGGCGTGCCAGTTATCGTCACAGATGCTGGGGCAGCGTCGGAGGTAGTAGAGAAAGATGCAACTGGGATATTAGTTCCAATGAGGGATGCGACATCGCTTGCTGAGGCAATAAAATTTCTGTTGGATAATGAGGAATTATCTAATAAGATGGGTCAAGCGGGTCGTGCTAGAGCAGAAAAATTATTCAATATTAAAGAAACGACCAAAGAGATTGAGCAAATTTATATTGATTTATTAAATAAGGCATAACTTAATGAACAGACTAAGGTTAATTATTAAAAATACCGCAGGTTTCCTTGGTTCGCTTATCTTTAATAGGTTTTTAAATTTTTTAGTAACAATTATTCTAGTTCGTTATCTGGGCCCCAAAAACTTAGGTCAATATACTTTCGTCTTGACCTTTGCCGGTCTGTTTGCTCTGTTTTGCGATTTGGGTATTGGTCAGTTAGTAACCCGAGAGGTTAGCCAAGATAGGACGCGTGCAGGAAGTTTTCTAGGAAATTACCTTTCTCTACAACTGCTACTTTCTTCAGTTGTTGTGGTTGTAATGGTCATTGTTATAAACCATTTTCAATATCCACATATAATAAGGTTGGCACTTTATATCACTGGTCTGAATTTATTGGTTGTTTCTCTCGCGCAACCTTTTTTCAATATTGCGATAGCCTTTGAGAAATTACGCTTCACAGCTATTGCGAGTATTATCGGCAATATTTTTTATTGTTTGAGTTTGCTGGCTGCCGTTTTCTTCCGCAAAGGTCTATTAATTTTAGTCTCGGTCAGCTTAGTAACCAGTATCTTAGAGTTTTTTTTGGTAGCATTTATATGTTCAAGATTCTGCGTCAAACCAATTTTTAAATTTAATAAACTTCTTTGGCTTACTGTGGCACGGTTTTTTCTTCCCTTTGCATTATATATTGTCTTTACTGGTCTTTACAGGCGCATTGATATCGTAATGTTATCGAGAATGAAGACAGATATAGCTGTGGGTTTCTATGGCGCCGCCTATAAGATTATTTATTTATTTATTTTAATTCCCACAAGTTTTTCCAGGGCAGTATTTCCACTCTTAAGCCAGCAGGCAGCTGAGGATAGGATTAAACTTTCCCAGACTGTTTCCTGGTCCATGAAATATTTACTCGCTCTAGGCTTTCCTATAGCTATCATTGGAAGTTTTTTCTGCCGAGAGATAATATTGCTTCTTTTTGGCCCTGAGTTCCTGAATTCAGCCGTAGTTTTAAATATACTTATTTGGGTACTCGTTTTAGTCTTCTGGCATTCAATTTTAAGCCAGGCCCTAATTGCTATTAAAAATATGCTTGCAGTAGTCTCTGGTACAATAATTGCTTTTATACTTAACGTAGGATTAAATTTCTTATTGATTCCTAAATATAGCTATGTGGGCGCAGCCGCCACTACCGTTTTTTCTGAACTTTTTATAGGGCTTTGGTTCTATTTATCTTTAAGAAAAATATTGCCTTTAAAGTATTCTTTATATGATTTCTTAAAGATTGTTATAGCTAGTTTAATTATGATTTTATTATTTCAGCTTACGTATCAGTTTTATTTTTTAATTGTCATTACACTAGGGATTGTTTTCTATATAATTGCACTTTACCTGCTGCATTTTATAGGGCGAGGAGAGAGAGTACTTCTGAAGGAGGCGTTTGCTAGAAAAGATGGTTTGTTCAAAAGGGATGCGATTTAGAAGCATAGCTCGTAATATAAAGAAACTCTATTATATAGTTTTGGGCCTTTTTGGCGATATGCTATTTTTCTTAATGCGTATTTTAAGGATAATTTCTAAGCCGAAACCTTTTTTGTCTGAAAATATTAAGAGAATTTTAGTAATTCGTCTAGATCGAATTGGAGATGTGGCTTTAACTACCCCGGCACTCAGGGCCTTACGTGAAAGTTTTACTCATGCAAAAATTTATCTTTTGACACGTTCCTATGCTAAGGATTTAGTCGTAGGAAACACTGATATTGATGAGCTTTTAATTTTTGATGATAAGACGTCATTTTTTATTGAGATAATGAAAAAGGCAAAGGTCTTGAAAGGTAAAAAATTTGATTTGGCCATAGTCCTAAACCCTAATTTTTGGTCAAATTTTCTTAGTTTTGCGGGTGGAGCTATACACAGAGTAGGTTATGATGTAGCAGGATCAGGCTTTTTTTTGACGAAGAAAATCCAGGATAGGCGAGCGCAATATCCACGTCATGAAGTCGAAGTAAATCTTGAGGTAGTAGGTTCGATAGGTGCACATACCAATGATAAGAGTTTGGTAATATCTATAAGCAAAGAGGGGGAAAGTTTTGCTCAAGACTTTTTAAAGAATAATAATATAAGTTATGGTGATGCATTAGTTGCCATACATGCAGGCGGCTTTTATCATTATACGCGTTGGCCAGCAGAGAACTTTGCTAAAGTTTGCGATTATCTAATTGAAAGATATAATGCAAAGCCGATTTTAGTAGGGAGTGCTTCTGAGCGATTTTTGTCAGAAAAAATCGTATCGCTTATGAAGAATCCCCCTATTGTTGCTGTGGGCAATACTAATCTAACCGGGCTTATTAGTTTGACTAAAAGATGTAAGTTATTTATTGGCAATTCTTCTGGGCCGATGCACATCGCCGCAGCCTTAAGGATTCCCGTTGTGGGTATTTTTGGAAATATAAGTCCTGTAGATAGCTTCAAGAATTGGGGACCCTGGGGAGAGGGCCACGTGATAGTTAGCAAGAACTTAGACTGCACAAATTGCCAACCGGCTGATTGTTTAAGCCTTGATTGTATGCAATTAATAACGGTAGAGGATGTGCTAAAGGCAGTTGAGGAGCAGCTTGGGAAATAAATTGAAGAAAATCACGGACATAAACAGTATCCTATTAGTAAATCTTGGTGGCATTGGCGATATACTTTTATCCATACCTGCGCTTAGGGCACTGCGTGGCTTTTATAAAAAATCCACCATAACATTATTAACAACACCACGCTCTGTGGATTTGATGAAAGATTATCCCTACATAGATAAGATTATCCTTTTTAATCCAGGATTATGGCAAAAATTAAAACTGGTTTTTATTTTAAGCAGACTTCATTTTGACCTAGCAATAAATATGAGATCCTTAACTTCTTACTTAAGCAGTCTTAAGATGGCATCTTTATTTTTATTAGCTGGTGCAACTTACCGTGTTGGCCGAGATACCAATGCAAGGGGTTTCTTCTTAAATGAAAAAATTCCAGAGGACGATATTGCACAAATGCACGATATAGATTATTATTTCGAAATATTCAAGGTTTTGGGAGTAGAAGGTGAAGGTAGAAATATAGACTTAAAAGTTAATCATGAAGATGCTAAATTTATTGATAGATTTCTGCTAGATAACGATGTTGGCCAAAATGATATTTTGATTGGCATAAATCCGGGTGGTACTTGGCCAACGCGGCGTTGGCCAATAGAGAATTTTGTTAAACTAATTGAGTTATTGAGAAAAGAAAAAGACTTTAAAATAATAATTACCGGAGGCAAAAAAGAGCTAGATTTGGCAATAAAATTAGTGAGCCTATCTAAGGTTGGTATCATTAATGCCACTAATAAGACGAATGTTGGCCAGCTTATGGCATTAATTAAAAGATGCAATGTCTTTATTTCCAATGACGCTGGCCCGATGCATTTAGCTGCTGCCTTAGCTACTCCTTTAATTGCTTTGTTTGGCCCCGGGGATATTACTCGCTATGACCCGCGTCGAATATCAGAAAAGGCAGTTGTATTTTATAATAAAGTCGATTGTGCGCCTTGTTTTAAGGTTAGATGCAGTTCTATGAATTGTTTTTCATCCCTGAGGCCTGAGGAAATATCTAAGGCGGCTTTAAAATTAGTATGAAAATAATATTTAATATTTACAAAAGATTTCGAATCCTCCTAGCATGCAAGGGCGAAGAAGGACAATATTTTTCAGGATATCTGCCCTCTAAGGTAAGGGATGAGTTCTTAAGCATATGTAAGAGGAAATCAGGTAGGATCCTAGAGAGGCAGTAGAGACACTGCTATATAAGAGATAAATTAAAAAAAGCGTCTTTAAAAAACAAAAACAATATATTGATTGTGAAATCATTACTTGTTACTTTTGATTTTCCCCCTATAGTCAGTGGAATTGGCACTGTTTTTTATAATATCTGGAGGCTAATGTCTCCAGAAAATAACTTTATTTTAGCCCCCAAGGTAAAAGGGTATAAAATAATAGACAGTAGCAGCGGATTGAGTATATTCCGTTACTTTAGTTTTTGTCGCTCTGCTTTTTTGAGAGCAGTCATTTTATTTTTTTATACCTTTTGGATAGTTCGAAAAAAAAGGATAGATATTATAGTTTGTGGCGTTCCTGTCAGCATAGGTTTAATCGGATTAGTATTTAAAAAGATAGCCAGATTACCTTATTGCGTATTTTATTATGGTGGAGAATTAGAGAAATATAAAAGACGCAAAATCATTTTAAGGCTATTAGAGAGGGTCCTTAAGAACGCTTGTTTTGTCATTGTCAATAGCGAGTTTACGAGTAAAGAAGTGAAGAAATTTGGCATAGAGGAAGATAAAGTTATAAAGGTTACGCCTGGTGTAGATGTGCAGATTTTTAAGCCAGATTTGGATTGTTCTGATTTAAAAAAGCGTTTAGGCCTTGAGAACAAAAAAGTATTATTAACTGTATCGCGCTTGGTAGAACGCAAAGGGATTGATGTGGTTATTAAGGCGTTAGCGAGGCTTAGTGAGAAATTTCCTAGTTTAGTATATTTAATTGTAGGCAGTGGCGAACAAGAGGGTTATCTTAAAGCCCTTGTTGAGAAAAATTCACTGAACAAGAACGTTATCTTTATCGGTAAGGTTACGAATGAAGACCTGCCAAAATATTATAATCTTTGCGATATTTACGTTATGCCCAATAGGAAGACCCTTGGTGAAGAGATTATAGAAGGTTTTGGTATTTCTTTTATTGAGGCTTCGGCATGCGCTAAGCCTGTTATTGGTGGTAATTCCGGAGGCGCAGGAGAAGCTGTTTGGGATAAGCGTACTGGGTTTTTAATTGACTCTGAAGATATAGATGCACTTGTGCAAAGTATTACTTGTTTATTAGAGGATGAGAAGCAAGCGGGTGAACTGGGTAATACTGGGCGCAGATTGATGCAAGAAGAGTTCAGGTGGCAATATCGCGCAGATAGCCTCAAAAAGATATTAAGCTGTTGTCTTCAAAAATAGCAAAAAACAAATTTTGATTCAGTATGAGTATATTAAGCCGTATATATGAGAAGCTTAGATTTTTAATTGCGCGTAAAGGCGAAAAAGGAGAGTATTCTTCAGGATATCTGCCTTCTAAGGTAAGGGATGAATTCTTAAGCATATGTAAGAGGAAATCAGGTAGGATCCTAGAGATTGGTTGCGGCGAGGGACTGTTTATTATAAATTTATTAAAGAAAGCTAAGGGATTGAAGATATTTGGCGTTGATATTTTACGAGAAGGCCTACTAAATGCCAAAGAGAAATTAAAGGCCCAAGATGCTAAAGCAGTAAACTTAATTGAATCTAACGGTAACGAGCTTTGTTTTAAGGATAACACCTTTGATTATGTAGTATGTTTAAATACGCTTTTTAATTTGCCTTCTTTTGAAAATGTAAAAGGAATTATTGCTGAATCTGTGCGCGTGGCTAAAAAAGGCGCAGAGATTATAGTAGATATTAGAAATAAGAATGATCTAGTTACGTCTTTACGTTATAGATTTGTTAAGCTTTATGATTCAAAATGCGCTGTAGCGTTAAGACAATATGACCCACAAGAGATTATTGAAATTTTTGAGCAAAATAACGCCGAGGTTCTAGAGGTTTTACCTATTAGAGCTTTTTTTAACTTAACTGTCCCTATAACAATTATTAAGGCCAAGAAAAGATAATGATTTTAAAAAAAGTTCCTATAGTTGCTACAGACTTTAATATCCCTGATATCTTTTCAGTCTTTAGGGGTTTTAAGGCCAAGGAAAGATTCGAGAAAGAATTAGCCGCCTCTCTAGGTTTAAAATATGTTTTTACTGTTGATTCTGGCACTAGCGCTTTTTATCTTATATTAAAGGCGCTATCTTCAACTTATCCGGATAAAAAAGAAGTTGTTTTGCCTGCCTATACTGCTGCCTCATTGGTTTTACCTATAAAAAGATTGGGCTTAAAAATAGTTCTCTGTGATATTTCCTTGGATACTTTTAACCTAGATATAGAAGGTCTTAATAATTTGATCTCAAAAAATACTCTCTGTGTAACTGTAGTGCATCTATTTGGCTTGGTCTTTGATTTAGAGGCTTTTAGTAGTATTATCAAACGAAAAGGGATAGATACTATTATCGTTGAAGATTGCGCTCAAGCTTTAGGCTCTTTCATAAACAAACGATCTGTTGGTTCTGGAAGCGATGTGAGCCTTTTTAGTTTTAATCGAGGTAAAAATATGTCTACTGCTTCGGGTGGTGCAATAGGCGCAAATGATGATAGGTTGGCCGATTTGATTAGAAAAGAGATAAACATCTTAAGGGGCCCGTCAATTTTTAATAAGTTTATGATTATTGTAAAACTTATTTTGCTTTCTTTGGTTGTAAGGCCACTTATATATAATTGTCTTTATCACGTATTAAAGACCTTTAGAAGCACAAAGACACCTATGGATTTTTCTGTCTCAAATTATACAGATGTACAATCTAGGGTCGGATTATCTTTATTAAAGAGATTGCATCTTTTTAGTAAAGCAAGACATTCAAACGGCTCGTTTCTTTATGATTTATTAAGTAATAAGCAGGATCTTATTATTCCTCATATTCTTAATCTCAGCATACCAGCCTATAATCGTTTTCCTGTTATATTCAGAGATATCCAGGTAAAAAAGAGGATTAGGACAATTCTTTCTGAAGCAGGCATAGATAGTTCAGAGATGTATGAGCAGCCTTTGCATTTTAAATTCAATCTCGGATATAAAAAAGGAGATTTCCCTAATGCAGAATTTATTGCTGAAAGGCTTCTTACGTTGCCGAGCCATCCTTTAGTAAATAAGGCTATGTTGAATTTAATGCGGAAAATTTTTGATGAAAATTTGCAATGAGTCTGATTAAAAGCTTAAAAAGAAAGATTTATAAGGCTGCCAGAGAGCCGGCTTACGCCTTGGCTGTTTTAATAAAGAGATTCGCCTCCTTATTTAGTTATTATGTTTTTCAAGGTAGAAGCAGTTGGCCCGAGACGGTTTCTTTGTTTTTGACTTACCGTTGCAATTTGGCTTGTTCGATGTGCGGCTATTGGGGAAAGTGCGGCTCTTTGAAAGATAAAAAGGAGGATTGCCTTAGAGAAGATTTGAATCTTCAAGATTTAGAAAAGATTATCGATGATATAGCAGGCCTTGCGCCGAATATTACTCTTTTTGGCGGAGAACCGTTTCTCTATCCAGACTGGCCGGTGCTTGTAAAATATATAAAAAATAAAGGATTGCGTTGTAATGTCGTTACTAATGGTACGCTCCTTGCCGCAAGAGAGCAGGAGGTAATCGATTCTGGTCTTGATGAAATTATTTTTTCCTTAGAGGGCACACAGGAAATTCATGATAAGATTACCAATACCTTAGGTTCATTTGATAAGGCCTTTAATGCACTTAGTAAGATTGCAAAGTTAAAGAAAATGAATAATCTGAGGTTACCCAAGATTAATGTTGCCACTACAATTTCGGAAGATAATTTCTCTAATCTTTATGAAATATTTAAGACAGCAGAAAAACTCTCACCCGATACTATAACCTTTCATCATCTCTCTTTTGTGGATAGAGAAAGCGTTGCCAAAACCAATCGGATACTTAAAGATAATTTTGGCATACTAAGCCGAGATTGGGAAGGTTTCATCAGGAATGAACTGCCAAAGATTGATACCGCTGTCTTAATTGAAGAGATTAAAAAGATAGAGAGTTACCCGAAGGCTTGCGGTGTGTTTTTCTACCCTGATTTTAGACAAAAAGAAATAATAGAATACTACAAAGATTTTAATTTTAAATCAAAACAATTTGCCAATCGTTGCTTAAGTCCCTGGATGACTGTTTACATATTCCCTGATGGAAAGGTGGGCCCTTGCGAGGAGTTGAATATTTATTTTGGCAATATAAAGAAAGAAAGTTTTAAGGACATTTGGAATAATCAGCAGTTTTGCAAATTCAGAAAGATTTTAAAGAGAGAGAGAATTTTTCCAGTTTGTACTCGCTGTACTGAGTTGTATCGATTCTGAAGATGAAGAAAATAAAAATTATCCACATCATTACCCGCTTGGACAGGGGCGGTTCTTCAAGGATAGTACTGGATATTACAAAGTCCTTAAATAAGGATGATTTTAGTCAAAAGATTATCAGTGGGTTGACTAAAGATCCGGAGCAGGATTTGAATGAATTTAGTAAACAGAGCGGGGTTCAAATTATATTCCTAGATTGCCTACGCAGAGATATTAATATCTTTTTAGATTTTTTTAGCTTGTTTAAATTGTATCGGTTGATTAAGAGAGAAAAGCCAGACATTATTCATACCCATACTTCCAAGGCAGGTTTTTTGGGTCGCTTAGCAGCAAGGATGGCTAAGGTAGAGGTTATTATTTATATGCCACACGGCAATATTTTTTATGGCTACGCCGGAGCGTTATTATCTAGATTATTCGAAATACTTGAGCGATTTTGTGCTAATTTTACCGATATAATCGTTACGCTTACTGATATTGGAAAGAAAGAGTTTCTTTCTAGGGGCATTGGGGGGCAAGAAAAGTTTGTCACGATTCATAATGGAATAGATTTTAAAGAATATGAACAAATTAATCTTAGAAGAGTAGAACAGTTAAAACAGGAGTTTAAGATAGCGAAAGATTGTGCTGTAGTCACTACTGTATCCAGGCTTGAGTCAGTTAAGGGGATAGAATTTTTTATTAAGGCTTTAAAACAGTTGGATAAAACCGGTGCTAATTTTAAGGCATTAATAGTGGGGGAAGGTTCCCTAAAGACTAAATTAGTAAAGTTTGCTAGGGTATTAGATTTGGAAGACAAAATTATTTTTTTAGGTTTCAGAGAAGATATAAAAGAGATTATTGCTTTATCTGATTGCGTAGTGAATCCAGCCTTAAATGAGGGCTTTGGCTTGGTTATTTTAGAGGCGTTTGCCTTAGCTAAGCCAGTCATCGCTACCCGGGTAGGAGGGGTGAGGGAGATTGTGGAAGATAATAATACAGGTATCCTTGTTCAGCCAGCAAATCCCGATGAGCTGACAGAGGCAATTGTCGAGGTTTTACAAAATAAAGAGAAGACAAAAGCATTAACATCTCAGGCGAAAACTAAATTAGAAAAAGAGTTTACAAAAGAAAAAATGTTAGCAAGCTTTAGAGACCTATACTTAAATCTTGCAAAGGGTAAAAAATAGATGATTATTTCAGTGCATCAACCACAATATTTACCCTGGTTAGGGTTTTTTGATAAGATTGACAGAAGCGATTGCTTTGTATTTTTAGATAATGTCCAATATAAAAAACGCGAATTCCAAAACAGAAACAAAATCCGTACCAAAGATAGCTGGATATGGTTGACCGTACCCGTAATTACCAAAGGTTTATATACTCAAAAGATTAACGAGGTAGAAATTGACAATGACCTTGATTGGTCTAATGATCATCTAAAAAGCATTAAATTTAACTATAGCCGTGCCCAGTTTTTTAAAGTTTATTTTGAATTTTTCCAAAAGCTCTATTCAAAGAAATGGCAAAGATTAGCTGATTTGAATGTGTTCATAATAAAGGAGATGCTTCTTTCTCTGGGAATCAGAAAAGATATTTATTTTGAGTCAGAGTTAGGTATAATCTCTGAAAAGTCTTGCCGGATAATAGATATCTGCAAAAGATTGAATGCTGATACATATTTTTCTGGTGAGGGCGGCAGGGATTACCTTGATGAAAAACAATTTGAAAAGAATTCTATCAAATTAGTTTATCAGGATTTTGCGCATCCAGAATATGGGCAGTGCTATGGTTCATTCGTCAGCAATATGTCAATAATTGACCTTTTATTTAATCAGGGAAAAAATTCCTTGGAGATTTTAAGAGGCAAATTAGTTTAAGCTATGAATCGAGTAAAAAAGACAATATCCAATGTTGTATTGATTCTTGGTTCATTTTTATTTGTCCTGTTTATACTTGAGGCTGGCGTAAGGATATTTATTCCGGTTGTAAAGCCTGCGATGATTGTAAAAAAGGCCTCGCCGAAAAATCTGGAGAAACCCTTAGCATTTCTAGAGTCGTTCTTTGAAGGGACCTTTTTGCGCAAAGGCTTAGTCCGATTTAGGCAGGGACAGAACTGTCTGGAATTAGAGAGGTTGGGATATTACAAAAGAGGAACTCAAGAAAATAAATACCCTTGCTAAAGGCACCGACGTATCTTTTGTAGTAATACGTATACATTTTTTGTATGATGTTTATAATCGCGGCGAAGATCAAGTGAGTAAAATTTTAGCTGAATTTGCTAAAAAGAATAACATTAACGTATGTGATCTATTAACAGCTCTCAGAGAGAACAGGGGCAGCGATTTATATTATCCGGCAGATGGACACTGGAAGCCTCTGGCTCATAAATTGGCAGCGGAAGGGATTTATAATTACTTAGTTGATAAGAGCTTATTAAATAAATAAAGAGGTATTAGATTATGTGTGATACTGCTGGTATTATTTTTGGAGTTAAAAATTTCTCTAAAGAAGAAATTGAAGGAAAGAGGATAATTGAGGTTGGTTCTTTTGATGAGAATGGAAGTTTGCGCCCTTTCATTGAGTCGCTTAATCCTCGTGAATATATAGGAATAGACATTAAGGAAGGTCCGGGTGTAGACATGATTTGTAGCGTAGAGGAGATGGTAGAAAAATTTGGACGCGAGAGCTTTGACATTATTATTTCTACAGAGCTTTTAGAGCACGTAAGAGACTACAAGAGAGGTATTGCAAACATTAAAAATATCTGTAAACTAGGTGGCACAGTATTCATAACTACCCGTTCCTATGGTTTCCTTTATCATGGTTTCCCTAGTGATTACTGGAGATTTGAAGCCTCTGACCTGGAGTACATATTTTCAGATTGTCTTATTGAAAAAATTGAAAAGGATAAATACTCCCCGGGAGTTTTTATTAAGGTTAGAAAACCAAAAGACTTTAAGGAGAACGATTTAGCTAGTTTAGAACTATATTCCATTATTTTAGATAAAAGGACAAAAGAAATAAAACCTAAAGATATAAATATTTTTCAGAAGAGGAAAAATAGAAATCAGCGTGTTAAAAAAATAATAAATGATATAGGAAAATTATTTTATAGGATAGTAGAGAGATTTTAGTCAATCCTTTTAAAATTAATCCAAGGCCGCAGTAGAGATTAAAAATTATTTTATGCAGATAGTTCCTTTGCAGCTAAATAAGAATCGACAATGAAATCAAGATTATTAATTTACTTCAAGAGATCAGCTTTATTATTTATCGCTTTCAGTACAGTTGTTGCAATTTTATTCTTTATCTTTATCGCACCGCATAGAACCTTACCAATTTTAATGTACCATTCTATTTCAGCCGTTGAAGAGAAAAATAATCTGAGCCTGCCAAAGAATATTTTTGATAAGCAGATGCAATATTTGTCGAAAAATAATTATAAAATAATTTCTTTAAGCGAAGCTGCTAATTTGATTAAACAAGGCTCGAGTATTCCAAATAATTTGTTGGTGTTAAACTTTGATGATGGCTATAGAGATTTCTATGGTCGGGCCTATACCATACTTAAAAAATATCAATTTAAGGCAACGGTTTTTGTAATTATTGATTCTCTCGGAGAAAAAAATAATCTAAGCTGGGAACAGGCGCAGGATTTAGCAAAAGACGATTTAATAGATATTGGCGCCCATTCCTTAAGCCACAGAATTTTGCCTTTATTATCCCGCGAAGAAGCCAGGAAAGAAATTTTTCTTTCAAAATTGATTTTAGAGACAAGATTAAACAAAACTATAGAATCTTTTTGTTATCCTTATGGTGTGCTAGATGATTCCATAAAAGAGTTGGTTAAGGAGGCTGGTTTTGACCCGCTGTAGGTACTGCTTATCAGAAGGAGGAGTTTAAAGACGATGATATCTACACATTAAAAAGGGTATTTGTTTCCAAATTTTCTAAGTACCCACTTGTTTTTAGATTTATGATTTCTGGTTATTATGTTCCTATAAGAGGATTCCTCCTAAGGCTATTAAATATAAAAACTCCGCGCGATTTTTACGCTGCAAAAAGACAAAAATCTTATTTACTGATACAGAAATGAAAAGATTTACCAGTAGAAAAAAAGCCCTTTCGTATATATTAATAATCTTGTTATTTTTTCTTGTAGCAGAGGTAATGTTACGCATACGCGAAAGAGTTAAAGCAAAAGAGACCCAGGTTTATGGACAAATTAATTTTTTTTCGTCCCATCCTTTTCTTAATTATGTGCTGAATCCAAAGATAGCGAAGCATAATTCATTAGGTTTTAGGGGTCAAGAGATAGATATTTCTAAAGAGGAAAATATTTATAGAATATTTTGCCTAGGTGCATCTAGTGTCTATGGTTCAAGGGTTTCCCCGGAAGAGTCCTATCCTTATTTTCTTAATCAGCTTCTAAAGAATACCGTTAAAAAGAAAGTACCCGATGTGATTAACGCCGGCGTGCCGGGATACACATCAGCTAATATTTTTTTATTATTTCAATTTCGCATTCTTCCTCTATCACCTGATATGATAATAATTTATTCTGGATTTAACGACATATTTCCCAGGATTATGGGTAAGGGTGCCTTTGATTATTCAGATTTTAATATTGTTTGGAGGCCGATACCAGCTTTAAAAAGGGCTCTATTTAAAAGTATATTAGCTCAAAAGATTATTGGCCGAGTGGGAGAAAGATTAGGGATTGCTTTTTTAACCTGGCCGCCGCATATTCATGAAATTGTTCAGAAATGGCCATATCAATATGTTACTGGTGATTATAAAAGGAATTTAGCGAATACGTCTGCGCAGATTTTCCAACGAAATATTTTGTCCTTGATTCAGCTTGCCAGGGCTAATGATGTCGATGTTGTTTTAGTGACTCAAGTTTTAGGTCCTGTAAAAGAGAGCAAATCAATATATGCTGAATTGGCTAAAGGAATTATGGAACATAACAATGTTATTCGTAATTTAACCCGCCAGACTGGTGTTTATTTAATAGATTTAGAAAGCATATTTCCAAGGCGTTCGGAGATGTTTATCGATGAAATCCATATGAGTCCAAAGGGAAATAAAATACGCGCTGAAATTATTTCAGAAACTATAGCAAAAATTATACAAGAGGATAATTAGAAAAAAATAAAGGCAAAAGTTTTTAAAAATTTAAATCCGTGATATAATCAATAGAGGTGATATTATGAACATATTGGCAATCGGTGCGCATCCGGATGATATTGAATTTGGCTGCGGTGGGACATTATTGAAATATACTAAGGCCAAAAATAATGTTTATCTTTTAATTTTAACTAAAGGAGAAATCGGAGCCTCTGGCGCTAGGCGATGTCAAGAGCAGAAAGAATCCGCTAAATTCTTAAAAGCAAAACGCGTTTTTTGGGGGAATTATAAGGACACTAAAATATGTTTAACCAAAGAGTTGATTGGAAAGATCGAGGCAATATTGAATAAGGTTAAGCCAGAGATTGTCTTATTTAATGCTCCTTCTGATATCCATCAAGATCACAGGGTGGTTGCAGAGGCCGCTATTTCAGCTACAAGATATATAAAGAAGGTCTTATTTTATGAGGTCCCGACTACTATTGGCTTTGAGCCGGATATATTTGTTGATATTGGTGATATTATCTTTGAAAAACTCCAACTCCTAAAGTTGCATCGTTCTCAAGTGCATAAGACAAGAGTCCCAGGCTTAAGTATAATGGATAGTGCGACCTCTTGTGCAAATTTCAGGGGTTTTCAGGGGCGAGTGAAGTATGCTGAGGGATTCAAGGCCTTAAGGTTTATGTTAGAGTCATGAAATTATTCTATATTTTCATCTTTTCAGTAGTGAGCACATTTATTTTCACGCAGATTGCGATAAGGATCGGTTTTAAATTCAATGTCCTTGACCGCCCCGAGAAGAGGAAGATACACGTTCAGCCGGTTCCTCTATTGGGAGGTCTTGCCCTTGCTATTCCATATCTGTTAATCCTTTTTGTAATTAGAAATGAATTTGATATTGTAATTCTCAGTGTATTGTTTGGAGGCCTTATTATACTTATTGTAGGTTTTTTGGATGATCTTAATAAGCTTTCAGCCAGGTTACGCCTAGGTATTCAGATACTTGTAGTTTTAATGCTTATTACAAATTCAGCCACATTGACTATTTTTCCTAATACAGCTTGGGGTATTATCTTAAGATGTCTTATAACCATCCTCTGGATTGTAGGAATAACGAATGCTATGAATTTCCTCGATGGAATGGATGCGCTCTGCGCAGGTCTAGTCTGTATTAGTAGCCTTTGTTTTGCTGTAATTGCTTTTTTCACAAATCAGAATCAGATTTTATTTTTGAGTATTATTCTTTTCGGCTGCTGTTTGGGTTTTCTGCCGCATAACCTTAAGCCAGCAAAGGTTTTCTTAGGTGATTCTGGCAGCACATTTTTGGGATTTATGCTGGCAAGTATTGCTGTTGTTGGCGTGTGGGCACAAGACCGTATTGTAGGGATAAGCATCCCAATTTTAATTCTCGGGGTTCCTATTTTTGATATGGTTTTTACTACGGTTATGCGTGTTAAAGAGGGGAAAGTGAAGAATGTTAAACAGTGGTTAGAATATGCTGGTAAAGATCATTTTCATCATAGGCTAGTAGATTTAGGTCTGCAGCCTCAAGGAGCGGTTATTTTCATTTATCTAGTCAGCATATGTTTAGGTATTAGTGCTATGGTACTACTTAGAGCTACTTGGAAGATTGCTATTATTTTATTGATTCAGGCAGCCGCGATTTTTCTAATGATAGCCGTACTTATGATTATTGGCAAACGTCGCCGCAGCGGCTGGAATATAGATAAACTAAAAGCTAAGGATTAAATATGTATGAGAAATATTGGAAGTTAAAAGAAAAACCTTTTGAGAATACGCCCGATCCTAAATTTATCTATTATTCGGATCAGCATAGAGAAGGCCTCTCGCGTCTGCTATACGCTGTGAGAGAACAAAAGGGCGCAGGAGTTCTTACAGGTGTATTTGGTTGCGGCAAAACACTTTTAGGCAGGACCTTATTAAAGGAGCTAAGTAGAGAAGTTTACAAGACGGCATTCATTGCAAATCCTAAGCTTGAATACGTAGAATTATTAATGACTATTGCTAGTCGCCTCGGCGCAAAGGAGCTGCCGAAAAAGCGTACAGAGGTATTGACGAATGTTGTTTTGGATGCCTTAAGCGAAATCCTAGAAAATAATGCCAGGGACGGCAAGAAGACAGTGCTTATTATTGATGAGGCGCATGTAATCGAAGATAAAAATGTCTGGGAGGAATTGCGCCTTCTACTTAATTTCCAGACTGAAAGAAATTTCCTTATAAATGTGCTCTTTCTCGGTCAGCCGGAATTAAAAGATGCTATTGAGCGTAACAGGCAATTGTCACAGCGCATTGCTATACACTGTCACCTTTGCCAGCTAAGCGAGGAGGATACAACTAAATATATTAAGCATCGTTTTAAAGTTGCTGGAGGCGATGAGGGGGTTTTTGCTGATTCGGCAATTCATTTAATTTATGAATATTCGGGAGGTATTCCGCGCAGAATTAATCACCTTTGCGACTTGGCCCTATTGACGGCATTTAGTCATAAGGTTAGAAATATTGAGGGCGAGATGGTTAAGGAGGCCTTTTCAGATTTGGAGGTCGAATAGAGAATATAAAAATAGTTTGACACTTTTTTTTGAGGTTGTACAATTAAAGTAGGGCGTAAGTTATGTGCTCACTAAAGGAGGGGGAGGATGAAAAAACTGGCTGATGTTTGTATACCCATAGCTATTGCTTCTATTGTGTTAGGAATAATTTCTCGGATAATGTTTAGGCCATTATTTGAAGTAGGAGCCAGAGGATTTTTAGGTTTTGCCACTGTAATGCTTCTTTTAGCTATTGCTATTACATTGAAAGAGAAGGCTTAATTAAGGCAACTGTTGTTAACTCACTTTTCGGTTAGTTAGCATGATGCCCGCTTTTTTATCCAAAAAAAGCGGGCATACTGTTATTTGCAAAGATGGGTACAGATAAAATACCACAAATGATCGCAGATATCTGCGATCATCTGATTTAACGGAGGTTAAGCTATGGACGAAATACTCGAGGTTTTAGAAAAAGATGCACGTATCAGGCCGGAAGAAATTGCTAAGATGCTAGGCAAATCAACAAAATTTGTTAAGTCAGCAATAAAAAAATATGAAAAACAAGGCATTATTGTAAAATATAAGACATTAATCAATAAGGAATTGTTAAAGGAGGACCGTAGAAGAGTGAGGGCCTTGATTGAAGTAAGCGTAATACCTCAGAAAAATCTCGGTTTTGATTATTTAGCAGAGCGCATATATAAGTTTCCAGAAGTCCAAAGCTCTTATCTGGTTAGCGGTACTTATGATTTACTGCTTGTGGTTGAAGGAGACGATATTCACACAGTTGCTAATTTTGTTGCAGAGAAACTCGCACCCATGGAGAATGTGCGTGCTACAGTCACGCATTTTTTACTTAAAAAATATAAAGAGGACGGGGATATTTTAAAATTCAGGAAAGAAAACAGAAGAATAGCTATAAGTTACTAGGTTGCTGATAATGAAAAGTAGAGATTTGAGAATTTCAAAGATTGCAAACGACTTGCCACCTTCAGGTATACGTGAGTTTTTCGATCTTGTCTTAGGGATGAAGGATGTTATATCTCTAGGGGTTGGTGAACCAGATTTTGTTACTCCTTGGAACATCCGCGAAGCAGGAATTTTTTCTATAGAAGGAGGCCAGACAAGTTATACCTCTAATAAAGGAATGATGAAGTTGCGCCTTTGTATCAAGAGGCACGTTAAGAATCTATGCGATATTAGATATGATGCAAATAACCAGATTCTAATAACCACAGGTGTATCTGAAGGTCTTGATTTAGCTTTCAGGGCTATACTAAATAGAGGAGATAATGTTCTAATTCCAACTCCAAGTTACGTTGCCTATGCTCCTTTAGTATATTTATGTGGGGCAAAAGCAAAGATTATCCGCACGGATTTTCACGACGGGTTTAAATTAAAACCGGAAATGATTGAAAATTTCGCCGATTCAAAAACAAAGGCAATAGTCTTGAATTATCCAAATAACCCCACCGGCACCTCTTACACAAAAAATGAATTGCAGGCATTGGCTAGAGTAATCAAAAAAAGAGCTATGATAGTAATTAGCGATGAAGTCTATTCGCAGCTTAGCTTTGACTTTAAGCATACTCCTTTTGCGAGCTTACCTGCGATGAAGGAGCGCACCATTTATTTAAACGGATTCTCTAAAGGGTATGCTATGACCGGCTGGAGAGTGGGCTATGCTTGTGGCCCTGTGGATATAATCGGGGCAATGACCAAGATTCACCAGTATAGTATGCTATGTGCTCCGATTATGAGTCAATTGGCAGCTGTTGAGGCCTTGGAGAATTCAAAAAATTCCCTTGATGAAATGTGCAGGGAGTATAGACGGCGTAGAGAATTTGTATTTAAAGGCCTTAATGAATTAGGTCTTTCCTGTCATCGTCCCCAGGGTGCATTCTACATATTCGCTTCGGTTAAAAAGACGCATCTTTCCTGTACTGAGTTTGCAAAACGCCTCCTAAAGGAGGAAAAAGTAGCAGTAGTGCCTGGTATTGCCTTTGGTAATGGCCTTGATAGTTTCATCCGCATTGCCTATGCTGCTAAATTCTCTGATTTGAAAGAGGCGCTTTCCCGCATCGCACACTTCCTGAAAAAGCACAGAAGATAATTCAATAAAAGTTTATCTACTAGAAAAGCTTAGTTTTTGAGGTTTATTAGATTAGCTTTGCGATGATTTCTGCGGCAGATTTACTTGCCCCGACTTTACCTAATCTTTTTTTAAGGCTATCGAGTTTCAATTTTATCTCTTGATATTTTCCCTTATCCGAAAGCAGCTCTAGACAAGCCCTTCCGATAAGCCGAGGCTGCGCTTTAAACTGGATTAATTCAGGCACTACTTTTTCTCCTGCCACGACATTTACTAATCCGATATAAGGGATTTTAACCAAGAGTCTTGCAAGCATCCAGGAAAGTAAATTAAGCTTATAGATAATAACCATTGGCGTTGAGGTAAGTGCGGTCTCCAACGTGGCAGTACCAGAGGCTACTATAGCCAAATCAGAGGCAGATAAGCAATCGTATATTTCATCTTCACTGACTTTAATCAGATCCAAATCTTTAAAGCCTTCTAGAAGAGGGGTAAGGCTTGAGTCATTATTTAGGGTGTTAGATTGTATGAATATAAACTGCGTGTTGCGTTGGTTATTTTTATCGATAATCCTGGCAGATTCAAGCATTATGGGAAGGAGTTTCTGAATTTCCTTTTTTCGCGAACCCGGCAGGAGTGCAATAGTCGTTTTCTCTTTTTTTAAATTATATTTTTTTATTAACTGGTTAGAGTCTTTTTTTATTTCTACAGCGTCTAGGAGAGGATGACCTACGAATTCTGCCTCAATACCAAATCGCCTGTAAAATTCCTTTTCGAATTCAAAGACGACAATCATTTTATCCACATATTTTTTAATTAATTTAACCCTGCTTCTGTGCCAGGCCCAGACTTGAGGCGAGATATAATAGATAACAGGGATATGCATTTTTTTTAATTCGCGTGCCAGACGCAGATTAAATCCCGGATAGTCAATTAATATGCAACAGGCAGGTTTAATTCTCTTTATTTCATTTAGGGTTTTAACGAATATGCTTCTAAATTTAGCCAGATTGTGCAAGACCTCAAAGAAACCGACTACTGCCAAGTCTGTAATATTAAATAATAGCTTTACCCCGGCCTCTTGCAGATATTTTCCGCCTAGGCCAAAGAATTTGATCTCAAGATGCTTATCTTGTAGGGCTTTGACCAGACTGGCTCCATGGCGGTCACCTGATGTTTCGCCAGCAACAATAAAGATAGTTTTCATGTGTAATGCTTGATATATTCGTTAATCTTTTTTTGGATTTTTATTGCTAATGAGAGGGCCTCTTTTCCTTCCCAGCCTGAAACTACAGGATCTTTTCCGTATAAGATACAGTCAAGGAAGGACTCTAGTTCATTCTGGAGGGGGTCAGCTTTATCGATTGGAACCTCATGTTTGTAGATATTCTTATTCTCTTTTTTGTATACGCTTGCTTGATTATGCATATAATCAAGAGATATATAGGAATCTTTTAAAAATATTCTGAATTTACGCATTGCCTTAGCGCTAATTCTGCTAGCAGTCAAATTAGCGACACAACCGTTTTTAAAGCGCAGGCGTACATTTGCGATATCTTCAAGATTAGTTAAGACATTAACGCCTACTGCGTCTATGGATACAACATCTGATTTTACAAGCTCTAGGATAAGGTCAATATCGTGGATCATAAGGTCAGATACTACCCCAATATCTAGAGAACGAGCTGGGAATGGGCTTAGGCGATGGCATTCTATGAATTTTGGCTTTTTAACTATATCGCAGACTGTCCGGAAGGCATTGTTAAATCTTTCAATGTGTCCTACAGCAAGTATAAGTTTTTTCTTTTTGGCTAAATTTATTAATTTTCCCGCTTCAGCCACTGTGGGAGTGATAGGCTTTTCAATCAAGGCATGCGCGCCTTGTTTGAGGCTATCATAGCCAACTCGGAAGTGATGCTTGGTGGGGACAGAGACTATAACTGCTTGGACCTGCTTCAGGAGGTCTGAATAGTCTGCATAGTAGGTTGTTTTTATGGTGCGCGCCAGCTCTTTGCCTTTATTCTTATCAATGTCGCAAATGCCTACAAGCTGGACCTTTTTTATTTTGCTTAGGACATGGGCATGTCTTTGTCCCAAATGCCCTACGCCAATAACGCCTATATTAATTTTTTTCATGTTAGAGAAAATCTAATTTTAGTATCTGTCTGATCATTGAATAGTATCAAATCTCCTAGCAAAAGTCAAGAGAAGGCTTTATGAGTCTTGACGCATGATAATAGCTATGGTAGAATTACAGACAGTTTGCAGCCAGAAACATTAACGTGTTATAAATAATAAAGTTATGAAAAGTTATTTGCGTCTATTACGATTTATCCGTCCTTATCGGCTGATGCTGGGCCTGGCTGTAGTATGCATGATAGCTTCAGCCCTTTTTGATGTAGCCCAGTTGTCCATGGTTGTGCCTCTTGCAGACAAGGTCTTAACAGACAAAAAAATCGTTGTTCCCAAACAATTACCAAAAGGTTTAGCCGGCTTCGTTGACTCTATAAATAATACTGAGCCTTTAAGGTTGTTGTATCTTATGGCCGTTGTTGTAGTTGTGCTTTTTATATTAAAGGGAGTATTTAATTTTATCCAATCTTATTTAATGAGCGATATCGGTCAACGCGTGGTAAGGGATGTGCGTTCGAAGCTATATAGAAAATTGCAAGATTTATCCCTGGATTATTTTACGAGAAAAAGAAGCGGAGAGTTGATCTCCCGCATTACTAATGATGTTAAGCTGATTGAAAATGCAGCAAGTTATGGATTTACTGATTTAGTATATCAGTCGTTTCAGGTAGCAATGTTTACCTTTTTAATTTTCTATATACATTGGAAACTGGCCTTGGTCTCTTTGGTTATTTTACCTCTGGTGAGTATTCCTATTATTTTAGTCGGAAAAGTACTTAAAAGATTAAGCATACGTTCCCAGGAAAAGATGGCAGACATTAATTCCTTATTAGTTGAGACAATCTCCGGAGTACGCATTGTTAAGGCATTTTCCATGGAAGAGGCTGAGACCAATAAGTTTATGACTCATAATCAAGGTTATTATAGAATTACGATGAAGTCAATCAAGCGTATGCTGGTTCTTTCTCCTTTAACGGAGATTATCGGTGTATTTGGTGGAATCTTTGTATTTGTTTGGGCTGGTAAAGAGGTAATTGCAGGAGAATTGTCCTTTGGTGTATTTAGTCTGTTTTTAGGTTCCTTGCTCTCCATGATTCGCCCTTTTAAGAAGCTTTCGGGCGTGCATTCTTTAAACCAACAGGCAATCGCAGCCAGTAACCGCGTCTATGAGGTCTTTGATACCAAGGCCACTGTGAGTGAGAAAGAAGGAGCAATTACACTCCCACCAGTTAAAAAGAACATCATATTCGACTCCGTAAGTTTTAAATATGAGGATAATGATGTATTAAATAATATAAATCTTGAAGTTAATGTAGGTGAGGTCTTGGCCATAGTTGGGCCAAGCGGTGTTGGCAAAAGCAGTTTAGTCGATTTAATACCAAGATTCTATGACCCGGTTAAAGGAACCATTCTAATTGATGGTGTGGATATTAAAGAAGCGACCTTAAGCTCCTTAAGGGGGCAGATGGGACTCGTAACTCAAGAGACAATTCTATTTAACGATTCTGTGAAGGCAAATATTGCCTATGGAAACACTAATGCGGCATTCGAAGCAATAGTTAAGGCTGCAAAAAAAGCAGGGGCACACGATTTTATTATGAATATGCCTTCTGGTTATGATACATTTATCGGAGATAGAGGTTATAGATTATCTGGAGGTGAACGGCAGCGTCTGGCAATAGCCAGGGCAATATTGAAAAACCCGCCCATATTAATTCTGGATGAGGCAACTTCGCAACTTGACAGCGCTTCAGAGAAAGTGGTTCAAGAAGCGATTAACGAACTTATCGCTGGCAGAACCGTATTTGTTGTTGCTCATCGCCTTTCAACTATAAGAGGCGCTGATAAGATTATTGTTTTGGAAAAGGGTCGCATTGAAGAGATGGGCACACATCAGCAGTTAATTGCAAAGGGCGGCCTATACAAGCTATTACACGATATGCAGCAGACATTGCCAGAAGAAGGCATAGGTTAGCCGCATAAATCCGTCCGCTATTTGGCACCTACCAATTCTTTTTAAGGGGTCAAAACAGCTCAAAATTCGCAAAAAGATCTAATTTTTGGCTGATTTTTTTACATTTTTTGTCAATTTTTTCCAATTTTACGCTAATTTTTTGCGATTTTGCGGTAAAAAAAAAGCTTAAAAATTACTTGCCACAAGTATAAATTTAAGGTATATTATTGAAATTGTCTAATAATAAGGGCAGTAAGGCCCTAATTTAGCGTAAGTTAAGTTTAGTTTGACCTATAATTTATGTTGTCCGTCTTGAGACGGGCTTCATGAGTCACGCGCGCATTAAAGGAGGAGTTAATTTGGCTACAGAGTTTATGAGACAACTTTTAGAGGCAGGAGTTCATTTTGGACATCAAACAAAGCGTTGGAATCCTAAAATGGTGAAGTTCATTTTCGCTAAACGTAACAGTATCTATGTTATAGACTTGGAGAAAACTGTTGTTTGTCTTGAAGAGGCCAAGGCCTATCTTAAAGAATTGACATCCAAAGGGGGAAGTGTTTTGTTTGTTGGTACAAAGAAGCAGGCGCAAGCAGTTATGAAGAGTGAGGCAGAGAGAATTGGCGTTTTCTATATCACAGAACGTTGGGTTGGTGGTATGCTTACAAATTTCCATACAGTGAGAAAGTCTGTTAAGCATCTGAAGGAATTAGAAAAGATGCAGGAAGAAGGCATTATGGCAAAGTTTTCTAAAAAAGAGATTTCTCGCTTGAGTAAAGAGATGCATAAGATGAGAAAGAATTTTTCCGGCATCATGGATATGAAGGAATTGCCAAAGGCCTTATTTGTCGTCGACCCTAAAAAAGAAGATACAGCTGTCAGGGAGGCTAAGCGTTTAGGAATACCGATTGTGGCAATTATCGATACAAATGGCGACCCTGATTTTATTGATTTTCCCATTCCAGGAAATGATGATGCAATAAGATCAATAAAATTGATTGTAACCTGTATTGCCGATGCTGTTTTAGAAGGCAAGCAGGAATTCCTGGATACAAAGAAAGAAGAAGATGTTAAGGCAACCTCTGGCAAAGAAACAGAAGAGGATAGGCCGCAGGAGAATGCGTTGATTGAAGAGGTGCCTCAGATACAGGAAGAATCTGATGAAAAGACTCCTATAAAGACTCCCAAGAGGGCAGTTAAAAAGAGTAAATCTAAGGATGTTGAATAAATTAAGTTAAGGAGAGCTAGCTAGCGATGGCAAACAAAGTCAATATTATAAAAGAATTAAGAGAGATCACTGCAGCTGGAATGACTGATTGTAAGAAGGCGCTTGAGAAGGCAGGCGGCAATAAAGATAAGGCATTGGATATCCTACGGCGACAGGGTTTAGATATTGCCAAGAAGAAGGCAGGCCGGACAGCAGGAGAAGGTCGAGTCGAGTCTTATGTGCATACTGGTTCTAAATTAGGCGTTTTGGTAGAAGTAAACTGTGAAACTGATTTCGTAGCAAGGAATGAAGAGTTTATTCGCTTTACTAAAGATATAGCGATGCAAATAGCAGCAACAGCCCCTACTTATGTTGATTTTGAATCTGTGTCTAGCGATTTGAAAAAGGAGATTAAAAAAGAAGAAGAAGCCGAATATCGTAAAGTCCATTGTTTACTTGAGCAGCCTTTTATCAAAGAGGCCTCAAAGACAGCCGGCGATTGTCTGGTTTCCTTGATTGCTAAGATGGGCGAGAATATTATCATAAAAAGATTTGTTCGATTTTCTATAGGTTAATAATGAAAAAACCAGCGTTTAAACGTATAGTTTTAAAATTAAGCGGAGAGGCATTATTAGGTCGCAGTAAGGAGCATGGTATTGATATGCATACCTGCAAGGTTATCGCTCATCAAGTAAAAGAGATTGTTCAGATGAATGTTCAGGTAAGCCTTGTTGTGGGTGGTGGCAATATATTTCGCGGCCAGGAGAACGAAAAGTCTTTCGGCATCGAAAGAACTGTCGGGGATTATATGGGGATGTTAGCAACCTTGATTAATGGGCTGGCACTTCAGGACATATTAGAAGGTATGTCTGTTCCGACAAGAGTAATGACAGCCATAGAAATGCATCAGATTGCCGAGCCTTACATTAGACGCAGGGCTATCAGGCATCTGGAGAAGGGACGTGTGGTTATATTTGCTGCTGGAACAGGCAACCCCTATTTTACAACCGATACAACGAGCGCTTTGCGCGCCATGGAGATAAAGGCTGACGTAATTTTGAAAGCGACGCGAGTCGATGGCGTATATTCTGCTGATCCGCTCAAAGATAAGTCTGCTAAAAAATTTTTCCGGCTTTCCTACCTTAGCCTTTTAAAGAAAGGATTAAAGATTATGGATGCTACAGCAATAAGTCTGTGTATGGATAACGGCTTGCCTATAATCATTTTTAATCTTTTAAAATCCGGCAATATAAAGAAAGCGGTCTTAGGAGAAAAGATCGGCACTATAATCCACTAAAAGACTGCTCGCTAAAATATCTTAATTTTAAGCTAAGAGGGTATTTGCGATGGAAGTAAAAACTATTTTACGTGAAACCGAAGACAAAATGAAGAAGACAATTGAGTCTGTGCAGCGAGAGTTTGCTCATATAAGGACAGGAAGGGCGCATTCTAGTATAGTTGAGGGGATACATGTAGATTATTATGGAGCCCCGACTCTGATAAAGCAGATCGCCTCTATTTCCGTTCCTGATGCAAGGCTTCTGGTAATACAGCCCTGGGATGTTTCTGCTATTGCTGAGATTGAAAAGGCAATTATTAAGGCAAATTTAGGACTCAACCCTACTAATGACGGAAAGATTATCCGTTTGAGCATTCCTCAGTTGTCCAGGGAAAGAAGAGATGAACTGGCCAAGATGGTAAAAGATATGGCAGAGGACGGAAGAGTATCTTTACGTACGATTAGACGCGATGCAGTTGAGATAGTTAGACACTTGGAAAAAGACTCCAAGATTACTGAGGATGAGCGCTTTAGGACCCAAGATAATATTCAGAAGATCACCGATAGATGTATTAGTAAGGTTGATGAAATTCTCAAGAACAAAGAGAAGGAGCTAGTAGAGTTTTAAATTAGAAAAGTATTATTAGGTAACAGTCCTGCAGAGTCTTTCCTGTAAGATAACATAACGATTTTATAGGGCAGGTCGCGTGGGACTGTTTCTTATGTTTGGACTATTAGAAATCATAATACTGATTTTTGTTGAATTAATATAAAAAATAGTGAGATCTTAATTTCGTTCGTTGATAATAAAATAAAGAATAACTATGGGCCACTAGCTCATCCGGTAGAGCACCGCTCTTTTAAGGCGGGTGTGCCGCGTTCAAGTCGCGGGTGGCCCAAGTTTGCGCGGATGTGGTGGAATTGGCAGACACGTATGGCTTAGGACCATATGGGGTAACCCATGGGGGTTCAAGTCCCTCCATCCGCATAAATTGCGAGCGACATGCGAGGGTAGCTCAGCTGGTAGAGCTTCTCGTTGCCAACGAGAAGGTCGCGGGTTCAAACCCCGTCCCTCGCTCCAAGATTTTCCTAATAATAATTTGTAACTAAATTAATACTTAATTAGACGGAGGCTTTTGATGAAAGTGATGGATTTTTTACCCAAGAAGGCAATCAGTTCAAATCTCAAAGGAAGTAATAAAGACGAGGTTATTTCAGAGCTACTTGATTTATTGATTTCTGCAGGAGAGGTCGATAAAAAAAACAAGGCTAAAATAATTAATATACTTCTTGCGCGGGAGTCGCTTGGTTCTACTGCCATCGGACAGGGCATAGGAATTCCTCATGGAAAAAGCGATTGCGTAACAAAATTAGTTGCTGCATTTGGCCTATCAAGGAGCGGCGTTGATTTCGATTCATTAGACGCAGAGCCGGTGTATCTGTTTTTCCTATTGCTTGCGCCTCAAGATTCAGCTGGTCCACATCTAAAGGCCTTAGCAAGAATCTCTCGTCTTTTAAAAGACAGCTATTTTCGTGAAAAGCTGAAAGAGGCAAAGGATGAGGCTACTATATTAAAGATCATCTCTCAAGAAGACGAAAGAAAGGCCTAACATGCTTACTAAAATAAAAAGAATTATAAAATGGCTCTATCCTGGAATGAAGGTAAAACGCTGGATCCTCTTAACAGGAGGCGGCCTGCTTCTTTTTGGTTATGGTTGGGCAAGATTAATATTTGATGAATTCCTGGTTATCAAGTTCTTCGATGCATTTATCATCTTGGTGGGAATAGGTATGATTATTGCCGGCATTAAGAAATTGATGAAATCCTTTATTACGGTTTTCTTGCCGGAGAGAGAAAGGGAATTGGTAGATATTATGTATCGCAAGCGGCAACTCGAGAAGGGTACTAAGATTATTGCCATCGGCGGTGGAACCGGACTGTCAACGTTGCTGCAAGGTTTAAAAAGTTTTACTAATAATATTACTGCTATTGTTACTGTGGCTGATGATGGTGGTTCTTCTGGTCGCTTGAGAGAACAATTCGATGTATTGCCACCCGGAGATATCCGCAATTGCCTTGTTGCCTTAGCTGATGCTGAGCCTCTAATGCAGAATCTGTTTCAGTTTCGCTTTGAAGGTGACACGGAGTTTAAAGGTCACAGCTTTGGCAATATCTTTCTGACTGCTATGACTAAACTTACTGGCGGAGATTTTGAAAAGGCCATTGAGCAGTCAAGTAAGGTATTGGCTATCCGGGGTCGGGTTGTACCTGCGACTTTAGAAAGAGTGACTTTAGAAGCTAGCTACTTTGATGGCAGCAAGACTCTTGGTGAGGCAAAGATTCCCAGTAAGGGTGAGCCTATTAAACGTATTTCTTTAAGGCCTGCAATGATTAGGGCCTCAAGTAGTGCCTTAAAGGCAATTGAAGAAGCAGAGCTAATTATATTAGGTCCGGGTAGCCTCTATACAAGTGTTATACCAAATTTATTAATTCAGGATATAGTTGATAATATAATAAAGTCACACGCATTTAAGATCTATACCTGTAATGTTATGACTCAAGGAGGCGAGACAGACGGATATACTGCCTTTGACCATTTAAAGGCATTAATTAATCATACAAATAAAAAGATCGTTGATGCTTGCGTAGTGAACAATGCTAAGATCCCAGAACATTTTTTGAATAAATATAGAGAAAAGCAATCATTTCCTGTTATTGCTGATAGTCAAAAGATTCGCGAGGCAGGATACTTGGTTGTGGAGGAAGACCTAGTTAATTTCACAGATTTTGTAAGACATGATAGTAAAAAATTGGCTAAAACCATAGTGAATATAATTGCGAATTATGTCTAAAAGATAAAGCCATGCACATTATCGAAAAAGAAGTCGTTATCCAGAATAAACAGGGCTTACATGCTCGGCCAGCAGCATTATTTGTACAGCTTGCCAATAAGTTTGATTCAAATATTACTATTAAGAAGGGTGCTCAAGAGGTTAATGGAAAGTCGATCATGGGGATTCTAATGCTTGCTGCTGAAAAAGGTTCGCGTGTAGCGATAGTCGCTGAAGGTGATGATGCCGCTGAGGCAATAGAACAATTAATCGCATTGGTTAGTAAAGATGAGTAATTATATTGAATTAAAAGGAATACCCGCCGCACCAGGCGTAGCAATCGGTAGAGCTTATATATTTGGTAAGCAGGAGCTCAGGGTTCTAAAGAAACCAATTGAGGCCCCGGAGGTTCCCTTAGAGATTGCCCGTTTTGAAGAGGCGTTGATTAAGACTCGAAAAGAGATTATAGATATCCAAAAGAGGATATCCAAAGATATGGGCGCTGAAGGTAGTGAGATCTTTGACGCCCATCTACTTGTTCTGGAAGATAGAATGTTGATTGACGAGGTGATTACCAGATTAAAGAAAGAGAAGGTTTGCATTGAATATATCTTCTCCCAGGCGCTCAAAAAATACATGGATGTCTTTTCAAAGATCGAGGATGAGTATTTACGAGAGAGGATATCTGATATCAATGATGTAGGTAGACGCGTTATCCATAATCTAATGGGCAAGAAACAGAAGAGCCTAACCGATTTAGAGGAACCGGTGGTTGTTGTTGCCCACGAACTTTCTCCTTCTGATACTGCAACAATGAACAAAAAGCACGTCATTGCCTTAATTACTGATATAGGAGGCAGGACCTCTCACACTGCTATTTTAGCTAAGAGTTTAGAGATACCTGCTGTTGTGGGATTGGAACAGGCTACTCTTGCTATAAGAGGCGATGACAGGCTTATTGTAGACGGTCGCCAAGGCGTTGTTATTGTTAATCCTACTCAGGAACATATCAGTAAATATGCCAAGGTAAAAGAAGATAACCTAAGTCGTGTTGCAACGGTGCAGGAGTTTAAGGACTTATCGCCTGTGACTCTTGATGGCAGAAAAATTATATTGGCTGCTAATATTGAGTTGCCGGAGGAGGTAGATTCTGTACTCGCTCATGGCGCTGAAGGAATAGGGCTTTATCGCACAGAGTTCTTCTATATGAATAGAAGGGACCTTCCTTCTGAAGAAGAGCATTACAACAGATATAAGGTAGTTGCCGAGAAGGTAGCCCCAAATGCAGTAATTGTTCGCACCCTTGATTTAGGAGGGGATAAATTTATATCAACATTAAAAGTTCCTCATGACATGGCGCCATTTTTAGGCTGGCGCGCAATACGTTTCTGTTTGGCTAAGCCTGAATTTTTTAAGGTACAGTTGCGCGCAGTGTTACGTGCATCTAGCCACGGTAATTTAAAATTGATGTATCCGATGATTTCCGGGGTAGAAGAATTAAAACAGGCTAATGAACTCTTGGAAGAGTGCAAACAAGAGCTAAGAAAGGAGGAGGTCTCCTTTGATGAAGATATTGAGGTCGGGGCAATGATAGAGGTTCCTTCCGCTGCCTTAACCTGCGATATCTTGGCTAAGGAGGTAGACTTCTTTAGTATTGGGACGAATGATTTAATTCAGTATTCTCTCGCTGTAGATAGAAGCAACGAAAAGGTCGCTTATCTTTATGAGCCTGCACATCCGGCTGTGTTACGTTTAATCAAGAGTATAATAGATGCCGGACATAAGGAAAATATCTGGGTTGGTATGTGCGGTGAGATGGCGGGTGAGCCAGCATTTGTTATTTTACTCTTGGGTTTGGGTCTTGATGAGTTTAGTGTTTCCACTGTTGCTATTCCGGAGATTAAGCGTATTATTCGTGCGGTTAGTTACAACCAGGCAAAAGAAATAGCTGATAAAGCATTAACGCTGTCTGATTCCAAAGCAGTAGAAGAATTTACTAGCAGAAAATTGAACGAGATTGTTAAATTATATTAGGAAAGGAGAAAAATGAAGGCAATATTACTTGCAGCCGGTTATGCTACCAGGCTTTATCCTTTGACCTTAAATTTTCCCAAGGCATTGCTGCCTATTAATTGCGTGCCGGTTATTAATATTATTATCCATAAATTGGAATTGATCCCTGATATAAATGAGATTATAGTTGTGACGAATAATCGTTTTCATACTGATTTTAAGAATTGGGCTAAAGAATATCATTTCAAAAAGAAGGTAACTATCCTCAATGATAAGACAGCCTCAGATGAGGATAAATTAGGAGCCATCGCCGATCTAGGTTTTGTAATTGATAAAAAGAATATAAAAGAGGATATTGTCATTATTGGCGCTGATAATCTTTTTGATGCAAAGTTAGGAAATTTCATAAAATGGGGCAGGGAATCAAAAAAGATTTGCGTTGGACTTTTTGACTTTAAGAAAAAAACTGAGGTAACAAAATACGGTGTTGTTCGGATTGGCCGCAATAGAAAGATTACAAATTTTCAAGAGAAGCCAAGACAACCTAAGTCGACCCTGGTGGCAATGTGTCTATATTATTTTCCCAAGGGAAAGGGAAAGATTATTGATAGGTATTTGCGCTTGAGTCAGAAAAAAGATGCAGTTGGACACTATATTAGCTGGCTTGTTAAGAAGGGTTACGCCTATGGTTGGGTTTTTAACGGCAGATGGTTTGACATCGGAGATAAAAAACAGTACTTTAAAGCAAACAAGACATTCCAGACGGTAATACACCCTGATTTAATATAATATTTACACAGATACTTACTTATATCTGTGTTGAAAAGAAAGGAAGGAAAAAGTATGCACAAAGAAAAAATATTTTTTACATCTGAATCAGTAACAGAAGGTCATCCCGATAAGTTGTGTGATCAGGTTTCTGATTCTATTCTTGATGAGGTATTGAAACAAGATCCTGCTGGACGCGTCGCCTGTGAGACATATGTAACTATGGGTTTGATTATTGTCGGTGGAGAAATCACAACCTCTAGTTATATTGATGTTCATGGCGTTACCAGAAATACTATTCGTGAGATTGGCTATGACTCGCCTAAGTACGGATTTGATTATAAAACCTGTGCCATACTTAATGCGATACATGCACAGTCTCCCGATATTGCCCAGGGTGTTGATCGTGGCGGAGCAGGCGACCAAGGCATGATGATTGGTTATGCCTGCGATGAGACCGATGAGCTTATGCCTCTGTCCATAGTCCTGGCCCATAAATTGGTGTCTAGGTTAACGCATGTGCGAAAAAATAATATTTTAAAATTCTTAGGGCCTGATGGTAAATCCCAAGTTACAGTTCAATATGAGGCAGGCAGACCGGTTCGAGTAGATTCGATAGTTCTGGCAACGCAACATACAGAAACTGTTCTTGATAAGACAGGTACAAAAATGAAACCTTCTGCCAAGGCTGTAATTATTGACAAGGTTGCTAGGCCTGTTTTAGGCAGATGGATAGATAAGAAGACTAAGTTTTTTATTAATGAAACGGGTAAGTTCCTTGTTGGTGGTCCCCAGAGTGATACGGGTATGACTGGCAGAAAGATTATTGTGGATACTTATGGTGGTGTTGTTGCTCATGGTGGCGGTGCCTTTTCAGGTAAAGACCCATCAAAGGTAGATAGATCAGCAGCATATATGGCACGCTATATAGCAAAGAATATTGTTGCGGCAAAATTGGCCAAGAGATGCTTAATTCAGCTTTCCTATTGTATTGGGAGGGCTGATCCATTATCGATAATGGTTGACACTTATCAAACATCTAAAATCTCCGATAGTAAATTAGTAAGCTTAGTGAGAAAGGTCTTTCCGTTAACGCCGCGGGGAATAATCAATTGTCTGGATCTTTTAAGACCCATTTATAAGCAGACGGCTGCTTATGGCCATTTTGGCCGTAGCGCTAGTTTTGGTTTTAACTGGGAAAGAACAGATAAAGTAAAGGAGCTATTAAAGGAACTAAAATGAAAAAAAATTACGATATAAAAGATATACGCCTTTCTAAAAAGGGTCGCGCAAGAATCGAGTGGGCAGAAAGGGACATGAAGGTTACCTCCGGAATTCGCGAGAGATTCAAAAAGGAGAGGCCTTTAGCCGGAGTAAGAATTACTGCTTGTTTGCATGTGACGACTGAAACAGCAAATTTAATGCGGGTTTTAAAAGCAGGCGGCGCCAAGGTTAATTTATGTGCTTCAAATCCCTTAAGTACTCAGGATGATGTGGCTGCTTCGCTCGTGCATGATTTTAACATTAGTGTCTTTGCCATTAAAGGTGAAGATAAACGCACATACTATAAGCACATTGTTAATGCACTTGCTATAAGGCCTCAGATTACTATGGATGACGGAGCAGATTTAGTATCCACCTTACATAAAGAGCCTTTAAGATTTGGTATAGATTCATGCATAGGAGGAACAGAGGAGACTACAACTGGAGTTATTAGATTGCGGGCGATGCAGGAAGATAACGCCTTATCTTATCCCATAATTGCTGTTAATGATGCCCAGACAAAATATATGTTTGACAATCGCTATGGCACTGGTCAGTCAACTATTGACGGAATAATTCGCTCCACCAATAGATTACTGGCTGGATCGAATTTTGTTGTCTGCGGTTATGGTTGGTGCGGTAGGGGCGTTGCTATGCGCGCCAAAGGCATGGGCGCTAAGGTTATAATTGTCGAGGTAGATGCCTTGAGGGCCTTGGAAGCGACTATGGATGGTTTTAGGGTAATGCCGCTATCCCATGCAGCAAAGATTGGTGACATATTTTTAACTACCACAGGCGATATAAATGTAATTGATGAAAAAGACTTCCACCTCATGAAAGACGGCGCTATAGTTGCCAATTCCGGACATTTTAATGTAGAAATAAATATTGTTGCTTTAAAGAAGATGAGTAAAAGCGTAAGGCCGATTAGGGACTTTGTGCTTGAGTATACATTAAAGAAAAATAACAAAAAGATTTACATCCTAAGCGAGGGAAGATTAGTTAATCTTGCTGCTGCTGAAGGCCATCCGGCGCAAGTTATGGATATGAGCTTTGCTAATCAGGCGTTGTGCGCTGAATATATTTTTAAGAATAGTAAAAGTTTAGAAAACAAGGTTTATCCTGTGCCTTTAGATATTGATAAAGGGATCGCCAAATTAAAGCTGGATTCTATGGGAATAAAGATAGATACCTTAAGTCCAGAGCAACGGAAATATTTATCGAGCTGGCAGCAGGGAACACTCTAATTTCGTATATCGCATGAAAAGGATCGCAGTACTTACCTCAGGCGGTGATTCGCCGGGAATGAATGCAGCAATTCGGGCTGTTGTTCGCTACGCTGATTTTAAAAAAATAGAAACGCTGGGAGTAATTGCAGGTTACAAAGGTTTGGTTGAGGGGAACATTATCTCTTTAAATCGGCGTTCAGTTTCAAATATAATCAATCGCGGCGGCACAATTTTAAAAACAGCGCGTTGCGAGGAATTTAAGACAAAACAAGGTCAAAAAAAAGCAGTTGAGGTTATAAGAAAAAATAAAATTGATGGTGTGGTTGTAATCGGTGGCGATGGTTCTTACCGAGGAGCGCACGCACTTTCTTCCTGGGGGGTCCCAACAATAGGCGTTCCGGGTACGATTGATAATGATATCCGCGGTACAGATAAGACCATTGGTTGTGATACTGCAGTAGATACAGCACTAGAGGCTATTGATAAAATTCGTGATACTGCTACAAGCCTAGAGCGCATATATGTTATTGAGGTAATGGGTAGGCTTTCAGGATATATCGCTATTCAGGTTGCCTTGGGTGCTGGAGCTGAGGATTGTATAATTCCCGAAATAAAATTTGACATCAACAAGATGTGTAAGGATATCAAAGAGGGGAATAGAAAAGGAAAGGCGAGTTGGATTATAATTGTTGCCGAAGGAGCAGCCAATGCCGTTGATGTTGGAAAAAAGATTAGCAAGATAACGGGTTTAGAAAATCGCGTAGCAGTGTTAGGGTATATACAAAGAGGCGGTGTGCCCACTGCACCTGACCGAATTTTAGCAATTCGCCTCGGTGCCGCTGCCGTGGATTTATTAACTAAGGATAAGACTGATAAGGCCGTAGGTATTTTAGGAGGAAGGATAAACGTAGTTGATTTAGAAGAGGCCTCTAAGAAGCGAGATATCGAAGTGGACGCTTTGTATCGACTCATACGCATAGTCACCTAAGAAGAAGGAGGAAACATTGGCAAACTTAAATATTGATAATATGGTTTATGAGCTCGTAACCTCTAAAGATATAAGTCAAAAACATGAGATAGCTGTTAAAATCAGAAAACAGGCTCAGAAACAAGGAATATACCTAGCCTCTATTTATAACCTATATAAGGCACGTAGCCAGAATAAATTTAGCGGTTTTACGGTTCCGGCCATAAATTTACGTGCCCTCACTTATGATTTGGCAAGGGCAATATTTCGCGTAGGCAATAGGCTCGCTAGCAGCGCCTTTATCTTAGAAATTGCCCGTTCAGAAATGGGTTACACTGATCAATCGCCAACAGAATACGCAGCCGTGTGTTTAGCAGCAGCTTTAAAGGAGAATTTTAAAGGTCCTGTATTTGTACAAGGCGATCATTTCCAGGTTAATGCCAAGAAATTTGCCAATAATGACAAGAAAGAGACTGAGGCACTTAAAGATGTAATTTTTGACTCAATAAATGCAGGCTTTTTTAATATTGATATTGATAGTTCAACACTTGTTGATTTAGATAAGTCTGATAAGCTAGAAGAGCAACGTCTGAATTTTGAAATTTGTGCCCAGATGAGTGCCTTTATTAGAGAGATAGAGCCAAAAGGCATAACTGTTTCTATCGGCGGCGAGATTGGCGAGGTAGGAAAGGCTAATAGCACTCCTGAGGAGCTGGATGCCTTCATGCAAGGATATAATGAGGCAATATCAAAGACGAATAAGCTAGAGGGCCTGGCTAAAATAAGCGTTCAGACCGGCACAAGCCATGGAGGTGTTGTGCTGGCTGATGGAACAGTTGCCAAGGTAAAGCTTGACTTTGATACCTTAAAGATATTATCTAGAAATGCCCGCCAGAAGTATGGTATGGCAGGGGCAGTTCAGCATGGCGCTTCGACTTTGCCTGAGGATGCATTTGGAAAATTCCCTGAAGTCGAAACAGCCGAAGTCCATCTTGCAACTCAGTTTCAGAATATGATTTATGAACATGAGGCCTTTGGGCAAGGTTTACGAGCTAAAATGTATGATTGGATCGGAAAAAATTGTGCTGCAGAAAAAAAACCGGAGGAGACCGACGATCAATTTATCTACAAATTACGTAAAAAGGCCTTAGGTCCGTTTAAAAAAGAACTTATGGATTTGCCAGTTGCTACTAGAGAAACAATAGCCTCCTCTATTCAAGAGAAATTTGAATTTCTTTTTAAGCAATTAAAAATAGATAATACGCGTGATTTAGTTGCTGCGTTTGTTTTGCCGGTTAATATTGGAATTAGTAAAGAATTAAAACGGCCAGCAGAAGTTAGGCACTTTGAAGGAGATGATTAAATATGCCTAAGAGGCGAAAAAAAGTTAGAAGGAAATCTAGAAAAGTAACTAGAAAGCCAAAGAAAAAACCAGCTCTGAAAGTCAAAGAAAAAGAGAAAAAGGAATTGTCTTTGCGTTCAGATATTACAAAGAAAGGCGTTGAGCGTATTCCGCACCGCGCCCTGCTTTATGCTACGGGCTTAACACCTCAGGATATTGATAAGCCATTTATTGGGATAGCCTCTTCTTTTTCTGATTTAGTTCCGGGTCATATAAATATGCGTTCTCAGGAACGGGCAATTGAGGCTGGGATACATTCTGCAGGAGGTAGGCCATTTATCTTTGGCGTGCCAGCTGTTTGTGACGGAATTGCAATGGGTCATTCTGGAATGCGCTATTCATTGCCATTGCGGGAAATAGTTGCTGATTCAGTTGAGACAGTGGCGAATGCGCATCAGTTGGATGGTTTAGTTTTGTTAACGAATTGCGATAAGATTACCCCTGGTATGCTTATGGCAGCAGCGCGGCTTAACATCCCTGCGATTGTGGTTACTGCAGGACCAATGTTAACGGGTAGGATGCGTGGTAAGCGCTTATCCTTAGTGCGCGACACATTTGAAGCAGTTACTAAGGCTAAAAAAGGTGAGATAAAACCCGATGAGTTAGAGAAGTTAGAAACCTGTACCTGTCCAGGAGCAGGTTCTTGTCAAGGGCTTTATACTGCAAATACCATGTCCTGCCTTACTGAAACATTAGGCATGTCACTTTCAGGTTGCGCTACAGCTGGCGCAGTTAGTTCCAAAAAGGCACGTATTGCCTTTGAATCAGGCAGGAGAATTATTGATTTAGTGAAGAAGGACATCAGGCCAAGAAGCATTTTAACGCGCACAGCCTTTGAGAATGCAATAACCGTTGATATGGCCTTAGGCGGTTCAACTAATACTGTTTTGCATCTATTGGCAATTAGCTTTGAAGCAAATATTCATTTGCCATTGAAATTATTTGATTTGATTTCACGCAAGACTCCTAATATCTGTTCACTTGAGCCTGCGGGAGATTTTTATATGGAGGATTTAGAGGCTGCGGGTGGAATAGGAGCTGTTCTGAAGCAGCTAAGACCAAAGCTGAACAATACTCAGACATTGAGCGGTAAATCAATCTATCAATTAGCTGCTGAAGCAAATATCGAGGATGAAGAGGTTATCCGTTCCCTAAATCAGCCTTATAATAAACAAGGGGGCATTGCTATTCTTTTTGGTAATCTTGCTCCAGAAGGTGCAGTAGTAAAACAAAGTGCTGTAAGTAAACAGATGCACCACTTCACAGGAAGGGCTGTTGTCTTTGAATCCGAGGAAGAGGCAATGTCTGCGATTTTAGCTCTCAAGATTAAGAAGGGTCAAGTTATTGTAATTCGCAACGAAGGCCCTAAAGGAGGCCCGGGAATGAGAGAGATGCTTTCGCCTACTTCTGCTATTGTAGGTATGGGCCTTTCCGATAGTGTTGCTCTAATTACCGACGGAAGATTTTCCGGAGGTACACGCGGACCTTGCATTGGTCACATAAGCCCGGAAAGTATTGCAGGTGGTGTAATTTCAATTGTCGAGAATGATGATCGAATTGAAATAGATATCTCAAAGAGAAAAATAGAGCTACTTGTTTCTAAGAAAAAGATTATAGAGAGACTAAATCAAAAAAAGGCTATAGTAAAGCCAAAAGAACTGAGTGGCTATCTGGCAAGGTATGCTAAATTGGTAAGCTCTGCTAATTTAGGCGCTATACTTCGTTAACAAGGGATAGACAGAAAATCTTGATCAGTCCGGAATTGATTACTAGGGAGTACTGTTGAAATGACAGACAAAAAGATGACAGGCGCACAGATTTTAATAGAGGCTCTTAAAAAAGAGAATGTTGAGGTAATCTTTGGTTATCCTGGTGGTTCTGTACTGCCTTTATTTGATGTATTATATGATGCGCCAATCAAGTTCATATTAACACGCCACGAACAGGCTGCTGCGCATGCTGCTGATGGTTATGCTCGCGCAACTGGAAAGGTTGGTGTTTGTATCGTAACCAGTGGTCCAGGTGCGACTAATCTAACTACGGGTTTGGCAACCGCCTTTATGGACTCTGTTCCTGTTGTTGCTATTACCGGCCAGGTAAAGACACATCTCATCGGAAATGATGCCTTTCAGGAGGCAGATATTACAGGCATAACACGGCCGATAACAAAGCATAATTATCTTATAAAAGATGTCACTCATCTTTCGCGTACTGTAAGAGAGGCTTTTTATATTGCATCTAGTGGCAGGCCGGGTCCTGTAGTTATTGATATGCCTTCAGATGTTCAAACTGCTAAAGGAGAATTTAGCTGGAAACCACAGGCGGATATTCGCGGATATAAGCCAACTTATGTTGGTCATCGGGGTCAAATCAAGAAGGCTGCAAGGCTTATTGAGAAGTCAAAAAGGCCTGTGCTCTATGTAGGTGGTGGAGTTATAATTTCTGGGGCATCTGATGCTTTAGGGGAATTGGCTGAGAGGTTACAGATTCCAGTTACTACCACACTTATGGGCATGGGAGCATTTGATATGAATCATGAGCTGTCTTTAGGTATGCTGGGTATGCATGGCACAGCCTATGCTAATCATGCGATAATGGAGTCAGATTTGATTATTGCTGTTGGTGCCCGTTTTGATGATCGTGTTACAGGTAGGATTGATATGTTTGCTCCGCATGCAAAGGTTATTCATATAGATATAGATCCAACCTCTATTAGTAAAAATATCAATGTAGATATTCCAATCGTCGGCGATGCAAAGAATAACCTGGGCCAATTATTGGAGGTTATAAAGAATGCGGATACCAAAGATTGGCTCAAAAAAATAAAAGAGTGGAAAAAGAAGTATCCGCTTACCTATAAGAAGGATGACGATAAATTACGGCCACAATATGTTATTGAAGAGATTTACAGAGCTACCAAAGGTAAAGCAATTATTACTACAGAGGTGGGTCAGAATCAGATGTGGGCTGCACAGTGGTATAAATATTCCCAACCCAGGACGTTTATTTCCAGCGGTGGTTTAGGAACTATGGGTTATGGATTTCCTGCAGCTATTGGCGCTAAAATTGGTTGTCCTGGAAAAACAGTTTTTGACATTGCTGGTGATGGCTCAATACAGATGAATATTCAGGAACTTGCAACAGCAGTGGAAAACAAGGTCGCAGTTAAGGTAGCTATTTTAAATAATGGTTTTTTAGGCATGGTGCGACAATGGCAGGAGCTTTTCTTCAAGAAGAGGTACTCTTATACGCATATGGTTAATCCTGATTTTGTAAAACTAGCAGAGAGTTATGGTGCCTTAGGAATCTGTATTAAGAAGAAGGCCCAGGTGCGTCCAGCTATCAAGAAGGCGATTGCAACCAAAGGTGTTGTATTTTTGGATTTTCAGATCGAGAAAGAAGAGAATGTTTTTCCCATGGTTCCAGCGGGTGAGGCCATTAATCGCATGATAGGCGGCATGGCCTAGATAGGTAGGGAGTCAAGAGGAGTAAGATATGAAGCATACTATTTCAGTTTTAGTTGAAAATAGACCGGGTGTCTTAGCAAGAATCTCCGGGCTTTTTAGCGCTAGGGCATTTAATATTGATTCTTTGGCTGTGGGGGAAACACATGATCCTTCCATATCGCGCATGACTATCATCGTCGATGCTAAAGATGAAAGAGTCCTAGAGCAGATTAAGAAACAGCTGAATAAATTGATTGATACTATTTCTGTCACTGATTTAACAAACAGGGAATTTATTGAGAGGGAATTAATCCTTATAAAAATAGTATTCGCCCAGAAGAACAAAAAACAACTTGAGTCATTGTCCGAGAAGTTTCGTGCCCACATCCTTTTTATCAAAGGCCCTATGGCTATTATTGAGATTTCTGATGAAAAGGAGAGAATCGATCAGTTTTTGAAAGAACTAGAGAGGTTTGAGATTAAGGAATTAGTTAGAACTGGAAGGATAGCAATAGACAAACATATTTGATTAACCCCTGTTGGTTTTGCCTATAGCAAGATCAAGTCGTTGGGATGAATAGGAGGTTTTAATGGCAAAGATTTATTATGATAATGATGCGGACTTAGAGGTAATAAAACACAAGCAAATTGCTATTATAGGTTATGGTATTCAGGGTCGCGGCCAGGCATTGTGTCTGCGTGATTCTGGTTGTAATGTAATTATTTCTGAGTTAGAAGGAACAGATAATTTCCAACAGGCGAAGAAGGACGGATTTAATCCTGTCTTGGCCCAAGAAGCAGCAAAGAGTGCTGATATTATTCAAATCTTGACCCAGGATCATGTTCAGGCCAAGGTCTATAAAGAAAGCATAAAGCCGAACTTAAAAAAGGGAAAAGCGCTTTGTTTTTCGCACGGATTTAATATTAGGTTTAAGCAGATAAAGCCGCCAAAGAAAATCGATGTATTTATGGTTGCACCAAAAGGACCCGGAGCTTTGGTGAGGAGGATGTTTGAGCAGGGAAAAGGCGTGCCTTGTCTTTTAGCGGTTTTTCAGGATTCAACAGGTGGCGCAAAACAGCTGGCCTTAGCTTATGCCAAGGCAATTGGCGCAACGCGTGCTGGCGTAATTGAGACTACGTTTGAAGAAGAGACTGAAACTGATTTATTCGGTGAGCAAGCTGTACTCTGCGGTGGTGCTACCGAGTTAATAAAGGCAGGATTCGATACATTAGTTGAGGCAGGATATCAGCCGGAGATTGCCTATTTTGAGGTATTACACGAGTTAAAACTTATTACAGATTTGGTTCAGGAGTTTGGAATTAGCGGTATGCGACGCAGGGTTTCAAATACTGCCTGCTACGGGGATTTAACACGCGGCCCTGTTATTATTGATGCGAAGACGCGAAAGAAGATGCAAAAGATTTTAAAAGATGTAAAGAGCGGCAAATTTGCGCGTGAGTGGATTAAAGAAAACGAAACAGGTAGACCTGTTTTTAATAAATTATTAAAAGAAGGCGATGAGCATCCAATAGAGGAAGTCGGCAAGCAGTTACGCGAAATGATGCCTTGGATGAAAGAGTAGTTCCCGCAAAAGTTTTTGCTGGATCAAGCAAAAAATAGACGCCAGATGGCATTTTTTGCTTGAGATGCCTTGGATGCGGGATGAAAGTAAGGGATAAGAAGTGAAAAAACTAATAATTTTCGACACAACTTTAAGAGATGGGGAACAGGCGCCAGGCGCAAGTCTTACCTTAAAAGAGAAGATTGAGATCGCCAGGCAACTCGTGCGCTTAGGGGTGAATGTTATTGAGGCAGGTTTTCCTGTATCTTCAAAGGGTGACTTTGAATCAGTAAGGACGATAGCAAAAGAAGTTAGGGGTACTACTATCTGCGGTTTAGCCAGGGCGCTTAAGAAAGACATGGACACAGCTTTAGGGGCAATAGAGCCTGCTAAGATGAAACTTTTGCATGTATTTCTTGCTACGTCTAAGATCCATATGAAGTACAAGTTAAGAAAGGCCAAAGAGGAGATATTGCGTATTGCAGTTGAGTCTGTGAGATATGCGAGAAAGAGAATTGAGGATATAGAGTTTTCTCCTGAAGATGCCAGCCGTACAGATCCTGAATTTTTGTTTCAGGTTATTGAAGCGGTTATTGATGCGGGTGCGTCTATAGTTAATATTCCAGATACAGTTGGTTTTTCCGATCCAGTTGAGTTCGGGCAGCTAATCCGTAAGATAAAAGAGAACGTGCCCAATATAGATAAGGCGATAATTTCAGTTCATTGCCATAATGATCTGGGCCTTGCAGTAGCCAATTCCTTATCTGCAATAAAAAATGGTGCACGGCAAGTTGAGTGTACGGTAAACGGCATAGGCGAACGTGCAGGCAATGCCTCAATGGAAGAGATTGTCATGGCAATAAAGACGCGGCCAGAGATTTTCTCAAATTTAAAAACAGATATTAATACTAAGGAAATTTATAAGTCATCTCGGCTGGTAAGCAAGCTTACTGGGTTTGTGGTTGCTCCTAATAAAGCGATTGTTGGCCTGAATGCCTTTCGTCATGAATCCGGAATACATCAAGATGGTGTTATTAAAAAGCCGATTACCTATGAGATTATTAAACCTGAGGACGTTGGCTATACCGGTATAGGATTAGTTTTAGGCAAACATTCCGGCCGGCATGCCTTAAAGGAAAGATTGCAGTTATTCGGATTACATCTAAATGATTCTGAATTGGATAAGGTGTTTAAAGAGTTCAAGGACCTTGCAGATAAAAAGAAAGAGGTATTCGATGAGGACTTGATTGCTTTAGTAGAGGAGGAGATTGGAAAGGCCTCACATTTTTGGAAGTTGGAGGATTTAGAGGTAAATTCCGGATTACACATCACTCCTGCTGTTAAGATAACTTTAAAATTAAAAGGAAAGATTAAAAAGAGTATATCTAGTGGCGATGGGCCTATTGACGCCTGTTACAAGGCTATAGATAAGATTACAGGTATAAAGGGAGAATTGCTGGATTATTCCATTCAATCAGTTACTGCAGGCAAGGATGCCTTAGGAGAAGTTAGCGTGCGGATTAAAGCCCGCAATAGAGAATCCCTGGGAAAAGGCAGAAGCACAGACATTATCGAGGCTTCAGTCAAGGCATATCTTAATGCGATTAGTAAAATTGCTAATAGATAATAAATAATGCTGATTCATTCAAGAAGAAGGAACATCCTGGGAATCTTTATAATTATAGTTGTGGCTGTGTTTGGCCTGTTGGCTTTTAAGCTAGTGAGATCAGGTGGCTTAGATGGGTTGAGAACAAATATAGCTAGTGATCGCCAGGATTTAAAAACGCAGTTTGAGATAGTTAGAGCTAATACCCGAGATTTAATTTCCCCGTTGAGAAAACCGCCTTATTCAACCTTGGCTCCTCAAGCGACTTTGGCTCAGATGCTGCCTCAGGCATTTGCTGAATTCCAAGAAGATGACTGGAGATATTTTTGGGAATTAATCTATGGTGTTCATGAGACAGATGATTATGGGAGCAATTATACCCCAAAGAGAAAAAGACAATTAAGCATCGAGGAAATAAAGGAAACCCTTAGCTATGATTACCCTGAAGTCTTTGGCAGGTTCAATGGACAAATGTGGGAAGAGTTCTGGAAGGTAGTATTTAAAAAATATTAAAGAGCATGGCACAGAGTATCTTTGGTTTAATCGGTACATCATTAAAGCATAGCTTTTCGCCTGATATCCACAATGCAGTATTTAAAAAATTAGCAATAAATGCTCGCTATAGAATCTTCGAGCTGGAAGAGGAGCAGCTTAAGTCATTTTTATCCAGCGCCTTTGCAAAATCAATAAGAGGCCTTAACGTCACAATTCCCTATAAAGAGAAGGTAATACCTTTTTTGACTAGATTAGATGCTGACACTCCCAGCGCTTTTACAATCGGAGCTGTCAATACGATTAAGGTAGAAGAGAGAGGGCTTACCGGCTATAATACTGATGGTGGTGGATTTATTGATGCCCTTAACAGAATAGAACGGAGAGAAAATCATAGGCCCTTTGATTTTAAGAGTAAACTTTGTGTTATTCTCGGAGCAGGAGGAGCAGCTAAGGCAGTTGCTTTTGCTCTCGCCGCACAGAATGTAGGTGGTTTATATATTTACGATATCGACCACCCTAAGTCGAAAAAATTAGCGGCAGAGATAGGGTCGAAATTTCCTAAATCCTTTCCGCAAGCCTTAGAGAGTAAGGAGCAATTAGAGGCAATTGAGGACAGTCAGATTCTGGTAAATGCTACTCCTATAGGCATGAAGGCTACTGATGCGCCAGTAGTAAATGAGGATTTTTTGCATAAGGATTTATTTGTTTTTGATTGTGTATATAACCCCAAAGGCCGGCAAAGGACTATTTTGGTTGAGGAGGCAAGAAAAAAAGGACTGCGTGCCTTTGATGGCTTATGGATGCTAATATGTCAGGCTATCCGCTCGCAAAAGATATGGCTTGGCAGGAAAATTCTGGAAGATGAAATTTTTAGAATTATGGCTGGGGCACTAGAAGAGAGGGGGCATCCTTTATGTTAGAGTATATTTTAGTATTTATAATCGCAAGTGCAGTAGGAAGTTTTCTTAATGTTTGTATTTATCGCATGCCGAAGAATGAATCAGTTATTATGCCTGGTTCGCATTGTCCGCATTGTGATAAGGAAATTAGTTGGTGTGATAATATTCCCATTTTGAGCTTTTTGATTTTAGGTGCAAGATGCAGAAAATGTAAAAAGAAGATAAGTATACGTTATTTTATCGTGGAACTTTTAACTGCATCTTTACTTTTGTTTTTGTACGTACAATTCGGTTTCACATTGAAATTTTTCATCTATGCAATCATTTTTTCAGGATTAATTGTTGCTTCCTTTATAGATTTGGAGCATCAAATTATTCCGGATGAGATTTCCGTTGGCGCTATTGTGTTGGGATTGATTGTTAATGTCGCCTTTCCCGGCCTGCATGGTTTTTCCAATTTAAAACAATCTCTTATTTTTTCAAGTCTAGGAATACTGATAGGTGGAGGCAGTCTTTATATTACAGGCATGATTGGAGACTTTATATTTAAAAAGGAATCAATGGGTGGTGGAGATATTAAACTACTTGCAGGTATCGGGGCTTTCCTGGGATGGAAAATAGCACTTTTAGTTTTTTTTGTTGCTCCCTTATTTGGGGCGATTATGGGATTGATAGTAAAGATAAGAAAGAAGATAAACGTTATACCTTATGGTCCATTTATTTCTTTGAGTACGTTTGTTGCGGTATTTTGGGGAGATAAAATAATTAATTGGATATTTAAGTATTGATGCCGCTTTTGGCGGAGTTTATTTATAGGAGGACATAAAATGTTGCGCTTTCTGACAGCTGGTGAGTCACATGGAAAATTCCTCGTGGCTATTTTAGAAGGCATGCCTGCCGGCCTGAGACTTGATATCAAAGAGATTAATGAAGAATTAAGGAGGCGTCAGCAGGGAGTAGGACGCGGAGCGAGAATGCGCTTAGAGCGAGATAAAGTTTTTGCTATTACTGGCCTGGCAAAAGGAAAAACTATCGGCGCTCCCATCGGGATTATTATCAAAAATTGCGACTCCAGCATTGATAGGTTGCCTTTGGTTTTGGTTCCCCGGCCAGGACATGCTGATCTGGCTGGTGTTTTAAAGTACGGATTCAATGATGCACGCTGCGTTCTAGAGAGGGCATCTGCCAGAGAGACGGCAGCACGCGTTGCAGTGGGTGCAGTATGTAAAATTCTCCTAGAACAGTTCAAGATAAAGATAAAATCTCGTATTTTAAGTATAGGCGGATTGAGAGGAATCTCTGAAATAAAAAAACTCATAGCCGCAGCAAAGAGAAATAAGGATACCTTAGGTGGAATATTCCAGGTCCAAGTAAAGAATTGTCTTTGCGGGTTAGGAAGTTACGTTCATTATGAACGTAGGCTCGATGGCATATTAGCTGGAGCGATTATGTCCATACCAGCTATTAAAGCAGTTGAGATAGGTATGGGTTTAGCCTGCAGTGAGAAGTTTGGCTCAGAGGTTCAGGACGTGATTCATTTTGCTAATGGTAAATTCCTTCGTTTGACTAATAATGCGGGTGGCCTAGAAGGTGGGGTTACTAATGGCCAGGATTTAGTCATCAGGGCAGCTATGAAGCCCATTTCGACGTTAGGTGATCCTTTAGATTCAGTTAATATTAGAACTAAGAAAAAAGCAAAGGCCTCTGTTCAGCGTTATGATACCTGTGCTGTTGAGGCAGCAAGCGTTATTGCCGAAAATATGGTTGCTTTTTGTCTATCGCAAGCTTTCTTAGAGAAGTTTGGCAATGACAATATGGAAGATATTAAGGTAAGTTTAGCACATTACAGAAAGCGAACGCGAAGCTAATCTATTTGAACAAGTTTCAAGTTCTAAGACCCCACATTATGCTGTGGGGTTTTGACTTTTTAACTTATGTGACTAAGCTAGAGGTTAAGTTGACACATTCCTAAGGCGGTGTTAAAATTCAGGATATGATAAATAAGATTGCTGGATTGCATAACTTACTTTTTTTCAAGCTATTATGAAAAATATCTATCTTGTAGGATTTATGGGCACAGGGAAATCTGCCGTAGGTAGGAAGCTGGCAAATAAGATAGAATCAAAGTTCGTTGACCTAGATCATTTTATTGAGAAAGAACAAGGCAGAACAATTAAAGATATATTTTCCCGAAACGGTGAGTTTTATTTCCGGACTCTTGAGAAAGAGGCAGTTAAAGAGGTCTGTGGACTTGAGTCTGTTGTTATTGCCTGCGGAGGGGGAGTTGTACTTGATGATGAAAATATGCAGAATCTAAAAGGGAGCGGGATTGTTATTTGTTTGAATTCGCGTCCAGAGGTGATATTAAAACGTTGTAAGGGACACGCTCATCGACCACTTTTAAACGTTGATAATCCGCTTTTGCGGATTAAAGAATTGTTAAGCTTTCGCGCACCCTTTTATGCAAAGGCGCAATTTTCTATAGATACCTCTGATTTAACTGTTGAAGAGAGCGTTGAGGAGATTTATAAACAGATCAATAAACTATGACTGAGTTAGAGGCAAAGATTGCCCTTAATATGCTACCGGAAATTGGTAGTATACGGATAAAAAAATTATTAGATTACTATAAAAGCGCTAAGGCAGTTATTGAGGCTTCCCCTTTGGAATTAAATCGAATCTGCTCCCTGCCAAAAAATAAGACATTTAATTTTAGCTCATCCTTTAAGAGCGTTAATTTAAAGAGAGAATTAGAACTTATTGAAAAACTTAAAGTTAATGTAATTTCAATTGATAACCCCGAATATCCCGAGCTTCTTAAGAATGTCTATGATCCGCCGCCAATACTATATGCTAAGGGTAAATTGCCACAAAAATCTATTAATATTGCTATAGTAGGTTCACGCCGTGCCTCTGGCTACGGGTTAAAGATGGCTAAAAAATTATCCTATGAATTGGCTTCTTGTTCGATTACTATTGTTTCAGGAATGGCGCGCGGAATTGATACTGCAGCTCATAATGGCTCATTGCAGGCCAGGGGCCAGACCATTGCTGTTTTAGGAAGCGGCCTTTCATATATATATCCTCCGGAAAATAAAAACCTATTTGCCCAGATTGCTGAATCTGGCGCAGTTATCTCAGAGTTTCCAATGCAGACGAGGCCTAATCCAGGTAATTTTCCTCGCAGAAACAGAATTATCAGCGGTCTATCATTAGGGGTTTTAGTGGTTGAGGCAGCCAAACGCAGTGGGGCCTTAATAACTGCCCGTTGTGCGTTGGAGGAGGGAAGAGATGTCTTTGCTATTCCAGGAGAAGCAGATTCAGAAACCTCCTTGGGTACGAATCAGCTGATTAAAGATGGGGCTAAGCTGGTTGATAGTTTTGAGGAAATCATTTCAGAACTTAATATTGATATCCGTACCTCTTTGTTAAAGGATAAAAAAGAAGCTGAAACCAAGGCAGATATACCTTGAGTTTAGGATGAACCTACGAGGAGTCAGATGGTTAAAAGAGAAAAGTCGTTAGTTATCGTTGAGTCGCCGACAAAGGCCAGGACAATATCTGCTATATTGGGCAATGATTTTGAGGTTGTTTCTTCAATGGGCCATGTTGTTGATTTGCCGCAGAAGAGCCTAGGTATAGATATAAAGGATAATTTCAGACCTGATTTTGTAGTTATTCCGGGAAAAAATAAATTGTTAATGCAGTTAAAGAAAGAGGCCAAAACTAAAAAACATATCTATCTAGCCACAGATCCTGATCGCGAAGGTGAGGCAATAGGCTGGCATATAAAGTCCAAAATTGCAAACGCAAAAGATCCCAAGGATAAATTTTTAAGGGTGGTATTTCATGAGATTACTAAAGAGGCGGTCAGTGAATCGTTTTTACATCCTCAAAAACTAGATCGGGCAAAATTTGATGCCCAGCTTGCCCGCAGGATTTTAGACAGGATTGTCGGTTATTTTTTAAGTCCGTTTCTCTGGCGAAAACTTGCCAGGGGCCTAAGTGCTGGTCGAGTCCAATCAGTTGCCCTACGTATTATTGTAGAGCGAGAGAGAGAGATTGCTAAGTTTACGCCGCAAGAATATTGGGAGATTGAGGCGAGATTAAGCAAGGAGGGAAAGGAAGATTTAGAAGGCCTTAATAAAGATGGTATTTTTAGCGCTAAGCTGGTTAAGATAGGCAAAGAGGTCCCAAAGATAACAGGCCATCTTCAGGCTGAATCAATAGCAGATGAAATTAAAAAAGAGGAGTTTAAAGTTTGCGATATAAAGGAGAATGAAAGAAAAAGATCAGCACTGGCTCCTTTTACTACTAGTTCCCTGCAGCAGGATGCATTTAATAGCCTGCGTTTCACAGCGCGCAAAACTATGATTATTGCTCAGCATCTTTATGAAGGAAAGGAGCTAGGTAAACTCGGGCCCACGGGTTTGATTACTTACATGCGAACTGATTCTGTTAATGTTTCCCAGCAGGCCCTGTTTCAAGTAAGGGATTTTATAGTTAGTAACTTTGGTAGGGACTACCTTCCCCATAAACCAAATGCTTATAAGTCTGGCAAACGAGCCCAGGCTGCACATGAGGCAATAAGGCCAACTCTTATCAGGCGCAAGCCCCAGGAAATAAAACAATATTTGACAGAAGATGAATTCAAATTATACGATTTAATCTGGAAACGTTTCCTGGCCAGTCAAATGAAACCCGCTAAAATCTTGGTTACCTCAGTGAAGATTTCTGCTGGTAGGTTTATTTTCCAATCTTCAGGGAGCATGCTTAAATTTGAAGGTTTTCTTTTAGTTTACGAGGATAGGCTTAAAAAAAGTAAAGACCTTCAATTACCGCCATTATCACTTGATGAAAGGCTGGAGTTGATTAAACTCCTCCCCTCGCAGCATTTTACTAAACCCCCCGCAAGATTCTCAGATGCCTCTTTGGTAAAGTTTTTGGAAGAGCGGGGTATTGGAAGACCCAGTACATATGTACCAATAATCCAGACGCTGCTTATGAGAGATTATGTTCGTCGCCTTAGAGGCTACTTTACTCCCACGGAGTTAGGAACAAAGGTATTCGATCTCTTAGTAAAATATTTTAAGAAAATTATGGATTTTGATTTTACTGCGCGCATGGAAGAGACGTTGGATTTGGTTGAGGATGGCAAGATTCTCTGGTCGAAGGTGTTAGAGGATTTTTATCCTGGTTTTAGAGAAAGGTTGGATTTTGCACAGGAGAAGGCCAAGAAAGTGGTAGTAAAGACTAAAGAGGTATGTAGTCTCTGCGGTCGGATTATGGTCATCAAGTGGGGCAGAAAAGGAAAGTTCTTAAGTTGTTCTGATTATCCAAAATGCAAATATTCAAAGGCAATATCTACGGGAGTAAAATGCCCGAATGAAGGCTGTGGCGGCGAATTAGTTGAGCGCCGTTCTATGAAAGGGAGATTCTTTTACGGATGCTCTACTTATCCTAAGTGCACATTCGTTTCCAACACATTGCCTCAAAGTGAAGATGTGAAATAACAGATATGCTTGAGCGTTATATAGAAAAATTCTTTAGATATCTTGAGATTGAGAGGAATGCATCAGGCCTTACGCAGTTAAATTATGGCCACGACCTTAAGGAATTCAGTGAGTTTGTTGGCGATGTGCCTCTGGGAAAAATCGACTATCTCCTTTTACGAAGGTTCCTAGCACATTTAAAGAACAATAACTTATCAAAGCGCTCTATTAACCGCAAGCTATCTTGCATACGCTCTTTTTTCAAATTTCTCTTTAAGGAAGGGCTGGTAAAATCAAATCCTGCCACACTTTTATCTAGCCCAAAATTAGATAAACACCTACCTCAGTTCCTGACTGAAGATGAGACTATTAGGCTCTTAGAAACTGTAGAGGGTGATGACTGGCGTACCTTGCGCGATAAGGCAATACTTGAGACTCTTTATTCTACTGGGATGAGAATCTCAGAACTGCTAGGTTTAAATACAGAAGACATTGATTTCATCTCTAGTGTTGTTAAGGTAAGGGGAAAAGGCAAGAAGGAAAGACTGCTTCCTATCGGAAGCATCGCGCTTTTAGCTATTCGTACGTATCTTGAAAAAAGATTGAAAAAAAGTTCTATAGTTTTTTTGAATAAGAATTATACGCCTCTCACTACTCGTGGCGGAAGATGGATAATAAATAAATACATTAAAAAGGCCTCTCTTAAATCTGGCATATCGCCTCATACCTTGCGGCATTCTTTTGCCACACACCTGTTAAACAGAGGTGCGGATTTAAGAAGCGTCCAGGAACTTCTAGGCCACAGCAATCTCTCCACAACCCAAATTTACACACATTTAACTACAGAACGATTAAAGGCGGTGTATGATAAGTTTCATCCCCGGGCTTAGGAACTCTTAAGGTTATAACCTATATGTTAATATATGATTTTTTGTTTATAATTTTGTTTTTGTCTGCGTTACCGTTCCTTTGCCTGCGTCGTAAGTTACATCGCGGCTATTGGCAGCGTCTGGGATTTATCAGGGAATCCAGAAGATTTGAAAATTCTATCTGGATTCATGCCGTAAGCGTAGGAGAGATTATCAGCGCCAAGGAATTGATTAAAAGCCTAAAGCAGGAATTTCCCCAAAGATCCCTCCTGATCTCTACGATTACCCCTACCGGAAATAAAATTGCCAGAACAATCGCCACAAGTAATGATGCGGTAATATATTTACCCTTGGATATAAGTTTTATTATTAGGAGGTTTATTAAAATATTTGATCCCTCTATCTTTATCAGCTTAGAATCAGAATTTTGGCCTAATCTATATATTCAATTATCGCACGCTAATATACCAAAGGTGATATTAAACGGCAGGATATCAGCTTCTGCGTTTAACAAATATCACATCTTTAAATTATTTATAAAGCCAATACTTAGAAGAGTTGATTTCTTCACGATGCAGACTAAAGAGTATCAAGATCGGCTTATGCAATTAGGCGTTGGTGAGGAAAAAATAGAGATTAGCGGAAATATGAAATTCGATGTGCAATCCCTAAGGGGTCAGTCTCCTGACATAGAAAAGATTCGAGCTGACTTGAGGCTAAATCCGGCTGATGTCTTATTCGTTTGCGGCTGTACTCATAAAGACGAAGAGGAAATAGTCTTATCTGTTTATAAAAAGCTAGCGAAGTCTTTTGAGAATTTACGCTTATTTATTGCGCCTCGACATGTTGAGCGTGTTAAAGAGATTGAAAAAATTGTAAGCAATCTTGATTTTAGGCCTGTAAGGATCAGCCAATTGAAAGATGAGAAGATTACCGCAACAAGTGTGTATCTTTTGGACATTATCGGAAGGCTAAAAGATTATTACGCTGCTTCTTCAATCTGTTTTGTTGGCGGTTCTTTGGTAGCCTCAGGCGGCCATAATATTTTAGAGCCAGCAGCATTCTCTAAGCCAATAATCTTCGGAAAATATATGTATAATTTTTCTGATATTCGCGATTTGTTCTTAAAGGCGGAAGCAGCCATAGAGGTAGAAAACGAGTCTGAACTATATTTGGCCTTAAGCCAGCTCTTAAAAAATAGCCACAAGGCTAAAAACTTAGGCCTGAATGCAAAGATGATCGTTGATAATAATAAAGGTGCGACTGCCAGAAACGTACGCATCATAAAGAGATTTCTTAAAAATTAAAGGAAATCTTTAAATCTTATATGAGAGATTATCTTTACAAAGTTATTACTGAAAGAAAAGGAGGGTTTCTTGCCGGAATTCTAAAAGTCATTCTCTTTTTACTGAGTGTGATCTATTCGTTTTTGGTAGGGATGCAGGCCTCAGCTTATAAGCATAAGCTAATAAGGGCTAAAGATGTAGATACATGCGTTATTTCCATTGGTAACATTACCTGGGGCGGGACAGGAAAGACGCCGCTTACTTCTTTGTTGGCGCAATTTTTAACGCAGCAGGGTATGAAGCTAGCTATCTTAAGCAGGGGATATAAGAAGTATAGGAGTCAAGCGGAAGGGCAAGATCATAGGTTAATGGGCGATGAGGCATACTTATTAAAAGAGAAGAATCCTGATATTGCGGTGCTTGTAGGAAGAGATAGGGTTAAGAATGCTAGATTTGCCAAAGAGAAATTAGGGGCTAAAGTGATTTTACTTGATGATGGTTTTCAACACAGGCGCATCAAGAGGAATTTAGATATTGTATTGGTTGATGTCTTGAATCCATTTGGTAACGGTCATTGTATACCGCGGGGGATCTTGCGAGAGCCAAAGGCTAGCCTCAAACGCGCAGATGTAATTGTTTTAACCAATTGCACGTCAGAAAAACAAGGCCAAGAAACTTTATTATCAGAAATTAGAAAGATAAATTCTTCAGCGCAAATAGTATACGCAGCTTATCAGTTTATAAAACTCTTTGATATCTTAAGCAAAGAGGAGGTCGATCATCAGTTATTCATTGGCAAACCCGTAGGCATTTTGGCAAGCATCGGAAATTTTGCATCATTTAAAAGAAGCGTTAATACTTTTATGGGAGCAAAGGTAAGGGGTGAATTTGAATTTCCTGATCATTATGAGTATAGGAAAGAAGATATTATAAAGATCCTCGATTCTTGCCGGGATAAGAAGCTGGATACAATTATCACTACTGAAAAGGATGCAGTTAGGCTAAAGGATAAGCTTTCAGGCCTTCAAGATTTAAGGATATTTGTGCTGGAAGTGAAAATGCAGATTATAAAAAATAGCGATAAATTCTATAAGGCGATTAGGGATGTTTGCATTAGTTAAATTTTTAAGTTTTATTTTCCTCAGGATTCCTCCGCAAGTTTCACTTTTCTTTGCCAGGATCTTGGGTAGGGTCTATTATTGCCTGGATTTTCGTCATCGGCTGATTGCCTATCGAAATTTACGGCTTGCACTTTGCGATAAATTCTCACCTGCTGAATTGCATAAAATATTAAAGACCTACTATCTTAATCTGGCACAGAATTTCACAGAAGTTCTTTATATGCCAAAGATTGATTCCAGCTATATCAAGAAGTATATCAAAATAGAAGGAGAAAGTTTTTTAAGAGAATTTGCGAAAGATAAAAAAGGGATTATATTTACCTCAGCCCATTTTGGCAACTGGGAGATACCAAATATTGTTTCTAAATATCTTTTTCCTGAAAAACCTTATTTTGTCCTAGTACGCCCTCAGACAAAGTCAAAAAAAATAGATGAGTTACTTAATTCATATAGGCAAGGGCATGGTTTTGATACAGTCGCAACGGACAGCGCCGGTCTACGAAAGGCATTTAGCAATTTAAAGAAAGGCGCTTTTTTGGGTATGGTTATTGATCAGGGTATTGGCGAATCCAATGCGTTTATTGATTTCTTCAAGCATCGTGTTGCAGCGCCCACGGGGGCAGTAAAACTAGCCTTAAGGTTTGATGCGCCTTTGATCTTGACCTATATCCGTCGTATTAAAGGCCCTTATCTTTCATTAAAGATATTAGCTCCTCTAGAATTAAAAAAAGATGTAGGCTCCCAGAATCAAATCCAAGAAAATGTACAGGCATTGAATAAACAGGTAGAGGAATTTATAACGCGTTTCCCGACCGATTATCTATGGCAATTTAGACGCTTTAAGAGTAGACTCCAAAGAAATATCCTTATCCTGGATGATGGCAAGTTAGGCCACCTGCGCCAATCAGAAGCAGTGGCAGAGATATTGGCCAGGGTTTTGCGTCGGAAGAAGTTAAGTGCAAAGATTGAAATTGTTAATTTTAAATTTAAATCAAAGTTTGCTAAAGTTATTTTTGATTTCTTACTGAAGATTTTTAATCTTTCTTTTGCAAGAGGCGTACTTTCGCAAAAATCTTTTGAAAGGTTGTTTAGTTTTTGTCCTGATTTTGTTATTTCTGCAGGTGAAAGTTGCGCCGGCCTTAATTTAATATTATCGCGTGAAAGTCAGTCAAAATCCATTGTGATTATGAGGCCATCATTTTTTTCAGTGAAGAGTTTTGATTTGGTGATAAGCCCGAAACATGATAGGATTAAGCAAAGGCAAAATGTAGTAAAGGTCTTAGGGGCCCCTAATATTATTGACTCTGCTTACTTAAAGAATAATTCCAAGATAATTACGCAACAATTTTCTATAGATGAAGACGATAAGAGATTGAAGATAGGCTTACTCCTAGGGGGCAATACAAAGAATCTTAAACTAGATAGGCAGTTGGTGGAAGCGGTTTGTGATCAAATTCTAGGCGCAGGTAAAAGGCATAATGCCCAGATACTCCTATCCACTTCAAGGCGTACTCCGGCTGATGCAGAGGCTGTTATTAAGGAAAAGTTTAAGGATAATGATTTAGTCAAGCTCTTGGTTATTGCAAATGAGAAGAATATCCCCCACACAGTAGGGGCTATTCTGGGTCTGTGTCAGATAGTTGTCGTATCTTCTGATAGCATATCCATGGTTTCAGAAGCAGTGAGTTCCGGAAAATATGTTATTGTCTTTAGATTAAGATCTAAAACAACAATGACTAAGCACGAGAGATTTCTATTAAATCTTAAACAAAAGGGTTACATTTATTTTGCAGATTCTGGAATAGAGAAGATAATCAGTGAGATCTGGATGAATAAACCGCCTCAAGAAAAATTGCAGGATGCTAAGTTGATAGAAGAGGCTGTTGAGAGGATATTATGAATATTTTGCAGGTCGTACCGCGTTTAGATATAGGAGGCGTAGAAACCGGCACAGTTGATTTGGCACACGTCTTAGCTGAGCGCGGCCATAAACCAGTAATTATATCCAGCGGCGGCAGATTAGTAGCTGAGCTTGAGGCCAGCAGCATAAAACACTATTATCTGGCCGTAGACAAAAAATCTATTATTACAGTTTTAAGAATGATACCCAAGGTAATAGACATTATCAGAAAAGAAGATATTGACATTGTGCATGCCCGTAGTCGCGTGCCTGCCTGGATTTGCTTTTTTGCTTCTAAAAAAACAAATCGAACCTTCATGACTACCTGTCATGGTTATTATTCAACGCATTTTTTCTCACGTATTATGGCTAGGGGTAAATTTGTTATTGTTGCAAGTCAGGTTATCGCCAGGCATATGATTGATGATTTTTATGTCTCGCCTGAGCGGCTGCGTCTCATTGAGAGAAGTGTGAATATAGAAAGATTCAGATTCCGTCCGCCAAAGAATAAAAGTAAAACAGAATTTATTATTGCTAACATCGCAAGACTAACTCCGATAAAGGGCCATGAATATTTCCTAAAGGCAGTTGCTAAACTTATTCGTTCTATTCCTCATATCCAGGTGTGGATTGTAGGAGATAGCGCAACAGGCGATTCTAGTTATCGTCAGGAACTCGAGGTCCTAACTCGCAGATTAGGCATCTCCCATTGCGTGAAGTTTATGGGCTTAAGAGCAGATGTACCTAAGATATTGCTGCGGGTAAACGTGCTCGTCCTTTCTACTGTAACCCAGGAGGCATTCGGTAGGGTAGTTATCGAAGCCCAGGCAAGCGGCGTGCCGGTTGTAGCAACAAATGTAGGCGGCGTTGTTGAAATCGTCAAAGACCAGGTAACAGGCCTACTTGTTCCTCCTAAGGATCCAGAGGCAATGGCAAGAGCTATTATGATGCTATTGAAGGATTCACAGCTTAGCCAAACCCTGGCTGAGAATGCATATAAAAAGGTAAAAGAGGTTTATACCTTAAGCCGCATGGTAGATAAGACATTGGAAGTTTATGATGAGGCGCAAAAAATCGAAAGGATTTTAGTAATAAAATTTAGTGCACTGGGAGATATACTTTTAATCACTCCTTCACTAAGGGCACTAAGGAATAAATTCAATAAGGCTAAAATTTATTGTCTTACCTCTTTGTCTGGCAGTAAGATATTGAAGAATTGTCCATATCTGGATGATTTGATTATCTATGATAAGGTCCAAGATAATTCTTTAGCTGCGCTGCTAGAAATAGCTAGGAAGTTGCGCGGTATATCATTTGATAAGGTGGTTGATTTTCAGAATAATAGTCGTAGTCATGTCTTATCTTTCTTGAGTCTGGCTGGCCAACGCTACGGTTACGATAACGGAAAGTTGTCTTTTCTTTTGAATAGAAAGGTTAAGGAAAAATATATTGGGCTATCTCCAGTAAGACATCAGGAGAAGACATTGAGCCTTTTGGACATAAAGCTAAAGTCAGAGCGATTAGAGATATGGCCGACAGAGGCTGATGAGGATTATATAGATGAGTTGATAAAGTCTCATTGGTTAGGCAAGGCCTACGCAATCGTTGGAGTTCACATCGGAGCAAGTAGTGCCTGGCCAACAAAGCTTTGGCCAGCTCGTTCTGTTTCCGCATTTATTGACGAATTAGCCAAAGAAAATATCAGGGTTATTCTCATGGGCTCTGATTCTGAAAAGGCGCGTGCCGAGGCAATTTTAGCTCAAAGTAAGAGTAGCGCAATTAATCTTTGTGCAAAGACTTCGCTTCTGCAGCTGGCTGCACTGATAAAAAGATGCAGTGCTATATTGACATATGATTCACTTGCTATGCATATGGCAAGTGCTGTAGGTGTTCCTTTCGTCGGTCTTTTTGGCCCTACTGATCCGGCACGGCATCTGCCACCAACAAAGAAGTATATAACTGTACGTAAAGATATGTCTTGTAGTCCATGTTATAGGAGAGATTGCAAGAATAATAGATGTATGATGGAGATTACTCCTAAAGAGGTAGTAAGTGCGGTTAAGAGCCTGATCTAGTTTATGAATATATTACTTCTTTCTACACATCTAAATCCGGGCGGCATTACTACTTATTTGTCTTCCTTGGCAAGGGGTTTGCAAAGAAAAGGAAACAATGTTTTTGTTGCTTCAAGCGGCGGCAGGCTAGAGGAGCAGTTTAATTCGGATGGTATAAGATTTATTTATATTCCTATCCGCACAAAGTGCGAATTAAGCCCTAAGCTTATTATTTCTTTTTTTAAATTAGCTAAGGAGCTAAAAAAATATAAGATTGATATAATTCATGCCCATACCCGCGTAACACAGGTTTTAGGAATTCTTTTGGCTTTATTTAGCGGCTGCTCCTATCTATCTACCTGTCATGGATTTTTTAAAAGAAGATTTTCAAGAAGAATTTTTCCAGCATGGGGTGAAAATGTTATTGCCATAAGCCAGGCAGTGGCGGAACATCTTAGGAAAGATTTCAGCCTAGATTCTCGACGCATAAGCGTAATACATAATGGAATTGATTGCGATAGCTTTAGCCTGGACAAGGATAAAAACAAAGAAGCCATAAAGAGAAAATTCAATATACCAACCCATGGTCCAATAATTGGGATCTTGGCGCGCTTATCTACTGTTAAGGGGCATAAATTTTTTATTCAGGCTATGCCCTTGATTTTAAAAAAGATACCCAAGGCTTTATTTCTCATTGTGGGAGAGGGACATCTAAAGGATGAGCTCTTCTCTCAGGTTAAAAGACAAAAAGTAACTGAATCAGTGTTTTTTATACCTAATCAGGATGACACAAGAGAAGTACTTGCGATCATGGATTGTTTTGTTTCCTGTTCTTTGCAGGAGGGATTGGGACTTTCGATCATGGAGGCGCAGGCAGCAGGCGTTCCTGTTGTTGCCTTTGCTACTGGAGGCATAGTTTCACTCATCCAACACAAAGCCACTGGATTATTGGTCAGACATAAGGATGTCTCTGGTTTGGCTGAGGCTGTAATAGGTCTCCTAGATGATGCAGCACTTGCTGAAAGAATCAAAAACAGAGCACGTGAGAACTTAAGGCGTGAGTTCTCTATAGAGGCCATGGTAGAAGAGACAGAAAAATTATATTCTAGGATTAGATGAAAATAAGACTAAATATAAAAAGAACTATAACATTAAGCCTTTTAGGCCTTTTAGTTATTATAGTCTCTGCTACACTTATTCTTCGTGAGCATTATGTTGTTCCAATACTTATGTATCATAGCATTAGCGAAGATTCGCCTGATAAGGATAATCTACTTGCAATTTCAGCTGATACGTTTAACAGGCAAATGGAGTTTCTGCAGACTCGTAAATATAATGTAATAAGCCTAAAAGAGCTAGCCCGACTTATGAGAGAAGATGCGCCCTTACCGCATAACACTGTTGTAATTACATTTGATGATGGTTATCAGGATAACTTTACTGTTGTCTTTCCGATCATAAAGAAATACGATATACCAATTACTATTTTTATTTGTCCCATGTTGATTTCAGAAGAGGAGCAATATCTAACCTGGCCTCAGGTTAAGAAATTGTCTGATTCATCACTAGTTGATATTGGCTCACACACCTTGAATCACACCTTTTTACCTGATCTTAAAGGTAGAGAGGAGTCGTTAATTATGCAGATTAGTGGTTCAAAAGAAATCCTGGAAGATATATTAAAAGTCCCCATAGATTCCTTTTCATATCCGGCAGGCGGCTTTAATAAAAATATCAGAAGGATTGTTGAAGAAAGCGGTTATAGAGTAGCTGTAGCAACTAAACCCGGCCTAGATTATCCTGATGATGACATATTTGCATTAAAGAGGTTGCGTATTTCAGAACATAACAAGAATATGTTTATTTTTTGGGTTAAGCTCACCGGCCTTTATACAAAAGTAAGAGAGTGGCAGAGAAAGGATAAGGACAAAGATCTGAAGATTAATTATGAGTAAGAAGGCTCCTAAGAATAAAAGGATACTTATTTTCAATGTGAATTGGCTGGGCGATGTGTTGTTTTCTACCTCGGCATTAAAGGCACTTCGGCAGGCATTTCCTAAGGCATACATTGCCTCTATCCTACACCCGCGCACAATCGAAGTCTTACAAGATAATCCTAACCTTGATGAGATTATCATCTTTGATGAAAAAGAAAAAAACAAGCACTTATTAAGTAAATTTAGCTTTGTCTCTGCGCTTGCGAAGAAAAATTTTGATACTGTTTATTTATTTCATCGTTCATTTACGCGTTCAATGCTTATGGCGCTGGCAAAGATTCCTCACCGTATTGGTTACAAGGCAAAGAAAAGAGCAGGATTATTCTTAACGCAAAAGATTGCCTTACCGAAAGGCCAGATACATCGAGTCGATTATTTTTTGAACATCTTAAGAGAGTCAGGCATAGACTGCAAATTTTCTGATTATGAATTTTTTGTTGATAATGCTTCTCGGGAAAAAATTGCCAGGATGTTTGAAGAAGAAAAAGTCAATAAGTCTGATTTCTTCGTGTGTCTAAACCCAGGAGGAAACTGGAATTTGAAACGCTGGCAAAAGGAACGTTTTGCTCAGCTTGCAGATAGATTGACTCTTGAGTTTAAGGCAAAGATAATAATTACAGGAAGCGCAAAAGACCTATCTTTAGCTAAGGATATAGCCTCGCAGATAAGAGAGGAGCCTATAATTACCTGTGGAAGCACTAGCCTTAAAGAATTAGGAGCGATTATCGAAAGGAGCAAACTGTTCATCAGCGCTGATTCTGGGCCAATGCATATAGCAGCTGCCTTAGGGGTGCCTATCATTGCTCTGTTTGGGCCTACATCAGCACACATTACCGGACCCAGAGGTAAAGGTAAAATAAAAATTATCCAAAAAGACGTTGGCTGCTGTATTCCTTGTTATAAGGTCACATGTAAGGATAACCGCTGTATGAAGACGATTAGCGTTGAGGATTGTATAGCTGCTGTACGTGAAATCATCTCATAATATGGATTTATCGCAAATAAAAAAATTTTGATCATTCGTACTGATAGAATTGGTGACGTGTTTTTGTCTATGTCAGTTCTAGCTAATTTGAGAAGAGCGCTTCCTTATGCACATATTGCGATGAGGTCCTTATTTATGATAAGCGAGGCCTGCATAAGAGCTGGCTATCAAGCCTTGGCTTTGCCGTTACTCTGCGAAAGAGGAAATTTGATTTGGCCTTGATTCTTCATCCTAAGGATGTAGGCTGCCAGATTTGTCTTGCCCATAATTGTAATAAGGATTTTTTGTGTTTAAAATCCATAAAACCAGAAGAGATTATTGAGTTAGCCAGGCCATTTTTGTGAGATTACTTTCGATTTTCTTTATAGTTGCCTAGGCTGTTAAATTGTGTTAAAATCAGTTTTTGTCCCTTGGGGGCCTTATGATAAATATAGACAAAAGGATAATTGATAACTTTAAAAAAGCCAGGATTCTAGTTATCGGTGATTTAATCCTGGATAAGTTTATCTGGGGTAATGTAGATCGCATTTCACCCGAGGCTCCTGTGCCTGTGGTGTATCAGGTAAGAGAATCCTACATGCCAGGCGGAGCAAGTAATGTTACCAATAATCTTTCAAGCCTAAAGGCTAAAGAGGTTTTAATGGTCGGCCTTATTGGCCGTGACAGCGAAGGCAGAAGATTAAAAGCGGAATTAAAGAAAAGAGGCGTTAATATTTCTGGCGTATTCACAGAAGGGGCTCGTCAGACCACGTTAAAGACACGTATTATTGCTCATCATCAACAGGTCGTGCGCTTGGACCATGAAACCACAGCGCCTATAAAGAAGGAATCCGTAAAAAGGATTGTTAATTTCGTAAAGAGGCACGTAGAAAGATGTGATGCGATTATTATCGAGGATTATGGCAAAGGGGTTATAGATCCTGGAGTGCTTGAACCTATTATCGCTTTTGCCCGGAGCAAGAAAAAAATCATAACAGTTGATCCTAAAGAAGATCATTTTAAATCCTATAAGAACGTTACAACAATAACGCCGAATCTTAAAGAGGCATGCGAGGCCTCTGGTCAGAAGTTTAAAAAAGGCGTTGATGTATCTAAAATTGGCAAGCTACTTATGAGTCGCTTGAATCTCAAGGCCTTACTCATCACTATGGGCGATGAAGGCATGCAGCTCATGCAGCGCGGGAAGAAGAGTCAGCACATTCCTACGCTTGCCCAGGAAGTCTTTGATGTATCTGGTGCCGGAGATACAGTTATTGCTGTCTTTACCCTAGCCCTGGCTTGTGGAGCTGATTTTATGACTGCAGCACATTTGGCTAATATCTGTGCTGGTATAGTAGTGGGTAAGGTTGGCGTGGCAACAGTTAGTTTGAATGAGTTGTCCAAGGGGCTAAATAAATACCATGGATAATATTGGTGTTATTCCTGCTCGTTTTGGTTCAACGCGTTTTGAAGGAAAAGTCCTTAAGACTTTGTCCGGGAAACCCATGCTGCAGTTGGTCTGGGAGGCAGCAAAACAGGCCAAATTACTGGATGCGGTTATAATTGCTACAGATGATGAACGCGTAAAGAGAGTATGTACTGAATTCGGGGCAAAGGTTGAAATGACGGCAAAGCAACATTCTTCAGGCACAGATAGGATTTGTGAAGTAGTCAATCCGCTTGAAGTAAAAAACGTAGTTAATATCCAGGCGGATGAGCCATTAATAAGACCTGAGATGATTGATTCTTTAGTTAATGTCCTTCTCGGGGATAAAAAAGTATATATGGCTACGCTGATTAAGAAAATAACAAACAGCCGGGATTTAGAAAATACTAATGTGGTAAAGGTGCTTAAGGATAAATCAGATTGGGCCCTGTATTTTTCGCGCTCTAGTATTCCTTATGTACGCGCTGGTGCAGAGGGAGAAAAGGCCAAGCCAACATTCTTCAAGCATATTGGATTATACGCCTATACCAAAGATTTTCTTTTTACCTTCAAGAATCTAGAAAAGTCAGAATTGGAATTAAGCGAGCGTCTAGAGCAGTTGCGCGTGTTGGAAAATGGCTATAGAATAAAGGTTATTGAAACTGAATTTGAGACTATTGGTGTGGATACGCCAGAAGATTTGGAAATTGCTCAAAATTTACTGAACGGAAGATGAAAACAATTAAATTAGGGAAAATTATAATAGGTAAAGATAAACTAGTTTTAATCGCCGGTCCCTGCGTAATCGAAGGCAGGAAATTTGCACTCAATCATGCCAAGCGCATTAAAAGGATCTGCGCTAAATATAAGATGCCCTTGATTTTTAAATCCAGTTTTGATAAGGCTAATCGCACCTCACTTTCATCTTTTCGCGGTCCAGGCATAAGAGTCGGACTCAAGATCTTAAAAGAGATAAGATATACATTGGGTATTCCTATATTAAGTGATGTCCACTGCGTAAGAGACGTTGAATTAGCAGCTGGAGTCTTAGATGTTATTCAGATTCCGGCATTTCTCTGCAGGCAAACAGATCTACTTCTTGAAGCTGCCCAGACAGGCAAAATTATCAATGTGAAGAAAGGCCAATTTTTGGCACCCTGGGACGTAGGTGAAATAATAAAGAAAATTGAATCAAAAAAGAATAAAAGAATCTTGCTTACAGAAAGAGGCACAAGTTTTGGATATAATAATTTAGTATTTGATTTAAGGAATCTTTCTATAATGCGCAAATTTGGTTATCCCGTAATTTTTGATGCGACGCATTCAGTGCAGTTGCCGGCAGCAGGAGGCACTGCCTCGGGTGGCCAGAGAGAGTTTGTGGCAGGTTACACTCGTGCTGCTGTTGCCTTTGGTTGCGACGGACTTTTCCTAGAGGTGCATGAGAAGCCGCAAAGGGCTCCTTGCGACGGACCGAATATGATAAGCTTTAATGAGCTAGAGAAGATCTTAGAAGGCGTCTGTAAGATAAAGGAAACATTAAAATGAATTTAAAACGGGCAAGACAAGTATTAAAGATTGAATCGGAAGCAATTAAGAGGCTAATTCCCAGATTGGATAATAAGTTTTTAAAGGCCTTAGATCTATTATATAGATGTAAGGGTAGAATAGTAGTTACAGGGATGGGCAAGGCCGGGATTATCGGCCAGAAGATTTCAGCCACGCTTTCTTCTACTGGCACACCCAGTCTATGGCTGCACTCTGCTGAGGCAAGTCACGGAGATCTAGGCCGCATAAGGCGCGATGATTGTGTCCTGGCACTTTCGAATAGCGGCGAGACAGAGGAGTTGAAGAATTTCTTGCCTATAATTAAAAAGATAGGCGTGAAATTAATATCGATTACAGGAGCTCCCAAATCTACTCTGGGGAGGTTTTCGGATGTGGTTGTTGATGCCAGTATCAAATATGAGGCCTGCCCTCTAGGCCTTGCGCCAACAGCCTCAACTACAGTTATGCTTGCTTTAGGTGATGCCTTGGCTGTGTGTTTGTTGGAAAAGAAAGGTTTTAAGGAGAAGGATTTCGCTTTTTATCATCCAGGAGGAGCCTTGGGTAAAAGGTTGTTGCTTACAGTTGGTGATATAATGCGCTCTGGAAAGAGCTCTCCTGTAGTTTTAGAGAATACGCCGGTATCAAAAGTACTTTTTGCGATTACAAAGGCACGCGCAGGTTCTGCTTCCATCATTGATAAGAAGGGACGCCTGGTTGGTATTTTTACCGACGGTGACTTGCGCAGGCATTTAGGTAAAGATGCGACTTTGCCACATCGGCGAGTCAGCGAAGTGATGACAAGAAACCCCCGCGTTATTAAAAAAGACTGCCTGGCAGCAGAGGCATTGCGTATATTGCAAGAGAAAAAGATTGATGAGCTGCCTGTTGTTGATAACAAGGCCAAACCTTTGGGCCTAGTGGATGTTCAGGATATTTTAAAGGCAGGGATTGTATAACAGGCCATGAAGACAAAGTCAATTCTAGCTAAGGCTAAAAAAATAAAATTATTGATGCTTGATGTAGATGGCGTATTAACCGATGGCAGGATTATTTATGATAGCTCGGGCCGCGATTTGAAATTATTTGATGTGCAGGATGGACTTGGCGTGTATCTTTTAAGCCTTATGGGTATAAAAACAGTGTTGGTTACAGCAAAAGGCTCTAGCGTTATAACACCCAGAGCAAAAAGCATGCGCGTAGCCGCAGTATATAAGGATATCTTTCCCAAGACAAAGGTCCTAGAATCAGTAAAGAAAAGATTTAGGGTGAGCGTTGATGCGATTTGTTTTGTAGGTGATGATTTGGTTGATTATTCAATAATGAAAAAATGCGGTTTAAGTATTGCTGTTTCTAACGCCTGCAAAGAGATAAAGCAGATCGCGCATTTTACAACTAAAAAAGCAGGCGGCAGAGGCGCGGTACGCGAGGTAGTGGAAATCTTACTTAAGGCCCAAGGCCTATGGAAGAAGGCCTTAAGTTTGTACGAATAAAAGAGTTATTATGTTGCTTCTAGAAATCAAGGATTTGTCAAAGACTTATGGTACGCGTCAGGTGGTTAATGGCGTAAGCCTGACCGTAGGCCGTTCCGAGATAGTAGGGCTTCTTGGCCCTAATGGGGCAGGCAAAACTACCACATTTTACATGATTATGGGTATTGTTGCTCCAGATAAGGGCAAGATAATACTAGATCAGCAAGAGCTTGCAAAGATGCCCATACATAAACGTTCTCGCTACGGTATGGCCTATCTTTCTCAAGAACCCTCTGTCTTTAGAAAACTTACAGTGCAGGAAAATATCATGGCAATTCTAGAGACATTGAATATTTCCCAGCATGAGAGACGCCGCAGGTTAGAGCATCTCTTGGAAGAGCTGAAGATTTCTCATTTGATGAATAGCAAGGCATATACCCTTTCAGGCGGTGAACGCAGACGATTGGAAATTACCAGGGCATTAGTTACCAAGCCATCGTTTATCCTCTTGGATGAGCCTTTTTCTGGTATTGACCCTATTGTGGTTGCCGAGGCCCAGGAATTAATCAAGGAATTAAAAGAGAAAGGTCTAGGGATTTTGCTTACTGACCATAACGTACGTGAGACACTTTCTATTACTGACAGGGCATATGTTATTAATGAAGGCCGTATTCTTATATCAGGAAAGGCTAAAGATTTGATTGATGATGCCCAGGCGCGAAAGGTCTACCTGGGTGAGAAGTTCAAGATGTGAAGTCTGCATGTGAGGAGATTCTATGAAATCAGAAATAAAAAAATTGGATGCTTGTTTAAGAGAGGTTAATATTGAGGTAGATCAAGAGACAGTCAAGACCAAACTCGATGAGGTCTATGCTGAGATTTCAAAAAAGGCCAAGGTACCTGGTTTTCGTCCTGGTACTGCTCCCAGGCAGATTCTTGAAAAACACCACAATCAATTAGCACATGAGGAGTTACTAAAGACCCTTATTCCTCAGGCCTATGATGAGAGCCTCAAAGAGAAAAATCTCTTTTCCTATGGGCCGCCTGAGATATCAGACGTCTCGTTGAATAATAATGTTCTAAAGTTCAAGGCTAAGGTAGAGGTAAGGCCGGAAATGAATTTGAGCTCATATAAAGGGATTAAGATTAAAAGGAAAGAACCAGAGGTTAAGGAAGAAGAAATAGAGGAGCAGATAAAGGCCCTTGCTAAAGATAGAGAGCGTGAAAATGATATTAGCGACAATCTTGCCAGAAGCTTAGGCTATAAAACCCTGGATGAATTTAAGGAATTTTTGAGAAAACAGCTCTTTTTGAAATCTCAAGAGGAATCCTATCATGACGCCTTTAATCAAATTATTGAGCAGCTTCTTAAAGATAATCCCGTTGATGCCCCGCGTGTTTTAGTAGAACGGCAGTTAGAAAGACGCCAGCAAGAGACAAGTTACAGGTTAAAGGCGTACGGTCAAAAGCAAGAAGAAATAGAGACTAAACTTAAGGAGCTTAAGCCGCAGCTAGAACAGGCCTGTCAGCGAGAAACAAAGATATTTTTGTTACTAGAAGAGATTTCCAAAAAAGAAAATCTTAAGGTAAAGGATGCATCTCTGGTTACCCAGAGGGCAGTAGAATTTTTGTTTGAGAATGCAAAATGGGGGTGAAAAATGGATGAGAAAATGCAGACCTTAATTCCGATGGTAGTTGAGACAACTGGAAGGGTGGAGCGCGCCTATGATATTTATTCTCGGCTCCTGAAGGACAGGATTATTTTCGTAGGTACAGCGATTGATGACCATATCTCAAATCTGATAATTGCGCAGTTGCTTTTTCTGCAGATGGAGGATGTTAATAAAGAGATCAATCTTTATATCAACTCTCCGGGTGGTTCTGTGACAGCAGGTCTGGCAATTTATGATACGATGCAATTTATAAAACCGATTGTGGCTACTTACTGTGTTGGTCAGGCTACGAGCATGGGAGCGCTGCTGTTGGCAGCTGGAAGTAAAGGTAAACGTTTTGCCCTGCCTCATGCACGTATGATGATTCATCAGCCCTGGGGTGGCGTTCAAGGTCAGGCCAGCGATATCTCAATTCAGGCAAAGGAAATTTTGCGCATGAAAGATAAGATTAATGAAATACTTGCGCGTCATACAGGTCAGTCAATAGAAAGAATAGTTAAGGATTCTGACCGTGATTACTTTATGAGCGCCCAAGAGGCAAAAGATTATGGCTTGGTAGATGAGGTTATTGAGCATCAAAAGAAGAAATAAAACAGGGAGCTTTTCATATGAATAAGACCTACTTACTTACTCCAGGACCAACTCCATTGCCGCCTGAGGTTAGAGAGGCATTATCTAGAGAGATCATTCATCATCGCACAAAGGCATTCCAAGAGATTCTAGGAGAGTGCCTGAATGATTTGAAAGAGATATTTAAAACCAAGAATGATATATTTATTCTTACTTCTTCAGGAACAGGAGCAATGGAGGCAGCCGTAGTAAATCTCCTCTCGCGAGGCGATAAAGCGCTTTGCGTCCAAGGCGGGAAATTCGGAGAGCGTTGGACAGAGATATGCCAGGCCTACGGTGTTGATGCAGAGATAGTTGATGTCCAATGGGGTGAGGCTGTAGACCCTCAAGTAATCGAGGAGAAATTAAAGGCCAACGAAGATATTAAGGCAGTGTTCACAACTTTATGTGAGACCTCAACTGCCACATCTAGTGATATTAAGGCAATAGGTTCTATTGTAGGCAATCATAAATGCGTGCTTGTTGTAGATGCAATTAGTGCTTTAGGCGCTGTTGATTTAGAGACAGACGAATGGGGAGTTGATGTTGTTGTTTGTGGTTCTCAGAAAGGCCTGATGCTTTCTCCTGGATTGGCCTTTATCAGCATGAGCCCTAAGGCCTATTCCTTAATGGAGAGTTCTGATTTAAGCCGCTATTATTTTGATTTGCGAAAAGCAAAAAAGATAGTTGATAAACCTGATACGCCATTTACTCCTGCTGTTAGTTTGGTTGTAGCCTTGAAAGAGGCTTTGAGCCTTATGAAGAAAGAGGGATTAGAGCAGCGTTTTAAGAGGTTTTCTCTTTATAGAGAGGCTCTCAAGAAGGCAGCAGTTGCCTTAGGGCTTTCTATTTTTAGCAGGAGCCCCTCAGATGCTGTAACCGCGATAAATTTACCCCCTGATATTGACGGCGTAAAATTAGTAAAGATAATGCGCGATACCTATGGAGTAGGAATAGCTGGCGGTCAGGGAAAGCTTAAAGGTAAAATCATTCGCATCGCCCATATGGGTTACATCAATGCCAGAGATATCATTACTGCTATTTCTGCTTTAGAGGATACTTTAAAAGATATGGGTTATAAATTCCAAATCGGTGCAGGAATAAAAGCAGCAAAAGAAATATTGAAAGAGACAAGATAATTTAGAATTCCTCAGTCACGATTTCTTACAATCTCACCATTTTAGTATTTTGTCATGCAGAATCTAATAGAATTACTTAAAGAAACTGCCCAAAAATACCCCAAAAACAAAGCAGTCATCTATAAGAATAAGGCTATTCGCTACCGCCAGCTAGTAAGCGAGGTTGTTCGCTTAGGTCTTAGATTATCGCGTTTAAACATTCGCAGGGGAGACAGGGTAGGCATCTTATTGGGCAATTGCAGCGATTTTGTTATTTCTTATTTTGCCATTCTTAACCGGGAAGCAACGGTTGTGCCTCTGAATCATTTTTTAAAACCAGAGGAATTAAAGAGGATACTTGAGGATTGCAATTTAAGGTTTTTAATCACAAACAGCAAGTTTTCAAAAACAGTCGAATTTTTAAGAAGAGAGGCTTCTAGTCTGGAAGACGTCTTATTTGTTGATGCGGATATAACGCAAATCCTTTCCTTTTTAAAGATGCCCTTAAAGAATTTCGGTTTCGCCGGGCTTAAAAGCATTGCCAAAAGACCTGACGTTGCTGTTATTCTTTATACCTCAGGTACAACTGGCCAGCCTAAGGGAGCAATGCTTACACATGGAAATCTACTTTTTGATGTGTTTGCCTGTGCTGAGGCGATTGAAGTAAAACAAAGCGATAATTTTATTTGCATGCTGCCTCTTTTTCATTCTTTTCCTTCAACTGTATGCATGTTACTTCCTCTTGCTAAAGGGGGGACAATGACAATCTTAGAAGGGGTTAGGCCTTTTTCAAAAGTAATAGAGGCTATACTCAGGCATAGGGTAACGGCATTCGTTTCTGTGCCTGCTGTTTATAATGTTTTAGTGCATATGCGGATATTAAAGATTTTGACCTTGCCGTTTATTAGTCCTTTGCGGCTTTGTATTTCCGGGGCTGCTGCTTTACCGGCTGATACATTGAATAAGTTCCAGGAGAAATTCCGCGTTCCGCTCTTGGAAGGGTATGGTTTAACAGAGACCTCACCTGTAGTCTCCTTGAATTCTTTAAGAGGTGTGAGGGTTTCAGGTTCTATTGGTAAGCCTTTAGAAGGCGTAGAGGTAAAAATCATAGATGAACAAGGAAGGCCAGTATCAATAGGAGAAGTGGGCGAGTTAGTCGTAAAAGGCGGCAATGTTATGAAGGGATATTTTAACCGCCAGGAGGAAACAGAAGAGGCCCTAAGAGATGGTTGGCTTCATACAGGGGATCTGGCTAAAATCGATGACAAGGGTTTTATATATATTGTGGATAGAAAGAAAGACATGATTAATGTTCGGGGCTTAAAGGTTTATCCCAGAGAAGTGGAGGAGATTTTCTTCAGGCATCCGGCTGTTAAAGAGGTAGCTGTTGTTGGATTAAAGGATGAGCATCATGGGGAAATACCCAAGGCATTTCTGGTATTGAAAGAAAGGCGCAAGGTAACCGAGCAGGAGTTTTTACGTTATCTGCGCAAGAATATAGCAAGCTATAAAGTGCCCCGAAGCATTGAATTTAGAGATTCGCTTCCTAAGACCTCAAGTGGTAAGGTTTCTAAGCGGGAGTTGATTGAAGAGTTCACTTGATTCTTTTGGCCCTACCTTCCTAATAATGGCTATCTTTCCCTGTTTGGCTTTTCGTTGACACGCTATTTTTTCTACTATATAATATTAAGCTATGATGGAAGAAACTACCCAAGGCAAAGAAAGAAGGAATAAGATTAAGTTATTAGAAGAGAAGGGGATAGCTCCTTTTGGGGCTAAATTTAAGCGTACATCTGAAATCGCTGATTGCTTAAAGGATCTCACAAAGCTTAAGAACGTGAATCTGGCCGGAAGAATTATTGCCAAGCGTTTACACGGCAAGGCTAATTTCATGGATATCAAGGATTCAAGCGGAAAAATACAGCTTTATATAAGAGAGGATTCTCTAGATGAGATGAGTTTCTGGCTTTTCTCGCAAGTTCTTGATATAGGCGATTTTATTGGAGTAAAGGGAGAGCCTTTTAAGACAAGAACAGGAGAGCCAACAATAAAGGTCGAAAGCATTACTCTTTTAACCAAGACCTTAAATCCCTTGCCGGAAAAATGGCACGGCCTAAAGGATGTTGAGACTCGCTTTCGCCAAAGATATCTAGATTTGCTATCTAATGATAAGGTGAAAGATATATTCTTGAAGCGTTCTAAAATAATTGCAAAGACAAGAGAGTTTTTCGACTCGCGAGGTTTCCTGGATGTTGAAACGCCAATGATGCAGCCTGTTGCCGGAGGCGCAACAGGAAGGCCATTTAAGACACATCATAATGCCCTGGATTTAGATTTATATTTACGTATTGCTCCTGAGTTATATTTAAAACGGCTTATTGTCGCTGGATTAGATAAGGTCTATGAGATTAACAGAAACTTCCGCAATGAAGGAATATCAACGCGGCATTCTCCTGAATTTACCATGCTTGAGGTCTATACAGCTTATGCAGATTATGAGGATATGATCGTTTTATGCGAAGAGCTGATAAGTCATTTAGTAGAGGAAATCTCAGGTACTACCTATATTAGCTATCAGGGCAAAAAAATAGATTTAAAGCGGCCCTGGAAGAGACTGTCGTTTGCAAAGCTGATGAAAGAAAATTACGATATCAATCCTGATGATCCTCTCAAACAGTGGATTGAGAAGTTAAAGAAGAAGGGCAAAGATTTACCACAGCTAGAGGGGGCTGCAGTGAATAAACTAAGTCGTTCTCAGATTCTGAATCTGATTACTGATATCTTTGAGCCGGCATCTATTGATAAACCTGTTTTTTTGACAGATTGGTTTGCTGAAACTTGTCCCTTGGCAAAGAGACAGGCGGATAATCCCCTGCTTGTGGAGCGCTTTGAGTTATTTATTGGAGGATTGGAAATTGCAAATGCCTACTCTGAGTTGAATGACCCCATAGAGCAGGAGAGGCGTTTCCAAGAAGAGTTAAAGCAGGATGAAAAAGGCTCGACGCGTCGGCTTGATGAAGATTATATCACGGCCTTATCATACGGTATGCCTCCTTGTGGCGGGTTAGGCATAGGCATGGATAGGCTGATAATGCTTTTATCTGATTCTGCATCCATCAGGGAAGTAATACTATTTCCGCTTTTGAAGCCACTTGAGTAATTATGAAGACATATCTTTGGATTGCATTAAAGTATTTCCTAAACAGTAATCGCAAGAGGTTTTTCTCGGTTATGACCCTAGTGTCTGTTTTAGGAGTAGCTATCGGAGTGATGACGCTTATTGTAGTTTTAGGGGTGATGTCTGGTTTTGATAAGGATTTAAAATCCAAGATTTTAGGCCTTAATTATAATATTACGATTGATAGCAATATAGGAATTTCAGCGGCTGATTCTGTCTTTGAAAAGATCGACTCCCTGGATGAGGTTTCAGGTTATAGTCCATTCGTAAGCGGACAGGTGCTTTTGGCAACTTACGATCGTTTTAGAGGTGTTCATATTCGGGGTATAGATCTTGTAAAAGAGGCAGGTTTGAATAATATAGCTTCCTATATCAAGGTTAATCCACCTCGAATTCAAGAAGGCGAATTATTGGTTGGTGAGGAGCTCTTAAAGGGAATGGATTTAGCTCTGGGTGATGAGGTGGTAGTCCTTTCTCCCATCACAAATAAGCGCTATCCTTTTAGAATCGGCGGAATCTTTAAAAGTGGTTATTATGATTATGATTTGAATTTAGTTTTTGCAAATATTAAGGACACCCAAGAGTTATTGTTAATGGATGGTTTTTATTCAGGCATAGGGATTAATTCCCAAGATATTCATAAAACGTCTGCCTTGAAAGAAAAATTTAAAGATATCCTAGGCCCAGCTTACAGTGTGCGCACCTGGATTGAGCTAAATCGTAATTTTTTTGCAGCTTTAAAGCTTGAGAAGATTACAATGTTTATAATCTTAACCCTTATTGTTCTCGTGGCTGCCTTTAATATTATTTCTACCTTGAACGTCTTTGTGACTGATAAGACAAAGGATATTGGTATTTTAAAATCTATCGGCTTAAGCTCTAAAGGCATAAATAGGATTTTTATGCTCGTGGGGATCTTTGTTGGATCTCTGGGCATAGTTAGCGGCCTTGGCCTAGGTGTTGGTCTGTGTATGTTATTGTCAAAATACCAATTTATTAGATTGCCGCAGGATATCTATTATATTCAATATCTACCTGTGTATCTAAAATTGACAGAGGTTGCTACAATTGTCTTGGCAGCGTTTCTCATTTGTCTTGTCTCAACTCTATATCCGGCACGCAGAGCTGCCTCACTTGAACCTGTGGAGGCCTTACGTTACGAATGAGAAGAGAGGATAGTTTGATTAGTGCCAGCGCGATTATCAAGACATATAAAGAAGGCACAAAACTGTTTCCTGTTTTAAGGGGCATTGATATTGATATAGGCGCCTCTGAATTTGTTGTTATTGCTGGGCCATCCGGAGCCGGCAAATCCACATTGCTTCATATCTTAGGAGGCCTTGATTGTCCAACTAGCGGCAGGGTGGTTTTAGGCGGTGAAGATATCTATTCCTTGTCTGATGAGAAAAGGGCAAGATTGCGAAACATGAAGATCGGCTTTGTTTTTCAATTCTATCACTTATTGGGTGAATTTACTGTCTTAGAAAATGTCTTGTTGCCTCTTTTGATTTCGCAGAATTTTTATAAGGATAATAAGTTGTCTCTAGCATCAAAGAAGACTATACGCAGTCGCGCTCAAGATGCCTTAGCAATGTTAGGCCTAAAGGATCGTCTTGATTTTTCGCCGGCAAAACTCTCCGGAGGCGAGAAACAGCGCGTGGCTATTGCCCGGGCACTTATCAATGATCCGGATATTATCCTTTGCGATGAGCCCACGGGAAATCTTGATTCCCGCTGCGGTGAGGAGATTAGAGGTATATTGATGCATCTTAATAGAGAAAAAAAGCGCACCATAGTTGTCGTAACGCACCAGCAGGATTTATTTAGTGGTTGCGGCAGACTTATTAATATTCGCGATGGATTGATTAGTAAGGAATTAGTGCTACAGGAGGTTAAATGAGGACACAAGTAACTTGTCGTCCTCATCGAGGGAGGAATAATCTATGAAGGTATATTTAAACGGTAAGCTTGTTAATAAAGAAAAGGCAGTTGTTTCCTGCTTTGATCACGGTCTTCTTTATGGTGATGGTGCGTTTGAAGGCATTCGTTCCTACAAGGGGTTGATTTTTAAATTAGATGAGCATATTGATAGATTATTTGAGACAGCTCATACGCTTATATTATCTATGCCAGTTAGCAAGCAAGGTTTGAAGGGAGCGATTATTAAGACATTGCGCGCAAACAGATTAAAGGATGCCTATATCCGCGTTGTAGTAACTCGCGGCGTGGGTGATCTAGGGCTTGATCCACGCAAATGCAAGGGTAAAGAGGCACTTTTTATTATTACTGATAAGATAGCTCTCTATCCAAAACATATTTATGATAAGGGGATGGAGATTATTACTGTTCCTACGGTACGCAACCTGCCGGAGGCCTTGAATCCGCAATTAAAGTCATTAAACTATTTAAATAATATCTTGGCAAAGATTGAGGCGATAAATGCTGGTTTTCAGGAGGCAATAATGCTTGATAGTCTTGGTTATGTTGCTGAATGTACGGGAGATAATATTTTCATAGTGAAGAATAATGAACTTTTTACGCCACCGCAATGTATGGGAACCTTACGTGGTATCACACGCGATGCGGTTTTAGGTATTGCTAAAAGTTTAGGCATTCCAGCTCATGAGCATGTTATTACTCGGCATGAAGTTTATATCAGCGATGAATGTTTTTTAACTGGAACAGCTGCAGAGATTGTCCCTGTTGTTAAGGTAGACGGAAGAGTAATCGATAAGGGTAAGCCGGGTAAGATTACTAGATTAATAAGCCAGGAATTCAAAGAGCTCACAAAAACAGAGGGAGTGAGATATTGATAGATACAGATAATCGTAAGATATTCCTGTGACGGAGGCAAAAAATGCTTTGCGATATATGTGCTAAGAATGAAGCAACAGTACACCTAACAGAGATTGTCAATGAGCAGGTGAAAGAATTGCATCTTTGCGAAACCTGCGCTCAAACCAAAAGTATGCAGATGGAGCAGCAGTTTGGCCTCTCTGACCTTTTGGCAGGCCTAGCTGATTTTGACAAACCCTTACAGACACAAGATACATTTGGTGTTGAATGTCAGAATTGCCACCTTACTTATAAGGATTTTAAGAAAATCGGCAGACTTGGCTGCAGTGAATGTTATAGCCAGTTTAGAAGATATCTAGATTCCCTGCTGAAGCGGATACATGGTTCTAATAAACATATGGGTAAGGCGCCGCTAAAACTTGCTCAAGTCGCAAAGACAAAAAAGCGCACTCTTAATCTAGGAGAGCTAAAAGAAGGATTGCGCAAGTCCATAGCCTCAGAGGAATTTGAGGAGGCGGCTCGCCTGCGAGATGCCATCAGGCAGATTGAGGGAAAACAGACAGATCCTGATAAGAGGTGATTGATGAGTATGGTACTTAATGATTTATTAAAGCGCAGAAGTGAGTGGTTAAAAGGAGAAGGACCACTTTCAGATATTGTTATATCAAGCAGGATTCGTCTTGCTAGGAATATTGAAAAATGTCCTTTTCCTCATTGGGGCAGCAAGGAAAAGGAAGAGAATGTCCTTAATATGGTTTTGGAGGCTGTGAAAAAGATAAGCCAGTTCAAAAATGTATTGTCTTTTAGATTAGTCAATCTGGACAATGTTGATAAACAGTTCCTTATTGAAAGACATTTGATGAGTCATGAGTTGGCCTTAAGAAGTAATCATAAGGCGCTTATATTGACCGAAGATGAAGTTGTCTCTTTGATGGTTAACGAGGAGGATCATCTAAGGCTTCAGGTTATGAAGTCTGGTTTTAATCTGGATGGCGCCTGGAAGATTATCGATGAAATCGATACGGCTTTATCTGAAGAATTAAATTTCGCCTATTTAGCTGATTTAGGTTATCTGACAGCTTGCCCTACAAATACCGGAACAGGCATGCGTGGTTCTGTGATGTTGCATCTTCCGGCCTTAGTTATGACAAAGCAGATTAATCGTATATTAGCTGCTGTGGCAAAACTAAGTTTTAATGTGCGCGGTCTTTATGGTGAAGGCACTCAGGCAAGCGGGAATTTCTTTCAGGTTTCCAATCAGGTTTCCTTGGGGCTCTCTGAAGGGGATATTATCAGTAATATTAAAAGCGTTATCCGTCAGATTGCTGATCAGGAACAGGCAGCGCGTCAAAAGCTCTTAACACAGCATCTTTCCACGCTCCAGGATAGAGTTTTTCGTGCATTCGGGATTTTAGAGAATGCCCATATAATTTCCAGTAATGAGACAATTGAGCTCTTATCAATGGTAAGACTTGGACTTGATTTAAAATTGTTAAGAGATATTGATAAGAAATTGCTTAATGAGCTATTGATACTTACTCAGCCTGCTCATCTACAGAAGATAAGCGGCAAGAAATTAACCCCAACAGAAAGGGATTCAAAACGCGCCTCTTTGATAAGAGAGAGGTTGATACATAACTAAACTGTTTTTTATGAAATTTAATTTTGGAGGCCAAGATGTTTAATCGTTTTACAGAACGTGCAAGAAAAGTCATTATTTTATCCAAAGAAGAAGCGAGGCGTTTTAACCATGATTATATTGGGACTGAACATCTTCTTCTTGGTCTTATCCGGGAAGGCGAAGGAGTTGCTGCCGCTGTATTGCAGAAGTTGGGTTTGAGCCTTGAGACTATCCGAATTGAAGTAGAGAAGTTGGTTCAACCTGGTCCTACGACCCAAATTTTAGGAGATATTCCTTTTACGCCTCGGGCAAAGAAGTCTTTGGAACTAGCAGCAGAAGAGGCACGTTCCCTTGGCCATAATTATATTGGCACGGAACATATACTTTTAGGCCTGATCCGTGAGGGAGAAGGCGTAGCAAGTCAGGTATTGATAAATTTAGGACCTGATTTAAATCGGGTAAGGAATGAGGTTATGGATATTCTAGGTTCTTCTGTGCCTGGGTTTCAGCAGCAGCAGACTAAAGGTAAAACTCCTGCATTGGATGCCTTTGGTAGAGACTTGGCCCATCTTGCGCGAGAGAATAAACTTGATCCGGTAATTAACAGAAAGAATGAAACTGAACGCGTGATACAGATTCTAAGTAGACGCACTAAAAATAATCCTGTGTTATTAGGCGAGGCTGGTGTGGGTAAAACTGCAATTGTAGAAGGTCTTGCGCAGCTGATTGTTGCTGGCAATGTCCCAGAGATATTGAGGAATAAACGCATAGTCATTCTCGATTTAGCCCTGATGGTTGCTGGCACTAAATACCGCGGTCAATTTGAAGAGCGAATTAAGGCAGTAATGGATGAGATTAAGCGCTCTAAAGATGTGATAATATTTATCGATGAGTTGCATACGTTGGTAGGCGCAGGTGCAGCTGAAGGGGCTATTGATGCCTCTAATATATTAAAGCCTGCACTTTCTCGGGGTGAGATCCAGTGTATCGGCGCAACAACAATGGATGAATACAGAAAACATATTGAGAAAGATGCAGCCCTAGAGCGCAGATTTCAGACGATTATCGTTGATCCGCCCAATGTTGAAGAGACTATAGAGATTTTAAAAGGATTGAGAGATAGATATGAAGCGCATCACAGAGTAAAATTTAAAGATGAGGCCATAGTAGCAGCTGCCAAGCTTTCGGATAGATACGTTAGCGGAAGATTCTTGCCAGATAAGGCAATTGATTTAATTGATGAGTCAGGATCGCGCAGTCGTTTAGCGGTTATGACCTTGCCTCCAGAAGTAAAAGAACTAGAGGCTAAAATCGAAGAATTAAAAAAAGAGAAAGAGGCCTTAATAAAAAGCCAGGATTTTGAGAAGGCTGCCAAATTACGTGACCAAGAAAGAGAGGCCAGGAAGAAATTAGAAGACTTGAATAAGCAATGGTCTTTAAAGAGGGATCAGCTGAGGCCAGAGGTCGGCGAAGAGGAAATTGCTAAGATCGTGTCTCAGATTACAGGTATTCCTGTTATCCGTCTGGAAGAAAAGGAATCCGAGAAGCTGATGAAGATCGCAGAGAAAATCAGAAGTCGAGTAATTGGTCAGGAGGAGGCTATTGACGTTATTGCTCGTTCTGTGCGCCGTTCTCGGGCAGGTATAAAGGATTTTCGTCGGCCAATTGGTTCTTTTATGTTCTTGGGCCCTACTGGCGTAGGGAAAACCCTCTTAGCAAGAGTCTTGACAGAATTTATGTTCGGCGACGAAGATGCCCTTATCCAGCTGGATATGTCAGAATATATGGAGAAATTCAATGTCTCACGGCTTGTGGGTGCTCCTCCTGGTTACGTCGGGTATGAAGAAGGAGGCCAGCTTACAGAAAAGGTCAGGCGTCGTCCTTATGCTGTAATACTTTTAGATGAAATTGAAAAGGCACATCCGGATGTGTTTAATATCCTATTACAGGTTTTAGAAGATGGGCGTTTGACAGATAGCTTTGGCCGCAAGGTCAGTTTTAGAAACACGATTTTGATTATGACCTCTAATGTGGGTGCGGATATTTTGCGCCGGCAAGGCTCAATAGGTTTTCGTTCTCAAAAGGCACAGGCCTCATATGATGATATGAAGCAGAAGCTTCTTGATGAGGTGAAGAAAACCTTCAAGCCGGAATTTCTTAATCGCCTTGACGATATTATAGTTTTTAAGCAGCTTGAGAAAGAAGGTTTGCTAAAAATAGTTGATATTGAAGTAAACGAGGTTGCCTCAAGATTAAAAGAACAGAATGTGGAAATTAGCCTCGACAATAAGGCAAAGGAGTTATTGGTGGAAAAGGGTTTTGATCCTGTATATGGTGCAAGGCCCTTAAAGCGTACAATCCAACGATACCTGGAAGATCCGCTTGCGGAAGAGATAATATCCGGTAAGTTTAAAGACGGGGCAAAGCTTAAGGTTACCCGAGAAAAAGACAAGTTGATTTTTAAATAACTCCCACCCCCTTAGAAAAATTCCCCCTAAGCGGGAAAAGTTATGAGGAGTGCTTTGGATAGATTGGCTGCATTTTTGAATTACTTCGGCAGGGTAGTAAGTTTGGGCTATCAGACTATTGTTGTTACTTTTACTCTGCCTTTTAATTTTAAGCGCTTTATTTTTCAGGCAAAACGAATAGGCCTTGACAGTCTGCCAATTGTCTCAGTCGTGGCTTTATTCACAGGCATGATCCTTGCCTTTCAGTCTACATACCTTCTAAAGAAACTTTCTTCAGAAATTTATATAGCCAATATTGTCGCACTTTCACTCGTACGTGAATTAGGGCCTGTATTTACTGCCTTAATTGTCGCCGGACGTGTGGGTGCAGCAATTACTGCAGAGGTTGGTACGATGACAGTAACCGAGCAGGTAGATGCATTGAGAACATTGGCTACTAATCCGATTAAATATCTAGTTGTCCCCCGTTTCCTGGGCATGGTGATAATGCTGCCTTTGCTTGTGATATACACTAATCTTGTAGGTATAATGGGTGGTTATATCATATGTGTGTATCGTCTGGGCGTGAGCTCAGCAATGTATATCCAAATGACATTTCAATCTTTGGTCTTAAAGGATTTATACAGCGGATTGATTAAAAGTATGGTTTTCGGAATGCTCATTGCTCTTATAAGCTGTTATGAAGGCTTAAGGGCAGCCGGAGGCGCAGAAGGTGTAGGTCGTTCAACTACATTAAGTGTTGTTATTTCTTTTATCTTGGTAATTACTACTGACTGTATTTTTACTGCGCTGTTTTATTTTATACTCTAGGCTTAGCAAAGATTACTCAGCCTTATCTAGAGATTATAATGATAGAAATACACAATATCTACAAATCGTTTAATACTTCCAAGGTATTAGACGGATTAAGCCTGATTATCAAGACAGGAGAAACAAAGGTTATTATTGGCCGCTCTGGATGTGGTAAAAGTGTTCTTTTGAAACACATTGTGGGTATTTTACGGCCGCAAGAGGGTAGTATTATCATTGATGGCCTAGAGGTTAATAAGTTGAATGATGAACAGATGAATCTGTTCAGACTGCGTATGAAGATAGGCATGGTCTTTCAGGGTGGCGCTCTGTTTGACTCGCTTAATGTGGGCGAAAATGTTGGTTTTGTTTTGAGTGAATATACTGATCTTGATAAATCGACCATTGTTAAAAAAGTAAAAGAGGCCTTAGGCATGGTTGGTTTAAAAGATATTGAGCATCTTCTGCCTTCGGATTTAAGCGGAGGCATGAAGAAAAGGGTGGCCTTAGCACGTGCCATATGTATGAATCCCAATATAATTCTTTATGATGAGCCTACTACTGGTGTTGATCCAATAACAGCCGACGCTATTAATGATTTAATAATAGAATTACATGATAAGTTAGAGGTTACAAGTGTTGTTGTGACTCATGATATGACGAGTGCTTACAAAGTTGCCGATAGAATTGCAATGCTTTATAGCGGAAAGATTATCCAGATGGGAACGCCAGATGAGATTAAAAATTCAACCAATCCATTTGTAAAGCAGTTTATTACTGGCGCTTCTTCTGGCGCGATAACAGATGCGGAAAATCTGGTTTTTGGTCACGTAACAGAGTGATTTTAGTGTTTTTGCCAAGGAGGATAAATGGGATTAAAATTTAAAAATGAAATTAAGGTTGGAATCTTTTCTTTGGTCGGGGTAATTATTTTCGTCGTATTTGTATTCTCTATCGGGGATATAAAACTCTTTACTAAGTCAAAAGATGTAAAGATAGTTTTTGGATTTGCCAATGGGGTTAAGATAAGTTCTCCCGTAAGGCTGGCAGGTGTTGATGTAGGACAGGTGAGAAAGATCTCCGTGAGATTTAATAGGCAGACACAAAAGAACGAAGTAGAGGTCTTAGCACGTGTTACTGACTCAACCATAATTCCGCAGGATTCGAAGGTATGGATTAATACCTTAGGTCTTTTGGGCGAAAAATATATAGAGATAATTCCCGGCCTAGATTATGCGCATCTGTTTAAGCCGGGTGAGACGATTATCGGTAAAGATCCCATACCAATGCAGGAAATTACCGAGCTAGGAAGAGAGATTGCGCTGAAGTTAAGAGAAAGCATTGATGCAATTAATAATTTTATCTTGAATGAGAAAAACAAAGAGGCATATAACCAGGTCTTGGAGAATTTAGAAGAGGCCTCGAAATCGCTTTCTGAGATTATGGAAAAGATAAATAGTGGAGATGGTACTGCTGGAAAATTTATTTCTGACGAAGCAATCTATACTGATACAAAGGAATTTATTGAAGATATAAAGAAGCATCCCTGGAAGTTGATGCGAAAGCCCCAAGAGGAATAATGAAGACAAAGACGGTATTTAACTGTCAGAAGTGTGGTTATCAATCTCCCAGGTGGCTGGGCCGTTGCCCTGATTGTTCGAGTTGGAATTCTCTTGCGGAAGAAATGCCTCAACTGCCGCAGGTTGGTCAGGAGCGGATATTTTCAAAAGAGGCCCCAGTCTTGCTTGGCGATATCAGTTTAGAGGATAAACCCAGAATATCAACACGATTAGCAGAGCTAGATAGGGTATTGGGCGGAGGGTTAGTCTCTGGTTCTGTAGTTCTCTTAGGTGGCGATCCCGGCATAGGAAAATCCACCATTGCCTTGCAGGCAGCAATTAATTTAAGTAAAGAGGGCAGGAAAGTACTTTACATTAGCGCTGAGGAGTCGTTAAAGCAGACGAAACTGCGTGCTGTTAGGATTGATAAAGATTTTAACGAAAATTTGTTCATTGTGAGCCAGACAAATCTGGAAGAGATAATAAAGTATATAAAGGCGCTTAAGGCCCAGGTTGTATTTTTAGACTCAATCCAGGTCGTATATAATCCGGCGATTGCCTCAAGCACTGGCACTATTACCCAGGTACGAGAATGCGCAGGCACTCTTACTCAGCTTGCGAAATTAGATGGCTTCTCCTTGATTCTTATAGGTCATGTCACCAAAGAAGGGACATTGGCAGGGCCTAAGCTGCTTGAGCATATCGTGGATACGGTTTTATATTTTGAGGGCGATAAGCTTTCTCTATATAGGATCTTGCGCACAGCAAAAAATCGTTTTGGCTCAACTAACGAAATTGGTCTTTTTGCTATGACGGAAAGCGGCCTACAGCAAGTCAGTAATCCTTCCCAGATCTTTTTATCTCAGAGGGCTAGGAAGGTTTCCGGTTCTATTGTAGTTGCTATTATGGAAGGCTCACGGCCGTTGTTAATTGAGATTCAGGCCTTAGTCTCTAGAGCAGGATTTAATATAGTGCGGCGTCGTTGTCAGGGCATAGATTATAATAGATTTCTACTTTTGGTTGCTGTTCTGGAGAAAAGGTTAGGTTTGCCGCTTGGTGATAAGGATATATTTGTTAATGTTGCCGGAGGCATTGTTGTAGATGATCCTGCGGCTGATTTAGGCATGATGCTTGCTATAGCCTCAAGCCTGAAGAATAAAGAGATATCATCGGCCTTAATGATAGTAGGCGAGGTAGGGCTTTCAGCTGAGGTGCGCAGTATATCTAACTGCAGTTTACGAATAAAAGAAGCCTTAAAATTAGGTTTTACTAATATTGTTATTCCTGAATCAAACATAAAAGAGATCAGCAGAAGCGATAAGGGGAAAAAAGATATTTCTTTCTCCGGCGTTAAAATAGTTAAAGATGCAATGCAGTTGGTATTTTAAAACTTATTATATATTTAAGGAGGTATTTTAAATGACTTTAATTATTATCCGACTTTTTTTTATTCTTTCAGGAACGACTATTGGTTACATTACAGGCGGTTTTAATGATAATGCCATCTTGGGTGCAGGCGTTGGTTTCTTCGCAAGTTGGCTGATAATATTCTTAGAGAGAGGAATGCGGCGCGTATCTGTGCGGGGACTTTCCAGTGCTGTATTTGGTCTTATCCTAGGTTTAATTATGGCAAAATTGCTTACTGATGCTATTAGCCTGATTCCGCTTGATGAAGGCAATATCTCTTCAATTAGAGTTATTCTTACGCTTGTCTTCTGTTATCTGGGTATGATTATGGCCATGCGCGGCAAGGATGAATTCAACATCATTATTCCTTATGTAAGACTGAGCCGACAGGGGCAGGCTGAAGATGTCATCCTGCTTGATACCAGCGCAATTATCGACGGTAGAATAGTTGATCTTTGCAAGACAGCTTTTCTTTCAGCTAGATTATTGGTGCCGCGTTTTGTCTTGAAGGAGTTGCAGCAGATTGCTGATTCTGCCGATACTATTAAGCGCCAGCGGGGCAGGCGTGGTTTAGAGATACTGCATAATATTCAAAAGGATAGCTCACTGGAGATCATCATCCACGAGGAGGATTTTCCTGACGTTCCAGATGTGGATGCAAAGTTAGTGCGACTGGGTAGATTATTAGAGGCAAAGATTTTTACCCTGGATTTCAATTTGAATCGCGTTGCGGAATTACAAGGTGTCAAGGTCTTAAATATTAACGAACTTGCTAATGCACTTAGACCTGTGGTATTTCCGGGAGAGACCCTAGAGGTAAAATTAATTAAAGAGGGAAGGGAGCATAAACAGGCAATCGCCTATTTGGATGATGGCACAATGATCGTAGTTGAGGAAGCCAGAAGTCAGATTAATCATACTATTAAGGTTGTGGTTACTTCAGTCCTGCAGACGCAGGCAGGCCGAATGGTATTTGCCAAACTTCAACCTCATCAAGGAAACCAGAAACAAAATTAGTTTTTTTCGTTTTGGTTAAGGTGGCAGATATAAAACGAAAAGCGAAAGTCATCGCCATAGTTGCCGCAGGAGGCAAGGGACAGCGTCTAGGAAGCAGATTAGCCAAGACGTTTGTCTTGATTAATAAGCGGCCAATCCTTTTCTTCGCCCTTAGTTCGCTTACCCAGCATCCCCTGATAAATGAGATCATACTTGTCACTAGTAGAAAGACATTATTTGCTGCCAAGAGACTGGTAGAAAAGTATAGGTTCAAAAAAGTAAAACATATTGTAGTTGGCGGGCGAACGCGCAAGGCCTCTGTGAGTAATGGCTTAAAGAAGATAAGAGGCGACAAACACACATTTGTTTTGATCCATGATGCCGCAAGGCCGTTCCTTAATAGATCACTCATCAATCGAGTTGTTAATGAGGCGTTCAGGTACAATGCGAGCATTTGTGCTGTTCCAGCGAAATGCACGATTAAAAGCCTAAAAAGAAGCAATAAGCATTTATTTATCAAAAATACGCTTGATAGAAGTTTGCTTTGTGAGGTTCAGACGCCGCAGGTCTTTCGGCTAGATTTATTAAAAAGGGCTTTTTCTAAAGGTGCTCATCAAGATGCAACTGATGATGCGGCCCTCGTTGAGAGACTAAAAGTCAAGGTAGGAGTAGTTAACGGTTCTTACTCTAATATTAAAATCACAACGTGCGATGATTTGCTTTTTGCTAGGGCTATTGCCAAACAGTTCAAATACTCAACCTAATAATAAGTAAGATATGGGAATGAGTAAAGTTAAAATCGGCTTTGGTTATGATATCCATCCTTTAAGAGAGGGACGTAGTCTCATATTGGGTGGTATCCAGATACCTTTTTCTAAGGGTCTCCTGGGTCATTCTGATGCTGATGTCTTAATCCATGCTGTTTGCGACGCTATTCTTGGCGCCTTAGGTAAAGGCGATATCGGAGAGATATTTCCGGATACAGATCCAGCTTATAAGGATATGGCAAGTAGCAAATTACTGGATGTAGTATTTAAATTAATGACTGATGCAGGTTTTAAAATTGGAAATATCGATACTGTGATAGTCGCTGAACAGCCTAAGATTTCCCAAGTAAAAGAGAGGATGAAGGAAAAGCTTGCTGCTATTTTGCATAGCAGGAAAGATGATATCAATATAAAGGCCACCACGGCTGAGGGGCTAGGTCCCATAGGAAATAATGAGGCTATCGCTTGCTTTGCGACAGCGATAATAATTGAGGGGGCGTAGATATGAACTGCATTTTAAATATATTAATTATACTTATAGGGCTATTCTTTTTAAAATTGATTCTGATTTCGATCTTTTTTTACAAAGAGATCAAGGCGGCTCAAAAGAAAGATCCGGCAGCGAAGAGTTTTCTTGAGATCCTCTTGCTTTATCAGGGCCTACACGCTTTAGTTTCTTACCGCATTGCCCATTTCTTTTATAGAATACATCTTTTCTTTTTAGCGCGTTTGATGAGTCAGATTTCGCGCTTTGCTACTGGTATTGAAATACATCCAGGGGCACAGATTGGCAGGGGATTCTTCATTGATCATGGCATGGGTGTGGTTATCGGTGAGACTTCTATTATTGGCGATAATGTGCTTTTATATCAAGGCGTTACCTTGGGCGGGACAGGTCTTAAAAAAGGCAAACGCCATCCTACAATCGGCAATAATGTTGTCGTAGGCACAGGAGCAAAGATATTAGGGAATATAACAGTGGGTGATAACTCTTATATCGGAGCAAATGCGGTTGTGATTAAGGATGTGCCGGTGAACTCGACTATAGTTGGTGTGCCTGGCAGGATTACTAAGCAGGACGGGAAAAAGATTGATATCAGCCTAGATCACATACATATCCTAGATCCTCTCAAGCAGGCCCTGGATGAGATACGTCAGAGGATTGATAAGCTAGAAAATAAATGAAAGAACTCCCCAAGATTCATATTTATAATACATTAACTAAGAAGAAAGAAGAATTCAAACCCTTAAAAGCAAAAAGAATAGGGATTTATTCTTGCGGCGTAACTGTCTATGATGACTGCCACATAGGTCATGCCAGGAGTCTCTATACCTTTGAGGTCATCAGAAATTTTTTAAAATATCGCGGATATGATGTCAAGTTTATTCGCAATATAACAGATATTGACGATAAGATTATCAACAAGGCCAAGGAATTGGGTGAAGATTGGAATGCTGTTGCCTCTCGCTACATAGCTTGCTATGAGCATGATTTAAAACTCCTTAATTTATCTAAGGCAGATATTGAGCCAAGAGCAACTGAACACATCAGCGGAATGAAGAAATTTATATCTCTATTGATTAAAAAGGGTTATGCATATGAGGCAGGCGGCGATGTTTATTTTAGCGTAAGAAAATTTAAAGATTACGGTAAATTATCTGGTCAATCTATAGATCAGATGAAAACAGGAGCGCGTATTGAGCCGGGTGAACATAAACAAGACCCATTGGATTTTGCGCTCTGGAAGAAATCTAGGAAAGATGAGCCTTCCTGGCCTAGCCCTTGGGGTGAGGGTAGGCCTGGCTGGCATATAGAATGCTCCTTGATGAGCTCAAAATACCTCGGGCAGCCATTTGATATTCATGCCGGAGGCAGAGACTTAATTTTTCCCCACCATGAAAACGAGATTGCTCAAAGTGAGAGTTTTGCTGGTAAGCCCTTTGCCCGTTATTGGATGCATCATGGCCTATTAACTATAAATGGCCAAAAGATGTCCAAGTCATTAGGCAATTATGTGACTGTAAAAGATTTTATGGGCAAATATGGCAATGCCAACCTTTTAAAATTATTATTTTTAAATGCGCATTATTCGCAGCCTATAGATTATAACGAAGAGAAGATGCAAGAGGTAAGGAGATCATACGAGCGTATAAATATCTTAAAAGATAAATTAGAGAAGGATTATGGTACCGTAAATATAAACAAAAGCATTAAATCAGGAACCGGTTTTATAAAACCCTTCAAGGACAAATTTATAGAATATATGGACGACGATTTTAACACCCCTAGGGCATTGTCAGTTTTATTTGAATTGGTCAATAATTGCAATAAGTTATTAGATAGCAATGACGAGTTTAAGCAATTTAAGCTGCGTTATGCTATGGATGTTATAAAAGAGCTAGCTGGTATTTTTGGACTTTCTCCTGATGTGGAAAAAACAAGTAAATTAGAAGTAGAGTTGACAGAAAAGATTAAGCTCAGAGACAAATTAAAAAAAGAGAAGAAATATTTAGAGGCAGATAAAATAAGAAAGGAATTAAAAGAGCAAGGTATTATTTTAGAAGATTCAAAGGAAGGTACACAATGGCGAAGAAAAATTTAAGAGGCGTATTTATTACCTTCGAAGGCCCTGAAGGCTGCGGAAAGAGCACCCACTCTGAGCTTCTCTACCAACATTTAAAGAGGTTGAAACTGCCGGTAATCTATATACGTGAGCCAGGGACAACAAAGACAGGCGAGAAGATCCGTTCAATACTTCTAGACAGAAAGAATCGTATTGCAGATAGCTCGGAGATGTTATTGTATATGGCTGCGCGTAGTCAGATTGTTGCTGAGATAATTGATCCGGCATTACGGGATGGAAAGATCATAATTTCCGACAGATTTTTGGATGCAACTATCTGCTATCAGGGCTATGGAGGCAAGGTAGATATTGATATGATAAAAAAGGTGGGGGATTTTGCAACGCGTTCAATTACACCTGATCTTACTATCTTACTTGATATACCTGTTGAGGAAGGCCTGAAGAAACGCGCTGTCAGAATCTTTGACCGTATGGAGGCCAAGCCGCTTTCATATCACAAGAGGGTGAGAGAGGGCTATCTTACATTGGCGCGTCAGGAAAGCAACAGAATCAAGGTCGTGAAGGTTGAAAAAAGAATTAAGGATACAAAAGCAAAGATATTAAAGATCGTAAAAGAAAAGCTATGGCTTGGTTAGATGTTAAAGGGCACAAGGATGTTGTAGGTTTTCTTGTTAATGCGCACAAGAATCATAGGTTAGGGCATTGTTTTCTTTTTCTGGGACCAGAAGGCATTGGCAAGAGACGCCTAGCAGGAGAATTTGCCAAATTCCTACTTTGTGAAGCGCCTACTGAATTCGGTGCTTGTGGTAAATGCAGAAGTTGTCTACAGGTTACCTCGGACAATCATCCTGATCTGCACATAATTTCAAGAGGGGAATTGGGTTGGATAAAGATAGGAGATATCCGTGCATTACAGAGTCAAATTCACCTATCGCCGTTTAGCGGTAAACATAAAATTTTTATCATTGATAATGCACATATGTTAACACAGGATGCGGCAAATTCGTTGCTTAAATTTATGGAAGAACCTCCTCCGGGCGCAATATCTGTCCTGATAACCAGTCAAATAGATTCTATCCCGGAGACGCTGGTTTCGCGTTGTCAGCGATTGTATTTTTCATCTCTTTCATCCCAGGAGATCGAAGAGACATTGTCTGAAACCTTACCTCATGATAGAGGACTCATAAATTTCATAGCGCGTTTTTCAGAGGGCAGATTAGGTCGTGCTATATCGCTTATCAAGCGCAAAGACATCCAGTCAGCAAAAAATAGATTGTTGAGAAATATAATAGATAATAATTTAGCCTTAGATGATTTCGCAGTTAATCTAAATAGAGAAAATCTGAATATGCTAATAGAATTCACGCTGCTTTTCTTCAGAGATATATTGTTGCTTAAGGCGGGATTAGGAAAAGAATTTTTAGTTAATTTTGATGAGGTCGACACATTGACGTCACTTGCTTCTAAAATGGAAATGCCTGAAATTAAAGACGCCCTAGAGGACATCTTGAAGGCACAGGCCTTAAGTAGAACTAATGTAAATTGCAAAATATTGCTGAGATGGCTAGAGGTTCAGCTTCAGAAAAAATTGAGGTTTAATTATGCCTGATAAAGTGCATGTAAGAATACGTGAGTTCGGACCGATTAATTGCTTTAAATGTAGCAACCTGCGATTAAATGGTAACGAGGTAGTGATTCTTGAGGCAGAGCGAGGCGTAGACTATGGCCGCGTGATTATAGATAGCAGCAAACATCTGGGCGGAAAGCTAGAAGTTCCTTTGCGTAAGATTATAAGGATAGCCACAAAGTCTGATTTAGAGCATATAAAGAAAAATAATGCCGCAATAAAAGGTGTTATTGATACTTGTCTAAAGAAGATTGAAGAGCATAAGCTGGCAATGAAATTAATTGAAGCGGAGCATTCTTTTGATAAAGGCAAATTAATATTTTATTTTACTTCAGAGGGCAGGGTAGACTTCAGGGAGTTGGTAAAGGATTTAGCCAAGCTGTTTAAGACGAGAATCGAACTTAGGCAGATTGGCGTGCGCGACGAGGCGAAAATGTTTGGTGGTTATGGTTGTTGCGGCAGGGAATTGTGCTGTGTTAGATTCTTGAGAGAATTTGAGCCGGTAAGCATTAAAATGGCCAAGGAGCAGCACCTACCTCTTAATCCACCTAAGATTTCCGGGCTTTGCGGAAGGTTGATGTGCTGTCTTTCTTATGAGCATCATACATATAGAGAGATAACTAAGGATTTACCTCGCGAGGGTGAACGCCTAAATACGCCTGAAGGCAGAGGCAAGGTTATTAGTGTCAATCCGCTAACTAGAAAGGTTATCGTCGAAGTTGAAAAGGGAAGATGCGTTGAATTAAAGTATGGATGCCGACATGGCTAAATTTTATATTACAACCCCAATCTATTATATTAATGCGAAGCCTCACTTAGGCCATTCTTATACCAATATTGCTGCGGATTGTATTAGCCGTTACAAGCGTCAATTAGGCTATGATTGTTTTTTTCTTACAGGCACAGATGAACATGGCCAAAAGGTTGCTGAGGCTGCCAAGTTTGCGAATAAGACTCCGCAGGAATTTGCAGATGATACAGTCACCGTATTTAAGGACTTATGGAAGACCCTGCTTATATCTTGTGATGATTTTATCCGCACTACGCAAGACAGACACAGAGATTGCGTAAAGAAGATTCTGAATACACTTCATGATAACGGGGATATCTATAAGGCATCCTATAATGGTTGGTACTGTGTTCCTTGTGAGACATTCTGGACCGACTCACAACTCGTGGCTCGATACTGCCCAGACTGCAAGCGTCCCATCGAAAAAATCCAAGAGCAGAATTATTTTTTCAAACTCTCGAAATATCAGGATTGGCTGCTTGAATTTATAAAAGAGCACCCTGATTTTATCTGTCCTCGTTCACGCTATAATGAAGTCTTAAAATTCCTGGAATCAGAGAAACTTTTGGATTTATGTATCTCTCGTCCGAAATCACGTATTTCCTGGGGCATAGTATTTCCCTTTGATGAAGATATGGTTACCTACGTCTGGTTTGATGCACTTATCAACTATATAAGTGCCTTAGGCTTTGGTAGGAGAGATGAATCCAAAATGAAGAGATTTTGGCCTGCAGATATTCATCTTATGGCAAAGGATATCTTAAGACAGCATGCGATTTACTGGCCGATAATGCTTAAGGCCCTTAATCTTCCTCTGCCCAAGAAGGTATTTGCACACGGCTGGTGGATGGTTGAGGCAGGCGATTTATCAGCAGAAGGCGTTAAGATGTCGAAATCAAGAGGAAATGTGGTAGATCCGCTTGATTTGGTTGAGCAATTTGGCATTGACGCATATCGCTATTTTCTTTTAAGAGAGTTTCCCTTTGGGTTAGACGGAAGGTTTTCTTTGCGGGCATTGATTAAAAGATACAACAGCGATTTAGCGAATGACCTTGGGAATTTAGTATACAGAACACTTACCATGATTGAGAAGTATTTTAAGGGTAAAATCCCTAAAGCTGATCTGGAAGATTTCACATTAAAAAATGCTAAAGGTTTAATAGAAGAGATCGATAAGATAGATAGTAAAATAGATGAATCTATGGAAGGCCTAGCCTTTACCAGTGCCTTAGACGCTATTTGGCACTTAATTAATGGGGCCAATAAATTTATAGAAGAGGTAAAACCCTGGCAACTCTACAAAAATAAAGACTTGAAAGATTTAGCCAAATTTATTGTGTTGTTAGTCCAAATCCTGAAAAAGGTGAGTTTTCATATTGGGCCGTTCATGCCAAATACATCCGTTAGCATCATCCAGCAGTTAGGCGATAGTGAAGTTAAAAAAGGCGAACCTCTTTTTCCTCGAATTCAAACTTAATGCAGCTTATAGATACACATTGCCATTTAGATTTTCCTCAATTTAATATTGATCGAGATAGCGTAATTGAGCGGGCAAAAAATAGTGGAATTACTAATATAATTGATGTCGGAGCAAGTATTGAAAGTTCTGAGGCAGCAATAGCTTTAAGTAAGCAATATGATTTTATTTATGCAGCTGTTGGCGTTCATCCCCACGAAGCAGATAGGCTAAAGCAGGGTGATTGGCTTTTAATTGAGAAATTAATCAGTCAGGATAAGGTTATTGCTGTAGGAGAAGTTGGACTTGATTACTACCGTAATCTTTCTTCACCTGCCAGGCAAAAAGATGTATTTAAGAGATTTATTCTACTTGCTAACAAATTTTCCTTGCCACTGATTGTCCATTGTCGAGAGGCAGAGGAGGATGTCCTTTCACTCCTAAAGGATAATCTGAATACAAAGGCGATAATGCATTGTTTTTCAGGTAATGAGGCCTTTTTGAAGAGATGTTTAGATTTAGGTCTTTATGTTTCATTCACCTGCAACGCTACTTATAAAAAAAGCGACAATTTGAGGAATGTTATATCACTTACGCCCAGGGATAGATTTTTCCTTGAGACTGACGCACCCTATCTTGCGCCGCAGACCATGCGTGGTAAGCGTAACGAACCAGCCTATTTAAAATATTTAGTAGCTGAATTAGCTTCTATTTTAAAATTAGATGAAGAGACCATAGCAGATGAGACCACTAAAAATGCCAAGCGTTTTTTTAATCTAGAGAGATGTCAGTAAAGACGATTCAATACCTTAAAGGAAAAATCAGGATTATCGACCAGAGAAAGCTGCCCGCTAAATTGTGTTATATGGATTGTGCTGATGTTAAGAGTCTCTGGTGGGCAATTAAGAGATTGGCAGTTCGTGGCGCTCCTGCTATCGGGATTGCGGCTGGCCTTGGGGTCTATCTGGGCATCAAGGATTCAAGGGCGAAGGACTTTAAGGAATTTAAGAGTCAGTTAGAGAAGGTTACACGCTATCTTGCTAAGAGTCGTCCTACTGCGGTTAATCTTTTTTGGGCCTTAGAAAGAATGACGTCTATAGCTAAGAAGAATTCCTACCAGCCTATCCCTGTTATAAAGAAACTCTTAAAAAATGAGGCATTCAAGATTTTGGAAGAAGATAGATTTATCTGCCGTAAAATGGCCCGCTATGGCTCTGGGCTAATAAAGAATCAAGATAAGGTCCTAACTATATGCAATGCGGGTGCCTTGGCAACTGCAGATTACGGTACTGCCTTAGGAGTGTTTTATGAGGCAAAAAAAGAAAGAAAAAGAATAAAGGTCTATTCTTTAGAGACAAGGCCGCTGTTGCAGGGCGCGAGATTAACTTGTTGGGAATTACAGCGAGAGGGAATTGATGTAACCTTGATCTGTGATAACATGGCAGCAGATTTGATGCGTAAAAAAATGATTGATAAGATATTTGTTGGTGCGGATAGAATTGCCAGAAACGGTGATACAGCCAATAAGATAGGAACCTATAATTTAGCAGTATTGGCAAGGTTTCATGCAATTCCTTTTTATGTTGTGGCTCCTAAATCTACCTTTGACCTTAAATTGAAAAGCGCAAAATTTATTCCTATTGAACAACGTGATAAAAGAGAAGTTACTCATATCAGAGATAGGTGTATTGCCCCTTCTAGGATAAAGGTCTATAATCCGGCCTTTGATGTAACCCCTGCTGAGCTAATAACTGCAATTGTTACAGAGAAAGGCATAATCAGGCACCCCCTTAGAAAGAACATAACCGCGAAACTTTAGCTAAAGTCTTTGTTTTAATATGAAACGCCTAAAGGATATTGGTGAATTTGGATTAATTGAACGTATAAGGAAGAGACTGAGGCCTTGTCCTGGTTGTATCAAGGGTATTGGTGATGATGCAGCTGTTTTGGTTTCCAAAAGAGAAGAATTTATGTTGCTGACCACTGATAGTCTTGTAGAAGGAGTTCATTTTAAAAAAGGCGATAATCCTAAGGCTATTGGCCGCAAGGCTATTTCTGTTTCTATCAGCGATATCGCGGCCATGGGCGGAGAACCTCAATACTGCACAACCTCTATTGGCGCACCTGGCGATATGTCCCTAAATAAAATTGATAATATTTTTTCTGGGATTCTGCAAAGGGCAAAGGAATTTAAAGTTGCGATAGTAGGAGGCGATACTGTTCGATCAAAAAATTTAATAATTAATACTGCCCTGATTGGCAAGGTAGAAAGAAAGTCTCTAGTCACACGTGATGGAGCAAGGGTAAATGATATTATTTTCCTAAGCGGCAGAGTGGGTGGTTCATCTTGCCTCAAGCGCCATTTAAACTTCAGGCCACACTTGGAAGAAAGCAGGTTTCTAGTAAAAAATTTTCGGATTAATTCCATGATTGATTTATCAGATGGTCTGTTTAGCGATTTATGCAAACTCTGCAAGGAAAGTAATGTAGGAGCCGTAATCTATGAAGAGCTGATTCCGTTTAATAAAGACGTGAATCTTACCTCGGCCCTATATGAAGGAGAGGACTTTAAGCTTCTTTTTACTGTTGCGCCAGATATGGCTAAGAAGGTTTCTGCTATTTACGATTATAGATTTTTTCCCATTGGTCATATCCAAGACAAAAGATTTGGTCTGAAGTTAGTCGGAAAAGGCCCTAATAGAGAAGAGGTCAGTTTAGCTGATAAATCCTTCAAGCATTTTAGATGAGTTGATCCATGAAGATTATTACTACAACCTCACCTCGCAAGACATTCGACTTTGGTGTTTTTATTGCACATCAATTAAACAAGGGAGATATAATTTGTCTTTTTGGTCAACTAGGCAGTGGAAAGACGGTTCTTATTAAAGGCATCGCCTCTGGTCTGGAGATTGCTAAAGATATTGTCAGTAGTCCTTCTTTTGTGCTTTTAAAGCAATACAAAGGCAGTATGGTCTTAAATCATTTTGATCTATTCCGATTAAAAAAAATAGAAGAGATTTTGGATTTAGGTTTTGAAGAATATGTTTACTCCAATGACATAAGCGTGATTGAGTGGGCAGAACGTTTAGGTGATTGCCTGCCGCAAGACTTTTTAGGAATAAAACTTACTATCCTTGGAGCTAATAAAAGAAGGCTTAGTCTTTTTGCAAACGGCGCACATTATAAGAGCTTGCTTAAGAATCTAAAATGAATATATTGGCAATTGAATCTTCTTCCCAGATTTTATCTGTAGCCTTAAGCTGTAAAGGTTCGCTTAGGTGTCAATTTAGAAGCTCAAGACAATTTAAGTCTGAACACATTACAGGCCTTATCAAAAAAAGCCTTGATGAGTCTGGATTGAAGATTTGCCAATTAGATTATATTGCTGTAGGCTTAGGGCCAGGTTCCTTTACAGGTTTGCGGGTAGGAATTGCTACAGCCCTAGGATTAGCTCAAGGGGCGGGTTTGGAAATTATTGGCATTGGAAGCCTGGATCTGATCGCTGCAAATGTTAGTGGTGTTGGAAATTCTGATATTTGTGCTATTGTTGATGCACGTAGAGATAATCTATATGCTGCTATATATCAGCGTCCAAAACATAAAAAGAGATTAGCCTTGAGGAAAAAGATGGATTATTCTCTTCTAAAATCAGAAGAATTATTAAAGAAAATAAATTCTCCCACCATTTTTGTTGGAGATGGCTTGGAAAATTTTAAAGAAAAGTTAGGAAAGAAAAAGTCAAGGATAGCATCTTTTGCATCGAAAAATTTATGGTTTCCCAGGGCGAGCGTTCTTTGCAATTTAGCCCTTGAGTCCCTAAAAAATAAAAGAAATATCAACAGGGATAGAAATAAATTGTTGCCGATTTATCTTTACCCTAAGGAGTGCCAGATTCGCAATGCAAAAGAAAAAAAATAAACAATTGCCTCCATTAGTCTGGGCAGATATTGAGCTTTCAAGTATTGCCAGAAATTATTCCTGCCTCAAAAGAACAATAGGGCGCAAAGGTAAGATTATGGCAGTTGTAAAGGCAGATGCTTATGGTCATGGACTTATTCCAGTGTCTTTGTGTTTGTCTCGGCTGGGTGCTGATTATTTGGCAGTGGCTTCGCTAGATGAGGCGTTGAGCTTAAGAGAGACTGGAATAAAAAAGGCGATTTTAGTGATTAACACTGTTGCTGATAATCAGCTGCAATATCTCATCAAACATGATATTACTGCGACAATCTCATCTCTGAGGCAGGCTAAAATTTTGAATGGTTTGGCCGCAGCTTTTAATAAAAATATAAAGGTGCATATTGAAATTGATACTGGAATGGGAAGGTGTGGCATTTGGTATAAACATGCTAGCAAGACAGTTAAGGACATTGTTAGTTTAGGGCGTATTGATGCAGAAGGAATTTTTACACATTTTCCTTGCGCTGATAGCGATATATCTTTTACAAAAAAGCAGATTACTAATTTTAAAAATCTTCTAGAGGAGCTTAAGGCGGCAGGCATTTATTTTAAATTGATCCATACTGCAAATAGCGCAGGAATTGTTAATTTTGCTCCTGATTACTGCAATATGGTAAGACCTGGCCTAATGCTCTACGGTGCTAGCTGGGATAAGAAGCTTAGGAAGAAATTGAAGTTAGAGCCAGCGATGAGCTTTAAAACACGCATTGTGTTTTTAAAGAAGGTCTCTAAGGGCCGGTCTATAAGTTATGGCAGGACATACATTGCTAAATCTCCCCGTATTATTGCTACAATTGCCGCAGGCTATGCTGATGGTTATAATCGTCTTCTTTCTGAAAGAGGAGAAGTGCTTATTAGAGGAAAGCGCGCTAGGGTAATAGGGAGAGTTTGTATGGACAGCACAATGGTTGATGTAACTTCAATAAAGGCAGCTAAGGTTGGAGATGAGGTAGTTTTATTTGGTAGGAAAGGCAAACATCTATTGGCTGTAGAAGAGATTGCCTATCTCTGTAAAACCATACCTTATGAAATATTCTGTAGTGTTTCTAAAAGAGTGAGGAGATTCTATAGAAAATGAATGACTCTGCTCGAAGAGAGCAGTTTAAGGCTGTCTTTTTATAAGCACTACCCCTATCAGAAAGAATGCCGCATTAGCCAGCCAGGCAGCAACTAAAGCCGGTATAAATCCTTCCTTAGCAAAGGCAATACTCATTGAATTAATCACATAATAAAAGAATGCCAGGACAATTGATATCCCTAAACTTGAGGCGAGTTGACCTTTTCTCTTTATAGAAAGAGAAAAGGGTATGCTAATGAACATAAGTATAACCGCAGTCATGGGAGAAGAAAATCGACTCTTTATTTCTACATTGAAGTTTCTTAAGACAGCTTTTGCATTTGTGTGTTTTAACCTCTGGCGGTAGTCTCTAAGTTGTTTGACATTCATATAGGAAATCTTAAGTTGCTGTTTCCTTATGTCCTGAGGAGTATCTTCGAAATTCATCACCTTTGCCTTCATATATTCAGGTTCCCCTACAAGTTCATTGTTTAATCCGTATTTGTAGGTTATACAATCATATAAAATCCAGCGCCCATCTTTATATTCTCCAGAACCGGATACGATTTTGGCAGTAACGTTCTGATTCTCATCTTGTTCAAAGATGACAATTCCACTTAAAGTGTTATCCTTAGGGTCAAATAGACTTATAAAAAATAGTCTGTTATCCAGGCCATAGATTGCAGCATTCCTAATAGGCTGGTCTGAGAGATGTTTATCTTTCATACCCATCTGTTTTACTTTTATTTCCAATAGTTTATATTGGGAGGCAGGCAGGATTCTCTCGCTGACGAAAAAGACGAGACAACTTATAGCCAATCCTGTAATTAGCACCACTCTTGTTATTTGCCAGATGCTTAGACCAGATGAGCGCATGGCAATAATCTCATTAGTATTATTAAGACGCGAAAGCGTGTAGACCATAGCCAGAAGGGCAGCTACGGGTGCAATTTCAATAAAAATTTTCGGGGTAAATGCAAGATAATATACTCGTAGTGTATCGAAATCGAGTTGATTTTTTATTATCTCATCAAGATTACTGAAAAGGTCAATAATGATATATAAAGAGAGGAATATAGTGACTGTAGCGATAAAGGCGAGAATGAATAGTCCTACTAGATATTTATCTAAGATACGCATATTCTAAAATTAAGAATTACACCCCAGGTTAAATAGATAATGTCAGGTACCCACATAATAACTGGTGGCAGGAATAGTTGTGATACTATGGCCTGTGCTCCTAGGTGGAGAATGAAATAGAGAAGCGCTAAGAAGAAGGCGACTGCTATGCTACTTTTCTTTCTGTGGTGCCGACCCAAAGCAAGGGCAATAGGACAACCCAGTAAAGCAAAGATAAAAGGAGAAACAGAAAAGGCCATTCTTTTATGGATTTCAGTGATAAGAGGGTGGGCTTGGATCCCTATATCCTTTAGCTCTTCTGATTTAGAAAACAGCTCTGCAACGGTTAAATTTTTAGGTTTTATGTCTATCTCCCTGTTTTGTCCTGCCAGGTTTAAAGTCATGAAGAAAGTCCTAAATTGCAATTTATAGTAGTTTTCCGGGTTTGTTGGGTCTATTTCATCGCTAGTACCGTTCATAAGCTTGAGTTTGATCTTCTTTTCATTTGGGAGGGAAATGAATTCACCCTTTTTTGCCACAATTGTTCTTGTGGGTTTGTCTTTTTGTGGCTCATATATACGTACCTTGTTTAGCTTGTTGCCATCTATATCGTAAATAAACAGAATATAGCGTTCGAAGGAATTAATGAATACGCCTGGCTCTAATGCTGCCGCAGGATTCTTAAGTCCGACTTCTGTAAGCGCCCTTTTTGAGGCTAGAAGCGTGCGGCTGATGATGCGGTCATTTAAAAGAAAAAGCACAAGACTTAAAATTACGCCCACAGTTACAAACGGTGCAATTAGATGCCAGAGGTTAACACCGCTTGTTCTTATGGCAAGAAGTTCATTATCAGATCCAAGTCGGACAAAGGTAAAGAGTATTCCGACAAGAAAAGCAACAGGCAGGGTATAGCTAGCAAGATATGGGATATAAAGTGCAAATAATTTAAATACCATTAGGATACTTACGCCTTTGTTGACGACCATATCAACTAATTTTATCAAGTTACCCATCAGCATCACAAAGGTAAGGATGAGCAGGGAGAGAATAAAGGGAGATATGAATTCTTTTAAGAGATAGTTTCTAATAATTTTCATCGATAATTATTTTTTACTTAGAGTCGTGTTCTGGCAAGAGTTAATACATCCACGCGCCAAGCACCGTCTTGCTTTAGAGCATTAGCAATTTCAGAGACCGTTGAACCCGTTGTAAAAACATCATCAATAATCAATACCTTTTTATCTTTGAAGGCATCTTTGCAGCTTACCCTGAAGGCATCCTTGACATTGTTAAGGCGTTCCCTGACCTTAAGTTGAGCTTGTGGATGATACCTGTGCTTACTAGTTAATTTACCACAACTTATTGGGATGTCAAAGTAAGATTGGATGTCTCCTGTTAAAATCTGACTGTGGTTAACGTCTCTTTGGCGTAATCGCGCAGGATGCATGGGAACAGGCAGAAGTAAATCATAATCTTGCATTGGCAAATGAGAGTCTTTTATGAACCGGGTTAAGATCGGAGTGAACAATTTTTTTAGTTTCAGCTTCAAATTATATTTGAAAAGATGAATCAATTTTTTAAGAGGCTCTTCATAAATACATGCACTCCAAGCACGGTCAAAGTGAAAATTTCTATTCTTACAAGCAGGACAACTTTTGTTATAGTCTAAATGCAATGTAAGGCCGCATCTTTTGCAGAAGATACCCCTGTTGTATTTGATTTTTTGATAGCAACATTGGCATATAAGATTTTCGCTTAAATCCGCCCTAAGCATTGTATTGCAAGAAAGACATTTTGCAGGGTATATTATATTTATGAGGGGTCTTAGTAAGCCTGTGGACATATTTTGATTTAAGTCCAATGTGCTAGCGAGCAAGAGGAACCCAAATATATTAGCATTCAAGACCTCATTTGTCAATCAAACTAGTTTTTCCCAAATAAACCAGCCCTCAGTTTCTGGTTAGAGATGTCTTGATTACTTCAAAAGCTTGAGTCAAACCATTGACAATTAAGTGAATTCTTAGTACAATGAAAATGGTTTATTTTAAATTAATTATGTCCCAAATAGAAGATTTAAATACATATCGAAAGAAGCTTTTTACTCTTATAGCGAAAGATGCTTACCATAAGCAGGCAATTATTTTATCCAGCGGTAAGAAAAGCCCCTATTATATTGATGCTAGGGTAGTTACGTTAAGTCCTGAAGGCGCCTATTATGTTTCTTGTCTTATTCTTTCTATGCTTAAGGATATGCCTGGCATAAAGGCTATTGGCGGTCCGACAATTGGCGCTGATCCTATTGTAGGAGCAATTGCAGCAGTAAGTTTTCAAGAAGAGACACCTCTCAAGACCTTTATTATTCGTAAATCTAAAAAGGCCTATGGTAAGCGCAGGCAGATCGAAGGTCCAGATATCGAATCCGGAAGTTCTGTAGTTATTGTGGATGATGTTGCTACAACCGGTTCATCATTAGTAGAGTCAGTAAAGATTTTGCAAGATTCTTCGCTTATCGTTAAAGCAGCAATTGTAATTGTAGATAGAGAAGAAGGGGCAGGAGAAAATCTTGCGCAGTTTAATGTCCCTTTGAAGTCGCTTTTTAAAGGAAACGATTTTTTAAACCTCCATGCTTGAACGAAGATTAATTCTCGCATCAGTTTCTTCTGCGAGAAGAAGTTTATTAGAAAATATCGGTCTTAAGGTAAAGGTATCGTTCTCAGGTATTAGAGAATCAAGAAGACTCAAAAATGGGCCGGCGCAACTTGTGAAAGATAATGCCGCGAAAAAGGCTATAGCAGTTGCCAGGCAGGTTAAGAATGCTGTTGTTATCGGGGCTGATACAGTAGTTGTTGTGAGAGGAAAATTATTTGGAAAACCTAAGGGTTTTTCTGGTGGCGTGTCAATGCTAACTAAGCTCTCGCGTTCGCCCCACTATGTATATACAGGACTGGCAGTTTTAGATAAGAGAGAAGATTCATACAAAATTGTTCAAGATTACGAAAAGACAAAGGTCTGGATGAAGACCTTGACGCGTCAAGAAATTGCAAGATATCTTAAGGCCTCAAAGGCCTTTAACAAAGCAGGCAGTTTTGATATACAAGCCAGAGGCGCTTTATTTATCGAACGCATTGAAGGTTGTTTTTATAATGTAGTAGGCCTGCCTCTTGCAAAGCTGCATGAGCTCTTTAAAAAACTAAATATCGACATATTAATTTTGTTAATAATGAGTTCATTCCTGCTAATGGGCTGTGCTACTGAATATAATGTTGTTACACAAGAGCAAGATATAATTTTCTATGATACTGAAAAAGAGGTAAATATTGGCAGAAATGCCTCAAATCAGGTCGAGACGCAATTTAAGTTAGTTGCCGATCCCCAGTTACAACTTCGCATTAACAGGCTAGGAGAGAAGATAGTAGAGGTTTGTGATCGCAAAAATTTAACTTATCGCTTTTCAATTCTTGACGAGGATTCAATCAATGCCTTTGCTCTTCCAGGAGGTTTTATCTACGTAAATCAAGGGCTTATTGATTTTGTCAAGAGCGATGATGAATTAGCAGGTGTCTTAGCCCATGAGATTGCACACGTTGTAGCCAAGCATAGTATTAAGCGTCTGCAGGCCTCTATGGGCTTAAATCTATTGAGAATTGCTACCATTGTTGCGGGAGATGCTAAGGCGCTGCAAAGTACGGATATTGCAGCTACCTTTGTACAGAGCGCATATTCACGTGATGACGAATTATTGGCAGATGCAATAGCAGCCAGATACATGCGCAATGCAGGTTTTAACCCGACTGCACTTCTGTCATTTTTAGAAAGATTAAAAGAAAAAAAACACAATGAGCCGCTAAGACGGGGCGGGTCCTATGTTCGGACGCACCCGTATATATCTGAACGTATTAGTATTATTAAGCAAGAGCTGGGCGAGGAGTTAGACTTCGAGGATTACATAAATAGAACGCATTCGGCTTGGTAATAACAATATTTTTTTAAATTCTATAGGAGAGAAAACATGATAAGTGAATCTAGAAAGTTACAGTTTGCAATTCGTGTGCTGGTAATTTTCTCTTTCGTTTTTTTGAGTCTTTCAGTCAGTTCTTCTTTTGCGGAAGGAATTTTTGGCAGAAACAGAACAAAGGCTTCTATAGAGAAAAAAATTAAGGAGGCACGTAAGAAGCTTGATGCAGAGCGTTACAAGCTAAGGCTGGAGGAGGCAAAGAGATATTTAGAAAATGGCGATCGCTATCATGCACAAGGTAAAACCTCTGAGGCATTAGGAGAGTGGTTTACAGCCTTGGCCTTAATTGAGATTCTTAAAGATGCCGAGTTTGATTCTGTGGATGATGCCAGAGCAGTATTAGAAAGAGAAGTCAAGGATAGGCTTAAGGTTGATAAGTCTAGTAAGTCAATTAAAGACCGCAGGCGTCTAAAAAAGATGGATGATATTGTAGATAGGATTTTAAAGGAACAGAAAACTGAAGCGATGGCTAGAGAGGAAATACAAAAGAAAGAGCCTGTAGAAGAGAAGGAAGAGGCAAAAAAGATAGCCAAGGAGATTGTACCAGAGGAGAAAGAGGGGCCTTCTTTAGAAGACTTAGAGGTAATGAAAGAAAATCGTCAGATGGTTGAGGAGATTATTTCTGCGCAGCTTGCTAGAGCAAGAGAAGAGAAGATGGCAAAAGAAGAGGAGAAAGAGGCGCAAGATGTTGAAAAATTCCTGACAGGAACAATCATCGTTCAGCAGGGGTCAATCACAGAACAGGAGAAAAAGGCCTTGTTGTCCCAGGAGGATAGTGTTACTAAGCGTAAAATAGATGTGCATGTCAGCAGTGAGAGAATTAAAGAGCAAATACTAAAGGAAGAGAATGCCCAAAAAGCGCGCTCGGAGGCTAAAGAGAAAGCATCTCAAAGTAGGCTTAAGAAGCAAGAGCGCATCCAGGAGGCCAAAGATAGATTAGAGCAGCAGAGAAAAGCGCGCCAAGAAAGATTAGAAAGGCGCAAGGCATTGTCTGAAGAAAGAAGTAGAAAGCGCTTGGAGGCAGCATTAGTGGAAAAGGATAAGGCATCAAAGCGTAAAATGGAAGCCCGCCTGAATAGTGAAATGGCCCTTCAGGAAAAGGAGAATCTAAAACTTAAAGATCAGCTTGAGAAGAAACAAAAGAGCGTATTCAAAGAATATCAACGCCAAGATAAGTTGGATATGGGCTTTAAAAAGAAGGCAGAGTCTTTAACGCATGAGGATATAGACTTAGAGGGTAAGCAGCGCAAAGATTTAAAAGCAAAGATAGAGAAAAGAGAAGAAAAGGATCTTAGTCTTTTGCAGAAAAAGCGCAAAAAAGATGCTAAGCGCCAATTAAAGCAGTTAGAAAGCGAACAAAAAAGAATCGCAAGAAAAATTGAAGATGAATTTATAATGCAAGAGAAGACTCATCCTAAGTCCCATATCCTAGAAAGAAAACTTACTCCTTCTGAACAAGGGCCGGATAGGTTTGATCTAATTGATAGATTCTTAAGAAAAGTTGAAGGCCGTTCCTTGGATTAAATTTAGATAAGCTGATCTGAAGAAAATTCTTGGTGCCGGGGGGGGGATTTGAACCCCCAAGGCCGTAAGGCCATATGCTCCTGAAGCATACGTGTCTGCCAGTTTCACCACCTCGGCAAGATTCTAAAAGTATAGCCTAAAACAAGCTAATTTGTCAACTTATAAGAAAAACTTCTGATAGGAAGATTTCTTTCGGCCGTCTAGAACAGGAGTATTGAGGCAGGAATATGGATTTTTTCAATTCCTTAAGCACAGTGGTTTCAGCAATGGCACAGCTTATATTTTTGGCTGGTTGCGGATATTTTTTGGTAAAGAAAGATATTTTAACACCTGAGACCTTAAAGATTTTAAGTAGAATAGTTTTAATTTTAATATTTCCCTCTTTTGTATTTCATAAACTTGTGAGTAGTTTTACATTTTCTCAGTTCCCACATTGGTGGATTTATCCTATTTTTAGTTTTGCTATCATTGGTTCTGCCTTTTTAATAGCACTCGCCTTTTTGCGTTTGAATCCCGAATTTGGCCAAAAAAGAGAGTTTCTTTCAAGTATAACGTTCTCTAACGCTGGTTATTTGCCGCTGGTGTTGATTGCTACGCTTTTTGACAAAGAGATAGCCTCGCGTTTATTTATTTACTTATTTTTATTCTTGCTTGGATTCAATCTGCTGGTCTGGTCCTTTGGAGTAACTCTCCTTGCCGGAGACAGAGAAGAAAAGAATACATTTAAGAACATGTTTAGCCCGCCGGTCATTGCTATTTTGTTGGGATTAATGGTTGTATTCTTTAAAATCAGCTCTTTTATTCCGTCTTTTCTTATGAAGGCCTTTGAGTCTTTGGGTTCATGCACGCTTCCTTTGGCCTTGATTGTAGTTGGCGGAAACCTTGCATTGATAAACATGCAGAGTATCTTTAAAAATAGGCAGTTACAGGTAATTGTCTTTATAAAGCTTATTTTACTTCCATTCCTTGCAATTTTTATATTATTGTTTTTTGATATCAATCCCTTGATTAAGTTCTTGCTTCTTCTTGAAGCGGCAATGCCAACAGCCGTATCACTTTCAGTAATCTGTCGCAACTTTGAACTCAAAGGAGTTCTTGCCAACCAGGCGATTTTCTGGACGCACCTATGTTCGATTCTGACTCTGCCGTTTTTTCTTGTTATTTTCAGAGCAGTTGCGCGGTTACATTAAGTATGCTATTATTCATTCTTAGATTATGGCCAATAAGGTTTTAGTTTCTAATAGAAGGGCACACGCAGATTATAAGATCTTTGAGAAGCAAGAAGCAGGTATTGAGTTTAAAGGAAGCGAGGTAAAGTCGTTACGCGAGGGAAAGGGCAGCTTGGCAGAGAGTTTTGCGCGTATAGAGAATGGAGAGATTTTTCTATACAATTGCCATATCAGCCCCTACTCACACAAAGGTTATGATGAGCTTGATCCCTTAAGGATAAGGAGGTTATTGCTTCATAAGCGCGAAATCTCAAAGCTGTACATCCAGGTTAGCCAGCGCGGATTTACCCTTATACCTCTTAGACTTTATCTAAGTAAAGGCCTCATAAAGGTAGAGATTGCTCTTTGTAAGGGTAAAAAACATTTTGATAAGCGCGAAAGTATAAAGAAGAGAGAGCAGGATTTGTCAATAAGAAGAGCGTTAAGATATAGAAGATAACGAGAAATATAAAAAATTGGGGGGCGAAAAGGTCTCGACCTGGGTAAGGACGAGAGAGGTAGCATGCCGAGGTTGCAAGGTGGCCTCGTAAAAAACCTTGCACTATTTAAATGCTGATGAAACAACAGTAGTTGCTCAAGCGGAAGGAATTCTTGCTGGAGTAGCTTAATCAGACAAAAGTCCTTGTTGGTTAATCCCAATGAGGCCTTCATCCAGAGAGTCTGCGCTCTGGATGTATGAATTTAGCAGACTGGTTCTTGTTATGCCTCTTAGACAAGAGCGAGATTTAAAGAGGCTGGCCTTTCTTTATCTTGTCCATTGGAGAAAGAAAGGTAAGATTAAATAATAGACTAAGCATGTAGTGACCCTTTTGAATTTACTCAGGGACCGGGGTTCGATTCCCCGCGCCTCCACCAGATTTTTAAGCCTTCCCAACACATTCTAATATAAGAAGTTAGGATTCCCCATAAAATCAAATCTCCATTTGTGCCCATTCTGTGCCCACAAATTAAATTTTCACCTTCCTAACTACCCATTCCAGTAGTATAATTGAATAAAAGAAACTGAAGAAGATAACAGCCTTCCGCAGATTTACTTGGTTTTGTTACTCAAAACCTATAAATCTAAACGCTGGCCCTGCAGAATTCAAAGAATTCTACAGGATCAGTCCCAATAGAAATTCTTTCAGAATTTCTGTTGGAGGATCAGGAGGAGGGGATGATGAAGAAGTGCCATTTTTGTGCAGAAGAAATCCAGGATGAAGCAATAAAGTGTAGGTATTGTGGAGAGATATTGAATAAACAGCGACAGGTGAAATGGTATTTTAAAACCTCAATGCTGGTAATTGCTTTCTTTTGTATTGGACCCCTTGCTTTGCCATTGTTATGGTTTAATCCTCGTTTTAGCCAGAAAAACAAGATAATTACAAGTATAATTGTTATTACATTGACTTATTTTTTAGGGATTGCCTTTGTTAATTCCATACGAACCCTAAATAATTATTACCAACAAATATTTCAATCATTTTAGGTGTAGCTTGGCTTAAATTTATTATTTAACTCGTATTAGAAGGATACAAGCATGGACCCAATTACAAATAAAGAGGAGACAAAATATTATCTAGGCGGACTTTATTTTTCAAGAAGATTTGATATCTTTAAAATTTGATTAAAAATAATTTGTGCCCTACAGAATCTAAGGGATTCTATAGGACCCACCCAATGTCAAAACAACGGCAAACATCCGGACAGTCTAATTTATTGACAATAAGAGAGTTATGTTGTAAGCTATTATCCGACGGCAAGTTAGGGCAATACGCTTTAACGATCCCCCGCCCTACAAAAATTGAATGATTTCTATAGGATTAATCCTGTGAAAATCTTTGATTTTCATGGGGCGCCTCCACCAATATTTTTACAGTTTCTAACTTGTTATTCTGCAATCAGTAGTAGACTTAGGACTAAAACAAATTCTATCTTGGGATCATTTTGTGCCTTTATGAGAAGGAGAGGTGAAGATAATGACGCAGGTATCAAAGAAAATTAGCTGGGAGATAGTAAAAAAGTGTATCTTGCCCTTAACTGTCTTTTTGGTGTTTATCGGAAGCTATATTTTCTATAAACTAAATTTGGCTCCTACGATTTCCATGGAAGCTCAGCAAGGTTTTAGCAAATATATCGTTACAATTTTTATTCTTTGTATTACTTTTATCCTTCATAGGATAACATCTGCTATCTTAAGCTGGTATAAAGCAAATATTGCCGCAAAGACCATTAGTAAACTGGATGATAATTTAATTCCTTTGATTCGCCGTACGCTTAAGGTATTGATCTGGATTGTAGCCTTTCTTGTTATTCTTCCATTTTATGGCGTAAATATGAGTGCTTTAATCGCTACCCTTGGCGTTGGCTCTTTAGCTATTGCCTTGGCTGCTCAGGATACAATCGCAAATATAATTTCCGGATTCCTGATAATGATTGATGCGCCTTTTAGAATTGGCGATAGAATCAAGCTTCCTTCTGGAGAAGTAGTCGAGGTTTTAGATATCGGCGTAAGGCGATCTAAGTTTCTTTCTGAAGATAAATCAATTATAATTGCACCTAATCTGGATTTAAGTAAAAGTAAGATTATAAATTATACCTATGGAGAGGAGCGGCAGAGGGGATGAGCTTTAAAGGAGCGATTTTTGATTTAGACGGAGTGCTAGTAAACACAGTACCCATACATTTCAAGGCCTGGAAGCAGATGTTTGCAGAGTATGGGATTGATTTTACTTTTGATGATTACAAGGAAAAGGTTGACGGCATTCCACGTTATGATGGTGCTAAGGCGATTCTTAGCGATTTGAATGATGAGGAAATAAGGAAAGCTGGAGACCGCAAGCAGGGATATTATCTGAAATTTATTGAAGAGGAAAATATTCCCTTGTACAATTCGTCCGTGGATTTAATAAAGAATTTAAGAGATTGCGGGAAAAGAATAGCCTTTGCCTCTGCAAGTCGCAATTGTAGGAGAGTTTTAGAGAAGGTTAGTTTGATTAAACTGGCAGATGCGATAGTCGATGGAAATGATATTAAAAAAGGAAAACCAGATCCAGATATATTTCTTCTTAGTGCAGAAAGACTTAGTTGTCAGCCGCAGGAGTGTGTTGTTTTTGAAGATGCAGTCTTAGGGATAGAGGCAGCAGTAAATGCCGGAATGATCTGCATTGGCATTGATCGTTATCATAATTCTGAGCGGTTGGCAAAGGCTGATTTAGTAGTTGAAGATTTATCCAAAATAAATTTCAAAACAATTGAGGATCTATTTAAAAGATGAAAGATTACTATTCTAAATATAGCGGAGCATACAGCTGGCAGATAAAAGAAGAGGGTTGGGTTAAGTCGCTTCAAGGAGTAAGAGAGGTCCAGCTTGCCTTAGGAAATGGTTATTGGGGAAGCCGCGCGATTTTAGAAGAACTTCCTTATGAGGCCAAGCCTGGAACATATATGGCAGGGGTATATGATAAGGTTGGTTCGCAGGTTTCGGAGTTGGTAAATCTGCCTAATCCATTTAATTTTAAGATTACTGCTGATGGCGAAAAATTAGGTGTTATGACCATGGATGCTCTCCAACACAGAAGAATCTTAAACCTTAGGTCTGGGATTTTATCCCGCTATACTGTTTTTCAAGATAGTAAAAAAAGGAAATATGACTACCAAAGTTTACGTTTTATCTCTATGCACGATAAAAATATCGGCGTATTGCAGGTCTCCTTTACGCCCTTAGATCATCAGATCAAGATATCGATTGAGACAGGAATTGATATTTCCGTGTATAACTCAGGTACGGCTACTGAAGGGCGCAAAAGACATTTCCGCGTTAAAGAATTAGGCCAATTCAATAAAGAAGGATATCTTATAGTTGAGACGTTCGGAAAGTTACATAAGCTAATTTTCCGAAGTGGATTTTATTACAGGATAGGAGGTAGAAAGACAGTCGCAAAAGACAATGTTTTCGAATTAAAAGTTGCCAAAAATCAAACTGTAATCTTTACAAAGATATTTTATATAGACTACATCTCTCAATCCGAGAATTTAAATGGTTTTAAGAAAATATCAGAAAAAAAATTCAGGAGGGCATTTAAAGGAGGTTTCAATTATTTATTAAAGAAGCATATTTTTGCTTGGGAAAATTTATGGAAACAAGCAGAGGTCTCCATCTGGGGTGACCCGGAGATAGAAAAGAACTTCCGTTTTAATATCTATCATATGCTTATCTGCGCCCCTTGTGATGGTGGAAATTCTAGCATCGGCGCAAAGGCCTTAACCGGTGAAGGATATCGGGGCCATATATTCTGGGACACTGAAATTTTCCTCCTGCCATTTTATCTCTATACTTTACCAGAGGCGGCACGTAATATATTGCTTTATAGGTATAAAAGATTAGATGCTGCTAGAGACAGAGCCAAGAGTTTCGGTTTTAAAGGAGCCATGTTTCCTTGGGAATCGGCTGGATTAGGGATTGAAGAGACCCCGGACCGAGCTAAGGATCTAGATGGAAAGATTATTAAAATCCATACTGGTCAGATGGAACAGCATATCACTGCGGATATCGCCTACGCCTTTTACCACTATTATAACGTAACACAGGATGAGAAATTTATGTACGATTATGGTTATGAGGTAATATTTGAGACCGCCAGATTCTGGGCCAGCCGTGTGGAATATAACAAGAGAAAGAAGATATACGAGATAAAGCATGTTATTGGTCCTAATGAATTCCAAATAGATGTCAACAATAATGCCTTTACAAATATGATGGCAAAGTGGAATTTACTCAAAGCTTATAAACTATTTCAACAGTTAAAGCAAAATGATTTAAAATTGTTGAGGAAACTAAATACAGAAATCGAACTTACCAATAAAGAGACAAAAGAATGGAAGAAGATCGCAGCCAAGATTGGCATTAATAAAAATAAAAACAGTATTATTGAACAATTTGATGGTTATTTCAGAAAAAAATACATTAAGATAACGCAATGGGATGAGAACTCTCTGCCTATTGTATCAGCTAGACTATCGCCTCGCGAATATGCCCGCACCCAGTTTGTTAAACAGGCGGATGTAGTTATGCTTCTTTATCTTCTTGCCGATGTTTTCAACCTAAGAACTAAAAAGAAAAATTATGAATATTATCTTAGCCGTACGCTGCATAATTCTTCTCTGAGCCTACCCATATATGCAATTGTGGCTATTGATCTTGGAGACCGGGAGCGTGCCTATCGTTTCTTCCGCACTGCAATTCATACTGACATCAGCAATATTCATAATAATACTGACCATGGCATTCATGCTGCTGGGATCGGTGGTACCTGGCAGATTTTGGTAAGTGGATTTGCAGGGGTGAGAATAGAGAAAGAAATTCTTTCTATTAATCCTAAACTACCACATTCCTGGCGGAAGGTTATTTTTTCTTTATATTGGCGCGGGAAGCTTCTTAAATTAGAAATTAAAAATAATAAGATAACCATTCAGGTCTCGGGAAATAAAAAAAGAATTAAGATAAGGGTATTTGGTATTTTGCATGAAATCCGCGGTGATAAAACCTTTAATTTTAAAAGAAAAGAATTGGCAAAAAAGAAAGAGGCCAGCTATCTTTAGATCAAAGGAGCCAGATCAATGGCAAAGAAACGTCTAACTATTTCACATTTGCATTGGGGATTTCCGCCTGTAGTCGGTGGCGTTGAGACTCATCTGACAATACTCTTGCCTACTTTTGTGAAGATGGGACACAAGGTTCATTTACTTACGGGTGCTTTTGAAGGGGCAAAGGCAGAGGATAATTATAAGGGAGTGAGTGTACTGCGTCAACCAATTATGGATTTGAACTGGCTTACCAGACGAGGAACGCATGGCTTATTTGAGGAGGTAAGGAGCGTTTTAAATAAGTTTGTAGATAAAACTAAACCAGATTGTCTCCATGTCCACAATATGCACTATTTTAGTAAAATTCATGCTAATGCACTTCAAGCAGTATCGATAAAAAAGGGCATCCCTTTGTTTTTGACAGCCCATAATGTCTGGGATGACAACCTTTTTCTGGATCTCATGAAGAATATTAAATGGACTCATGTTATTGCGGTTAGTCATTTTATAAAGAGGGAGATTATTGGAATAGGATATCCCCATAACAAGGTCACTGTTATCCACCATGGTATTGATCATAATATCTATTCCCCTAAAGTAAATCCAAAGGTGGTTTTTAAAAAATATCCAATATTGAAAGGAAAAAAAGTAATATTTCATCCAGCGCGAATGGGTTTGGCCAAAGGCTGTGATGTAACTATAAAAGCTATGCGAATAATTAAAGAAAGATTCCCCGAATCTTTTCTGATTCTCGCTGGAACAAAAAATATTATTGACTGGAGCCAGAGCCAACAAAAAGATATTGCTTACATGGTTAGTCTGGTTAAGTTTTTAAGACTGAAAGACAATGTTTTAATGGATTGTTTTGCCTTAGAGGATATGCCTAAACTTTATGCTGCTAGCTGTGCCTGTGTGTATCCTTCTACCGCATCTGAGCCATTTGGATTAACAATGCTTGAGTCGCTTGCCTCGGGAAAACCTATGGTCGTTACCGAAACCGGAGGCATGCCAGAGATTATCAAGGACAGTATTAATGGCTTTGTTATTCCCATAAAGGACTTCGAATCTCTGGCTTCGCGAGTAATTCAATTGTTAGCTAACAAAAATTTGAGAGAGAGATTAGGTTATACTGGTCGGCAAATGGTGGAACAACAATTTACTGCAGAGATTGTTGCCAAAAATACCCTTAGATTATATAGAGGTTTTTGTAAAAAATAAGGATATAGGAAAATTCCGGTTTTCTTTCCGTGTAGTATAAGCAAGTTGCGAATTTAGTCCAATGGTGAGTTTCACTTCTTTTTGTGACCAGAAAAGATTTAAGTGGTAAGTTCCTTACCTACGGAGGGTTAGGGAAATACGCTTTAACGATTCCCCGCCCTGCAGAAATTGAATGATTTCCATAGGACTAGCCTTGCGAAATGCAGAGGATTTCATAGGGCGCCTCCACTACTTAGAAAAATATAGACATCCCATTTAATTTTAGAATTTCAAGGAGAGGATATGTTTAGAGAAAAGATTAAGGTATTGGATTGTACTATTCGTGACGGCGGTCTTATCAATAGCCATACTTTCGAACATCGTTTTGTCCGAGCGGTATATAAGGCAATCTCTCAGGCAGGCGTAGATTATATGGAGATTGGTTACAAGAACTCCAAGGAGCTCTTTTCAACTGATGAATACGGGCTTTGGAAGTTCTGTGATGATGATGAAATACGCAAAGTAATCGAAGGTATAGAATCACAGACCAAAATTTCAGTCATGGTGGATGTTGGTCGCGTTAACATCCAAGACATAAGACCAGCTTCTGAAAGCCCAGTGGATATGATACGGACTGCTGCCTATGTTAAAGATGTGGATAAGGCTATATTTATGGTAAATCATTTCGAAAAGAAGGGTTACGAGACAACGATTAATATCATGGCTATTTCGCGGGATCAAGGAGCAGAGTTAGATGGAGCGTTTCGCCAGATTGAAAAAGAGAGCAATGTTAAAGTAGTCTATATTGTAGATAGTTTTGGTCATCTCTATCAGGAGACCGTTGAGGAGTTAGTAAAACGCGCTAAAGGAATTATCAAGTCAAAGGAAATAGGCTTTCATGGTCATAATCACCAACAGCTGGCATTTGGTAATACAATCGAGGCAATTATTCACGATGCAAACTATCTAGACGGCACAGTTTATGGAATAGGTCGGGCAGCAGGAAATTGTCCTTTGGAACTCTTGATAGGCTTCTTGAAAAACCCGAAATTTGATATACGCCCAATTTTAGATTTGATTTCAGATGAGTTTATCCCGTTAAGAGAAAAAATTGAATGGGGCTACATAATTCCTTATGCGATTTCAGGAATGATGAATGAGCATCCTAAGGCTGCTATGGCATTACGAAAGACTGATAAGAAGGAAGATTATCGTGAATTTTACGAGAGCCTTCTTAGCATAGGTTTAGAATAATATGGATATAGATAGATTCAAAGAGCTGCCGATTATGGGTATATTAAGAGGTGTTAAGGCAGGTATTATACAGCCTCTTGCTGAAACAGTTATATCAGCAGGCTTAAAGACCATAGAGATAGCCATGAATAGCCCTGATGCAGCAGAATTGATTAAGCTTTTAAAAGATACAGCGAAAGAGCGTCTAATAATAGGGGCAGGTACAGTCTTGACAATGCATGACTTACATAAGGCATTGGATTCTGGGGCAACGTTTATTGTTATGCCTACGTTAGTAGCGGCTGTTTGCGAGTATTGTACAAAAAATAAGATTCCTGTATTTCCAGGAGCATTGACTCCACAGGAGATATATAATGCCTGGAATGCTGGGGCTACTATGGTTAAGATATTTCCAGCTAAACTTTTCGGACCAGCTTACATCAAAGAATTAAAAGGACCCTTGCCGCAAATTGAACTTCTTGCATGCGGCGGTGTTGGCCCTGAAAACATTCAATCATTTTTTTCCAGTGGTGCATCTGCAGTTGCCTTTGGGAGTAGTTTATTCAGGAAGGATTGGCTTAGCAAGCGTGATTTTTCAAGTATTGAAAAAAACTTAAAAGCACTAATTGCCGCATTTAGGGACAAATCCAGACAAGAGCCCCATTTAATTCGGAAGATATGAATAAAATAAATAAATATTTCCTGTTTTCGGTTTCTTGCGCGTTGCTTCTTGTTTTTCTATCTGGTTGTGCAAGAGTATCCGTGAAAGAGCCGAATAAGATTTATAATTTCCAAGATGCAGGTTATTATGCGCTTGAAACGCTTTGTGAGTTAAATAACATTAGTTGGTCCTGGGATTATCTAACAGAGGTGGCAACGCTTAAGAGAAGAGCGCATCTGGTAAAGATCAGGCTAGAAAGTGAGCTAGCCCTTTTGGATGATAAGCCCATAGATCTTGGAAAGCCAGTAATAATGAGAGATTCAAGGCTTTTAGTCCCTGTAAGTTTTAAGACATTAATTATTGATAGGCTTTTCTAAAGGTAAATTATGGATAAACGACCCATAGGAGTTTTTGATTCAGGAGTAGGTGGTCTGACTGTTGTGCGGGAATTGTTAAAAAATTTGCCAAATGAACGCATAGTTTATTTTGGCGACACAGCCCGTGTTCCTTATGGTACAAAGTCAAAAAAGGCAATTGTCACATTTTCTCTTGAGAATGCCCTTTTTCTTCTTAAAAAGAAGGTAAAGTTAATTGTTGTTGCTTGTAATACATCTTCTAGTTTAGCCCTTTCTGCGCTAAAGAAACATTTTCATATTCCGATAATCGGCGTTATTGATCCTGCGGTTGAGCAGGCCCTAAGACTAACAAGGTCTGGGCGCATTGGTGTGATTGGTACACGCGCAACAATTGAAAGTAAGGTTTACGAAAAGAAGATACATCGCTTAAACCGCAAGATGAAGGTGTATAGCAAGGCCTGCTCGCTTTTTGTCCCTTTTGTTGAGGAAGGATGTTTGAATAATAGTGCCATTTCTAAAATTGCCAGTATGTATTTAAAAGACTTTAAAGAAAGAAAAATAGATACATTAATTTTAGGTTGCACTCATTATCCACTGTTAAAGGAAGTGATTGCTAATTTTTTTGACAAGGATGTCATTCTTATTGATTCAGGTTTACCCATTGCCTTGGAGGTAAAGGAGATGTTAATAAGGCTTAAGTTAGCTGCGCCTCTAGCACGTAAGCGACCAAGGCCAATATTTTTTGTAAGTGATGAACCAGCCAGATTTAAAATTCTTGGCAGAAAATTTTTAAAAAATCAGATAAATAAGGTGGCGATTGCAAATCGATGAAATTTGAGATTTCTGTTATTGATTATTTTAGCGCTGCTCACAACCTAAGGCAATATCAGGGTAAGTGTGAGAATATACATGGCCATAATTTTAAAGTAAAGATTACCTTAGGGGCAAATAGCCTTGATAAGACAGGTATGGTTTATGATTTTCATTATGTTAAGGAGGTGCTCAAGAAGACATTAAAAGTTCTTGACCACTCTCATTTAAATAAATTGCCCTATTTTGGACGAGTGAATCCTACTTCAGAAAATATAGCAAAATTCATTTTTAATAAATTAAAGGCCAAGATTAATAAGCGCACAAGGAAGCTCATAAAGGTAACTGTCTGGGAAACTGAAAGTAATGAAGCCTCTTATCAGGAATAAGAAACAGAAGGCAATTGTTCTTTTATCGGGTGGCCTTGATTCAGCAACTACACTTTTTCTTGCTAAGAGTAAAGGATATCGAATTAGCGCCCTTATATTTGACTACGGCCAAAGACATAAAAAGGAAATTAATTGCGCCAAGACATTGGCAAAAGTAGCTGGTTGTGATTATCATATTATTAAGCTATCTTTGCCGTCATTGGGTTCAAGTCTTTTAAATAGAAATATTAATATTCCAAAAGCGCGCAAGGAAAGAAGCGGCATTCCTTCTACTTATGTCCCGGCAAGAAATCTAATATTTCTAAGCATTGCTGCCTCTTATGCCGAGAGCATGAGAGCAGATACTATTTTTATTGGTGCAAATGCAGTGGATTTCTCTGGATATCCTGATTGCCGGCCGCGATTTTACTCACAATTAAGAAAGGTAATAAAAATTGGCACAAAAGCAGGCGTTGAAGGAAAGGCATTAAGGATATTAACGCCTTTAATTAATAAAACGAAAAAAGAGATTATAAAATTAGGTGCCAAACTTGGTGTCCCATATGCCTTGACATGGTCTTGTTATGAGGGCGGGAAGGTACCTTGTGCAAGCTGTGAAAGTTGCCTCTTGCGCAAGAAAGGTTTTCAAGAAGCCAAGCTGAATGATCCCTCTAGCAAGAGTTAAAAATGAAAGACGATATTATTGCTAAAATCAGCGAAATCTTTACAAGTGTTCAAGGCGAAGGCCCTTATTTAGGAAGCCGCCAGACATTCATTAGATTTTATGGGTGTAATTTATCCTGTCGCTTCTGTGATACCGAAAATTATCACTTTTTACAATATTCTACATCTGAGATATTAGAGGAAATAATGTCTAAGCCTCATTGTGATTTCTTAAGCATTACTGGCGGCGAACCCTTGTTACAGGTAATATTTTTACAAGAACTTCTGCCAAGGTTAAAGAAAGAAAGCTTCAAGATCTATTTAGAAACCAACGGGACTAAGACTGATGAACTTATCTCAGTGATAGATTTTATTAATATTATCTCTATGGATTTTAAATTACCTTCCAGTACAGGTCAAAAAAGTTATTTTAGAGAACATGAGCAGTTTTTAAAAGCTGCTAGAAAGAAAGAGGTGTTTGTTAAGGCAGTAATTACGGATTCAACCCTTATTTCAGATTTAAAGACAGCGGTTGAAATTATTAAAGGCGTAGATAGAGGAATCCTTTTTGTTTTGCAGCCGGATACAAATCAGTTAAGTCATAATCTGTTTCAGAAAATAGAGACTTATCGCGCCTTTGCTTGCGAACATCTAGAAAATGTACGTATAATACCCCAGGTGCATAGATTAGTAGGATTAAGGTGATTAGATGAGAGGGAAGAAAATAAAAAAGTCCTTGAAGTCTTCTTATGAAGGCCGACAGAAAGAAATAAGGCTTCTTCAAACCCCCAATATTGAAGTTTGGAAAAATAAATATCCTGATAAAGATTACACTGTAAAAATAGAAACCAGCGAATTTACCTGTATTTGCCCTAAGACTGGTTTGCCTGATTTTGCCACCATAACTATCGAATACAAGCCGGATAAATTCTGTCTGGAATTGAAATCGTTTAAGATGTATTTGACATTTTTTCGCCAGATTGGTATATTTCATGAGCATGTGATAAATAAGATTTTTGACGATTTATTAGCAGCCTGTCGACCAAAAGAGATGACGATTATCATGGTTTTTAATGCCCGGGGCGGGATTACTACAACTGTTAAACGGGAGTATAAGCCGTGAGAATTATTGATAGTAGGAAGATTAAAGAAGCTGTTAGTGATTTAGCAATAAAGGCAAATATAAATTTGCGGCCCGATGTATTAGACGCTCTCAAAAAAAGATTTAAATCTGAGAGAAAGAAAGAAGCGCGTTGCGCTTTAGGCTATATTATTGACAATGCCAGGATTGCTAAAAAAGAACATCTTGCAATCTGTCAGGATACAGGCCTGCCTGTAGTCTTCATAGATTTGGGAGATCAAGTCCACGTTAGGGGGAACCTTAATAACGCAGTCCAGGCTGGAATCAGCGATGGCTATAGAAAAGCGCGTCTGCGTCAATCTGTTATTTTAGACCCTTTAAGGCAGAGTATTAAAACTGATTTTGTGCCTGCGTTAGTCAATGTGCGAATCCTGAAGGGAAAGCGCATGGGCCTGGCAGTATTACCTAAAGGATTTGGCTGTGAAAATAAAGCTGCTTGTTTTATGTTTAATCCCACAACCGATATAGAAAATATTATTGATTGGATTATAGACGTAACTAAACGCGCAGGTCCTGATGCCTGCCCACCCTATGTTTTAGGCGTAGGTATTGGAGGTACTGCTGATGAAGCAGCGCGCCTGGCAAAACATGCACTTTTGCGGCCCATCAATAAGAAAAATCAAGATAAATTCCTATCTAGGTTAGAAAAAAAGCTCTTAGATAAGATAAACCGCAGCGGAATTGGCGCTTTTGGCTTGGGAGGTAATACGACTGCACTAGGAGTTAATATAGAAACAGCACCTACTCATATTGCGGGCTTGCCGGTTGCGGTTAATGTCAGCTGTCATGCCTTAAGAAGCGCCAGGAAAATTTTATAAATTATGAAAAAGATTACGCTACCTTTTGATAGTAAAACGCTGACTCATCTTGAGGCAGGAGAAGAATTGTCTCTGAGCGGTATTATTTATACTGCAAGAGACCAGGCGCACAAAAGATTAGTGGCATTATTAAAGAAGAGAAAGAAATTGCCTATTGATTTGAAAACCTCGGTTATTTATTATTGTGGACCTAATCCAGGCAAAGGAAAATTTGCGCTTGGTGCCTGTGGTCCGACAACGAGTAGCAGGATGGATAAATTGACTCTACCGCTTTTGAAATCAGGATTGAAGGCTGTAATCGGCAAAGGTAGACGCTCAGAGGAAGTTCGTAGAGGCCTTAAAAAGACTAATGGTGTGTATCTGCTTGCGCCATCAGGATGTGGTGCGTTATTAGCTAAAAAGGTAAGAAATGCAAAGGTAGTGGCTTTTTCTGATTTGAAGTCAGAGGCAATATTTAAACTTAAGGTGTGCGATTTTCCGGTGATTGTGGGCATAAATAGTCATGGAAAAGATATATACGATAGGAAGGAATTACAATGTTAAGAGAAAATAATCGTGGGTTGAAAAATTTAAGAAAGATTACAATTCAGCGTAATTATTCAAAATATGCTGAAGGCTCTTGTCTTATTGAACTAGGAAATACACGTCTAGTCTGTACTGTAAGTGTTGATAATACTGTTCCGCCTTTTTTAAGAGATACAGGTACGGGTTGGGTCACAGCCGAATACGGCATGTTACCGCGTTCTTGTAACGTGCGTTTGAGCCGAGATAAAATGTCGGGCCGGACTTACGAGATTCAGAGGCTCATCGGTAGATCTTTACGAGCTGTCATAGATATGAATAGGCTGGGAGAGAGGACGTTACGCATTGATTGCGATGTAATACAGGCTGATGGCGGTACGCGAACCGCAGCCATTAGCGGTGCTTTTGTTGCTTTAGTTGATGCCTTAGATGGCCTGAAAAGACAGGGCGTATTTCGCAAATTACCAATAAAGGATTATTTAGCAGCAACGAGCGTGGGCAAGATTGGCAGCGATATATTGTTGGATTTAAGCTATGAAGAGGACTCGAAGGCAGATGTAGACATGAACGTAGTTATGACCGGAAGTGGTGAATTTGTTGAAGTGCAGGCAACTGGTGAGAATTCATCCTTCAGCCGCAAAGAAATAGATGCCTTTTTGCAGCTTGCTAAAGAAGGCATTGATGAGATAATCCAGATTCAGAAGAAGACCTTAGCTAATGTTATCTAAGTTGGAGTTACTAGTAGCAACGCGCAACAGGAAAAAGTTTAGAGAGATAAAGCAATTGCTTAAGCCTAGTCGCTTTAGACTTAGCTCTTTGGCAGATTTTGCGAATCTTCCCAAGGTTAAAGAGACGGGAAAAAGCTTTAAGGAGAATGCCGAGAAAAAAGCACGTCAGATTTCTCGTTTAACCTCTAGGCTGACATTGGGTGAAGATTCTGGTCTATGCGTTAATGCCCTGGGTGGGGCTCCCGGGATTTATTCCTCGCGCTTTGCAGGATTACATAAGTCTGACGAAGACAACAATAATAAATTATTAAGAAAACTAGACTGTTTGCCACTTTCGGAGAGAAAGGCGCACTATGTATGCGCTATTGCCTTAGCCTATAAAGGAAAGATATTGGCAAGCTTCGAAGGTAGGTGTCATGGCCTTATTGGGTTTAAGAAGAGGGGTTCATCTGGTTTTGGTTATGACCCTGTATTTATAATTCCTCATCGTAATAAGACATTTGCTCAGCTTGGCCTAAAGGTAAAACACACGATGAGTCATCGCAGAAAGGCAATCAGAAAATTAAAAGCATTTTTAAGGAAGGCCGAAGATATCCTTAAAAGGTTTTAAGATATCTAGTTGGAGTTTTTTCGGCATAATCTTATATTCGGGTTGTTTTAAACTGCCACTTACTTTCACAACAAGATATTTGTTTATTTCGGCAAAAATATTCGTTATTAGTTTTCTTAGATCTGCCGAGTGTTCAATATATTCTTCGCTGAATTCACAATAGACGTCAAAATTAAGCATTCCATCAAAACCTAACCAGCCTTCTGCAGCTAGATTCATTTGCGGACTTGCAAGAGTTAAATCTTGCGTAGAGATACGCTTATCAGCAATCCTGAATGTGGCCTCACCCTCATTAAAATTAATGCGGGAAAACTCCGGAAGTAGCAAAATCTCCCCTAGGCCTTTAAGTAATTTTAACTCCCAGATCTTGCCTTCTTTTATATTAAGTTCACCCTCACCGGATAAGGTTTCAATTATTGGCCTTTTTGCATTTAGTATAGCTTTGGCTGAAAGTATGCCGCTGATATCTTTATCTTTAAAGGCCGTATCGCTTTTTAGTTTTGCAAGATCAACATTTTGGATATCAACGTCCAAATCTAACTGGAAGGTCTCAGGTAGAATTTCGCCTTTACCTTTAAGTTTAAAGTTCCCTCCATAGAGATTACCAAAAAATGAAAGCTTCTTTATTATGTTATTTGTTTGTTTATAGCTCAGTTGTAACTTATCTAGGTTAAGTCTAGCAACCTTTAGTGATTCGGATTCAGCATTTAAAGTTAAGGCCCAGTCCGTAAAGCTAAGAAGGGGGCCTTGAATTTGTGTCTCTAGATTAATATTTCCTTTTGGCCCAAGTTGTTTCAGCGTTTCCTCGAATTGTGGTAGCCAGTGTATGAGGTTGGAGGTCTCTAATTTTATTTTCGTATTTAAACTAATTCTCGATTCCTCTCCTTCGCTAAA